>Ga0208112_100010_pt1 | contig 488825 bp, 439 predicted proteins | sample HotLakConsoUCCLE_FD_184736 | JGI IMG/M metagenome (GOLD analysis project Ga0208112, IMG submission 184736) | Hypersaline microbial mat communities from Hot Lake, Washington, USA - Hot Lake Consortium UCC-LE (SPAdes) (version 2) ... | reverse complement strand
GCTCATAACAGATTCCTCCAAAGAGTGGATTAAGGTTGAATGAACAATCTAACTGGCTGGAAAGAAATCTGTAAATGATGAGCAAAATCTATGTAGGTAGGGCTACCGCGAAGCGGTTTAGTTCAACATGTATTTATTCAACTTAATCTTAGCGCTTAAACCGGTTACATAATAGTTGAATGTTCCTAATTCGGCAAATTGTTCATTTATCTTGTCAAATAAAATCCTCCAAGGTTAAATAAAAGGATCAAATAGTAGGTTTTATCTTTTTAAAAGAGAGGCTTTTCATTGAAATCTTTCATGTAATAAATATGGACTGTTTCAAAGTACTGGAAGTTCAAAAAGATGGACTTGATCATAAATTCCCGTTGTAAAAGAGGAGAGAGAGTCCTATGATGAGTTAATCATCATATTGATCAATCATTTATGGACAGTAGAAAAGTGTATGTGACCCGGGTTGCACTGACGGTTGCACTGGGTGGTTTTTTAATGGGGTTCGACGCATCGGTGATCTCCGGTGTGGTTCGGTTTATTGAACCGGAATTTGGTCTCTCAAAACTGCAGCTGGGCTGGGCCGTGGGCTCGCTTACCTTAACGTCAACGCTGGGCATGCTGATTGCCGGTCCGCTGAGTGACCGTTTTGGACGGCGAACGATTCTCAAACTGGCTGCGGTGCTATTTGCCGTTTCGGCCATTGCATCAGCCTTGGCACAAACGTTTTGGTTCCTGGTCGTCGCACGAATGCTGGGCGGGTTTGGCGTCGGCTTTGCGCTGATCATTCCGCCCATGTATATCGGTGAAATTGCCCCGCCCAAAATCAGGGGACGATTAGTGAGCTTCAATCAGCTCAACATCGTGGCGGGTATATCCGCCGCCTTCTTCACCAACTACCTGATCTTGCAGTGGGCACAATCAGGCGCAGGGTGGGCTCAGACGTTCATGATGGACGAATACACCTGGCGATGGATGCTTGGTCTGGAGACACTGCCGGCTATCGCTTACTTCATAGGCTTATATTTTGTACCCAAGAGTCCCCGATGGCAAATTATGGCCGGCAACGTGGAGGATGGGGAGAAGACCTTCACCGGAATTTTAGGTCCGGAGAGAGCCCGCAAGCAGGTTCAGGATGTGCTTTCAGCTCTTGAAGCGGATAAGGAGAAGGAGAAAGTTTCCATCAGGGAGATCTTTCATCCCTACATGCGGTTTGTTCTTCTGATTGGCGTAACCCTCGCCATCCTTCAGCAGATTACCGGAATCAACGCGGTTTTCTTCTACGCCCCGGTGATCTTTGAGCAGTCGGGAATCGGAACGGACGCCTCGTTTATGCAGGCCGTTCTGGTGGGACTTACCAACCTGGTATTTACCGTTTTTGCCATCTTGCTGATTGATAAACTGGGTAGAAAACCCCTGCTCATTTTTGGTCTGGCCGGCATCACTTTGATGATGATGCTTCTCGCTTACGGATTTGATTCGGCAACGTACCGGCTGGACGAGGAGAGTATCCAGACCATCGAGGCGCCCGTCAATCTGGAGCTGCTGTCCGCGACCATGGCCAATGTGACGTATGAAGATGATGTCCAATTCAGGTATGCTCTTACCGAAGTTCTGGGCCCAGAGGCCGCCGTGGAGTTTGAATCGGCAATTATTACGGCCGCGATCGACATCAACCCGAAACTCATTCTATTTGGAATCCTGGGCTTTGTGGCCTCGTTTGCAATCTCGCTGGGTCCGGTAATGTGGGTGATGTTTTCTGAACTTTTTCCGCTCCGAGCCAAAGGGTTTGCGATTTCGTTTGTGGGCTTTATCAACTCCGGGGTCAGCTTCCTGGTGCAGCTCGTTTTCCCGTGGGAACTGGCAACCCTGGGTAATAGCATGACCTTTTTGATCTATGGTGCTTTTGCAGCCATCGGGCTTTTCTTCGTCTGGAAATTTGTGCCGGAAACCAAGAACAGATCTCTGGAAGAGCTTGAGGAAGCACTGGTGGCTAAAGCTTGAGCCCGAAGTCATAGAATTCTTCGACTATGCCGCACCTACGGCGCTTTATGATATAAACCGATCTATGTAACCCAAGGCCACCGCTTCGCAGTGACCTTGGGCTACGGACATGTCGCACCTATGGTGCTTGTGTGTTGAATGTATCCTTAGAACCTAATGAGACTCGATTCGGGACGGTACATCTGGTGTGCGATCAACTTTGTGCTAAGGTCATGCCGCACCTACGGTGCTTTTTGATGTAAGCCGACTATTTAAACCCAAGGCCACTGCTATGCAGCGACCTTGGGTTACGGACATGTCGCACCTAACGGTGCTTCTATGTTGAATGTATTCTTAGATCCTAATGAGTCCCGATTCGGGACGGTATATCAGATGTGCCAATCAACTTTGTGCTAAGGTCATGCCGCACCTACGGTGCTTTTTGATGTAAGCCGACTATTTAAACCCAAGGCCACTGCTATGCAGCGACCTTGGGTTACGGACATGTCGCACCTAACGGTGCTTCTATGTTGAATGTATTCTTAGATCCTAATGAGTCCCGATTCGGGACGGTACATCTGGTGTGCGATCAACTTTGTGCTAAGGCCATGCCGCACCTACGGCGCTTTTTGATGTAAACCGATACATATAACCCAAGGCCACCGCTTCGCATTGACCTTGGGCTACGGAGATGTCGCACCTAACGGTGCTTGTGTGTATCAAGTATTCTTAGAACAGGGTGAGTCTTGATTAGGAGGCCGTCTATCCTTAGGTATTCTGTGTTGGTGAACTTTGTGATAATTTCTTTTAGCACCTGAGTGTGCTTGTATTTGTAGGTAAATTTAACATCGTTGATAGATGTATGACGCAAGATTACTGGTAGGGTCGGAATCACCATTGACGAGGTAATTTAAGAGTCATTCAATTTATTTTCACCAAATCCAGCCCCGATTAGGGGCGGCATATCCGTAGCCCCACAGGTTCACAACGTGAATCTGTGGGGTAGTAGAAAATGCCCGGTAACGCAGGGAGCGCCGTAGGTGCGGTATGAATCAAACTAAATTTCGATCAGAAAGCTTCTTACACAGATTGCTCAGAAATTTTATATATCAATTAATTAGACATTACCCCATTCACAAAAGCTGAAGAGTGGGATAATGCCGCACCTACGGCGCTTTTTGATGTAAACCGATCTATGTAACCCAAGGCCACAGCTTCGCAGTGACCTTGGGCTACGGAGATGTCGCACCTAAGGTGCTTCTATATTAAATGTAGACATAGAACCTAATGAGTCCCGATTCGGGACGGTATTTCTGATGTGCCAATCAACTTTGTGCAAGGTCATGCCACACCTAACGGTGGTTTTATATTGAATGTATCCTTAAAACTCGCGATTCGGGACGATATACCTGATACGTGATGAAATTTTATGCTAAGGTCATGCCGCACCTAACGGTGCTTTTTGATATAAACCGACTATTCAACCCAAGGCCACTGCTTCGCAGCGACCTCGGGCTACGGTCATGTCGCACCTACGGTGCTTGTATTGGTAGGCAAATATAAAATCTATGTAAGGTGAATGCCGCAACGTGTTTTATACAAATTTTTTATCGGAATGGAGTCTTAAAATCAATGGAAAGTGTATTACACACTATTGTTGGTTTCAGGTAGTCTCCAGATTGGACAAGAATTAAAAATCCGGGTTATCACTATTCTCTAATCCAGCCCCGATTCGGGGCGGCATATCCGTAGCCCCACAGGTTCACAGTGTGAACCTGTGGGGTAGTGTAGATGCCTGGTAAAGCGGAGAGCACCGTAGGTGCGGCATAAAATGGTTTAAATTTCAATCATAAAATTCGAACAAATAACCCGCATCAAAATCCACGTCAAAATTTCTGAGAAACTGAATGTATTCTTCTTTAAATGTTCGATGTTCGTGGTGTTCTTGTTGATTTTCTATATACCGGATCACATCGGATATTTGAGATTTTCCATAACTAAATGCTCCAAATCCTGATTGCCACCCAAATTTTTTATCAATAAACTTTTTCCTGTTTACAAAAGCTGAAGAGTTGGATTTTATATCCCTTACGAGATCAGAAAGTGAAATAGAAGGACTATAACCGATCAGTAAATGAATGTGATCCGGCATTCCACCTATAGAATATATCTTTTGTGATTTTCCATTTACAATACCGGTAACATATTTATAGAGTTCAGTTTTCCACTCGTCCTGAATGAAATTTGATCGATCTTTAACGGTAAAGATAATTTGTGCATATAGCTTTGAGTAGGTGTTTGGCATAATTTCTCCACTTGAATGGTTATTAATGTTCTCTCTGAAGAAGTAATAAAATAAAATCAGAGATTAGATGGTATAGAATCCACTCATACCTTTGTCTATGCCGCACCTACGGCGCTTTTGACGTCAACCGAACTATTTAACCCCAAGGCCACCGCTTCGCAGCGACCTTGGGATACGGACATATCACACCTAACGGTGCTTGTATGTTGAATGTGTCCTTAGAACCGGGTGAGCCCCGATTCGGGGCTGAATACCCGATGTGCGATCAACTTTGTGCTAAGGTCTTGTCTCATCTAAAGGTACTTTTATAAAGCAAGGACGCTTTCCATCAATTGAAAGTATTACACACTAATGTTGGTTCCTGGTATTCTCTAGATTGGAGATGAAAAAAAGTCCGGGTTATCACTATTCTATAATCCAGCCCCATTTAGGGGCGACATAACCGTAGCCCCACAGGTTCACGAGGTGAATCTGTGGGGTAGAAAGTCAGGATAACGCAGGGAGCGCCGTAGGTGCGGCATGAAATGATCTAAATTTTAAAAGAAATCTTCATATTTAAATTCCCACCGGAATTTCTTATCAATTCAATAAATATTTTCCTATTCATTGTGGGTTTATGGTTGGAATATATCGCACCTACGGCGCTTTTTGATGTAAACCGATCTATGTAACCCAAGGCCACAGCTTCGCAGTGACCTTGGGCTACGGAGATGTCGCACCTAAGGTACTTCTATATTAAATGTAGGCATAGAACCTAATGAGCCCCGATTCGGGGCGGTATACCCGATGTGCGATCAACTTTGTGCTAAGGTCATCTCGCGCTTACGGCGCTTTTTGATGTAAACCGAAACATTTAACCCAATGCCACTGCTGTGCAACGACCTTGGGCTACGGATATGACGCACCTAAGGGTGCTTGTGTTAAGTAACGGGCCTATAATTAAAGGAAACTATTGAAGGCAAAATGCACATCAGACCACATCGAAAATTTCTCCCCCGATAAGCTGACATAAACATCTAAATTAAATCACTGTTGTTTAATCCAGCCCCGATCAGGGGCGTCATATCCGTAGCCCCACAGGTTCACAACGTGAATTTGTGGGGTAGAAAGTCAGGATAACGCAGGGAGCACCGTAGGTGCGGCATCATCTGTTTTGAATCTGGACATTAATCGTAAAATTCAAACAGGTAGTCCGAATCAAACCATTTAATCACCAATCAACTTCGCAAACTCCGCCTCTGAACTGAAGACTTTTCTCCGTGTATTGGTGAAACTCAATCCGAACGCCGCTGGGATCTTCAGTCCATGACTGCCAGGTGTGATCACCACCCAAACTTTTATCCGTTGCATCAAACCCGTTTGAACGCAATTTAGTAATCACCTGATCGATATCATCTGTCTCAATGGCCAAATGATTGATATTCCCCACGGATCCGGAATCTCCCTTGAAAATTTCAACAAAAGAGTCGTTACCCAATTTGATATAAAACCCAAAAAGGGCGTCATCTTTCACGAAATCAAATCCCTTTTCCAAGCCAAGTGTGTCACAATAGAATCTTTCGGTTTCAGAAAGATCCTGAGAGTGAATACAAATATGCGCCAAACGTGTCATCATAAATTTTATAGAATTAATTAGCCATCACTTGTAAACCATAGTCTTATTGACCTTTAAACCTGAAGCATGATAAAAGTTCTTTCCGTGTCCTTCCGTGCTTTCGCTACGCGTTCAGAAAATGAGCGTGGCAACTATTAGTATTGAGGAATGGAAAATGTGCAATTTTACCCAAATAAAACTAAATAGTGCTTCAAAAAATATTAAAAGCCGTGGCTAGTATTTAATCCCGCCCCTGATCGCCACTGCCAAAAGACATCGCCGGATAATCACTCATTGTATAGGTAACCGATGCATTCCGGTTGATGTCGGTCACTCTCATAGTGGTCTTTTCACCGCTGCTGAAGTCTTCCTGGATCATTTCCATCAGCATTCCGGCGGGGTAGTCTTCCGGAACATTTCCTTTCAATTGCTTGGTTTGTTCGTTGATCCGGAGCATCTTTTGAATTCCTAAATCTTCATCCTCGGTTACCCAATACTCCATCACTCCGTTTTCATTTTCAGATCTGTAACCCCGGCACTCCAGTCCGGCGATGGTTTTGGTGCCGATCTCCTCAAAATTCTCCCAATCTTCCATTTCATCTACATCGGAGTCCGTGCTTTCACCAGACTCCATCTGTTCAAAATCTTCCGCCAGTGAGCGAGCCTGCTTCCAGTCGTAGGCAAACGAAAATTTGCCATCTTCACTCTCCATTAGCATAACCATCGACTCGTTCTTGAGGTCGTAGATCATAAACATCTCACCTTCAGATTCATCAATCTGTTCACCGCTAAACTTTGTACCGCTATACGCCTCAGCTTCGTTAAAGTGCATCTTCATGATCATCGGCCCCTCGGAGTTGCCGTTTTTCTGAACGGTTTCAACTTCCATGGTTGTGATGGCATCAAAACGATAAGCATCTTCAGTTACGGCATTGCTGTTCATCGCAAATGCAACGTTTATGCCGTCACCCTCGGAACCAAACTCTTCCCCAAAAATGGATCGCCAGCTTTTCTCGACGGCTCGTTCTGCTGCTTTTTCTACCTCATTACTGAGTTTCTCCTCTACCTTGTCTTCTGCCGCATTCTTTGCACGATCTTTAAGTCTTTTAAAAATTTGTGCTTCGGCTGTGGATGCGAACGACAATGCGGTTAACGTAATAATCAGAAATGCTATTAGTTCTCTCATATTGATTGTTGTATTAAGTTAGTGGTCTTATCCCTAAGCGAATATACAAGAATAGAGGAATAATCAATACCGGTATATCATCAATTGAGCAGGAGTGAGGGTATTCAGTTCGGTTGCCTGTGAATGGAAATGCCTGTGAGACATTCTTTTAGTTTTGTGGCCAGGGAGTAATTTTCAACAAAGTAGTTTGATTTTATTGATGCACCATATCGATAACAAATAGGGCTTTTGGAGTCCAAATTTTGTATTTTAATAAGCAGTCAATGAGAATTTAAACATATAAATAAATAGAGATATGAGTACAGAAAACAGAATAGGTTTAGACAGTGAAAAAACGAAAAAGCTAGCCGGAAAATTGAATGCCTTGCTGGCCAACTACTCGGTATTTTATCAGAATACGAGAGGATACCATTGGAACATTAAAGGTGATACATTTTTTGAACTCCATGTAAAGTTTGAAGAATTATATAACGATCTGATTGTTAAAATTGATGAGGTAGCAGAACGCATTTTAACTCTTGGATACACACCTGAACATCAGTATTCAGAGTATGTAAAAGTTTCAGAAATTTTGGAAAGTGCCAAGGTAAGTGATGGGAAAAAAGCAGTTAGTAACATTCTCGACTCTTTTAAAATTACGCTGAAGCTTCAGCGGGAGATTCTGGATCTTTCAGACAAAGCCGATGACGAGGGTACCAATGCACTGATGAGCGACTACATCAGCGAGCAGGAGAAACTGGTCTGGATGTATGCTTCCTATTTGAATAAGTAATAACATCTTCCAATTTATAGACCAAAGGCCTTTGTATTTATTTACAATGGCCTTTTTATCTTTCAGGTGATAAAGAAGAATTTCCGCCTACTAAGGTGGAGCTTCGAGCGAAGCGATTCCCAACAAGTAATTAATGAGCTCAGTTACTAAATAATGCCAAAAAAAAAGGTTATGTGTTTGTTTTGATAGCATGCGACAGCATAATCTAATCCAGTTTGTTTTATTGTCACGCGCATTTTCTGAACGCGAAGCGAAAGCACGGAGATTTCGAATTAAATCGTGTAGCTGCGTTATGGTTCATTTTGGATAATTTTACCTTAGATAAAAAACTAGCACCCGCTACTGTTTCGCAAATTTACGCAAATTGATTCGCTGAGTCTCGCAGATATTCTGCGTAAATCTGCGCTTAAATCAGTCCTGAGAATTGTGACAAAAAGTGAACAGCTGTCACTCAGTGTTGCAAACCTCTTTTACTTTCTTCAAACATTTTGGACGGGTAAGAAACCGGTCTTAAAACGTAAAATACCTAACGCCTTCCTGTTTCATGAATTCGGCTACTTCAGGTGGAGCGGCTGTCCCGATACCATCCATCAGGTCTGCTTCGGTGTAGTCGCGGTTTGGCAAATAGATACCACAAACCTCAACCTGTACGCCGCTGTCAATCAACCCCATGAGAAGCTGTTTTGGTGACCGGTCGGCCGGAGCAAAAGCGGGGGACTCCGAATCCTTAAGAGCCAAATCACCTGCATCACTGCAGAGCAGTACCCGAACCGGTACATCCTTGTTGAGTGACTGTGTGGCCAGAACCATCGCCATCATCTGGGTTTCGGCATCATTGCTTGTAAGTACTACAAAGAGTGTGTCATTTTCAGATTGCGCTTCAGCCATTCCGGCAAAGCCTAAAAGTGTGATAAGAAATGTTATGAGTGTTTTCATGGTACTAGTGTTTATGTATTAATGATGAAATTTTGAACTGTTGAGTCTTTTAAGAATAACCCTGTTCTTTGCAGAAACAACACTTTACGTTCTTAGCGTTTCCGTTGTGAAACGATTTAAGCAAAGTCCTCTACAGCTACCTGGTAGGCGTGCAGGGGATTGTCGCGGTCTCCTTCATACTCTTCATTGTAATTGGCTACTTCCTCGAGAATTGTCTTCACGGTTTTCTCATCCTGGAAGGAGAAGAATAGGGTAGAGTAGATGCCCTGATCTCCCTGGGAAAACCAGGTGCGGATGTCCGGCTTGTGTTTCTCTGTCCGGAAACCGTACATCTCCGTTTCACTGTAAACCGGTACGTTGTTTCGGGTCATCATCGCGCGCACTTCATCTGAAAATTCGGCGATGCTCAATATGATAAGTAGTTTCATGGATTTGGTGGTTTTGTGTGTTTTGTTTAAAAAGTCTCCCTTAATAAGGGGAGAATTAGAGGGGTGTTTTTTCAATTTTAGGTTATATACTTAACACCCCACCCTCCGCCAGCTGGCGGAGTACGCCCCTCGAGGGGAGATTAGTTGTTTTAATTCCTCACAATCTCTTCCGGTTTTTTATTTTTGTTGACCATGAAGTAGATCAGCGGAACGGTGACCAGCGTGAGGGCCGTGGATGCAATGGCTCCACCCATCAGTGAGATGGCCAGTCCCTGGAAGATCGGGTCAAACAGGATCACAATGGCTCCAATCACCACCGTACCGGCTGTTAACAGAATCGGCATGGTACGAACCGCACCCGCCTCAACAACGGCATCAGAAAGCGAATTACCCTGCCGCAGACTGATCTGAATGAAGTCGATCAGCAGCACGGAGTTTCTCACCATAATTCCCGCCAGTGCAATCAACCCGATCATAGATGTGGCCGTAAAAAATGCACCCGTAACCCAGTGGCCGATCAGTATTCCTATCAGCGACAGTGGAATGGCAATCATCATGATAATCGGTACGCCAAAGTCCTGGAACCAGCCCACAATCAGTATATAGATGATGATCAGAACTACCGCAAAGGCGATACCCAGATCGCGGAAAACCTCAAGCGTGATCTGCCATTCACCGTCCCATTTTACCGTCAGATCTTCGCTGGTAAACGGCTGACCCGCAAATGCCTGTTCCAGGCTGTATCCGGCCGGCAGTGCGATATTGTCGATCTCATCCCTTGCATCCAGGATGGCATAAACCGGACTCTCAATCTCACCGGCAACTTCGGCTGTTACATACACAACTCGCCGCTGATTTTTACGGTGAATACTCTTCTCCAGCGTTTGCTCATTCTGCTGAACCAGATCGGTAATCGGTATCATGGAGCCGGTTTGAGACTGCACATGCAATCCGCCCAGCTGATGAGTTCCGGCCCGGTCTGATTCGGAGAGTTTCATCGTAATGGGAACCAGAGATGATTCATTTTCACTGTAGAGCGAACTTACCGGGTGCTGACCCAGAATCATCCCCAGCGATTCGGATATTTGATTCGGCATCACACCTGAAATTGCAGCTTTTTCCCGCTGAACGTCAAACCGGTATTCAACCTGTTCATCTTCCACCATCCAATCAGTGTCGACGATGCCGGGGGATTGTGTGAAAATTCCCTTGATATCGTCTCCGATTGAACGCTGCATCTCCAGGTCGGGGCCATAGATTTCAGCAACCAGGGTGGACATAACCGGCGGCCCGGGCGGAACTTCCACAACCTTCACGTTCGCATTGTATTTCTCACCCACCTGTTGAACAAGAGGCCGCATCCGCTTGGCGATATCGTGACTTTGATCGGAGCGAAGACTTTTATCCACCAGGTTTACTTGAATATCCGCCACATTGGAATTCTGACGAAGATCATAGCTTCTAACCAACCCGTTAAAGTTAATCGGTGCATTGGTTCCGGAGTAGATCTGGTAGTCGTACACTTCGGGCACCTTTAGAAGTGTTAAACCGACTTCCTGTGCGACCGCTTCAGTGCGCTCCAGCGTGGTTCCCTCGGGCATGTCGATAATGAGCTGAATCTCATTTTTGTTATCGAACGGAAGCATTTTCACCTCTACCCAGCGAATGTAAAAGAGCACCAGCGTCGCAAAAAGAACGGCCGTCGTTCCGAGCAGAAAAGCCCATCGTTTCCAGGTACTCTCCATCAGCGGACGCATGGTTTTATCATACAATTTGTAGATGAGAGTCTCTTCGAGTTTGTAACCCTTACCGGAAGCGTTGCTGCCGGACTGAACCCGCGCCGCACGAAGCAGCCGGTACCCCAGCCATGGAGTTGCAATCAGGGAGATAATGAGGGAGAGAATCATCGCTACGGTGGCACCGATGGCAATCGGGCTCATGTATGGACCCATCAAACCAGAAACAAAAGCCATGGGGATCACAGCCGCAATCACCGTAAAGGTAGCCAGAATAGTCGGGTTGCCGACTTCATTGATAGCATAGATTGCGGCCTGTTTGAAGGGCAGATTCCTCATCTTGAAATGGCGGTGCATATTCTCTGCCACAATGATGGAGTTATCCACAACAATACCGGTCACAAATACCAGGGCAAACAGCGTAATCCGGTTCAGGGTGTAATCGTACATGTAGTAGAAGAAGAGGGTAAGTGCGAACGTGATCGGCACCGAAATGAATACCACGAGCGCTCCGCGCCATCCCATTGCCAGAAATACAACAAACGATACGGCCAGTACAGCCACTACCAGGTGGATCAGCAGCGTGCTGACCTTTTCGGTCGCGGTTTCTCCGTAGTTCCGGGTGGTTTCAACCTGAATATCGGATGTGATAACAGAACCCTGCAGCTTTTCAACCATCTGATCGATTTGGGATGCGATGGTCATGGCATCGGCTCCCTGCCGCTTGGCTACAGAAATGGATACCGCAGGATAGGAGAGACCTGCCTCCAGGTTTTTCTCCTGCGCAGACGCCGGTCCCGAAATGTAAGAGACATAATTGGCCGACTCTCCGGGTCCGTCATTGATTTCAGCTACATCCCGCAGCAGGATAGGATCACCCTGCCGAACATCCACAACCAGCGAACCGACGTCATCAGCCGTTTCCAGGAAATTCCCGGTTTGAACGCGATATTCCTGATCGTTTTGTGAAAATGAGCCGGAACTGAACTCGCTGTTGGCTGCCTGAATGGTTTGAGCCACGCGAAGCGGATCGACCATCATGGAAGCCATCTTGGCCTTGTCGAGCACAACTTCGACGGTCCGGGATCGTCCGCCGTGGATTTTGGTTTCCGCCACATCCGAAATCGATTTGATTTCATCATCCAGTTCCTGAGCCACACGCCGAATCTGGTAGTCATCGTGACTATCACTCCATAGAGTCAGTGTAACAATCGGTACGTCATTGATCGACCGGGTTTTAATGAGGGGCATAGTGACCGGTTCCGGTTTGGTATCCATGAATTTCATGATCTCATTGTAGAGACGAACCAGACTCTGCTCCACATCCTGCCCCACATAGAATCGTGCTGAAACCATCGCCTGCTCCGGCATGGAGGTGGAATAGACATACTCAACCCCCGAAATGTTGGAGAGTATCTTTTCGAGCGGAATGGCCACACGATTTTCCACTTCCTGCGGTGATGCACCGGGATATCCGACAAAAATATCGGCCATGGGTACATCAATCTGGGGTTCTTCTTCACTCGGTGTTAGCCATACGCCATACACACCGATCGCTAAAAAGGCGATCATCAGAAGCAGTGTCAGCTTCGAATCGATAAACGCCTGTGCAATTTTACCTGCTAATCCGGTTTTCATTTTTATTCAGTTCTTCAATTATAAATTTCTGTGATCAAGCTAGATTTATCGAACGCTTAGCAGTTGTCCCTGGCGGATGGATTGACCGGGATCAGCTACAAATTGCTCTCCCTGCGAGAGCCCGGATATGATTTCTACCATTTCTCCCGATCGTTCACCAATTCGAATCCATCTCAAAACGGCTCTGTTGCTGTCTGAAAGGGTATAAATTCCCGTTAACTGGCCGCGTTCAACAATGGCGCTTGCCGGTATATAGAGGCTCTCTGCCTGATCCGGATTTGCGTGAATCTGAGCAAACATGCCAACTTTAAGCTGTTCATTGATCGAATCATCCTCTATGATAGCTTCGATGGCAAACTGACGGCTCATCGGGTCACCGGCTTCACTGATCGCGGTCAGGCGGGCAGGGATGTTGCTCAAGCCGGCAGATGCAATAGTTACGGTTACCGATGATCCCTCTTCAATCTGTGATATTTGATTCTCTGCCACGGAAGCCGTGATCTTTACTGAACTTGGATCAGAAACCGATACCAGCGGGTGACCCGGAGACGCCATGTCACCTTCAGAGACATATTTACGGCTCACAATTCCGTCAAACGGTGCCCGGATGGTTGTGTATTCAAGCATCTCGTTCACTTCATTCATGCGGGCTTCCAAAGCTTCCATATTGGCTTTGGCAATCTCGTACATTGTGGAAATATCATCCAGTTCTTTTGACGTAGCACTTTCCTCCGCATAGAGATTGCTGATTCGATTATAATTTTTCTCAGTGTTTTCCAGGTTGGCTTTTGCCTGAACCATGTTGGCTTCCAGCTGAGATTTCTGAGCCAGTATCTGATCATCTTTGATGCGAACCAAAACATCACCTTTTTGAACCCGGTCGCCTACGGTAACAGGTACCGAACTGACGGTTCCCATTACAATTGTACTGAGGTTTGCCCGGTTATTACTTTCAACGGAGGCCGGAAATGTAAGTCCTGCGAGTGAGGGAGAGTTTTCAGCTGTTCGAACTTCCACATCTGTCGCAGTCTGTTCTGTTTGCGTTGACTCTTCTGCAGAACATCCCGACAGCAGATTGATGGCAAATAGCAGTGTTAATATTCCTGAAATCGATTTCATGGTTTTATTCATTTTCCTGTTCATTTATAAAGGTTATTAAAGTCTTGTTCGAGCAGCATCTCCAGCGCGGCAATGCTCATATTGTATTTGTATAGCGCCATTACGTTTTTTAGCTTCGCCTCAGCCAGTTTTGTCTCGGCCTCAAGCAGGTCAGTGGTTCTCTCCATTCCTTCGCTATAGCGATTGGTTCGGATCTTTACATCCTCTGTAGACTGTGTGATCGCTTCGTTTGTCAGCTCCAGTTCCTTTTCAGCCTGCTCAAGCGATCTGTAGGCTTGGCGAACCTGGTTTTCCATCTCAAAACTATGGCTCTCCTGCATGCTTCTGGCTTTTCTGTAGTTTGCACGTGCTTCCTGCACTTTGCCTGCCTGACTAAAACCTGAGAAGATATTCCACCGCAAATTGGCCCCGATCATGTAGGAATTCGCGTTGAAACTTGCGAAGTCGGGATCGTTATACTCATAACTGCCAAACAGGTTGATTTTCGGCAGGAAGCTGAATGTTGCAGATTTGGTCATCCGCTCGGCTGACCGGACTCTCTGCTCAATTGCACGTGTTTGTGCATTATCTATGCTGATCTGAGTCAGATCTGTTTTAATGGCTACTCCCTCAATTCCTTCAAGCTCTTCTGTAGGGATGACTTTTGTAGATCCGTCAAGGCCCAGCAGCAGCGCCATCTCTTCGCGCACACTGCTCAATTCATTTTCCGTATTCATTTTCCGGCTCTCCATCTCCAGCTCATAGACCCGTGCCGCAAGAAAATCCTCTTTGCTGAGAAGACCCTCCTCAAAAAAGTTCTGAGCTTGACGGCGATGCTCACCCGCTGTTTCAAGTGCCGATTCTAACACTTCGAGCTGCCGTGTGTGCAGAATCAGGCTGTAGTATTGATTTCGAACCTGGTACCGGATATGGTTTTTAGTGCCGTCCAGCTGCTCATTGGCTGAGTTCAGCTTACTTTTTACTGCACCTCGCTGCATCATCATATCGGGATTAAAAAGTGGCTGACGCAGTTCAAACTTGGCGCTGTAGTTTTCATAAGCATCCGGATCATTCAGAAGGGTAGGGTCAAAATCCTGCTGAGAAACGATCTCCTGTTTTAGTTTAAATCCGAAAACATTGAGCGGATCATTTGTTGAGACCGCATTGTATTCAAAAGAGAGCTGAGGGAGAAACACGGCGCTGGTCTGCCGATACTGCGCCCGGGTAGCCTCAGCATCATATTCTGCCTGCTCTATTGAAAAGTTTTGATCCAGCGCCATTTCCATAGCCTTCTGAAGCGATAGTGATAAATTGGGGTCACTATCTGATACAGTCTGTGCCACCATTGTGAGAGGCAGGAAAAAAAGCATCAAAATAAGATATACCCCGGGTATGCATGAATGTTTAGAATTCATTTTAGTTACTGTTTATTAGTTATTTAAGATTTATACTATTCGATAGGATCAATAAATTTTTTTCTTTCTGCGCGCGTCTCCTTCATGACCATCAACAGTACCGGTTTGAACCGGTTGATTACCTGCTTTCCAGTCCGGAAATCCCTTCTCAAGCCTCGATGCGCTGAATCCATTCTTGTTCAACAATTCTACGGCTTCATCTGCCATCACACACAAGGGGCCCCGGCAATAAGCCACAATCTCCTGATCTTTAGGAAATTCATTCATTCGGTTCTTTAAATTTTGACGAGGGTAGGAGAGCGCATTTTCTATATGTCCATTTTTATACTCTTCCTCCGGTCGCACATCTACAATCACTACGTTCTCTTCTTTGAACTTTTTGATCAACTCATCTATTGAAATGGTTTTCAGATGATTTCTTTCTTTTTGATAATCCTGAATCAGACCGGCAATCTCCTGATTTTGTGAAAATCCAAGTCTTCTTAAAGCACACCATGCATTAAATACTTCCTGGTTAGCCAGTTTGTAATAGTTGTATTTGCCTCTTCTTTCACTTTCTACCAACATTGAATTCTTCAATACCTGCAGATGCTGAGAGGCATTGGCAATTGTCAGATTAGTATTAGTGGCTATGTATTCCACAGAAACGGGTCCTTGCGCAAGCAGATCCAGTATTTCCAGCCTGTGGGGGTTACCCAAGGCTTTGGTCATTCCCGCCATCTCTTTGTAAAGTGATGTTTTAAATTCTCGAATGTTCATGCTCAAATTATTTTGTTCGAACATATGATAGGAACAATCCAAAGTTCATTCAATCAAACTATTGAATGAAAAATTTTTTAAGTTATTTAACTGATAAGAAAAATATAAACAGTAACTAATGAGAGTAATAAAACTCAAATTTCAACTTTGTTTTGTAACAATAGTTACAAATTAAACCGGTGAAATTGAGTTTAAAGTGTTAAAGAGTATTTTATCTTATTTTATAGTATATTATGTCTGTTTAGAAAATTTCAGACGAAATCTTATTTATGATTCAAAATCAACATCAATTTCACATACCCGTTATGGGAACGGGTCATTCAATTGACAGTCCCATCCGGGTAGCCCACCTTGGCATTCACTCAGTAATATCTGTAGTGGATGATATGCTCTGCGAAAAAATTCGCAAGCACTACAGCAAAGAGTTTGATTTACCTTACAAGAGTATTCCAAGATCAGCTTTGGACGGTAGGGCAGAACGAATAACTACATACTTGAATACAGTATCAGATATTGTAACTCAAAAATTTGATGAGCTGAAAGAGCTTTCTTTATTCAGTGAGTCAGAAAAGGATCGATATTTTAATTTATTGCCGGATGAACACCCGCTCAGGAAAAGCTACAGGTTTATAACATCACTGAGTGATAAAGAGAGCCGGGATCAATTTATTCAGGAATTAACGGAGAAAATGACACCCGGTGCCATTGATGTGAACATTATGGCAAAAGTGGATGCACTAAGGCTGGATAAGGACGATCAGCCAATGAGTGCTGAGTTTAGTGATGCCAGTGCAGCTCTTCGCGGTTTTGCAAACAGTAAACTCGAATCGAGCGTAGTGCTGTCAGCCGGCTTCAATCCAAGACTGTACAACTACCTGGCCGACTTTAAGGATTTCTACCGGGATCGAACCGGGAAGATCAAAAAGAAGATTATTTTGAAAGTCAGTGATTTCCGTTCCGCGCTCATTCAGGGCAAGTATCTGGCTAAAAAAGGTCTTGAAGTTGCAGAATTCAGAGTTGAATCCGGACTTAATTGCGGCGGACATGCATTTGCATCAGACGGAAATCTGCTCCCGGTATTGTTACAGGAGTTTCGCGATAAAAAAGATCAGCTACAGAATAGCTTCAAACCGCTGATTCAAAAGTTTTATGAATCGCAGGGATGGGATTATCCTCAGGATGATATGGACGTAGCCAAAGCACGGGTTACGGTTCAGGGCGGAATTGGAAACAATGGGGAGCTGCAGCGTTTGCTGAACGATTTTGAAATGGATGCAACGGGATGGGGAAGTCCGTTCCTTTTGGTTCCTGAAGCAACTTGTGTGGATGATTTTACATCAAACCTGCTGGCAGATGCCGGAGAAGATCAACTTTACCTGAGTAATGTATCGCCGTTGGGTGTACCATTCAATAATATACGGGGATCCGGTTCTGAAATTCATACCAGGGAGCTGGTTGAAAAAGGAAAGCCGGGCTCCAAGTGTCCGAAAGGATTTCTGGTATCCAACACGGAGTTTACGGAAAATCCGATCTGTACGGCATCAGCTGAATATCAGATCCTGAAGGTAAACCAGATTCAGGAGAGTGATCTGGCAGAGGATATAAAAGATCGGGAGACGGAGAAAGTTCTTGCAAAAACCTGCCTCTGTACAAACCTGGGAACAGGATCACTGATCCGCCTCGGAATTATGAAACCGTCATACGGCCGACAGGCGATCTGTCCGGGGCCGAATATCGCCTGGTTTGACCGGGAATATACATTGGATGAAATGGTGGACCATATCTACGGTCGAAGTAAATCACTCGTTACGAATGAACGCCCGCATATGTTTGCCAAAGAGCTGGTTATGTATGTGGATTATCTGAAAGAGTTGTCTGAGCAGATCGGTGATGACGAACAGGAGTGGAAAAAACTGACCAAGATGAGACGAAATCTTGATAAGGGAATGGAAGTGTGCCTCGAGATTTCAGAAGATCAGCCTTATCCTGGTGAAAACCTTGAATCCTTATGGAGAACTGTTCAAATACAGAGAGAAAGACTGGACGAAATATTTGCAGTAGCGGTTTAGGTTAATATTCTGTCCGCATTAAAGGTCGGTGAGGCAACTCTCCGGCCTTTTTTATTGGGTTGATCAAATTGTTAGGCGCCTGTAAAAATCCGGTGTTTCATTTTCCAGATCGATTTTAAAAACGGGAGATAGGGAACAGTGGAAAAGATTTTTAATTCCTGGACAAAATTGGTCTTTTCATCCAGAAAATGAAGAACTCTGTCAAAACTGTTGTATTGAAACAGATCGTGAAAAATCTGAACGGATGTTATAGGTTCGTTCTTAAGCAAATACAGCAGCATCATATCATAAACCCGAAAGCGGTACGAGGAGGCGGGAGCATCGGGGATCGGGTTTCCTGATATTACTGCGTCCGATATTCGTTTTGTGTGTTCCAGTATTCTTGTGAAAGCATAACCCGACGATGGTTTCGTGACACCACCCATTGTTCCAATATTGTAAACTCCGGGGCAGTATGTGGCTGGGTAACGACGATCCTCCATGGGAATGATCCCATTCTCACGTCTTGAGATAGTATAATCGCCCTCGGTGAGTCCATATCTCAGGTTCAGATAGTTTTTTAAAGCATCTTCGTAATCATCTTTGGTAAGTAAATTTTCAGAAAACAGGGTGTATTCAATCAGCGCTTGTGTTGAGCTGAAAGGAAGAACATAAAAAAAAGTGACTCCATCTTTCTGAGGAACTTCAAAATCCATAAAAATGGCTCGATTGGGATTAAATAAATCTTTTCGTGTCTCTATTTCCCATCCCAAAAAATGCTGTTTCAGGCTGATATCCGATTTGGTTTGTGCAGTAACCGGAGGTTTGAGAACACTTTGGAAAATCATTCCGGATTGAAAATTTCCGTCGGTGGTTTTCATGAGTGATGATTCACCTGTATGTTCAAAACCCAGAATTTCCGTCTTTAAAAAAGTGACCCGTTGATCATTTCCGGCCCTGTTTAAAATTAGATTTGAAAAGTCTGAACTGCGGACACAGTGATATTTGTACTCCTGAAGTGTTTCCCGAATCTTGCTGTTTTTTGCCCGGACTTCAAGATCATCCCATGAGAAATGAATGATCTCTTTCTGAGGAAGTTTTGAATCATCCCAGAAACACCAGGTTTTATCGTTGGCAGGCTCAAAATTGAGATCAGTGAGAAGTATCTTCTTATCCTGAAAATGATCGGACTGAAGCAGATTCCACAGAAGGCTCAGTCCGGATGCCCCTGCTCCGGCAATTATGATATCAAACGTTTGAGTTGACATGTACCGCTATCTGTTTTTTGTTGTGAAATGTCAGTTTAAAATTCACCATTCAACAAAGGTGTCAGCATGCTGAAATCAGTTAAACTGATCAATTTCTTGCATAAATCGTTCGAGTGGAAATTTCAAAATGAATACTGTATTCCAAATGAATGAGCTGAGCCATATCCTGTTGAAAAGGGAATAAATGCATAGTTAAATTTCAGAGGGTCAACGAATATTCCCATCCCGGTGCTGAAAGGACGTTCTGTAGGTCCAATTTTATATGCACTGCGAAATTCAAAAATATCAGCAATATCCGCGATTGCGCCGAAAGTGAAATAGCCGTCATTGGCATCGTCTGCAGCAAAGTCACCTACAGAGAATTCATTAATGGGGATTGACCAGTCTGAAAAAAGAGTCAGCAGGACGGGCAGATCATTTTGGCCTGTTGTGTTAAATTCAATCAATTGTGCCGATATGCCCGTTTTAAAAACTGTTGGCAGTGGGGTAGCCTCGAGATCCAATTCCTCCATTTCACCAACATTATTCAGGCTCATTCCTAAAGTAACTCTATCATTTAACAACCTGGAAGCAGCACCGAAATTGAATGCATAACCGTTAGCCCGGAGTTGAAAAATTTCCTCCCTCAGATAATGTGCTGTCAATCCCATGGAAATCGGTCCCAGCTGGTATGAAGCGGCGCCGCTTAAGGCTAAATAGCTAATTGAAAACGAACCGTTGGACGGACCGGGTTGATTTCTTGCTTCAAAGTCATCTGATTGTGTTGAGTAGACTCCCCCCGCAAGGGTGAGCCGATTCTTTTTTACATGCGCTGCCGCAAACTGAGATTTTACATTAGAAACCCAGAGTGTGTAGTTCGCATCCAATCCGGTTTGCGAAGCATAGGACAGTAGAGCAGGATTGATGTAAAAGGATGATGAACCTGTTGAAACTGCTGTAGAACCTTCACCTAACGATAAAATTTGTGAAGATGGGCCAATATTTAAAAAATCGAGTCCGTTGCCCGTTTCCTGTGCTTGAAGGTTCATTGTATTAAGTGCCATCAAACAGAACGATAAAAGATATATGTAGAAGTATTGTGTCAAGCGACAGAAATTGATTTTGATATAAAATATTTATCCAAACTGCCTGAAAATATCGTTCAGAAGTTGGAGTATACCAAATTTATGGAGCGTGTAATTCAGTGGATTTTTCATACTTTTCAATTAATCATGAATTATCTGCAGACAATGAACGATACAGAATTAACCTACAGGATGCCGGCTGAGTGGGAGACACATTCAGCTACTCAGTTGCATTGGCCTTCAAACCGTGAAACCTGGCCTGGAGAACGACTCAAAAGGGTTGAAAAAGTATACCTCGATATTATTGAGGCACTGTCTCATTACGAAGATATCATACTTCTTGTTGATCCGGATGTTGAGGTATCAGTTGTGCATACTAAGATAGATTCAAGAGAGGTAAATCCGAATCGGGTTCACATATTTTCAGTCCCGATTAATGATGTTTGGGCGAGAGACTGCGGACCGATCTTTGTTAAGAACCTGGAGAATCCTTCAAAATTAATAATTACAAACTGGGATTACAATGCATGGGGTGAGAAATACCCGCCATTTGATGCCGATAACCGTCTGCCATTGTGGTTTTCCAAAAAGTTTCAGCTGCCGTGTGTTACTCCCGGAATGGTTCTGGAGGGCGGTTCTATTGATACGAATGGAGATGGCATACTAGTGACTACCGTGTCAGTTCTGCTGAACAAAAACCGGAATCCAAAAATGACAAAATCTGAAATTGAATCGCAGATTAAAAAATATCTGGGGATGGAACGGATCATATGGCTGAAGGACGGTTTGGCCGGGGATGACACTGACGGGCATATTGATGATATAACAAGGTTTTTGAATAAAAATACCATTCTGACCATGCTCTCCGAAGATACTGAAGATGTTAACCATGCTGCACTCTTTGAGAATTATGAAATACTTCAAAAATCAGTCAGTGAGTTAGAAGAACCGTTTCACATTGTAACCCTGCCACTTCCAAAAACCAGAATTGAGGGTACAACTGTCGACGGTTCGGAGTATGTTCCGGCTAGCTACGCAAATTTTTATATAGCAAACGGCGTGGTATTGGTGCCGCTATATGATGAGCAGTACGATCAACAGGCGCTGGATTTATTTGAGGAGTTTTTTCCGGATAGAGATATTGTAGGAATTCCCTGCGCAGATCTTGTTTGGGGGCAGGGAAGTATCCACTGTATTACTCAGCAGCTCCACGGCATCAATTTTTAAGAAGTAGAAGGGTGTTAAATTATAAAGCCTCAACGAGCTCCCAGACTTCAAGCTTTACCAATTCACGTGTTCGGTAAATATTATCGAAAAATTCATTGATATTCGTATCGGGATGGGCTTGGCGGATTAATTCTTCTGTAAATCCGAACTCTATATGTTCCAGTTTATCAAAGTAGTCAATAGTTGAGAAGTTATAGCCATAATTCAGTCCGCCCGGCACTATCAGCTCATGAAGTTCCCAGCCTTCCATCTGATCCCGATCCATGCGTGCCTCATGGAGTGGGCGGGCAATTTCATCTTCGAACAGTTGATATTCATACTCATATCCAAGACCCACATTCATGTAGTTCATCACAATATAACGGCTTGGTTGAAACTCTTCATTCTTGACTACACTGTTTCGGATTATCCACAGTTCCGAATGGTTGGGAGACAAAAATTTTCTGTAGTTATTAGTCATTCGCTGTGATTCCCGCTGTGCAAACTCTTCAGTGTATTGTTCCAGGATATCTTCAAAACCGGATAAATCATCACTGATTGTTATCACTACATAGTTGTAAAAGGAATTATGTGATCCCGGATAAGTTACCCTGTACAAATACCAATTTTCAATGTTTTCATTGTCTTCACGGGCTTCCTGAATTGGAACGAATGTTGACTCTATCTGTTCGAGAAATTCATCCTCTTGGCTGGTTTCGATGTTCAGATAATCGATGTGCATATAAAGGCCTTGTCTGTCTTGGGCCTCTGAAGAAATGCTGAGAAAAAGTGTAAAAATATAGATAAGAAGTGAAAAACGTTTTAATACGACCATAACCACCTCCTTTCATAATTAAAAGTTAATTCAATTAACAAATTATTTGGAACAAATTGAAGTTTATAAGCAATTTTGCAAAAATATTTAATGTCAATTACGGAGTTGATTCACTTTACAATACTTAAAAAGGCTCGTTGAATTGAAGGTGGAATTCCTTATTACATTGTCTGTATACTTTCATATCTTCCAAACTAAAGAGGTTTGTAACATTTATTAATGTAATGTCAACAATTTCAAACGAGAAGTACGAAGCGGTTATTGGGCTCGAAGTTCATGCCCAGCTCTTAACTAACAGTAAAGCATTTGCAGCGGTTTCTGCCGAATATGGTTCAGCGCCAAATACCAAGGTGACTCCACTCTGTTTGGGACATCCGGGAACTCTCCCGGTTCTCAATGAAAACCTTGTTCGCTATATCATTAAGATGGGATTGGCAACGGGGTGCAGCATTGCTAAAAAATCGATTTTTGCCAGGAAGAACTATTTCTACCCGGATCTGCCCAAAGGGTATCAGATTTCTCAATATGATACTCCAATCTGTTATGAAGGCGGTATTGAAATTGAATTGAATGACTACAAAAAACAGATTGGGATTACCAGAATTCACATGGAAGAGGATGCAGGTAAATCGATACACGATCAGGATCCTTACCATACACTTGTCGATCTTAACCGAGCCGGAACACCGTTAATTGAGATTGTCTCGGAACCGGATATTCGTACTCCGCAGGAAGCTTACGCTTATCTCACAAAAATCAAACAGATTGTACAGTATCTGGAAATCTGTGATGGCAATATGGAAGAGGGGAGTCTGCGCTGCGATGCGAACGTATCTATTCGTCCAAGAGGTCAGAAGGAATTCGGCACTCGGACCGAGCTTAAAAACATGAACTCATTCCGGAATGTAGAACGTGCTATCTCTTATGAAATTGAACGTCAGATAGAGTTGGTTGAATCGGGCGGAGAAGTGATCCAGCAAACACTTTTATGGGATGCTAACAAGCTGGAAACCCGGAAAATGAGAAGTAAGGAGGAGGCGCACGACTATCGCTACTTCCCTGAACCGGATCTCCCGCCGGTTATCGTTACTGAGGAGCTGCTGAACGATATAAAGAAAGATCTTCCCGAACTCCCAAGTGTTCGTTATCGGAGGTTTGTTGATGAATTTGGCTTGTCTGAAGATGTGGCATATACTCTGACGGAGACCCGCCAGCTGGCTGACTACTACGAGTCAATTCTCACGTATTTGGATGACCCAAAATCTGTTGCCAATGTTGTGTTAACAGAGGTTTTGAGAGTTTTGAATGACCAAAGTATCTCAATACAGGAATTTTCAATTGATGAATCCCGCCTGGCAGAATTGATCAAGCTTAAGCTTGAGGATAAGGTCAACTCCTCAGCTATGCAGGAAATTTTCAACGCCATGCTGGATTCAGATCAGTCTGCGGAAGCGCTGGCAAAAAAGATGAACCTGATTCAGGTTTCAGATGCCGGATTTATTGATCCGATTATTGATGAGGTTATTCAGAATAATCCAGATGAAGTTCAAAGATACAGGGATGGTAAAAAAGCACTTATTGGTTTTTTTATCGGGCAGGTTATGAAGCAATCAAAGGGTAAGGCAAATCCAAAACAAGTTCGGGATAAAGTTACAGAAAAGCTTGAAGCTTAAATGCTTAGGTGGCATATCTATAAATATTCAATTTATTAACATACCATAAATGAAATTTAAGGCAGCTAGTTTACTACTATTTGCAGCAATTCTGTCGGTTGGATGCTCAAGTTCAGACAATGATCTTCAGGAAGCTCACATCAGCGGTCAAATTACAGTTGATGAAGAATTAGACAGTTCTGGTGATAACAGTGGAATTGAACTGATTGTATCTTTTCAAAGAGCAGATGAGCCCAGGGACACGCTTTTTTTCGCTCGTACCGACGAGGATGGATACTTTTCAGGAACTGCTCAGTTCGAACGACGTGATGTTTACCCTGTTGTGGTGACACGGAACAGGAATGCATTTGGTATTCTGAATGTGGTTTTTGCGGATGGAGATTCAGTTTCCATTAATGCGAAGCTGCCTGATGTGAACGATACAGCGGAGATCTCATCTAAAGAGAATGATGTATTACGAACTTTTCAAAGGGTAGAAAGAAACTTCAACAGGGTTGCCCAATACATTAATATTGGAGCAGTTTCTGAAGACAGTGTAACGATTGAACTTCAAAACTGGAGCAATATTTATTGGCAGATCTATGAAGAGAATCCCGGGACGCTGGCGTCAGATCTGGCCGGAAACATGTCTGTATCGATTTTAAGCGGCTGGAATGACTCATTGATGGTAGAACGGGCAGAAAGTCTGATAGGGGCTAAAAATCGTTTGAGATCCAACGGGAGATCCGTGATGCTCGACTACTATGCAGAAACAGAAGGATTGGACCGGGCCGTTTCCTTTCTTAACCGTATCGAAACGCTGTCAGATAATCAGGATGATAAGATGACCATTAAAATGGATCTTATTGAACTACTATATGACAGTTCAAGAACTGCCGAAGCCACTGAAGAGCTGAATCAATTTAAAGAAACTTATTCCGACGTTACACTTGCAATGGAATGGGCTGAAAATATTGGATACGACATTGAGTTTTTAGCACCCGGTTCTCCATTTCCTGACTTTACTTTTGAAACCATTAACGAAGATTCAGTTTCAAGTGATGGAATGTCCGGTTCACCGTATATTATAGAATTCACCAGGCTAGACAACCGATTATATCAGCAGCAATTTGACAGAACAGTTGCTATCTATCAAATTTACAGTAATTTTGGACTGGACATCATAACAGTACCTATTGCTGCAAATCAGATTGCAGTTGAAGCGTTCTTTTCAGAAAGAGATCTTTACTGGTATTTCGTTCAGCCTAATTCGTTTGACACAGATGACCTTGTAGAGCGATTTAACATCAACAGAGTACCTACCCGATTTTTAGTTGATTCGGACGGTACAATCATTCGTCGTTATATTGGCGATGAATTTCAGGAAGTCGTTCGGGGACTACAAAATATTACATCACAAAACCCATAGAACAATGCGAAAAAAATTGATTGCCGGTAACTGGAAAATGAATGCTGGACCTACACAAGCTAAGGTTCTGGCAGATGAAATGGCGGAAATGTGGAAAGGAAAAGAGTTTAATCAAGAGGCGTTGATTTGCCCGCCTTTTGTTTCTCTGCCATTTGTAGTAAAAAGCTTCAGGGATTCATTTATTAAAACCGGCGCGCAAAACGTTTATACAGAAGATAACGGTGCATATACCGGTGAGATCAGCAGTTCAATGCTTAAAGAACTGACTTGTGAATATGTGATTTTAGGTCACTCCGAACGTCGTGAATATTTTAATGAGTCGGATGATTTTATTGCAAAGAAAGTGAAAAAGGTTCTCAGTGAAGGCATGCGCCCGATTCTTTGTGTTGGAGAAAAACTGGATGAACGTCAAAGTGGAGAACAAAAGGCCGTAGTCCAGAAGCAGCTTTCTAATGTTCTGAGTTTAGTGAGTGAGTCTCATGCCGAGAACTTTGTTGTAGCCTACGAACCCGTATGGGCAATTGGCACAGGTGAAACAGCATCACCGGAACAGGCCCAGGAGATGCACCAGTTTATCCGTTCCTTTATATCAAATAAATGGAGTAAAGAAGCGGCTGAGAGCGTCAGAATTTTGTACGGTGGAAGCATGAAGCCTGATAATGCGGATGAACTCCTTTCCCAGGATGATGTGGACGGTGGCCTGATAGGAGGTGCCAGCCTGAAAGCTGATAGTTTCAGTGAGATTATGTTGATTGCGGATAAACTCTCGAAATAGATGGATACCAATTACAATGTGTTGTTAATCGGTAGTGGTGGAAGAGAGCATGCCATTGCTTGGAAGCTCAAAAAATCACCCAATCTGGGCACACTATTTATAGCACCGGGAAATCCCGGCACTGCAGAACTTGGATTGAATATCGATCTGAATACTTCTGATTTTAATCAGGTAGCTGAATTTTGTAAAGTCCACTCAATCGATTTGGTTGTAGTGGGTCCTGAAGTTCCACTTGTAAATGGCATTGTAGATTTTCTTGAAAAGAAGGGATTTGCCGTTTTTGGACCTAATCAAAAAGCGGCAATGCTGGAAGGAAGCAAGCAGTTCGCAAAAGAGTTTATGGTTAAATATGATGTGCCAACTGCTGATTATGCTGTTTTTTCTGCTGAAGATTTTGATGACGCATTGAAGTTTGTTCAATCAAAGGATTCATACCCGATTGTTTTAAAAGCTGACGGACTGGCTGCTGGTAAAGGGGTGTTTATCTGTCATACTGAAGATGAGGTCAAAAAAAGACTTGATACCCTGAAAAATGACAAGAAACTACAGGATGCTGCCAGCAAACTCGTCATTGAAGAGTTTATGGAAGGTGAGGAGGCCTCGGTATTTGTCATAGCTGATGGTCATACGTCTCACATCATACATAATGCCCAGGATCATAAAAGAATAGGTGATGGAGATACCGGTTTGAATACAGGAGGAATGGGGGCCTATTCTCCTGCTCCAGTATTAAGTAAAGAGATTCTTGAACAGGTTAAAACAGAAATTATTGAACGGACCATAACCGGAATGCAGCTTGAGGAGTCTGCATATCAGGGAATACTTTATGTTGGTCTGATGATTACGGAAAATGGTCCTAAAGTAGTGGAGTACAATTGCCGATTCGGTGACCCTGAGTGTCAGGTAATTATGCCTACACTTGAAAATGATCTTCTAACACTGATGTTATCTACGACCGAACAGCGACTGGATGAAATATCAATTCAGCTTGATGGTGATTACCGCTGCTGTGTGGTTCTGGCAAGTGAGGGGTATCCCGGTTCTTATGAAAAAGGTAAAACCATCACAGGTCTGGAATCGGTTGATGATGAGTCTATCGTTTTCCATGCCGGTACCAAAATGGATGGCGACGCGCTGGTTACCAATGGCGGACGCGTACTCAGTATTGTGGGGCGTGGTTCATCATTAAAAAAAGCAATTGATCATGCTTATAAGAACGTGAAAAAGATCCATTTTGACGGATGTTACTACAGATCTGATATCGGTCAGAAAGGGATAAAACGAATCTCATAAAGAGTATCTGATTGTATATTCTTTCCAATTCACACATGAGCATTTTTCATAAGCTCTTTAGTGAATATTGTATGGCACTCACAAGTCTGAACAGGATATTCACCGCCATTAAACGTGGACTATATGAGTTCTGAACTGGAACAAACTATTTTTGACAACTCCCTGGATTTCAGAAAAAGGGCTGTTGATGTATTCAATTACCAAAGATCTCATAATCCGGTTTACAAAGTATTCTGTGATACACTTGCGATAAAAAAAGATATCTTACCTGATAGCGAAATTTCACGACTTCCTTTGATTCCAATTCGGGTTTTCAAAGAGGCGGAAATCAAAAGTTTTACCGGAGATGCAGAACTTGAGTTTCATAGCAGCGGCACTTCAAGTATGCAACAAAGCAGACATTTTTTAAAAGAAATCTCCATTTACACCCGTGCTATCGAAAAGGAATTTTATAGACATTTCAAGCGTGAGGAGACATCTATACTCTGTTATACGCCCGGCTATGCAGAAAACCCAAATTCATCATTAGTGTGGATGTTAAATCATCTGATTCATCAAGATGAAACGGGACTTAGCCGATTTTTGCCGCTCGGACAGCCACTCAGCAGAAAAGACATTCAACCATTAACTGATGCAAATCGTAAAATTGTTCTTTTTGGTGCTGCGTTCGGCCTTATCGACCTGATCGAACTCCATTCAGACCCACTTCCGGAAAATGCTCACATTGTTGAGACCGGAGGAATGAAAACCCACCGCAGAGAAATCACAAAATCTGAATTGAGAAATAAACTGTCGGAATGTTTTCATCTTCCCATGAAGCGGATTCACTCTGAGTACGGAATGTGTGAACTTTTAAGTCAAAGTTATGCTATGGGAGGAGAGTGGTTTGAATCTCCCCACTGGGTTCAGGTATCGATTCGTGATCCGAAAAATCCGGAGAGGATATGCCAGCCCGGTGAACCCGGTAAAATTGGGATCATTGACCTTGCCAATCTTTACTCCTGCTCGTTTATCTTGTCTGATGATATGGGTGTGATGGATCAAAAGGGAAGATTTAAAGTAATGGGACGCTGGAATGATCATGATTTGAGAGGTTGTAACTTTTTGATCGACAATGAGCTTGAAGGATGATTTTAGAAGAGCATATAGATAAAATTGTGGATGGCATTGAGGATTGGCTGCGACCGGATAACCATTCTCTAAAAAAAGCGCTTGATCGAACTGTAGAAGAAAAATTATTCAGTTTTTCTGATATCAAACATCAAATTTTACACTTAAAAGATTCACTGACCCGCGAGAATTTATTCAATTGGGCTGAGATGAATTCTTCACTGCATGCTCATAATCCGGCAAATAAGACTGTACTGTGTCTGCATGCAGGTAATTTACCGCTGGTCGGATTGCAGGATTTGCTTGCTGTTACAATTACCGGGACAAATTACAGGGGAAAGTTGTCTCGCAAGGATCCATGGTTACTGCCTACTTTGATTGAAAAACTGGATCATCATGAAGTAGCCGGACAGAGGGAATACTCTGTTGATCTGAAAGATTTTAAGGATAAAAAAGCTAATGCACTGCTGTTTGCAGGATCTGAAAAAAGTGCTGAAGATGTAGTGAAGGCTATTGGAGAATTGAATATTGCAAATTCTTCAATACCGAGATTAATGCGTACAGCTCACTACTCAATTGCATATATCAGCGATCACGACAAAAAAACAATGGAGGACCTGACTGAATCCGTATTCAGGTATGGAGGAACGGGATGCAGGTCGGTCGGCATTGTTGTAGCTCCTTTCGGGTTGAACAGCCAGAAATGCCATTTTACAGATTATGCTGAAACATTCTGGTTAAAAAACCCACAGTTGCAAAAACCTGATGAAGATCTTTTTTATCGTTATGCAGCTAATAAAGCAGTTGGAATTGAACAGGCATGGCTGGATGATTTTCTGATTGAAGAGACCGAGAAAAAACCTGATAATAAATTCATTTTACATTGGGTCAGGGGAGACGAACAGAAACTGTTTGAAATAATTCAGAAATATCGAAGCGGGTTACAAACGCTCTATACGAAGACCGGAAAATTACCAAATTCCCTAGATGGAAGTACAGATGTGGAAGTTGATAAACTGGCCAACGCACAAAAGCCGGATATCTGGTGGAAACCTGATGGAACGGACCCTATTCAGTGGATCACGGATCAATTCAACCGCTCCTTATAAACTCAATTATGTCTGTTGATTTTCATACATTTGTTTGAACTTCTTCCAAACTTTGAACTAATTAGCTTTTCGACTTTTGCCGAGAAATAAATCCAGTATAGACATCTTTAAAGAAGCCTTTCGCGAACTGAAAAGCGGATCAAATATCCGTCCTATATATTATCTCCACGGAGAAGAAGATTTTTTTAAGGATTTGCTTCAGGAAGAAATTGAGAAGATTGTCCCTCCGGAACAGAAGGATTTCAATTTTGACCTGATTTATGGAAATGATTCATCTCCGGCAAAAGTGTTAAGTATCGCCCGAAGCTTTCCGATGATGGCTGAAAGAAGGGTCGTGATCGTGAAGGATTTCATAAAACTGGGGGAGAAAACGGATGATGGTTCATTAAATGATTTTACAGCATATATCAAGCAACCCAATCCATCGTGTGTACTTTGCCTGATTGACTCTAAATTTCCGGATAAAAGAACCGGCTTGGGCAAGGAACTTAATAAGAGTAGCCTGGTAGCAGAGTATGAGTTTGAAGAAGTTTCCGATTACCAGCTTCCTGATTGGATTACCGATTGGACAAAGAATATTCACAAGAGAGAAATACACCCCGCAGCGGCACAGTTACTGGCACAAATGGTAGGCCCGAATTTAAAGCTACTGTCCAGTGAATTAGAAAAAGTGTGCACTTTTGTGGACACCGGTGAGCTGATCGAAATAGGCCATATAAAAAAAATATCCGGCTCATATCGCGATTATACCATCGTAGAGCTCAAAGAAGCGGTGGTTAGCCGAAATTTAAATAAAGCTCTTGGCATCTCGGAACAGATGTTGCAACACAATAACTACAGCGTTGGAGAAATAATAAAAACGTTGGGGTTCTTTTACTTGGTGTTTAGCAATATTTGGCAAATATGCAGGCTTACTGAAAAGGGGTTGAACAAGTCTCAAATTCAGACAGAGCTGGGGATTAGAAGTAATTACATTTTTAATGCTCAGTGGAAAGAAGCCTCAAATTTCAGACTGGCAGAGATGCCCCGAATATTTGAAGCACTGCTCGATGCAGATCGGGCAGCAAAAGGCTTCGGCACTTTGGATACCTCATCTATATTTCTCCTGATGCTTAAACGCATCATCGGGTAGTTACAATAAGTATTAACCCGGTGTTGTGGTAAACAAGCAACATAAAAGGAGTTGATACTATGAAAAGCGTAAATGTATACGAACTGAGACAGATGTCAGATGAAGATGTAATGGAGCAACTTCAGGCCGGTGTGGTTGAAGGTTTCAATATCATCGTGGATCGTTACAAAGACCGTCTTCATAACTTTCTTTACCGATACACACACAATCACGAAGATTGTGAAGACCTGGTACAGGAAACATTCTTGCGAGTTTACCGCAGCCGGCATTCATATGAAAGGATTGCAAAGCTTTCAACATGGATGTACACCATTGCTTTGAATCTGGCTAAGAGCATGTATAAGAAAAAGCAAAGAATGAGCTTAGTTTCTATCCATGCTGATGATTCAGACCCTGATGATCGTGAAATGCAGATTGAAGATACTGTGATTTTGCAGGACGAAGAGCTTCACTTGAAATTAAGCGTTCAGGAACTCGAAAAAGCACTTCAAGAACTTAATGAAGACTTCAGAGAAGCTGTTATACTGAGAGATATACAGCAGCTTACTTATGAAGAAATTGCAGAAATAACCGACTCTGCAATGGGAACTGTGAAGTCCAGAATTAATCGCGGACGGCAGCAGCTTCAAGAGATAATCGGTAGTTATGTGAAGCCGGAAACAATTTAGATTAACTGGAGTATGAATTTCTGAACGCTTAACAGAAATTTATACTCCTTTTATGATTTCTAAGTCTGAAGACACCCAAATCACATCATTTTTACTGGATTACAGTGAAAATCTCCTGAGCAGGGCAGAACTTGAATCCCTTGAATCTCTGATGAGGTTGTCGCCGGAACTGAGTATTGCTGCTAAAACCGGCAAATCCATGCGAAAAGCTTTAAGATCCCTTCCCAAAACGGAAGTAAGTTCCGGATTTGATCAAAGAATGGCCGCACGTTTTTCCATGGAGCTTGAGCGAGAAGCTGCGGAAATGAATAGAAAGCGAATCGGTGATCAAAACCTTACCGCAATCTAAATTTTCGACTCAATATTTGATTTGAGTTCAAGTAGCTCTTCGTGGTCCGGTTCAATACGCAATCCTTTCTCTGCATACTCTATGGATTCCTGATAAGCGTTCGCCTGAAACAGAATCCACGCAATATTGTGATATGCGTCCGTAAATTCCCCATCTTTTTTAATCGCTTCTTCATAGCATTTTGCAGCTTCTATATGCTGATTCTGCCTCAAAAAGAAATTCCCAAGGTTAAAATGTGAAAGAGCATTCTCTCCGTTAAGCCGTGTCAGATAGTGAAAGAGTTCGTGAGCTTCATCAAATTTACCAAGCGCCTCATAACAGTCTGCCAGGTTGTTGAGTGACGGAATATGATTTGGATTTACATCTAAAGCTTTTAGATACACATCCACGGCCATATCAGGCTGATCATTTTCACTGTAGGCGTTGGCAAGATTAAAAAGAAATGCAGCCTGGTCAGGAGCATATTCAACGGCTTTTTTTAGATAGTTGATTGCCTGATCAAATTCTCCTAGCAGATAATATCCAACTCCAAGATCATGAAGTAATTCTGCATTCTTTGGCTTCTTTTTAAGTTCTTCTTCAATACGACCGATTTGATCTCTAACGTCTGCTTCTCTGTTCAAAATTGGTAACCGATTTGTAGTTCAGCTTTAAATGGATTCACAGTACCCGTTGATAAAATTACTTTTAACGGGCCTACGATTGTTAATGCACCCAAAGATACGGAAGCTCCAAACTCAATGTCATCACTTGTTAAGTCAAAATTGTACTCGTCAGGAAAACGCCCGGCTTGAAGGTCAACATTTAAAAATCTGTGATAAAAAGGTTCAACCTGTAAACCAATGGATGCGGCCTGAATATGAGGATTTGAAACTTCATACCGATTTATACCTCCAAAATAAAGATATCCGATATCCTGTATATATCTGCTCATGGTATTCCAGTAATCCAAGGGTATTTCGTTCCCATAGGTGTACCCTGTATAAAGCGAGTTTCGAAGACTGAATTTATCATTCAGCTTGTAGTAGCCCTCCCAGTAAAATCTTGCAGAAGAAAAATCAAGTGGACTAAAAAACATTGAATGGCTATGGTATAAGTTTGCCACAACTTTATGGCCGCTGTTTGGATATGATTTACGATTTAAAAAATCATACTTGTATTTCGCAAAGAGTGCATGATAGCCGGATTGTTCTGCAGTTATTTGGTCGGGGTTAATTTCATCCCGGCGGTAATTGAAATCTTTTCTTATACCGATTGAAAATAAATTATTGGTGCTGAAATAGTTGCCGACTGAAATTTCCCCACGAAGAATGTGGTTTCTGAATCTTGAAACCCTACTTTGGTCGACGTACCAATCAACATTTTCGCGATGATATTGAATTGAGGTTAGTGCAGCAAACCGTGATCCAAGTGCACCGTAGTAAATATAATCTCCTCCAATCATCATTTGATCGCCAAGACGTGCCTCCAGCCGGTTAATCGAGCCGGCGTGAAAGAGATCCTGGAATGTAGCCTCAAACAGGATTGATGCCATTGTTTGAGTTTCATAACGCAGACCAACCCTGAAGTCGTTACGTTGATTCTCTTTAACGTTGATGTGAAGATTGTAGTAGTATGAACTGTCGGGTTTAATTTGATACGTAACCTGTTCAATGTACCTGGAGCTGTAGAGCCGACTGATTTTTTCATCTATCAATTCCGGACTCAGTCGGGCTCCGGGTTCAAATTCAAGTTTTCGAATAATGAAATCATCATCAAATAGATTGTTTCCATCGATGATCAGGTTTTGTATTGGAAGCGGAGTAGGGGGCGAGAGCTTCTGACGCGGTTCATAGGATCCCGTCTGCATTTCAGAAATTTTTTTAAATTCATCCAGATACTCTTCTCCGTAATTCATTCCTATCTCAAGAAAACGCTCAATATTATCAAAATCGATGATAGAGTAGCGATCTACATCAGGCATTTCAATTACAACATCTGCCAATTCCCGTTGAGAGTTTACGCGTTCATTGATACGATATTGAACGGACTGATTCATGATATCTGTTAGTGTTTTCAAACTGTCAATCGGCTCCAGAGGTTTGGTTACATCAACAGCTATTATAAAGTTGGCCCCCATTTCAATAGCCTCCTCTACAGGTAAATTACGCGCCAATCCACCATCAACATAATATTTACCGTCAATTTCGTGAGGAGCTATAGCTGAAGGAATAGAAATACTTGCCCTGATTGCATCCGGCAGATACCCGGATTTAAAAACTGCAGCTTCACCCGTTTCAATGTCGGTGCCAACTGCAGCAAACGGTATGGGAAAATCCGTAAAATCTTCCGTGCCGTGTGCAACCCATGCAAGACGAGATAAGTAGGAGTAGATATTCTGCCCGGTAATTAATCCCGATGGAAGGGAAAGCCCGCGTTCGCTGATAGGAACAGAAAGAATTGTTCGTTCATCAAAGCCTTTTTCATAATTAGATATATAACGCCGATTTGCATTCTCAGTAAACAGCTCAACAAAATTACTTGTTTTTGCCAGTTCTGAAAGCTGGTCTGCTGTATAACCAATTGCGTAAAGACCACCAATCAAGCTTCCCATGCTAGTTCCTGTAATGTAATCGATTCTTACTCCTGCTTCTTCAAGGGCTTTCAGGATTCCGATATGTGCCACACCTTTGGCACCGCCACCACTAAGAACTAAACCCACTCTCAGTGTGTCAGCCTCTTCTATTGATCTGTGTTCAACGGACGAAAAGAGACTTTGAGCATCTGCTGAGGCATTCATCAACAGGAGGGAAGTGAATAGAATGGATATTAATTTATTGATCATTCCGGTTTGCCTCATATTGACCTTAGGCTTAACCAGGTTCTTAAGTCATGCAACTATTTTGTTAGCTGAATGCTTTTGAAATGGCTCTCTCTAAATTTTCGGGTGTGATAGGTTTTGATATAAAAGCTTCATGCGATGTTTCAGACGCTCTGTTTTTTGTTATTTCATCCGTGTTACCAGTAATGTAGATGACTTTAACATCAGATTTTTTACGGATCTCTTTCATGGCATCGATTCCGTCCAGCTCATCACCCAGCTTAATGTCCATGATAATTAAATCTACGCCTTTCAGTTTTAAGGCAGATTCAACGGCAGCAGCTCCCTCAGAAACTGTTGCAAGTACGGTATGGCCTAACTTATTGATAAACCGTTCCATAATTACTTGTTGAACGCCGTCATCTTCGACAAGCAGTATTTTCTTTGTATCCTTTTCCAAAGCACCACGTGTTTATTTTAAATTCATGTTCCTAATGTAAAAAATCTTCTCGTAGTTTAATGAATAAATATCGGTTTATTTCAGACTAAAACGTAAACCCTTCTTTAGACAATAATTTTTTTACTTTTTCTGTATGAGATCCCTGTATAAAGATTGATTTTCCTTCAACATGCCCCCCGGCTCCGCAGCTGCTTTTTAACTTCTTTGCCAGCTTTTCAATATGTTGAGGATTGTGAATGATACCCGATATTACAGTCATCGGGTTTCCCGTTTTAGGATTTCGCTTTTCTTTGATCTCTACTTTCAAGAATATCCTCGTTCTTTTGTTGATTGATTACTACAAAATAGGCTCCTGCCCAAGCTGAAGGAATGTAAAGAGCTACAGTTAATATCCAAAACCAAACAGGATATTCCACGGCAATGAGATTGTATATTTCAAGTATTATTAAAACAAATCCAACCCAGCCGGCCATTAAAATAGAAACTGAGTAATGAGTCAATTTTGCTATGGCCCCACCTGTAAAACTTCCAAATATATTGCTGAATAAAATACCGATCAGAAAAAGCGGATTTGTTTTCAGAAAATCTTCATAGCTTTGAGGGACAGTAAGATCCATGCCATCAGGGATTTTATAGAGGGTCAGGTTTAAAAACTGCATAATATGAATGATTATGATCGATATGATCAGTCCCAAGCCGATTGCAGCAATTTTCCAGATCTGTTTTTTAAGCGGAATGTTTAAGAACAAAACGTGTTATTGTGTATGAATAGTTATTGAACAAACAATTTAAATGAAATTTTAAAATAGTTACCTTTATAGAAGGCGGATTTTGAAGATACAGATATATTAAAACTTAGGAGAAAGATTTGCAGACAGTTAAAATGGACATACTGGGGTTGTCAACAAGTCCGAGCAGCGGTGGGGCTTATGCACTCATCCTATCGGAAACAGATGGTAACCGGAGATTACCTATCATCATTGGTACATTTGAAGCCCAGGCGATTGCTCTTGAATTAGAAAGTATCAAACCCCCACGCCCGATGACGCATGATCTGCTTAAAAGTCTGGTTCAGAGTTTCAATTCAAAAGTTGAGAAAGTAGTTATAAATGATTTAAGTGAAGGCACTTTTTTTGCTCAAATTCACTGTGTGGGTGATAAGGGTGATGGTTTTAAACTGGATGCACGTCCCAGTGATGCGATTGCACTTGCCATTCGATTCGGTGCACCTATTTTTGTGAATACGGAAGTATTGGATGAAGCAGGAATTTTAACAGAAGAAGAATCATCTGAAACTACGGCAAAAGGAAAGGGGAAAGGGAAAAAAGTTAAAGAAGAAGCAGGGCAGCCGGAAATGTCTCGCATGGAAAAACTTGAGCAGGAGCTTCAAACCGCTATTGAAACAGAAAATTATGAGAAAGCGGCAAAATTGAGAGATCAAATTCAAAAACTGAAAGGGTGACGTGCACATAAAAACATACCCCTTTTCCAAGCTTCCTTTCTCTGATCTCTTTAAAGATTATTCCCGTCAAGAGAAATCCATTACGGATTTCTTTGAAATAGAGCCTTACAACATTGACCAATTAAAGAACAGGGCAGATACTTTAAAATTTAAGGGCGACCGGAATACCATAACAGGTTTTCTGGAGGTATTTAATCAAAGCTTCGGTGCCGGTGAGAATACTTTGAACAATATTGAACGCCTGAAGAGTGATGAATCTCTCGTTGTTGTAACGGGACAGCAAATGACTCTTTACGGCGGACCTCTCTACACTGTTTATAAAACACTGACAGCCATCTCCACGGCAAAACAATATGAGAAACTGCTAAATAGACCTGTTGTGCCGGTATTTTGGCTTGCAGATGAAGATCATGATGCTGAAGAGATTTCAAGAATTGGACTATTTGATAATGATGAGCTCAAAACGTGTGAGGTTGAATTTCAAAACAGTGAAATCCGCAGTGGAGAACTGGCTCTTGATAGCGTTATTCAGCAATTAAAAGCCTGTATTCAGGATTCACTGTATGAAACGGATTTTAGTAAAGATCTGTGGCAGTTACTCGACAAGTGCTACCATCCCGAAAACAACGTTTCGACTTCATTTGGCTCATTGCTACTGAATCTGTTTGATAATCACGGATTGGTTCTTGCCGGCAGTAATTCTGAGATAGTCAAAAACGAAACTGCAGATCTGTTGGCTCAAAGTGTTGAAAAGAGAGAGGAGATCTATAATACACTTTCTGCAATCACACAGAAGTTGATTGATGTCGGCTATCACGGTCAGGTTCATTTGAGTGACAGCAATCTCTTTTACATTACAGAAAAGAATCATCGTGTAAAGCTGCAATATGCTAAAGGGAACTGGAGTATTGAAGAATCAGATTTGAGCTGGACGACTGAGGAGCTAAAGGATGATATCAAAAAGCATCCAAACAGGTTTTCACCCAACGTTTTTTTGCGGCCGGTTATGCAGGATCGTTTTTTGCCGGTAATCACATATGTTGGTGGTCCGGCAGAAGTTGCCTACTATGCTCAGATGAAAGGGATGTATGAAGTTTTTGATCAAAAGATGCCGCAAATTTTACCGCGATTCAGCGCTACGATAATCGAGTCCTCAATTGATCGAATATTTGAAAAGCTTCCTTTCACATTGGAAGAATATCATCAGAGAATTGAGGATTTGGAATCTCAATTTATTAGTCAGAGTGATACACCGGATATTGAGAAGATTTTTGATGACTGGAAGAGTAAAGCAAAGGATATAACCGACGACAAGAAGAAGATTATTGCTGAAATTGATCCAACGCTTGAAAGCAGTGCGGGAAAGGCAACAGCGGCCTATTTTACAGAACTGGATAAACTTAAAGGAAAGATCTACCGATCTCTGAAGCAGCAGGAACAGACTCAGCTTGATCGTATTTCAAGAATTCAGTCCAATCTCTTTCCGGGTGGCAATCTTCAGGAGAGGGAAATTGCGTTTATTTATTTTTTAAATAAGTATGGGTTAGATCTTTTCGATAAAGTTCAGGAAGAACTTTTGGACGAAATTCCGGATTCACACAAACTGATCTATATATGAGCCCGGATTCATTAAGAGATCGGAAAAGAGCTGTCAGGAAAGAGTTTTTAAACAAACGTTCTTCACTTTCTAAGGATTTTCTTGATGAGGCCGGTGCCCGGATATTTGAACGCATCGTACGTTTAAAAGAGTACGAAAAAGCAGATACTGTTCATGTGTATGCTTCAATGAAATCACGTAATGAGGTTGACACATTTCAGTTGATTGAACATGCTTTATCCAACCATAAGCAGGTTATTGTTCCTGTTATGAAATCAGACGGAAATTTAGAACACAGTGAGATCAAATCTGTTAAGGAACTAAAAGAGAATGACTGGGGAGTTCCTGAACCTGAAAAAATACATCTAAGAAATCCCGAAATTGTTGATATGGTGCTCGTTCCGATGGTTGCAGGAGACTTGAACAAAAACAGGATGGGATACGGGAAAGGGTATTATGACCGATTTTTAGCCAAGGTTGATTGTTCAAAAATTGGTTTGCTTTATGAGGCACAGATTTCAGAAAAACTACTCCCGGTAGGCGAATATGATGTTCAACTGGATAAATTAGTCACAGAAACCCGGGTTATTGAATAGAGAATTTCAAAGACTGACTGAAACAAGAATTTAATAATTTCGTAGTATTCGAAAACGAATTGAATACAGCCGGAATTTATGAGCACGAAAACATCACATATCGAATCTACAGTTGCCGTTTCTGACAAAGAATTACAGAATACACTTCAAAACTTTTTGGAAGAGAATGAGCCAAAACCGACACGAAGTATTTGGAATGTTCGGACAATTACGGGTTTAGCCATGATTTTTGCGGCATTTGCATTTGTTGGACATACCGTGGCAACTGAGGTTATTGGACTGACATCATCACCGTTCATCATCGGGTTGATTCAATTTATGCCATATGTTGGAGGCGCAATATTGGCAATCACGCTTTTGGCGATGTTTAAAAAATCAGGTCAAAAAAAGAGAGAGGCCCGTGCTGAAGAAAATGAACAGGTTAAACAAACCTATGATAAGCTTGATCAATTTCTCTATTCAGAAAAAGAACAGAAAACGAGAAAACGCAAAAAAACTGGTGTTAAAGATCTCTACTCCGTTTCTGCTGAAAATAAATTGATGAAGTCCAGGACTGATTCAAAAATAGCCGGTGTTTGTGGTGGACTCGCAAAATATCTGGGTATGAACTCGACAATTGTAAGGATTCTATTCCTGGTGGCTTTATTTATGAGTTCGGGAACGGCAATTCTTGCTTATATTGCTATGTCGATTGTGATGCCCAAAGAGCCGGTTGACCTAATGGACGATTTTAATTAAAACATTATTTATTTGTGCTCATATCATTTGAAGGAATAGACGGCTGTGGGAAGTCCACCCAAATTGATCTGCTTAAAAAGTATTTTGAAAAATCCGGCGTAAAGGTTTCTGTATTTCGTGAACCAGGCGGAACAGAAATTTCAGAAAAAATCAGAAATTTATTACTACACGAAACCGGAGAAATGGACCCGGTTACGGAGTTATTACTCTTTTCAGCTGCCAGATCCCAACTTGTATCAGAAGAGATAAAACCACGTCTGGAGAAGGGAGAAGTTGTAATTCTGGATCGATTTTTTGACTCCACTCTGGCTTACCAGGGATATGGGAGAGAATCTGCGGACCTGAACCAGATTGAGATGCTTAGTAAACTGGCAACTCATAATACTGTGCCGGATATTACTTTTTATTTGAAAATTGATCTGGATACGGCTGAACAGCGTACTGAAAATTCTGAAAAAGACAGAATGGAGCGTGCCGGAGTCGAGTTTTTCCGGAAAGTGATCCAAGGCTATGATAATCTTGCCAGACAAATTCGGTTTGAAGTTATCGATGGCACAAAAGAACTGAATGAAATACATCAACAGATCTTAACAAGGATTCAGAGAGAGAATATTTAGATTTTTAACTTAGGTTTCAGCCAGTAAAAGAGTGATGGAAGCACGAACAGGTCAGCAAGCAAGGCTCCAAAAATAGTAGTGCAAATTAAGATTCCCATCATTGCAGTTGAGGTAAAGGCACTTGAAATAAGTGTGCCAAATCCGGCAATTAAAATCAGGCTGGTAACAATAATCGCTCTACCTGTTCTAACCGTTGTGGCTGTTAGAGATGGTAAAAGTGCTTTTCTGCGTAGGTACTCAATTCTAAATCGAGCCAGGTAGTGAATGGTATCATCGACTGCTATTCCAAGTGCAATGGTGAAAATGACGGCTGTAGAGGGCTTGATGTCAACTCCCGCAAATCCCATAACTCCGCCAACAATCAGCAGCGGTATCAGGTTTGGAAGCAAGGCAATAAATGCCATTTTGAAGCTCTTAAAAAGTCCGGCCATGATCAGTGTAATGACAAACACTGCCAGCAAAATGCTCCATGCCAGAGAATAGACAATTTTATCCGTTAAATCAGCGCTTAAAACTGTTGTGCCGGTCACAATAACTGTTTCATCCGGAAACAAACGAACCATCTCGTCCCTAAACTGATCGCGAATTTCATTGATTCGTTTTGAACCGGCATCATCAGTCAGCGTTGTGATTCTAAGTTTACTGTAGTCAAAATCAGTGAGGTTATAGAGTTCATCTGCTTCGTTAATTTCAAGCAGGAGAGTATACTGTGCGATTGCCCTGTCATCATCAGGTAATGGAAGCAGCCGATTATCAATTTTTTCATTTTCTGAAAGTACCCGGTGGACCTCTTTCATCAATGTGTGAAGGCCTATAACCCGATGAATTTCCGGATAGCTTAAAAGGGTCTCTTCAAATTGTTGCACTCGCTTTAAAAGGTCTGCTGAAAGTACACCGTCAGGTTCATCTGTGTCAATCAAAAACTCCATTGGAAATTGGGGAGACATATTATCAGTAAAAAACTGGCTGTCCTGCATTAATTCGGTGTCTTCACTCACATCATCAAATATTTTCCCATTTACTTCTATTTTGGTGATGCCTACTGCAAACCCAACGGTAACCAGCAACCCGATAATTACTACTTTTCGATAATTCATCCGGTTTATTGCCGAAATTTTATGCAGCCAACGCTGCAGCAGTGGATAAAACGCACCCGATTTTTCGTCAAATATTCGCTTTTGCTTCACCTTGGAAAGAATCACCGGTAAGAAGAGGATTGTGATGACATAGGCTATTAGTACTCCAATTGCTGTATAAATGCCAAATCTTCTCATTGGCATTACTGTACTTGTGAGAAGCGTAGCGAAACCAACGGCAGTTGTTAAGCTGGTAAGGAAAGTTGCGCTTCCCAGGGTCTTCAGCATCTCTATGATGGAACTGTGTTTTGTTAACCCGGCTTCGCGTGCATCATCATATTTAGAAATCATATGGATCGAATCAGCAACACCTACACACAATAGGATTGGTGCAATGGTACTGCTCATAATTTCCAAATATCCTCCGGTGAGCTGAATAATGGCTACCGTTAGCAGCAGGGTTGACCAAACAATGACCATGGGAAAGAGGACTCCCCAAATGGTCCTGTAGATATACCATAACAGTAGAATAATGAGCACCGAAGAGATAGCAATGTACATCACTATTTCGCCATTCAGTAAGTTGACATACTGATTTCTGAAGAATGGAATTCCCGATGTATGAAATTCATATTTTTCTGAATACTCCTGGAGCGTACTTTCCAGTGAACTGATGATCCGGTTTCGATTGGAAAAGGTATTTTTATCCTCGTCAATGCGTATCAGAAATGCTGTTGCATTTCCTGAAGTGTTAATCAGAGAGCCTTTTATAAATGGATCTAAAGTGAGCTCTGAACGCAGCTCGATCAAATCTTCATTCGTCATTGAGTCGAGATCAAAATAGGGATCGAATGTCAGCTCGCCGGCACTGCTTTGAATCTCCTGAGTATCCAGAATGGAAAACACTTCTGAAACATGGGTGATCTGCTTCAGCTGTTGGGCTATATCCTCTACATCTTTTAAAACAGATTTGCTGAAAAGTGAGTCGTTTTTGAAACCTATAATGATTGTGTTGTCATCCCGTCCAAACTCCTCTTCCAGTAATTCATAATCTGCAATTACCGAGTCACTTTCCGGATAGAATCCTTCCAGGTTAAAGTCTGTCCGAATATTTGAAGCAGGGAAGACCGATATTAAGAGAATCACAAAGAGTCCGATCAATACAGATCTAGGGTGAGCAAGTATAAATTCTCCGAAGCGATTCAATGAAACTGTTTTAAGTGGATTGATGAATATGAATTATCTATGGTGAAAGAACCCGAATTTTGCCTGCTGAATTCCTGATATATCAAAAATAGATAGCTACTCTGGAAAAGATGAAGCTGTTGTCTCGGAACTGATTAAAAGTGAAGTGTCCGTAAAAAGGAGTAATGGGTTCTCCGCCGAACAAATTAGTACCTAACGCAACTTCAAAGCCATCATCGATTTCATAAATTCCCTGAAGCTGAATCCAAAAATCACCGGCATAAAAGTTATACCTGTTTAACGTGGTAATTTGAAGGCGATCCCTCAGAAATGATCTGTTTGCAAATAGGCTGGCGTAAGGGAAATATTGTTGGGGCAAAATTCGGTCTTCGTAATTGAATATTGTCTCTAAATAGAATTGAAGACTGATATTTGTTTTCCACTGTTCGGTTTCAATGCCGGCCATAGTGTGCAGCCACGGTTTTTTGAGTAGATAACCGTCATCTCTCACCTCAAATTCCTGCAAAACTTGTACTGCTGTTGGCACATCCTCTAGTGCATCTTCCAGCCGGTTAACTGAAACGGGAAGAAACGTAAATAATCTTTCGTAAACGAACAGGTTCTCAAATTGAAACTTCCATCGGCCGTTTGCCATCCACTCAAGTGAAATGCCAGCCATGGGAGAATTATGATAGGTCTCTTTCAGATTCACAGATGGCGGATTTGTAAAACTAAGGGGTGTGATTTCCAAAGCGTATGCTGGCATGGGATGATGCCAGTACATCAGCATAAAATCTAGATCAAATGAGGAGGGTGACAGCCAGGAGTAACGTGCTGCCATTTGAATATCTGTGATAGTGAAATCTCTGTCGGGTCCGCTAATGGAGTAAGGAACTGGAGAGGGAACGGTTTGAAGAGGAAACCATTTTGAGTCCTCCGAAGGAATCAGGTCATATTCGGGAACAGGGCTGAAAACCAACTGGAGTGAATTGCTGGAGTAGTAACGCCGATAGTTTATAGCAGTCACGCCGAGCCGGAAATCTTCAGGATCTGTTGTCAGGAATTCTCTTAAATCAACGGTTGAGAGAATATCTGTTACAAATCCTCCGGTTGATCTCCCCCAGCTGATAAGTTGTCTGCCGATGCGCAAATCACTTTCATCATAGTATTTGTCAAAATAGACTTCACGAAGCTGAATCTCAGATTCGTTGTTGTCGCTTAAATAATTGTGAATAAAATCAGTCTCTGCATAAAATACACCGGAAGATAAGGTATGATTAAGCTGTAGACGCAGCCGGTTTCTTCCTGCAAGAAACTCATTATCGCCCGTGGTTTGAAAGGCATTATAGTTCTGATATTTACCGTTTAAGTTAGTCTGAGCCGCTAAACGGTCTGGTAAGAATAGCGAAATGGAGGCGGTGAAGATCAGGAGTGAAAAAAGTTTAAGTGCGTAAAATGAATTGTTCCTACTATTTATTTCCAAAATCAATTGAAGCTTAATCAAAATATGCGTAAATTTATTGCATTGTGGATGTCTTCTATACACGTCCCAAATAACACCAATTCTGAATTATAACTTTTCATTTCTGAAGCTTTATCATACCTATGGCGCACGAAAGAATCGAAGTAGACTTACCTTTAGCCAAAGTTTACGAATTGTTATCCAACCCTGTTCATTTTACAAAATTTCTCGAACGAATTGATAGTATTGAGAAAATCAACTCTCAGACGTTCGAATATACAACCAAGATTGGAAACGAGGAGTTTCAATGGACCACAAATATTATCGATAATCTGAGAAACACACGTTTCGCTTGGATTACGATTAACGGAAATCTGAATCAAACAGGAACAATTCGTTTCACACCGTTAGATAACGGCGAAAGAACAAGAGTTGATTTTTCTTTGGATTACAGAACTTTCTTCGGAGAGGCCGAAGAAGATCTGGCGAACTTCATTGAAGGATTGCCTGTACAGTTGAAGAAGGATCTCGATAAGTTTAAAGAGTTAGCTGAATCGGGTACTTTTAACGATGAAACTGAAGAAGAGACAAAAGAAGTAACAGCATAAGTTACAGATACGACTCTCATGAAATTGCGCCTTGACTTCTGTTGAGGCGCTTTTTTTTTGTCAGTAATTTAGTAGAGCCATGGTTTTTACACTCGACGAATTTAAAAAATCTAAATTTTCTAATCAGAAGCACTATTTTGTAGTTGGCTACCCAATTAGGCATTCTTTATCTCCTAAAATGCATCAACTGGCTCTCGATTATCATTCAATAGATGCTACGTATCACGCACTAAACCTGCTGTCACATGAAGTCTCTGAATTTACTTCGTGGGTGAACAGAGACGCCTTTCTCGGATGCAACATTACAATTCCATATAAGGAACAACTTGCTGCCATTGCTGATCAACTTGATGATTTTGCAGTTCGTACCGGGGTTATCAACACAATTGCCAAAACTGATACAGAATTGATTGGTCATAATACTGATATCCACGGATTTCTGGCACCATTAACGCAATATAGCGATCTAATAGAAGGAGGGAGAGCAATTGTTTTTGGAACAGGAGGAGCTTCAAAAGCCGTCAAAGTTGCTTTGGAAAATATCGGGATTGAAGAAATTATTTTTGTGTCCAGAAATCCATATGACTCTCAGCAGAAATCGGAATATACCTGGATCAAAACTGTTGGATATTCCGAATGGCAGGCATTCGCTGAAGAAGCTTGCCTCTTTGTCAATACAACTCCTCTTGGTATGAGTCCCAATAGTGATTCATCACCGGTATTAGATCAGGACAGTGATTTACTTTCAGGTAAAGTTTGTTATGATCTCGTTTATAATCCTCTTCAAACTAAGTTTTTGAAGCAGGCTGAAGATTCGGGATCAGTGGTTATTGAAGGTCTCGATATGCTAATTCATCAGGGGAATCGCTCATTTGAAATCTGGACCGGAAAAAGTTTTCCATTTGATGAGGTTAAAAATTTACTGATCAATGAGTTAAGTAAATGATATGAAATTATTGTACCCTGAAATATTCAGTAATGTCTCTAATGTTTCATCACTTTTTTCACTTCCAAACCGTGATGATGTTAATCAGTCTGGCGAGATTAGCGGGTTAAACCTTGGGTACAATACCGTTGCACCTAAAGAGGAAATTGATCAAAACTTTGATTACCTGTTTAATGAACTTGGATGGGAGAGGAGTTCATTAGCTATTGCAAATCAGGTTCATGGTACAGTAGTTAGAAGAGTTTCAGCACCCGGTGTATTCGATGCAACTGATGGTCTCATCACGATTCAGCCCGGAATTACATTGGGAATAAGAGTAGCAGATTGTGCTGCGATACTTGCCGGCGATCCGGTGAGCCATATTGTGGGTGCATTTCATGCAGGATGGAAAGGGGCTGCCGGCGGTATTGTCCCCAAAGGCATTCAGGAGATGGTAACACTTGGTGCAGATCCTGAAGAGATACTCATTTATATCAGCCCGTGTATATCTGTTGAGAATTTTGAAGTGGGTGAGGAAGTAGCCGAAAAATTCCCGGATCGGTTTGTGGATAGAACCTCCTTCAAAAAACCGCATGTAGACCTAAAGGGGTTTATTTTATGGCAGCTTCTCAATTCAGGCGTCAGACAAGATCATATAGAAGTCTCTACAGAATGTACGGTTGCAAATTCTGAATTCTACTCTTACAGAAGAGAACGAGATCGTGCAGGAAGAATGTTAGGAATGATCAAAATTAACGAATAAGAGCTTAATTCATTTTGAGAATCAGTTATTCACCGGGTTATGTTGCACCGCTGCCGAAAGGCCATGTCTTTCCAATGAAGAAATTCTCCGGTTTATATGACTATTTGATCAGTAACGGTATTTTTAAGGATCGGGATGTTGTAGAACCGTCAATGGTTGATTTTGCCAATCTTTATACGGTTCATACACAACGATACGGACACGGAGTATGGACAGGTGATTTGAGCAGAAAAGAAATTCGAAGAATGGGGCTTCCCTGGAGCAAAGAGTTAGCTATTCGATCCAGGCTTGCTGTTCAGGGAACTATTAATACCGGATTGATGGCTCTGCAAGATGGGATTGCAGGCAATCTGGCGGGTGGTACTCATCACGCCATGCCTGATCACGGTGAAGGTTTTTGTGTTTACAATGATGTGGCAGTAGCGATTAAAGTATTAAGACAGTCTAAGTGGGTTAATAAAGTACTTATCATTGATGCGGATGTGCACCAGGGAAATGGCAATGCCGCAATTTTTGAAGATGAACCGGATGTGTACACTTTTTCAATCCATGGTGAAAAGAACTATCCCTTTGTAAAACCTCCATCAAATTTAGATGTTGGCTTACCCGATAAGACAAGTGATCGTGACTACAACCGCATCTTAGGCGAATCTCTCGAGACTGTATTTAGCGAATTTAAACCTGAACTGGTCTTTTATTTAGCCGGTATCGACCCACTTGAAGATGATCATTTCGGTCGCTTGTCACTTTCGATGAACGGTTTGGAGGAGCGAGAGCGCCATGTTATTGAAATGATTACACAAAAAGAGATCCCAATGGCACTTCTACTTTCCGGCGGTTATGCACCAACTGTACGTCAAACAGTTGAAGCTCATGCGCTTATGTTCAAAGCCGCAAAAGAGATTTCAGCTCCGTACTTTCACTAACATTCTCTATTTTAGCTCTACAAACAAACGAAGAGATTGCACTTGAAGCGAAAAAAATTAGCGATACTTGGATCAACGGGGTCAATTGGAACCCAGGCAGTAGAAATCATATGTCAAAAACCGGAGCTGTTTGAAGTCAATGTCATGTCTGCAAATCGCAGTTTTCAAAAACTTGCTGAACAGGCAAATCAGTTTCAGCCCGATCACCTGATTCTGTGTGATGAAAGTAACCGAAAAGAGTTTTTAGCTCTTTTGGATTACCAACCCGTTTCAGTTCATTTTACCGGAGAATCACTCGAGGAAATTACAACGGAAGCAGATTATGACGTTCTTCTGAATAGTTTGGTAGGTTTTTCCGGGTTTATGTCGACTTATCAAGCCTTGAAACGTGGAAAGCGAGTGGCGTTGGCTAATAAAGAGTCGTTAGTAGTTGGAGGTGAACTGTTGAGTAAACTGGATGGATTTCTGAAAGGAAATCTCATACCCGTAGATTCAGAACACTCCGCAATGCTTCAATCACTGGTAGGGGAAAAGCCCGATACGATTCAAAAAATCATTATTACAGCAAGCGGAGGACCTTTTCTAAATCATTCATTGGCTGATCTTGAAAATGTTACAGTTGAGGATGCTTTAAATCATCCAAACTGGGATATGGGATCTAAAATTACCATTGATTCAGCCACAATGATGAATAAAGGGCTCGAAATTATTGAAGCTAAATGGCTTTTTAATCTGCCCGTTGAGAAAATTATACCGGTGATTCATCCACAAAGTATTATTCACTCAATTGTGGAGTTTGTTGACGGATCGTCTAAAGCTCAGTTGGGACCTCCCGATATGAAGGTTCCAATTCTTTATGCCCTTACATATCCGGATAGGGTTGACTACCCGAACCAAACACTGGATTACAGTTTAAATTACAATATGCAGTTCCAGCCTGTTGATTTTCAAAAATTTCCTTGTTTAAATCTGGCTATTCGAGCGATCACGACAGGCGGATTTGCACCGGCCATTTTGAACGCGGCAAATGAAATTGCTGTAGATCGCTTTTTGAACGGTGAAATTCGTTATATTGACATTCCCAAAATTATAGAGGAATCTCTAAACCGGATCGATTCCAATAAGGAACTAACTCCTGAAACGTTACAATATATTGATAAGCAAACACGCAACTTTGCGGGTACATTATTACAGTAGATATTTATGGATTGGATTTTAAGCATTTCGAGTACCATTCTCATTTTTATAGCGGCCATATTTATTCTGGTCACAATTCATGAGTTAGGACACTTTCTTGCGGCTAAATTTTTTGGCATGAGAGTTGATAAATTTTCTATCGGTTTTCCCCCAAAAATATTTGGGTTTAAAAAAGGAGATACCGAGTACGTAATTGGTGCAACTCCGCTTGGTGGTTACGTGAGTATTGCAGGCATGCTGGATGAATCGATGGAAACTGATTTTGTCAATCAGGAGGTGCAACCAGACGAATTTCGGGCAAAACCTGTATGGCAGCGCATGATTGTCATTACTGCCGGTGTAATCTTTAATGTTATTTTGGCCGTCTTAATCTATACGGGTATTGCCCTTAATTATGGCGATACGGTCATTCCAATTGACTCTTTGAATGGTGCCTATGTCAGTGAACAGTCTGTTGCTTATGAAATAGGGCTGAGAACAGGAGACCGCATCATAGGTGTGAACGGCAAAGAAGTAGAACATTTTAGACAGCTTTTAAATCCGTCCGAATTAACCGGAAGAGATCTTTCATTTTTGATTGAGCGAAACGGTGAGAGAATGACGGTATCAGCTCCGCCAAACTTTTTGGATATGGTGAGTAAAGATGGATTCATTTCACAAGAGCACTATTTGCCAAGTACATTTTCTTCTGTTCAGGAAGGATCTCCGGCTGATCAGGCAGGTTTGGAAGCCGGTGATGAAATTGTAGCAGTTGATGGGGAGCCCGTCAGTTACTGGGTGCAGCTGGTTGAAAAAATTCAGTCAGCTGAAAGTGAGTTAAATTTTTTGGTTGAACGTGAAGGTGATCAATTCGAGGTTTCTGTAAGTCCGGATCCAAATACCGGTCAGATTGGAATTGCATCGCCAAATTTTGCTGATATTTACCGAGTAGAACAAGTAAATTACAATCTTGCTCAAGCGATGGGACAAGGGGTTGAACGTTCAAATGATGCACTGTTTGGAATCGTACAAGGCATTGGTAAAATGTTTTCCGGTGATATATCAGTGCGCGACAACCTTGGCGGACCTGTTGCTATTGCCAATGTAACCCGAGAAGCTACTGATCGTGGCGGGTGGCTTGGTTTTTGGAATATAACTGCCTTCCTCAGCATTACTCTGGCCATTATGAATATGTTACCGATTCCCGCATTGGATGGCGGACATTTCATGTTTCTTCTTTATGAAGGAATAACCCGCAGGGAACCATCCCCCAAAGTTCGTATGGGACTTCAGCAACTGGGTTTTATTCTGCTTATCGGTATATTTATACTTGTTACTTTTAATGATATTCTACGCACTTTCGGAGGCTAATTAAAAATGCTCGCTAAGGAAGGTTTTCCTACAATTACCGTTGTATTCGGTTTTAGTTTAATCGTAATCTACGCACTCTCATTTGCTCCTGAATGGCTGGGGTATATCATTTATCCCTTGCTTGCTGTATTGTGCGGACTGGTTCTCTATTTTTTCAGGGATCCTGACAGAATCACACCTGATGACGATTCTCTGATTATTTCTCCGGCAGATGGAAAAGTGGTTTTGATTCAAAACGTTGATGAAAAAGAATATGTGGGTGAACCGGTAACACAGGTTAGCATTTTTCTTTCCCCGCTTAATGTGCATGTCAATAGAAACCCCGTTTCAGGGAAACTGGAATACGTAAAATATTACCCCGGTAAATATCTGATGGCTTGGGAAGATCATGCATCAGAAATGAATGAACGGGCACATTTTGGAGTGCGACACACATCCGGAATAAAAATGATGTTCAAACAGATCACTGGATTTATGGCTCGTCGAATTGTTTATAATATTGACGAAGGAGATACCATTAAGGCAGGAGAGAGATTCGGAATCATGAAATTTGGTTCCAGAATGGACCTTTTACTTCCGAAAAATGTTGATATACAGGTTCAAATAGGTGATAAAACCGTTGCCGGTGAATCAATCATCGGTAAAATCATCTGAATATGAAATATCCAATTCAGAAATTACGGTTTAAAAAAGGACACAAACCGAAGAGGAAGAAACTCAAACCTATTCCTCGAATTGTTGTACCCAGTTTTTTTACCCTGATGAACCTTTTTTGTGGATTCCTTGCAATTATTCTGATTGCTGAAGGAAATCTTAGATTTGGAGCGTGGTTAATTGTGTTTGCAGGACTATTCGATGTTCTTGATGGGTTTATGGCCCGTCTGGCTAACGCCACCAGCGAATTTGGTATGGAGCTCGACTCCATAAGCGATGTTGTTTCTTTTGGTGTGGCACCGGGGTTTTTAATCTATACCTTTGCTTTTAATGAATTGGCTATCATTGGCATACTCCTGAGTGCATTGCCGCCAATATGCGGTGCCATTCGATTGGCAAGATACAATGTGGAATCAAAGTACGCGGAATCAGTTTATTTCCGTGGATTGCCCATACCGGCTCAGGCAGTTATGTTTTCCGGATTTTACCTGACTTTTTCAAATAAACTCCATCTGTTTGATGTTTTTGAACAAGGTGTTATAAGTGTACTTATTCCGGTTGTTATATTACTTTCATTTCTGATGGTGAGTACGATTCCATTCGATAAAATTCCACGATTTGATCGCGATTCGGTTAAAAAGTATAAAAACCGCCTGATTCTACTTTTAGTCTATTTGATTCTGATCCTCATTTTCCAGGATATAGGCTTAATCATCGTGTTTTCATTTTTTATCCTGAAAGGATTGGTATTAGGGGCTTATATTTTTTGGAAACAGGCTTTTACCGATGACCCTGATCCTCTCAATAATGGGATCAATTTTTAACTCTGTTTTTCGCTTCCCGAAGGAATTCCAAAATTGATTCAGCCTTTTCCTGGGTAAGCGGTATCACCCGGCCATATAGTTGGGTGAGATAAAGCCAGCCGTCTGATTTTTTCCTTTTGAAATGGACAGCACGATCCTTGTTTGCAAAATCGTTGTAAAGCGATTTATTTGGCATTTTATCAACTCTGATTTCATCTAAGTCATTCAACTCGAAGTTCTCTTCATAGACGAGTCGATCTCTGACATAGTAGCCTATTTGTATGTGATCTTCTATATGCTCTAACCGAATCAAAACTTTACCATCTTTAACTTTGAATAGGCTGAGTACCATTAAGGCAAAAAAGGCAAACGAAATCAATCGAAGGTAGCCCTCAAGTAAAACTTCATCTACTGCGAGATAGTAAACAAAAAGGAGAGAGGCTGTTATTCCACTCAATATTGCTATTAATGGCCACAATTTTGAGTACTTCTCTTCAACTTCCAATATGTTGCTCATGATAGTACTCTCTTTTTAATGATGTTACCGCTGGGAGTTCTGTAATGGTCAAATAAATTGACTGTTAAACATGAGTGAATTGGAAGGATACGAAGGGAGCCATCATCTTGCAGTAAATTATTTTTGTAACCCGAAACTGTACCGTGTTCTTGAGAGAGTGCAGATAAGAAGCAATGATCGGCAGGTGTGAAATGATCCTCATTTGGTTTCAATACCTGACCATAATTTTTTACCTCATCTTGAATGATAAAATCTTTCGAGAAATGAACAGCGCCACCGTGTATAATTGCTTTGTTACCTGACAATTCCTGCGCAACCGGAACGTCGACCCATACTGCAACATTATCCGGTTTGCAGCTGCCTATTTGAACCTGCATCCAATCATAAAAAACCAGGTTACCCGGTGTAATTTCATCAACAGATTCAAACTCTTCCAATACGCTGGCTGATGGAGTATCACCAAGCGATGTTACAGCACTCGGGTATCTCTTTTTTAATTTTTTAAGGGCAGAGTGAGAGGCCTGAATTCGTTTCTTGATCTCTTCAACCCCACGCGCCTGGTAGGTTCCACCATCATGAATATAAAAGCCATGAAATTGTGACTGATCACCTTTATCCAAAGCTCCAATTAGCGACTCAATTTTTTCATTATCGGTGTAGTGTACACCGCTTCGCCCGTAGCCTGCATCAATTTCTATATACACCTGAAAAGGGTTTCTCAAAGAATGATTTAAGTGTTCAATGTCAGAAGTACTATTCATAAACAACCGTAAACTCACTTTCTTCTCAAGTTCTTTCAACCCTTCTGTCATTCCAGAATAGAACGGAAAAGCAATGGTTATGTCGTTCCAACCGTCTTGAGCAAAATATTTAGCCATTTCAACAGACGAAACGGTAATTCCGGTAATCCCTTGATCTCGAAACCAGCGGCCAACTTCAATTGATTGATGTGTTTTGAAATGGGGTCGGAATGTTAAACCCAGTTTTTTTGCCTTTTCAGCAATTCTTTCAATATTGTTTTTGCAACGTTTGGGATCGAGGAAGAGTTGAGGCTTAGTTGCCATAAATGGTTTAACCTGTTATTACGTTTAATTAATGCTGAAAAATAAGAATGCAATCCAAGACAAAAGGTCTTATTTTTGATCCATCTAAAAAAGGAAAAAGTTGCAAAAAAAGAGTATAAAACCAATCATCGGCAGAATAGAGAAAATCGACTTTCCTGAATTCTCTATATATAATCTCGACGCGAAAGTTGACACCGGAGCATACACTTCAAGTTTACACTGTCATCATATCGAATCATTTGATAAAGATGGTCAACAATGGGTTCGATTCAAAGTACTGGATCCTGAACACCCGGAGTATGAAGAGATTTCATACAACTGCCCGATTCATTCGATTCGCACCGTAAAAAGCTCCAATGGTCAAATAGAAAAAAGATTTACGATTAAACGACAGGCTAAGTTTTTTGATAAAACGAAGGTTATAGAGTTAACTCTAACTGACCGGTCTGAAATGAAGTACCCGGTTTTAATTGGCCGTAAGTTTCTTACTGACAAGTATTTAGTAGATGTATCTAAAATTTATCTTTCACATAAAGAATCACAATAATTAATGCAGCATCCAATTTATAGAATTGCAATTCTTTCCAGAAACCGTTCACTTTACTCAACGAAAAGACTTGTAGAAGCAATTGAGAATAAAGGGCATGAAGCAGTTATTCTTGACCATCTGAAGTGTGATATTGTTATTGAACAGGACAGACCGTCTATCTACTACAAAGGTGAAAGAGTTAAGAATATTGATGCAGTTATTCCCAGAATTGGTGCTTCGGTTACATTTTATGGGGCCGCTGTTGTTCGCCAGTTTGAAATGATGAATGTGCCTACTGCGGTTGAATCTCAAGCATTAGTGAGATCACGAGATAAATTAAGGAGTTTACAGATTCTTGCTCGTGCCAATGTGGGTATGCCAAAAACCGTATTTACCAATTACAGTAAAGAGGTTAAAAAAATAATTGACAGTGTGGGTGGTGCTCCTCTGATTGTAAAATTACTGGAAGGCACTCAGGGTTACGGTGTGGTGCTGGCGCCGACGAAAAAAGCTGCTGAGTCGATCATCGAGGCATTTCACAGCATGAAGGCTCGCGTAATTGTCCAGGAGTTTATAGAGGAAGCAAAAGGAGCGGATATCCGAGCGTTTGTGATTGATAATAAAGTGGTAGGTGCAATGAAGCGTCAGGGTAAAGAAGGGGAATTCCGATCCAATTTACATCAGGGCGGCACAGGAACACTAATTAAGTTAACAAAACAGGAGAGAATGGTGGCACTGACTGCTGCTAAGGCAATGGGGTTATCAATTGCCGGTGTTGATATGCTTCAGTCTGAAAGGGGGCCCTTGGTTTTAGAAGTGAATTCATCACCGGGTCTTGAGGGTATAGAAAAAACAACAAATAAAGATATAGCATCGGAAGTCATTAATTTTGTCATCAAGAGAATTGAGCATTTAAAGAAGCGCAAAAATAAAAATATCAGATCTGATGCCTGATATCATTGAAATAAATGGCACGAAAGTAGCAAGGGGAGAGGACAAACTTGTAAATTTGTCTATTGCACGACTTCCCACCTACACAAGCATTGATCTTCCGGTCAGGATAATCCGTGGTGAAAAAAAAGGTCCCACATTACTTTTGTCAGGCGGACTACATGGCGATGAAATTAACGGGATTGAGATTGTTCGGCGCATGTTGACCAAAAATATGCTAAAGCCCGAAGCCGGATCCGTAATTGCCGTACCACTAATGAATGTTTACGGATTTATTCAAAACGTTCGGGGTGTTCCGGACGGAAAAGACATTAACAGAAGTTTTCCCGGCTCTAAAGTCGGATCCCTGGCAAATTTGGTTGCTTACAACATCATGAATGAAATAATCCCTAAAGTGGATTATGGAATTGATTTTCATACAGGCGGAGCCAGCCGTGCAAATTTCCCTCAAATCAGATGCTCCTTTGATATACCTGAAAATATTGAACTTGCAAAGGCTTTTGCGCCGCCTGTAATTTTACATTCAAGCTTAATTGATAAATCATTTCGAAAAGCAGCGTATAAAAAAGGGAAACAGATTCTTGTTTTTGAGACGGGTGAATCATTGAGAGTTGATGAAAATGGCGTACAAGAAGCTATTGAAGGCACAAGACGCTTGATGAAACATTTGGGAATGATTAACAGTGCTCCGGATGGCCGGAAATCTGAAATTTATCAAAAATCTAGTTGGGTGAGGGCTCGAATAGCCGGACTTTTTCAGCCTAAAATCAATCTTGGCGATCATATTACTAAAAAGCAGTTGCTTGGCAGAATTACAGATCCATATGGGAATGAATCAGCCAGGGTTGTCAGTAAATTTAATGGTCGTGTAATTGGATTGAATTATAATCCGGTAGTACACAAAGGAGACGCAATATTACATATCGCAAAATCAGAAGAATAGCATGAAATCAGATCTATTATTTTACATTGTATCAGCAAGAAAATGGCCAACCCTGATGACCGGTGGAAAGTTTGTACCGGAAGAATTGAAAGAGAATGGCTATATACATCTATTCAAGGCAGAAGAAGTCAATACTGTTTTAAATACTCGATTCAACGGGCGCAAAAATATATTTTTATTGATCATTGATATTTCACGAATGGAGAAACGACCGAAAAAGTCAGGGAATGAGGTTCATTTTGACGACGCCATACCGGTTGATGCTATTTTAGACAAAATTCGGCTTAACAGCGATAAAGATGGGAAATTTGATATCGATATTGCTCAAGATTGATTGTTTACCTTTGAAATGGATTCGATTAGGACTTCGAAAGAGATCGGTTTAATGAGATAATCGATATATCCAAATACTTTAGCTCTCTCTTTGAATTTTTGGTCCGAATTACCGGTGATATAAATTACCGGTATATCCTGGTCTTTCTTTATTTGTTGAGCGACTTCAATTCCGTCGATTTCATCTTTGAGTTGAATGTCCATGAGTATCAGATCTGGCGAAGAAGCACGTATCAGGTCAATAGCCTCAGAACCGGTAATCGCAGTACCGCAAATTTTGTGGCCTAAGCGTTCGACCATTTTGTGTAGCATCAGCTGGAGGACACGATCATCTTCAACAATGAATATTTTCATGATTATGAATCTAAGTGCAATTATAAACAGGGTTAATGTATTAAATATTTGGTAATCATTTATCACAATATAACATATGTCGTATAATATATATTATGTAAAGTTAAGATGATATTGAATAGCTGTCCTACCCTTACGTTCTTTAGCTGTATGTATTAAAAAAAGCTACCAATATTAGTGACAGCTTCTTTAGGCAAATATTCAAAAAATAAATTTATTGCAGCGCTTCCCGTATACTTTTGAAGTCTGGTAAGTCTCCCGACTCTTCCAGGATTTCTTCATACTTAACTTCCATATCTTGATTGATTACAAACGAAGCTCTTTTTGATACTCCCTTCATACCGTAGTAATCTTCATACAGGCAATTGAACTGTTTAGAGACTTCCTTGTTAAAATCGCTTAGAAGTGTAAAATTGAGATTGTTTGCTTTTTTAAACTCTTTAAGTGTGAAAAAACTGTCAACACTTATGCCCACGACTGTTGTATTTAATGAATTGAATAATTTCATGTTATCCCTGGTTTGACACATTTCATCAGTACAGGTGCTTGAAAATGCCAACGGGAAAAAAAGTAATAGAGCTTTTCCTTTTTTTACTAGGTCTTTAAGTTCAACTGTTTCCCCATTTGTGTCTTGTAGAGCAAAATTCCGGACTTTAGTTGGGGAGATGTTACCTTGTTGCATAGTTCTTAATGGTTTCATGTTGCATAGTTCTTAATGGTTTCATTCTGGTTGTAGAATTGGCAAATCGCATAGCTACCGACACCTATACCGATTGCAGTTAATGTTTGCCATAACCATTTGCCAATATTGATCATTTCATCAGCCCAAAAAATAATTCCTGCAGATAAAAGAAGAATAAATGTTAATAAAGCTAACAATTGTAATTTTTTAATTTCGATCTGACTAACGATAATAAATAAGAGCGCAATCAAGCCTGCTGATTGAGTCAACTGCAGGACTAATTGAATTATTGAAGTCTCCCCTGCAATAAGTGGATAGAGTATTACAATAAAGAATGGTGAGTATGAGACAATTAATGGATACCTGGCAAATGCGGGTTTTAGTTTTCGAATTGTGAGCAAAAGCATGGCAAGTATTGCAGTAAATATGATTAATACTAAAACTTCATCCACCATAGATATAAAACTATACTCCAAAAACTGATTTATTTGAAATATAACTGCAGCACAAAGGGAAAAAATTAATACATTTTTACTATCAGTATGCCGGTCATCTAATGAAAATGAAATATATACTGCACCAAAAGCTGATATCAGAATAAGTAAGATATCACTCCACACAATGCCTCTCAGTTTGTATTTCTTTTTTCAGCTTTAGCGTTGATCTCTTTTTGCATCATTTTTTCATTCTGATAGACCAAAATAAGATCAGCAATCTCCTTGAGGTGTTTTCTCTCTTCACGAATCATTTCCTGAACAAAATCATGAAGAGTAATAATTCTGCCTGACCGATTTTTAACTCCTCTCTCCCAATCAATTAGAGGTATTTTTTTTACAACGTTTAATAGAGCTGCACGGTGTTTAATAATTTTGCGTAATAGCTTCTGAATGTCTTTCTCTTTATCATCATTACCCTGTTCGAAAGTATCCTTGTACTTTTCGAAATCAGAGAGGTCAAGCAGACGATTTTCGGCGAAGATCTGCTCAATTATAGGACGATAGTAATTAACCTGAGCATGATCAATAAGCTTCAGTGTCCAATATATTGAAAGGCCTTTTGGTGGATCCTCCGAATGAGGCACCCTGTCTATAACATACTGCAGGGCTTCAGCTTCGTCTCCAAGATAACTGACATCATCCAGCAGCTTTTCAAACTGTTCCTGAGTTACTTCCTGATCGGTCATCATAAATTAGAAGGCTAAACGGACCAGTTTTTAGATGCTGCAGTGGCATCATTTTTCTTTTGCTGTTCCAGCATGTCAACCAGGGAAAGTCCTGTATTCCAGTCAGTGTCACGATCTCTTACTGAATGAATGTTATTCTCTTCCTGGAAGTCCCAGAATTGTCCAAACTGGTTGTTTTTGTACTCTTTCAAAAACTCCAGTCGATCTTCAAGATCTTCTTTTGCAACAAGCAATCGATCCTTGTCATAAATTGCATCTTCTCTGGATTCAAATACAATATCATAATCTTTACTCATTACAATGGCTTCTTCCGGACAAACCTCTTCACAGTATCCGCAGTAAATGCATCGAAGCATATTGATTTCGAAGAAATCCGGATAACGCTCTTTTGGATCATCCGAATCTTCGTTAGCCTGCATACTAATTGCCAAAGGCGGGCAAGCTCTCGCACACAATCCACATGCAACACACCTCTCTCTCCCATTATCTTCGACCAAAACCGGCCGGCCTCTGAAGGAAGACGGTGGATCCCACTTTTCTTCAGGATACTGCATTGTAAATGTTGGAGCAAACATCTGCTTAAAAGAGTACTTCAACCCCTTGAGAATTTCAGGAATGTAGAGTTTTTCTAAGAATGAAAGCTTTCTTTCACGCTTAAAATCTTCTGTTAAGGGGTTTGCAGCCGGTTGATCAAGATTTTTCTGCATGTTAATGCACGTTTAAGAATTTTTTGATACTTATTTTGAACTGAAAATAACCCTTTGAGCTCTTGAGTTCAAAAGATTATTAAAGGAAATATAAGGGTTATTTTTGACGAAATACCATTGTAATCGGCACGCCTTCAAAACCGTATTGTTCCCTCAGTTTACTCTCAATAAAACGTCTGTAGTTCGGCGGTAATTCCTGCGGATTATTCATAAAAAATTTAAACACCGGCGGATTACTTTTCACCTGAACGGCATATTGAATTTTAAGCTTGCGTCCTCGTTTAACGGGCAGCGCTCTCTCCTTCAACAACGCCTCAATAAAGTTATTGAGTTGAGGCGTTGATATTTCCTTCCCTCGTTCTTCTATTACACGATCAGCTGTCTGAATAACCTTCTCAATCCGCTGTCCGGTCAACGCTGAAATGGAAATTATAGGAATGTACTTCATTGTTGGAATTTTGCCATAGATGTAATGCTGAAACTCCTTCAGAATATTTGTGTCTTTATCCGGAACAATATCCCATTTATTCAGAGCAATGACGATGCCCTTGTTATAGTTTTCAGCTTCTCTCAAAATTCGCTTATCCTGATCATCAAAGCCCTGGTTTGCATCCAACATCAGAATGACGACATCGGCTTCTTTAATAGCCCGGTTTGTTCTAACTGTACTGTAGAACTCAATATTTTCTTTCACTTTAGCTCTTTTACGAAGGCCGGCGGTATCTACAATTATGTAGTTTTTTCCATTGTACTCAAGCTGACTATTAATAGAATCTCGGGTTGTGCCCGGAATGTCTGTAACCAGGCAACGATCACTCTTTAAGAGCGCATTCATCAAGCTGCTTTTACCAACATTCGGGCGCCCAACGAATGCGATTTTTGGAAAATCAGGTTCTTTCTGTTCTACATCCTCTTTAGGTAATTTTTCTACCACTTTGTCGAGAAGGTCTCCGGTTCCGGTTCCGCTGATTGCTGATACCGGGTAAATTTCATCGAATCCAAGGCTATAAAACTCATAAGCCTCCATCATTTTTTGCTCATTATCTGCTTTGTTGACTACCAGAAAAACGGGCTTCTCCTGTTTCCGAAGCATACCCGCTACAGATTGATCCAGTGAACTGATGCCGCTCTCAGTGTCCACAACGAACAGGATGACATCCGATTCATCCATAGCCAGGTGCACCTGTTCTCTAATGCCGGCGGTGATAACATCATCTTCGTTCGGAAGATATCCTCCTGTGTCGACCACCGTAAAATTACGTCCGTTCCAAAAGCTCTCACCGTAGTGTCTGTCGCGCGTCACACCGTACTCATCATGAACAATAGCTTTTCTTCGCCCAATTAAACGGTTAAATAGTGTAGATTTTCCTACATTGGGCCTGCCAACGATTGATACTGTCGGGTTCATATTCTGTATTAATTGTTTATTTTATTGCACGGAAAGTTAATGATTTTTATTGTAAGCTAATGCTTGAAACTTTATACAATACATTCGGTTTTGTCGGCTCCATAATAGTCGCCTTTCTCTCTTTTCTCTTTTTCGTTTTCTGGATGGCAGGTGTGGCGGGAATATGTTCCATAAAGCGTCCAACACATCGCCAGGTAATTTTCTTTTCTCTGGCAATTTTTGTTCCTGTCTACCCGGTTTTATGGCTTATAGCCGACATTAACAAACAGAGAAAGCAGCTAAAAAAACTTTAGGCATCTAACTCCGGGTTGCCATCCCCTATCTGTTTTTTATCTGATTCTGACTCTTCAACCAGTAACCACGGTTCCATCAGATCATCAGATATATTCTCTATAAACCTGGATGGATTGGAAAAGTAATCTCCATATCGGCTTTGAAAAAGAGCAGGATACGTAATAAAAAGATTCTCTTTAGCGCGAGTAACTGCAACGTAAAGGAGCCGTACTTCTTCATCCAGCTGTTCGTCATCTTCCAAGGCATAACCAGATGGCAGTATTCCATCCAGGCATTGTATGAGAAATACCGTGCGCCATTCGAGTCCTTTAGCTGAATGAATTGTACTTAAAATGAGTGGACTTTCATCTTTTTCCGCTTTCTCTGTTTCAATTGCCGTTGCCTCAATTGGGTCCAGGGCAATTTCTTCAATCATTGTTTCCAAAGATCGATACGTTCCGGAAATATCCACAAATGTCTCCAGGTCTTTCATTCGTTTTGGATGATCATCAAAACGCTTTTTACAAAACGTTGCGTAGTAATCGACTACCGCCTGAAGCTGTTCAGGCACCGATCCGGAAAGCTGTTTGAGCTTTGCAAAAAGATCACCCAATGCTTTCAACTGACTCAGGTATCGGTCGCTGATATTGGGAGCCTGCTCAGGACGAAAGGGATCTTTAGCTCCATGTGACCAGGAAAATAGTTCTTCAGCTGTTTTGGGGCCGATTCCGTCAATTAACATCAGTATCCTGTTCCAGGAAATGGAATCCTTTGGATTTAACAGTACTCGTAAATGTGCCAGGACATCTTTCACGTGTGCAGCTTCCGTGAATTTTTGTCCACCATATTTGATATATGGAATATTTTTCTTGTTCAACATCACTTCCAGGTCAAAAGAATCCCGTCCGTTTCGAAACAGAACGGCAATGTCATTCAATTCGCTGCCCTGCTCTCGTAAATTCAGAATCATTTGGGTCAGAAACCGGCTCTGATCGTTCATATTGGCTGCTTTCACCAATCCCGGAAGATCACCTTCTTCATTATTTGTAAAGAGCTTTTTGTCAAATTTTTCGGCTGCTTCTTCCAATACACGGTTGGCAACATCCAGAATTCGTTGCGTAGATCGATAGTTTTCTTCCAGCTTGATGATTTCCGTGTTCTCAAAGAGTTCGGGAAAACGCATCATATTTTTATGATCGGCTCCCCGGAATGAATAGATACTCTGAGCATCATCACCCACGGCCATCACATTATTATGATAGCTGCTGAAAAGCTGGGTGAGTTCAGCCTGCAGTGCATTTGTATCCTGATACTCATCAACCATCACATGACGGTTTTTTGATGAAATTTCTTCTCTTACATCTTCATTTTTTTTAAGCAGATCGCGGGATTTAACCAACAGATCATCAAAATCCATGACGAAGTTAACCTCTTTGTATTCAATGTATCTAGAAGCAACTTCCTCGATTTTTTCTATGTGTGATGTAAACTGCGGATATTCATCTTCCACAGTTTCACGGATTGATCGCTGTTTGTTTACAGAGCTGCTAATAATTGAATAGAGAGTCGATTTTTTGGGAAATCTTTTTTTCCCGGTTGAAAGATCCATTCTGCTGCGAACCATATGAATGGCGTCCATCGCATCAGAGGAATCTATGATTGTGAAATTTTCCGGAAAGTCAATTTTGGAGGCATACTTATGTAGAATTTTACTGCAGTAGTGATGAAATGTACCTCCCTCTACCCTTTGACATCTTTCATCAAGTATTTGGATGGCTCTGCGAAGCATTTCACCTGCAGAACGTCTCGTAAATGTAAGCAGTAGGATTTCAGACGGATCGACTCCACTTTCTACCAACCTGGCAACACGATAAACCAATGTACGTGTTTTACCAGTTCCCGCACCTGCTACTAACAGTGCAGGACCATTATCGTGCATCACAGCTGCATGCTGTGCTTCATTTAGAAGATCTTTATAATCAATGGTATAATCGGCGGGAGTCAGATCATCCCGGGAGAGTACAAACTTTTTCATGGCCATAAACTATTAAAAATGACCGTATGTAAAAAATATGTTTGAGCAGTTCAACCTAAGCGTGAGCCATTCTCAATCTTTTTATCCGGTACGGCGAGAACAACATCACCATTTGGTTGATAAAACCCAGTTATTAAACACTCAGACAAAATGGGTCCGATCTGTTTAGGCGGGAAATTTGTGACGGCAATCACCTGTTTTCCTATCAGCTCATCCTTGCTGTACAGATCTATAATTTGAGCACTCGATTTCTTGATTCCGATTTCCTTACCAAAATCGACGTAAAGAATATAAGCCGGTTTTCGGGCTTTAGGGAAATCTTCGGCCTGGACAATGGTACCAACCCGAAGTTCCACATTTTCGAATTGCTCCCAGCTAATAGTATTCACAAGCAGTTAATTGGGTTTTACCACAAGGTTGATAATGCGCCCGGGTACAAATATCTCCTTCACAATAGTGGAACCGTCCAGATATTTCTGAACTTTCTCCTGTTGCTTGGCCAGACCGATCACAAATTCTTTATCCTTGGCTTTATCAGAAGGTACCTGAATCTGTTCCCGTACCTTTCCGTTGACCTGAACCGGATACTCAACTGTATCGCTCTTGAGATATTCCTCATTAAGTGTTGGCCAATCTTCATACGCCAGGCTATCCTTGTTACCCATTTTTCTCCAGAGCTCTTCTGCAATGTGAGGAGCAAACGGTGATAGCAACAGTACATAGGCCGTTGCAACTTCTTCCGGAATGGTTTCCCACTGATTGGCTTCATTTACAAAAATCATCAGAGCGGAGATGGCTGTGTTGAAGCGCATGTTTTCAATGTCTTCCGTCACTTTTTTAATGGCCTCGTGTAACACCTTAAGCTGATCACCGGTCGGTTCGGTATCAGATACATTGAGTTTCTCCTCTTCACCATCTCCGAGGAAAAGTCTCCAGGATCGGTTCAGAAATCGATTTACACCTTCAACACCTTTTGTACTCCACGGCTTTACCTGTTCAAGCGGACCCATAAACATTTCATAGAGTCGCAGGGAATCGGCACCATACTCTTTTACTACATCATCCGGGTTTATGACATTACCGCGGGATTTGGACATCTTATGTGCCCGTGCTTCAACAGAAATTTCCGTACCCTTCATCACAAAACGGTCTCCTTTTTTCTCAACATCTGTTTCTGAAAGAGGTATACGCTTTATATTTTCAAGTTCTTCGGCTTCTTCAGCAGAAACCACTTTCCCATCGTTTTCAAAAGCAGTGTATTCCATTTCTCCCAGAATCATACCTTGATGGACAAGCTTTTGGAATGGCTCTTTGGTACTCACAACGCCACAATCGTACAGAACTTTATGCCAGAAACGTGCATATAGTAAATGCAGAACGGAGTGTTCGGCTCCACCCACATAAAGATCAACCGGCATCCAGTATTTCTCTTCGCCTTCCTCAACCGGTCCTCCATTAAACTCAGGACTGATATAGCGCAGGTAGTACCAACACGATCCTGCCCATTGAGGCATGGTATTGGTTTCTCGAACAGCTTCTTTACCAGTTTCGGGATCCGTGGTTTTCACCCAGTTTTTTGCACGTGCAAGTGGCGGCTCTCCGGATTTTGTAGGCTGAAAATCATCAACTTCAGGAAGTGTGACCGGCAGTTCAGATTCCGGAATCGGTTTGGGTTCTCCATCAACATGTATGATTGGAAACGGCTCGCCCCAATAACGCTGACGTGAGAAAAGCCAGTCGCGCAGTTTATAGTTCACGCTCTTTTTGCCGACACCATTTTCTTCCAGCCATTCAGTGATTTTCTCTTTCGCTTCAGAAATCTGCATTCCATTAAGGAAATCACTGTTAATGGCCGGACCTTCACCGGTAAATGCTTTGCCTTTAAATTCTTCAGGAGGTTGAACGGTTCGGATTATCGGAAGATCAAACTTTTCAGCAAACTCCCAATCTCTTTCATCCTGACCAGGAACCGCCATAATTGCACCAGTTCCGTAGTGAGCCAGAACATAATCGGCTACCCAGATCGGAATCTCTTTACCGTTAACCGGATTGATGGCATAGGCTCCGGTAAACACGCCGGATTTATTTTTTACTTCCTGTCTCTCCAGGTCCGACTTATTACCTGCCTCTTCAACATACTTTTTAACTGATTCTCGCTGTTCATCAGTGGTGATTTTTTCAACCAAATGATGTTCGGGTGCTAGCACCATGTAAGTAGCACCAAATATCGTATCAGGGCGGGTTGTAAACACTCTGATCTTGTCATCATACTCATGCACCTGGAAATCAATTTCGGCTCCTATGGATTTTCCAATCCAATTTCTCTGCATCTCTTTAGTAGAGTCCGGCCATTCCAGGTCGTCAAGGTCTTCGAGCAGCTCTTCAGCATATTCGGTAATTTTCAAGACCCATTGGCGCATGGGCTTCCGTACCACCGGGTACCCGCCCACTTCGCTTTTTCCGTCAATCACTTCTTCGTTTGCCAGTACGGTTCCCAATTCAGGACACCAGTTTACCGGTACTTCATCTTCGTAAGCAAGGCCTTTATTATAGAGTTGCAGAAAGATCCACTGAGTCCATTTGTAGTAGTCAGGATCTGTGGTGTTAACCTCTCGATCCCAGTCATACGAGAAGCCGAGCATCTGCAGCTGCTCCCTGAACCGGTTGATGTTCTTTTCAGTCGTATCTCTTGGGTGAGTTCCTGTTTTTACAGCATACTGCTCTGCTGGCAATCCAAAGGCATCCCACCCGATCGGATGAAGCACATTAAAACCTTTCATGCGTTTGTAGCGTGCCAGAATATCAGTGGCTGTATATCCCTCCGGATGGCCAACATGCAAACCGGAACCGCTCGGGTACGGAAACATATCCAGGATGTAATATTTTGGCTTGTCGTGATTCTCGGGTGTTTTAAATGTTTTGTTTTCCAGCCAAAATTTTTGCCAGCGTGTTTCTACTGCAGATGGATCGTACGAACTCATTAAATCTTTTTTTATGCGTTATTCGATTTGCCGTTCAAGCTTTTGAACAGCATGAAAAGATAAAGAATTAAATAGACAGGGTCATCCTGAACTCATAACTGAATGAGAATAACATCAGATAAATCGTTTTTTCAGATCATCATAGGCATCAATCCGTCTGTCTCTGAAGAATGGCCAGGTTTGACGCTGTTTTTCAATGTCCGAAAGATTGATCTCAACCGAGAGAATCTCCTCCTGTTCCCCGGCCTGAGCGATGATTTTTCCGAATGGCCCTGAAACAAATGAATTTCCCCAGAAATTGGTCCCTGCTTCTATTCCAACCCGGTTAATTCCGGCAACAAAACATCCATTCGCAATCGCATGGCTTCTTTGAATGGTGATCCATGCATCTAGAAACTCTTTCTTTTCCACATCACTCTCTTCAGGAAGTGTACCAATTGCTGTTGGGTAAACAAGCAGTTCGGCCCCGGCAAGTGCTGCCACCCGGGCAGCTTCAGGAAACCACTGATCCCAGCAGATAAGAGTTCCGATTTTTCCCGCCGAAGTATCAAAAACTTTAAATCCCTTGTCACCCGGTGTAAAATAGTACTTCTCATAAAAACCGGGGTCATCGGGAATGTGCATTTTTCGATATGTGCCCAGTATAGCGCCATCCCTTTCAATTACTGCCATTGAGTTGAAATAAACGCCGGGAGCTTTTTTTTCAAACATGGGCAGCAACAAAACAACATTTAACTCTTTGGCAAGGCTGGAAAACCGATCAGTGAGCGGACCCGGAATCGGTTCAGCCCAATCAAAATATTTTTGATCGATCTCCCTGCAGAAGTAGGTTGTGTGGAACAACTCCTGTAGTGCAATGAGTTCTGCACCAGATTGGGCCGCTTTGCGAATTAGTTCCTCAGCAGTTTTGATGTTATGCGATGAGTCTTCGGTGCAACTATATTGAATGGCTGAAAATTTCACGAGGGCCTGATAAATGATTTAAAAAAGTTGGTCTTTCCTGTTTAAAAATGAATGTAAGGAAATCGATGGAAATACCCATTTAAGTTCATCCGTGCATTTACTATAAATAGATTTCGGAAGCGCTTTTATTTTCAAAAAACGAGGGGAAAACCCTACCTTAACATCACCATGACATGCGACCTTCTATATCGCCGTTACTTTGAATAATTGATGGACGGTTACAAGAGATATGATGCCGCAAATTGCTAACTGATTCTTAAGAACTAAATCTTTAAAGAAAAGCATAAACATGAACAACGACTACAAGAAACAGCCAAAAAGCAAGGTAGGGCTCGATTACCTTGGGCTGAATAACGCAGATCAGGCTCTGTGGAATTTAAACCCCTCTGAACTTTATGAACAGGCCATTGCAAACGGTGAGGCACAACTTACTGATAAAATGGTACTCCGAGTTCAAACCGGCAAGTACACCGGACGTTCCCCTAAAGACAAGTTTTTAGTTGAACAGCCTTCCATCAAGGATGACATTGACTGGGGAGCGGTTAATCAACCGATTTCTGAAGAGATTTTTGACAATCTCCACAAAAAAGTGGTTAAGTATCTGGATGGCAAAAAGCTTTTTGTTAAAGACCTGTTTGCCGGAGCTGATCCGAAATACCGTCTCAATGTGCGTTTAGTGAGTGAAGCGGCGTATCACGGACTTTTTGCTCACAACATGTTTATCAATCCTTCTGAAGATGAGCTGAAAAATCACGATCCGGAGTTTACCGTACTTGCTGCGCCTAATTTTCACGCAGACCCTGAAGTTGACGGAACGCGATCAGGTACGTTTATTCTGTGTAATTTTGAGAAGAAGATGATTCTGATTGGCGGTACACTCTATTCCGGAGAAGTTAAAAAGGGTATTTTTGCCGTGATGAACTACTTGCTGCCAAAGAAGAACGTGATGGCAATGCACTGTTCAGCCAATGTTGATGATAAAGGCAACACCACTGTTTTCTTTGGACTATCAGGTACAGGGAAAACAACCCTGTCAGCCGATTCCAGTAAAACCTTGATTGGTGATGATGAGCACGGCTGGAGTGATGACGGTATTTTCAATATTGAAGGAGGCTGTTATGCCAAAACCATCAATCTCTCACCTGATGGTGAACCTGAAATATATCAAACCACTCAAATGCCAGGCACAATCCTGGAAAATGTAGTTTTGGATGAAAATCGTGTACCTGACTTTACGGATGACAGTTTAACACAGAATACACGCTGTGCATATCCAATTCACTACATTCCAAACGCCAGTGAAACCGGACGTGGCGGTCATCCAAAAAACGTTGTATTCCTTACGGCAGATGCTTTTGGTGTACTCCCTCCCATCTCGAAATTGACTCCAGAGCAAGCAATGTACCATTTTATCAGTGGGTATACGGCTAAAGTTGCAGGAACAGAACGAGGTGTTACGGAACCTCAGGCAACATTTTCTGCTTGTTTCGGTTCTCCGTTTTTACCGCTACATGCTACTGTATATGCCGAACTGCTGGCTGAAAAAATCAGGAAACATGGCTCAAATGTATGGCTGGTAAATACCGGCTGGACAGGCGGAATGTATGGTGTGGGAAGCAGAATGAAGCTCAAACATACCCGGAAAATGCTGAACGAAGCTCTGGAAGGGAATTTGGACAATGTGGAATTTATAACTGAACCGGTATTCGGTCTTCAAATTCCAAGCAAAGTAGACGGTGTACCTTCCAATGTCTTGAACCCAAAGAATACCTGGAGCGACAAGGAAGCTTATGATGTAAAAGCTCGTGAGCTTGCCAACATGTTTAAGGAGAATTTCAAGAAGTTTGCTGATGAGGCAAGCGATGAAATACTTCAGGCCGGTCCAAATATTTGATATTTAACGGCTAATTGTTTTAAACCCGGTTCTGTTTCATACAGGCCGGGTTTTTTTATTTAAGAAGGAACTGTCATCACCTACTTTTAGTCAGCCCCGAATATCCTTACATTTAGCTTGTTGTAAAAAATGAATTGAAAGAATTTTTGAATGAGTACGAATACACTCCCGGATTTTAGCAAGACTATTCCCATTGATAAAGTTGGTGTGGAAGAGCGTGTCAGCCGATTGAATAAACGAAGTATAAAAAAAGAATCGAAAATGCAGGCGTTGAAGCTTGCCCTGAGTATGATAGATCTGACTACTCTTGAAGGTAAAGACTCTGAAGGTAAAGTTGTTCAGCTCTGCCGAAAAGCAAGAGTACCCTACGCCCCTATGCCTGATTTACCAACAGTAGCCGCAATTTGTGTCTATCCAAGTATGGTTTCGACGGCTAAAAATGCTTTGAAAGGGACGAATATCAACGTAGCAAGTGTGGCAACTGCTTTCCCAAGCGGAATGGCACCATTGAGCGTAAAGCTTAATGACACAAAATTTGCTGTTGATGAAGGTGCAGATGAAATTGATATGGTAATATCAAGGGGTGAATTCTTAAAGGGTAACTTCAGCTTCATTTTTGATGAAATTGCCACAATAAAAGAAGCCTGTGGTGAAGCTCACCTGAAAGTTATTCTTGAAACGGGAGAGCTGGAAACATATGAAAATGTTCGCAAGGCAAGTGATATAGCAATGTACGCCGGTGCCGATTTTATCAAAACATCAACCGGGAAAATCTCCCCTGCTGCTACACAGCCCGTTACATTGGTGATGCTGGAAGCTATCCGGGATTTCTATCAATCTACCGGTAAAATGGTGGGTATGAAACCTGCCGGTGGAATTAGAAAAGCCAAACAAGCTCTTCAATATTTAGTTTTGGTAAATGAAACTCTGGGACCAAATTGGTTATCCCCTGAATGGTTCAGATTCGGAGCCAGCTCTTTGGTAAATGATTTGTTGATGCAGATAGTAAAACAGGAAACCGGAGTTTATCAAAGCTCATACTATTTCTCAGATGATTGACATATACAATTGTGCTGTAATTATATACAACGATTAAAGATTTTAATTTTTACTATGGATCAGACAACAAAAGAGACCAAAACAAACGACGAAGTTAAGCCCACTTCACCCAACTCTGATTTAAAGATGGATTTCAGTTCATTTTGGGAGTATAGCCCTGCGCCTGAAAGTAGCGATCATATTGAACTGAAAGAGAAGTACGAGCTTTTTATCAATGGATCATTTGTTCCGGGTAAAAAGGGCCGGTCCATGAGAACAATTAATCCGGCTACAGAAGAAGTGATAACTGAGTTTACGGAAGCCACCTCCGAAGATGTTGATGCGGCTGTGAAGGCTGCAAGGAAAGCGTATGATAAAACCTGGAGTAAAGTAACCGGTAAAGAACGCGGAAAATATATATTCCGAATTGCCCGGATGATACAGGAACATGCCAAAGATCTGGCTATTATCGAATCGATGGATGGTGGTAAGCCGATTAGGGAGTCACGCGACGTGGATATTCCGCTGGCGGCTGCATACTTCTTCTACTATGCCGGCTGGGCCGATAAACTCGATTACGCTTTTCCCGGCCGGAAAGCTGAACCGCTGGGCGTATGCGGACAAATTATCCCATGGAATTTCCCTCTGTTGATGCTCTCCTGGAAAATAGCCCCTGCCCTTGCCGCAGGTAATACTGTTGTTTTGAAACCGGCAGAAACCACACCACTTACAGCTTTAAAATTTGCTGAAATATGTAAGGATGCCGGCTTGCCTGATGGAGTTGTAAACATTATCACAGGAGCAGGTCAAACGGGAGCAGCATTGGTTGATCACCCTGACGTAAACAAAATTGCGTTTACTGGCTCGACGGAAGTCGGAAAAATCATTCAGAAATCACTTGCCGGGACGAATAAAAAGTTCACTCTTGAACTGGGTGGAAAAGGACCAAATATCGTATTCGAAGATGCTTCTGTAGATCAGGCGGTTGAAGGTATTATTAACTCAATATTCTTCAACCAGGGCCATGTTTGTTGTGCAGGATCCCGACTGTTGGTACAGGAAGGTATTGCCGACCGTTTGATTTCAAAGTTAAAGGAGCGTATGGAAACATTGATTGTTGGAGATCCGCTCGATAAAAATACCGATATCGGCGCAATCAATTCTCGCATGCAGTTTGATAAAATTCAGGAGTATCTGGAGATCGGAGTCCATGAAGGAGCTACTATTCACCAAAGTAGCTGTGATCTTCCTGAAAAAGGATTTTTCTGTAAACCCACTATTTTTACAGATGTGGGACAGAGTAACAGGATTGTACAGGAAGAAATTTTTGGCCCCGTGCTGACTATTCAAACTTTCAGAACTCCTGATGAGGCGATCGATAAGGCAAATAATACACCTTTCGGTTTGGCAGGTGGCATCTGGACCGACAAAGGATCAAAGATTTTTAAAGTGAGCCAGAAAGTACGCTCCGGAGTAGTTTGGGCCAATACCTACAACAAATTTGATCCTACTTCACCTTTTGGAGGATACAAGGAGAGCGGTATGGGACGTGAAGGTGGCCTGCACGGTCTCTACCCATATGTAAATTTGAAATAGCTTATCACCTGTTGTTAATATTTTAAACTGAAGAAATTATGTCAGACAGAATAGAAGTACTGAAAACCTATAAAACATATGTAGGCGGAAAATTTCCGAGAAGTGAATCGGGGAAGACCTACCAGATTAAAGATGTTGATGATCGTGTAATAGCAAATGTCTGTCGATGTACTCTAAAAGATGTACGCGATGCCATGCTTCCGGCCAGGTCTGCTTTTAGCGACTGGAGTGGTCGTTCTGCTTATAATCGTGGTCAAATTCTCTATCGAATAGCTGAAATGCTTGAAGGAAGAAAAGATCAGTTTGTGCAAGAACTCCAGAAAGCCGGTGTAAAAACAAAGGATGCCATTCAAGAAGTGGAAACATCCATAGACCGTCTGATTTACTTTGCGGGGTGGACAGACAAGTACCCGCAAGTTTTTGGAAGTATTAATCCGGTAGCTAGTCAACATTTTAATTTCACTTCACCTGAACCAACAGGTACGGTTGCTGTAATTTGTACGGACGAATCTCCACTTCTTTCAGTTATATCTCAAATTGCTCCCGTTATCGCAGGCGGTAATACTTGTGTCGTCCTTGCTTCTGAGACTTCACCAATGTCGGCTGTAAGTTTTGGGGAAGTGCTGCACGCTTCGGATGTACCGGCCGGCGTAGTGAATATTTTGACGGGATATAGAACTGAAATGCTTGATCATTTGACCAAGCATATGGATGTTAATGCTGTATTTAATTGTGTAACCGATGCAGAAACACGGAAACTAATTGACGAAAATGCATCTATAAGCGTTAAACGTGTTCATCATTATCCGGTTGAAGACTGGAATGACATAACCCACGAAAATCCATATTTGATATTGGAATTTCAGGAACAAAAAACAACCTGGCATCCTGCCGGAATTTGAGGATTATGAATAAAGTAGGACTTATCATTCTTGCGCTGATTATAGCTATAGGCTGCGCTACCAGCGAAACGGTTTCTGATTCAGATGATTCAACTCAAAATGACCGATCACCATACTTCAATATTGATGATGAAGCGGTTGAAGAATTTGTTTTAGAAGAGCTGGATGAATTTGAACAGCAGCTTTATTTAAACAGAAACAGACTAACTGATCAGTTTTCAAATATTCAGCATGACCTTCCGGAGGAATTTACCAGGGAGGTTGCCATAGAAGAGAGTGAAGAGGACAGGTACGCCGGTTACCGTGTTCAAATTCTTTCAACCCGTGATGTTGTACATGCAGATACAACACGAGATAACTTTGTTGCCTGGGCTGATACCACAATGCAAGGTTACAAACCTAATGCATATGTTCATTTTCGTCAGCCCTACTACAGGGTGCGGGCCGGTGATTTTTCAAGCCGTGAAAAAGCCATTGAATTTTCCCGGCTCATTAAACAGGAATATCCTGAAGCCTGGATTGTATTTGACAGAATTGAACCTGATCGTACACCTGCAGATTCAACAATCTTCCGGTTTTTGGAATTGGACGATGAATCAGATCTTGAGCAAGTCGAAATCGATTAAACTAAAAAACCCAATTCCGCTAAGAATCGGGTTTTGAACTTTTGGCTGATCGGACTCTTAAACGTTGAATCGAAACAGCATCACATCGCCATCCTGAACAACATACTCTTTACCTTCCTGACGCATCTTTCCAGCTTCTTTTGCTGCTTTTTCGGAACCAAGTGATACGTAATCATCAAAAGCAATTGTCTCGGCTCGGATAAATCCTTTTTCGAAATCAGTATGAATGACTCCGGCAGCTTGCGGGGCTTTGCTTCCTTTTTTGATTGTCCACGCTCTTACCTCTTTCGGTCCGGCAGTGAAATAGGTGATAAGTCCAAGATTTTTATATGCTGCTTGTATCAGCCGGTCCAGTCCGGCAGAATCAACACCAAGCTCCTCCAAAAACATCTCTTTTTCTGATTCATCAAGTTCGGCAATTTCAGCTTCAATTTTCGCACAGAATGTGACAACCTCATCGTCAAATTTCGATGCTATTTTACGAACGGTTTCAACATAGTCATTCCCCGAAATGATGTCTTCCTCCGATACGTTGCAGGCGTAGAGAACCGGTTTGTCAGACAATAGAGATAGATCACGGAAAGCTTTTCTCTCTTCTGTGTCCGCTTCAAAAGTTCGGGCACTATTCCCCTCTTCAAGGTGATTTGCCAAATTTTGAACGATTTCCAGCTCCGCTACAATTTTTTTATCGCCGCTTTTAGACTGCTTTTTCAGATTTTCAACACGTTTTTCCACGGACTCCAGATCCTTCAGAATAAGTTCATCCTCGATAATGTGAATATCTCTCTCAGGATCTACAGAACCTTCAACATGAATAATGTCATCATCTTCAAAACATCGAACAACATGAACGATCAAATCAACTTCGCGAATGTGAGACAAAAATGCGTTACCCTTTCCCTTACCTTCCGAAGCTCCTTTGACAAGACCGGCAATGTCCACAAATTCAATTGTTGCCGGTACAGTCTGCTTTGGCTGAACCAGTTCCGTCAGTTTATTCAATCTTTCATCCGGTACAGTAACAAGCCCAACATTCGGATCAATTGTACAAAAAGGAAAATTAGCTGATTCAGCCCCTGCATTACTCAGAGCGTTGAAAAGTGTGGACTTTCCTACATTTGGAAGGCCTACTATACCACATTTTAAATTCATAAAGATCTTTGCTTAAATATCGAGTGAAGTTTGTTGTATAAATGTTATTTCTGGCAGTAATACTGCAGTCAATTTCCCATATCCCAGTTTATCATAGACACAACCCGTATCAATCCCAATCATTTTGTTTTTCTGGATTGGATAGGGTCTCGGGGTGTGGCCAAAAACAACAGTCTTTTCCCATGGGGTTTCAAAAGAGTCTATATGTTCACGTCCCCACAAAAAGAAATCATTGTACTCTTCTGTTTCCAGCGTTTCCCGGATTGGCTGATGAGGTGGAACCCCTGCATGTACAAAAAAGAATTCGTCTGTATCAAAATACAGCTTCGTATTCTTATAAAATTCTATGTGATCAGTGGGAATATCAGAAGCAATGTCCACCCCATAAGAATTTAGTGTGGTGTCTCCCCCATTCATCATCCAGTTATAATCTCTATTAGAATCTAGCGAATCGAGAAGCATTTGTTCGTGGTTACCGCGCAGAAAAATACAATCCCGGTCATTCTGATGAGCAATTAGAAAATCTACGACACCTTTGGAGTCCGGGCCACGGTCAATATAGTCTCCGATAAATATAATTTTTGCATCCGGATATGACTGAAGTTTCTTCCAAAGAGCTTTGAGAGATTCAACACATCCATGAATGTCGCCAATGGCGATTAATTGTTGACTCATATAGTTATGAGGTTTCGATCAAACCTCTTCCGGATTTCTTGATTTTGCCTTCCTGCTTGAATTGTCCTAATACAGCATCTAAAATTCCATTAACAAAATTACCACTTTTTCTTGTAGAGTAATCCTTAGCCAGTTCGATTGCTTCATTAATGGTTACTTTTGTAGGAATATCCTCGAAGTATAAAAACTCAGAAATAGCCATTCTTAAAATGAGCTTGTCGAGCATTGCCAAACGTTCGACTTTCCAGTTGTTGATATGATTTTGTATGATTTCATCATACTCATGAGCATTATCAACTGTTACGAGCAGAAGCTTTTCTGCAAATTTTACAGATTCTGTATCGTCTTTTAATTCAGCTTTTATGATATTTTTCGTCACATCCTGCGTGCGGCTTTTGCCAACCTCCACTGCATAAATGGATTTTAATGCTGATTCCCGTGCTGCTCTTCTGTTTGACATACCAGTTTTTAAAATTTCAAAGACTTGAAAAATACAAAGCTTTAAACTCAGCCGAAAGAAAAGCGAGCGATTTCTTTTGCTATTCAAATGATGAGTATTGTATATTTGGATTCTTGGGTTCATAGCTCAGTTGGTTAGAGCGCTACATTGACATTGTAGAGGTCGGCAGTTCGAATCTGCCTGAACCCACTTTCCTTTCTTTTCATGAGATAATGTTCTCATCCCAATTATTTGAAAATAATCCACATTTTTGAAAGTAAGACCTACTTCTTTCGGGTTCAGGCACTGAATATATGCCGTATAGTTAGATATGCGTAAACGATGTTATAATTCTCTCAGTATATCAGACGAGACTGATTGAATTAATTTTCTGACCTTTCCTGGACAAAAAGATCATTCAGCAACTTAAGATTAATCGAATCCCGGTGGGTATCAGTTCTCTCCCCTTTGAATGCGGTGATAATAAAGTAGGCTGTATCAGAACACAAAATGATATCATCCCAGGTTTGGCCGCAAGCAGTTATTTCATAAGAGACAGAATCCGCATCGTGTGTGATTTCAAATCTGATACGATGTTCATCAACTGCTGACTGGCGATGTTCCCAATCTACTGTCTCGATTATTTCAAAAGAGCTGTCATATATTGATTCATTATCAGAGGGAGTTTGTAAATTGACTGAGTCTGGCTGAATACTATTATCCGGTTGAACTAAAGGTGAGTAGGCACTTCGTATCACAAGCTGCTGCTGATAATTTTCTGAATTGGAAAAAGTATTCGGTGAATGCGTTTTGCATCCCGATACGATGAGCAAAATGAGTACGAGCATTGCGCCCGTAATCATAAGATATGTGCTTATCCACTTCATTATCATATTACCCCTGTCAGAAAAGAGCCTATCAAAAAGCCTTATTTATGATTTACTCCTTAAATTTACCCGGCAGCATCTCTTATTTGTCTGCCTTTACTTTGATTGCTAAATCGCTCCTAATGTAACGATTTTTAAAACTCCTTATTGGTTGTTACAGGTAATAAACAGGTTTATTAAAAAATTTTCACGTAAGTAATTTCTCTTAGATGATAAATGATCTAAAAAAGATTAAATGAAGCACTTTTTTAAAAACCTTGTCGATCCACATTTTAACTTCGTTGAAATGGTGAGGTTATTTTGGTTACTAAAGAGAAGGACGTTAATTTGAAATTAACTTTATTATCAGAAATAAAAATCAAGCCATGAACAAAACAGTAATTTTAACACTATTCATCACAGCCATGTTGGCAATAAGTTGCAGTAATAATTCAAATATGAATGAAAATCCATTTTTTACAGCCAGTACCCTTCCATTCGAAGCTCCTGACTTTGACAAAATAGAAAACGAGCATTTTATGCCTGCTTTTGAGCGTGGAATGGACGAAGAGTTGAATGAAATTGAGAGCATTGCCTCTCAAGATGAAGATCCAACATTTGAAAATACCATTCTCGCTATGGAGGAAACAGGAAAACTTCTAACGAGGGTTCAGCGTGTATTTTTCAATCTCACATCAGCTCATACCAATGACGAAATCCAGGAAATACAAACTGAACTGGCTCCAAAATTAGCGGCCCATTCAGATAATATTTACCTAAATCGTGATCTTTTTCAACGTGTTGAAGTTCTGCACGATAACATTGATGAACTTGACTTGGATGAAGAATCACAAAAACTTCTGAGAGATACTTACCGGGATTTTATACGTGCAGGAGCCCAGCTTACGGATGAAGAGCAAAGTAGAATGAGACAAATCAATGAGCGGGTCTCTTCATTAACCACTGAATTTCAGGAAAAGCTTTTAGAATTAACACGTGAAAGAGCTGTCATTGTTGAGGATGAAGAGCTTCTTGACGGACTCAGCCGGGATCGGATTGCATCCGCAAAACAAGCAGCTGAACGCAGGGATCTTGAGGATGCTTATTTGATAAATATCACGAATACAACCCGTCACCCTCTTCTTTCTTCCCTTAACAATCGCGAAATGCGAAAACAAATCTGGGAAGCATCTGCATATCGCGGACTGGGTGAAAACGATGGAATTGACACTCGTCCTATCTTATTAGAGCTGGCTGAACTCAGATCTGAGCGAGCTGGTTTGTTGGGTTATGATACATATGCGCAATACGCGATTGAACCGCAAACTGGTGAAAATCCGGAACGGGTGCTGGAACTGATGCGGGATTTAATTCCACCTGTAGTTGCAAATAGTGAAGCTGAAGCAGAACTGATAAGCGAATATATGTCCCGTGATGGAGTTGATGGTGAACTTCAACCCTGGGATTGGGAATACTATGCTGAAAAGGTTCGTCAGGAACGATACGATATTGATGACAGTGAGGTACGAGAGTATTTTGAATTAGATAAAGTACTTAATGACGGAGTTTTCTTTGCGATGGAAAAACTTTTCGGAATAACATTCGAAGAACGTTTTGATCTCCCTGTCTATCATGAGGATGTGCGCGTCTGGAATGTAATGGATGAAGACGGATCTCAAATAGGTCTATTCTATGGTGACTTTTTTAGCCGTGATTCTAAACGTGGCGGAGCCTGGATGAATTCATTCGTGGTTCAATCTCATCTCGTAGAGAAAAAGCCGGTGGTTGTAAATGTCCTCAATATCTCACCACCTGCCGAAGGTGAACCGGCTCTTGTCAGTTTTGACAATGTTACAACTCTATTCCACGAAATGGGACATGCCGTTCACGGTTTGTTTTCTGATGTGAATTATCCGTCTCTTGCCGGTACATCTGTTCCGCGCGATTTTGTTGAGTTTCCATCAACATTTCAGGAAGACTGGGCTATTCTTCCTGAAGTTCTGGAAAATTACGCAGTTCACTACGAAACCGGAGAACGGATTCCACAAGATCTTTTGGATAAACTGGTAGCTGCCAGGGAGTTCAACCAAGGATTTGATACCTATGAGTACTTAGCTGCAACCATGGTAGATTTAGAGTGGCATTTGCTTGATTCAGAGTCCATCCCCACAGATGTAGAAGCTTTTGAACAGGCATCACTTGCTAAATACAATCTGGCAAACCCTGCTATTCCGCCAAGATATAAGTCAACCTATTTTTCACATATCTTTTCAGGCGGTTATTCTGCAAACTACTACGCCTATATCTGGAGTGAAATACTGGCCGCAGACGCATTCGCATTCATGAAAGATCAGGGTGGTTTAACGAAAGAGAATGGAGACCGCTTCAGGGAATTTATTCTTTCCAAAGGTGGCAGCAGAGAAGCTATGGATCTCTATAGAGATTATCGGGGCGGTGAACCGGATGTACGGTACCTGTTGGAGCGTCGAGGGCTTACTGCCGAATAGTAATTTTGTATTCACTTGAGTATGGTAAACCTCACTTTTTTGTTAAAGTGAGGTTTTTTTTATTTCTCCAGCTCAAATTGAAAGCGATATGATGTGCCATTGGATCCGTTAACCGACATATCTGCATTAATCTGTCGTGCTAATGTCTTAATGAGTGTAAGCCCTAAAGAAGTTTTGCCTAAAGCATCAAATTCGTCCGGTAAGCCAACACCGTTATCCTTTATTTGAAGATCAATACAATAACCCTGATTCTGATTTAATGAGATCTCAATTTTGGCCGGTTGCTTTCCATTCATCTCGTTGAATGCGTGCTTAAAACAGTTTGTCAATATCTCATTCAGCAAAAGACCGCATGGAATAGCTTGTGTGATGGTAAAATCAATCTGTTCCAATTTGAACCGCAGATCAATCGGGCAGGATTGTTTTTGATGTGATTTCTTAATCACTTCAACGAGTTCACGTATGTAACGCGAAAAATCTATGTTTGAAAGCGTCTCATTCTGATACAGCTTTTCGTGAATAAGAGCCATTGTGTTGATGCGCATCTGGCTGTCTTTCAATGCATTTTGAACTTCTTTATTTTCAGAGCTATGCGATTGCAGGTCCAACAGCCCAGTTATGACTGCCAGATTGTTCTTCACTCGGTGATGAATTTCGGCAAGCAACACCTCTTTCTCTTTTAAAGAGTTTTTCAGTTTAGTTTCAGCTGTTTTTTGATCCGTGATATCGACATAGATTCCATAAATTGCGATGGTTATGCCGTCAACTTTCACGGGAACTCCATAGATCAGAACATCAACCGGACGTCTATCCTTAGTCCTTCTTACCCCGCTTACCTCAAACGCTTCAGTGCTGTTTGAAAGGACTCTTGCAGATTCCCGTTCTTCATCCCCTACAATCAGATCATCGATGTTCAGTCCTTTAATTTCATCACCGGTATAACCAAATATCTCTTCAAAACTGGTGTTTACTTTTTGTACTTCATTGTGGCTGTCGAGCATTACAATGCCAACCGGTGCATTTAGAAATAGCTGCCTGAAAAGTTCTTCATTATGTTTTAGATCCTTCTGTTGATCATATATACTGCTGATGTCGCGGGTGATTGCAATCACTGCATTTTTCCCAAAATATTTACCGGGAGTTAGTGTCACTTCTACCGGAAATACTTCCCCATTTTTCCGAACAGCCCACCATTCAAACCGCTGTCTGTTTCCATTTAACGCATCCTCTATATATTGATAAGTCTGCTGTTCGTCCACTTTACCCGGTGCAGCAAAAAACATGGGATCTTTTCCAATAATCTCTTCTCTTGAGTAACCGAAAATCTCCTGAACGGTCTGATTTACTTCTATAAATTTTCCGTTCTCGTCGTGTATATAAATTGCATCGCCAATGGAATTGAATAAGTCTTTGTAGCTTTGGATAGAGTGGTTTAATTCATATTGAATTTCCATCTGCTGGGTTTGATCTATCACCACTCCCATTACTGCAACACGGCCATTTAACTCAATCTTAGATCCGTAGATTCTCACGTAAATCTCAGACCCGTCTTTTGAATTAGCCCGAACATCAATTTCAAATGAATCGATTTCAGAATTTAAAAATCGCTTACGGATAGAGACAAGTTTTGCTATATCATTTCTATTAACCAACTGAAGCGGATCCATTCCGCTTAGAAGCTCATCTTTACTGTATCCGCAGATTGAACAAAACATCGGATTGACATAAAGTAGATTTCCATTCTGAATCAGATATACACCTACGGTAGAAGCTTCACTTAAAACCCTAAAACGCTGCTCAGAAATTTTCAGTTTTTCTTCGGCAATTTTCTCAACAGTTATATCCTCAATCAGTGATAGTACACTTACCAGTTGGCCGCTTTGGTCATAATTTGCCGAATTGTGCCATAGTGTGTGGATTTCTGAACCCTCAGCATTGCGTACTGTACCGTTAAACGTAAAGTACGTAGTCTGATGTGCCGTCATTTCCTGGAGCTTTTGCTCAATTAGCGGTTTTTGATTTTTATCAACCACACCAGTTTTGAAAAGTGAGTTGCCTATAATGCTTTCAAACTTCCATCCAAAAATCTCTTCTGCTTTTGGCGACCAGTCCCGTATGATTGTACCCCGGTCCCATTCTACGGTTGCAAGAGGCAATTGTTCTCTTAAAGTATCTATCCTCGGAAGGCGATGTAAATGTTTATTTAATTCCGGTATCTCTTCAGAAATATCATGTAAAACGCAGAGTTGTACAGTTCTTCCATCCTTTTTCATCTGATGGAATGTAAACTGTACATAAAACGACGAGCCATCCTTCCGATAGTGTTTCCAAATTGCGGGTAGCAGGAACTGAGAATCATTTGATGACTGATCTGCTACAGTTTCTCGGTATTTCTCCCCCAATTCGGTAATCTTCTTGCCAAGAAATTCTTCCTTAGAATACTGGTATTTTTCGAGACAAACTTCATTAACTTCAAGTATGTCAAGGGTATAGTAGTCGTAGATAAGCATGCACTCATCGGTAAAAAAATTACCGATTACTTTGTCTAATCGAGCAGGTTTTCCCATCTCAAATAAATTTCTTCAACGCCTGTCTGAAAATTTCTTCTTTTAACTATATCAATCAGAGATAACAGTTTAAAGGATTGTCAGGATTTTGTATTTTGGGGTTACATATGTTAACGAAATAATGTTTTACCTCACAGATAAAAATTAATGCCAGAAGATTTTATTAAGCTCACCTTTCCTGACGGTGCAGAGAAAGAGTATAAAAAAGGTATCTCAGGTTTAAAAGTAGCCGATAGTATTTCTAAAGGATTAGCCCGCAATGCGTTAAGTGTTACAATTAATGGAAATATCCAGGACCTGGAAGCTCCTATCAATGAAGATGGAACTATTGAAATAAATACATGGGATTCTGAAGACGGGCAGTACACATTCTGGCACTCTTCTGCTCACTTACTTGCTGAAGCAGTTCAGGAACTCTATCCGGATGCGAAATTTGGTATCGGACCCCCTATCGAAAATGGATTTTACTACGATATCGACTTCGGTGACAAGACTGTTGGAAAGGATGATCTTCCCGAGATTGAAGAAAAAATGGTCGAGCTTGCCCGGAATAAGTCAGAATTTAAAAGACGTGAAGTTTCCAAAGAGGAAGCCCTCTCCTTCTATAAAGAAAAAGGCAATGAGTATAAAGTTGATCTGATTGAAGATCTTGAGGACGGCTCGATCACTTTTTATGAGCAGGGTGAATTTACGGACCTTTGTAAAGGACCGCATATTCCCAATACTTCGCTTATCAAGGCAGTTAAGTTAACCAGTCTTTCGGGAGCCTACTGGCGAGGTGATGTAGACAGCAAACAGCTGACTAGAATTTATGGAATCACGTTTCCAAAACAGAAGATGTTGAAAGAGCATCTTGAGCAACTGGAAGAGGCTAAGAAACGCGATCACAAAAAGCTCGGTAAGGAACTGGGTATCTATATGATGGATCGCATGGTCGGTTCCGGGTTGCCGTTGTGGCTTCCAAACGGGACCGTTTTGAGAAGAACACTTGAAGCTTTTTTGCGGGAAGAACAGAAGAAACGTGGGTACAAAGAGGTTATTACTCCTCATATTGCAAATATTGAATTGTATGAAACTTCCGGACACTACCCCTACTATCAGGATTCGCAATTTGATCCTATGGAAGTGGATGATGAGAAGTACATGCTGAAGCCGATGAACTGCCCCCACCACCACAGAATTTATTCCAATGAATTAAGAAGTTACCGGGATTTACCACTTCGCCTAGCTGAATTTGGATCTGTTTACAGATATGAGCAGAGCGGTGAACTCAATGGTTTATCCCGGGTTCGCGGTTTTACTCAGGATGATGCACACATCTACTGCACTCACGATCAGCTGAAAGATGAAATCAAAAGTACCATTGAGCTGACGCAGTTTGTTTTCAGCACGTTTGGAATGCCGGTTGACATCCGCCTCTCCTTTCGTGATGAAAATGAGAAGAAGTACGGTGGGAATAATGAATACTGGGAACGTGCTCAGCAGGAGATTAAAGAAGTAGCCGATGAAATGGATCTTGATTACAAGATCGCTCTTGGAGAAGCCAGTTTCTACGGACCCAAAATTGATTTTATTATCCGTGATGCAATTGGCCGTAAATGGCAGCTGGGAACTGTTCAAGTAGACTACGTGATGCCGGAAAGATTTGACCTGACATATGTTGGCTCTGACAATAACAAGCACCGGCCGGTTATTATTCACAGGGCACCATTTGGTTCTATGGAGCGTTTTGTCAGTATTTTAATAGAGCATTTTGCCGGAGATTTTCCACTCTGGCTCTCTCCTCTTCAGATGAAAGTACTTCCGATCTCCGAAGATTTTAATGAATATGCTGAAAAAGTTGCCGGCAAATTTGATAATTTGGGAGTTCGAGTTGAAGTAGACACCCGCTCAGAGATGATTGGCGGAAAAATCAGGGATGCAGAAAATGCAAAAATTCCCTATATGGTAATAGTCGGAGCCAAAGAGCAGGAAGACGATACAGTATCTGTCAGACGACATAAAAAAGGAGATATTGGAACGTTTTCGCTTGATGAATTTTTTGACAAAGTGATGAAAGAGATTAACTCAAAATCATTAACATCTAATATTAAATAAAAACACAGAGGTTTACTTATCGCAAGACAACGACCTATGAGAAGACAACGAGATGATGACCGGCCCAGGGTCAATAATGAGATTCGGGCTTCTAAAGTGAGGTTGATCAAGCCTGACGAAGAACACGAAATCGTTTCTGTTGAACGAGCACTGCAAATTGCCGAATCATTTGATCTGGATTTAGTTGAAGTTGCACCGAATGCCAATCCACCGGTTTGTAAGGTGATCGACTTTGGAAAATTCATGTATGAAAAGAAAAAGAAGGAGAAAGAAGCGAAAAAGAAACAGCATACCATTCAGGTAAAAGAGCTACGCTTTCGCCCTACTACAGATGATCACGATCTGGAGTTTAAAACACGTCATGCAAGAGAGTTTTTGGAAGGCGGAGACAAGGTGAAAGCCACCGTACAGTTCCGCGGGCGTGACATGCTCTATACAGAACAAGGTGAAGAGTTGTTGCAGAATCTCGCTAAAGAACTAAGTGACATCAGCAAGATTGAGTCTAGCCCAACGATGGAAGGTCGCAGAATGATTATGGTTTTATCACCTTCAAAAGATTAAATAATAGCTTTTATCAAAGCTCAAACATTTTTATCTTTCTGTTCTTTCTAATTTCAGACAATTACGCTAATTATGCCAAAAATGAAATCGAATAGTGGCGCTAAAAAGCGATTTAAGGTTACCGGTTCCGGTAAGATTAAGCGCAAAAAAGCTTATAAGCGTCATATTTTGACAAAGAAATCATCGAAACGGAAAAATAATCTTGGTAAGGATACATTGGTTCACAAAGCTGATGAATCATCAATCAAGGAAATGCTTCCATACGGTGGAAAGTAATTTAACTATATCAATAATCTTTAAACGTTAAGTAAAAATGCCACGATCAAGAAATTTGGTGGCTTCCCGTCGCCGTCGCCGTAAGATATTAAACAAGGCGAAAGGCTATTGGGGCAGACGCAAAAACGTTTACACCGTTGCCAAGAACGCGGTAGAAAAAGGTCTTCAGTACCAATACCGCGACCGAAAGGTTCGTAAAAGAATGTTTCGACGGCTCTGGATTACGCGTATAAATGCAGCTGCTCGATTAAATGGGACCACTTATGCCAAGCTTATTCACGGCATGAAAGAAAACAACATGGAAATTAATCGAAAAATGTTAGCCGACATCGCCGTTCGCGATCCGGAAACATTCGCTGCAATTGTCAAAGAAGCAGTAAACTAATTGTTTTCTCATGTTTACAGCCGGCAGATCTTACAAGGTTTGCCGGCTTTTTTTTATCAATATCCGAAGAATAAACACTTAATCCTCTCCATAGAGTCTATTAAAACTTCACATCGGCATGATCGACAATATTGAACAGATCAAAACAGAGATTCAGAATTTCAACATTTCCAATGAAGAGGAGCTTGAAGCATTCCGATTAAAGTTTTTGTCAAGAAATGGCAAAGTACAGGAAATGTTTGGTATGATGGGGCAAGTTCCAAATGAGAAGAAAGCTGAAGTTGGAAAAGCAATGAATGGTGTGAAAGTTCTCGCTCAACAGAAATTTGATGATGCCCAGCTTAAACTGAAAACAGCTTCCCGTAAAGAATTTGGTGCATCTGATGACATTACCTTGCCTGTTGAACCATCGTATTCAGGTTCTTATCATCCACTGACCCAGGCACTTGATGAGATTAAACAGATATTTTTAAGGCTTGGTTTTAATATTGCTGACGGGCCGGAGCTTGAGGACGACTTCCACAATTTCACGGCACTAAATTTCCCTCCTGATCACCCTGCCAGGGATATGCAGGATACGTTTTTTGTTAGAAAGTCTGATAATCAAAAGGAGCAGGATCTGGTTCTGAGAACGCACACCTCCCCTGTTCAGATACGCCTGATGAAAAATCAGAAGCCCCCGCTTCGATCTATCATGCCCGGTAGAGTTTATCGTAACGAAGCGGTTACGGCAAAATCATATTTTCAGTTCAATCAGGTGGAAGGTTTGTACGTGGATAAAAATGTAAACATGGGTGAATTGATAGAAACACTCGTAATGTTTGCGAAACTCATGTATGGAAGTGATGTAAAATATCGTGTCAGACCCTCATTCTTTCCATTTACTGAACCCAGTATTGAAATGGATGTTTGGTGGGAAAATGAAAAAGGCGGACAGTGGCTGGAAATTTTAGGAGCCGGCATGGTAGATCCCAATGTGTTTACGTCAGTAGATGTAGATCCCGAGATATACACGGGTTTTGCATTCGGAATGGGTGTCGACCGTATTGCAATGCTGCGTTATGGGATTGACGACATCAGACTCCTTTACGAAAACGATATCCGTTTCCTTGAGCAGTTCAAGTCGTAACTGATTTTCTATCTTTTTTTTAACAATTTCTGATTACTAATTCTTTATAGTTTTACTGTATGAATATCTCTTATAACTGGTTAAAGCAGTACATCGATATTGACTTGTCACCGGAAGAAACCGCAGATAAACTTACACTCTCTGGCCTGGAAGTGGAAGGAATGGAGCAGATCGGCTCAGATTTTGATGGTTTTGTGGTGGGCGAAGTGCTTGAAGTAAAATCTCACCCCAATGCTGATAAACTTCAAATTTGTGATGTGGATCTGGGAGAGAAAAATGTACAAATCATCTGTGGTGCACCAAATGTTGCAGCCGGTCAAAAAGTACCTGTAGCTACAGTTGGGTCCGTAATGCCGGTACCAATGGATGATGGAAGTTATTTGAAAATAAAGAAAGCCAAACTACGCGGCGAGAAGTCTAACGGAATGATCTGTTCAGAATCAGAGCTTGGCTTGAGTGATGATCACTCCGGCATCATGGTCTTGAACTCTGATCTGAAAACCGGGACACCGCTCAAAAATGCTCTCGATGTAGAAAAGGATACGATTATTGAAATTGGACTTACTCCAAATCGCCCGGATGCAGCATGTCATGTTGGAGTAGCGCGAGATTTATCCGCATTAATTGGGAAACCTCTAAAAAATCCATACACAGACTTAGTTGCTCAACAGGGATCCATTGATGATCACATTCAAATCTCGATTAAAGATGAGACTAAGTGCCATCGATACGTTGGTATGATGGTAAAAGGAGTAGAAATTAAAGAGTCACCGGCCTGGCTTAAGCAGAAATTGACGGCAATCGGACTAAGACCCAGAAATAATGTAGTGGATGTTACAAATTACGTGCTTCATGAAATTGGTCAGCCGCTCCACGCCTTTGATTACGACAAAATTGCCGGGAAAAAAATTGAAGTAAAAACATTTGACGAAAATATTAGCTTCACCACTCTGGACGATGTAGAACGTGAAGTCCCTGCCGGTTCACTTTTCATTTGTGATGGAAATGGCCCGGTGGCGATTGCCGGAGTGATGGGAGGTGAAAACAGTGAAGTGTCCGTTTCAACCAAAAATATACTGATTGAAAGCGCATATTTTGTCCCCTCCTCTATCAGAAAAACCTCTAAAAATTTAGCCCTTCAAACTGACAGTTCATACCGTTTTGAACGTGGAATTGATCCTGAAATTCAATTAAAAGCTGCTCAGCGGGCTGCGGAATTGATTGTAGAACTGGCCGGCGGTGAAATAGTAAATGGGTATTCCGACGTACATCCAGTAAAATATACGCAGAAAGAGGTTACTCTCCGACAATCAAGAGTTAACCTGGTTTTAGGTACAAATCTGACTCTTAAAGACTCAGAAAAAATATTAAACGACCTGGAATTCGAAACTACCCTTTCCGGTGAAGGCCAGCTTTTGTGTAAAGTACCTTCATTCAGACCGGACGTATCACGGGAAATTGATCTTATTGAAGAAATCGGACGAATATATGATTATAATAACATACCATCGCCGGAAACCTCGCCATTTTTTACTCCTGAAACACTTTCTGAAACGGAAGTTTATCAGCAGAGAATTCGTCAATTTGTAAGAAGCCTGAGCTATAAGGAGATTTCAACCAATTCTCTATTATCTGAAAAGGAAGCTGATGCACTTGCGGATAAAAGCCTTCAAATCTCAACATTAAACCCGGTGTCTCAGGAGAATACAACTCTGCGGACACATCTATATGGTGGTTTTTTAAAATCTGTCCGATATAATTTAAACAGGAATGCAGAAAATATTCGCTTCTTTGAAATAGGCCATGTGTTCAGAAAATCTGACAAAGAAAACAGCACCTGGATTGAAGGAGTAAAAGAACACACACATCTGTTGATGGGAATCTGTGGGCGGAAAAACAGTGGTAACTGGCAAGGCTCCTCAGAATCCTATACTGTTTTCGATCTGAAATCAGATATAGAATCCGTCATTTCAAATCTGAATATCGATCCTAAAATTAATCGAAAAGCAGAAAACAACTATACTTTAGACTACACGCTGAACGACAAACTTGTAGCTACACTGCGACAGATTGACGAAGAAACGCTCAAAAGTTTTGATGTAGAGGAAGAGGTTTTTGTGGCTGAGGTGGATCTTACTTCACTATTTGAACTTGGGGCCGGAAGAACTGATACAAAATATACACCGGTACCTAAATTTCCATCCTTTGAATTTGATGCGGCTTTCACAGTTGATAAATCGATTCGTGTCGGTGAGCTTACATCAGCCATTCATCAGTCAGCCGATGACACCCTTACATCAGTTTCGGTATTTGATGTTTATGAGGGAAAAAATATCGGAGAAGAGAAAAAAAGTATTGCTTTTCGCCTCACTTTTTTAGATCCTAATAAAACGTTGACAATCAAAGATGTAGAACCGAAAGTTCAAAAAATTGTTCAATCATTGAAGAACGACTTTGGTGCAAAATTGAGATCTTAAATAGCTAACTGTATGGCTGTCAGTGAAATTCAGAAAGAAACCTTTTTCAATCTTCTTGAACAGATTCGGACTGAAGTTCAAACGCTGAAAAAGAAGAATAAGGAACTGAGTCGAGAGAACCTGAAGCTTAAATCGAAGCTGGAGGAGATTCAGAAAGAGCAAACAGACATCTTCTCTTCTATCAGTGAGTCTGAACGTATTGCCATGAGGCACAAAGTTGACGGGTTGATTGAAAAACTGAACCAACATTTGAATCAGTAGATATGATGCAGTCAATCAAAGTAACGATTATGGGTAAACAGATTCCCCTCAAAGTTGAGGAGAGCGAAGTAGAAAGTACCCGGAAAATGGCTCAATTTGTTGATGAGAAGTTCAGAATGTACCGGAACCAGTTATCCAACCAGCCCGATTCTACTGTTATGATACTTGCATGCCTGAACATTGCGGAAGAGGTATTTGAATTACGTTCAAAACTTCAGGTACAGGAAGATAAGGAGAGCGAACTGATGGACCATGTGAATACAAAACTGGAAAACTTTATTAAAGAGTTAACATAATCAACCGGATTAGAATTTTCCGTTAGCTTTCTGCGTTAACGTATTAAACCAAACTCTATCCATTCAGATTTATTCATGTACAAAGGAGAACGTTTTAATTCCATTTCGCACCTGATCGGTACTATAGCTGCCATTGCAGGTTTTTTTGTTCTTCTCTACCTCTCTGTTGATCAAGGAGATCCATGGAAAATAGCATCATTCACCATATATGGAACAACCTTGGTTGTACTCTATCTTTTTTCTACACTCTATCATAGCTTTAGAGGGAAGTGGAAAAAAATATTTCAAAAATTTGATCACATTGCCATCTACCTGCTAATCGCCGGTACTTATACACCGTTTACGATGGTTACGCTGCCAAATGACATTGGATGGACTATTTTTGCGGTTATTTGGGGTCTTGCCATGATCGGCATTGTGATTGACCTCCTGCCTCAAAAAGGCCACAGAATTCTTCCCCTTGTTATCTATTTACTGATGGGTTGGCTTGTTGTGTTGATTCTGGAACCTCTGATGAATCATTTATCCATTACGGCTGTCGATTGGTTGATTGCAGGCGGGCTTTTCTACACGATGGGTGTTCTCTTCTACGTACTCGGCAGTAAACACAAACTGGCGCATGGAATTTGGCACCTTTTTGTACTGGCAGGAAGTCTAAGCCATTTTGTAACGATTGCTGTCTTCGTATAAGCATATCAGAATACTGTGGTTCTCCCTCTTACTTTTCTTTACCTTACCACAGAATTTTTAATACCTGACGAATCATTTAGATGTCAAAAAAACTGAAACTGTTTTTTATTTCGGATATAGTTGGTGAGCCCGGTCTCAATTTACTGGAAACCATGTTCCCTCCCATCAGAGATAAGTATTCGCCTGATTTTATAATAGCAAATGCGGAAAACTCACATGAGGGACGCGGTGTGAACCGGGATATCGTACAGCGATTGTATGATCTTGAAGTTGACGTAATTACCGGAGGAAACCACTCTTTCGACAAGTGGAAAATTTTCTCTTACATGAAAACCGATGAGAAGCTGTTGCGCCCGTTAAACTACCCAAAAGGAAATGCAGGTTACGGCTATGGGATTTATCCGGTTAAAAATTCCGATCTGAAAGTCGGTGTTCTGAATCTGCAAGGACGTACGTTCATGCCTGACATTGATGATCCATTTTCAATTTCAGAATGGGCATTGGAAAGAATAAAGAAAGAAACGGATATTATTTTTGTTGATTTCCATGCAGAAGCAACGGCCGAAAAAATGGCCTATGCCTGGACTGTGGATGGTGAGGTTTCTGCTGTAATTGGAACGCATACTCACATTCCAACGAACGACGCCCGGATATTACCGAACGGCACCGGATATCTTACGGATGCAGGCATGACCGGTCCTTTTGATTCTGTTATTGGAATGGACAAAAAAACTTCAATTAACAGGTTCCGGCTGGGCACACCACAAAGATACAAGATTGCGAATAATGACAATCGTATCTGTGGGGTTTATCTTGAAATTGATTCCTCAAGTTCTAAATGTACCCGAATCGAACCGGTCATATTTCCTGAATTTAATTCAACTACAGCTTCATGAGTTCAGAATCAACAGTTTTAAGATGTGAAAACATCCACAAGAAATTTAAGTCGGAATCAGGGACAGAAGATCTTCATATCCTTCGGGGAATAGACCTGTCTGTGAAGTCTTCAGAGATGATCTCCATCGTGGGGAGCAGCGGTAGCGGGAAAAGTACACTTCTACATATTCTGGGCGGACTGGATCAGCCAAATGATGGAGATGTTTTTTGGCATGATCAATCAATATATGATCACAAATCCGACAAGCTTGCAGATTTACGAAACCGAAATGTTGGGTTTGTTTTTCAATTTCATCATCTGCTGCCAGAGTTTACAGCTCTTGAAAATGTAATGATGCCAGCTTTGATCCAAAATATAAATATGAAGAAAGCCGAAGAGAGGGCTTCTGATTTATTGAATCGTTTTGGATTATCAGGAAGACTCAATCACCGTCCATCTCAGCTTTCAGGTGGTGAGCAACAGAGAGTTTCTATGGCTCGCGCCCTGATGAACAATCCTTCCATCATACTTGCTGATGAACCGACCGGTAACCTGGATGAAAAGAATACTGAAATCATTCTGGATCTTCTATTTGAGCTGCGTGAAACCGAACAAGTATCTCTTGTTTTGATTACCCATGAAAAGGAGATTGCCAAACGGTGTGATACACAGTATAATCTGCATTTGGGCGTACTGGAAAGCGTGAAATGACCGTTCATTTTTTTGGTTAAGTGAGCAAACTGTGATATTTTCACAGGTCTTAAAATTATCTTAAGTTATCGCATAAAACCAGCAAAAATTTAAAATAGCAGAATGAGTAAGCGACTAAAAAACGAGGAACTGGAACAGGATTTACTGATTGAATATTCTTCCCGGTTTGTACATTTCTATAATCAGAATAAAGCGGCTGTTCTTGGTGGCGGTATAAGTTTTGTATTAATCATCGGTCTTATAATCGGTTATTTTTACTATAGTGCTCAGCAAGAGCAACGTGCACAAAATTTGTTGGGAAATGCGGAACAAGCCCTATTCCAGGGGAATTATGATGTTGCACTGAATGGTGACGATGATGAGTTTACTCTCGGTTTTAAACAAATTGCCGATAATTTTTCACGAACAGAGGCAGGAAATCTTGCCAAATATTACGCTGCTGTTTCCGAATATGAACTGGGTAACCATGAATCGGCTCTCTCCTACATCGAATCGTTTGAAAAACCACGTGGAATTTTAGGTGTTTCTCCTTCAGTTTTCCATGCTACCGTATTACTTGAAATGGAGCAATTTGAAGAGGCAGCATCACTTTTTGAGCAAGCTGCCGAGTGGGATGAAAATGAAGCCACTTCTCCCATCAATCTTATTGAAGCTGCTCAAGCTTACGAAGCAGCAGGGCTAACAAATGAAGCTAATCGTGTTTTAGATCAGCTGCTCCAGGAATACCCAAACAGTCAAATGACAGCTCGTGCAGAACGAATGAAAGGTGCACTAGTTGTAAGAGATTAAGAACTTCTTAAAAATTTTCATTTCTGACTGAAGAGTGATTTCCATTGGAGGTCACTCTTTTTTTGTGTAAAAATAGAGAGCGATAGTAAACTGATGGGCAGGTAAGTCTTTACTAAAAAAGGAGAGCCCGGGCTATCAACCTGAGCTCTCTTCTACGTTGGCTTATTATTCGGGGTACTCATGTAATACCAGGGTAGATATTACAATAAAGTCTTACACTTGCATTGGTAAATTGTTCCTGACTTTATTCAATTCCCCAAATAAAAATCTACATTGGTTCCACCCTTCCGTGCTGCGGCTGAATTACAATTTCTTCAACCAGAGAGCGGGGTGACAATGTTGTCAGCGTAACTAAAATTTTTGCAACATCTGTCGGATTGATAAGACGCTCCGGGCTCATCGTTGATTCATCCCAAGATGGCGAGTGCGTCTGTCCTAAATTGATCGCTGATACTCCAACATTCGTGTTCTGAAGTTCGTCACGCAATGAACGGGTATAACCCAAAAGAGCATGTTTTGCTGATGAGTACGCCCCGCTATCTGCAAGTCCCCGTATAGATCCAACCGAACAGATATTGATTATAAGCGATCGATCCAACTCATGTAACTGAGGAAGAAACCTGTTGATCACATTTACCGCCGTAAAGAGGTTAATGTCTATCTGCTTTTGAAATTGACTATTCGTAGTCTTTGTTACTTTCTTGTACAGAAAACTGCCCGCATTGTTTATAATGGTACCGGGAGCTGGAAATCCATCAGGCAATCGCAATTCTTTTGTTTGATACTCATCGGTGGCGTCACATACAAGAATTTCAACGTTTTTGCCACCTGCATTTTCACAAAGCTTCTTTGTCTCAAGCAGATTATTTTTATTGCGGGCCAGGAGTAACAGTGGTCGTTTTAGTGCAGCGGCAAAGGCAATGGATATACTTCTCCCAATTCCCTGACTTGCACCGGTAATGAGTACTGATGATTCTTCGTAAGTCATTTTAAAATTTCTAAAAGGTAAGTGTCTGCAGTTTGTTAAGGTACGTTTATGAACTTATGTGTCTGCAAACTAATTCCCCACTGAGGATTTTTTTTAACATACTCGACAATGAGTGGAATGGATTCTGGAGTATCCCATTCAGGTTGGAGCAGTAGCTCGGTATTTTCCGGACACTTCTTTGCATTCTCTTCTGCCCAAATAAGATCCTTATTAGTCAATACAACTACTTTCAGCTCATCCACATATGGGAAAACTTCATCAAGCGGTTTTTTGAACCGTTTGGGGGAAAGTGTAATCCAGTCGAGCTGGCCCGACAGCGGAGAGGATCCGCTGGTTTCGATATGTGTTTGCAGCCCCGCTTTTTTCAGAGCTACAGTCAATGCTTCAAGGTCGTGGAGCAGTGGTTCCCCACCTGTTATCACGGCAAATTTTGCTCCGCTCTCTTTGGCCCTTTTTACTATTTCACCGGTTTTTACCCGGGGATGCTTCTCTTCATCCCAGCTTTCCTTCACATCACACCACCAGCAATTCACATCACATCCTGCAGTACGAATAAAATAAGCGGCTTTTCCGGTATGGGTACCCTCACCCTGAATGGTGAAAAAATCCTCCATCAACGGATATTCAAAGTCCTCAATTGATCGAAGGTTTGTCTTTATTTCCGGTAGTTCTTCAGTTTTAAACATCTTTATCAGTGTATTCAACCCAGCTTGTTTCCGTTTCCCAAACGGTGATGGTCAGTTCAATATTTCCGGGAATTCGTTTTTTGGTCTCTTGGTGAATAAATTCTGCAATTCTTTCCGCGGTTGTCGCAACAGGGATCTCCTCGTTTAGTACTGAGTGATCCAAGCCACCTTTCTGGGAATCTGAAGCCGCCCATTTCAATTCTTTAAAATCACACACCATATCAGGTGTTTTCAAATATTTAGACGGATTGAGCTTATGTGATTTTGCAGCGATATGAACCTTGTAGGTGTGTCCATGCATACGGCCACATTTACCGTCGTAGCCGTCAATGTAGTGCGCTGCATCAAATTTAAATTCTGTGTGTAGTGTCCAGGTTGGCATTTTGTACCAATTTCAAGCAATTTGGATTTTACTTAGCTTGCAAAAATAAGCATTTTTTCATCCAATTCAGAGCAAATAGCTCTATCTTCTCAACCATTGATGATTAAGGTTTGCTCACTTTTGTACAGATAACATTCATGTCGTCATCCTTTTTAATTTATATTATCAGCCGGATCCCAAAAGTGTTTCTCAATATTTACGGTATACTCTTCAATAAATTCAACTCCCTCCTGTTGCAGCCTCTCTTTCATGATATCACCCTCAAAATAGGCTCTGCCGGTTAGTTGCCCCAAGTGGTTAACCACTCGATGTGCAGGAATTGAATGAGATCTTGGGTGACCTGCTAATTGATTCAACGCGTATCCCACCATCCTGGCTCCCGATTTAACGCCGATATAGCCGGCTATTGCACCGTATGTTGAAACAGAACCCGTTGGGATCTGAGAAACTATTTCATAGACTTTTTCATAAAAGTCGGATCTTTTCATTTCCATGGTGCTTGTCTGACTTTTAATAAAATGTACTCCACACGGGTACTCCAAGATATTTACTCAATTTATCTGCATCAGATATAATTTCTGATTTTTTGCCATGATCAATCACATTCAGTCGTTCACCACTTTTAAGTATTAAATTCAATTCGTAACTGTAGTACGAGTTTTTATCACTTCTTACGTATTCCCGAATGAGCTGAATGGCATGAATGTCACTCAATCTGGCCTGATTATTTTGTACTTCGTTTGCTACTTTGTAGACATAATCCGGTTCCTTATGGCCAAGCCAGTACATACCTGTTAATTTATCAAACACTCGTGGCTTGCCCATTATATACCACATAAATCCGCCGGCCGAAGCAAATATCAACCCAAAAAACAGTATTCCTCCCAATTCATAAAAAGATAAACTGCCGCTTTGTGTTGTTATGAAAAGGATTGGAAAGGCAAATCCAACGACAATAAATATAGCGGCAAACAGTCTTGCTCCCCGGGTTGCCCTGAATTCCAATCTGTTGGCAGTCGTTTCGACTAAACGGTGAGTATGAAAATTACTCCCACCATGTTTTAGTGGTACCCAATCGATTCGTTCAGCAAGTGGATCGTCAAACGAAGTTGTATCAAATGGTTCAATCTCTCCTTTCTTTTTTATCCATTTCTTTAATTTTTCCAGCATCTGTCTGTCCCTTAGGTTCTGTTTATTAACATGTTAGTAGAAATTGAAAAATCCGGTAATAATAGTCATCCCGATCCCGTCAATAGTCTGGAGAAGAATCTCAAAGCTCCAATTTTGAGTTATATACTACATTTCTCACTGACTCCCATGTTGCAGGGTCAAAGCGCTTCAGGTTGACGATAGAAACCAGATTGCAATCCCCTCAACTGCAGTAAAATCTAAATGAAATTGTACAGAATGAGAAGTCAAAAAAATTAGTCGCCAAATAGTTTTTCAAGCTTATCCATTTTGGCGTTGGATAGGCGGCCCTGCTTTCTTGTCAAACTCAGGCAAGTTTTCCCCAGTAAGCGATAAAGTGAAAGTTCATCATCGTTTTTATCTGCAAGAAAATTGAGGTGTTCATTAACTGTATTGTAATCCCCCCTCGAGATCGGCCCCGTAAGAGACTTTTCAGGACCTTTTTCCAGTATGTTATGAAGTGTTTGGTGAATTAAAGGCTCCAGGATATTTACACCCTCTTCAATTCCATTTTCTTTCAATAATTGATCAGAAGAATTGAGAAGTGCAACCAGGTAGTTGGAAGCAAATACTGCCGAAATGTGTACAGCCTTTTTTTGATTTTCGGTGAGTATGAGAGGTTTGGATTTGAGCTGATCCACAACATTCTTTAATAAATCGATAGCTGAACTATTACCCTGAAGGCTGATATAAATAGTTTCAAGTTTCTCCTTCCTATCACCTTTTTGGAATGTTTGAATTGGGTGCATCGAAACAGTTTTAGCACCTTTATTACCCAAAGGATTTAAAACGGATGCCGGCATATTTCCACTACAGTGAATGACAATTTTTCCCGACCAATCGATCTCCGTTTCTGAAAGGAGTTTTACTGCAGGCTTGATTGAATCGTCCGGTGTGGTGATAAATATCCAATCTCCTATTTCTTCATCCGAAACGGGCAGCGGTCGATTGAGCTCTCGATGAATGTTGTAATCCTCATCAGCTAAATACCCTGTTTCACTGCGCCAAACCGATCTCAAGGGATAACCGCCATGTTTAAAAAAATCGAGCCAGGCAGATCCTACTGCACCGGCTCCGATAATTGTGATGGACGGTTTTGAAATTTTCATTTAAAAATAGCCTGTCGCTGCATCTCAGCGTATCCTGTAAGCAGGTTTGAAGAATTTTCGGATTTGCCCTCAAACGAATTGAAATTGAGTTTTAATCCCCATTTTTTGGCAACAATCAAACCTGCAATAAACGATCCCATTCCTTCTATGGTGGATTCTCCGGAATTGACATAATTCATGAGACCACTCATATTGTCGTTCGCGTACAATTCAAGAACGTTATTGAGCTCCTCCCGACTACTTCCCGACATATCGCAGCAAAATACGATGAGTGCATTGCGTGACGCCAAAATCTCCTCGAGTGCACTTGCCAGCTCTTTAATGATAAAAGAGTTCTCATCCGTAATCTGAATACTTAACACCGTAAAATCTTCCAGGGTGCATTGCAGTAGCATCAGCTGATCGTAAAGACTTAGTTCTTCGTCAAAAGCGTCATCATTGATAAAGAAGTCATCGTCTTCATCGCAGAAATCATTCCTGAGTTTGTCATTAGCCAACACTTCACCAAGTGATGTTTCAACTGATTTGAATGATGGCATGGGAAGTTTTTTTTCTGCACTTCCGGGATGTGATTCCACTATGACAACGGTATCAAAATCATCTTTGTCAATATGAGAGTATATTTTAAAAACCTCATCAATATTTTTTTCATTGATGATTCGGGGTGAAAAAAGGATTCGAACCGTTTCAGATGGTTCAGTCTGTTTAGACTTTGCTCTTTTCAATCCATTCGTGATGTCACTTCGTTTTAGGGATGTGATGTCCATAGATGATGGGGTTAGGAGAGTTTTGTAGAGTTATGGTAGTTTTTCATAGCATATAGAAATCCAGTGCTCTTGATGGGTAAAGCTACAAATTTTTGCTTTTTTTCCATCATCAAATTCTGCGTTGAATAAAAAATCGTCGTTTGGAAATATGGCAACATGATTCATAGGTTTTCTTAGACCTGTGCCAATCATCTTGAGGGCAGCTTCTTTAAAGGTCCAGATTTGAATCAATGGATGCTCTTCATACATACAACTATTCTCGTCTGGAGCATGCATACGATTAGAGAGTCTTTCATGAACTTTACGCCTCACATGTTCCATGTCTACACCCACATTCAAAGTTGTAGATATAGCCGCAACAATGGCATCGTCGGTGTGCGAAAAACTCACTGAAACTTCTTCCCCCTCAATAAATGCTTTTGGCTTCTCGTACTTTTCGGTAAATACATCAATACTCTTGTTGTCAAGAAACTGGTTTGCCATTTTTTTTAGCAGAAGTGTTCCGGTTATACTTTCAGAAGTGCTGCGATCGCCGCCAGTGGTTTCAATTGTAAGCGGTTCATATCCAACAATAATCTCTTCCGGAATAGAAGAATGCTCAATTAATTCAGGCAATATTTTCTCATTTACAAACATTGAGAGAAAATCTAGTTGATTCAAATGATCACTCCCAATGAGAATCTTTTAAAGAATAGGTGAACTCTTCTAATATAAGAAAATTGCTCATGCCAATTACGATTCAAATTTCATATCTTTGAAAGCTTAAGAATAGCTACAAAAATTAAGTTCTAAACATTAAAAACAGACAATGAGCAACGCTGAACTCTCCGTTAGTGAACAGCAAGAAATCAGATTAGAAAAACTTGAAGCACTCAAAGAACTGGGTATTAATCCGTTCCCATATGAGTATGAAGTAACTGACTACTCAAAAGATATTCTGGATAATGAAGGGGAATATTTAACCGAGAATCCTGATGATCCAAAAGATGCTAAACGCGTTTCGGTTGCCGGCCGTGTGATGACACGCCGTATTATGGGTAAAGCTTCATTTTTCACTCTGCAAGACTCCAAAGGCGTAATTCAGGTCTATATTCGTCGCGATGACGTCTCAACGGAAGAACTTGGGCGTGATAACTACAATAAAGTTTTTAAAAAGCTGACCGATATTGGGGATTTTGTCGGTATTAAAGGATTTGTTTTCAAAACAGGTACCGGAGAGACAACAATTCACGCAGAGTCATTTGATTTTCTTGGTAAAACGGTTCGCCCCATCCCTACCCCAAAAGAGGTGGAGAATGAAGCGGGCGAAACGGTAACATACGATGCGTTTACAGATAAAGAACAGCGTTACCGTCAACGTTATGTCGATCTGATTGTCAATCCTGAAGTGCGAGATGTATTTGTGAAACGTACTCAGATGGTTCAGACGATGCGCAACTTCATGAATGATCGTGGATATTTGGAAGTTGAAACACCGATTTTACAGCCTATTTATGGCGGAGCTGCAGCGAAACCTTTTGTGACGCATCACAATGCCCTGGATATGGATCTCTATCTCAGAATCGCGAATGAGCTCTACCTTAAACGACTTATTGTAGGCGGTTTTGACGGTGTATATGAGTTTTCAAAGGATTTCAGGAATGAAGGACTCTCTCGTTTTCACAATCCGGAATTTACTCAGGTCGAGCTGTATGTTGCCTGGAAGGATTACAACTGGATGATGGAATTCATGGAAAAATTGATAGAGCATGTGGCTATCACGCTTCACGGTTCAACAAAAGTTAAAGTAGGTGAGAACGAAATTGATTTTAAAGCACCGTGGCCTCGAATTCCAATGTATGAAGCCATCGAAAAAGAGACCGGTCATGATTTAAGTGATAAGTCTGAAGATGAAATACGTGCAATTGCCAAAAAGCTTCACGTGGAGATTGAAGATGAGATGGGCAAAGGAAAATTGATTGATGAAACTTTTGGTGAATTTGTGGAGCCTAAACTAATTCAGCCGACATTCATTACAGACTACCCAATCGAAATGAGTCCGCTTGCCAAAAAACACAGAACCAAAGATGGTCTTGTGGAACGGTTCGAGGCGATCTGTAACGGTAAAGAGATTGCCAATGCCTTTACAGAGCTGAATGATCCTGTAGATCAACGAGAGCGCTTTGAAGAGCAGGCTCGTCTGCGTGCCGGCGGTGATGAAGAGGCAATGACTGTTGATGAGGATTTTCTGAGAGCGATTGAATATGGAATGCCTCCAACGGCAGGAATCGGAATTGGAATTGACCGCCTTGCGATGATTATGACCAACTCCGAATCAATCCGTGATGTACTCTTCTTCCCTCAAATGAGGCCGGAGTAAATTTTACTACTTATACTGAATCGTCAACTCCTATATGAAGTTCCAAGATATATTCGAGACATGCTGTCTAAACTGTTTGTGATCATTTGATTATAGTATCTTATATAGAGCCTGAATGTCATCCTGGTATAGACCGATTCTTTTCGGGATAAGTGGTAATGTATTACCTAATCAATAAATAAGTTGACTTATGCCAACTTCTACTCGCTGGTTTATACGATCCGGAATCATCTACTTTGTTCTAGGGGTTGTAACTGCATTTCTGAGTGAATTTGAAACGTTCAACCAAATTTCACTCCTACCGGTTTATTGGCATATGTTGGTTTTAGGGTGGATTACTCAACTCATCATCGGAGTATCCGTCTGGATGTTTCCCAGAAAGTACCGGGATAGAAAAAAACGGGAATCTGTTTTGGTCTGGACTACATTCTGGACGTTTAACGCCGGTCTGCTTCTTCGTTTCATTTCAGAACCCCTTATTTATAATTTCCCTGAGCATATCTGGATAGATGGAGTTGTTATACTGTCTGCACTGCTTCAAGTGACGGCATTACTTTTCTACACAATAGAGATCTGGCCACGATTAGGTCCAAAAAAGAGAAGAGCTTCCTCAAAAAAAGCGAAGGCATAAAAATATGATGCCTTTACAGTCCATATGGATGCTCAGATTATCACTCATTTGGCTGATGATCTCAGTTACCATAGGAGGACTGATTCTGATTGAAAAAGCAATCTCATTCATTCCCATAATCTGGGGATTTCTGCCCATTCACTATGAGCTGGCAATCTGGGGCTGGATGGTGCAGTTTGTCCTTGCAACGGCCTACTGGATGTTCCCTAAATTATTAACAGGAAGTCGCAGAGGTCCCGAGTGGATTGCGTGGTGTGTATTTGGATTCTTGAATACCGGCTTGACGGCCCTTATCAGTTCTTACATTTATAATTCTGATAAATTGGCACAGGCCGGCAGAGGCGTGATATTACTGAGTATAATCCTTTTTGTTAGCCTGATATGGAATAGGGTCGTCACTTATAAAAACCGCGGACACTGAGAGTACTGACTCAGCCCTGCCTATCATTACCTGTAAAGAGATGTACCGGAATGCGCTCCTTGATGCGTATAGTCATCAGCTGAATTGTCAGTCGCATGATAAACTTCAGGATGTCCAGAAGGATGTAAAGGCCGAGTAAGCGTGTGAGCAAATCCATAAACTATCAATTTTGTGTACGTATAAAGAGTCCCGGCCATTGGATCTGTTACAAAATTAACAGCTAATCTAAAGTAAATGTATCATCCAAACGGTATTCAGCGGATCAGGCGATCTGTTGCGTTTCGGACAATCATGAACCGATCATTTGAGACCACCAACTCAGCTGCCAATATAGACGGTTTTAATATTTACGAACTCTTTAATCCCAAAATGTGACAGTTCGCGCCCGTAACCACTCTCCTGAATTCCGCCAAAAGGCAGCCGCGGATCCGACTTCACCAGTGAATTTACAAAGCAGTTCCCTGCTTTAAGGCGTTTTGAGGCGATCTCCTCTCCTTTTGCCAAATCCTCAGTAAATACAGCTGCACCCAACCCAAATACGGAATCGTTGGCTATACGTATTGCATCCTCTTCATCCTTCGCTTTGATGATCGCCGCCACAGGACCGAAGAGCTCCTCTTCGTAAGCTGCCATTCCGGGCTTCACATCAGAAAGAATGGTTGGCGGATACCAAGCTCCTGTTCTATCCGGTATTTGTCCGCCCAACAGACATTTAGCTCCTTTATCTAAACTACGTTGAACCTGATCATGGAGTTCGTCCCGAAGATCGTTTCTTGCTTGCGGTCCCAGATCGTATTCCTGATTCATGGGATCGCCCATGGTCTTCTTTTTCATCTCATTGACAAAATTTTTCTCAAAATCCTCATACCTGGATTCAACCACGATAAATCGTTTTGCGGCAATACAGCTCTGACCGTTGTTTATCAACCGGCTGTTAACACATGTTGGCACTGCTTTGCTGAGATCGGCATCATCCAGAATCAGGTAGGGATCGCTTCCACCCAGCTCCAAAACAGTTTTTTTCAATTCAGCACCCGCCTTTTCGGCAACGGCTTTTCCAGCCGGCACACTGCCGGTGAGCGTCACAGCCTTAACAATCGGGTTCTCAATCACCCCGGCAACTTTTTTACTGCTGATTTTCAGTGTTCTGAATAGGTTTTCAGGAAATCCTGCTTCTTTGAAGATTTCCTCAATTGCAAGAGCACAGCCTGTAACATTGGAAGCGTGTTTCAGAAGCCCTGCATTGCCCGCCATCAAACCGGGAACAGCAAACCGGAACACCTGCCAGAAAGGAAAATTCCACGGCATTACAGCCAAAACGGTTCCCAGCGGCTGAAACGTCACAAAACTTTTTTGGGCATCCGTCTCAATGATCTGATCCTTTAAAAAAGATTCCCCGTTTTCCGCGTAGTAGTCGCAAACCCAGGCACATTTTTCCACTTCAGCCTCTGCACCTGAAATCGGTTTTCCCATCTCACGGGTCATCAGTTCAGCAAATTCTCTTTTTCGATTTCTGAGAATTTTTCCCGCTTTTATTAACAATTCCGATCGATCCTCAAATGAATAACTCTGCCACTCTTGAAATGCCTGTTCATTTAACCGGATGATTTCATCTACTTCCTCTTTGGAATGCTCCTCGTATTCTGCAATTTGTTCCTCTGTTGCCGGATTGATGGATGTTAGCATAATCTTTACGGTTTAGTTGATATCTTTGCTATGTAACAAATTTAGCGAGTCTAATTCTCCAAATCGAGTGCGTCATCTAATATCGCATGATTTTTCTACACAAGAGGTTTAAGCTGTGCTGAGAAATGTCTGAGAACCGGTGGAGCAAACACAATTTGGTACCCTTTCAGTTTTTCTCTCTGCTCATAGGTATTGATTACAACTTCCGCCAGGTAATCAATATGGCTCTGAGTGTAAACTCTTCTTGGAATTGCCAGGCGTACCAGCTCCATTGACGCAGGTTTTTCCGTGCCATCCGGCTGCAATCCAAACATGACACTTCCGATTTCTACAGCACGCACACCTCCGATCAAATAGAGAGCATTGGTCAGGCTCCATGCAGGATACTCCAGGGGCTTGATGTCCGGAAGCATGTCCTTTGCGTCAATATAAACAGCATGACCACCGGTTGGCTGTACAATTGATATTCCGGCATTAGTCAATTTATCACCAAGATAGGCCGTCGACCGTATTCGATATCTGAGATAGCCTTCATCCAGTGCTTCGTAGAGACCGGTGGCCACAGCTTCCATGTCGTATCCGGCCATGCCGCCATATGTAGGGAAACCTTCAGTCAGAATTGTTAAACTGCGACAGTTCTGAGCCAGTGTATCATCATTCAAGGCCAGGAATCCACCAATATTGGCCATTCCATCCTTTTTGGCACTCATTGTACAACCATCAGCATAGCTGAAAATTTCACGGGCAATTTCAATCGGAGATTTATCCTCATAAATCTCTTCCCTTGTTTTTATAAACCAGCTGTTTTCAGCAAACCGGCAGGCATCGATGAAAAAAGGAATCTTATTCTTCTGGGCTATTTCAGAAACAGCCTTCACATTCTCCATGCTTACCGGCTGACCGCCACCGGAGTTATTGGTCAGTGTGAGCATGATTACCGGTATTTGCTCCCGGCCAACGTTATCAATTGTCTCGTTCAGTTTATCAACATTCATATTTCCTTTAAAAGGATGAATGGTAAGCGGCTGACGTCCTTCATCAATTACCAAGTCTAACGCTTCAGCTCCGTTGTGTTCAACATGCGCTCTTGTGGTGTCAAAATGAGTATTACTGGGAATGACGTCTCCTTTATTGGCAATGGTTGTAAACAGAATGTTCTCTGCAGCCCTGCCTTGGTGAGTCGGAATCACATGTTTGAACCCGGTTATATCCTGAACGGCAGACTCAAACTTGTAGAACGACTCAGACCCTGCATACGACTCATCACTGCTGATCATCCCGGACCACTGCTGTGACGACATCGCACCTGTACCGCTATCCGTAAGAAGATCGATCAAAACATCCTTTGCCTTTAGCAAAAACGGATTGTAACCGGCTCTCTTTAACAACTCTTTTCTTTGTTCTATGGTAGTAAATCGAATCGGCTCTACAGATCGAATTCGAAAAGGTTCAATTATCGTCTCCGGTTTAAAATCGTTGATCTCCATGTTTGATTTATTACTTAATAGTGATTGTTTATAATTAGATTAACTTTGAGAGTAACTTTTTCAATACTCAAGACTCATATCTAATATCTGATTACTAATAATTGCCTTTTGCTCCAACACTTTCTAATTTAAGATAATAATATCCTAAAAACTTTTTCATCATGATTGACTTATTTTTTACTCCTGATAAGGTTGCTGTAATTGGAGCGTCGAGAGACCCGCACAAATTAGGCTATGGAGTGATCCGAAACCTTATCAAATACAACTTTAAGGGATCCATCTACCCGGTGAACCGCCATGCAAACGAAATTCTTGATATCCCTTGCTATCCCTCAATTGAAGAGCTTCCCGACGGTATCGATCTTGCTGTAGTTGTTGTACCCGCAACGTACGTTCCCAATGTTGTTGAACAGTGTGGCAAAAAGGGTATAAAAAACGCAATTGTAGTCAGTGGCGGATTCAGTGAAACCGGAGATGAAGGGAAAAAACTGGAAGAGAAACTTCAAGAGACAGCCGAAAAACAAGGAATCCGGATTATCGGACCAAACTGTATCGGTACGATTGATACGCATACACCTGTCAACACTACATTTGTGGTTGGAATGCCTGAACAAGGAGGAATCGGATTTATTTCTCAGTCCGGTGCGATGGTTGCCGCCGTTATTGACTGGGCCCGGGGTGCCGGAGTAGGTTTTTCACGAATTGTGAGTCTTGGCAATCAAATAGATGTTACCGAAACGGAAATGATAGATTTGATTGGAAATGACCGCCAGACGGAAGTTATTACGGCTTATGCTGAAGGAATTTCTGATGGAAAAGAGTTCTTAAATACTGCAAAAAAAATATCCGGGAAAAAGCCGTTTGTGATTCTGAAGGGTGGTCAGAGTAAAAAAGGTGCCGAAGCTGTATCCTCTCATACCGGTGCACTCTCCGGAAGCAAAGAAGCCTATTCAGCTGCATTCAGAAAGGCAGGGGTTCTGGAAGCCCGAACCATGGAAGAGATGTTTGACTGGGCAAGAGCTTTGGCATGGCAGCCACTTCCCAAAGGTAAACGTGTTGCCGTGCTAACAAATGCCGGTGGTCCGGCCATCCTGGCTGTGGATGCAATTGAAAAGGCCGGTCTTGAACTGGCTGAATTGACTCAGGAAACCCGTGATTATCTTAAAAGCCGATTACCTAAAGCGGCCAGTGCCAAAAATCCCGTGGATGTACTTGCCGGATCGGGTCCTGCTACTTACACGCTCGCGCTTGAAGCACTCCTCACAGATGATACAGTAGACGCTGTGGTAGTCATACAGGCACCGCAGGACTGGTTTCTTCCGGCTAGCCTGGCCGAGGTAGTCGGTGAGACAGCCGGACTCCATACAAAGCCGGTCATTGCCTCCATTATGGGAAAAGCATCCGTGGATGAAGCACTGAATATCCTGCACAAACGACGGGTTCCAAATGTAGCTTTTCCTGAACGTGCCGCCTCCATCCTCTCGGCTATGGTGCAAAGAAAAGAGTGGCTTAACTCAAATGGTGAATCCTTATCAGCATCAGAGAAAATCATTCCGGCAGATGCGGATCTTTTTGTAGAGAATCAAGATTTCGAATCCCTGATTGAAGCCTATGAAATCAATCTGCCACCACAGGAGATTGTTAAAAATAAAACAGATACCCTGAAAATAGCTGAATCAATCGGGTATCCGGTGGTTTTGAAGTTGATTTCAAAAGAGCAAAGTCACAAATCAGATATCGGCGGTGTTAAAACAGGTATCCAAAACAGCACGGATTTAAAACGTGTATGGAATGAATTTCATCAGGTTGCCGATTCCAACAACATTAAGCCCGAGGGCATCTTAATTCAGAAAATGCTTGAGAACGGACTGGAAGTAATTATAGGTATAAAGCAGGATGATCAGTTCGGGCCACTTGTACTTTTCGGTACCGGCGGAACTGATGTAGAACTCTACAAAGATGTAGAAACTGCCATAGCACCGCTAAGTGCAGAGGAAGCGCAGGAATTGATCGACTCAACGATAGCCGGAAGGAAACTTAAAGGGTGGCGCAATCTTCCGGCTGCGGATATAACTGCCGTTAAAAAAGCATTGATACAAATGAGTAAAATCGCGGCGAATCATCCTGAAATTTCAGAAATGGAGATTAATCCACTTTACGTATTAAGAGATGGAGACGGAGCTTTTGCGATAGATGTGAGAGGCTCGCTGGGTAAATAGAATAGAGTCAGGGTTACTTTAGAATATCATGTGTAAATAGACTCTGGTCAGAAAATACTAAAACTCTCCCCTGCGATCTTTCAACTCTTTATAGAGCATTTCCCTGGCACGAAATATATGAGCTTTGACGGTACCCAGCGGTAGATCCAGCTGCTCTGAAATTTCATCATAGGTGAGCTCCTCAAAATGTCGAAGTTTGATAACCACACGATATTTTTCGGGGAGCCCCTCAATTGCCTCGTGTATGATGTCACTTCTCTGTTTTCGAATGATTTTCTGGTCTGAAGACGCATGCTCATCTTCAAGCTGAATATTTACTTCACCATCCTTGGTCTTAACAGGATCATTAATGGAAGTCGTCTTGAGTTTCTTTTTTCGCAGATAGTCGATGGCATGATTTGTAGTAATTCTATAGAGCCATGTTGAAAATGCGTAGTTGGTGTTGTAAGACTCCAGATTATCGAATGCTTTGATAAATGCCTCCTGAACGAGATCCCTGACCTGTTCCTTGTCTTTCACCATTTTCATTACGTGAAAATAGAGTGGAGTCTCATATTTGTCGGTAAGGCTTTTGAACGCTGCCTGATCACCGGAGACAGCTTTGGACACCAATTTATCGTCTTCCAGACTACTGGCTGACGCATTTTCGCGTGTAGATATTTGCTGGCTGCTATTCGAATTTTCTTCCGGCATCTAAATTATTTCAAAAAAGTTGTCAGTAGATGAAAGTTTCCATTTACAATTTACGCTTATAAATGGTAGAGACACACTCCTAAAAAATAGCAATTGTCTAATCGAAAAAATAAACATATCAAATCCACAATGAAAAAATTACTTACAACTTTATTTATAGTGACATTCGCTCTAGGGCTCCACTCTACTGTACTTGGACAAGTTCAGGAAGGAGATTTTAAAATTGGTGCCGGACTAAGTTTTGGTTCCGGAGTCGGTTTTGGAGGTTTAGATAATGACTTAGGAATTAGAGTAGATGCATATCACGCTTTTACAGATGAAATTCGAGGTGGTGGGGATTTTACATTTTATCTGCCAAAAAGTGAAGGTGGTGTAGATATCACTGTTTGGGAATTAAACCTAAATGGTAACTATGTCTTTTATAATGAAGCTGATTTGATTGGTTATGCTCTGGCAGGAATTAACATTACAGGACTGAACTTAAGCGGGGACAGTGGATTTGATAGCAGTGATACTGAAATCGGTTTGAATTTAGGGGCCGGTTTGGAATACGGTCTGGATTTTGCAGATCTGTTTGCTGAAGCGAAATTGGGCAATCTTGGAGGTAATGCCGATCAATTTGTGCTATCAGCAGGATTACGCTTTCCGATAAACTAAACCTTTAACCTATTATCAAGACAGAGTGGGGCGTTCATCTTTCAGTTGAACGCCTTTTTTTATCTTCCAGTAAAATTCCGTGGCGAATACCTCCTGTAGATACAATCAACTCTGTGAAATCATAGAATTTCATAAATTCTTCCAGAATTAGAATTCCACCGGTAATCACATCACCTCTTCCCTTTAGAAATGGAGAATATTTTTCTTCTATTTCACCTGAAGTCATCTTTGTGAACTGACGAATAAATTCTGACACTTTGCTCCTTTCTAAAACAAAACCATTCACTTTATCTGCTTGATAGCTACTCAGTCCAAGCAAAATGGCAGCAAGTGAAGTAACAGTTCCTGCAACAGCTATAAGGTTTTTTGGTATAGTCTCTAATCTATTGCTCATAAGCACGTTGTAGATTTCTTTTCGTGCTAAATCTATTTCATTTTCAAGCGGAGGATCATGTTTCAGGAATCGTTCTGAAAAGCGAACACTGCCCATATCCAGGGAGATTCCATTGTTGAATTGGCTTTCAACACCCATAGCAATTTCAGTGCTCCCGCCTCCAATGTCAAGTACAGTAAATTGACCACTATTCTGTTCAAGCACGGATACAGCACCAGAGTAGGTTGTTCTGGCTTCCTCATCCCCGCTCAGTAACCGAACACTCCAACCGGTTTCGTTTTGAATCCGGTTCAGAAATTCTTCACGATTTGAAGAATCACGTACAGCACTGGTGGCTGTCACAATGGTATGTTTTACTGTATCTGGATAGTTTTCCCGAAGAAAATTTCTGTACTGTTTTAAAACTTTGATGACTCTGTTTTGACTTTCCGGGTGGAGGTTCTTGTCCCGGTCAACTCCTTTCCCGAGTCTGGGTACTTCCTGTTCTTCGTGAAGAACTTTTACTCTAGCGTCAATTAATTGAGCTACAAGCAGTAAAACCGAATTTGTACCAATATCTATAGAAACGCAAATCCTGAAAGGTTCCATTCCTGAGTTACTCTTTTTTTAGATGAAATAGAATCCATTCATCCTCTTGAGTGACTTCTACAATCTCTACAGGGTGGATTTTAATTGTTTCTCTGATCACATCCTCATCGCTGTCTAAAAGGCCGGTAAGACAAATAGTACCACCGGGGTTTGTTTTTTCAACAAGAAATGGGATGATCTCAAGTATGACATTTCGGTTGATGTTGGCGAGTGTAATATCAAACTGTTCTCTCTCTTTGATGGTCTCAACACTGCCGAGCCGTATATCTACATACTCATTTACCTCATTAATCAGAGCATTCTCTTTTGCATTGATTTCACTCCAGGAATCCACATCAAACCCCACAGCAGATTTTGCACCCTGTTTAACGGCTCCAATGGTTAAAATACCTGTACCTGTTCCGGCATCCAGAACTGATTTATCTTTAAAATTGATTGAATTGAATTGATTAAGCATCAGCCGGGTAGTGGCATGATAGCCGGTTCCAAATGCCATTTTTGGGTCAATTTCGAGCAGAATCTGCCCCTTGCTTGGTGAGACTTTTGACCAGGTTGGTCGGACTAAAAAATTGCCGATGGACTGAGGCTGGATTGTCTTTTCCCATTGCTCATTCCAGTTGCGATCTTCCACATCCTCCTTCTCAACAAATTCGGCATCAGGATAAATGCCCATTAGCTGTTCAATCTGCTCTCTGTTTGAGTCGTTATATCGGGGTTTTTGAACGTAAGCAATCAGGCGATCATCAAACTGTTCAAAACCGTAGAAATCCATATCCATCAGCTCCGCAATAAGCGGCTCCTGATAACGATCATCAATTTTAAATACGAGTTTGATGTAATCCATAGCTAATTATTAAATCTCAGTCATCCGATGAGTAAATTTTGCGCTATGTTAGACAATTAGCCAAACACTCATCGGGTGATGCTTATTTAAGCTAAACCTTAACCTTGCTTTCCTGCTTCGGATCCAGATCATGCAGTGAAGAGACTGTAGCTTGAATGGTTTTATACCACTCATTTCCGTACTTGTCGTTAATCTCATAAAAATCAGAAAAATCAGGTTGACGGATTTTCATTTTCCACTCCTGATTTTTTGCTTTAAACACAGGATCAACATGTAATAGCTGATGGTAAAGCAACATTTTTTTTGTGTCTTTATCCAGCATGTCCCACAAATCACCCGACACCTCTATCAGAAAATCGTTGCCTGAATAGTGTTTTACTTCACGGGTCGCCTTCATGCATTTTGCAGCCCTGGTTTTACTGATATTTGGATAGACCAGTAGAAATCCAATCTGAGCCGGTCCCAATTCAATTTTGTGAGTTTCTATTACTTCTTTTGCAATATCTTCCAGTTCGGGGGCTTCCATCAACTGCTTGTCTGTCAGTTTGATTTCACCTTCAGGTTTCAAAAAATCATTATCTGGCATAGGTCAAAAATATCGATTGTTCATTCAAAATTATGATACTGATAAACAGGTGCCGAAGATATCAAAAGATCAAAAGAGTAGCGAACCTTCAGAAAAATAAAAAGGCCGCAAACGATGTCAACGCTTGCGGCCTGTTTTTAGGTGTTCACTCTAATTTATTAGTATCCGACTTCACTGCAGCTGGTATTAACAAAGCTGTCATTCCAGCACATTCGCTCTCCATCTTCATCAATGTATCCGGTATTATTATCTGTATTCCAGTAAATAATTGTCGTTCCTTCACCATACGCATCAGAGGATTCGATGGTGTTATTATGACCATCCCTGACGTAAGACAACTCGGCTACTTCTCCGGTTTCATCATCTGTGATTGTCAAATCCATCCAGTATTCAGTTTCACTGTCAACACTCCATTCGTAGTAAAGTACCGGTTCGGTAACTGTTTCGTCTGTTGAATAGAATGCCCAATCTCCATAATCATTATCATTGGATTTAAAACCTGACATCACTCTATGGTCGTCATATACTTCATCAGTTTCAGGATCTGTACCGTCCAAATACATGTTCCACTCGGTGCCATCGCTTGTTTTCTCAGCAGTAATACGAATCGTTATTGAATCATAGGTGTACTCCCAGGTCCACAGATCATCTTCAATTGTTGCATCCTCATCTTCACCCATTTCAAAATAGGCCTCTCCCATACCCATTAGTCCTTGCATGAATCCACTTGTGGATGTGGCATACGATGCCGCAAAATTAAATGCCATATACTCATCAGTGTCACCCGTTTCAGCTTCCTCGAAATATGAAACATCTGCTTCAACAGGTGTGGTTTCCGGCAACTGGGGTTCTTCTTCAAAAAGAACTTCAATTGAATGATCGCTCTGGACGTTTTCAAACGTATAACTTTCATGCTGTCCTTCTGAACTTCCGTCTATCAGAAGATCCTGAATCACATACCCGGAATTAGGCGATATATCGAATGTCTGATCGTCTCCCTCTTCAACAGTTACGTTACCGGAGGGCGATATGGATCCGCCATCCTGGGCACTTGCTGTAATTGTGTATTCAGTTGTTTCCGGTTCTTCAGTTTCAGGGCCGGTTGTGGTGTCATCTGAACATGCTGTTGCGAGTACCATCGCAAGAAGTATGATGGAAAGTGATTGGAATAAATATTTTGTGATTTTCATAATGTACCTGATCTATTTCATAATTGGGTTTTTCTCTAATACTATATGCGTAAAAGTGTTCTACTTTCTGTCATTTTATCTAAAAAAAGTAATCGTCCAAAGAGAAAGATTCTCCTAATATTTATTCATTTAGTTCATACTTTATTAACTGTTACCTTTTAATTCACAAATAAAAAACGAAGCTCGTTTAGAATATGAGCTTTTCTCAGACATGGCTACCATAAAACAGTAAAGAGACAGTAAAATTGGGACAATTATGAAACTTGTATCATCGGAAGAGGCGGTAAAACAGATTTCGTCAGAAGACAATGTATATGTTCACACAGCAGCTGCGGCTCCGCTCAAACTTATTGAAGCGATGACGAATCGTCATCAGGAACTCAGAAACGTAAATATTTATCACCTTCATACAGAGGGGCCTGCTCCTTATGTAAATCCTGAATACAAGGACTCATTTAACACAAAAGCTTTTTTTGTCGGATCAAATGTTCGAAAAGCTATCAGAGATGGTTATGCCGACTACATTCCAATTTTTCTGAGTGAGGTGCCACATCTGTTCAACCGCGGAATTATAAATTTGGATGTAGCTCTGGTTACGGTAAGTCCGCCCGATAAACATGGATTCTGTTCACTCGGAGTTTCCGTTGATGCCTCACGGGCAGCGGTCAACAATGCCAAAACGGTGATCGCTCAAATAAACCCGAATATGCCCCGAACACATGGAGACGGGATTATTCATCAGAGTGAAATAGATTTTGCAGCAGAAGTGGATGACCCGCTTCCAGACCATCAGCCGGCTGAGTTGACTGACATTGAACTGCAAATCGGTGTAAATTGTGCAAGCCTGATTGAAGACGGCGCTGTACTTCAGATGGGGATTGGCAGTATACCTGATGCGGTTTTAGCTGCATTGAAGGATCATAAAAATCTTGGGGTTCATACGGAGATGTTTTCCGACGGTTTGATCGATTTGGTTGAGTCCGGAGTCATCAACAACAGTGAAAAGAAAATTCACCCAAACCGTATCGTCTCCTCTTTTGCAGTGGGAACTCGACGGCTTTATGATTTTATGGATGACAATCCCAATTTAGCAATGCTCGATTGTGCATATGTGAACGATACTGCCGTAATCCGCCGGAACAATAAAGTTACAGCAGTAAATAGCGCCATTGAAGTGGACCTCACCGGACAGGTATGTGCCGATTCTATTGGTATGATCCAGTACTCCGGTGTGGGAGGCCAGATGGATTTTATTCGCGGAGCATCACTTTCAAAAGGTGGAAAACCGATCATTGCCCTGCCATCAGAAACGAGAAAAGGAATCTCCAGAATTGTTCCGTTTTTAAAAGAAGGTGCCGGTGTTGTTACCACACGGGCTCACGTTCATTATGTTGTAACAGAATACGGGGTTGCGGATCTTTATGGAAAGGGACTGAAACAGCGGGCTTTAGAATTGATCAAGGTAGCCCATCCGGAGCACCGCGAAGAGCTGGATCGTTTTGCTCATGAACGGTTCAAGTCTCTTTAATTCACTATATTACACGGGATTAAAATAAATTTAAAATATTAATGACTCTCATCAACATGGACAGTTCCAAGCATACAAAAAGAATTTCATACCGATCCAGCGAGGCGAATGATGCAATTCAGTCTTTTAGAAACAGTAAGGATGGGAATTTGCTTGTTTTCGTCGGGAAAAATCGAAGTGACAAAAAAGGTTTTGCAAAAAAGTTCGGTGATTCTTTAAAGGAGATTGATTTAAGAGATATTGTCTCCACTGTTGAGAGTGACACGTATGAAAACCTGGACTCACTGTTTGACTCTATCAGTGAAAGTGAAACGGTTTACCTGCAAAACGGAGATGTTTTAAGCGGAGAGTACACAGGGAACACCTACTCATTCAGAAGATATGCTACACCTCAGGAGAAATATCTGATCAAAAAGATTAAACAATCCAATGCTCGCTTCATATTGGATTTACTTGATGAAGCGAATGTTACTAATCGACTTGAGCGTGTTGTACATTCAGTGATACGTTTTAATGCACCCAAATCCGGGTTTGGCAAACTCTTCTGGAACCTGAAAAATGTGAGTGTTCACGGGCACACGTTTGAAAACAAACGCCCACTGAAAAAGTAATCTTTAACAAAGATCGGAGCCCCATTTCGGGGCTTTTATATTTACTTTTCGGTAGGAATTCGGTTGTATATCAGCTCGAGCATGACTTCCCCCACAGCTTGCATCACATCCCGGTCAATAATTTCGATGTCATCATTGTGAGTATGCCAGTAAGGAGGAAATTCGATCTCTCCTGACTCTTTCACATCGTGGTGAATAATATTGATCATGGGTATTCCCGTGTACTGTTCAACGATGATATGATCATCAGCAACACGTCCACCACGCTTATCAAGAAAGAGATCACCATACCCTTTCTCCTTTGCTATTGACCATATTTCATCCACCAGATTCGGTGCAAAAGATAGGGAGTGGCCCTCTTTTGGAAAGATTGCGCCTTCACCTCCCACCATGTCAAGTAATACACCAAATCTTGGGCTGTAATTCGGGACAGGCGGATTCTGAGACCAATACCTTGATCCGATAAAATAGTTGGCCAGATCGCCCTCTTCACCGTAATCCTCTCCATCAAACAGAATAATGTCAACACCTATAGGCAAATCATGCTCGGCGAAAATGTTTGCCAGTTCCATTAATACGGCGACACCGCTGCCTCCATCATCGGCACCCGGTATTGGCTGATCCCGGTCGTCTGAATCTTTGTCAGCTCGCGGACGGGAATCCCAATGCGCGGCAATGACAATTCGATCCTCATTCTCACTTCCAAATGATGCGATCAGATTGAAAAATGGCAAAGTTTGGCCATAAATCTCCTGTTCAAACTGTTGTACATAAACATTTCTGTTTCCGGCTGTGGTCCGGAAATGGTCTCTGAAATAGGTAATAGCCTCTCTTTGTCCATCTGAGCCGGGTACACGTGGACCAAATGCGAGTTGATCCTCTATAAATTGAAATGCATTTCCTGAGTTAAACTCAGGAACAGTATTACCCTGTTCCCTGAACTCCAAACCGGATTCTTCGCCGGAACAGGAATAAAATACCAGAGCAATAGCGATCAGGGAAACAGCCTGTTTCATTTTCATTCTGTCCTGTGCACCATGGTTGAGGACGATTGTGCAGTAGGCAGAACGATCGTATCCATGATGTTCACGTGTGGTGGTCGTGATGCCGTAAAGATGACGATTTCGGCAATGTCACCGGCTTTGAGAGGACTCATGTTATCATACACCTGTTTGGCCTCTTCTTTGTTGCCATGAAATCTGACTTCACTGAATTCTGTTTCCACCAGTCCGGGAGAAACTTCACTGACCCTTATGTCGGTTCCATGAAGATCCATCTTAGTCGCCTTGGTGATGGCTTTCACCGCATGCTTTGTTCCGCAGTAAACGGAACCCCCGGCATAGGCTTCATGTCCGGCAATAGAGCCAATATTGATGATATGTCCGCTGTTTCGCTCTCTCATTTTCTCAGAGACAAAGCGTGTCATCGAAAGCAGGCCTTTGATATTCGTATCAATCATTTTATCCCAATCCTCAAAATCAGCCTGATCCACAGGATCTTTGCCTGAAGCAAGACCGGCATTATTTATAAGGATATCGATAGGATTTGAAGCAGAATCAACGCACAGTTTACAGGCCTCTCTGTCTCGGATATCAAATGCGAATGATTCGATATGAACTGAATACCGATTACCGATATCTTTTGAGATCTCCTTCAACCGATCTTCTCGTCGGCCGGTTAAAATCAGGTTTGAACCCTGTTCAGCAAATTGGTAGGCACAAGCTTTCCCGATTCCGGATGTTGCCCCTGTTATAAGAACCCATTTATCCTTCAGTCGGTCAAGCGCCATATTGTTTACCCGTTTAGTCTTTCGATTCTTCGTCCTGCACGCAGTACATCCGATTCCCGGAAACTGTTCCCCATGAACTGAATACCTACAGGCAAGCCATTTGAGTGTGTTCCGGCCGGCACGCTGATCCCGCAAATACCGGCAAGATTTGCTGTAGTTGTGTAGATGTCATTCAGGTACATCTGCACCGGATCATCCTGATTGGATCCCAGATCAAAAGCCGTTGTAGGTGCCGTGGGTGAAACGATCACATCTACCTTATCAAATGCATTCTGAAAATCCTGCTTGATAAGTCTCCTTACTTTCTGAGCCTTGGCATAATATGCGTCGTAATACCCTGAACTGAGAACATATGTCCCCAGAAGTATCCTTCTTTTTACTTCACTTCCAAAACCCTCGGTCCTCGACTTTTTATACAGGCGTACAAGTGGAGAATCTACTTTAGCGAGTTGTTCAAGAGCATTTTCTTTATCCGCACCCACAGCTATTTTAATCTCTTTCTCTATGGCTTCCCGCTCTTTACCGAGTTCCTCTTCTATCTCTTTAAAATCAGCACGATGGCCATACCGTACGCCATCATATCGGGCGAGGTTACTGGAAGCTTCAGCAGTAGCAAGAATATAGTATGTTGCGATGCCAAATTTACTATGAGGCAGATTTATCGGAACGAGCTCAGCTCCTTCACCTTCAAGGCTTTTCAGCTGATCATTTATCATTGTTCGAATTTCATCATCCAAACCCTCACCGAAGTACTCTTCAGGAACTCCGATACGCAATTTCCCACTGTCGTTATTTAACGCATCCAGGTAATTTTCCACCGGAACATCTGCAGAGGAGTTATCCATCGGATCGTAACCGGAAATGTGATGGAGCATGATAGCGGCATCTTCAATATTGTTTGAAAACGGACCAATGCAATCAAATGATGAGGCAAAAGCAACGAGGCCATACCGGGAAACCCGGCTGTATGTCGGCTTCAAACCAACAACACCGCAATACGAAGCCGGCTGACGAATAGAACCACCGGTATCAGAACCGAGAGATACATTACACATTCCTGCTGCCACAGCAGCCGCACTGCCGCCACTTGATCCACCGGGTACTTTTGAAATATCGTGTGGATTTTTGGTCGCACCGTGAATTGAATTTTCCGTGGATGATCCCATCGCAAATTCATCCATGTTCAGGCGTCCAATCAGCAGGGCATCCTGATCATGCAATTTATCAATGACCGTAGCATTATAAACAGCTTCAAAATTCTCCAGCATTTTGCTGGAGCAGGTTAAGTTTTTCCCTTTTTCACTGATTACATCCTTTATCCCAACAACAGCTCCTGCCAGCTTTCCGGCATTTCCATTGTCAATCTTCTTTTGAATATCAGCAGCCTGCTTCAGGACCAACTCTTCATCATACGCAACAAATGCATTGATTTCAGAGTTTTTGGATTTGATTACGTCGAGATATGATTGTGCAAGATCCGGAAGTTTTAATTCACCGGATTTCAATTGCTCTTGTGTCGAGAGCAGATTATTCATTGAGAATTGATCTTAATTTTTTGATTCTTCTTTCGTCTTTTCGCCGGAATCTTTGACAGAGCTGTTTACTTCATCTTTGCCCCGGTCTATCTCCTTTTTGATGTCGTCGGATGCTTTGCGAAACTCCTGTATGCCCTGCCCGATTCCACGAGCAAGTTCAGGAATACGTTTTGCTCCAAAAAGAAGTAAAATAGCCAGGATAATTAACACCCATTCGAAACCACCTATTGAACCCATATGGTATAAATCTTAGGTTTTTAATAATGTTTATATGATTGCAGAAGATAAAAAATATTTACGACCCATTTGCATCAATACCCAAATTTTTTTTGACACAAATATTTAAGATTTTGTTGATCGGATACTCTGTTTAAAGACTCATTTAGGGCTTATTAAAACCAATTTTCCATGTCATTCCATACCAGCGTATAACCACAACTTTTTGGATTAAAATTCAAAGTCGGGGATCGATGACAAATAAGCTGAATCTATTCATTACTGTTATTCAACGTCTCCTTTCACATATTGGTCAAACCAACCCAGGTATCGTTCAAAACGGTCTTTCTGGAATGCCGGTTTTTGAATTCCGTGATGCTCGCCCGGATAGACGACCAGCTGTGTCTCAATCCCAAGTCTTCTCATTGCCTGATACATCTGTTCTGACCCAAGAATCGGTACGTTCCAATCCTCAGCCCCACCCATCCACAGTGTAGGTGTAGTAACATTCGCCACATCGTTAAACGGTGAGATTCTCTCCCATTTTTCCGGAGTTTCCCAAGGCAATCCAAGCTCTTTTTCCCAATACTTCTGGTAGTGATCATGACCGTAGTTTGAACGATAAAGCGTTTCACTGGCTCCCGAAATAGCACCTTCAAACCGATCCGTTTTTGTAATCACATAGTTCGTTAAAATCCCGCCGTATGACCAACCACCAACTCCAAGTTTTTCCGGATCTGCAACTCCCATTTCAACTGCGTGATCCACACCGGCCATCACATCTTCAAAATCCTTGTTGCCCCAATCAGCAAAGAGAACCTCTGAGAATTCCTGTCCATAACCGGAAGAACCTCTTGGGTTTACCATAACCACTGCATAACCTTTTGAGGCAAACAGATGAGGTTCAAACCGATAACTGTGATCGAACTGGGCCACAGGTCCACCGTGAATCCAAAGGATTGTCGGGTATCGTGTTCCTTCTTCATAACCAATCGGTTTCACCAAAAATCCATGGATCTCCGTTCCATCCTCGCTGTTGAACCGGATCTCTTCCACTTCCGGTTTTTCCAGTTCGGCCATCATCTCCCGGTTTTCATCAGTCAGCTGTATTGTATTGCTGCCATCTAGTGCAAAAATGTTATGTGGATCATTAAATCTTCCCATCAAAAGAGCGGTGGTCGAGCCATTAATGTCAAAACTTCGAACACTTACATCATCTTTAACGACTCGTTCAAATCCTGTACCATTTCGATTGACTGCAACCAGTTGTCTCTCCCCTGCATCTTCAAGTATAAACCAGATTTGATTTCCATTTTCTGAAAATTTTGGACTGTTTACATTCCGGTCCAGTTCCTGAGTGATTAATTTCTCCGGTCCACTTCCATCGGATCTTGTAATTGCCAGATGAGTGGTGGCATACCAGATCTTTTCAGGTTCAACTCCGGTTGTGTAGACAATTTCTCTTCCGTCAGGGCTCCATGCAGGAGAGCCGTCGCTTCCTTCATTTTTTGTTACCTGAACCAAACCACCTTCCTCACCTTCATCGGCATCCATCACCCAGATGTCACTGTTGTCGTTGCTGTCGGGCTCCTCGGTTCGGTTACTCACAAATGCGATTTTGCTTCCATCCGGACTCCAGGTTGCTGAAGAGTGATCATAATCTCCAATGGTGAGCTGAGTGGCCGTGCTGTCTCCCGGCGTATAGGTATAAACATGAACACGTTTTCGGTCCAGGTAACCTGCATAATCGCGCTTAAACTGCAGTCGGTCAATTACATACGGTTTGGGTTCATCATTCTCTTCTTCATCATCTTCTTCTTTATCTTTAATCATCAGCAGCAAGCGCTCTCCGTCGGGCGACCACTCAAATCCATTGATACCCTGTTCAATATCTGTTACCTGCTGGGCTTCTCCTCCACGCATGTCTAGCTTCCAAACCTGGGATTTACTGTCATTTCTTGAGGCACTAAATGTCAGATAATCTCCGTCGGGAGTCCATTGGGGATTGCCTGCGGAATAACCTTCAGCAGTCATCGGCAGGCGAACCGATCCATCTTTTGAAACCATCCAGATTCGGGTTTCAGATGTATCTTCATCATAGTCTGTAGCTGAAACAGTGTAGGCAATCCACTCTCCGTCAGGACTGACTGCCGGAGACCCAACAGATTTTAAATTGAAATAATCTTCAATCTCAGCCGGGCGAAGGTCTGATTGTGCAAAAGTCAGATGGGTAAATAAGAATAGAAACAGAGTAATTGTGAGCAGAAAGTCGCGTAGTTTAGACATCAGGCAGAAAGGTTTAGTTGAAAGTAACCCCTAAGGTTACAGAATGCCTGTGAATAATGCTACAGCGTAGGGATAAGATGTCAAATCTCTAAATTGAGTAAATCTGATTGTAGTATAATATTGTAATCACCGTCTATAGATATTAAGGCTCCCTACCAATACAACCACTTTGATAGCGACCTTGCAAAATCCCCTTCCAATGAATTTAAAAGTTCATACTCTATAAAAGCAGCAAGGGTGAGACATTTCTGTAGCTGAAGTGATGCGGTATATAAAAAATCAACAAGACCACCATTAACAACAAATATTTAGAGAAGAGTATATTCAGTTTCTAAGAAATTTTGACATAGATTTTGATCAGAACTACTTGATCGAATTTTATGATTAAACTTTAAATCAATTCGTGCCGCACCTAACTGTGCTTCTCTGTATGGGATTTGTCTTCTACCCCACAGATTCACTTTGTGAACCTGTAGGGCTACGGATATACCGCCCCAAATGGGGCTGAACTAGACAATTCTAAGTTAAGCGATGGCTTAAACAACCAAAAGTTGATTCTTCCCCCCGACCGCTGTGTGGATTAGAATGACTTGTGTAAATGCAATGTATTTATGGCCTGAGTCGTCCAAGCATTCTTGGGAAAGGAATGGTTTCCCGAACATGAGACAATCCGCAAATCCAGGCAACTGTTCGTTCTATTCCCAATCCAAATCCTGAGTGAGGAACAGAGCCGTACTTACGAAGATCCAGGTACCAGCTGAATAGATCCTCGGGAAGGTCATGCTCTGCAATTCGCTCTTTCAGTACATCCAGGTTCTCCTCTCGCTGGCTTCCGCCTACGATTTCACCATACCCTTCAGGTGCCAGTACATCCAGTGCCAGAGCCAGTTTTTTATCTTTGGGATCCCGTTTCATGTAAAATGCTTTTACTTCAGCCGGGTATCTATGAACCAATACGGGCGTGTCGTACTGCATGGTTAGAATTGTTTCATCACTTCCGCCAAAATCATTGCCCCACTCAAAGTTAGCAGCTGATTCCTTCCATACCGGAATATTTCTGAGGTCCTCTTCTATTTGATCAATACGTGTGTGTATCTCTTTAATCCGCTGATCGATTTGAGCTTTGCGCCATTTCTTCGCCGAACCGTGTTCTTTCTTAATCTCTTCCAGCTCTTGTTTGATGGAGTCCAATTCCGCTTCCCGGTCACTCTCCATACTGTTTAACATCTCTTTTGTCTCTTCACTCTTGAGCTGATCTACAGCCTCGCTGTAGGAGATTCGTTTGAAAGGCTCTTCAGCAGCTTTTTGAAGCAGAGTTGTATCGCGCTCTAAAATTTCAAGCTCATTTTCATGTTTATCCAAAACACTCTTTACGATAAACCGGATAAAGTTTTCAGCCAGATCCATGTTCATATCCAGGTCATAAAAAGCCATTTCCGGTTCCACCATCCAGAATTCTGTTAGGTGTCGCCGGGTTTTACTTTTTTCTGCTCTGAAGGTCGGACCAAACGTATAGATCTTCCCATGAGCCATGGCCATTGCTTCACCGTAGAGCTGACCGGACTGGGTTAAGTAGGCTTTCTCTTCAAAGTATTCCGTTTCAAAAAGAGTCGTCGTGCCTTCTGCAGCATTTCCTGTAAAGATCGGTGCATCCATACGGATAAAACCCTCTTTTTGAAAAAACTGGTGAATGGCAAACTGAATCGTATTCCGAACCTGCATCGCTGCCCACTGACGCTGACTTCTGAGCCAGAGGTGACGGTTCTCCATCAAAAATTCGACACCATGATCTTTTGGGGTGATCGGATAGTTTTCTGCAATCTGCAGTACATTTACATCTGTAGCGTGTAGCTCATATCCGCCAACGCTGCGATCATCTTTCACAACTTTGCCTGAAATCTCTACAGAACTCTCCTGTTTCAGAGTGCCGGCGGCTTCAAAAATATCTTCGCCAACTTCATCCAGAGATACAATACACTGGCAAAGCCCGGTTCCGTCACGGAGCTCAATAAAATGAAGAGCCTTGCTGCTTCGGCTGTTATACACCCAGCCTTTCAAGGTCACAATTTCATCTTGATGATCGGCTAACTGTTTGATGTAGGTCATGTCTGAGTTGTAGATTTATACGATTTTGAAAATAGTTATGAATAAATTTCAAGAATTTGGAATATCGGCAATTCTATATAAAATAACCGAGGTCACTTACGGGTTAAATGTTATCGACCGGCTGCACATTGAATTGAAACCCGGCTGACCGCATGAAGCGTTCTGACGGGTAACATGATTTAGATTCTCACCGATTTTCAGGAATCAAAAGAGCTTCCGAGAACACTTCCGGATCAAAGAATTCTTCTGAGAATGAAAGCAGTGAATCGGCCGTAACGGAGTCTATATTTTCGACCAGTTCATCAAGCGTGACAAAACGGTTAAAATATAGTTCACTTTTTGCCAGACGGTTCATTCTGTTGCTTGTACTTTCCTGGGATAGTAAAAGTTTACCCTTCAGCTGAGATTTAGCTTCGCTTAGCTCTTTTTCTCCAACCTTTTCATTTCGGATGATTTCAAACTCCTTGTTGATCAGATCCCGTACATGAGGTACATAATCTTTATCAGTTCCGATATAGACGCCAAATAATCCGGTGTCTGTATAGGATTGATTGAACGTTCCGATCGCGTAGCAGTAGCCATACTTCTCTCTGATGTTTTGATGGAGTCTTGAGCTCATCCCTCCTCCCAGAACCGTGTTCGCCAAGAGAAGAATGTACTTATCAGGATGGTCGAAATTGAGAGCCCTGCGGCCAATAACCATGTGTGTCTGCTCAATGGCTTTCGTCTCTTCTATTTGAAATTTTTCATACGATGTAAGCGGCTGTTCCTCATCAACCGTCGGTTCAGCACTGTTCAGGTCCAATTTATCCTGAATGAGTTTGATAACCTCATTGTGATCCACATGCCCGGCAACAGCAACCAATAAATTATCCGGGCGATAACGCTTTGACATGTAATCGAACAGATCTTGCCGGCTGTAATTTGACACGGTATTTTCAAACCCGATAATGGGTCGGCCAATCGGATGATTTTTGAATATATGATCACTGAATGTCTCAAAGATGTAGTCATCGGGGCTGTCCTTGTACATCTTCATCTCTTCAAGTACTACCTTCTTCTCTTTCTCCAACTCCTCTCCGGGAAACTGTGAGTTCCGGATCATATCACTGAGTACATCAATAGCGCGCTCGAGCTGTGTATCCAGGCAGCGCGAGTAGTAGCAAGTATATTCAGTGGATGTAAATGCATTCAGATATCCTCCAACGGATTCCATGCTTTGAGCAATGTCGTAAGATGACCGCTTCTCTGTTCCTTTAAAGAGCATATGCTCCAGGAAATGTGTCACTCCGGCAAGCTCGTCTGATTCATGACGACTGCCGGTTTTAACCCAAAATCCGGCGGTCACGCTTTTTACACCCGGAATGTTTTCTGTTACAATTTTAAGACCGTTTGGAAGAACGGTTTTTTGAACTTCTGTGATAGTCTCTTCAGTGTGCATAAAATTTTCTCTGTTTTATTTACAAGGCAACGTATTTGCATGCCATGCTCATATTCTAAACAAAAAAAGCGCCACCGGATTCCGATGGCGCTAATCTTTTGAAGCCGGTATAATTTAGTTTTCTTCCGGCTTTGGAAGCAGAGCTTTACGGGAAAGTCTCAGCTTTCCGCCGTGCTCAACTTTCAGCAGTTTAACATCAATCTGGTCGCCTACCGAGATCACATCTTCCACATTTTTCACGTGTCCGTGTTCCAGTTCAGAGATGTGGAGTAATCCTTCTTTTCCGGGTACGATTTCTACAAACGCTCCGTACTCCTTGATCGCTTTCACTGTTCCCTTATAGGTTGCACCTTCATCAAGTTCACCGGCAACGGCTTGAATACGTTTCTTCGCTGCTTCTGCCTTCTCAAGGCTGTCTGCACTGATCGTAATCTGGCCTTTACCCTGCTCATCCTCTTCGATCCAGATTTCCGTATCTGTCTCTTTCTGAAGTGTTTGAATCACTTTTCCGCCCGGCCCAATCACAGCACCGATGCTGTCTCCGGAAATTGTCATATTGACAAATTGTGGTGCGTACTCAGAGATAGACTCTTTCGGCTTGGAGATGGTTTCAGCCATTTTCTCCAGAATATGCATTCTGCCTTTGTGAGCCTGCATAAGTGCTTCTTCCAGAATTTCAAAGCTGATTCCCTGAACTTTCATGTCCATTTGGGTAGCAGTAATTCCGTCTGCAGTACCTGCAGTTTTGAAGTCCATGTCGCCCATAAAGTCTTCTTCACCCTGAATATCAGAAAGAACAACCGTGTTGTTTTCGCCGACAATCATACCCATTGCAATCCCTGCAACCGGCTTAGGCATTGGAACACCCGCATCCATCAGAGCCATCGAGCCGCCACAAACGGAAGCCATTGATGATGAACCGTTGGATTCGGTAATGTCGGATCGGACCCGAATTACATAGCTGAAGTCCTCAAATGGAGGAAGTACTTTTTTCAAAGCACGCTCAGCAAGGTGACCGTGACCAATTTCACGACGTCCCGGTCCGCGCATAAATCCGGCTTCACCCACACAGTATGGAGGGAAGTTGTAGTGAAGCATAAATTTCTTCTCTTCCTCATAGTAGAGTGTATCTACGCTTTGAGCGTCACGCTTTGTACCCAGTGCTACAGAAACGAGCGCCTGAGTTTCTCCACGACTGAAAATTGCAGAGCCGTGAGCTCTTGGCAGATAGCCAACCTGGGTCCAGATATCTCGAATATCTTCCGGAGCTCTTCCGTCAATTCGTTTCCGGTTTTCAAGGATATTATTCCGGAGTGCATCTTTCACCAGATCTCCGTAGATCGATGAAATTTCGTCTCCCGCTTCTTCATATCCTTCTTCAGCAGTGATCGCTTCTTTCACTTCAGCTTTCAGCTCACTGACTTTTCCATTAAAGTCCTCTTTTCCAAGACCAATGCTAACAATCTCTTTAAGTTTGTTGCCTACTTTTTCAGCAACTTTGGCTTTAAGGTCTTCATTCTCTTCTTCAGGAGTAAATTCACGTTTTTCAACGCCAAACTCTTTTCTGAGTTCTTCCTGAAATTCACAGAGCTTGATAATAGACTCATGTCCTTTCTTGATGGCTTCCAGCATCTCTTGTTCGCTGATTTCGGCCATTTCACCTTCAATCATAATCACACTGTCGGCTGTACCGGCAACGATCATATCAATTTCGCTTTTTTCAAGCTCATCAATGGTTGGGTTGATGATAAATTCACCATCAATACGGCCAACTTTAACCTGGGCCATCGGCCCGTCAAACGGAATGTCTGAAATGTGAGTTGCAGCTGATGCACCAAATGCTCCAAGAACATCGGCTTCATTTTGTCCGTCAGATGAGAATACCTGGCAAATAAATTGAGTGTCGTTGTAATATCCCTTAGGGAATAGCGGGCGCAGACTTCTGTCAATCAATCGGCTGGCAAGTGTTTCACCATCTGAAGGTCGTCCTTCACGTTTCATAAATCCACCGGGAAATTTACCGGCGGCGGTAAAACTTTCTCTCAGGTCAACAACCATTGGGAAGAAATCCTGTCCCGGCTTTGCTTCTTTTGCACTAACAACCGTACAAAGTACCATTGTGTCGCCCATTCTTACCATTACAGCACCGTCGGCCAATTTAGCCAAACGACCGGTTTCTACCGATAACGTTTTTCCGGGTGCAAATTCTACGCTTCTAAAATCTTCTTTCATAATATCTATCTATTCTATTTTTCTTTCGTCGACTATCCTTTTAGTAAAGCAGTTCAAACAAACACTCTGTCAGTATTTGTAATCAATCGTGTTTGAGGATATAAAAAAGGGCACGCCGGTAAGCGTACCCTTTAGAGAAATGCTTATTTACGAATACCCAGATCCTGAATCAGCTCTCGGTATTTAACAATATCGTTTTTCATGAGGTAGTTGAGAAGCCTTCTTCTCTTACCTACCAGTTTCAGAAGACCACGGCGTGAAGAGTGGTCTTTACTGTTCTCTTTAAGATGACCAGTAAGATCATTAATCCGCGCTGTTATAATAGCAATTTGCGATTCTACAGAACCGCTGTCACCGGCTTCTTTGCCGTAATTTTCTATAATTTCTGCTTTTTGTTCTTTTGTTATACTCATCTGTTGTTTATGAAGGTTCTATTAAACTCTTATAGCGTGTTAAAATAAGCTTATTTAAATTGTTTTGCAATATCCGGAGTGTGGTTCTTAAGGATCTCCCTGCTCATCATTTCATCCTGTTTTAATTGCTCTTTAAGCTGCTCTATTCCGTCAAAACCTCGTTCATCCCGGATTCGATCTACAAACTGAATTTGTACTGTTTTTCCATAGAGATCACGGTTAAAATCAAAAATGTTCACTTCCAGCGTTTCCTGTTCTCCATCAAAGGTCGGGCGAACACCAATATTCATCATTCCGCCATGGTATTCATTATCTACTCTGACCCAAACCGCATAGACGCCTCTTTTTGGAATAATCTTCTTACTGTTTTGAGGAGTTATATTTGCCGTAGGGTATCCAATCTTTTTACCGCGTTTATCTCCATGGACAACGGTTCCATTTAAAATATAGTGACGCTCTAGAAATGAAGCTGCCAGCTGCATATCTCCCTCCTTCTGAATGGCATTACGAATAGCCGTACTGCTTACGGTCCGGTTGCCTACCTCTTGTTTTGAAACAACCCTCGATTCAAATCCCAACTCTTCACCCAGTCTTTTTACCGTGTCTATGGTACCTTCCCTGTTTCTTCCAAAGTGATGATCATACCCAATTACAAACTCAGAGACTCCAATTTTTTCCCAAACGATGTCGCGTACAAATTCTTCTGAAGTGAGAAGCGAGAAGTCACGATCAAACGGTATGACTACCATCTCATCTACCCCCAAGTCATTGAGTAGTTCAGCACGCTCTTCCAAAGTACTCAAAAGCCGGATTCCGTCACTGCCCGGATTGATAATATCCCGGGGATGTGGATCAAATGTAACAATTACACTTCTGGCGCTCTTCTGCTTTGCTGAATTCGTTACCGTCTCAATCAAAACCCTGTGCCCTGCATGAACACCGTCAAATGTTCCGACTGTCAATACAGTATTGTCATTTCGCGTGGCATTATTCAAGTAAACAATCTCAGACATCGTTATAGCTTTGTGTAGTGTGGCAGACAATTATAAAACTTGTCGTACCGGTTAATCTATGTAGGTTTTCATGAAGAGGTCAAATTCTTCCGTTGTAAATGCATTTTCAACACTAAACGATCCGATTGCTGTCCGCTCAAGCCCCGACATATAAGCCCTGCTTTCAAGAGCCAGTCCCAAATCGTGGGCTATGGAACGAATATAAGTTCCTTTTCCGCATTTTACGCGAAGAGTAATTTCCGGCAGACTAACATCCAGCAACTCGGTCTCATAAATTTGAACCGGTCGCGGAACGATTTCAACATTTTCTCCTCTTCTTGCCTTTTTATAGAGCCGCTCCCCTTTAATACTGATTGCAGAGTATATGGGAGGTTTCTGCATGATTTCTCCGTTGAATTCTGCTGCGAGTGTCTCTTCTATCTTTTCATGGGTGATGTGCTGCCAAGGGGCTGTTTCATCTGGTTCAAGAGCAGCATCGTACGAAGGTGTGGATGCACCAAATGTGATTTTAGCTACATACTCTTTAGGCTGACTCTGTATCTGTTCAATTGTTTTTGTGGCTTTACCGGTGCAGAGTACGAGGAGTCCGGTAGCAAGGGGATCAAGTGTGCCTGCGTGGCCCACTTTCTTGGGCGGTACACGATATCGAACAAACTTTACCAGATGAAAGCTGCTCCATTCAATCGGCTTATTCATCAAAACAACCGCACCTGAAGTGAACTTTTCCTTAGGAAACTTTTTTGGATCTGTATGCCGATCCACAACAGGAAGTTCTGAAAGAGGAATGGCTTTAGCCATATCTACTCTTCTTCTTGATTATTTTCTTCTCTCTGCTTACGAACCTTACTGAATAGGTTCTCGATTTTGTTTACATATTCGGCTGTATCATCTTCATAAAAAAGAAGTTCAGGAATACGGCGAACCTGGTTTTTTATTTTTGATGCCAGCTCATACCGGATTTCATCCTGATGATCATCAATGTACTTGTAAACAGATTGAATATCACGGTCGGGTGAAAAGACACTCAGGTAAATCTTGGCAATAGACAGATCATCTGTCATCCTAACCTGTGTTACCGTGATAAATGTTCCTGAAGGCTGGTAGTTTCTTTGCAGAATCTGTCCCAGATCTTTCTGGATAACAGAACTGAGTCTCTCTGTTCGGATACTCATAATGGATCAGATACTTATGTTATCTGAATGAGTGCGGTTTTGCGCCACACTCATTGCAGTCATTCGATTTATTTATTACTTACGGAGGATTTAACGAGCGTCGTCGAGGGTTCGTTTCTCTTCTACTACCTCATAGCTTTCAAATTCATCGCCAACTTTAATGTCGTTGAATCCTTTGATGCTGATTCCGCATTCGTAACCTGCCTGAACCTCTTTCACATCATCCTTAAATCTCTTCAATGAATCAACTTCACCTTCATAGACGACAACTCCATCACGAATTACACGGATCGGGTTATTTCTGTTCAGTTTTCCTTCCGTAACATAACACCCGGCAATGGTACCCACTTTCGAAACTTTGAAGACTTCTCGGACTTCAACCATCGCTTTCATCTGCTCGGATATTTCCGGACTGAGCAGGCCTTCAAGTGCATCACGAACTTCATCTACAGCATCATAAATTACGCTGAAGAGTCGGATATCGATACTCTCGCTTTCTGCAAGTTTACGTGCTCCGGCTGATGGCCGCACCTGGAATCCAATAATAATACCGTCAGAAGCTGAGGCAAGAAGTACATCAGATTCGGTAATTGCTCCCGAACCGGTGTGAATGATATTCACAGATACTTCCTCTGTACTCAGTTTTTGAAGGGCGCCTGACAGAGCTTCAATAGAACCGTCCACATCAGCTTTTATAATAATGTTCAATTCGGATACCTCACCAAGTGCCATTCTTCTGGAGAGATCGTCCAGTGTCATATGTTTCACGCGGCGAAGTGACTGTTCGCGTCTGATCTGCTGACGCTGATTGGCAACTTCTTTGGCTGTTTTTTCATCCTGTGGAACGATGAGTCGATCACCAGCTTGTGGTGTACCGTCAAAACCAATCAATTGAACCGGTGTTGAAGGTCCTGCTTTCTTCAACCGCTGACCGTGTTCATTTTCCATTGCACGAACTCGACCAAATACCGGTCCGGCTACAAATGGATCTCCAACTTTCAGCGTACCGTTCTGAACCAGAACATTTGCTACCGTACCTTTTCCTTTGTCAACACGGGATTCAAGGACAATTCCCTGTGCAAGACGATCGGGATTAGCTTTCAGTTCTAGCAGTTCTGCCTCAATCAATACTTTTTCAAGCAGATCATCTATTCCCTGACCTGAGTGAGCGGAAACTTCAGCTACCTGATTAGTTCCTCCGTACTCCTCAACAATAACTCCATGTTCTGAAAGCTGCTGTTTAATTTTTTCGGGGTTAGCCCCATCTTTATCCATCTTGTTAATGGCAACGACAATGGAAACGCCCGCGGCTTTGGCGTGATTAATCGCCTCTATGGTTTGAGGCATCACGGCATCATCGGCAGCAACAACCAGAATAACAATATCAGTTGCCTGAGCACCACGGCTACGCATCGCTGTAAACGCCTCGTGACCCGGGGTATCCAGGAAAGTAATTTTCTTGCCTTCATCGGTAACTACTTCATAGGCACCAACATGCTGGGTAATACCACCCGCTTCACCTGCCGCCACTTTTGCTTTACGAATGTAGTCAAGTAATGAAGTTTTACCATGATCTACGTGACCCATAACGGTAATAATCGGAGCTCGAGGCAACAGATCTTCCGGATCGTCCTCTTCAACTTCAATCTCCTCTTCAATCATCTCTTCGGCATCCACGAATTTCACATCATGATCATATTCGGCAGCCACGAGTTCTATGGTAGATGCATCCAGTCGCTGGTTGATCGAAACCATCATTCCGAGGTTCATACAAGTCGTAATCACGTCAGTCGGTTTCACATCCAGTTCGTCAGCAAGATCACTTACAGTGATAAATTCGGCAACTTCCAGGATTTGATCTTCAAGCTGCTCCATCTCTTCCTGAAGCTGACGCTCCTCTTCGCGCTCCTCTTTACGCTGGCGTCGACGTTTTGAACGTTTACTACCCACCGTGTCGCCGGATTTCATCTGCTGCATCGTCTCGCGCATCTTCTTCTCAACATCCTCTTCATCTACGCGGGATGAGCGATGGCCTTTCTTCTTGCTTTTCTTCGTTTTCTTTGAAGATTTCTCTTCTTTTGGCGGTTTCATCGGCTTCTTGCTTTCCGCCTGATCGTCTTTTAAATCCTTTTTGCGCTTACGTGTTTTACGTTTCTTGCGCGGCTCTTTGGAAAACTCAACCTTTCCGACAACTTTAGTCCCCGTAAGTTTTTTGGATGAACGGCCCCTGATTATTGACTCTTCGTCTTCTTCATTCTCATCAGCGATCTCTTCTACATCTTCGTCTTCATCATCTTCTTCTTCCTCATCATCATCATCTTCTTCTTCCTCATCATCTATATCCACATCCTCTTCGTCATCGTCTATTTCTTCTTCGTACTCATCCTCATCAACTTCTTCATCAGAATCTTCTTCAGCTTCAACCTTTGATTCAGTTACTTCTGCCTCAGCTTCGGTGTCTTCTTCCTCATCATCAGCTTCTTCAGGAACTGACGGTTCTTCTTTTTTGGCAGCAGGTTTTTCTTCCTCAGGCTCTTCTTCACTTTCTGAAATCTCTTCAGGAGCTTCCTCCTGTGGTTCCAGTTCCGGCTCTTTGGAAATCTTCTCTTGCTCAGCTTCTTCCGGTTTGTCTTCATCTTCCGGCTCAAGATCTTCATCTATTGGTTCCAGAAAACTGTCTATCGATACACTTTCATTTCTGCTAGAAAGAATTTGATTCCGACGGCTTTCATACTCTTCTCTGGCTTTTTCGTGCTCCATGCTTTTAGCCTTATCGTCGCCGTACACTCCATCCAACACCTCATACATTTCAGGTGTGATTTTAGAGTTAGGCCGATTGGCAACATCAAAGCCGTTGTCACTCAGTGTATCTACGATTGACTGAGTGGCAACATTAAATTCAGATGCTACCTTAAAGAGCTTTTTCGGTTTTTGGTCCGTCATATATATCTGTTTGCGTCGGTTGTCAAATTATAAACTAATAGAAATCGAATCGAGGCTGAAAGGTACGATCAATCTTGTTCGTCCTCAAATTCATAAGCGATGATATCGATGATTTTTTCCGCTTCCTCTTTGGTAATTTTTCCTTCGGTTCGGCGAACAATCTCATCTTCATCAAGCTCAAGGACAGCTCGTGCACTGTCGCAGCCAATTTCGAAGAGCAAATCGATGGTCTCTTTACCGAAATCAACCTCAAATTCGGCCAGATCAATATCATCTTCCTCTTCCACTTCGCGGTAAACGTCGATTTCACATCCTACCAGCTTGGAAGCCAGCCGGATATTTACACCGCCTTTACCAATGGCTTTCGACACTTCATCAGCCGGAACAAGCACATTGGCCTGTTTTCCGTCTTCGCTGATCTCAACCTTTGCAACTCGCGCAGGCTGTAGTGCACGTTTAATAAATTCAATTTTGTCATCGCTATAGTTGATGACATCAATATTTTCGTTCTGAAGCTCACGTACAATTGCGTGGATACGAATACCTTTCATTCCAACACACGCTCCAACCGGATCAACCCGTTCATCATACGAAACAACGGCAACTTTCGATCTGTCGCCCGGTTCACGTGCAATGCGCTTCAGTTCAATAATTCCGTCAAATACTTCGGGAATTTCATTTTCAAAGAGTCGCTCCAGGAATAGCGGTGATGTTCTGGAAATAATAACTGTTGGATTCCCGCCAATTCTCTTCACTTCAGATACAACGGCACGAATAGTATCACCCTTGCGATACCGATCTTTATAGATCTGTTCGTTCTTGGGAAGCAAAAGTTCCACACCATTGTGATTTACCAGGATATCCTTATTGTGGCGAACCTGGTAAACGTCACCCAGTACAATTTCGCCAATCCGGTCTGAATATTCTTCAAATACGTTATCCTTTTCAATCTCACGGATCCGCTGTGCAAGCTGCTGACGCGCCATGGATACTGCCCTTCGGCCAAAATCCGTAATGGAGATTTCCTGGGCATATTCATCATACAGTTCCAGGTCAGGATCATGCTTTTGAGCTTCTTCCAATGATATTTCAGTCACAGGATCGGTCAGTTCCTCAGCCGGAACCACTTCACGAATATGGAGGATCTGAATTTCGCCCCGGTCTGCGTTCAAAATTACTTCAAACGATTCATCGGATTCATACTTCTTCCTGATCATCGTTCGGAAAACATCCTCGAGAATGGATAAAAGCAGATCTTTATCTATGCCTTTATCTTTTGCAATTTCTGCAAACGACTGGATTATTTGCTTTGAAATTTCGTTTTGCATCTGAAAATAGGTTTAAAAGTTCGTTGCCGGCTAAATTTTCGGTACTATTTTAGTTTCCACTATATTTTCAAACGGTATGTTCACCGTTTTATCGTCTTCCGGTGTCAATTTTATGAGTGTATCGGTTACTTCTGTTAAAACACCCTCCACCGTTATGTAATTCTCATTCTCCTTATACTTCACTTTAGCAGTTCTGCCCTCATTTTTTGGATATTGCCGCTTGTCACTCAAAGGCCTGCTCAAACCCGGTGAAGATACATTCAGCCTATATGCTTTATTAAAAATATCCTTCTCATCAAGCTGAAAGCTCAACTCCCGGCTAACCCGACCACAACTATCCAGGTTCACGCCTCCTTCTACTGAGTCGACAAGAACCCAAACCTCAAGAATTTTGGCATTCTTCACCTCTACATCCACAAGAAACATATCTTCTTGCTCCACAATAGGTTCAGCAAATTCCTTTACAGTTTGTATGATGGTTTGATTCATATCACAATTTAAAATAAGTACAAAAAAAAGTGAGGGCCTACTTCGGCGCTCACTTTTCAGGCCTGAAAATTAAGCCTAATTGATGAAAAAACCAACTAATAAAACTTGAGAATTCACCTCTTTAGATGTACTATTCAACTCTGAAATTGTATAGCCGTCACTTCGGTTTTGTATTTACTACCGGGCTGCTGATAAACACAATAGCAGCCTCAGCATTCATTTATCACTGTATTATGACTCTAAAAGTTGATCACTCAAATGTATAAAAAGATTCTGCCGGCAATAATTTTTACAATTCTATTGACATCCTGCGGTGAAGAACCAAGAGACCAACAGCGTGAAACCGAAACCCGGCAACTTGACTATACAGCAGAAGTAGTTTTTCTGGATAATTCAGAAGAAGAAATTACTACCATTCGTGCAGCTGTTGCAGACGATGACAACTCGCGAAGCGAAGGATTGATGGATGTTCATGATCTGCCCGAAGATGCCGGTATGATTTTCATCTTTGATAACGAATCCGAACGGAGTTTCTGGATGGCCAACACCCCGCTTTCCCTGGACATCATTTATGTTAATTCAGATTTTGAGATCGTACGAATTCACAGAAACACCCCTTCTTATTCCCACGAAAATATACACTCCGAAGCCCCAGCTATGTATGTTGTAGAAGTCAATGCAGGTTTTACACTGGAGCACGACATTACCGAGGGAATGTCCATTCAGGTAGTACAGGAAGAGAGTTAAATTTTGGTAAAATGCAGGAAACGGTTTTAAGAGGTCTTTGAAAAACTAATTATTATAGCCATTCTTAAACCGCCATTACCGAGTTTTCGGAGGCAAGCTTGATTTATTAAGGCCCTTTCAACAACTTAAAATCAAGATTCCTCAGTGTACTCTTCCAGATGAGATTTTGCATTCTTCACATTTTCAGGTGAGCCAATGTAAATAGGGCAGCGCTCATGGATGGACGTGGGTTGTATTTCCATAATTCTATTTTTCCCGTCTAACGCCATCCCTCCTGCCTGTTCTATAATAAAGCTGAGTGGATTACACTCATACATCAACCGGAGTTTACCGTTGGGGTATTTGGTACTTGCAGGATAGATGAAAATCCCGCCTTTTATCAGCGTTCGATGTAAGTCAGCAACCATTGAGCCGATGTATCTTGCTGTATAGGGTCGATTTGTAGCTTCGTCTTCAACCTGGCAGTACTTGATATATTTTTTTAACCCCAAAGACCAGGAGTTATAACTCCCCTCATTAATACTGTAGATATTTCCTTTATCAGGGATCTTGAAATTATCCTCAGAAAGAATAAACTCACCGATACTTGGATCCAGAGTAAATGAACTCACTCCCAATCCGGTTGTATAAACCATAATTGTACTGGATCCGTAGAGAACATAGCCGGCGGCAACCTGTCGAATTCCCGGCTGCAGCGCATCCTCTTCAACCAGCTTATTATCATAGCGAGGCTGACGCATATATATCGAAAAAATACTCCCGATCGAAACGTTCACATCAATGTTTGAGGAACCGTCGAGCGGATCCATATAAACGATGTATTTCCCTCCTTTACTGTTCAGCCTTACAATTCCGTCATTCTCTTCCGATATAACCATACAGGTAATCATAGAGCGGTCGAGTGCGGAAATGAGCTGCTGGTCGGCAAAAAGATCCAGCCGTTTCACCGACTCACCATGTACATTGGTTGATCCATCCACGCCAAGCAGATTCGTAATACCCGCTTTGTTTACTTCGCGTGAAATAATTTTTGCTGCCAAGCCTATGTCACGAAGCAGTTGAGACAGTTCACCGGTGGCTCCCGGAAATTTATTTTGTGCCTGGATGATATACTCATCCAATGTAACCAGTTTTCTGGATTTGTCGGTAGACGTAGCTTCCATAGCTTCAATTCAGTTCTGTTTCACTTCCTTACTAAGTTAGACTATCTGCCATGGATTACACAGCATCCCGATAGTCTTCCAATACTCTATAAAAAAGCTCCTCTGATTTTTGTTTAAACTCCTTTAGCGTACCACTATTTTCGATGGTATAATCGGCAATACTTTTTAAACTTTCAAAGTCAGGTTGCTTGTTCATTCGACCTATTACGTCCACATCCGAAACGCTGTCTCTCTCCTTCACCCTTTCTATCTGATCTTTTTCCGGAGCAAGTACGATAACTACAACGTCCAAATCTTCCGGACGACCACTGTTTAGCAGCAAAGCCGCTTCTTTAACCAGAATTTTTGTATCTGTTTGAGCAGTCTCTTCAATGATTTCTCGAAATTTCCGGGTTACAGCTGGATGAACAATCCGATTCAGCTCCTCGACCCTCTCTTTTTGAAAAGCTTCCTGAATGAGATATTCCTTATTGAGAGAGCCGTCTTTATGATAGGTCTTCTCTCCAAAAACCTGTTTCAGCTGACGAATAACCGCTTCATCTTCCACCATCAATTTTTTGGCGAGATTATCGGCATAGATCACTTTGGCACCGAGAGATTCCCACACTTTGCAGAGCGTACTCTTCCCCGACCCAATGCCTCCGGTTACACCGGCTACAATCATGCCGCTTCTCCGACATTTGTAGCCAGCAGATAGGCTTTCATGAATTCATCCAGATCCCCGTCCATTACACCCTGTACATCGCCGGTCTCGTGATTGGTGCGATGATCTTTCACCATATTGTAGGGATGAAAAACATAAGAACGGATCTGAGAACCCCATTCGTTGCTGCTTTTTGAATCCTCGAGCTTCTGTTTTTCCTTTTCTTTAATCTGTTTTTCCAGTTCGTACACTTTTGACTTAAGCATCACCATCGCTTTTTCGCGATTTTGCAGCTGTGATCGTTCCTGCTGGCACTCCGCAACAACCCGATCTTCAGAACCGTCACTCAGTTTGCCGGTCCAAATAAGCCTGACTCCGGTCTCAACCTTGTTTACATTCTGTCCGCCGGCACCGCTGGCATGGAAACGCTGCAGCTCAATATCAGAATCATTCAGATTCACCTCAATGGTGTCATCAATTATAGGAGAAACAAATACGGAGCTAAATGAAGTATGACGTCGGGCATTACTGTCGAACGGTGAGATTCGCACCAGCCTGTGGGTTCCGCTTTCCGACTTCAGGTATCCATAGGCATTCGGACCGCTCACTTCAATCGTGGCGCTTTTCAGGCCGGCAACGTCTCCATCCTGGTACTCCACAACCGATACTTTATACCCTTTTTTCTCAGCCCAGCGGGTATACATTCGAAACAGCATCTCAGCCCAATCCTGACTCTCCGTACCGCCGGCACCGGGATTGAAAGTGAGAATGGCATCGCGGTGATCGTCCTCACCACTGAGCATGTTCTGAAGCTCCAGATCTTTTAATTTATGACTGAAAGTTTCAATTTCTGACCTGAGATCATCCTCAACATCTTCACCCTCATCCAGGAATTGAATAAATACCCGGATACTTTCCCGGAGTTCATCCAGTTCGTCCCACTTTTCAACCAGACCTTTTTCCCTGTCGAGCTCCTGCATGATTTGCTGAGCTTTATCGGGATCGTTCCAGAAATTTGGATCTTGTGTCTGTTCGGTGAGCTCTATGATTCTGACTTTACGTTTATCGTAGTCAAAGGTACCCCCTGAGCGTATCCAACCGCTCGAATAGATTATTGACTTTGTCTAACTGGATGTTCTCCATATGTAATTATCGATTTAAGATTTTAGCAATTATAATTCCGGCTACAAGGCCTCCGGCAAGAGCAGCACCAAGGCTAACTTCCGGATTCTTCTTCACATATTTTTTGGCTTGTTTATACTCTTTCCGCAATTCTTTTTGAAGTCTGTCACGCTCATTCTGCAGTTTGATGACCAGGTCATCATACGCTTCATTCAATGCTTCCTTCTCTCTATCAATCACATCTTTCAGTTCTTTCTCAAGTTTTTTTACGTTGTCCATAATTGTCCTCCATGAATGGTTATTTACACTATTGAAAAATCCACTTTTATCCGCTTCCATGCAACATGAACTGCATGGGTTTCTTACAATTAACAAAGCGAAGATTTAAATAGTTTAACCGCGAACCAATGGATAGTTCCATCTCTCAGTTCGGCTGTATTTAGATGTGTCATTCACATCATTCCATATACCACCACGCCGGTACAAGTTGTACTAATAGCGGTGAGTATTTCTACGTTTGAATGGATACATATCACTATTTAATCAATTTGGGGATTGGTAAAATCGTAGTACGTAAGACATATGCCGTTTACCGTAATCCGAACCAATCACACATCTGCTTGAGTCACATCCTGTTCCCTGTACTGCAGTTCATACAGCTTGCGATAGATTCCATCATCTTTCTCCATCAACAATTTATGCGACCCCTCTTCCCTGATCTGTCCTTTGTGCATCACCAAAATCTTATCAGCACCGCGAATGGTTGAAAGACGGTGGGCAATGACAATTGAGGTTCGCCCTTTCATCATTTTGTCGCACGCTTTGGTAACAAGCTCTTCCGTTTCGGAATCCACGCTTGAAGTTGCTTCATCCAGAACCAGGATTTTTGGATTGTAAACCATTGCACGTACAAAACAGATCAGCTGTCGCTGCCCCATCGACAGAGATGCACCGCGTTCATTCAGCACATAATCATATCCACCCGGCAGTTTAGATATAAATTTGTGGCAGTCCACCTCTTTGGAGGCACGTATTACATCTTCACGAGTGATGTCAGGATTGCCGAGTGTGATATTCTCCATCACACTTCCTGAAAAGAGTGCGTTATCCTGAAGTACGAGACCGAAGTTTTTCCTGAGTCCTCCCAGGGAAAGCTCCTTGATATTCCTGCCATCCAGCATTATCTCCCCTTCGTTAATGTCATAATATCTCATCAAAAGATTGATGATCGTGGATTTTCCGGCTCCCGTAGCCCCAACGATGGCAAGTACTTCACCGGGTTTGGCCGTAAACGAAACGTCTTTCAAAATGACTTCATCCTCTTCGTTATATGAGAACCATACGTTTTTGAAATCAATACGTCCCTTAATGTCCTGTGGATCCATAGCATCCTCAGCTTCAACAACCTTCTTTTCCGTATCCAGTACATCAAAAATTCGTTCCGAAGAAGCGAGCGCCGATTGGAGCGTATTGTACTTCTCCGAAAGTCCCCGAATCGGGTTGAAAAATTGCCGCACATATTGAATGAAAGCCAGCAAAACACCAAAGGAAACCTGATCCATCAAAGCCCTTGCTCCACCGTACCAAACCACTAAAGCCATAGCGAGACTGGCCAGAACTTCCACAACGGGCCAGAAGATTGAAAAATAAAAGATTGTTCGTATGTGAGCGTCCTTGTGCTCTTCGTTAATTCCCACAAACTGCTTTTTCTGCTTTTTCTGACGGTTAAACAGCTGAACCACAGCCATACCGCTAATGTGCTCCTGCACAAAAGAGTTCAGCCTGGCAATCTGATCTCTTACGTCCAGAAACGCAGATCGAACTTTCCCCTTGAACCAGAATGTGGAGTAAAACAAAACCGGTAAAACCAGGATGGCTATGATCGTCAATTCCCAACTCATCACCAGCATGAAGTAGAGAATGAAGAAGATCCTGAAAAGATCCCCGATCATATTTACCACACCATCAGACAGAAGTTCACTCAAAGCTTCAATATCACTGGTGGTTCGGGTAATCAAACGTCCGATAGGGTTTTTGTCGAAAAACTGAACGTGAAGTGACTGTATTTTTTCAAACACAGCATTTCTTAAACTAAAAAGTGCTCCCTGACCAAACCAGCGAGTCAGGTAGGTGTTGGCAACCAGAATAATAAACTCACCGACCAAAGCCATACCAAGCAATGCTATGATCCATAGCAGGCCGGAGTAGTCATCAACGGCTATATAATCATCAACGGCAACCTGGGTCAGCTTAGGCCGAACTGTTCCCAGAAAAGCGGCAGACAGAGTGAGGCCGATAGCAAGCAGTGCCCACCATTTATAGGGTTCAATAAAGTAGTAAAGCCGTCGAATCAATACAGAATCGACGGCTTCAGGTGCCTGTTTTTTACTCAAATCAGATTGATTTTAAAATCTATCGAAATCGTCGAAGGGTGTCCTTGGTGTAATGTGTTTTGGAGGTCTCGACGTTCCATGATTACTGTCATTTTGATCACGCTTGTCACGATTGTCATAATCGCGGCTGGGCCGTTCTCTGCGTTTTCTGCCCTGATCACTTCGGCTGCTGCGTTTGCTGCTGCTTCCGCGATCGGAACTCCTGCCTCTGCTTGAAGAGGACTTACGCTTGCGGAAATTCTTTTTCCCCTTATCGCTGCTGCGTTTGCTGCCACCTCGTGGGCTGCTCCCTTGTTTCTTATCGTCTATCTCTTTGATATAGACTTTCTGCTGAACAATTCCCTTCTCCTGTGACGGATTGGTGAAGATCGGGCGCAGTTCGGTAGCCAGCCATGCGGGGAAGAACTTCTCCCGTGCTTCTCTCAACAGGATAAACGGATTCGTATAGCGGGCTGAGAAGTGACTGATTACAAGAAGTTTGGTTTGCGCTTCATTGGCAACACGTGCAGCATCAGCAGATGTTGAATGACCTGTTTCAGACGCTTTGTCTGCCAGTGTTTCGCTGAATGTAGCTTCGTGATACAGGATATTAGTATTCATCGCCAGCTTCACGGAATTTGGGCAGTACTTTGTATCCGTGATGTAGGCAAAGCTGTCACCCGGACGTGGATGTCCTACAATCTCATACGATTTAACGACAGTGCCATCTTCCAGTTCAACGTCATCACCGGCTTTCAGCGCCTTGTACTGTTCATCTTCGGTAATGCCCAGACGCTCTGCCTTTTCAGCATCCACCTTGCCGGGTTTATCTTTTTCCTGAAACCGATAACCGAGACAGAATTTGGTGTGATTCAGTGGACGAGCTTCTACATAATACTCTTCTGCGTCCACAACCCTTGTAGACTCTGTATCCTCCTCCACTTCCACATAGTCAATTCCAAATCCGAGCTCCAGGTTTGCAAACTGAATATTCCACTCCATAAATTCCTTAATCCCCTTGGGCCCCACAATCGTTAGATCCCGGTCGCGGCGCTGAAGCTGAAGCGTGGAAATGAGGCCGATCAAACCGGAGTAGTGATCCACATCAAAGTGAGAAATAAAGATATTCTCGATTTTTGATCGTTTCAGTCCTGCTTGAAGCATTCTCATCTGCGCATTTTCGCCGCAATCGAATAGATGGACGTCGCCTTCGCGCCACAGTGCCACTGATGAAAGGTGTCTGGTTGCTGTTGGAGTTGCTGAAGCAACACCTAATGGTACAATGATCATAGTATCTCCCGCTGTATGTTTTAGGCCTTTTGCCATTCAAACAAAAGGTACCCTGTTGTGTATTTATATTATATTTGAGCTAATTCTTGTTCGAGTAGTTGTTTTTCGTACATCCTTGCGTATTGCCCCTTTCGCGCTAGCAAATCGTCATGAGAACCTTGTTCAATAATGTAACCGTCCTGAATATAAAAAATTATATCGGCGTTTTTAACCGTAGATATTCGATGTGATATCATGATGGTTGTTCTGCCGCGCATTTTTTCATTCAAATGATTCAGAATGGCTTCTTCCGTGTTGGTATCTACTGCGCTAAGTGAATCGTCTAAAACGATAATTTTTGGGTCTTTAATTAGTGCTCTTGCTATGGCCGTTCTCTGTTTTTGCCCTCCGGAAAGAGTGATACCCCGTTCTCCAACCATTGTCTCAAATTTTTTCTCAAATTCCAAAATATTCTGCAAAACCTGGGCATTGTCAGCCGCCTCTTCCACCATCTCCATCGAAGCATTCTCTACACCGAATGCAATGTTGTCCTTAATGGTCGATGAAAATAAAAATGTTTCCTGAGGTACGTATCCTATGATATCGCGAAGCTGAACCAGGTTCCAGTCTTTGATATTCAAACCGTCAATCAGAATTTCACCTTCGGTTGGATCAAAAAGACGGGGAATCAGGTTGACTAGCGTCGTTTTGCCGGCCCCTGTGCGACCTACAATCGCTACCTTGCTACCGGGTTCAATCGTCATGCTGATATCCCTGAGAGCAAATTCATCAGCACCGGGATATCGGAAGCTGACATTTCTCAATTCTATCCGGCCGGAAACTTCATCTTTCAAATTGCCTGAAGTGACATCCGTATCCTTAATTTCAATGGGTTCAGTCATTAGTTTATCAATTCGCTCCCACGATGCCAATGATTTTTGCAGTGTATTCACCGTATAACCGAGTGATGCCACGGGCCAGGTCAGGTAAGCAACGTAGATCACAAACTCGGCAATATTTCCGACCGTGATGGCCCCGTCTATCACCATAATTCCCCCCTGCCAGATCACTATCACAATGGAGGCACCGATCAGCAGGTTGAGCGTGGGGTGAAAAAGAGATTCAACCAGATCGAGCCGAAGCTTCTTTTTGCGATACTCATCGCTGATCTTCTCAAATCGATCCTGTTCATACTCTTCCCGGTTAAATGCTTTGATAAGTCGAATACTGCTGAATGCCTCCTGTGCCCTTCCAGCCACTTCGGAGTACTGATCCTGAATAATGAGCTGATATTTGTTGATAAACCCACTCACCCAATATGCAAAAGCAGAGAGAAATGGCAGTGGAATCAATGCCCAGAATGTGAGATCCGGGCTTACAATCACCATCATTGTGATGATAAAGCCAGCCCGTGTAAACGTATTAATTGTGTACATCAGCACCGGACCGAAATATTCCCTGACGCGAGCAACATCTTCCGTTGCCCTTACATAAACATCACCGGATTTATTTGCCGCAAAGTAGCGCTGAGGCAGTGAAAATAGCTTATCGATGATCCGGTTTCGGATATCAAACTCAATCTTACGGGAACTGACAATTAAAGTCTGACGGGTTGCAAACAACAGAATCCCATACATCAGTACAGTCCCGATCAGAAGCAGGGAGTTGTAGGCTAACACTACACCGGCTTCACTGCTGAAGAGCACATCAAAAATGGAGGAGTATTCACCGGAATAATCTCCCACCAAAGCTTCGACTTCATCCATTGTTCTTCGGATGAACACGGGTATCCATATCAGGAAGAAGTTAGAGCCTGTAAGAAAAAGGGCGCCTAAAAGAATGACACCCTTATATTCCCGTAAATAACGATTCAGTTTTTTTAATGAATCCACGGATGAATTTTATGATGTTATGCAGATGCTACGACAACCTGCGTAAGCAGTGGATCATTCCCTGCCTTTAAACTTCTCTTCCCAGAACTTTCCGAGTTTGAATCCTGACCGATAGGCAGCGTCAATATCATCCCCTTCAAAATAATCCCCAACAAGCGCCAGCGGAGTATCTTCCACTTCCATTTCAAAATATGGACGGTCCAGAGTTTTAGCCGGCTGACTGTATCGCCAAAAGTGCAGCTGGCTCCACTCCGGAGTTACGCTCCAACCCCCAGCAACATCAGAAAGCTCTGAGAGCAGTTCTTTTCTGATGGTCTCCTCATCCGAGTTTCTGTGTTTCCGTGCAAACTTAGCAGCGGAATGTACTACCAGCGTGCATTCATTCTGATCACTCCGCTTGGATGTCTCGTTTGAGATGAAGCGGATCGGGCTGTTTGAAGCGTGAATCCCGTCCCAATCAGGCGTGTTGGATTTTTCATAGCCGAGCATCAGTGAGTATGACGGGTTGTAAGAAACCTCATCAATATCCCGTACCATCTTGAGAGTTGAAACTTCATCAATTGTGGTATTCAGGATTCCATATGCCTGTGGAGCCGGTGTGGCAATAATTACGGCATCCGCTTCAAACGTATCCCTTGATTGCAGATTAATCATCCAGGATCGTTTTTTACGGCGGTTCTCTCCGATATGTGTCAGACCGCCAACACGTGCTTCATTTTTAACGTCCACCCAGCGGCTCAGATATTTACCGATGCTGTTCATGCCGTTTACGGCCGTAAAATTTGGACCTTCCTTTTGATTGGGATTGCGTTTTAGAACCTTCTCACCGTCGTAAAACAAAAAGTTTTCTCCCCACAATTTTATGACTTTTTTTTCGAGAAGCTCTGCGGTGAATTTTTGAAATTCTGGAGAGCGTGCAGTGAAGTATGAGATTCCATGATCAAGCTTCAGCTGCAGGTCACTTCCTGCATAGCGGGTCGCCATCCTTCCGCCAAATCCCCTGCTTTTCTCAAGAATAGTAACATCGTGCCCCGCTTGAGCAAGTATGCGTCCGGCTGTTAAACCCGCAATTCCCGCTCCGATAATCCCAATAACCATAAGAGTTCCTTCGTCCCAGTTAGTATTAATTTGTTAACTCGATAGAATCGTCACTGAAAAATTATCATTTCAAATCAAATTGAATCAAATGCTGTTGAATGATAAGTCCAGCCGGTATTCATTTTTTCAAAAACTAAAGTTAAAGAACAAATCACACTACTTCTTGTCTAATTTTTTAAAATTTTTCCGGGTGTTATAAGTAGTAAGCAGCAGGTATTAAGTAGTGGGTATTGAGAATTTGAGAGAATGCACCTCAAGACTCAAGACTCAAGACTCAAAAAGATGAGAGAAAACTCAGAATAATAGCCAGCCGATTCGTGGTACATTACCTGATAAACTCGCATTTTGCCCCTGCCTCTCGCCTATAAATCAGACATCAAATACCGTCACCCTTGGCGTGGCCATATCCTTATCCAGCAGTGCGGGCCAGTAGGCAACAACCTCGCTGGCTTTCGGTCGGCCACCGGCAAATCCGGTTACGCCACTCGGACCTGTCAAAATCAGTGGAGCAATCTCCATTCCAAAACGGTTCAGGTCCTCACGGGAATCTCCGTGAACGGATATGCGCAACTGAACTTCGTTGATATCACTTAAGTCGTTGTTCAGCAGGTCAGCATCCTCATTGCACGAATTCAGGCCGACAAACTCAATATTGGTGTCTCTGAACTCTATTCCGATTTTTTCTGCACGTTTCAACAGAATATCTCCTGCGGTTTTCGCTTTCTTCACGGCATCCGGCCAGCTGTAAACCAATGTGGATGAGAGCTTATATCCGTCAATGTAGCTGGCAGAGATTTTATAGGTGGGTGTAGCCGGCTTTCCGGTAATTCCCCAGACCTTCACGCGGTTCTCTCCATCCTGTTTTAGTTGAATGGATGAAAAATCGGCAATGCAGTCCGGTGTGATATAGCTTGCGGGATCCCCGATTTCGTAGAGCAGCTGCTCTTTTACCGTCATCTCGGAAACCAGTCCGCCGGTATTCTCATGCTTGGTAACATAAAATGTACCATCCGGATGAGCCTCGATAATCGGAAAGCCGATATCCACAAAATCTTCTACTTTCTCCCAATCGGTGAAGTTACCGCCGGAAACCTGTCCGCCACACTCAATGATATGGCCGGCAATGGTACCGGTCGACATCAGATCGTAATTGTCAAAATCCCAGCCAAATTCATACACCATCGGTGCAAGAGTAAGACCTGTATCGGTCACGCGACCTGTAATGACAATATCCGCACCTTTTTCCAGCGCTTCCACAATTGGCCGGCAACCAAAATAAACGTTGGCACTCAGCAAGTCATCTTTCACACTGCTGATCTTTTCACCGGTTTCCATATTCTTCAGATCGTGGCCCTTTTCAATCAACTGATCCAGGTTTGGCAGGATATCATCCCCATCCACAACGGCAATTTTCAATCCCGATACCCCCTTCTCTATCGCCATCTCCAGAATGGCGTCCTTACAGGCCAGCGGGTTCACACCACCGGCATTGGAGATTACTTTCACCCCATCATTTTTGATTTCATTCAGTGTACGTTCAATGACGGTGACAAAATCGCGGGCATAGCCGTATTTCTCATTTCTCATGCGCTGTTTCTGCATGATGGACATCGTTACCTCTGCAAGATAATCCATCACCAGGTAATCCACTTTTCCTCGTTTCACCTGCTCCACAGGCGCGTCAGGCAAATCGCCCCAGAAACCCTGCCCGGACGCAATTCTGATATACTCTTTCACAAATAGCTCCTTTTTACTTTTTTAAACATCGAATAGATGTGCAAAATATCGGAATTCCAATACTCAAATCCCAACTATCATATCGCAGGTCGCAGGTGAGTACTTGTACAATGGGTCGCTGACCCGTTGAATCCTGCAAAGTTCTAACAGATAGAATTTGAAAAACTTTAAATCCGAATTACAAAAATGCTTAGCCCACCTGGATTATAATCTGGCATTTAAAATTTAATATTTATAGTTCAGCACTCTACCCTGTTGTGCTTGAATTTAATTACAAATTGTAATACATTATGTATCACATTAAATATAAAACCAATAACCATGAAATCCGTACGATTACCCAAAGAACTGGAAGAAGAGTTGGAAACTCTTTCTTCATCCACAAATAAATCCCACTCAGACATTATTCGGGAGGCATTGGTGGAGTACATCGCAAAAGAGAAGCGTGGGCAACGACCATATGATACCGGAAAAGAGTTTTTCGGTAAGCGGGGAAGTGGCGATACCGATCGATCAGTAACCTATAAATCCCGAATAAAGGAGAAACTTAATGCAAAATAGTCTGATTGATGCCGGGCCTATCATCGCTCTATTTGACAAGAGTGATCAATATCATCAAAAGGTTCTTACCTATATGAAAGAGTACAGTGGACGGCTTGTCACAACCTGGCCGGTTATTACTGAAGTGTGCTATATGCTCGATTTCAGTCGTGAAACTCAACTTGATTTCCTCGATTGGATTATTGCAGGTGGTATTAATGTACACATTCTTAAAAAATGGCAGTTGGCCGGAATCCGCAGTTATTTCCTTAAATATTCTGATCTTCCGGCAGACCTTGCCGACTGTACCCTTCTGGAAGTTGCCGAATCTGAAAACCTTGATTCAATTCTTACTTTGGATCGGGATTTTAATGTATACAAACTGAGTAATGGACGTTATTTGAAAAATTTGCTCCAATCGTAGGTCATTTGCCTATTGGCGGTATACGGCATATGGTATACATGTTCTGTCATATCAATTGTAGTGATGAACTCTGTTCTATATAAAGTTGAAATGCCTTTTCCAACATACCAATCCATTAGATTCTTATGAACTTATAAACGATTCACGCTTTTCCGCCTCTACTCTATTCATCTCACTAAACCAATCCCTCTGCTCGGCGGGAATTTATCTCTAATCATTATACCCCGCACTGTGCTGTCGCTTGTACGGGGCTATTGATATTTTGCCCCTTCAGGGCAATTTCAAATAAAGATTATCAGTTTTGATATTGACTCAATACGATTAACGGATCGCTATAAATGACCACTCACTCTTTGTTTGGTATCATTTAAAAAAAGGTATTTAATATGCCAACCCCTCTATTCGTCGGGAAATAAATCAACCATTTTTAACCCCAGATTCTGTTTTTTTCTATAGCTGTTCGATGAGACATTACATGAGTGAGTCCCAAATATAAAGGGATAGTTTTTGTTTCAATGTTTTTAAACTGGAAAATGAGTTTAAACTATTAGTACAGCCATGCTATACTTCGTAGCCATCAATTCAATGATGGGTTATAGAACAACATATCCCAACGCCCGCCGAACAGAGAGAATAGTTCGGAACCCTGATTCAGGTTGAGGCGGTGGCCAATGAGAGTGAGATCGACACCCTATCAATCAAAAAGGGTCAGGAAATTTCACACAACGGATCTGTTGTCTATTTTGTCACCGGTGCAGAGCACCTGGACGAAGTGAGATTTCTTTATCAATATTTAACAAGTAAATAACCGAGATCAAAACCGGGCAATTTTTAACTCTTGCACTACAAATCACCCTTGAAATAAAAGCATATATATGCTAATATGTTTTTATGCGAACAACAATAGACATACCGGATCACCTGATGAAAAAGGCGAAGATGAAAGCGGTCAAGGATGGAGTGAGCCTGAAGGAGTTTTTTACCCGGACACTGGAAAAAGAGTTCTCTGATGAAGGACCTGACACCTCTGCCCCATGGAAAACCTTAAAAGGAAAGGGTTCCGCGAAAAATCTTACCCCGGATGATTCCGGCTTTGAGGGTTACTCCGGCCCCGACTGGAATCACGGTGTATCCGTGAATGAACCCAAAACGTAATGGTTCTTCTGGATACCCACATTTGGCTGTGGTGGCTATTGGGCGAAGATAATTTAACTCCGAATGAACGCTCGGCAATTGATACTCTTGCTGAACAAAAACGAGTTGCAATCTCTTGGGTATCTGTATGGGAAACCGAACTCCTGGAACGCAAAGGCAGAATTAGTTTAGAACCGGATGCTGAAACATGGCTTCGAAAAGCAGTAAGTCCAAATATTACAACGATACTTGCTGCAGATGTAGATGTTGTGCTGGCTCAGCGAAAACTTCCGGATACATTTCACAATGATCCGGCCGACAGACTCATTACAGCAACATCCATACTACCCGGCTACCCGCTTGCCACAAGAGACGGACGAATAAGAAAAGCCGGCTGCTGCCCTATCTGGGAACCCTGATCAATAACCTCATCCTGTCACCACAATTCTCATCCTGAACGGAGTGAAGGATCTCCAAGTGTGTAAGTTAACACCATGAGACTCTTCGCTGGTTCAGAGTGACATCAACGTCATCCTGAGTGAAACGAAGGATCTCCAAATGTGTAAGTTAACACCAAAAGATTCTTCGGCAGGCTCAGAATGACGGAGGCATCGTCTTAAGTGACAGTATTGCGTCATCCTTAACCCTGCCATCGTCATCCTGAGTGAAACGAAGGATCTCCCTATGTTGGATTAATGATTACGAGATCTTTCACTATCGCTCAGAACGACACTAACGTCACTCTGAGCTCCGCGAAGAGTCTCCTGGTGTTGATGTTAACCAATCAACAGCAGCTAAGATAAACTTACCTTAAGAAAATCTTATAAATTCCGATAACAAAATCGGTCAATTTATCGGTAACAAATTCCCTCTGAATTACTCCTATATATAAATGCTTTTTTTCAATCCCTTTTTCCATTCAGACCGTTTTTATTTATTTCCAAATCATATGAATTGCATGCGTAAATTCGATTATAAATACCTCTTGATTCTACCGGCTGCACTCTTTCTGATCCAGTGCGAAACACCCGGCGATCCCGATTTCAACCTCTCTCAAAAAATTGATGCCCCTCTGATTGCAGAGAGTAATTTTCAATTCATGGGTGGCAGCAACGCTCTCATCGACACAACATCGGAGGATCTTTCAGGACTCTTTTCCGTCGACGGCAACAACAACATCTCCCTTGTCAGAGAAGAAACATTCGATTTCGACGATCTGGATGATGCCATTCCGGAGATCAATGTTGACCCGACTCAGTTTGATGCGGAAGTAGGTGAAATTGTTCTGTCCGATTTCTCATCTCAGGATGAAAACGGCAATTTGGGACAGGCCGGCTTCTCTGACCTGACCGGCGTTGGTACGGCTCCGCAGGAAGGAGATCCAATTCCCGGTGCACAGACCCCTTTCCCCGTCGAGATCGATCTGGATACCGATCTTTTTGAATCGGCTACCATCAAACAAGGTGCTGTTGAAATTGTACTCAGCAATGAGCTTGGTTTTGATATCGATCTGATTAACCTGGAACTGCTCAGTAATGGGAATTCGGTTTCTTCGGATCAGCTCACTTCATTTTTACACGGAACAAGCCGAACCCTCACTTTTCCCATCGTGGATGATCCTCAGACAGATCCAGAAGTCCTTCTAACGAACCTCTCGGTAGAAGTGGAAATTGAATGGTCAACCCAGACAATGCAGAGTGACGCCGGGGAACTTATTGTTAATAGCGCAGGCGGAGATAACCTGATTGCGTCTGAAGTGGCCGCAGCAATCCCTCAACAGGAATTCAGCTTTGCCGGCACTACCGCATTCGATGACAGCGAGTTTATTTTCAGCTCACCGGAACACTATGTTCAGCTTCAATCCGGCACCCTTGCCGTTCAAAATATTTTAAACGGTATTGATGTGGATCTCAATAACCTGCAGATCTCCTTCCCGGATATTCGAACTGAACCATGGAGTGAGGCAGATTCACTGGTTATCACGTTTGAAGGTGACAACGCAATTACACGTAACAACACTCAACCGATATCGCAAAATATCGACCTTACGGATACCAGAATCTACGCGGACAATAATGAAGTGGATTATCACATTTCCGGTGTGACGGAAGACACGCAGCAGAGCGACGATCCCATCCGAACCATTCAGGAGTCGGATGCAGTCTCGGCTGAAGTTGCGATTGAGAGCCTGGTTCTGGCTGAAGCATTTGGCATTCCTTCATCCCGGGAAGCCACACTCAATAATGATGACCCCAGCAATGGATCAGATATCGATTTGTTAAATAACAGTGAAGCTGAAATTATCGAAATCGAAGGCATCAATGATCTCTCCCGAAAAGTGAGCGGGATTGAATTTTCCGATGCCTCCCTTTCCGTAAACTACTCCACCAATACCAATTTGCCGGTTCGTGTGATCGGAGCATTTCTGGGTCGCGATTCTGATGGACAGACCTTCTTCCTCACCGGAACACCGGGTACACCTCAACAGGTACCCGATGGCGAAGAACCCGGCCGGTTAACGCTCGATGGATCATCCATATCGGCTAATAATCTGCTACAGTTTGAACTGGAACACAGCGGAAATCCGGGAGAAATTCAAACAGTAACATTTGACCGGAACAACACCAATATCAACGAGTTTTTTAACCGGCTGCCGAACGAGATTCGATTTGTTGGAATCGCCTTGATCAATGAAAATGAAACAGAAGGCACCGTCCGGAATCCAGTTCGGTTTGATCCGGATTTCAGGATCAACATACCTCTCTCCTTTCGAACGGATATGGCCACATTTGTGGATACAACGTCACAGGATTTGGAAAATCTCCCCGGACCCGATGACGATGAGTCTATTGAGGAGGGATCCCTGCACATACAATACAGTAATCGCATCCCGCTCGGTTTCAACATACAGCTCCAGTTCCTGGATGAGAATGATGCCCTGCTTACATCGGTTCCGCTCGACGGAGAATCCGGAATCGAGTTTACTCCAGCTCCTGTGAATTCTAACGGTACATCGGAAAGCTCCGAAAAAGGGACAGCGTCGCTAAATCTGAACCGCCAGCAGCTGGATCTGCTCAATCAGACCCGCAACGTACGGATCTCAGCTGATATCCTGACGTCAGGTGACAGTGAGGTCAGTATCCGGGACACGGATGATGTTTCCATCAGCGTCAGCGGTTCATTCTCCATCCTAACAAACATCAACTGAGGCCGGTACCATGAGATTATCCTTTATCAGACGACTTTATCGGGCATTTTTACTTCTCCTGATTCTGCTGGGCTTTGCAGGTTCAAAAGGAGTTTTGGGACAGGCTTCCCATCAAACAGCTAAAACCGTTGCGCTTGGAAGCGGAGGTACAGCCTACCAGGATCTCTACCACGCCAACTTTGTAAATCCTGCCAACCTGATGCTTAATCACAACAGCAGGCCGAAGATTACGCTTGGGATCGCCGGCGGGGTCTATGGTCAGGGAGGCGGTTCACTGCTGAACATCAGCACATACAACGACTACCTCACCACCGGACTCACGATTGAAGGTGCAGTAGCAGACGAAATGCTCAATGCCTGGTTTGGCACATCCGACAGCAATATGCGATCCGCTTCTTTCGATTTCGGTGTGCTTCCGGTTGGCGCTGTTTATCGTACGCCGGACTGGACAGTCAGCATTGCACAGCGTTCCCGCGCGGCCGGACGAACCGCAACCTCAAGGGGATTTGCCGATCTCGTTTTTCGCGGACTCGATTCGAACTATTTCAATGAAGCCCGGGCAGTAAATAGCACGCAGGAGTTTTACGCATGGCATGAACTTTCGGTTGGATTTGCAACCACAATTTTTGAACAGGATCGCTTTCTCGGATTGGGACGTAACCTGCGCATTCATGCCGGTATTGCCCCCAAACTATTGCTGAGTGCAGACTTCGCATCCGTAAACCTGGAATCCGATCTTAGGATTGATGGTGTATCAGCCAATTCGGGTGGAGAGTTGCAGCATAATTTTGCCTACACCCTTCAGACCATCGGACGCCGTGCGGAACAGCTGGAAGCCTACAACCGGGATCGACAGGCCGGTCTGGAGCCAAAACTGAATGACTACCTGGACTTTGAGTCCGGTGATGTGACCGGTTTCAGCGGAACGTCCCTTGGAGTCGATCTGGGAGTTTCCGCAGAGCTGGATCTGCATCAAAATGCATTTGGAAACTTCGGACTCTTCCGGGGAGTGAAGAAACTCACGGTCGGTCTCTCCATTACCGATTTTGGCGCCATCTCCTATTCCGATAATGCGCGAAGCTTTGAAGCTGCCGAGGACTTCACCTGGAGAGGTTTTAATTATGATCAGGAGACCATCGACGATGAGTTTGACGGCGATGATAGCGCCTATTTCGAGTCGGTACTGGTTGATAGCATTGGTAATGATGTTTACGGTAATTTTAACACATCTGAGAAATCCTCACACTCCGTTGGCCTGCCAACCATGATCCGGCTTGGTTCACACTTGCAGCTTGGAAAATTTGGGTTTATGGCTGATCTGGGAGCCGGAATTGTTGACCGCGGAATTAACAGTAGGAGGATGCATCTCTCACTTGGTTCGGAGTACAAATTCTTCAACATCATACCGCTTCGCGGAGGAGTTCGGGCCGGTGGTTACAGCAGCACCACCTGGCATGCCGGCACGGGAGTGGAGCTTCGAAACTTCGAATTCACGCTGGGTGCAGCCGCAACCGGATCCTCCAAAAATAACGGAGCCTCCCTCGCCGCCGCCTGGAGCGGATTCGTGGTGCATTTTTAATTCTCGTCAGACGGCTAAGGTCCGTCAGACGAATGAATGTTGAATGCAAATTAATAAGAAATGCATCGAGTAGCATGACCTTCTCCCCTGGAGGGGAGTACTCTCTGAAGCTTTAGCGAAAGAGAGGGAGGGGTGTTTCATACCCGCCACGAAGACTCAAAGGCTCCAAGAATCACGAAGATCTCAGCGAAAATAAGCGATTTAATCCGTGCTACTCTGCGAGAAACTATGAACCACATCACGAAAGCTTTCGGGAAGTGTCATTCACAGAGTCGCACAGTGTTTGAACTGTAACTTTATTGTTTATTTGAAAATCAAGATATCATATCTGTAACCTGCCACGTGTATTTGTGATCCCGAGTATTCGGGGAAGCCTGTAACCTGAGATTCTCGCTGCTAACATCTGGCATCTTGCCAATAAAACGAAACTCGTCAGGCGAACCGTCGAAAAGCACGCCGGAATTCGACAGACGAGAATCCTCCGCGAAAATTTGCGACCCAATCCGCGCTTCTCTGCGAGAACCTTGTACTCAAAACCACAATGTCACGCAGAGTATCTCACATTGTACCACAGAGTCTTTCGCTAAACGGTAACCAAGAACATACCTTGTGCACATTACGGTTCAGAATCCCTCAACTCCGATCAGAAATAAGTACTTAATTTTCTATCTTCAAACATCAAAAATTCCATCATTCAACTCCCATTTATGAACGGCAGCTACTTCAGAAGAATCATCAATACCGCATCTATTGCAATCTTTATTGGCCTGGCAGCCCCAGTGATGGCAATGGAATTACAACTTTATGCACAAAACAGCTCTGAGTTTAGTGAAAAGGCAAATGGGAAAAGTGAGACAGCGACTGATTCATTAATCCATCATCGGTATACGGATAATCAAAATTTCAAATACCAAATACCAAATTCCAAGCACCAAATTCCAAATACCAAATCCAAAGTTCTCGACTCTGCTCATACTGACGTATGGATTGGTCGAACTGACGAAGCCCAGCTGCAAACCGCCAACTACCATATACCATCTACCATTGACCGAACAAAAGCTTTCAACCTTAAACATTCAAATCAAAACCTTCGAAATTCAATATTCAACATTCAACATTCAACATTCGCATTAAACAGCTCCCTTATCACCTCCACATCAAACAGTCTCCCTTTCCACCTCCAAACCAACAGACTGGGAACCGTCGATCCCAACTCTACCAACTTTCTGAATCGAATTCGCGCAACCGGTGATCTCAATGAAACTGAAAACTTCAAAATTGACTACGGCACGGACCTCGCCCTGCGCATCTCCGAAAACTCCACTGTATTCTTCCCTGAGCTCTACCTGGGAGCGGAATACGGCGCATTTCGCCTGGATTTCGGACGATTCGACCGCCCTATAGGCCTGAATAACCACGATCTCTCGATTGGCTCCATGATGGTCAGCCGCAACGCCGTCCCCATTCCCCGCATCATAATCTCCAACCCGGAGTTCACCGACATTCCTTGGACCGAAGGCATTGTTCAGTTTAAAGGGCTGTTCAGCCACGGCTGGTTTACGGATGAGCGATACACCGACTCGCCCTACCTCCACCAGAAATTCCTCTACCTCAAAGTAAATGCGGGACCGATTTCTACAACTGGTGGAATCGTTCATAACGCTCAATGGGGTGGAACGCATCCTACTTTTGGCCGTGCACCGCAATCTTTTGACGATTATTTGCGAATCGTATTATCCCGGCCGGCTGATCCCAGCAGCAATGCACCACCCGCACAAATATCAAATGCATTAGGTAATTCCATAGCCGCCTATGAATTCGCCATGGAATATGAAGGAGAAAGATTCGATCTTTCAGCAACCCGGCTTTTTTATCTTGAGGACTCTGTTTCAAAACGTTTCCGCAGTCCCTGGGACGGTGTGTGGGGAGTTAATCTGTCCTTTGATGATCAGGATCGACTTTTGAACGCCATCACATATGAACACATTAACACCCGCAGGCAAGACGCCAAATCGGATGAAGAGCGGGGACGTGCAGGATATTACAACCATAGCTATTATCGATCAGGTTGGTCTCATCATAACAGAACCATCGGAATTCCTCTGATCACACGAGATCCGGAAACTGATCGTGTGGATAACAACATCATTGTGGGACACCACATGGGAATAACCGGACAGCTCCACTCCACTTTGAGATACAAGATTTTAGGTACCTACACCCGCAACTACGGAATTGGGATGGGTAAAGCCCCGCGCGGATCCATCGACTTTGAAGAACGCCGGGAAGATAACTACTCCCTGATGCTGGAGTTAGGCTACACTCCGAAGGTCATGCAAAGTATACAGATCAACGCATCCATTGCCTTTGACACCGGAGAGTTTTATGGAAACAGAGTCGGTGGAGAGGTTGGAGTACGCTACACCTTCGACTGACGAATCCCACGAAAGTGGTTCGTCTGTCGAATTTTTAAGTACTAATAAAACGACTTTTAACCACAACGAGCACAATGTCTCCCCTTGAGGGGAGTACTCTCTGAAGCTTTAGCGAAAGAGAGGGAGGGGTGTTTCAAGCCCGCCACGAAGACTCGAAATCTCAAATGTTCACGAAAAAACTCTCCGCAAATATCTGCGATCAAAATCCGCGCCCCTCTGCGTGAACCATGAACCACATCCCGAAAGCTTTCGGGAAGTGTCATTCACAGAGTCGCACAGTGTTTGAACTGTAACTTTATTGTTTATTTGAAAATCAAGATATCATATCTGTAACCTGCCACGTGTATTTGTGATCCCGAGTATTCGGGGAAGCCTGTAACCTGAGATTCTCGCTGCTAACATCTGGCATCTTGCCAATAAAACGAAACTCGTCAGGCGAACCGTCGAAAAGCACGCCGGAATTCGACAGACGAGAATCCTCCGCGAAAATTTGCGACCCAATCCGCGCTTCTCTGCGAGAACCTTGTACTCAAAACCACAATGTCACGCAGAGTATCTCACATTGTACCACAGAGTCTTTCGCTAAACGGTAACCAAGAACATACCTTGTGCACATTACGGTTCAGAATCCCTCAACTCCGATCAGAAATAAGTACTTAATTTTCTATCTTCAAACATCAAAAATTCCATCATTCAACTCCCATTTATGAACGGCAGCTACTTCAGAAGAATCATCAATACCGCATCTATTGCAATCTTTATTGGCCTGGCAGCCCCAGTGATGGCAATGGAATTACAACTTTATGCACAAAACAGCTCTGAGTTTAGTGAAAAGGCAAATGGGAAAAGTGAGACAGCGACTGATTCATTAATCCATCATCGGTATACGGATAATCAAAATTTCAAATACCAAATACCAAATTCCAAGCACCAAATTCCAAATACCAAATCCAAAGTTCTCGACTCTGCTCATACTGACGTATGGATTGGTCGAACTGACGAAGCCCAGCTGCAAACCGCCAACTACCATATACCATCTACCATTGACCGAACAAAAGCTTTCAACCTTAAACATTCAAATCAAAACCTTCGAAATTCAATATTCAACATTCAACATTCAACATTCGCATTAAACAGCTCCCTTATCACCTCCACATCAAACAGTCTCCCTTTCCACCTCCAAACCAACAGACTGGGAACCGTCGATCCCAACTCTACCAACTTTCTGAATCGAATTCGCGCAACCGGTGATCTCAATGAAACTGAAAACTTCAAAATTGACTACGGCACGGACCTCGCCCTGCGCATCTCCGAAAACTCCACTGTATTCTTCCCTGAGCTCTACCTGGGAGCGGAATACGGCGCATTTCGCCTGGATTTCGGACGATTCGACCGCCCTATAGGCCTGAATAACCACGATCTCTCGATTGGCTCCATGATGGTCAGCCGCAACGCCGTCCCCATTCCCCGCATCATAATCTCCAACCCGGAGTTCACCGACATTCCTTGGACCGAAGGCATTGTTCAGTTTAAAGGGCTGTTCAGCCACGGCTGGTTTACGGATGAGCGATACACCGACTCGCCCTACCTCCACCAGAAATTCCTCTACCTCAAAGTAAATGCGGGACCGATTTCTACAACTGGTGGAATCGTTCATAACGCTCAATGGGGTGGAACGCATCCTACTTTTGGCCGTGCACCGCAATCTTTTGACGATTATTTGCGAATCGTATTATCCCGGCCGGCTGATCCCAGCAGCAATGCACCACCCGCACAAATATCAAATGCATTAGGTAATTCCATAGCCGCCTATGAATTCGCCATGGAATATGAAGGAGAAAGATTCGATCTTTCAGCAACCCGGCTTTTTTATCTTGAGGACTCTGTTTCAAAACGTTTCCGCAGTCCCTGGGACGGTGTGTGGGGAGTTAATCTGTCCTTTGATGATCAGGATCGACTTTTGAACGCCATCACATATGAACACATTAACACCCGCAGGCAAGACGCCAAATCGGATGAAGAGCGGGGACGTGCAGGATATTACAACCATAGCTATTATCGATCAGGTTGGTCTCATCATAACAGAACCATCGGAATTCCTCTGATCACACGAGATCCGGAAACTGATCGTGTGGATAACAACATCATTGTGGGACACCACATGGGAATAACCGGACAGCTCCACTCCACTTTGAGATACAAGATTTTAGGTACCTACACCCGCAACTACGGAATTGGGATGGGTAAAGCCCCGCGCGGATCCATCGACTTTGAAGAACGCCGGGAAGATAACTACTCCCTGATGCTGGAGTTAGGCTACACTCCGAAGGTCATGCAAAGTATACAGATCAACGCATCCATTGCCTTTGACACCGGAGAGTTTTATGGAAACAGAGTCGGTGGAGAGGTTGGAGTACGCTACACCTTCGACTGACGAATCCCACGAAAGTGGTTCGTCTGTCGAATTTTTAAGTACTAATAAAACGACTTTTAACCACAACGAGCACAATGTCTCCCCTTGAGGGGAGTACTCTCTGAAGCTTTAGCGAAAGAGAGGGAGGGGTGTTTCAAGCCCGCCACGAAGACTCGAAATCTCAAATGTTCACGAAAAAACTCTCCGCAAATATCTGCGATCAAAATCCGCGCCCCTCTGCGTGAACCATGAACCACATCCCGAAAGCTTTCGGGAAGTGTTATTCACAGAGTATCACAGTGTTTGATTTTAAATTCATTGTCTAATTGAAATAAAGCTATCTGTTACCTGCTACGTATATTTGGTGGTACCGAGTATTCGGGGAAGCCTGCAACCTGAGGCCTGAATTGAACTCGTCAGGCGAACCGCTGTGTGGAATTCGACAGACGAGGAGGAGAGTAGTTTGAAATTGATCTATTTTATCTCAAACTAAAACGGATTCCAGTCTCAGCTTGATAAGATCCTTTTTCTCCAGAGTCGCCAATGTAGAAGTACGGCCTTTTTTATCCACAAACTCCACCTCAGCCATTGTTTCGGATAAATTAACCACTACCGTTCCCACATCTCCTCTGTGTAAATTCTTTTCCGGGAAATCCTTCAAAAGGGCAACTGTATGTAATTCTTTAATAGTATTCATGAATAAATTTATATGATAATGTAGCAAGTAACAAGCTCAGGAATATTTCTTCCTGATTTAAGTATCCATATGGTTCTAACGAGTGCAAACCGGTTGTTAATATTTACACCGAGATCAGCACTGAATCGTTTTCCAAATTGATCCTCATAGGCCGGCACTAATTCAGCGTCATTTATTTCTCGTAATATCTTCTCTTTTAAAATTTCTGCTTCCCTCCTATGAATTCCCAACTGAGAAGCAAAAACTCTGGCTTTATGTTTACCGACCGGATGATTTGGATTCAGGCAGTAATCCCTCAATTTTCGTATATCAATATGAAACTCGTCAAACTCCACGGTGTAATTAGGCTTGTCTTTATGATTAGGGGAAAAAATATATAAACTTCTGCATTTCTAACCACAACGAGCACAAAGAACTTCACAACATACACAACGTCTCCCCTTGAGGGGAGTACTCTCTGAAGCTTTAGCGAAAGAGAGGGAGGGGGTTTAATCTCTGCCTTGAAGTTCCTCTGCGATTGTATCTGTGAGAAACAGGAACCACGAAGTTTCGCAGTGTCATTCACAGAGTTCCACAGTGTTTGATATGTATCTACATAGGACAACACACAGCATAAAAGTTCTATCTTTCCTGGCCGGTATCGAGATATGATTTACACTATCGGATCGTTATATTCACTGATGATGATTTAAAAAGTCAAACTTAACTGCCATGGAATCGAACCCGGAAAGAAAACTCAGCATTGCAAAGAAACTATTGGATCTGAATGATGATTCAGTACTGGATGAGATTGAGCACCTGTTGACTGAGAACGAAACAGTAGCCTATACTTCTGACGGAAAACCATTGACAAAAACGCAATATCAAGATCATCTGGAAAACATTAGCAACGATATTCATTTCGGTGCGAAAACTTATGATTCCGATAAAGTCAGGGAGTATATTGTAAATCGAAAATCATGAATGTTGTATGGTCCGGACAGGCGAGAAACTCTCTTGCCAACATTTATGAGTACATTTATCAAGACAGCCCCGAAGCAGCAAACAAAGTTCTTGATGCCATTCTTACAAAAGCGGGAACACTTAGCGATCCGCGAATTGAATATCCTGTCGATCCAGTTCTCGGTAATCAAAAGTATAGATTTATTTTGCAGTGGAGTTTCAAAATAATTTATGAGAGAACACCTGAAAAAGTTGTCATTCTAGATATTTTCCACACCCGCCAAAATCCCGGCAAGCTGGCTTTTTGAGGAAAAAGAAAAGGTTGATTAGTCTCAGAGTACACAGGAATTTTGCCCCAACCAATATTTTCTGGAAATTAAGTTCATTTGCATCCAATGATCGAATTTGGAGATAAGGAATGTGAAAATAAATAAGGCGGATTTACCAATTAAGCTTCCATGTATTTTTTAGTCAATATAAACCTTTAACCACAACGAGTACAAAGGATTTCACAACGTACACAACATCTCCCCTTGAGGGGAGTACTCTCTGAAGCTTCAGCGAAAGAGAGGGAGGGGTGATCCAGACCTGCCACGAAATCCCAAAGATTCCAAGATTCACGCAGACCTCAGCAAAAATAAGCTATTAAATCCGAACTCTTCGAATAGAACCTTTAACCACAACGAACACAAAGGTTGTCACAAAGTACACTAAGAGAAACTCAGCGAAAATCAGCGATTAATCCGCGTCCCCCCGCGAGAATCATGAACCACAAAGTTACGCAGTGTCATTCACAGAGTCGCACAGTGTTTGATTTTTATCTTCATTGTCCAGATAATATCTAAGTATCCTCAACCTGCCAAGTCTGTTTCACTTTATTGTAATTCGTCTTCTTTCCGGGTACACATGTAGATTCTTCACTCCGTTCAGAATGACGTGATTGAACCCAGAACGACGAAACAGTCATTCTGAGCTTGCTGAAGAATCTCCGGTATTTCACTTCCACATTGGGAGATCCTTCGCTGCCACTCAGGATGACTAATTCATCAGACAAACCGCTGCGTGGAATTCGACAGACGAGAAGCTTGAAGCCTGAAACCTGCAGCAGGCCGCCTGGAAATTACACCTGCTCCGCTTCTCTCTTTCTTTGCTGACCGGAAAAAGCTTGATTACTCCGTTCATTCCTTTCAGCTACTCTCTCCTGGTAGGTAAAGTACCGCTCCAGATCAATGATCCCCATCTTTTTGAAAAAGGCACGCTTAAAGCCGCTGGTCGGCAGAAACGTAACCATGGAGAGAATAATCACGCCCAGAACAATATTGTTATTCAGGTGCGCCAGGGCGATTCCAAGAAGCCCAATCAGAATAGTCACGAGGTAGAGCATCACGGCCGTTTGTCGCTGAGAAAATCCTATTTCCAGCAGTTGATGATGCACATGATCCCGGCCCGGTGTAAACGGACCGTCGCCACGAGCCAGGCGCTTCAGGAATACGGTAAGCGTATCGTAGAGAGGAATGGCAAGGAATGCAACGGGCAGCACGGAGGATGCGTCGCTGTAGATAATCGAGTATCCGCGAATATCACTCAGACCGATATATTGAACCGTCATAAACGCCAGAAGAAAACCCACGACCAGCGATCCGGTATCTCCCATAAAGATATTGGCGGGATGAAAATTGTGCAGCAGAAAGCCCAGTAGAGAAATCGAAGTAAAAAGTGCCAGAATGGTCATTGGCATATTTCCGGCAGAGAAAAATCCGGCTGCCAGGAACAGAGAGGCAATCAGCCCGATACCGCCGGCCAGGCCATCAATCCCGTCAATCAGGTTGTATGCGTTCATAATCACGATTACCGTAAAGAGCGTAACCGGGATCGAGAGGAAAAGTGTAATCTCACCAATTCCAAAAATTCCGTTGAAATCTCCGATCATGGCATTACAGCCGAAAATAATCAGCATTCCAGTCAGGATCTCAACGGCCAGCTTCTTATTGGGTGAGAGCCCCATGATGTCATCCTTCAAACCTGTAAAGAAAAGCATCACGAGAGCTGCGGAAAGATATCCGAAACCGTTCATCTGATCGGCATAGCCGCTGAGGGCGTATCCGAGAAAGAGGCCGATGAAGATGGCCACCCCTCCGAGGGATGAAATATAGCGGTCGTGGAGTTTGCGTTCCCCGTCCGGTTTATCGTAAAGATCTTTGTGATAGGCCACCTTAATCAGCAGCGGGATAAGTGAATAAACCACACCCGCCGAAATAACTGCGGCGATTGTTAGCTGTAGCAGTGAAAGTTCCATCTGGTCTGTATTATGTCGGCCTTACTCTCATTTTTGTTAGATACAGGGTAAGCCCAAACTTCTCTGATATTTATTATTAAATCGGGGTTCTCATAACATCTTTTATCCTTTCAAGGCTACAATATAAAACATTTCCATAATTATGGAAATCTAATATTTACAGAAAATTATATTTTAATGTTTTCTCTCATACATTCGCGACGATCAAGCTTTAAGAATAAGTACGGATGACTCTGCATTGATGAGTGCTAACCAAAAAGATCACGGCATTTACTGCGCTCTGTCCGTTGTGCCTCCGTTGTGCCCGCCGTGGTTAAAAGAAGTGAAAACTGAAAAGTAAAAAGGAAAAAAAGGTGCCCAATATAAAACCCAAACGACCACTTCAATATTCGTCATTCATTATTCGACATTCTGCGGTTCGGATTATGTAAATGATTTTTTACCACAGTTATCACAGCGATTATTCAAGGCGCATACGACGTTGTGATCGCTGTGCCTCCTTTGTGTTCGCCGTGGTTCACATCTTCAGCAATTGTCTCATCTTAAGAGCTCAAAAAGATTACAACATGATTGTAGAAAATAGGTTCGATTCCATAATCAAAAGACATTCACCACAGTGATCACAGCGATTTTTCACGGCGTTCACCACGCTGCGTCCATGGCCTGTCCTGAGCTTGTCGAAGGGTGCTTCCGTTGTGTCCGCCGTGGTTCACACCTTCAGCTATTGTCCGGATTATCAAATTACAATATTACCCGCTTAATCCCCTGTTTCATTAGCTTCACATTAAAATTCAGAAGTAACCCAAGCCTGCAGTTTGTCAGTTTCAAGTAGGTCAATACCTGGGCTAAGTGGATATCATGAGGTGCATCTACGGACTTTAATTCAACAATCAGTCTGCTATCAACAAACAGATCCAGGCGATATGCAGTTGCAATGGATCTCCCTTTATACTCAAGCGGTACTTCCTGCTGTGCAGTAAACGGTATTCCGGTATCCCATAACTCAGCCTCCATCGCCATCTGATACGCCGACTCCAGCAACCCTGGGCCAAGGTTTTTGTGAACCGTGAATGCACAATTCAGAACCTGTTTTGATAATCTGTTTTCTATTTCCATAGCATTAGATTTTAACCACAAAGATCACAAAGTTTTTCACAAAGTACACAACGTTGTGTCCATTGTGCCTTCTTTGCGTCCTTTGTGGTAAGTTATCCTCGCTACCTGCTCAGCAACTCAACCAAATGCCCGACAATCCTCTCCGCTGTCTTTCCATCCCACTTCTCTGGAATTCCTCCCTCTTTCCATTCACCCGCAAAGAGTTTATCCATCGCCGGCTTGATCGCCTTCGGATCTGTTCCCAACAGCTCATTCGTTCCGATCGTGATCGTCTCCGGACGCTCCGTATTATCCCGCAGCGTCATGCACGGTATTCCCATCACGGTCGTCTCTTCGGTGATTCCGCCCGAATCGGTCACCATCGCCTTCGAACGCTCCACCAGGTAGTTAAACTCCAGGTAACCCAGCGGCTCGATCATATGCAGACGCTCATGGCCAATCCCCAGCTTCTTCAACATCTTCGCGGTTCTTGGGTGGACCGGAAACACCAGAGGCAGATCCCGGGTATTCGCAATCAGCTCATCCATCAGACCCTTCAGCGCCTCCTCCTCATCCACGTTAGCCGGACGATGCAGCGTCATCACCAGGTACTCCTTCTCCTTCAGGCCGATATCATCCCATACCGGCGGCTTCCGGAATCTCGGACGGTGCTTCAAAAGCGTATCGATCATCGTGTTGCCTACATAGAAGATCCGTTCATCCTCCACCCCACTCTTTCGCAGGTTCTCATTTGCGACCTCCGATGTGGTAAAAAAGTAGTTGGTCACCGCATCCGTAGCCAGACGGTTGATCTCCTCCGGCATACTCCAGTCACCCGACCGAATTCCACCCTCAACGTGAGCCACGGGAATATGCATCTTCTGGGCCGTAATCGCGCACGCCATCGTGGAGGTCACATCCCCCACTACCAGGCATAGATCCGACGGCTTATCCATCAGCAGCTTCTCATAGCCGGTCATAATCGCCGCGGTCTGCTCCGCCTGCGTTCCGCCTCCGGCTCCCAGGTTCACATCCGGTGCGGGAATGCCGAGCTGCTCAAAGAATGATCCGCTCATGTTCTTGTCGTAGTGCTGACCTGTATGCACCAGCCGGAACTGAATATCCGTTCTCTTCTCCTGTTCTGCTTTAATGGCGTCGATAATGGGAGCAATCTTCATGAAATTAGGTCGTGCTCCTGCGATGAGGTCAATGTACATATTGATTTTCTCTATTTATATTTTGAATTGTTTAATTGATATAAATGCTATTAGCCGTGCTAAAGTAAAAAGTGAAACGGCAAACGGCAAAAGTAAAACATCTCCCCTTGAGGGGAGTACGGCGTTAGCCGGGAGGGGTGTTAGGTGCTTCTGCCCAACTTTACTATGTTCGCGACTGTGCTTCATTCCATTCCGCTACGCTCGAACTGACGGTTACCTATATCGTCCCTTCGAGCAGAGTCGAGAAGTAACACTACTGTGAATTATAACCCCTTAGCGATTCACTACCCTATCCCGAATAACCTGCAGCATCTCCTTCGCCAGCTTCTTCCGGTCATAGGCTTTCGCCAGATTGAGTGCATTGGAAGATAATGATTTATAAAGCTCTGTATCACTCTTCAGTTTGTTTATAGCATCCACAAACTCTTCACTGTTTTCAGGTTCAAAACTGATACCGGCTCCAAATTCATCGATAATCTCTTTGGCCTGCCCCTCCACACCCAGAATAATCGGCTTACCCATGGCGCATGCTTCAAATATTTTGGAAGGGATGACTGTCTTGAATGTATCGGATTTCTTCAGAGGAACAAGGGATGCATCCGTCATCGCAAGGTAAACGGGTATCACCTCCTTGGGTATAGGATCGAGAAAGGTAACATTCTTCAAGTTATTGCTTAATGCGATTCCCTTCACTCGTTCTTTTTCTGCCCCGTCTCCAATGAAAAGAAAATGAACATTGTTAAACTCGACACCGGCGATGGATTCCATCACAAAATCGAGGGAATGCGCCAGGCCATGAGTGCCGATATAGCCCACGACAAAATCCTCTTTTATGCCAAGCTTCTTTTTCAGTTCCGGGTTTGTCCGGGTTGAATCAAAAAGCTCCAGGTTTGCTCCGTTTGGAATCACATGCATTTTCTCTTCAGGTATGCCGCGATTCACTAAATTCGTTTTAAATGCCGGTGTATTTGGAATCACCAGATCGGACGACCAATAGAGACCCAGCTCTATCTTCTCCAACAGTTTAAAAACGCGACTCTCTTTGCTCATGGCTCCAACCGTGGCAATCGACTCCGGCCAGAGGTCGCGAAGCTCAAAGATCCACGGCTTTCGTTTCAGTTTTGAGAGAAACCAGCCGGACCAGGTTGTAAAAAACTGAGGGGAAGTTGCCACAATTACATCCGCTTTTTCAAACAGACCGAAAACAGTCGACATCCAAGCAAAGCTCATATAATCCAGCGTTCGCTTCATGAATCCCTGGTTGGCTGACATATACGACCAGAGCCGGATCACCTTCATCCCGTCGATCTCTTCTACCTGCTTCAGTTTGTTTTTATATCCGTCATACACCCTGCCCTGAGGGAAATTTGGGAAACAGGTAAGAATGGTCACCTCTGCTCCGGCTTCAACCCACTCTTTTCCGTGCTCATAGGTCCGCGTGGCCGGTGCATTTACTTCCGGTGGAAAATTGTCTGTGATGAATAAAATTCTCATTCAGTTTAAATTTCTTATTAGTATATAATCGAATTTTAAAACCCGTCAGTTCGAGCCCGTCGAGAACTTGCTACTTTAATTTTTTACCGCAGAGTTCCGCAGTGTACCCCGCAGAGGCTCACAGAGTTCTTTTCTTACACTGCTTATCGCTCTGTCTTTCTTCGCGGCCCTCTGTGGTTTAATATTTTTCCCATATCTCTGTTTTCAATAGATGCCTAAAAACAACCCTCAATCTCATTGAACCCATTCTTTTATTAAACCCTTCACAGTATTCATAGTTCTCTAATTCGGCACTGTCCGAATTTAAAAATGAAAAGATAAGGTTTTCTGTACGGAATGTCTGATCATCTATTTTTTCTATCTTTACATCCGGATGAAAATGCAAAAAGGCCTCTGCCCTATCCACATCTCCCTCTGCCCGATCCTCAATCACTATTCCATCTTCTTTCAGTGACCATGAACGGCTATGTTTACATCCAATATGTTCGTATCCGCTATGAGTTGCCGATAAAGATGTCTCCTTTTCATCCAAAATCTCAGGCACTGCCCTTCGTCCAACTCTAAACCCTCCCCACACGTCCGACTGTTCTTCGCTGTTGATCATCACCGTGTTATGAGAAGTTGTTCCCCTCTCCTCTTCCCGGCGACTGTTCTTTTCATAGGTAGATATTCCTCTGTCCACAATCACCGGACTGCCCTTGTGGTAGAGTACAAAAGAGAGCATATCACAGTGCGCATGTCCCGGCTGATAGCTCGGACCAACAGGACCGGCATCTGCCACCATTTCAAAACTTCCAGACTCAAATTTCCGATAGCCCGAATCACTCAGCTTCACCTTTTCCGGCTTGAATCCCAGCTCCCCGGCATATTCCAGTATAGCATCCGGCTTCAGTGCCTGGCCGTGCGTACTGTCGTTAAACATTGGCAGATCACCATTTGAAAACCGGTTCGTGAATAGCCAGTTCACCATTTTCCGTATGCTTTCAGCTAAACGCTCTTCCACATCCCGAAGCTTGTGATCGTTGTTCAGTAGCAGATTGTACCCATCCAGGGCTCTCTGAAGCAATATGACATGATACATCGGGCTCAGTTCAAAATGACCGCCGTCATCCAGAATCTGCTCATCCAGTTCACTCAGGAGGATTTTTCTGGCCAGGGTCTCAAGTTTTTCATCCCGGAAGAAGACTGCCCCAAATAGAAGAGAAAACCCATTTTCCAGCAGATGGTTGCCCAATAGGTGATACTCTAGTTTCCGAGACAATACCCGGTAATGTGCAAAAAGTGAATCAATAATCACTTGGGGATATTCTTGATGAATCGACAGGAACTTAATCCAGTTGATGGTGCGAAGGGATATGGGGTACGGCTCCATACCCTCCTTTCTGTTTTCAAGGTCGTCCAGAAAATTATCAATCAGATCTTTTCCGGTTTGAAAATCCATCTCAGGCTGATTGAGGAAATCAAAGTAGTTCAGATGGTACGCCCATAGTTTTCCATAACCGGTGTAGTTCCAATCGATTTCTTCATCAAATAAATGTTCAAGGTTCAGAAAACGAAAGGTGTTATCACCTAAGTAGTGGAGATCCTGCCTGGGAAACTCTTGCAGCTTAATTTCCTGAAACCCGGGAGCTTTTAGACCGGAAGGAACCTTCAACGGAAAAAACTTATCCCGCAGCCGATACCATACCTGGTACCGAATCTGTATCGGCTTAAGGTGATTTATAGTGTGATAGTATCGACTGAACTTTTTTAACATTAATTTATGAACCACAAAGAACACAACAGTTTTTCACAAAGCACACAACGTTGTGCTCATTGTGCCTTCTTTGTGCTCATTGTGGTTCTTTAAATTTTTATTGGCTTGTTCTGTTTTAAAGACTCAATCGCCGCAAAAGTAGCCCTCGTTGTATTCACAATCTCATCAAACGGTATCAGCGCCTCTCCCCCTTCTTTCCATCGTTGAGTCAGGAGTTCGAACTGTTTTTGGTGCCCCTTATCCTGCTTGGTTTTCAGGATTTTGCTCGATACCGAAAACCCATATTTAAACCCATACCCATCCAGCCTTCTGAAATTGTCGAGTATCAGGTTTTTCCCCTGGTAATAAACCTCCACCCTTTCCTTAGAGTATGATTTGTGTCCGTTGGCGAAGTAATTGATGACACCCAATGACCCATTTTCATATTTGAGATGGATGGAGGCATTGTCGGTGTTTTCTTCGGGATCGGTGCCCATGGCCTGTATGCTGACTTCCACCACTTTGGAGCCGGTAAGGTAGGTGATCAGATCCACATAGTGGCACGCTTCCCCAACAATACGCCCCCCGCCTGATTCCAGGTCATGCACCCAAACCTCCGGCGGTATATGTCCGGCATTCATGGTAGCAATGACGTTCATCGGACCCGGGCGTTCCCCGACCAGCGATCTCATTTTCTCAGCGTGGGGCGAAAAGCGGCGATTGAATCCTACCGTTACAGTATTCCCGGTTTCTTGCACGGCGGAGATGATTTCATCGAGTTCCTCCGCTTTCAAAGCCAGCGGTTTTTCCACAAACACCTGTTTTCCGGCTTTTAGTGCCTGAACCGTCATTCCCGCATGGAGATTGTGCTGCGTGGTGATCACCACTCCATCCACTTCCTCATCTTGCAATACCGACGGCAGATCCGTGCTGCTGTTCGGTACCTTATACTTTTTGGCCAGCGTCGTCGAAGACAATCCCCCTGAACTCACGATATACTTGATAGAAGCTCCGGCCTTATCCAGAGCGGGTAAGATCATCGCCTGTGTAAAATTCCCCGCACCCAAAATCGCCATTGTCCCGGTTCCACCTTTATATTCTGCATTTGGAAGTTGAATCGTGCGTTTTAACGTCGTGGCCTTTGTGCCTTCTTTGTGCCCGTTGTGGTTCTCCCCCTCTTCCAGGGGATACTCTAAAATCGAAGCTATGGAATTACCGGCGCTCATATCCCCATAAATCTCCAAATAATCCTCCAGCTTCACCCGTTCTGTAATTAACGATTTCACATCCAAAGAACCATTTCGAATACTTTCCAGCACCGCCTCAAAGTTACGTTTCTCTGTCCACCGCACAAAGGGCAGCGGATAGTCAGTACCTCGCTGTTCATACTCCTCATCATACCTCCCCGGTCCATAGGAACAACTCACCTGGAAGCTGAGCTCCTTCTCATAAAAATCTGCCCGGTCGATATCCAGCCCAATAACACCCACCAACACAATGCGCCCGCGCTTTCGACTCATATTGGCGGCCTGCTTAATCACGTCATTGGATTGGGTACTTGCGGTAATGATCACAGCATCGGCTCCAACCTGATTAGTAAATTCTTCCATGAACCGAACCGGATCTTGCTTGGTGGATTTGACCGCTGTGATACCATAGCTTTCCGCCCGCTCCAGTTTGTCCTCGTCCAGATCAAATCCAACCACTCGACAGCCGTTGGCTTTTAGCAGTTGACCAGTGATCAACCCAATTAACCCTAACCCAATGACTGCGACGGTTTCACCTAAGGTAGGCTGAACCAAACGAATACCTTGTAAGCCAATCGCTCCAACAACCGTAAACGAAGCCTCTTCATACGAAACCCCATCCGGAATTTTGGCGACCAGGTTTTTGGGGACCGCTACATACTCGGCATGATTCCCATTGGATACAACCCGGTCTCCGGGTTTAAATTCGGTTACTCCTTTTCCTACCTCCACTACTTCTCCGGCTTGACTGTATCCCAAAGGCAGCGGTGTTCCCAGCTTGCGAAATACAGCCTCAACGGTAGGCTGGATTCCATCGGTCTTCATTTTGTTGATCACCTCTTTCACTTTCTCGGGCTGCTGGCGGGCTTTGTCTAACAGGTTGGCCTGACCAAAACTGACAAGCATCTTTTCGGTTCCCAGGGAAACTAACGTGCGGTGGGTTAGGATGAGTACTTTACCGGCTCCAACTCTTGGAACAGGAACTTCTTCTAAAATGGTGTCGCCGGATTTAAGGTCTTGGATGATTTGTTGCATTAATTAATAAAATATGAAGTTTCAATCTTGTCAAAAGTATTTTTTAGGGAATTGTAATTATTAATAAAATCCTCATTATTTAAATACTTTACTAATGATTCAATCTTTGATTGATTCCAAGAAAACCCAACATTCAAATTACTTACTTTTTCAGCCAAATATGTACCCTCTGATACAATCATCGGGCATTTATAATAAATGCTTTCATAAAGTTTATTTGGTAAAGCTAACCTAACATTTAGATTGTTTACATCATACATCACATATGAAATATCAATTTGGTGATAAATTTCCTTTAGATCATCCGGATATTTAAATTCCCCGAAATAAAAAACGTTATTTCCATCAATATAGTTTTTGATTTCATTTAGAAGTGGTCCATTTCCATACAAATGAATTTTGAACTGAGGTTGATGTTCTTCATGATATTTCAATAGTGATATGATATTGCGATATCTAAATAATCCTACTATTCCAAGGATAAAATTATTTGAATTCAAATTTCTGAAAGTTGGCCTTTCTCCAATTTTTCCAAGTATTTTATTTTCAATTTTATTGGGATAAACAGTAAATTTTTCTCTTGGTAAATCATATCTATCTGATAGATATTTAATAAACCCTTCAGAAGTCACAACAATTTCACTGCATTTCTTCAAACATTTCTTATATAGAAAATCAAATAGTGAAGCAAAAAATCCATTAATAATCCTAATATCACCAACTTCATAAATTATCTTTTTACTTGGTACTCCAAATAGATTTAAAATCAATAACATATCAACTGAAAATAAATACAATATACTATCAGCATTTGTTAGCTTATTTATTTTTTTTATAGCTGAAAATAAAATTGGAATCCGTTTCCAATAGTTTCCATGCTCTATAAAACCTAAATCTTCATATTCTATATCCTGTGGCAGGGTATTCTTAGAAAAATAGTCCCTTTTAAAACTACCAACTTTCACTTTATAATTATTCTCCAAGTATTTGTTAATTCTTTTGGAGTATCTTGGTTGGCTAGATACTGGTAGTATAAAAGTAATTTTATTACACATAATAATTTTGAGTTACACCTCTATTTTATTAAAAAGCCATTTGATAAGGGCAGCACATATTTGAATTTACTTGAATAGCTGCAAAAAATATTACTATATATATCATTACCAGCACGGCGGAAAGAATCTTCCCTTTATTATTTTTACACCATAGATGATAAGTAATAAAAGCTAATACTATTGGGCGAATAACCATCAAATATATATTAACCCTGTTTATCATTTGAAACATATACAGAGAATTAAATGCAATTAACCCAATAAAAAACAGGATAAAATATATTTTAGATTTCGGGTATTTCTGAATTACATCTTTACTAAAAATAAGAATAATAATGTTTATTATAGTTTTGAGGTAAAAGCCAATCCCCACCTCTAAACTTCCAGTCAATATTTTACCACTTTCAAAGTAACTATAATAAATAGCAAGAATCTCAAATTCGCTAGTAATTGTCATTAAAATTGACATTACACCCTCAATTAAAAAAGAATTCCCTGCTAATATTATTGATATAATAAATAACAAAACCCATACTGTCTGATTATACATCTTTTTATATGGCAAAAAATATAAAGGTAAAGTTATCAATACACTCACGTGAAATAAAGAACCAAAAAGAATAACACTAAAGTACTTATAGAATTTTTTGTTCACTATAAACCTTAATCCATATAAAAATAATCCGATTGCAATGAATTGGCGTACTAAATTCATAGAGCTAAAAAAAATCTCATCTACGAAAAAATAAAAAAGAACAATTGGTAGTAAAAAAGCTGGAACACTTTTATAAATAAAATACCAAGTAAGAAACGCGGAGAGAAAAAAAACAGATGTATAATTAAACCCTAAGAAAGCAAATAACTTATTTATTAAGTAATAGCCAATTTCAAAAGATTGTTGATCATAAGTAATTTTAAATAAACTTAGTTGTTCAAAATATTCCTTATATCCAATCCAATCATTACCAATTTCAAATCTGAAACCTACTATAAAGCATATTGTCAATAGACCTAATAAATGAAAAACTGTTAATTTATTACTTCTTGAAAGCCCAAAATTAAGGTTCTGGTTTTTGAATTGAAGAGATCCTAAATATGCTGTAGAAGAAACAAAAATTAAAGTAATTGAATAAATTGAAGATGTTAAGAACAAATCCATAATTACTTATACTTAGAAAATATTTCATGGTATTTGTCACCAATATTTTCCCAGCTTAAATCTTTTACAATACTATTACCTCTTTGGGCAATTTCTTGTGCTTGAATTGTAGAATTCTTTGAAAATAGCATTAATAAATTATCTAATATTGTATTTCGATTTACAAAAATTGCTGATTCTTTGTGTTTAAATAAGCCATCAACACCAGTATTTTTATGACCGATAATTAAGCAACCGCTTGCAGCCGATTCTAAATATACTCTGCCTAACGTTTCAGGGTAGCTAGTTAACAAAAATATATCCGAAGACTTGAATTCTATAGCTAATTCAGTACTTGATACAAATTTTTTAAATCTTACACAATCATCCAATCTTTCCTTTTTTGCCAAATCTTTTAAATTAAGATATTCAGGCCCTTCACCGATTAAAGTATACTCAAATCGATAACCCAACTTCTTGAGCTCTCCAAGAGTACTGATAACTAAATCAATTTGTTTCCAGTCAAATAGCCTTGCAGCTGTAATAATTTTTGGGTTGTCTAAACTAATCTTTTTGTATTCCTCTAAAAAAAAATGCGGATCAACAGGATGTGGAAGTAATTCTATTTTTTTTCCATAAAATTCATTCTTGCTTATAGTGGGATTTGGAGTGAAGAATTGATCACAACTTTTATAAACTATATTTATGAAAGGTAATTTTTTTTGAATATTGCTATACCTGCCTTGTTCTCTTTCAAATATTATATATGGTATTCCATGTCTTTTTGAAATCCAATACGCTATTACTGAGTCTGGAATAGTGTTTTGTGCTATAACTAATTTTACACCTCTGGCTAAATTATCAAAATCTGTCTTATATCTTAATTTATACAGCAACCAATTAAATGGTATAAAAAAATAGTTAAGCCAAAAGTTGCTAGTTGGAGGAGCTATCCATCCATAAATAAGTGTCTCAAATCCATGTACATTAACTTTCTTTTTTGATTGATAATAGTAATAGTTACTCCATTTCTCAGATAGCTTAGATAAAGCATTATTTACATATGGTAACGATTTTGCCACTTTGAATTTATAATCATAATTCTTTTCTAAATAAGATTGTATCCGCAGGATTATGTCATTCTCTTTCTTTAGATTTTTTAAGGGTATTAGCGTAGAAACATTTAAGATTTTCATACCTATTATAATTCCTTAATTAGTTGATACCCGAGCCCAAATCAAATTCCACATTTCATTTACATCGTTCTTAAGTATTTGACTCTTAACTTCTAAATGAGCCCGTAACTCTGCATTGCAATTTTTATCAATTATTTTTTCCAACATCTTATCCAGGTATTCTTCATCAGCACTAACATCAATTAAATAATCGCTGAGCTCATAGTCTTTAAACAACATTTGATATTTATGACTCCAGCTTGTAGCTAGACACGGTACGTTCTGGCTAAGAGAACTTGCAACCCCATGAAATCTTGATGAAATTACAGCATAAGATTTCCCAATTATACCTTTAATAGTTTTCGCATCTTCGTTATTAATAATTTTAACTTCGTGTTTAGAAATTTTTTGAATCAAGTTACAAATTTCTAAATCTCCCTTCCCTTCATGGTTTAATAAATATGCTTTTAAATTTTGATTATGTAATCGATCAATAATATTATCTATAAACTTTATGTAATTAGTTATTTCTATATTAGTTTTGGAAATCATTTTTTTATTCGGAATAATACAAACTTGTCCTAAAATATCATTTGAATCTTCTCCACTTACAATATTTGTAAAATCAGTACAGACTGAAACTTTCTCTTCAGTTACTCCACTTCCTATTAAATAATTATAGGAATCTTGTTCTCTTGCAAAAATATGATCTGCGTATTTATCTAAGATATCTGCACTTCTTTTGCCTGATTTTGTATTAAATGGACCAAATGCTTGTGGCAATAAAAAGATCTTAGTACCCTCTTCTTTTAAAGATTTAAAATAATTTTCTTGTCGATCAAGATATTCGTTTGAGTGATTCCATTGATCCCCAAACCGAAATCCACTTGCATCAAAAACAACATCAATATTTTTTTCTGGAAAAAAAGTAGATAATATCAATTGAGGCATTCCTAGTTTTTGAAAAATTGTATCCGGATAGTCCGAAAATCTCAATAAGAATCTCTTTTTTAGGTCTAAATTGGTTTTAATCTCACTTGTTTTACCGTTGTAGGTATTAAATAATACTTCAGCTTTCGGATATTTTTGCTCTATTTGCTCAAGTACAGCGTAAAGCATTAATTCGGCACCCTTATTTATTGTGTTGGTGCCATCTATTTGTATTCTCATATTTAAAAGAATGATATTTAACCTTATTAATTATATTTCCTGATAGAGTTTAAATCCCTTTTTTCTGAGTATGCAATCTTTCCATCAGGATCAGGATAGCCCAAACCGATACACATGATCGGCCTTTGGTAAATTTCAAGCCCTAAAATTTTTGCCATTTCTTTTTCTTTTTCTTCAATATCTGGCCAATTTATTGGACAACTTGCTAAACCTAACGTTTCAAGAGCTAACATCAGGGACATGTTAGCTAAAGATGCATCTATATAGATTAGATGTCTGTCTCTTTCTGAGAAATACGCATCTAAATTACCTACACTGATAATCATTACAGGTATATTATTAGCGTAACCTCTTGTACCCATCGGGACGTTAACTATTTTTGAAAGCAGTTCTTTGTCATCTATAACCCGATACTCAAATGGCTGCCTGTTACAAGCACTCGGAGATTGGTTGGCAGCTAAAATTGCTTTATCAATTAATTCTCTAGAAACTTCTTTATTTGAAAACCACCTAACAGATCTTCTTTGTTTTGTCAGTTGATAAAACTTATTGAAAGTAATGTCAGACAAACTTACAGTTTGACGGGAATATGGCTTTTTAGATTTACTATCCTCATTCCATTTCTTTCCATCACTTAATAATGAATAAAATTTTTCTGATTGCTTGTCTATAATTTCATCAGAAGCACAATTTTCAAAATACTCAATTAGTACATCATGAAACCATCTTAGTTGTGTATCAAGAGTATCAGATTTAAGCCATTCTACGCTAAACAACTCAATAGTCTCTTCAATATAATTCTTTGCAAAAACAGGTCTCCTGGGTTTCATCAAAAGTCCTTTTTCAATACGATGTATATTTCTCACTAACTGATAATGATTACCACTTTTATTTACTATTTCATCAATGTGCTTAATTCTTCCTAATAAAACAGATTGATGCTCTCTACGAAATGAGCTATTTAAGAAAGAATAATAGAGTCCTGATAAATATTTATTTTTACTAAATAATCTAATTATTACTTTATCAGCCTTATTGCCAAGATTTTTTAGAAATTTTTTAATACTCATTTTAAGATTTTGTTATATACCTTATTGGAAAAAACAATGATTTTGTCATCATCCAAAATATTGGTCTGCTTTTTTTGTAAAAAAATAATGAGAAATAAGAAGCCATGGCGTACGATAAAATTGTTGCAATGGCAGCTCCAATCCCCGCATGAAGTGGTATTAAAATCAAGTTCAATAGTATATTTACTAATGCACCAGATCCTTGTGTTATCATTGAAAAAGCAATCGCATCCTCAACTAAAATCCATTTACTAAAAACTGCTCTCATAAATATGAATAAGCCAGCCCAAATATGAATTGACAAGATCACAGCCGATTTTCCAAATTCCACTCCATACAATAAATTAATTGCCGGTTCTGATATAAAGGTAACAATAATTGCAAGAGTTAATGCCATCACAAATAGGAAATCAAAGAGATGTTGAAGCCGAACTTTAAACTGTGCTTCATCCTTCTTTTGCAGTTCAAGTAATTTTGGAAAAAGAGATGCAACAATTACAGTGGGTATAAAATACCAAGCTTCCGAAAGTTTCGCGGCGACTGAATAAATACCTACTTCCTCTGCATCTACTAACCATCGTATCATCACTTGGTCAATTTTTATATATACCATAGCAAATATGGCTCCTAGCATAATCATCCAACCTTGCCCTAATAATTCTTTTGCCCGTAATAATTTAAACTTCCATTTTTTGAGAGATATATTGGCTTCTTTTTTAAAAAAATAAACAAAAAGTATAGTAATCAGTATAGCCTGAAATAAGTAAGCACCGGCAAAAGCCAATAACTGGGCTCCTAATACAACCAACCCAATTTTAATAGCAGACAAGATTATGGTGGATATAGCCCGTACAATGGATGAATATTTTGCTTTAACCTTTGCCTGAAACCAAAAATCAAATACCTCGAAGGGTTTCAAAAGGATGGTTCCTGAAACTACTAACAGCACCCAAAACTCTACTTCATTTATATCACCCGTGGCAAAAATAAACGCCAAAAAGGCCACCATCGCAATAATTCCGCCAGTCAATTTAATTCCAAAAATAGTCCCCATTAGCTCTTCATGCTCATCAGGTTGATTGACCAACTCGCGGACCGCCAGTCCGCTCAAACCCATATGGGTAGCAATGGCAAATAATGAAGCCAATGAGATTGCATAGGAAAGTATTCCATAATTTTCTGGGCCTAAATATCTGGCAACAAAAATACTGACCACCATCAATAACCCCATCGTAAAAATTTTCTCCCCCATCATCCAAGATGTATTGAAGAAATACTTTTTTACCTCACTATTAAAAAACCTTGATAACTTATTCAATTTTATTACTACTCATATTTAAGACTTAAAGATGTGATTCACACTTTTCATCTCGACCCCACTCATCTTATTCCTCGTATCCACCACACAGCCGGTCCAATCTGCATTTTCGCGGGTAGGCCATACTTCAGGAATAAAGGGACGTAATACGAAACTTCTGCTCCTTTCACCATCAGCAGATCAAAGATCTTAAAGATCGAAGATTTGCGCATGTCGTCCACATACGATTTGTAAGCAAGTCCGATAACAAGGATCTTACTTTCGTTCGTGTTTTATTAATCTTGAGTATATTTATTATTAAATTTTCCATCTTTAATTCAACATTTATTTAGAATAATACCCGCGATACCACTCAATAAAAGCATCTATTCCATCCTGTACCCGAGTTCCCGGTTTATACCCCAGAATATCCACCAGATCCGTCACATCTGCTTCGGTGCGTGGCACATCTCCGGGCTGCATATCCATAAATTTCTTCTTCGCCTCTTTGCCCAGGCTCTTCTCTATCGCAATGATGAAGTCCATCAGCTCCACCGGTGAGGAGTTCCCGATATTGTACACCTTGTAGGGGGCTGTTTTGCTGTAGGAGACATCCTGTCCCCGGTTCTCACTGCCGGCCATTAGTCACCGGTCAATAAATTCAAGAAACATCTCTACCGCCTCTTCCACTGAAACCTCATCCGTATTAATCTCAAACTGAGGATTCTCTGGAGCTTCATGCTTCGCATTATACCCGGTCAGATTTTCAATTTCACCCCGTTTCGCTTTTTTGTAGAGGCCTTTAGGATCACGCTCTTGTGCCGTTTTCGGATCGCAGGTCACGTGAATCTCATGGAATCGTCCTTCCGGGAAGAGTTGCTTAACTTGTTCTCTGTCTGCCTTGTAAGGACTCACAAACGTGCAGATCACGATGTTTCCGTGTTCGAAGAAAAGTCGTGCGGTCTCTCCCACCCGGCGGATGTTTTCGGTGCGGTCTTCCGGGCTGAAGCCTAGATCCCCGTTCAGGCCGTGGCGAACCTGGTCGCCATCCAACAGGATTGTCTGTTTGCCTTCTTTCCATAATCGCTTTTCAAGCTGCTGGGCGATGGTGCTCTTACCCGCTCCGGAAATTCCGGTGAACCAGAGGACCTGAGCCGGATGGCCGTTGCGCGCTTCGCGCTCTTCACGGGAGATATTCCAGGGTTCCCAGTGGACGTTTGGGGAGACTGATGACCGGGGACCGGAGACCGGTGTCGTTCCTTCGGAACGCATACCCCCCTGTGTCCCCCCTTGTGAAGGGGGGAATTTCTCCTGCCCATCTTGCCGTCTACGGTCGTGTGCAGCACCGCGGTCGGTCGTCTCCGTCGAGCTGGATCGTATCATTCCTGCTCCGACCGTCACGTTGGTGGCGGGATCAATGATTATAAAACTTCCGGTCTTTTGGTTGACCTGGTAGGCGTCAATGAAAAGCGGCTGAGCTGTGGTGAGTTTTACACGGCCAATCTCGTTCAATTCCAGGCCGTCCGCATCCTCGCGGTGAAGGGAATCCACGTTCATGCGGTAGATCACATCATCAATAAAGACCGGAGTGGTTTTGGTAGTGTGCATCATCACATACTGCCTGCCGGGCTCCATCGCCTCTTCATTCATCCAGCAGAGGTACGCCTCAAACCTGGAGGTCACTTCAGGCACGTTGTTTTTCCTTACAATCATATCCCCACGGGAAATATCGATCTCGTCCTCAATGGTCAGCACCACCGAATCACCGGGATGCGCCTCATCAAGTTTTTCATCCTTCGTTACAATCTCCTTCACTTTACTGGAGAGTTTAGACGGCAGAACCGTAACCTCATCCCCCGGCTTAATGCGTCCGGATGCAATTCGGCCGGAAAAGCCTCTGAAATTCTGGTTGGGTCGGATCACATATTGCACCGGAAAACGGAAGTCAATCACGTTATCCGAGGCCGCCACCTTCACGTTTTCCAGGTGGTGAAGCAGGGTAGGGCCGTTGTACCACGGCATGAAGTTGTGATCACCACTCCCGGTCAGACGGCTAGAGTCCGTCAGGCCGGTGGAATCTTGTTCAGAATTATTTCCACCCGTCTGCCCGCCGGAAGCGTGCTGACGGGGCTCATAGTTATCCGTCTGCCCGCTTTGAGCGGTCTGACGGGTTTTGGAAACCACATTATCTCCTTTAAGTGCGGAGATGGGAATATAAGTGATATTGTCAATTTCGAGCTTTTTTGCGAACTCACGGAAATCGGAGACAATCTCGTTAAAAACCTCTTCGCTGTAATCCACCAGGTCCATCTTGTTCACGGCCACTACCAAATGCGGAATCTGAAGCAGGGATGAGATAAACGCGTGACGGCGGGACTGGGTCAGAACTCCCTTTGAGGCGTCAATCAGTACAATGGCCAGCTCGGCGGTCGAGGCACCGGTTACCATATTCCGGGTATATTGGGTGTGCCCCGGGGTGTCGGCAATAATAAATTTTCGTTTGGGCGTGGCAAAATAGCGGTACGCCACATCAATGGTGATCTTCTGCTCTCTCTCGGCTTTGAGCCCATCCGTCAGAAGCGCCAGGTTCACTTCCTCTTCCCCGCTGCTCCTGGAGGTCTTCTCAATCGCCTCCATCTGATCCTCAAAAATCGACTTCGAATCATACAAAAGCCGCCCGATCAGCGTGCTCTTCCCATCATCCACGCTCCCGGCCGTTGTGAATCGGAGGAGGTCCATGTCTAAATATTTATTATCGTCGTTTTCCGTGCTCTTGCTCATTTTTTGTAATTGATTCTTTTCTGTATTCCATTAATAACTATTGACCGGGGACCAGGTTGATGGACCGATGACCGTTCACTCGCTGCGCGAGTCGACCGAGGACCGGAGAATTTCGTTTTAACTCAACGGTCAACGCACAACGTGCGTCCGTCACCCGTCATCGGTCAGTGAAACAAAGTTTCACTATCGGTCATCCGTCAACGGTCAGTGGCCATTCCTGATCAAGGACCGTTTAAATGCCTGCAATTTACCAAACAGTATGTTGCATTTACTTTCTAAATTTTCTTCTAATTTACTTTCTATAATATAACCTCGCCTTTCCATCAATCGAGTACATCCAATCACTTCTATCAGTGACCTAATCGCATACCCGATAAACCTGGTCTGTTCTTTATCGGATTGCGACGTAGATCCCTCAGCAATATTCAAAGAAATTGATGTTACCGCACGATTTATTTGTGTTACCAGGTTAAACTTTTCAATATCAGGCAAACCGGCACTTGCTTCGTAAACCATATCATTCAACTCTAAAGAAAGTTGCCAAACTTCCAAATCTTCAAATTTATATCTCATGACTTTTATGATTAATGACTATTCATATCATAAGAGCCAATTATTTAAAATTCCTTACAAAAAATATATAACCAACAACAGCCGGTCATAGGTCAGCGCTCAAAGTGCGCAATACCCATCGGTCTGTGAAACAAAGTTTCACAATCGGTCACCGGTCCTCCGTCACGGCAAAACCGTACAGGTCTAAAAATACCCTTGACGCTTCCGGTCTTCCATCGCTGTCTCACTGCGCTTATCATCATGACGATTTCCGCGCTCGGTCTGACGGGCGGAGGCTACTTCCTGAATGATTTCCTCCATATTTGATGCTGTGGACAGTACTGCTCCGGTACAGGTGGCATCCCCAATCGTTCGGAAACGAACCGTTCGGGTCTCCAACTCCTCTTCATCCATACGGTTTACAAAGTCTGTAACGGCCAGCCAAACGCCTCTTCGGTTGAAAACTTTTCGTTCGTGAGCAAAATAGAGCGATGGTATCTCAATCTCCTCCTGTGCGATATACTGCCAGATATCCATTTCGGTCCAATTGCTGATCGGAAAGACTCGAAAGCTCTCACCCATATTCTTCCGGCCGTTGTAGAGTTCCCACAGTTCCGGACGTTGGTTTTTTGGATCCCACTGACCGAAACTATCCCGATGCGAGAAGAAGCGCTCTTTGGCACGGGCTTTCTCCTCATCCCGCCGTCCGCCACCCAATGCGGCATCCACCTGGTATTTTTTCAAAGTATCCAATAGCGTAACGGTTTGAAGAGCATTCCGGCTCGCATCCGGACCCGTCTCCTCTTTCACGCGACCCTGATCGATCGACTCCTGGACGCTTCCAACGAGAAGTTCCACACCGAGTTTCTCCACGAGACTGTCGCGGAATTCAATGGTCTCCGGAAAATTGTGGCCGGTATCCACGTGCATCAGCGGAAAGGGGATTTTTGCGGGATGAAATGCTTTTTGTGCGAGGTGAACCATTACGATGGAGTCCTTACCTCCTGAAAAAAGAAGTACCGGACGCTCAAACTGCGCCGCCACCTCCCTCATGATGTAAATTCCTTCATCCTCAAGTTGTTTCAGGTGAGTCTGTCGTCTCTTCATTCTTATCTGATCTCAGTAATTCTTGTTTCTGCCTAAACGATTTCGTTATGTACTCTAAGCATCATAATCCCATCAGGTTTAACCCTGAACTTTTCAAGTAGCAAAGATAGGAAAAGAGGTAGCGAATATCGAGGGTAATTTTTTGTAAAATGATTATTGGGTGAAGGTGGACCGATGACCGTTTACTCGCTGCGCGAGTAGACCGAGGACCGGGTTCATGGACCGTTGACCGTTTATTCGCTGCGCGAATAGACCGAGGACCGGGGAACTTCGTTTTAACATAAAGAGCAAGGAACAACATGCGTCCGTCACCCGTCATCGGTCTGCGGTCATAGAGCGCCAAACATCGGTCAGCAAGGCAAAGCCTTGCGACGGTCATCCGTCATCGGTCTTATATTCAAAGTTCATTTTCTCCGCACTGCGCTTTTTGCTTGTACTGCCTGTCCCGATGCATTTGATCGGGAGGGCTGAAATCGCTACATACCAACGAGTCAGCGACCCGTTGTACAAATTCAATGGCGTAGCCATAATAACACATCGTAGCCCACCAATTTATTGGTGGTTAGAATTCCCAAAAACCATAGAGTTCCATCGGGACGATACACATTAAAAACCTGAGATCTACCGCCTCTACATTATTCAGAGCTCCAAACCAATCCCTCTGTTCGGCGGGGAATATGGGCTATTACTCTATCCCCCGAGTTTCGCTTTGCTACACTCGGGGCTACCTATATTCAGCCCCTACAGGGCTGGAGTATCCTCCTTAAATCAATTTCAAACGCCTCCCCTCTATGCGAACGAAGAGAATAGAGAGGGGAATGAGGGGTGAGTTCGTTACCGGTCATCCGTCGGCCGAAGGCCGATAATAAACTCCGGATTATGCAAATCCTCCTTATTATATTTTAGCGGGGATTTCCGCTCGCCGTTCTTACCCGAATAGCGATAAACCGCATCGGCCGCGGCCGTATCCCACTCCATGGTCGGACCAAAGCGTGGATAAAGATCCGCAATACCTTCAGCCACCAGGCAAAACTTGAGTGAACTCCCGGATGGAATCTCCTCTCCTACTTTGATACCCATTTTGGCGAGCCTCTCCTTAGTATCACTCCCTCCGTGGGATCGGCTCACCATAATCCGTGCAGGTTTCGATTTGTCAAACGGTTCATGCTCAATGCGTTCGGCCTGTTGACCCTCTACTTTTTTGAAGGATCCTTCTCCCTGTACTCCGTAATAAAGAACTTCCTGAACAGGTATATACACCACACCCTTTACCGGTTCATTGTCTCTCAACAGCGCGATGTTCACCGTAAACTCCCCGTTTCGCTTGATGAACTCCTTGGTTCCGTCCAGCGGATCGATGAGGAAATACTCTTTCCAATTTTTTCTCTCTTCATACTTTGGTATGGCCGACTCCTCAGAAATCAGTGGTATACTAAGATAGTTCTCTTTAAGTCCTTTTACGATCACATCATGCGAAGCCAAATCTGCTTTAGTCAGCGGTGAATCATCGCTCTTCCAGTCCACCTCTGCAGGTTTGTCGGCATGATAAAATTCAAGTATTCTCTCCCCTGCCTGAATGGCTATGTTGTTCAGTATCTGAATATCAACGTTGGTCATAAAATCTATTTTTATTGATTTGATGTTATTATTCGAAAAGATAGTGAATTTTGTATCGAAGGTGCAGGTGGAAAGTTGGTTATTGGTAAAAGGAATTATTGACCAATTGGTTTGTAAAATGGTATAAACATGGTATTTCTATACTGATCTAGATTCATGTTTTGTTTCATATTTAGGATTGGAGCACAATCTGATTTATACGGAATAATAGAAATACCATGTTTGTATTGAATACATTTGTGTAGAAATACCGCCTCAATTATGTCTTGTTCTTCAAACCACTCCCTCTGTTCGGCGGTGAATTATGAAACTACCACTTTATCCCCGAGTTTCGCTTTGCTACACTCGGGGCTACCAATATTTAGCCCTTACAGGGCTTTGCCACTCTCTAAATTATATTTCATGCGTTCCCCCTCTTTATGAACGCAGTGAATAGAGAGGGGGACAGGGGGTGAGTTTAACAAATGGCGTAGCCATGATAACACATCATAGCCCACCAATTCATTGGTGGGTAAAGAGTGATTCCAAACCGTACAGTCCCATAGGGACGGCACACAAAACATATTAGGTGAATGTCCACCTCTAATTCTTCCAGACATTCCAAACCTCTCTTTGTTCAGTGGTCAATTTTTGGGTTACGACTCTACCCCCGAGTTTCGCTTTGCTACAACTAGCCTGTCCCGATGTTTTTGATCGGGAGGGCTACCAATATTCAGCCCTTACAGGGCTGGGTATTCACATAAAGGAATTTCACAAGTTCTCCCTCTTTATATGCGGAACAATCCGAAAAGATCTCTGGTCCGCTTTTCGAATCCAAAGTACTATCAAGAGTAGGCGAGGAAATTGGTTCGAATCCGTCTAATTCAACTAAAAACTCAAAACTATTCACTCAAAACTCAGAATGGCCAAACCACCGGCACCAGCAATAACGCCACAATCGCCACCAGAATATTCAACGGCAACCCAATCTTGATGTAGTCCGTAAATTTATACCCACCCGGCCCCATTACCATCAGGTTTGTCTGGTAGCCAATTGGAGTTGAAAAGCTCGCTGATGCCGCAAAGATGATCACCATCACAAACGGCATATAGCTGACTCCCATCGTTTCGGTCAGGGTAATCACAATCGGAAAGATAAGAGCCGCTGCTGCATTGTTTGTAATCATCTCCGTTAAAATCCAAGTCGCAATATAAGTGGCAATCAATGCCGTATAGGGATGTGCACCTGCCCATCCAAGGAACCCGCCGGCCAGTTGTGACGCCACCCCCGTCACCTGCAGTGCATTCCCAATTCCGAGTGCTGAGGCAATCACAATTAACACCTGCCAGTCGATACTTCTTCGGGCATCAGACAATTTGCAACACTTGGTCAGGATCATCGCACCGGCAGCCAAAAAGGCCGCCTTAAACATGCTCAGCAAACCCAAAGCAGCCACAAGCACCATCCCTGTTAAAATCAGCCAGAAGACACCTGCCTTTTCCGTGTTTAAATGACCATTTTCCGACAGTGTGCTCACCAACAAAAAGTCATTTGAAGAACGAAACCTCTTTGTAAAGTCACGTGGGGTTTCAAGCAGTAAGATATCACCGGTTCTCAGTCGGATATCCCCCACTTTACTCTTGATCCGCTCCCCGTCTCGACTGACGGCCAGCACAACCGCACCAAATCGGTTCCGGAACTCTCCCCCTTTGATTGTCATACCGTTCAGAGGATTGGATGGTGCCACAACGGCTTCAACAAGATGACGCTCATTGCGGGGTGCGTCCAGCTTAAACACCTGGTCGGTTGCCGGCTGTAATCCAGACATATTCTGAAGCTCCGCCATTGCATCAACCACACCCGTAAAAATCAAGCGATCCTGTTCCTGCAAAATTTCGGTGGGTTCAACGGCGGCAATAATTCGCTCTTTTCTTACAATCTCAACGAGAAAAAGTCCAGGAAGCTGTCGAAGTCCGGCCTCCTCAATTGTTTTACCGACCAGAGAGCTCACAGCCGGAATCATCATCTCAATGGTATACTCCCGGGTATTATCAAAAGAGGCAAAGCCTGACGATCGGTCCGGCAAGAGTTTTCGGCTAAATATCAACAGATAGATAATCCCTACAACCGCAATGGGTAATCCCACCCAGGCAGGGTCAAAAATGTTTAGCGATACATTTTGTGTGTCGATCAGCAGACCGTTCACAATCAGGTTCGTGCTTGTACCGATCAACGTACATGTTCCGCCAAGAATGGCCGCATAACTTAGAGGGATCAACAATTTAGAATTGGGAATTCTATTCAGCTTACTCCAGTCTTTCAGAGCCGGAATAAAGGAGGCAACGATCGGCGTATTATTCAAGAAAGCACTCATTCCAAACACCGGCCCGATAATACGGCTTTGCGCCTTGTAAACCGAAGAGGTGTTACCCAGAAGTTTTTGGATAATAAATTGAATGGCTCCGGTCTCTTTCATTCCCAGGGCAACGACATAGAGCGCAGCTACGGTGAGCATTCCCTCGTTTGAGAAACCGACAAGAGCATCCCGGACCGGCACAAGGTTGAGGACAATAATCAGAACCAACGCCCCTGTGAATACAAAATCTGCAGGTGCATTCTTCCAGATCAGAAGCACAAATGCGCCAAACAGGATCAGTAAGATGGTAATGCCTGCAGGTTCCAAGTTGGAATGGTTAGTTTATTATGCTTTCAAAAATTTGTTTTACAGAAGATGAGTATAACTTTTCTATATAATGAACAATTGTTATGTCGATCTTTTCATATACTCAATTCAATATTTCTATTCAGAATAGTACTCTCGATACCATTGAATAAACGCCTCTACCCCATCCTCTACTTTCGTATCCGGCTTATACCCCAGATTCTCCACCAAGTCTGTCACATCCGCTTCGGTCCGGGGAACGTCACCCGGCTGCATATCCATAAAGTTTTTCTTCGCCTCCTTGCCCAGGCTCTTCTCTATCGCAATGATGAAGTCCATCAGCTCCACCGGTGAGGAGTTTCCGATGTTGTACACCTTGTAGGGGGCTGTTTTGCTGTAGGAGACATCCTGTCCCCGGTTCTCACTGCCGGCCGGCTTCGGAATATCTTCCGTCACCTTCATAACTTCTTCGGTGATATTGTTGCACGGATTCCCCTCTGTTAGTTCCATATTACATTAATGTCGTAATTTATAAATTCCTGGTCCTTTGAGATGATGGAGTAACCTTCCCGTTTCGCTTGTGCAATAATCAGTCTGTCAAACGGATCACGATGATGAAATGGCAGGGAAGCATTCGTCAATATATGATCGGGGGTGATAGGCATAAGAATGAGCCCACTTTCGAAGAATAGCTCAAAAATTTTCTTAAGCTCCGCTTTCAATTTCAGTTTTCCTAATGAGTGTTTAATTCCCATCTCCCAAAGTGTTGCCGTACTGACATAGCACTCATTATCCGGATTTTGAATGAGATTTTTTGAGTGGCCCGGCAGAAACTTACTATCGATAACAAACCAAATGGCAGCATGAGTGTCTAAGAGAAGCTTCATTCACGATACTCTTTGAAATCTTCAAGTGGCTCATCAAAGTCATCGCTCATTTCTATCAGACCTTTCGCTAACCCTGCTTTGCGTTTTTTGGGTGCATCTTTGTCAGTTATTTTTGTCTTCAAAAATTCAACAAAGTCGTTGGCCTCTTTCTTTAAATCCTTAGGCAATCCTACTAACTTGGTATATAGTTCTATATCATTCATAGTATGTTTCTTTATGGCCTTAATATACGAAGGCTTTAATAGCCTAAAAAATCATTCTGCACCTTGGCAATTCATCGCCTCCCTTCATCCTTAGGAGTAAATTAGTTGGTTAACCGCAGAGCATCAATAATGGGAGCAATCTTCATGAAATTGGGTCGTGCTCTGGCGATATGGTCTACGTTTAGATTTTGATTTTTTTTCTTTGTGTTCGTTGTGAATAATCGTTGTGTCCTTTGTGGTTATTTAAACCACTATGAACTCTAAGGATTCATAACGTACACGATGTTTTACATTAGACATTTTCTAATTCTGCATTAAACAGAATAATACTCCCGATACCATTTAATAAAAGCATCGATCCCGTCCTGCACTTTCGTATCCGGCTTATACCCCAGATTCTCCACCAGGTCCGTCACATCCGCTTCGGTCCTAGGAACATCTCCGGGCTGCATATCCATAAAGTTCTTCTTCGCCTCCTTGCCCAGGCTCTTCTCAATCGCGGTAATGAAATCCATCAGCTCCACCGGTGAGGAGTTCCCGATGTTATACACCTTATACGGTGCCGTTTTGCTGTAGGAAACGCCTTGTTCCTTACCTTTATCTCCTAAAGGTTTGGGAATATCTTCCGTCACTTTCAAGATTCCCTCTGTGATGTCTTCCACATAGGTGAAGTCGCGGACCATCTTCCCGTGATTGAATACTTTAATCGGTTCATCTTTCAGAATGGCATCGGTAAAGAGAAAGAGCGCCATGTCGGGTCGTCCCCAAGGGCCATAGACGGTAAAGAACCGCAGTCCGGTTGAAGGAATACCGTAGAGGTGGCTGTAGGTGTGTGCCATCAGCTCATTCGACTTCTTGGTGGCCGCATAGAGGCTGATCGGGTGATCCACGCTGTCGGATGTACTGAGCGGCATTTTGGTGTTGTTTCCATACACGCTGGAGGAGCTCGCATAGACCAAGTGTTTGATATCGTTGTGCCGGCACCCTTCCAGGATATTGATGAACCCGACAATGTTGCTTTCGATATAGGCAAACGGATTTTCGATACTGTACCGAACTCCGGCCTGAGCGGCGAGGTTGACCACACGATCAAACTTCTCCTTTTCGAACAGATCGAGAATCTCCTCGCGGTCCTCCAGGTTCATGCGAATAAACCGGTAACCGGGGTGTTTGTCACTCTGCACGTGCTTGTACCACTCTTCCGCCTCCCGAGATATCCCCGAATCCGCCAGGCGGTCATATTTCAGGTTCACATTGTAGTAGTCGTTGATGTTATCCAGGCCGACGACTTCGTAGCCCTGTTTTAAAAGTTTATTCACTAAATGATAGCCGATAAAGCCGGCTGCGCCTGTTACTAGTATTTTTTCTTTTTTCTGCGTCATTTAATTCCTTATGGAGTAATTATTGAAACTGCAATCAAAGATATTGGACTATTTGTACAATTTGAAAATTAAATACGTCAATAGTTAATAAAACACTCTAATTAACCACAAAGGGCACAAAGGTTTTTCACAACGACCACTACGTTGTGTCTGTAGTGTATTCTTTGTGAACGTTGTGGTTTGTCAGTGATTTTCTTCATCCTGTACTATAAAATTCGATTGCCGCGTGGCGTGCGCTGTGCCTCCGTAGTGTACGCCGTGGTTATTCTTTTTATCCAGATTTTCTTTTATCATTTTTTTGTTAAAACGATCAAAGTTCCAGTACAACAGCGTTTAAGTTTTTAATTTCTTTAAAATCGCTATCCATTGTAACTAATGGAAAATCTAGATGAAGAGATGTGGCTGCTATAATTGCATCAGGTAATTTCAACAGCTTCTTTCTTCTTAAATTAATCGCTATCTGTTTAACAGGTTTCGTTAAATCCAAAATGAGGCACTCATTCAGAAATGAATTAATCAGTTTAACTTCTTTACTTTTTAACTTAGGATGGCTCAGCAACTCAATTTCAGTAATAACCGAAACCCAAATTTGTTGATCTTGCAAAACTTTTTTAGCAGGCTCGCTGCCATTCAAAAAATTGATCAACAGAGAAGTATCAGCAACAATACTATTTCCATTCATCTCTTATTCTCTTCTGATAGGTAAGCCCATCGGTTCCAAAATCCACTTTCCCAAAATAACGATCCAGATTGACTGACTTTTTATTTTTACGTTCCGTCGCTTTCCGAATCGTGTCCCGGATTGTTTTTTCAGAATCTTTTTTATGAATGGTAAGTGTCATAATTCTAAATAATTACTAGTTACTGAGTAATATTAAATATACAAAATCAAAGGACTATATAATTTCGGTATTTTTGCACCCGATTAAAGTTGCTGTAAAACAACTATGCCAGTCCCAGTCTGCTAAATACCCAAGCACCTGTAACATCGTGTCCGAAGCCTGCCCCGAGTATTCGGGGTGCCTTCTTAGTGTTCATTGTGGTTAACAAATGGTTTTCCCAAACCTGTAATTGAAATATGATTTACATTATTCACCGCAAAGACGCAGTGTTCGCAGAGTTTTAACATAATCCCTCAGCGACCTCAGCGCCTCTGCGGTGAACCCTACAGCCGTTTATCCACCAACTCCTTATCCAGGAAGCTCTTTACATCAAATACCACACACTCATCCGATTTTTGAATCTTCAACGCTCTGAACTTCTCATGTGCCACCGCTAAAATAACCGCTGAATAGTTCTCCAGGGAAGGCACTTGCTCCCCGTTCGACAGCAGATCCAATCCATACTCCTCCTTTACCTCTTCCAGATCGGCCCACGGATCGTACACATCCACCTGCATGTCGTAACTCTTTAGCTCATTATATATATCAATGGCCCGCGTGTTCCTGATATCGGGACAGTTCTCCTTGAACGTAATTCCCAGCATCAGCACATTGGCCTCCAGAACCTTCAGATCCTTTCGCATCATACACTTCACTACCTCCGTGGCCACGTGCTTGCCCATGCTGTCATTAATCCGCCGGCCCGCCAGAATAATTTCCGGATGGTAGCCTACCTCCTGCGCCTTCTGAGCCAGGTAGTACGGATCCACACCGATGCAGTGTCCGCCAACAAGCCCCGGATGAAAATTCAGAAAATTCCACTTGGTTCCCGCAGCTTCAAGCACATCCTTGGTATCGATCTCCAGCAGATTAAATATCTTTGAGAGCTCATTCACAAAAGCAATGTTGATATCCCGCTGGGAGTTCTCAATCACTTTTGAAGCCTCTGCCACCTTGATGGACGGCGCCAGGTGCGTTCCGGCCACAATCACCTCTTTGTAGAGATCATCCACATACTTCCCAACTTCAGGCGTGGAACCGGAGGTCACTTTCTTGATCTTGGTTACGGTATGCTCCTTATCGCCCGGGTTGATCCGCTCGGGACTATAACCCGCATAAAAATCTTCATTGAATGTCAATCCGGAAACGCGCTCCAGTACCGGTACGCATTCATCCTCCGTCACACCCGGATAGACCGTCGATTCATAGATCACCACATCTCCTTTCTTGAGTACTTTCCCTACCGTTTCACTGGCTTTGTGCAAAGGTGTGAGCACCGGACGATTGTGTTTGTCAGTCGGAGTCGGAACGGTGATGATATAGACGTTGCAGTGCTCCATGCCAGCAGTATCGGTCGTGACCGTCAGTCCATTTTTCTCGGCGTTAAACTCCGGGGAAATCACCTTCTTCAAATCGGTATCTTCCACCTCCAGTGTGCGGTCGTGTCCGTTATTCAGTTCATTGACTCTCTTCTGATTGATATCGAATCCGACGGTTGGAAATTTTTTACCGAATTCAACGGCAAGCGGCAGTCCCACATATCCCAGCCCGATGATGGCTATTTTGCTATTCTTGATCTCCAATTAATTGTACCTTTTTAATTTTGTTTTGATGGGTTTGCATAACTATTATGTCATCCTGAATTTATTGATGGATCCCAATTGCAGGGTTTCATTGCCTATTTAAGATTCTTCTCCCGACCGCTGTCGGGATCAGAATGACCAAAAAACGTGGTTATGCAAATTCCACTTCTTGTTTATTGCAAGCGCGAAATATATTGAAAAATGTGCGCCTTCGCCATGATGAATTTTTATTGATTGGCGAGATGAAAGAGGCAAGATGCGAGAAACAGACCTGTCAGGTTTTGGAAACCTGACAGGTCTTCGTGAATAAATTTTTAAGTCAGTTGTTAAATAAAAGTTTAATTACACAAGCAATCTCTCCACTTGTAATAGGGGGCTCCGATCCAAAGGCGATTCCCGCGAAGCGAAATGAAGAGGGGGTATAAATAGTAAAATAAAAACCAAACGCTCCACACTTGTCCGACGGCTGGATTCCGACTGTCAAATTTCTTGATTAAAATTAACCAAGCCCCTGCAACGGGTCGCTTACCCGTTTGTGTAGTAAGAAAACATTTGCCCAATTAACGCCTCAAATTGAAATTTGCTCCCCCCTGTTCGGCGATTAATGGAGGACGATATTATATGCTTCCCCTCTTTGCGAACGGAGTGAGGGAATTGAGGGGTGAGTTACAAATGGCGTAGCCATGCCTCACACCCTAGCCCGTCAATTCATTGGCGTGAGAATAGAAGTGAATAGAAGTCGAATAAAATGGAAAGTCCCATCGGGACGGCCCACAAAACAAATCCCGTATATCACCGCCTCTACCCTGTCAAATTCTTACAATACAAACCCTCTATTCGGCGGATGATAGACGTTACCCAATATACCCCAGGGTTCCGCAACGCTACACCCTTGGCTACCCATATTTTGCCCCTACAGGGCAGGTGTCAGCTAAATATTGATTTTACAATTTCCCCTTCTATGCTATCGGAGAGAGTAGAGAGGGGGAATAAGGGGGTGAGTTCAACAAATGGCGTAGCCATGAATCACATCGTAGCCCATCAATTCATTGGCGTGAGAATAGAAGTGAATAGAAGTCGAATAAAATGGAAAGTCCCATCGGGACGACCCACAAAACAAATCCCGAATATAACCGCCTCTACCCTGTCGTGTGCCTACAAACCAAGCCATCTTTTCGGCAGATGATAGACGTTACCCTATATACCCCAGGACTACACCCTGGGCAACCAATATTTTGCCCCTACAGGGCAGGTGTCAGCTAAATATTGATTTTACAATTTCCCCTTCTATGCTATCGGAGAGAGTAGAGAGGGGGAATAAGGGGGTGAGTTCAACAAATGGCGTAGCCATGACCACACACCCTAGCCCGTCAATTCATTGGCGTGAGAATAGAAGTGAATAGAAGTCGAATAAAATGGAAAGTCCCATCGGGACGACCCAAAAACAAATACCGAATACAACCGCCTCAAATTTGTCAAGTACTCCAAACAAATCGCTCTGTTCGGCGGTTGATAGATGTTATCCAATATACCCAGGTTTCGCTTCGCTGCACCTGGGGCTATTGATGTTTTGCCCCTACAGGGCAGGTGTCAGCCAAATATTGATTTTACAATTTCCCCCTCTTTTTGAACGGAGTGAAAAGAGAGGGGGATTAAGGGGGTGAGTTCAACAAACTAGACCGGCAATTTATTAAGGGGATCTAAACAAACGAGAAAGCACCACAGCTCTGAAAGAGCGTAAGATCTTAGCCTCGGGTGAAGCAGGGCGAAACCCAGGGTATAAGAAAATGAGTAATGTTAACCGCCGAATAGAGAGAGTGATTTGAAATATTTGATTTAGTTGAGGCGGAAAATCACCAGATCTGTTTCATACAAATATGGTATTCCTGACATCCTGAATAACTAAAAGTTTGCCCCAATTCTAAACAGTAGACGCCACCAGAACCAACATCCACATAGAAATGCCATATTAATATTTTATCCAAACTCAACAGGTCTGGCGACCCATTGTACGTGAGTACACATTCGACGAGGTTAATCATTCATAATCTATGCTACTTCATAGACAATACTGGATGGACTGGTTGTTCTTTTCGATGCATCCAAAACTTCGATACCTACAATATTCCCCTCATCATCATAATCTATTATGACTCCGGGTTTATCTTCATCACTTTGGAAAACTTCCTTGTCGGAAAACCTTATATAAATGATATCGGTCTCTTTATCGAATTTAATATTCATACTTCTCAATTTTTATAGTTCGGTAAGCCGTTATAACCAAGTTCGGATTTTTACATACATTCATAGAAACCCGATATAGAAACAACGTCTGATTTGTCATTATCTTCTTCTGAAAAATGTGTTTACAAGAATCTTCTTTTACTATTTGATCAGGATTATCAATTACTAACTCAACCTGATCTCTCGTTATGTTACGGGCGTTCAATCGATAAACCGCATGAGAAGATAGTATCCACTTTTTATGAGCCATGATTAGAAATGTAACTCAATTCCTTTGAAATCAGAAATAATCGTAATATTCACCGGAAATTTACTATTGCTCTTTATATCACTGGTTTTATCCTCGACTATTTACTTTCCGTCCCATCCAAGCGGTACACTTATATATCTGCGATAAACCGCCTCAAATTTGTCAAGTTCTCCAAACAAATCGCTCTGTTCGGCGGATGATAGACGTTACCCAATATACCCCAGGGTTCCGCAACGCTACACCCTGGGCTACCAATATTCTGCCCCTACAGGGCAAATGTTAGCCAAATATTGATATTATAATTCCCCTGTATGCGATCGGAGAGAGTAGAGAGGGGGAGTAAGGGGGTGAGTTCAATAAATGGTGTAATGCAAAGCGTACAAAAAACTGCAAAACCGAGTACGCCATCATTTGAATAATGATACCCTGTCATCTCGAGCGATCCGCCAACTAGCGGAGAGTCGAGAGATCTTCTCAAGACCTCCTCATATTTGTCCGGCGCTCCAAACCGGTGGGTAAACTGTGCGCTAATTTGAGAGTTACCCATATTATGTTCCTGCGGAACATAAATCATTTATAGACAGCAATTTTTCTCAAGCCTATTCCGATATAATTGGTCGCGAGATTGCCCCCAAAAAATTGCACTTAAAACTCTCCCTTTTTTAAACAGAGTGAAAAGAAAGGGAATGAGTTCACAAACCCATTCAAGAGTTAAACAAACGAGACCCTTAATTTATTAACGGGATTTAAACAACCGAGTCAGCACCACAGCTCTGAAAGAGCGTTAAATCTTAGCCTCGGGTGAAGCAGGGCGAAACCCGGGGTATAAAATATTGCATAATATTGACCGCCGAATAGAGAGAATGGTTTAAAATATTTGATTGAGTTGAGGCGGAAGCCCTCCGAATTCATTTCACACAAACTTGATAAAACCGATTATAAGCAACAGAGCTGATACCTGTCGTCGACGGAGCAGAGCTCCGTGACGAGGGCAGTCTCAAGAGTCACTACTAAACACACTCTCCTTCAACGTCCCAATCAACGGCTCAATCAGCACCCATCCTACCGACAAAATCCCACCCAATAGGGTAAAAATGATCACCATCATCCCGCGCTTCGGTTCACTACGTTCGGTTGGCACGTTGGCCGGCTGCACTTCGCTGAAGATCGGAGTCTGCTCCTGCAGGCTGAGTCGCGACTCTTCCACTCGCTGTGCCAGTGATTGATAGACATTCAGTGCCAGATTCTTCTCATCCTGAAGCCGCTCCAGCTCCGTCTGCGCTCGTGCCGATGAAAGCGACACATTGCGGTCCTGAAACTCAGCCAGCGCCTGCTGTGTCTCCTCAAATCGCTCCTCAGCTTCAGCTTTTTGATTTTCAGAAAACTCCAGGGTCTGGCGAGCCTTCTCAACGCGGTACTCTGTTACATACTCCTTCAGAAGATCGATCAAATGGCGGTTCATCTCTGCGGCCGCTCGTGCATCCTGAAGTTTTACCCGTGCAGTCAGCAGACCCGTCTCCTCGTCTTGAGAAACCGATATTCTCTCTCTAAGCTCTTTCACAAGCTCAAACTCCTCCTTGCTCAATGATATAAACTCCCGTTCCAAAACATCCTCCCGGATCACCTGATCTCCCTCCTCTTCGTCAGGTGTAAAAAGGGATCGAACTCCACCCAAAACGGTAAACGGCAGACCAACGGTGTAATCCTTGATATAGCCCGTAATCGGTTTTGAGTATTGATTCTCCAGAAAGTCAGGCCATGTAGTCGTTACATCATACTCGCGAAACTGCAGCTCTTTACTCATCAACTCGAGCTGAAAAGAGAGGCTGTTGACAATTTGGGGGTAGATTTGTGGGGGGATCATACCGGGAGATAATGCATCTCCACCGGATATCCCGAATGCACCGCCAAACCGCTGCAGAAGTTGTGAAGCTCCTCCTCCCTGTTCCGCCTGAACTTCCGGCATTAAAACGGCGTCACTCTCATACTCTTCGGCACTGAACAATGCCCAGAACACTCCAAAAACAATAAAAATCCCGGTTATCTTGATGATTTTCCAACGGCCCTGCCAGATCTTCCTGGCCAGTTCCAGCAGGTCGATTTCGTCTTCATCGTCGGGAAACCCGTACCCCGGGCCCTGCACATACTCTACCGGCACATATCGAATTTCATTTTTTTCTTTATCCGGCTTTGACGATTCCTTCCCCTCGTTTCCCGGCACGCTTTGATCACTCATTTTTGATCTGTCTACTCTGTTTTAAATGGTTGTATAACAAGTATGAATCACAAGCGCAAAAGGTAGGGTTTTTTGCTCAATTTTCAGAATGGAAAATCAGTGACAAACCGGATGTTAGAAGCGAGATGCGAGTTCAAACCTCGTCAGACGGCTAAAGCCCGTCAGACGAGTAGATCTTTTTCCAATATCCCCCATAAACTCTACTAATGACTTCCTTACTCCTTTGGATAACGCAATTATGAACCACAAAGACCACAAAGAAGGCACTACGGTCACAACTTTTAATTGACCAGTACACGTGAATGAATATTTTTCGAGATCATTAGTGCAGTCCTCTCGATCAAATTTGTCGCAGATTAACGCAGATCTGATCGCATATTTTCACAGAAAGTCTTTATTACCTATTGATCCGAGCCGGAACCATTGCTTCACCCCTTCGACTCCATATTGGACATACTTTTACTCCGTCGACTCCGCTCAGGACATGCCTTTTACCCTAAAAAAACTAAAAAACTGCACACTGTTGACACTGTACACTGTTAGTACTGTTCACTGACCAACTGTTCACACTGACACACTGTAAAACTGATTTCATTCTTCCGTATCGGAAACACTCCACACAATCTCATCACTCCCGGCCGTTATACTCGCCGTTACCGTAAACCCGACATACGACTCCGCCACAATATCGAATCCATCAGCCGATACCTCATCTAATGAGTATTGTGCGTTTTCATTCTCTTCGGGGAGACCTAGATCCAGAATAGTAAGAGAGGAAAAATTACGTCCTCCGCCGCCCAGCATATCCGGTTTATTCCAATAACCCTGAGACATCGCATGTGCCTGGAGAATATCCTGACGGATGGCGTCTTCAATCGCTGAATCGTGTGAGGCCTGCATGGTATTTATAGCTACGATTGTTGCTACTCCTACCAATACCGTTACAAGTATGACAAGTAAAAGTTGCTGTTGCCCCATTTTGAGTACCCTTGCATCATTATCATGTGAAAATTTATCAGCTTGAATCTACTTAAATAAACAGTATTAAACCGTCTGATTAGAAGGGTTTATACTAAATTAAGGAGGATTAATACAACTGTTAGTCTATCGGAAAAAGTCCTTGTCCCCAAAACCTTGGATATAGGCTTCTGCCCGGATACTGTTCAGAATAAGCCTGATACATTTCGGAGAGAGTTAACATTTCCGGAATCACAATGTATAGTAATATAGCTAATGAAATAAGGTAAGCCACAACCGGCACCCTCTCATTTGTAAAGCTAAATTTATGATCCCTTCTATAGTATCCGATGAACCATGAGAGTATAATCACCAGCCACATCTGACTCATCGGAGTATGCATTATTCCACTAAAGAAAGCATGGCAACAAGCGGCAATAACTGCCCAAGACATAACAAGAAAGTTCAAGCGATTAGTCGACTCAGGATTTGTTTCAGAATATTTTTTCCAAGCAAATGAGGCCGCTACAAAAAACAGTATTGCCATTGAAATGAAAGCAATTAATCCCCATTCACTAAGTATTTGCAAATAGTAATTATGCGGATGACCGACAAACTGAGTAGGCCCTATCTCCGCGTAGTGTCCTGGTCCTATACCAAACCATGGATTCTCCCACCAAACCTCCAGTGCTCCCTCCCATCGATATGTTCGATTATTGTTGGTTCTCAGCACTGCCTGGCCTGAACCTGAGTAAGGAAGATCAAACAGGAAAAATTTTAAACTCCATCCGACTAGTGATGAGAGTACTAGAGGTTTTACAATAGGGGTAAAATCTTTTTTGGATACAGCCCACAAAAATGCCCCTGCCACAAAAATACTCAGAGTGGTTCCCCTCCCTCCGGATTGATACAGTAACATCCACCACAGTGAAATAAGGACAAAAATAAGAGTAGAAAGGTTTTTATAATCCTTGGATCGTTTCAAAAATACAAATGAACCTATGAGGAAAGGAAAGGTCCACGTCTGGGTATGATTAAAAAATCTTCTGTTAACAAAGAAAAGGATTTCTTTTCCTTTAACTGATACTTCACCAATGTTGATTGAGTAGTCGATTTTATTTGGCCACACAGAAACAAATGGATCAAAAAAAGATGAAATATAATTCCCCAAAAAAAGAATTATATATAACACGGTAAATAATAACGTCGTAATATAGATCACCTTGCCTAGCCAATAGTGTTCTTTTAAATATGTTGAGGAAATTAAATAGGCGAGTAAAAGCAATATTAGATGAAAAAGTACATCAACAATTGCTTTTTCTGGATAATTGCTAGAAAAGACAGAGATTAGAGTACTTGAAAGAATAACAACCAGTACAAACTTCAAACCAATTCTTATATCACATTTTGGTAGGTTTGAAATAGTCGATTTTGAAGCTTTCCAGTTATTTATCATTCCAAACGTAAAAAAAAGCGCTGCAAGTGTTAATATACAAAGCTGAAAAATTCGTTTACTATCATAGAGGGAGTATTCTAAGATTTGAGGGTATACTCCAATAATTAAAAATACAACACATATTGTTAAACCCTGCTTTTTCATAGACAAAAAAAAACCTCTCAGTTTAAAACTGAGAGGTTTAAATTTATTGCAATTAAAGATTATGAATCGTAAGTCAAATCATTTTGACTAATAGTAGCTACTAAATCATCATCTGTTCCAGTTGAACCCTCAGTATAGTCTTCCGAACTAGAAGGTGAAGCTGTAATCTCAATTTCATCAGAACTTGTAGAAGTGATTTCATAAGTTCCATTCTCGTTTGAAATTATTGTATCCGTTCCTTCATTTTGAATTTCACCAGGAACTGCAACACCTGCAAAAGTAAAATCAGTGAACGTCCTTCCTCCGCCACCGAGCATTTCCGGTTTCATGTAATAACCTTGTGCTGAAGAAGCTATAGTTGCTATGTCCTGACGAACTGCGTCAATATTTGCAGAGTCTGCGGCAGCACCAAATGTATTAATAGCCACAACCGTCGCGATACCCACGATGATTGTTACGAGAATGACGAGTAATAATTGTTGTTGACCCATAGTAAGTTACCTATTGTGTGTTTGGTTTAAGTAAAAAGTTGTTTGTGAGTAACCCGAGAACAAAGTCTGTCGGATGATTAATGTTTATGTTACTGTGGTAAAGAGTACGCAATGGTTCATTTGTTACAAAATTTTTTTTCAATGAACCAAATGCTTTGTCTCAACCATCTGTAACCAATATCAGCACTCTTCCGGTACCATGCAGTTAATCTTTTTTAAAGTAAATGGCTCAAAATTAGATTCCTGTCAACTTCTCACATCAAACGGCGGTAAAATTACAGGGTGTTAATCTGTGCGGAGTACGGTGTAAGGTTTATGGAATACGATGTACGGGATACGGTATAGTTAGGACATACGGTGTAAATAGTAAGACAAACGATCATCAAACATTCTCTATATGATACGCACTGCCTGCTTTAATTAAAATTAACGAATTCAATTCAGCACTCAATTACCAAACATCACAAATCTCTTTTCGCCGCCTCTTCCTATTAAAAGCTTCAAACAAATCCCTCTGTTCGGCGGTCAATATGTTGATCACACCTTTACCCGGGGTTGAAACCCCGGGCTATTATGTTGACCACCCCGCTGGGGTTTTAATTCAAATTCACATATCATCGTCCTTGATTTCAGGATCATATTCAGAAAACTTGCCCAGATTTCTGGAGATCAAGCCAAAAAAGGAAATGAAACTTAATACGTCTCCCCTCTCTGCGCGCAGAGAGGGGAACAAGGGGTGAGTTCAACAAAATGGCGTAGCCATGAATCACATCATAGCCCACCATTTCAATGGTGGGTGATGTGTCAGATACAATATGAGAGCTCCCCTTTTGGGCGGTACTAGTCAGATCCTTGTTATACCGCCTCTTCCTACTAAAAGCTTCAAACCAATCCCTCTGTTCGGCAGTTAATATGATGATTACACATTTATCCGGGGTTAAAACCCCGGGCTATTTTGTTGTCCACCCCAATGGTTTTTTTTATCAAATTCATATATCATCGTCCTTGATTTCAGGATCATATTCAGAAAACTTGCCCAGATTTCTGGAGATCAAGCAAAAGAAGGAAATGAAATTTAAACCGTCTCCCCTCTCTGCGATCAACGAGAGTAGAGAGGGGAACAAGGGGTGAGTTCAACAAAATGGCGTAGCCATGAATCACATCATAGCCCACCATTTCAATGATGGGTAATATGTTAGATCTAATATGAGTGAGCCCCTTTGGGGCGGTACTAGTGAGATCCTGGTTATACCGGCTCTATCTATCTAACACTGCAAACCATTCCCTCTGTTCGGTGGTTAAGATATTGATTACACATTTACCCGGGGTTGAAATCACAGGCTATTTTGTTGATCACACCGTTGGGATTTTAAAAAAAGGTAAATCTATTTCAATCCATAACCGGTGTTGATTTCAGGTACACTTTATGAACATTTACAGCCCAGGACGGATCAAAGAAAAATGAAGATAGAATCGAATTCGAAATAAATTTTAAAACCTCTCTCCGCTCTGCGATCAAGGAGAGAAGAGATTAAAGCGGTGAGTCCCGAAAAAACCGGCCTTGAGAAATTGACAGAAAAAAGTGCGACTGTGAGAATGAGAAGAACACAAATTCACCAGTCTCCGCGAAAAATATAGTATAGGGACAAACTAAGCAGACCTTGAATTTGTGTCTCATTCGAACAAAGCACTCTGTCAATTTTTCACAGCCTTGATTTTTTGGTTCGTTTTGTATCTAGACAAAATGAACAAGAGAATAGAGTTTGTAATTAGATCCTCGAAACACCGCCTCAATAAAATTTTACAGTACAATCAAATCCCTCTGTTCGGCGGTAAATATGATGATCACACCTTTACCCGGGGTTGAAACCCCGGGCTATAATTAGGGTACTCCTACGGAGTTGGTTTGCACCCAAATTTTCATAAAACAAATTCAAATCGTTTATCGTAGTTCGGTCCATCGGTGATTCGTCAATTGATATACGGTTCACGATATACGAATATCTACATAAGAAATGGCTTTAAAGACCACACACCCTAAAAGAATAGCAAAAAACTTAGCGTCTCATCCGCCACCGTAAACCTTAAAACGTATGCCGTATACCGTTAGCCAAAACCTGAACCTTGCGGCCTGAAGCATGAAACCTGAAACCTGAAACCTGCAAACCTGCTCACTCCTCATCACATTGAAACATGAATCCTTTCTTACGGATCGTCTCGATATAGTCGAATTCGGTATGCTCTCTCATCTTTTTGCGGAGATAGCTGATATATACGTTGATGTAGTTGGTCTGCGTATCGAAATGAATATCCCAGACGTTACTGGCGAGTTCCTCCTGTGAGATGATGCGTCCCTTGTTCCGAACAAAATAAACCAGCAGGTTAAATTCATTGTTGGTCAGATCCACCTCATTACCGTCCAGGATCATTTTGCGCGAAATCAGGTCAACAGTCAGGCTGCCACAGGTAAGCTCTTTTTCTGAGTCTTTGCTATTGCTTCGCCTCGCAATCGCATCCAGCCGCGCCATCAGCTCATCACTGTTGAACGGTTTGGTCAGGTAATCATCTGCACCCACGTTCAACACCTTCACCTTTACATCGGTTTCGTGTTCGGCAGAAAGGACAAGAACAGGAGTCGTAACTCCTTCTTCGCGGATTTTAGCGCAGACATCATATCCGTTGCCGTCCGGAAGCCTCAGGTCCAGGATGATCATGTCAAACTTATTGTTCAGGGCTTTCTCTTCCCCGTCGCCGGCCGTTTCTGCCACGGCAACATCGTTGCCCTTGTGCTCAAGAACCGCTTTTACCAGCGTCCTTACGGTTGGATCGTCCTCAACAACCAGTATTTTCATCTTCTTTTTGGTATCCGTCGATGCTGTAGACATAATGATATCGTTTCAATGATGAGTGATAAAGTAAAGATGAATCTGCTAAAGGTTACAAAATTATTTTATTCAAAGTACAATTTTTTAAAGTCTTACCTGATAAAGTGACACAATCATCATTCTGAGCCCGTCGAAGAATCTCCGGGTTTTGACTTCCTGACCATGAGATCCTTCTCCCGACCGCTGTCGGGATCAGGATGACATCACCGTCATTCTGAGCCTGTCAAAGAATCTCCGGGTTTTGACTTCTTGTCTATGAGATCCTTCTCCCGACCGTTGTCGGGATCAGGATGACATCACCGTCATTCTGAGCCCGTCGAAGAATCTACGGGTTTTGACTATCCTGACCATGAGATCCTTCTCCCGACCGTTGTCGGGATCAGGATGACGAAACCGTCATTCTGAGCCTGTCGAAGAATCTCCCGGTGATGACTATCCTGACTTAGAGATCCTTCACTTCGATCAGGATGACAAGTACCTTCATGATCACGAAACCGTCACATCAAACTTTCAAATAACCGATTCTTTCGAACCAATCTACAATCTCTGTTACGTACTTCTCACTAAATGAATGATTTTCATTCAATAAATTCAACTCCGCCTGCACACCTTTTTCTTTCAGCCTTTCAATTTCTTTTTTCTGAGGTTCGGCTAATACCTGGTCATCTTTATCTCCATGAAAAGCGGCAATATTGAGATGCTGTATATTTTCCCAGTTCTCATTCAACACTTCCGTTTTTATTCGCGCACCGATAACGGCAAGATCATTTACATGCTTCCATCGGGTCAGTGCAAAATATCCGGCCAGGTATCCTCCCATGGAGTATCCTACAATCCCGATCCGGCTTACATTCTCACCAATTACAGGGAGAAGTTTATCGACAATCTCCTGAATAAACTCGGATGCCAGCTCCAGTGATTTAATGAACTGTCCCCTGTTGCCGTCGTACAGATACCACGTGCGTCCCCAGTCCGATACATTTTTTTTCCGGCTGCGGTCATAAATCGGATAAGGCCCTTGTATAAAGAGATGGTACGCCTCCAGGCTGAACGAATTTTCACACATATCCATGAACTGCTGCATATTTTGTCCATATCCATGAAGATAGACGATAAGTGGTTTTTTCTCCCCTTTCCTTCCCGTTTCTATCAACGTGTATGGGACCTCAATCTTAAATGAGGTTTTACCGGAAATGAGTACGTCTCTGTTGGACATTTTCATGGGTTATGTTAGGTGCAGGTAATGCAGGCTATTGTTTTAAGTCACTCCGGCAAATGATAGTAAAAATTTGATTAAAAAAACCACCGTTCTGCAACAGGAAGTCTGACCCTTTGCATTTGGTTTAAAACTCACAGAGAGTTTTGCAAAATTATTCATCATAATCATTCTGCCCCAAAAGCGGTGGGAAAATTATCTATTTTTTCATTTCCTTTCCGGAGATCCTTCGTTTTCAATCAGAATGACCATTATGTAATTCTGAGCCCACCTGTACCGGGGTTTCGAAGTGCAGGCCCGTCGAAAGATTTCCCGGTGTTAGTTTACTCACAATGGGATCCTTCAATAAATCCAGGATGACACTTTAGTTCTTGCAAAGCTCTCTCAAAATGTATTGATCCGCCACAATTCTGTTTTTCAATTTTATCCAAACTCTCTGTTCGGCGAGATATCCTTCTGATCCTCATTTTCTACAAATATTTTGTCCCGCCAGGACAGATCGTTTAGGTAATATAAAGAATCACCAAGGGTCAAAGACCGCGCAAACAAATGGCGCAGCCGTGAATCGCATCATAGTCCGCCATTTCAATGGAGGGTATAGGGCCAAAGGTTTATTCAAAAGCCCTGTAGGGACTATTCATCGAAATTTATACTGTGTTCCTACTAGACGTTTCTCATTGTCGGACAAACAGCTCAGAGGGTGAGCGTATTATTTCTCTCGAGTTTGTAAAAAGTGGCCGTACCTTTTTTGATTAACTGTATTCAATCCCTAATTTAAAGTATAAATATCAATGCTTTATAAAATTGTTGCCTGTTTCTAAAGTAATCACAAAAGATTATCTGATCACTGCGCGAAGCCGGGAAACATTTTTTGCAGCCAATTCACCCTGATAGTACCAGTGATACAGAATATGCGCAATCAAAATTCTCTACCGGGATTACTTCTCACCACTAAAAGATCATTGGGCGTTATTATTGTTCAATGTCTTCTGCTCACCATCCTTACTGCAACAGTCTCAGTAGGTCAAACTGTGTCGGTAGGACAAGGAAGCTATAGTACAAATCTATCTTCCGGTCAGCAGGGACCCAGTCTTTCAGACGGTCAACAGGCCTTTCCAATGCTTTCGAATGAATTTGATCAACCGGTTCAAACAAGCGACTTCTGGAGCAGCCTCATCTACCCTTTCTTCAACGATCCCCATTCTGCATTTCTTTACGCGCACCCACTTGCCATGAAAGCTGATCCAACCGGAATGCAGCTTGGATATACTTCACAGGCTATAGTGAACGACCGCGACTACATTTTTCCATTTGCAAATCATATGACAGTTGGCGTGGAAGGGATGAATGCGCCTGAGACAAATACATTACACTATGGCGATTGGACAGTTACGGCCGAATGGCAGGATAATGGGCGTGAAATGCTTGCTACATTTGGACACGGAATGCCATTTATTTTCTTTGAAATTAACGGGGACGATGCGATCATCAATCCAAATCAATCCCACACGATTTGGCACGAGGAAGATGAGGTGCTTGGAATCACCATTGGAGATGAGCACTATGGAATTTTTGCACCTGCCGGTTCGCAGTGGTCTACCGGCGGAGAGCTCACTTCATCGCTCAATGGTGAAACGTTCTTTTCCGTTGCTGTACTTCCTGACAACGATCCCGAAACACTGGAGTTTTTCAGAAAGCGGGCCTATGCCTTTGTAACGGATACTCAGGTGACCTGGCAGTATGATGAAGATAATGCCACACTCAACAGCGAATATTCATTCGAAACGAGTCTGCGAGATAATTCGGAAGGAAATCTGAATGAGACACTAACTGCACTCTACAGGCATCAATGGCTAAATGTTGAAGAGTCCGTTACCGGCCATACTTATAATTCACCGCGAGGTGAGATGAAGCTCTTTGCCGGCAACACTTTTACTACGGCGCGCCAATTTTCAGGTATATTGCCCTCACTGCCCGATGAGGGTGATTACGACCGGTCTCAGCTTTTGCAGTTTGTGCAACAGGCTGCTTCCGAAACTCTTAGAAGTGGTCCCACCTATCAAAACGGAAAAGAAATGGCTCGCTTTGCCCATTTGATTCACATTGCCGATCAGCTGGGTGAGGAGGCTGAGGGTGCAAAGGATCAGCTAATCGATAAGCTTAAAAACCGGCTCGAAAACTGGTTTACAGCTGGCGGTGATCAGGAGTACGTATACGACGATACCTGGGATACGCTTACCGGCTATCCGTCTGATCATGGAGCAAGTACGCAGATCAACGATCACCACTTCCATCACGCCTACGCCATTATGAGTGCAGCCACCATTGCCCGGTTTGATCCGGAGTGGGCTGAACCCGAAAACTGGGGCGGTATGGTAAATATGCTCATTCGAGACGCCAACAATTGGGATCAACAAGATGATATGTTTCCATTTCTGCGCTCTTTTGATGTCTATGCAGGTCACTCATGGGCTGCCGGACATGGTGCATTTGGAGACGGAAATAATCAGGAATCGAGCTCGGAAGCTATGAATTTTGCATCAGCAACAATCCTTTGGGGCGAAATCACCGATCAGTCGGAAATTCGAGATTTGGGGATCTACCTGCATACAACCGAGTCTGCAGCAATTGATCAGTACTGGTTCGATGTGGACGAAGAGGTTTTTCCACAGGATTACAATTACAACGCCTTGGGCATTGTATGGGGCAATAAGGGCAATCACACAACCTGGTTTGGCCTTGAGCCGGAGTTCATTCATGGCATTAATATTTTGCCCGTCCACGCAGGTTCATTCTATCTGGCCAGGGATCCTGAATATGTCATTCAGAACTTTAATGCGGCTGAATCGGCAAGCGGGGGTGAAATCTCCATTTGGAAGGATATCTTTTGGCAGTACCTCTCCATGGCAGATGCAGACCGGGCACTGGATATGCTTGAGGCAGATCCAAACTATGACCGATTTGACGGCAATTCCCGAGCGCACACCCTTCACTGGATTCACAATATGAAGCAGCTTGGACAGGTAGATTTTTCCGTAACTGCCGATATTGCCACCTATGCGGTATTTCGAAACGCCGATGAAGAGCGCAGCTACGTTGCCTATAATGCATCAGATAACCCAAAAAAGGTAACCTTTTCGGACGGTTTTACAATGGATGTGGATGCAGGGCAAATGGCAACCGGATTTGAGGGAGATGCACCGGCTGACGATGACATTGAAAAAATTTCGCTGCCTGTTGAATTCGAAAGTCAGGATGTTGATTGGGACAAGGTGTTCAAAAACTTCGACGGAGGAGTAAGCACAGTTGTAGCTAACCCAGATGTGGCCGGAGACAACCAAACAGAGCAGGTAGCCAGGATGGTGAAAAACGAAGGTGATCCATTGGCCGGAAGTATCTTGACACTTTCTGAAGAGATTGATACTTCTCAACCATTCTCTATGATGGTTTGGGCTCCACGCGAAGAAACCTCACTTCTGTTTAAAATTGAGAATTCAGAAAATCCTGATCAAAACTATGAAGTAAATCAAACGATTCCTGCCAATGAAGAGTGGGTGGAGTTAACCTATGACCTCTCAGGGGCAAATTCTGATATCACATACGACAGTATCGTGCTTGTTTTTGACTCTGAAACCGAAGGTGATGGCAGCTCTGATTTTACATGGTATTATGATGAAATTGGCTACAGCAGTGAACTGCCTGATGACGATGAATCACCTTCCGATTATGTGCTCTATCAAAACTATCCGAACCCTTTCAATCCTACTACACAGATCAGTTACTACCTTCCTGAGGCGGTAGAAGTTAGACTTGAAGTTTATAACATGATGGGACAACGAGTTGCAACGCTGGTAGATGAACAACAAAACGAAGGAATGCATACAACTACATTTGACGCCGGCAATTTGGCTAGCGGGATTTATCTATATCGCCTAACGGCGGGCAGCTTTGTAAAAGCAAATAGAATGATATTTGTGAAATAAAGTACCTCAAGTTAAAAGTTGAAAGTTTCCTTATCAAAGGGGGATTTAGGGGGATGTTAATCAAGAGTCGATAGTAAAACTTTCTTATACCCTCTTTATTTCGTTTCACACGTTCGCTAACGCTCTGAGCCCCTTTTTTATGGAAGAATTGGTCAAATTCAATAACCATATTAACCACGAAAGACGGAAATTTCTGTGTCCTTCCGTGCTTCCGTGGCAATTCATCAGACCAACCCCTTTTCGAAATTTGTAAGAAAAAAATCAACTTTATACCAACGAACGATTTTTTCGCCTTGTAGTGTTTAAAAATCGTCCTACCGACGCATACTAAAAACACGTATCTTTATATGTCTATTTTTGATATCACGAATCAACGTTTGTGAACAGCAAAAGGAAAGGAATCATCGCAGATTTTACTCACAATCCGGTTACCGCTCAGGCTCGTGCCAACATTGCCCTGATTAAATATTGGGGCAAACGTTCTGTGGATTTGAATTTACCGGCTGTAGGCTCCATTTCTCTCACATTGGATGCCCTCAAAACAACCACTACCCTTCAGTTTGATAAGGATTTAGAAACAGACACTTTTCAACTGGATCACAGAAAAGTTACTGGCAAACCGCTTGAACGTGTAACGCGTTTCCTGGATATAACAACCGGTTCTTCGGACCGACCCCGAGTAAAAATCACTTCTTCAAATAATTTTCCAACCGGAGCGGGACTGGCCTCTTCTGCTTCCGGATTTGCAGCATTAGCCGCAGCGGTGAATGAGGCCATGAGTTTAAATCTCTCAAAGGAAGAGCTTTCAAAACTTGCCAGAAAAGGCTCCGGCTCTGCAGCACGTTCCATTTACGGCGGATTTGCTGAAATGAAGTGCGGTTCTTCTCTGACGGACGATACCGAAGATTTTGCTGTTGGTTTACACGAACCATCATACTGGGATATCAGATTGCTCATCGCTGTTACTTCAATGGATAAAAAAGATGTTGGATCCACTGAGGGAATGGTTCGAACTGCAAAATCATCCCCATTTTACAGAGGGTGGGTGGAAAGTCAGCCTGACGATTTAAATGACATGCGGCGAGCGTTAAAAGTAAAAGATTTTGAAAGAGTCGGAGAGCTGACCGAGCACAGCTGTTTCAAGATGCACGGTTTAGCCATGTCGGGTCAACCGCCTCTCCTCTATTGGAATGCTGTAACCACGGAAATGATTCATACTGTCTGGAACCTGAGAAAGAAAGGCATTGCAGCGTACGTTACGATGGATGCCGGACCCCAGGTGAAAGTATTATGTCAACCGGGAAATTCAGAACTGGTAAAACAGGCGATGTTATCCGTAGAAGGTGTTAAACAAATTATTGAAGCGAAACCCGGGCCGGGTGCAACTGTCGTGTCCGACGATCAATTTAAAGTAAAGAACAATTAACAGAATGTACGAATCATCCATTTGCGTAAAATCACCCGGCAAACTTATTCTTTTGGGAGAATATGCGGTTCTTGAACACGCTCCGGCACTCGTTACCGCTGTTGATCGTCACTGTGTTGTGAAAATATCACCGCTATACAACAGCACGTTCCAGATCAGGACCAAAAATCTGAAACTCCCTGAAATTCAGTTTACACTGGATGCTGATGGAGATGCACACTTTCGAAACCCACTCCCGCAGAAAACGGAAACTCAGTTCCGCTTTGTGCTATCTATGCTCAAGTATATAACCATGAGAAACGGGAAAATTCCGGGAGCATCCATCGAAATCGATACAGCACCTTTTTACCACAAAACAACGGGACATAAATTCGGACTCGGTTCAAGTGCGGCACTCACCGTTTCACTCCTCTCTGCTCTAATGGAGTACTTAAATAAACACATTGAACAGGAAGATCTCTATCGTGAGGCGTTTCTCGCACACAGACATGCACAGGGAAAGCTGGGCAGCGGTACGGATATCGCCGCCAGTGTTACCGGTGGTGTGATGAGTTATACCATGCCTGACTCGATAGATAAGCTGAATGGTCAGGTGAAATCCCTGCTGTGGCCTGAAGATCTCCATATGATCACGGTTTGGGCCGGATATGCTGCATCCACAAGGAGTTTTGTAAGTAATGTGAATGTCTTTCGCGATCAGCATCCTCATCAGTATGATGCCATCATGAAAAATATGATGGAGCTCTCTACGGATGGAGCTGCAGCCTTTGAAGCCGGCGATACAGCCGCTTTTCTTGAGATCGCCCGGGACTTTGAAAAGCAGGAGCAACTGCTTGGGCAAAAAAGTGATACGGAGATCATTTCAGATGTACATCAGGAGATCTCAGGAATGGTTCAAAGTGTGGGCGGAACTTATAAACCATCTGGTGCCGGCGGTGGCGATATCGGTGTGGCATTTTGCAAAGATCCGTCAACTGCCGAAAAAATCAAGCACGTCATTAACGAGAGCATGTTCGACGTGATGGATCTGAACATGTACCCGAAAGGAATGGAAGTCGTGCATACCACTGAAGTTGATTAAAGTTAAATCTACTCATCAAATTTACGACCTCTCTCCTGCCCTAATCGTAAACGATAATATTTGTCTGTAAAATACAATGAGCAATAACGACAAATCCCGCATCCCAAAATTTTATAAGTACAGTGTTGAAAACCGTCTGGATGTTCTTCGGGAAAAAGAGATTCTGAATCAGGAAGATTATGTAGCCCTACGTGAGCAGATGCACCTTCTCTCTCAGGATGATGCCGATAAGATGATCGAGAACGTGATCGGGGTGTTCGGACTTCCGATGGGCCTTGGCCTGAATTTTTTGATTAACAACAAGCCGTATGTTGTGCCGATGGTTGTTGAGGAACCGTCCATTCTGGCAGCGGTAAGTTCAGCAGCGAAGGTTGTCCGAAATGCGGGCGGTTTTGAGTCTGAATCGGATGATCCAATCCTGATCGGACAGATTCAGCTTGTGGACGTAAGGCATCCGATGAAGGTTCGTCACGCTATTTTGCAGGAAAAACAGGAGATCCTGAATCTGGCCAACAGCCTCCATCCAAATATGGTCAAACGGGGTGGCGGTGCGATTGACCTGGAAGTGATGATTCACCAGCAGGACCGCCATCCCGGCAGTATGGTGGTTGTTCACCTTCTTGTGGATACCCGTGACGCCATGGGCGCCAATCTGGTCAACAGTATGTGTGAGGGAGTTGCATCCCTGGTTGAAAAGTTATCGGGTTCAAAAGTATATCTTCGAATCCTCTCCAATTTGACCGATCGTGCCATGGTGCGATCTAAGTGCGTGATTCCCACGAAGTATCTCGATTTCAATGACTCCTCCGGTAAAGAAGTACGTGACGGTATCATCCGGGCTGCGGAATTTGCTGCCATCGATCCCTACCGGGCTTCAACTCACAACAAGGGAATCATGAACGGGATTGATCCCCTGGCTATAGCAACCGGAAACGACTGGCGGGCCATAGAGGCAGCTGCACACGCCTACGCAGCCCGTAGTAGTAGATACACCTCTCTCACCAATTGGTACAAAAATGAGAGCGGCGATCTGGTTGGGACGATCGATATACCGCTTAAAGTGGGTACGGTTGGCGGATCACTCAAATCAAACAGAGCTGTGGGAATTGCCCACCGGATTCTGGGTATTGAATCTGCCACCGAACTTGCTGAAGTGATGGGTGCTGTTGGACTGGCACAGAACTTCTCAGCTCTGCGCTCACTTGGTACAGAGGGAATTCAACGGGGACACATGACCCTGCATGCCCGCAGTGTGGCCAGTACGGCAGGAGCCCCGGCTGAGCTCTTTGAGCAGGTTCTCGAACGGCTTGTTGAGAGCGGTGAGATCAAGGTATGGAAAGCGAAAGAGATCATTGAAGAACTCAGGGGCGAACAGAGAGCCGTATCAGAAGGAACCGTATCTCTGCCGAAGGATGATAAGGAGATGTCCTACGGTTACGGGAAGATTATTCTCACAGGAGAACACTCCGTAGTTCACGGAACACATGCCGTAGCGGCTCCTATTACCTTGAAAATGAAAGCGAAGGTTTGGGATCACGACAAAGGAGTTCGGTTATTGATTCCACGCTGGGGTGTGGAGCAGACGATCGAATTTGGGGCCGATCACAAATACTCTATCTATAAATCCCTGGAAATGATTCTGGATCAATTGAACCTTCGCGACCGTGCAATGAATATTGAGGTCTTTCCGGAAGTTCCGAGGGCAATGGGTATGGGAGGATCAGCTGCATTGGCCGTTGCCATTATCCGGGCTCTCGACAGACATTTTGAGCTCGGTCTGGGTGACGACGATGTCCGCCGGCTCTCTTTTGAATCAGAGAATATAGTACATGGCGGAGCCTCAGGAATTGACAATACCGTATCCACATACGGCAATCTGATCATGTTCCAAAAAGGAACTCCTCCGAAGATGGAAACCCTCACGCTGAAAGAACCGATTCCTATTGTAATCGGACTGAGTGGTGTTGAGAGTATGACATCGAAGATGGTGAAGCAGGTCAGGGATAACGCGGAAAAACATCCCAAATGGTACGATCAGATTTTCAAGCAGATGGATAAGCTTGCCCTGGCATCCAAGGAAGCAATTGAAAAACGTGATCTGAGTGAACTTGGAATGATCATGAACATGAATCACGGATATCTAAATACGCTGGGTGTCTCCTATCCCGAAGTTGAGAATCTGATTGAGATCGCCCGGAACAGCGGTGCATTAGGTGCTAAATTGACCGGCGGCGGTGGTGGCGGTGCGATGATTGCATTATGCGACTCCGACAAGATGCAGAAGAAAATTCAGAAGAAGATGCATGAAGCCGGGTACGACGCATTAATTGCGGAAATCAAGCCTTCCACTCCTTAAATGGAGTAATTGGAAAATGAGCTAGAATTACGTCTATAGTTGCTCACTGCAGACGTAATGCTATCCTGTTGCAAGCTTTAATTATCAAGATCTCACTCTACATATTTCTTCGGTACTGACCGCCAACCTCATATAGTGCCTGGGATATTTGCCCAAGAGAGGCAACTTTTACCGTTTCCATCAACTCTTCGAAAAGATTCCCGTCTTCTCTGGCTACTTTCTTAAGCTTTTGCAGGGATTTATCAGCATCATTTTCATTTCTCTTCTGAAATGCTTCAAGGTTGTCGATCTGCTGTTTCTTCTCCTCTTCTGTAGAGCGAATCAGCTCAATTTCTCGCTCATCTTCCTCTGACTCAGAATCGGACTTGAAAGTATTCACTCCAATGATCGGCAGTTCACCTGAGTGCTTTTGTGATTCATAGTAAAGACTTTCTTCCTGAATCTTGCCTCGCTGATACATGCTCTCCATCGCGCCGAGAACACCGCCCCGGTCTGTGATTCGATCAAATTCTTTCATAATGGCTTCTTCAACCAGATCAGTCAGCTCTTCGATGATATACGAGCCCTGCAAAGGATTCTCATTTTTGGTCATCCCCATCTCCTTATTGATAATTAGCTGGATGGCGAGAGCGCGCCGTACTGAAGCTTCAGTAGGAGTGGTGATCGCTTCGTCATATGCATTGGTATGCAGTGAATTACAGTTATCATAAATGGCCATTAATGCCTGAAGAGTTGTTCTGATATCGTTGAACTGAATCTCCTGTGCGTGAAGTGATCGCCCGCTTGTCTGAATATGGTACTTCAGTTTCTGAGAGCGCTCATTGGCCTCATATTTATTCTTCATGGCAATAGCCCAGATTCTTCGTGCTACCCGGCCGATTACGGCATACTCCGGATCAAGACCGTTGCTGAAGAAAAACGAGAGGTTATGGGCAAAATCATCCACATCAAGTCCTCGTGAAAGATAGTACTCAACGTAAGTAAACCCGTTTGCAAGTGTAAACGCTGCCTGCGTGATCGGATTTGCACCCGCCTCGGCTATATGGTAGCCAGAAATAGAAACTGAGTAGTAATTGCGGACTCCATGGTCAGTAAAATACTTCTGAATGTCACCCATCATTTTCAGGGCAAACTCTGTTGAGAAAATACACGTGTTTTGTGCCTGATCTTCTTTCAGGATATCAGCCTGTACCGTACCCCGAACAACTTTCAGTGCTTGCTCTTTGATTTTCTCATACGTTTCCAGGTCAACCAGTTGATCACCGGTAACGCCCAAAGTACCTAACCCGAAACCGTCACTGTTCGGAGGCAGATCACCCGCATAATCCGGAGCAGGCAGTCCTTTCTCTTTGTAGATAGATTTAATTTTTTTCTGAGCTTCTTGCCATTCACCCTGCTCTTTTAAATATCGCTCAACCTCCTGATCAATTGCAGTATTCATAAACATCGCCAAAATCATCGGTGCCGGTCCATTAATCGTCATAGACACGGATGTGGTTGGTGATGTCAATTCAAAACCAGAGTAGAGCTTTTTCATATCATCCAGTGTACAGATACTTACACCGGAGTTTCCGATTTTTCCATAAATGTCCGGACGATAAGCCGGATCCTCCCCGTAAAGCGTAACGGAGTCGAAGGCAGTTGACAGCCGAGCAGCCGGCATTCCTTCACTTACGTAATGGAAGCGTTTATTCGTCCGTTCAGGAGTTCCCTCGCCCGCAAACATACGGGTTGGATCTTCACCTTCACGTTTGAAAGGAAATACTCCGGCAGTAAATGGAAAATAACCCGGAAGATTCTCTTTTAGTGCAAACTTCAGCCTGTCGCCCAGATGCCGGGTTTTTGGCATGGATATTCGCGGGATTTTGGTGCCGCTGAGTGAAGTCCTGAATAGATCATTTTCGAATGTTTTATTTCTGATTTTGACTTCAAACGTATCCTGCCGGTATTTCTTAAACAGATCATCCCAGCCGTCCAGAATTTTTCTTGGCAGTGGGTCCAGTTTTACCGACCAGTGTTCTTCCATCTCCTCAAGACGCGTAATCATCAGCTCTTGATCGTCTGGATTCCAGTTTTTCACTTGCTCCAGGGTTCCACGAACCTGATCCAGCCTGAAGGCGATCTCCACCTGCTCTTTCGCCCACTGATGATAACTCTCAATTGTCTCAGAAATCTCTGACAGGTAACGTTGGCGTTTACCGGGAATCACGGCCTGTGTATGAAGATCCTCTGCCGGTTCAACATTAGTGTAAAGTTCAGGAGTCCAGCCCAGTTCAAAATGGTGGTTAATCCGCTCTACGATAGCTGCAAAAAGTCGGTGAACACCATCGTCATTAAATTGAGCGGCAATAGTCGGGTACACCGGCATCTCTTTCGGATCGGTGTGAAACTGACCCCGATTGCGTTGAATCTGTTTTCTGATATCTCGCAGTGCATCCAAAGAGCCTTTCTTTTCAAACTTGTTCAGAACCACGAGGTCGGCTAGATCCAGCATGTTAATCTTTTCGAGCTGTGTTGCGGCTCCGTATTCATGAGTCATTACATAAATTGGAATATCGCATATATCAACGATCTCGGTATCACTTTGTCCGATTCCGCTGGTCTCAACAATAATCAGATCAAATCCGGCGGCTTTATATATTTCAATAGCACCTTTTACAGAATCACTGATCGCTTTGTTTGATGCACGAGTGGCCATACTTCGCATGTAAACCCGTGGCGTATCAATGCTGTTCATCCGAATTCTATCTCCCAGCAGTGCCCCTCCCGTTCTCAACTTGGAAGGATCAATGGAGATGACTCCGATATTTAATTCTTTAAACTCTGTGATGAATCGGCGGATAATTTCATCAGTGAGTGAACTTTTACCGGCTCCACCCGTTCCTGTAATTCCAAGCACTGGAATTGTTTTTTCCGGTTTCTCTGCTTTATTCCCTGCAATCTTCAGGACTTCGTTATCATAGGAAGCTATATCAGTTATCCCATTTTCCAGAGCCGAAATTGTACGCGCAATTGCATTTGTCTCGCGTTTGGCAATCTCACTAGGCTTTACTGGAGCAGTCTCATTCGTGTCGAAATCACACGTTTCCATCATGTGATTGATCATGCCCTGGAGCCCCATTTTACTTCCATCATCAACAGAGAAGATTCTGGTCACCCCATATTCGTGAAGTTCCTGAATTTCCCGTTCAACAATTACACCGCCACCGCCGCCAAAAACTTTGATATGTGGGGCACCGTTCTCCTCCAGCAGGTCCACCATGTATTTGAAATATTCCATGTGCCCGCCCTGGTAGGAACTGATTGCGATACCCTGGGCATCTTCCTGAATGGCACAATTCACAATTTCATGCACCGAGCGATTGTGCCCGAGATGAATAACTTCTGCACCGGTTCCCTGCAAAATTCGACGCATAATATTAATACTGGCATCGTGTCCGTCAAACAGGCTGGCAGCCGTTACAAAACGTACTTTATGTGTGGGGTTATACTTTTTAGGAGCAGAACCGTTTTTAATTTTTGATTCGGGCTTTGAGCTTTTTTCTGCAACTGTACCTTCTGACATAAATCTAGCCTAATACTTGTTCTGATTCTTGTGAATGGAAGCGATTCCAAAGATAGGGATTTTTACAGAAAATCTTTATCCGTTCCTGGTAGATGAACGTTTAAAATCTGTAAATCATGCAATCAGAATCAAATTACATCTACTAGTTCTCTTTTGGAGATGAATTGTCCAGGAAGCTAATTGTTCGCTGAGGAAATGGAATGACAATCCCTTCCTTGTCAAATCGTTTTTTGATACTCTCGAGCAAGTCGCACTGAAGCACGAATGCGTCATTTGCATTATTTGCCCAAGCCCAACCTCGAATGGTAACTGATGAGTCCATCAGGCTGATCAAACGAACGGTAACCCTGGGGACTCCCTGATTAATATCTTCCGGTGTTCGAACGTCGATATTTAAAGGATGATTCTCTATTTCTTCTGCAATAATCTTTTTCGCCAGGTCAATATCTGAACTATAACTGATGCCCACATCAATAAATCGACAGATTTGTGTATCGCTGAAATTTGAATTAATCAGAACTTCATTGCTGATCACTGAATTCGGTATAATTATTCGTTGATTCTCAAAATTACGTATTACCGTATGTCTCAAGCTGATGTCTTCCACTACTCCCCTCAAGTCTGTTCGTAAAGTAATTCTGTCATTGATTACGTAGGGTTTGTAGATCACAATAAAGAGACCGCTGATAATATTACCAAGCGCCTGCTGAGAAGCGAAACCAACCGCGATAGCCAAAATTCCGGCACCCGCAACCAGCGATTGAGCAATATGCTCCAAATCCGGAATATTCCATATTGCAAAACTAAACCCAATCAGATAGATGATGGTCGATAAAGAGTGCTCAATAAACTTGTAGTTGGTCAGATCGTCATCCTCGGTTGTGTTGCTGACGACAAATCTCTTGAATAATCGTTTTGAAATTCGGGCAACTATCACTGTTACAACAACAATCACTATAACTTTGATAGGTAATTGATAATCCGTTAATATTTGGCTGAAGTAATCTGACATTAATCTATTTCAATTTGATTTAAAGTATCCGGTTCAACGGGACGAAGTACCGCCCCAAGATTTGGAAATCGAAGATTCACTTCGGAAGCAAAACCATCTCTGACCGGAATGGATCGTTGTATTACAAATGGTTCCGGTTTTTCATACGGATCTACGTTCCCGGTGTCCCATTGGCCATTATCGTTATCATCCTGGTATAGTTTCGCGATATATTCCAGTGGAGGCAGATTGTCTATCTCAATCTCAAATCCTGTAAATGTAGTATCAATTACCACGCTTTCATCTGTATCGTGCAATCGCAGTCTGAGCGGTATTTCTCCGTCAGCGTTATCAAGTGTAAATTCAATACTGCCAAGCTGATTTCTCTGCCAAATTTCAGGATTTATGCGCAAATGTTCCGATTCCCATGGATCCCACACCCGCATCTCATAGCGCAAACCGCTTTCCCATAAACTGTCCTGAGGTGAAATTCGAAGAATATGACGATCGGTCTCAAAGGATGGCCACTCATCAAACATCTGATCTCCCTCAAAAACCAGTAATGAATCAGATATGACATCGTCATCAATAAATTTGGAGTAGGTAACTTCCAGGGCTTCATATGGAAATAATCCGCTGCCGGCATCGTGGGAAATGGGTCTGAGTGAAGTGGTATCCGCTTCAGATGATCCCGAAAACGGATCTACATTTGTTTCCAGATCATTCCCGGCTTTGTCTGTAAATCGAACCGGACGAACATTATAATTCTCATCTTCACTCAGAGCCTCCTCACTTTGTGCAAATAGCACGTTTGCATCACTTTCATCTTTATATAGCGGGTAAGCACGGGTTACTTCATTGTCCAGCGTATCAACAATTGATATGTAGGAGTTTGGCTCCCATTCCACTTCTTCATTCAGACGTAATCTCAACCGAATTTCTGATAATAATCCCACCCCTTCCAATACCGGGGCCGTGGTATCGGGCGTCGATGTGTAAAGCGTACCGAGATCATACTCACCGTTCTGCTCCAGTTCAAATGTCTCCTCTGAAAATGGTTGAGCAGACTCCCTATCCCGGTCCCAGGTACGGTTTCTGTTTTCATCATTAATCCAGAGAGGGCGATAATTTCCTTCGCTCAGATAACCAAACTCAGCAACTCCTGCCGTATCCGTTTCAGCTACATATGCAGCCCGTTCTGAAAAATCAGCCGGCTCACGATATAGATAGACCCTTCTTCCGCTTTCAGCCTCTCCTGTATCGGCATCCAGGATCCGTGCTGTTACCAAACCCTCATCCAGAACATCACCGGTTGATAGCGCCAGGCTATATGAACTCGACATTTTATTTCGTTCCGTATCGGTCACATCCACCCCAAGTTTAACCACAATCGTGGTACTATCCGGCAGTTCAGATTCAAAAGAGACGATGACGGTTTTTCTCCTGAAATTTACTTCAAATGGAATGGCCAGATCCGGCTCAATGCTCACATTTTGCCTGACCGAGCTTCTTTCAACAAATTTGTCAAAAGTAATTCGAACTTCATCTCCGATGAAATTGGTTGTCCCCGATTCCGGAACGGTTTCTACTATTTCGGGCCCTGTTCTGTCAGGAGGACCGCCTGTCGGTGCAATTGGAGTAGCACAGCTCAATCCAATAATTAGAGATATAGAACAAAGTAAAAGCATTGCTGTACTTCTGCCCGCAGTAAAAAATCTTTCGCCTGTCTGCTCTGTTTTCATCCTAAATGAGTTGCTACATTAATTGAGGAGCAAATATATAGAATTTGTTGTTCGAATCGTATCTGATCAACAGATTTTATTAAATACAGGCGTATTCCCACATTTGATTTATGAAACGCATTTTTGATCTCTATATACGCACCAGCCTGCATGTTTCACTTGCCGTAGCCTCTTTCACTGCACTCACATTTATCCATTTTGAACTGCCTGGAATAAAAAGCGTCGTTCTATACTCCTTTTTTGCAACTGTTGCAGGGTACAATTTCATCAAATACGCGCACCTCATTCAATATCGCGACAGAAGATTGAGTCTCGGCAAATCAGCGGCTCTGTTAGTCACAGTCATTTCTGTAGTCGGATTGGGTATTCTCTCCTTTCAACTAAAAACTCAATCCCTCATTTTGATTTCACTACTTGGGGGACTTGTGATTCTCTATCCGAATCCTTTTTTCAAATCAGACAAAAACCTAAGAAAAATCACAGGGCTAAAAATTTTCATCATAGCCGTGGTATGGGCCGGAACTACGGTTCTTTTCCCGGCAATCGAAAGTGACTACCCAATCAATTCTACTCTATGGAGTGAGTTTTCCCAGCGACTTCTCTTTGTAATTCTTCTGACGTTGCCTTTCGATTTGCGTGATCTCCGATCAGATATTGGACAGATTAAAACCATACCGGTGTTGATCGGCATCCGAAAAACCAAAATTCTCGCTTTTATTCTTGCGGTCAGTATTATTACACTCGAACTGGTGATACCGGTAAAAAGTACTGTCTATTTTACTGTTCAGCTTCTCTTTATTGTGATTGTTCTTGGACTGATTTTCCGTATTCCACTATTTCAGTCACGTTATTTTGCCTCCTTCTGGGTTGAGGGTATACCGATCGCCTGGTTTGCGCTGTCATGGTGGTTTGTAACCACATAAATACCATTTCATCATTGCCTCACACTTCCCTATTTTTAGGCCAAAATTAATCACAGTAATACTTTTTTTATGTATATCAATAAACCTGCGTCCTACACCGACTATTATGAGCTGACTATGGCGCAGGGCTATTTTCTGTCCGGTATGCATCACAAATCTGCCGGTTTTGACTATTTTTTCAGAAAGATTCCGTTCAAAGGCGGCTATGTGATTTATGCCGGGCTGAATGAATTAATTGAGACAATCCGGAATCTGAAATTCAGTGATGAGGAGATTGACTATCTTAGAAAAGAGGGGTTCAGAGAAGAATTTTTAGAGTATCTGAAAAATTTCACCTTCTCAGGAAGTATATACTCTGTTCGTGAAGGAGAAATTGTGTTTCCTACAGAACCTATTTTAAGAGTCGAGGGGAATTTACTTGAGACACAGCTTTTAGAAACTCTGCTGCTCAATATTCTAAATTTTCAATCGCTGATTGCCACCAAAGCGGCACGAATCAAACTGGCTGCGGGTGAAAATACCGTAGTCCTCGATTTTGGCCTGCGGCGATCTCAGGGACTCGGAGGAATTCATGCTACCCGTGCCGCAATGATTGGCGGTTTTGACGGCACTTCCAATGTCTACTCAGCCCAGCGGTTTGACGTACCTGCAGGAGGTACGATGGCCCACTCCTGGGTTCAGTCTTTCGATTCTGAAATTGAGTCGTTTCGAACATATGCAAATTATTACCCGGACGATACAACTCTATTGGTCGATACCTATGATACAATCGGGTCAGGTATTCCAAATGCAATTCAGGTAGCTAAAGAACTGGAAGAGAAAGGACATCAACTCAAAGCTATTCGACTGGACAGCGGTGACCTTGCTTACTTTTCAAAAAAGTCCAGAAAAATGCTGGATGATGCCGGGCTTCAGTACGTTAAAATTGCCGCTTCAAACCAGCTCGATGAACGGGTGATTCACAGTTTAAGAACTCAGTCTGCCCCAATAGACATCTATGGTGTGGGTACAAGGCTGGTTACAGGACACACCTCACCGGCACTTGACGGCGTTTACAAATTGAACTCCATTGACGAAGAGCCGAAGCTCAAAATTTCGGAGAATATTGAAAAAATCACCTTGCCCGGTAACAAGAAAATCTATCGATATTTCAATGATGACGGGTCCTTTTATGGTGATGCGATTCTATTTGATAATGAAAAACTGATTGAACGCATGCATCACCCGACTTTTCCTGCTAAAAAAAGTGAACTTACAAACCGAAAACACGAGGACCTTCTTCTTCAGGTTGTGAAAGATGGAGAAATCATAGGTGATCTGCCCTCAGTTCAGGATATTGCAAAGTATGCGAAAAAAAGACTCAAACTTCTACAACCTGAATTTAAACGACTCGAAAATCCGCATATCTATAAAGTCGGAATCAGCACAAAACTGATGGAAAAACGGGATATGCTGTTATCACTTTTAAAAACCTAGTGACCAATGAAAACACTCCTTATAGTTGACATTCAAAACGACTTTTGTCCCGGCGGAGCTCTTGCAGTTCCGGAGGGTGACACCATTATCCCAACTGTTAACAGACTTATTGAGCATTTCGACGTGATTGTTCAGACTCAGGACTGGCATCCGAAAGATCACTCATCATTTGCTTCCACTCATCAAGGGAAAGAACCATATGAAACAATTGAGGTAGATTACGGAACACAGGTTCTCTGGCCGGACCACTGCATTCAGGGAACAGAAGGTGCTGAATTCCATCCTGATCTGAACACAAACAAATCACAGGTCATCATTCGAAAAGGGTTCCGGAAGGCAATCGACTCCTACTCCACATTTTTTGAAAACGATCAAAAAACCTCAACCGGCCTGACCGGATATCTTAAACAGCGCGGGATCACTGAACTATATACCGTTGGGCTTGCCACGGATTTTTGTGTGAAATGGTCCATCCTGGATGGCATTGATGAAGGTTTTACGATGCATATCATAAAAGATGCCGTTAAAGGAATTGATCTGAACGGTTCCCTGGATCAGGCCTGGTCAGAGATGAAAGCCAAGGGTGTTAAAATTACCAACTCAGTAGAAATTTTACGCTAAATATCTTTGAATCTGCTGACTGAAACTCCTATCTTTTCAGTCTTGGATTTTTTGGAGAGATGCCAGAGTGGTCGAATGGGCTCGCCTGGAAAGCGAGTGTGCCCGCAAGGGTACCAAGGGTTCGAATCCCTTTCTCTCCGCACTTATATTTTATTAATAACCACCTTCCTTTTCATTCATTCGATCAACAAATTGAAACCGTAGGGATGAGAAGCCTGTCCCGCCGAAGGGTAATGAACCGAGCAGGTTCATCGGGGAATCCCTTTCTCTCCGCACTTATATTTTATTAATAACCACCTTCATTATCATTCATACGATCAACAAATTGATATTCGTAGGGATGAGAAGAGCTCTTTAACTAAAGTTTGTAAGCTCAGGCTTGTCCCGCCGAAGGGAAGTCTAGCCGACAGGCGCAGATCGTGGAATCTCTCTCTCCGTACTTTCTGAACTTCACTCCACTCTCCGACAAGTGTTTCATTTCAGAACATTTCCGGAATCTTGAACTTTTCGTCAAATGAAACTTATCAGGCCAAAATAATCTGACATCCTTTCGAACTTTAATCACATACCCTCTATGTAATCCCCAAATTTCCATTGGAATGAAAAATCAGGAGTCAGTTCTTGTTCAGTAAGTAAAGCCCTGACCATGGCAACCGGGATACTGTTATTCTGCAATATCCTGTCGTGAAACTCTTTCTCACTCATCTGACCGGTTTCAACCAGATCCATGCGAAGGGAGTAGAACTGCATGGCTCCTACCATATAGGCAATCTGATAAAGGGGACCATAATTTCCCTCAAATGAACGTCGTACCTCCGCCTCTGCATTCGCATATTCGTGACCCACCTTTTCTACAAGATAGTCGATACTTTGCTGTGGGGTCCAGTTGCCAAGATGGTAATTCATTGAAAATACTATTCTTGCTGCACGGTGCATTCTCCAGTAAAGCATGCCAATCTTATCTTCCGGATTATCGGGGAAATCCTTCTCCCACAACACAAACTCCCAGTAGAGAGCCCAACCCTCACTCCAAAACGGAGTTCTGAACAGCCCTCGCTGTGTTTCATATCTCTGATTCATAAACTGCTGAAGGTGATGACCGGGAATCAATTCATGATGAACCACGGCTTTTGAAAAGTGTGGGTTATTACCACGCATGCTCATCATTTTTTCATCCTGGGTCATTGTATTTGTCGGATATGCAATCCGTACAACTTCACCACCCAGAAAAAACGGGGCGGTTTTTTGCCATTCCGGACTTAGCATCACCATTCGCCATGTCTCTTTGGCGAGATCCGGAATGGTTAGCAGATCTCTTTCTTCTAAAAAGTTGACTGCCTCTTCAGCCAACTCATTCACCAAAGGTGGCTGTTCGCCGGCCGGAACATGAGTCGTTTTTACATATTCAAGTGCTGATTTCCAATCATCTCCGTAACCTAGTTCGCGGGAAGCATTCAGCATCTCCTGATATGTCCATTCATACTGTTCATTCGCTATATCAATCAGTTCCTGGGGCGAATAGGAGATCATCTCAAATTCGAGTCTTCTATTGATCTCCTCCTCACCAATCGGATTCCCGACAATTCCGCTTTCATCAACAGATTCCTTTTCAGAATCGAAATGATCTCCCGCAAACTCTGCATAATTTGTCAATGACTCGTTTAACTTCTTAAATGGCTCTTCAACCCACCACGTAAAATCAGGATCGTATCCATAATAGAACTCATAAGCCTCCTCAATTGCTTCTCTCACTCCTTCGATTGAGTTTGACAGGTAGTCAGCCTCTCTTTTTGTGATCAACCCCTTAGATTCAAGTTCACCCTTCTTTTCCTCAACTTCTCGATCCCATCTATTGAATCGTTCGGCAATATCCTGCCCCTCCATTGATTCACCAACTCTTCGCTGATTGATGAAATGGATAATCTCATCCATTGCGGGAAGAAAATCTGCGATTTGCTGAAATCTTTCACGTTCAGCTTCCAGGAAATAAGCCGACCGCTCCAGCTCGTTTTTAAAAAGTAGATAATCAACCTTATCTGATTGAGTTAAAGACTCAAAATCAGACTGTTCCAGTTTCTGAAGCCAATCTGAATAGAAGCTTTCAAAACGCTCAAAATATTCATCCGATTGCCGGACATCATACTTTCGATCGAGCGCACCATAATCAGCCTGATAGACCGTAATTAAATCGCTGATGGATTGTGCTGCTAAGTTTACCTGGAATAATGTTAGAATCAGAAAAGGTAGAGTGTATTTCATGCCTCGCAGTTTGATTAATTCTTTGCCATATAAAAAGGAATATTATCGAAATCTGCTATTCGGAAAATGTAAAAGCTTCAACAACTCCGGTTTGATCTATACTTTGAATGAGCCTCAACTGACTCTCACAAATAAGAAGAGTATTAATAATTAAACCGCTGGCGGGTAAATGCTTTTACCGGTTCACCGTCCTGTCTGGCGGGTCTGAATCTCCACTGCATAGCTGCTTTTAATACAGCATCCATCAAACCGTACTGAACGAATGGAAGCTCCTGATAGCTGCCATCATCGCTGTAGAGTCGAATTTCCATCACACTGGCTTCCTCCACCCGGCCTTCTCGATCCACAAGAAAGTTTACAATCATTTCAAGCTTTCCTTTGTACTCTTCGGGTACTTCGGATGGAGCTGTTGCCTCCACAATCCGGACAACTGTTGGTGGAATTTGAGGATTTGCTACAATTCGTTCTTCGTCACCGGTTTCACCTGTTCCAAACCCCTCTTCTAAATCCGGTAGTTCCGGAAGATCCAGATCGAGTTCAATATCCAGTTCAACTTCAATAATTTCATCCGTTGGAACCGGTACGGGTACCACCGGCCTGGGCGGTGGTGGCGGAGATGTTGCTTGTTTGGTAACCTCAATTTCATCGAGAAAAACCTGTTCTTGCGGTGGAATTTCAAAATTAAGTTCAGGTATATATTCAGTTTCAGGCCAAAGATTTATAGAGGCAATCAATAAAACTTCTATAAACACAATAGCCTTTAGATAACGGTTTCTGTAAACCGGCTCGGGCAGTCTGTGATCTGTAGATTCTTTTGACAAGTTTTGAATTGATTGATTTCAGTAACAAATGTGTAAAAATATTGAATTGTGGTACAATATGATGCCTGAAACCGTAATATGTTACTGAAGGTTCATTAACGCTTTGCGAATAAAACCATTGTGTTTCTGAAGTTCTGAAACAGCTCTTTCACGCTCCAGTTTTCCTAGTGCCATTAATAGCGCTGTTTTTACATGATAATCCGCTTTTTCAAGGTAATCCGATGCTTCTTCATACGACAATTTTGCAAGCATCATCACAATTCGCTTGGCTCTCTCTTCCAGTTTCTTATTTGTTAGCTGCAGGTCCACCATCACATTTTGATAAACCTTTCCGAGCAGAATCATCGCCCCGGTAGTGAACATATTGAGAACCATTTTTTGAGCTGTCGCGCTTTTCATTCGAGTACTACCCATAATTACTTCCGGTCCAACCGGAATATCGATCATATGATCCACACTCAAATCTACCTGATCAGCAGTAACAGTAGTCACAAAAATGGTTGGAGCACCGATTTTTCGGGCTGCTTTAATCGCTCCATGTACGTAGGGTGTTCTTCCACTTGCCGCCAGTCCTACAACCACATCTTTTGAAGTAACAGCTGCATTTGCAACTTCCCTGGCTCCTTCCTCTTCACTGTCTTCAGCTCCTTCCTGAGCCACAAACATCGCCTCTTTGCCACCGGCAATGAACCCCTGTACGGTTTCCGGATCCGTCCCAAATGTTGGCGGGCATTCAGATGCATCCAATACTCCAAGGCGACCGCTTGTACCGGCCCCAAAATAGAGCAGTCTTCCACCACTTTTTAACTGACTGACAATTGTGTCTGTAGCCAATGCAATTTCATCCAGTCGATTTTCTACACTCGAGGCCACTTTTTTATCCTCGCTGTTGATAATCGAAACGATCGTTTTTGAATCAGCCAGATCAATTTCGCGGCTGGCAGGGTTGCGTTGTTCAGTTAGTAATTTCTCGAGCTGATTAAAAAGAGATTGGTCTTTCTTCACGAACTATTTTGTTCTGTTTTTCCACCAGTTGTCTGCCGACGGATTGGCCATAGCAACTGCTTTATGATTATCTTTATCACTATTTGACCCGGTCTTTAGCAGAGAAGATACAACAGATATTAATTCTGAATTGCTGCTTTTTCGAAGTTCATCGACAACAGGTGTATAATAATCCTGAACAAAATGAGTGTCATACTGACCCTTAACAAATGAATCATGCTTGAGTGTGAAAGCACAAAATGGAATGGTTGTGCGAACTCCGGCAATTTCATACTCATCCAGTGCCCGAAGCATTCTGTTTATCGCTGAATGACGGTTAGGTGCGTGAGTACAAAGTTTAGAGATCATGGGATCATAGTTGATCGTAACCTCCTGTCCTTCTTCCACACCGGCATCCACTCTCACACCCGGTCCGGCCGGCATACGATGCTTCTTCAGTAACCCTGTACTAGGCAGAAAGTTATCGGTTGGATCTTCAGCATATATTCTGCATTCAACGGCATGTCCATTCGCTTTAATGTCATCCTGAGTGAAAGGCAGATTTTTACCTTCGGCAATATCAATTTGAAGCGATACAAGATCAAGCCCTGTGATCAGTTCGGTAACGGGATGCTCAACCTGCAGGCGTGTGTTCATCTCCAGAAAATAGAAATTGAGATGTTTGTCGACCAAAAATTCAACTGTTCCGGCCCCAATGTAATTACAGGCCTTTGCTGCATTCACGGCAGCCAACCCCATCTCTTTTCGGAGTTCCGGCGTCAGAACGGAAGAGGGAGCTTCCTCAATCACTTTCTGGTGGCGACGCTGTATAGAACATTCCCGTTCAAATAGATGAACTGTATTTCCTTGCATGTCAGCAATTATTTGAAACTCAATATGCCGAGGTTCTTCCAGGTATTTTTCAATGTAGACGCGGTCATCACCAAATGCATTTTTAGCTTCAGACTTCGCCGATTTAACACTTTTGTCAAAATCTGCCGGGTCGTGTACAATACGCATTCCTTTTCCCCCACCGCCTGCAGCTGCTTTAATCAAAACCGGGTATCCAATTTCCTTGGCAATAGCACGGGCTTTATCAATGTCAGTCATTGCAGATTCTGTACCCGGTGGATATGGAACATTTGCTTTAGCCATTAACTCCCGGGCTTTTGTTTTGTCACCCATCAGGTCTATGGCATCCGGATTTGGCCCGATAAAAATAATTCCTTCATCTTTACATCGCTGTGCAAAAGCCGCATTCTCACTTAAAAACCCATATCCCGGGTGAACCGCATCTGATCCGGTATCTTTCACTGCCCGAACAATTTTATCAACGGAAAGATAACTTTCTGAAGAGGCAGCTTCACCGATAAAAACTGACTCATTAGCTGCCATTACATGCGGGGCAGCGGCATCCGGCCTGGAATAGACGGCAACGGTTTTAATATTCTTCTCTTTACAGCTGCGAATGACACGAAGAGCAATTTCACCGCGGTTAGCGATCAGTACCTTTTTAATTTTAGGCATATAAAAAAGATTTAAAAGAGATTTTCCTGAAACATTGATGATATCAACGTCCATGGATTATTTGTTTCCTTCTCCCAAACATAGTGTTCATGATCTATAAATTTCAACCATAAGATTTCACTCATCTTCTCGGTTGCATCACGATTGGGATCATTCAGATAACTGAGCAGCCGAATGTCTATGGTAGAAATATCCCGCAGTATTTGCTGATTATGCAGATTGGGAACAAACTCGATAGGATTATTATAGTAGCTGTTGTCATCTTTAAAACCATCCAGATGGACATTGATATCATAATATCCGGAAATAGCCAGGATTTTGTCGATCAGCTTTGGATATTTCAATCCAAAAACCATTGCGTGGTAGGCACCCAAACCTGTTCCGGCTGTCATGACGAACGGATTTGTATTCCGTTCTTCGATAAATGGAAGCACCTCATCCTTAATATACATCTGATACTGATTTTCTCTCATCAGTCGGGTATAGGGATCCACATCTTTATTCAAAAAACTCTCAGAGTCCAGACTGTCAACAAGAAAAAACTGATTGTAGCCCATTTCAATCTGTTCATCCACTGCATCCATCACTCCATTATCTTCCCATTCAAAAAAACGTCCGTGTTCGGTTGGGAAAATAAGCACCGGAGTCCCTTCCTTACCAAAAACAAGCATCTCCATCTCTCTGCCAAGTGTCGGACTTTTCCACTTTCTGTATTCTCGTTGCATAGCCTTAATTACCTACCATTGTCAGTTTGAAGTTTTTCATTGGTTTGATGCAGTCTGTTAAAATAAAACATCTCACCACACGGCGTACCATTCCGTTAATGAATCGTTATATAGAAAGATAGGAATTTTTAAGTCTCTTGTAAGCGCTTTTCTAAACTAAAAGTAAAGGTTTTCCAAACCACTTCAGTATCGATTTGTATCCTACGATGTGCGTAAGCTATACATTACTTTTGGCACCATTGAGAGTTTTTCGGTAGAATTGAGATAAGCTCTTACGTTGTAAACATTAAAGTTGTTCTCTTCAATTTTTGATAGGATTCGAGAGTAATTCTCTCTGGCCAGACATACCGGGAGCCTGCTGTCCCTGCTCAGCATGGGGATTCCCACATCTGCACTGTCATAATATTTCCTGGCTCTGCTGATTTGAAAATTCATAAACTTTATGAACTTCTCGTCCATTTTGTGGTTGTAGAGATCTGATTCGCTCAGGCCAAACTCTTTTAATTCATCCTGTGGAAGGTAGATACGATCTCTCTCTAAATCTTCTCCAATGTCCCTTAGAATATTTGTTAACTGCATGGCTATACCCAGGTCTACAGCATGCTCAATTGCTTCAGGATTGTTGTACCCAAAAACTTCACTGGTCATTAAACCAACAACAGATGCCACTTTGTAAGAGTAGTCATACAGCTCCTCAAAGTTTTGATATCTGTTTTTTGTTAAATCCATATTCACTCCATCCATAAGCTGAAGTGGCAGATCAATAGGGATTTTGTAGAGGTTCAGCGTATCGGAAAAAGCAATTAAAATTGGATCATCCTGAGATTCTCCCCTGTAAGTATTTACCAGTTTATCTTTAAATTCATCCAACTTTTCGAGAACCTCAAACGGGCTGATCTTTTGTTTATGAATCAGATCTTCGGCTTCATCTACTAAATCATCCAGATATCTGCATAATCCATATATAGCAAATATGCTTCTCTGCTTGTGATTTGGCAAAAAACGGGTTGCCATATAAAATGTTTTTGCATGAACCCGTGTTATCTCCCTGCAGTGGGCATATGCAGCTTTTAACTTCTCGTCGTCCAGTTCTTGAATCACTGATTTATGAAAGCTTGTCTTTTCATAAATGGGACGTATCAGTATGTATGGGAGTTTAAAGAGTCCGGTCATCAGGAAATGTTTGATTGATTCAGTATATGGAATGCTTCAGTCTCAACAAATAGTTCCATTCAAACTAAACTTTTCTCAAATTCTTCTCTTTTTTCTGCTATTTTAAGCTCAACATTATTAAGAATATTTTTATACGCAGCATTGTAAAACGGATCATTTCTAACAAATAATCAAATGAAGCCTCAGAATAAAAAAGTAACCATATACCAAGTTGCAAACCGTGCAGGGGTAGCGATCTCAACGGTTTCCAGGGTATTAAACAACTCTCCCAATGTTTCAGATAAAACGAAGGAGAAAGTTCAAAAGGCTATTGATGAGCTTAATTTCAGACCTCAAGTAAGTGCTCGAAATCTTGCGAGCCGCAAGCCGCAAATGCTGGCTATCGCGGTTCCTTCGTTCACAACACCCTACTACAATGAAGTACTGAAAGGTGTAAAAGATGAAATCGGTCCATTGGATCTAGATATCGTTATTTACAACACGGGCTCCAAAAATCCGAAAGAGGGGATTGAAAACTTTTTTAACCGGGGTACAGCTGATACGGTAATCAGCATCAGTATCGACATTGATGATAATATTCATAAGCAGATTCAGGCTTCGGGCATGCCCATTGTTCTGATTGGGAGTTCCCATCCTGAATATGATTATATCGATCTGAATCACAGAAAAGGCGGTTTCATTGCCGGAGAACACCTCGTTAAGCAGGGATATAAGAATATTGGTCTGATACGACCCGCCCTGGAAACGAAAACCGGACTATTAAGGGAAAAAGGCTTTATCGATGCTCTTAAAGAGTTTAAAATGCCTATCCGCGAAAAGTTTTTCATCACAGGTGAAAGCACAAAGCATGCCGGATTTACTGAAGAAGCTGGATTCGAAGCAATTTATGAATATGACAAAATGGGTGAATTCCCGGACGCTATTTTCTGTGCCAATGATACACAGGCAATCGGTGCCTATCATGCTTTAAATAAGCTGGGCATGAGGATACCTCAGGATATCGGGTTGATGGGATATGATAATATCAAATTCACCAAATATTTAGATCTCACTACGGTTGACCAAAAAATGTACTCCATTGGCGTGAAAGCCACTGAACGCCTGGCAGAGATCATCAAGGGAGAAACCAGCAAAAAACTACAGGTAACCATCGATCCGGTTCTGGTACCTAGAAATTCAACCAACAACCCAAATAAATAGTCTGGCAGTATGGATCAGCTGGAGGCGCTCACTCACTGTATCACCACGTCCAATACCTCATTACCTGGCATTAATGAGCCATACAGGGGAAAAGTCCGGGATGTCTATACTCTTAATGACCAAACTCTGGGAATAGTGGTCACAGATCGAATATCGGCTTTTGATCATATCATGCATCAAGCTATTCCCTTCAAGGGTCAGATACTAAATCAGCTTTCGAAATTTTCGTTTGAGAAAGTCTCTGACATAGTTCCGAATCACATTATTGATGTACCGCACCCCAATGTTACCATTGCCAAAAAATGCAACCCCATTCCAATTGAGGTTGTCATCCGAGGATATCTGACAGGTCATGTATGGAGAGTTTACCGATCCGGTACTCGCGAATTATGCGGAGTTCGGTTGCCCGACGGAATGATCGAGCATCAAAAGTTTGAGAAACCCATCCTCACTCCCGCCACCAAAGCAACTGAAGGACATGACGAAGATATTTCTGAAGAGGAAATTCTATCAAAAAACATCGTACCTGAAGACCTGTGGAACCAAATTCGGGACGTTGCATTTCAGCTTTTTGAACGAGGATCTCAAGTAGCTGAAGAACAGGGGTTGATTCTCGTTGATACTAAATATGAATTTGGCCTCCATAACGGAGAACTTACTCTGATTGATGAAGTTCACACATCTGATTCATCACGCTATTTCTACCAGGACGGTTACGAGGAGCGTCAAAAAAAGCGCGAACCGCAGCGCCAACTCTCTAAAGAATTTCTGAGAGAGTGGCTGATGGAGCACAACTTTCAGGGTAAAGATGGACAAACATTACCGGACCTCCCCGACCAGTTCCGTTGGAGCATTTATCAGCGCTACTCCGAACTGTTTGAGACGCTGACGGGTAATTCATTTGAACCGAAGCTGATCCGTGATATTGAATCTGACCTGGACCGGGTTTTTAAAAGCTACATTTGATCTTCTCAGAGATCTCGTTTTACAGCGATAAAAGCAGTGTGATAATGAACATTTATCTTGCCGTTGTTTTTTTCTCTCCAATAGTTGTCCAGTAATCTTAACTGCTTAGGGCTCAGCATTTTTCCTGACACACTTGTGCCGGACCCTGACTGTTTCAATTCCCTGTAAAACTCATAGACAGACGGATACTCAAGGTTTGTTTGGTCTTCGTAGTAATCCACTTTTACCGGCCCCATTGATAGCTTAATGACCACTTCCTCCAGATCCGGAAGCGGATTCGCCGTAAAAGGCAATCCCAGATCAAGACAGTTTTTTCTCCACTGAGGAAATGAGTCATCTCCGGGAAACGACATCAGCAGTAACCCGCCGGGCTTGAGGGATGGCAACATTTTGGCTACTTCTTCAGCCGGATGTTTCAGCCAGTGAAGCAGAAAGTTGGCCGTAATCAAAGCATACTTCTCTTCTTCCCACTCAGCCTGTTCAACATCCAGAATTTTAAATTGCAGATTTGATTGGTTCAAATTCTTTTCCCGATTAATCTGAAGCATTTTATCAGAACCATCCGTGATTATTAACTCACGGTTCGGGTACATATTGATCAGATGATCTGACAGCAAACCCGTTCCTGCACCAAGCTCAAGTACTGGGCCTTCCGGGATAGAATACTGCCACGGTTGGAGGGCTCTCGCCAGTCGTTCGGCTGTCTCTTTTTGAATTACAGCCGTATCATTGTACCGGTGAGCTGACTCAGAAAATCGTTGAATGATTTTCTGCTTGGGAAAATCCATTTTCACTGCTTGGTTTTTCTAATTTGAAGAACTCCAGGTAGAATCCGATTCAAAAGTTCTGCCCATGGCCCTGAACTGCCTGACGAAACGACGTTTTCCAACATTTGGAGCAAATTGCCCATATTCGAGCATGAAGAGACGTTCTGTTTCCGGGTCGTGATAGAAAAAGTTTACAAACGGTCCTCCCATATAATCATTGGTCATACGCCAGGTTCCTAGTGTTTCAAAACCGGTCAAGCGGCTGTCTTCAAGATCCATCTCAGTTGTTTTAACAACACGTGGTTCCCTATACTCAGTTGTGATATAGGATCCCTCACGAGTTCCCTGAACGTATTTTTGAAGTAATGAATCCCGGGTTGCATTGATCCAGTCCTCGTCAATATCCTCAACCGAGGAAACATCATCTTTCCACCAGGCCAGAAGCCAACGATCGTTTTCAGGCAGTGACCTGCGATATAATTTTACATTCGACGAATCAGTGGTTTCAATATAATCATGCTGCATACGGACTTTCCAGCCGTGATTTTCCCACAGGGAATCACTTATGGCCACCTGCTCTCCTCTTCTGAACACTTCCCGAACACGTCGGTCAAATTCTCTCTCCATCAAATGATCTACTAAAGACTCTTCGGAGTTTCGGATTTTTTCTGCCAGTTCTTCATCATCATTTGATGTAAGAATCAAGGTCCACTGGTCTCGAACCCACCGGTCTTCAAGCGGAAAAGCAAAACTTTCGCCGCTTCTCACCCGCTCTTCAACATCATCACTGAGTACGGCCCGGATAAATGTAGCCACATTTGTTTCTGAATCGATTGGAGCAGCAAAAATAAGATTTTTGTACTCACGCAGAAGATCCAGCTCATCATTGTTACTAAAATCCCTGAATATCAGGCGATACGTAGGTTCATAATTTGGAAGAGTTTCAATCGCTTTGCCAAATGTCTCTTCAATGGCGAGTGCTGATTCACTGTCCCAGCTTGTGGAGTCCATCACCACATAAACTTCATCGATCTGACCAACAGACATCGGTCTGTAGTCAGATTCGCAGGCGTTAACAATAAACAACAGTAAAAGTAAAGGAAGCAGGTATAATCTTTTTTTCATGTCAGCTTTTATAGTCTTGAATTGAACGCTCAAATATTCCCAAATTTCAATTCTTTAACAAATTGAAAAACATTTTCTTGCCATCCATTATTTGGGTAGTTCTTTTTGATCGTATCAATTAACGCACTTCCCACAATGAACCCATCCAGATCTTTCGATATGATTTGTGCATCCTGATGATTTTTTATCCCAAATCCAACCAGTTTTGGATTGTTGGTCACATTGCTGATTACACGATCAATAAACTTTGCAACAGAGTTTGCCACTTCATTTCCCTTTCGGGCTCCCGTTACTCCCGTAACAGATACACAGTAAACAAAACCGCTGCTGGCCTCATCAACTCTTTTCATCCGTTCATCGGTAGAGTTCGGAGCAACCAGATAGATCATATCCAGGCCGTTTTCTGATGCAGCCTCAGAAAGTATTGATGACTCTTCCAGGGGTGCGTCCGGAATGATTAATCCGTCAACACCGGCACCGGATGCTTCACTGCAAAACTTGTCCACTCCGTATTTCAACACGGGATTTATATATCCCATTAGAACAATCGGAATTTCTGAAGATTTCCGAATCAATCTTACCATTTCAAAAATCCTGGATATGGTAACTCCATTCTGAATGGCAACATTACTCGCCTCCTGAATGGTCTGGCCGTCGGCCAGCGGATCACTGAATGGCATGCCGAGCTCAACAATATCTGCACCATTTTTCTCGAAACCGAGAATCAAATCAACGGTAGCATCTAAATCGGGGTATCCGGCCGTCAGAAAGAGGGACATCACTTTGTCATCTCCATCCCTGTTGTTAAAAATTGCGGATAGTCTGCTGATATTTTTATTCATAAAACTTGAATGAATAACCTCGTTATAGAATTTCTGTGATGTGTGCTCAGGCAAACCAATCAGAAATGGTTTTCATATCCTTGTCTCCTCTTCCGGAAAAATTAACCACTACAATTTCATCCTTTTGAGTTTGCGGCATTAAATTTTCCAGGTATGCCAATGCGTGAGCCGTTTCAATAGCCGGTATAATACCCTCTTTTTCTGATACCAGCTTCACGGCATTCATAGCTTCCTGATCCGTTACGCCGTAGTAGTGAACACGCTTGGTATCATGCAGATGGGAATGCTCAGGACCGATACCGGGATAATCCAGTCCGGCACTTATCGAATGAGCCAGCTGTATCTGTCCATCATCACTCTGCAGTAAGTAGCTAAATGACCCATGGAGAACTCCCGGAACTCCCTTCGTAATTGTGGCTGCGGTTTGGTCGGTGTCTGCGCCAAGTCCGGCAGCTTCCACACCAATCATCTTTACCATCTTATTATCAATAAATGGATAGAAAAATCCTATTGCATTGCTGCCACCCCCAACGCATGCAAGTAAATAATCAGGGTCTCTGCCTTCACTTATCCGGATTTGCTCACCTGTCTCTTCTCCGATCACGCGGTGAAAATTACGTGTCATCATCGGGTATGGGTGAGGTCCTACAACCGATCCAATGATGTAAAATGTATTCTCAACATTGGTTACCCAATCCCGGATTGCCTCATTAGTCGCATCTTTCAATGTTTTTGACCCACTGTGTACACCACGAACTTCTGCACCCAGTAATCTCATGCGTTCCACATTGAGCTTCTGGCGTTCCATGTCTTCCGCTCCCATGTATATCACACAATCAAATCCGAACTTGGCACATGCGGTTGCCGTTGCAACACCATGCTGTCCCGCTCCGGTTTCAGCAATAATTCTTGTTTTACCCATTTTACGGGCTAAAAGCAGCTGGCCAATTGCATTGTTGATTTTATGTGCACCGGTATGACATAAATCTTCACGTTTAAAATAAATTTTTGCTTTCCCGTAGTGATCAGTCAAACGGTTGGCAAATGTAAGTTTAGTTGGCCTGCCAACATACTCCCTAAGCAGATCGTGATACTCCTTTTGAAATATCGGATCATCCAATGTTTCAAGGTAAGCTGCTTCGAGTTCTTCAAGAGCAGGAATCAAAATTTCAGGAACAAATTTCCCGCCATACTTGCCAAAATATCCTTCCTTGGTTGGTGCTATGTACTTCATGCTAAAACCGGTTAAATATAAATGATGTGCTTAAAGCACTCTGTTGTTTTAAAGTTACAATTCCTGCTCTTCCCAGATAACACGCATTTCATCAAAGAAGAGTTCAATCTTATCGAAATCCTTTAAGCCGGGAGAGTCTTCCAATCCGCTTGAAAGGTCAACAGCGTATGGTTCAGCTGTTTCAATTGCATTTCGCACATTTTGTGTGTTCAACCCGCCTGAAAGAAAAAATGGCTTTTCCCGGCTGATCTCTTTGAGCAAATTCCAGTCAAAAGTTTGACCCGTCCCGCCCCATTCGGTGTCACTTTTCGTGTCAAAAAGAAGATACTCTACCTGACTCAGATATAGGTTTATGGTTTCTTCCAGTTGATCCGGCTCTGTACTATCATCAACATGAAAAACTTTGATAATTGGCTTTTCAACCAAACTGCAGTAATCCGGTGACTCTGTACCATGGAGCTGTACGTAATCGACACCGGTTTGACGGGCAATACTGTTTACGTCATCCAGCGGTTGATTGACAAAAACTCCTACTTTTTCGGGCCCTTCAAGCCAGTTAATAATTGCTCCCGCTTTCGCAGGATCCACATATCGGGGACTTTCAGGATAGAAAATGAATCCAAGGTAGTCTGCCAGCGCTCCGGAGACAAAACGTGCGTCTTCAAGCGTTGTGAGTCCACAAATTTTTACTTTGGTTCTGTTTTCAGGTTCAGCAAACATTGAATCTGTTTATATTCGAAATTTCATTTTACGCTTCGAGAAGTTCCTTCAACGCAGTTTCCGGATTCTGATGTTTCATCAGGTGTTCACCGATCAGTGCGGCGTCAATTCCCTTACTCCTCAAATAATCAATGTCATCCTTTTTGTGAATGCCGCTTTCCGACACTTTGACAATATTTTCGGGAGCTTTGTTTAGCAGAGAGATACCGCGATGCAGATTCACTTCAAACGTATTTAAGTTACGATTATTCACTCCCAGAATCTCAATCTCTTCCCAGTTTAATCCATCTACCTCCTCCTCGTGATAACATTCAACCAGCGCCTGCAGCCCAAACTCTTTTGTTGCCGCAAGTAGTTCTGATAGCTGACTGCCTTCACAAATAGTGGCAATTAACAAAACTGAATCGGCGCCAATGGCTCTCGCCTCTTTTACCTGATAGGGATCCAGAATGAAATCCTTTCGAAGAACAGGCAGCGGACTCATATCCGATACTTTTTCCAGATATTCTGATGAGCCCTTAAAAAACGGTTCATCCGTTAGAACCGAAATCGCCGAGGCACCACCTTTCACATAGCTTTCAGCAATTTTTTCAGGATTAAAATCCGGGCGTATCACACCTTTAGATGGAGAAGCTTTTTTCACTTCAGCAATGATAGATACTCCATCCGGTCTCTTCAGAGCATCAGACATCGACTTTCTCTCCTTTTCAAACCGTGGGAAACTGTCAAAATCACTGAACGAAACTTTCTGCCTTCGTTTTGAAAGGTCATCTTTTGTTTTTTCAGTAATACGATCAAGTATTGAAGACATATCAGAGAGTTGACACCTTTTGTGATTCTGTGATAAACTGGTTCAGCTTTCGATTTGCCTCGCCTGACTCAACACTTCGAATAGCTTTCCGGTTGGCTTCCTCAAGTGTTTCCGCGGCTCCCGCCGCATGAATTGCAAATGCCGCATTTAGTGTTACGATATTCTGTTGAGCTTTTGTGCCTTCGCCCGCCATTATGTTTTTTATGATCAGTGCATTTTCAGCTGCATCTCCGCCAAGCAGCGATGCTGAATCTTCTCTGTCATATCCCAGTGAGACCGGATCAAAAGTAATCGCCCCATTTGTGAGATTTGTTTTAAGCTCAAAAATTTCGCTCTGGCCTGTTAAGGTGACTTCATCCAGCCCGTCATGAGCGTTAAGAGTGTAAGCGCGCTGTGTGTCCAGATTTGCAAGAATCTGAGCCATCATCCCGGCTGCTTCCTTGCTAAAAGCACCAATCACCTGATTTTTAACGTTTGCTGGATTCAACAGCGGACCCAGCATATTAAAAAAGGTTCTCAATCGAAGTTCTCTTCTTGCAGGCATAACATATTTCATAGCCGGATGAAAATTCGGGGCAAACATAAATACCATACCCGTCTCCTCAAATAACTTCTCTGCCTGCATTTTATTCAGGTTTGGAACAGCACCAAGTTTATCAAGCACATCAAAACTACCGCTTTTGCTCGACACACTCCGGTTCCCATGCTTCAAAACAGGAACTCCGGAACCTGCAACCACAAACATGGCTGCTGTTGAAATGTTAAATGTACCTGATTTATCTCCTCCGGTTCCGCAAAGATCAACAGCTCCCTCTGTATCCACTTCAACCGTAACAGCTTCACTTCGCATGGCTTCCACAAAAGAGGTCAGCTCCTGAACGGTTTCACCTTTTGCCCGCATTCCCATTAAAAATGCGGCTATTTGTGAATCAGTGACTTCCCCCTTTAAAATGGACTTCAGGGCTTCGGAAGCCTCCTCACTTTCGAGGTGTTCACCCTTGGACAGCTTTTCTAAAATTCCTGTAAATTCTTTACTCACAATGTATTGGTCTAATTAATTTTAATTATTCCGGTCAATTCAGGCGAATCCAGTTTTTAACAATTTTCGGTCCTTCAGTTGTCAGTATGCTTTCAGGATGAAATTGTATTCCTTCAATTGGATATTCTTTATGACGAACACCCATGATCACGTGATCATCTGTTTCCGCACTGATTTCAAGTGTATCAGGAATCGAGGAAGATTCTAATGCAAGTGAATGATATCGCGTGGCTGTAAAACCTTTTTCAACATCCTCGAAAACCGTTTTACCATCATGATGAATTTGGGATGTTTTTCCATGCATCAAACTCGGTGCATGTATTACATTTGCGCCAAATACATTCCCAATGGCCTGATGTCCCAGGCATACACCCAAAATCGGGATCTCCCTACCAAGTTTTCGGATCACTTCTTCCGTTACACCGGCATTTTCAGGTCTTCCCGGCCCGGGTGAAATCAGAATTTTGTCGGGATTTAATTCTCTTATTTCTTCAATACTCAGCGCATCATTCCGGATAACTTTATAGTCATTCGTTTCAGATGCGACAATATGAACGAGATTGTAGGTGAATGAGTCGTAGTTATCAATAATCAGTATCATAAACTTCTTTGCAGTAAAACTTAGTTGAACTTAAAACTTCTGAACAAACCGGTAGCTGATCGGATCGGCTCCATCACCTCTTCGGCACGCTCACGAGCCTTTTCCCCGCCTTCACGGAGAACATCAAACACATAGTCCATGTCATTTTCCAGCTCTTTACGCAGAGATCGGGCATCCGCAAAATACTCTTCAATCAAGCCCAGAAGTTCCTTTTTTGCATGTCCATAACCGTACCCTCCGGCCCGGTACTTTTGGGCTACACTATTACGCTTCTCTTCATCTGCAAAAAGTTTAAGGAGTGCAAATACATTACATGAATCAGGGTCTTTAGGTTCCTCGAGCGGTGTAGAGTCTGTCTCAATTGACATCACCTGATTTTTTAAAGATTTGCCCTCATCAAATATATTGATCGTATTGTTGTACGATTTACTCATTTTGCGACCGTCAATTCCGGGTACCGTGGCTACACTTTTTACGATGTGCTCTTCCGGTATAATCAGGAGTTCTTTATCATATGCCCGATTTAGTTTGCCGGCCAGGTCCCTCGCAATTTCAATATTCTGTTTCTGATCCTCACCAACAGGAACAACATCAGAGTGGTAGATTAATATGTCTGCAGCTTGAAGTATCGGGTACGTAAACAAACCGATATTCGGGCTGAGGCCATTGGCTATTTTGTCTTTATATGAAACTCCCTTCTCCATCAGGGAAACCGGAGTCAGACAGCCCAATATCCATGACAGCTCAGTGGTTTGAGGAACATCGGACTGGGCAAAAAAGGTGCATTTCTCAGGGTTGAGCCCCAAAGCAAGATAATCCAGAACAACATCCTTGGTATATTGATCAAGAAGTTCACCGTTGTTCACAGATGTAAGCGAGTGGTAATTAGCCAGAAAATAGAATGCATCACCCTTCTCCTGCATAGCAATGTGCTGCCTCATTGCGCCAAAATAATTTCCAATATGCAATTTTCCTGAAGGCTGAATGCCGGATAGAATTGTTTTCTTTTTTGTCATTTTGATATCAGTTTTTGATCTGTATCTGTAGATTTAATTTATGCTTAAAGCAACATTGAGGGCCTCAATCAATGCCCCTGCCTTATTTTTTGTTTCATCATACTCGTTTTGCGGGATACTGTCCGCGACAATACCGGCTCCGGCCTGAATAAACACTGAATTGTTAGTAACCAACATCGTGCGGATGGCTATACAGGTATCCATATTGCCTGAAAAATCGAAATAACCTACAGCACCGGCATAAGGCCCACGCTTAGTCGGTTCCAGTTCATCGATGATTTCCATAGCTCTTATTTTTGGGGCACCGCTAACCGTACCCGCCGGAAAGCACTGTTTAAGAGCATCCACGGATGTTTGGCCATCCGCCAATTCGCCGACAACGTCTGATACAATGTGCATTACGTGGGAAAATCTTTCAATTGCCATATTACGTTCGAGTTTAACAGATCCCGATTTACAAACACGCGAAAGGTCGTTTCTCCCCAAGTCTACCAACATTATATGCTCAGCTACTTCTTTTGGGTCGTTCTTTAAATCATCCTCCAGTTCAAGATCCTCTTCGTGACTCCCTCCTCGTGGTCGTGTTCCCGCAATGGGGAGAAGCCTGGCCTCTTTTCCTGTCGTCCGAACTAAAACTTCAGGTGATGAACCAACCAGTGAAAAATCATTAAAATCCAGAAAGAAAAGGTATGGTGATGGGTTCACCATTCTCAGAGCTCTGTATAATGTGAATTTATCTCCATCAAATGGTACTTCAAACCGCTGTGAAAGAACAACCTGAAAAATGTCACCTTCATAAATATATTCCTTTGCTTTTTCTACAATGGAGTGGAAATAATCCGCTTCTATATTGCTTTTGAGTGAAGATGTATCGAGTTGAAATGATCCCGGTTTAGACGGTTTACGGAGTGCTTTTTCCTCCATTAAGTCCAGTGACTTCTGTGCTTCAGTGTAAAGTGTTTCCAGGTCTGAAGCTGCATCCACAAAAACAGTCTTCATAATAATGATCTGCTGCTTTACATGATCAAAGGCATACACTTCATCATAAAAAGCCCAGATGGCCTCAGGAATGTCCAGGTCGGCTTCGGGAGCATTTGGCAATGACTCCACTTCCCGCACCGTATCGTAAGAGGAAAAGCCAACAGCTCCGCCTGTCAGTCTGGGCAATTCGGGCAGAACCGGTTCGCTATGTTCTGTGGTCAACCTCTCCAATGCATTGAAATAGTCTTCATTCAGTACTTTTTGACTATCACCGTCACGAAGTTCTACAGTTTGTCCGTTGAAAGTCAGAACCTGGTAGGGATTACTGCCCAGAAATGAATATCGGGCAAGATGTTCCCCACCCTCAACCGATTCAAATAAAAACGGAAATTCTGCTTCTTCACGAATGGATAGAAATAACGAGACCGGAGTTAATATATCGGCCATCATCCTTCTATAAACCGGAATAGCCGTATACTTTTTCGCTAAATTTGAAAATTGTTCGTAGACCATAAGCTATAAATAAAAAAACCCGCAACCGTAATACGGCAGCGGGTTCAACAATTCTTTCTGAAACGTAATCAAATCATAGTGATTCCACTGCCGAAGTATTTCGCGCGGGCCACCACCAATTGATATGTACGTTTTGCTTTTTCATACGTGCAGAAAGTAGAAGTTGCTCTGTTGAAATGCAACATAAAAGTTCATGATTGTGATAAAACATATCTATCAGATCAATAGCCGCCATAAAAAAAGCCGGCCCAGTTTCCTGTGCCGGCTTTAAAATCAATGAACAATCATCCCTTTAATTCTTCTTGGTTACAAGCAGAACTACAAGTCCAATGATAACTGCAAGGCTGACCAGGAACAGAATAAACATCAGATTTGATGTTGGAGGAGCATTTTCACCCCAGGTTCCAAGTTCAACGTCAATTTCTGCGATCTGAGAATTAGTGAGTACATTACCCTCTACCAAAAGCTCACCCCATTGACCTTTTACGGATGAGTTCCAGAAATTGGCGAAGTTTCTATACGTTTCGTAGTCCTCTTCACTGTTAGACTCAACAGCAGCTTCTGAAGCTTCGCTCACATAGATTCCAATTGCATCAAAAAATGCATCGGCGTTTGAGAAAGATTCCAACTCAATTCCATTTTGGTTGAATGCAGTTGAAAGCGAGTTCCAAAGCTTGTTATCTACACTGGCTTGCCATGCTTCAAGCATATCTGAAACTTCCTGACGTTCCTGTACGGGCTCATCGGGTGAAAATGTATTTGTCAATTGCTCACCAATGTTGTCCCAAACATCTGTAAAGTACCCATGTTGAGCTCTCATTGCCAGGTAATCACCGGCTTCGAGATCAGAACTTTGATCAGCATCATTGGTATATTCAGCAACAATGGTTTTCAGAACTTCTACAGGATTGTCTTCCATTCGTTCAGCAGCGTCTGAAATTTCATCCTGCGCATCTGAATCCATAGACTGATACTTTGACATAAGATTTTCAAGGAATTCTGTAACGAACTGATCACGCTGTTCCAGGTTTTCGCGATACTGACGTATCAAAGCAGCTTGACGACGCTCGTTAGAAGAGGATCGGTCAAGTTGTTCCTTCAGATCCGCCTGCTCTTCATCCATTTCAGCTAACTGATTTCTGAATTCGTCAAGCTCAGTTGTTAATTCATTGACTCGCTCATTCAGTTCTTCGATAACTGAAATATCTTCCTCAGCACCCGCTTGTCGGTTTCTGAGATCTTCAATTCTATCGGAGAATGTATCCGGATAGAGAGCTGCATTAATAATTGAAGAGTATTCAGAGTAGTCTGCTTCCAGTGCTTCAATATCTGAACCGAGATCTGCGAGCTCTTCAGATGAGCCTGCATTATCCACCCTTTCCACAAGTTCCGAGTATTCTGCTCTAAAATCTTGCTGTATCTGATAATCAGATTGTTGAGCCACAGCTGTTGAACTGATAACGAACAAGAGAGCAGCAAAAATCGATAGAGTTTGTTTTATTGATTTCTTCATAGTTATGCCTCTTAGTTTCGTCCTTCGTGATTGAGATTGTAACTATCTCCGGAATCCATATCGATCAGTTCAATATCGCCATCGCGCTGATTGAATACCGGCTGGCCTAAGCCATCTTCCGTAATCTCAATTTTGTTTTCCAGTTTCAATTCCCCTTCGTCCGTTTCAAACACATACACATTGTTAAATCCGGCAGCAGTTACAAAATAGTAACCAGCATTATTACGGATTAGACGAACCTCATCAACAGATGAAGCTCCTTCTTCTTCCAATATGTTAGATATGTTGAACTTAATTGCATAACGCTCATCGTGTACTTCGTTATCCGAATCCGGACTCAGCACACTTTCAATTGGCTGAGAGTAGTCCACATTCTGAATAACTAACGAAGGCCCGCAGGCCGCAGCGCCAAACAACAGTGCAACACACAGTGCGAGTGTGGTAATGGTTGGTTTTGCCATAGTAGTTAGTTTATGATGTTTTAGTGATTATTGGTTTATATAAGCTTACAATAAAATTGTTTCTTAAACGCTTAAAATTGAATGAAATACTATAGATGGCTCAAGATTATCTTTTCCATTCAAAGCTTCAATTTCCATAACAAAAGAGTATCCGATGATGTTTCCACCGAGATTTTCAATGAGCTTTGTTGCGGCCAAAGCTGACCCTCCGGTTGCAATCAAATCATCATGAATGAGAACGTTATCGCCGGGTTGAATGGAATCTTTATGAACTTCAAGAGTATCTGTGCCATATTCGAGCACATACTCAACCGATTCTGTTTCTGCAGGTAATTTATTTGGTTTCCGGATTGGAATAAACCCTGCATGCAGATCCTGAGCCAGGTTTGTTCCAAACAGAAATCCCCTTGATTCCAAACCGGCAACAAAATCTACTCTGTGTCCCCGAAACGGCTCTGCTAACATTCTTGAGGTCAGCTCCAGAAGGTACTTATCATTCAAAAGCGGAGTAATATCTTTATAGATAATACCCGGTTTTGGAAAATCCGGTACTGACCGAATTGATTCTTTTAGAATCTTAATTAAAGATTTTTTGGTATCTGCTAATAACATCCCAAAGTACCCGCTTGGCCGTAAATTCTTTTATATTAACACGAAGCACTAAACATAATATATTTTGCTGCAAATGTTTAATGGAAAAAGCTCAGAAGTTGAAAATTTTCATCACCGGTTTATGTTCCAGGCTTATCTGTTGGCCGAAAAAGCATATGATGAGGGAGAAGTCCCTGTAGGGGCTGTTATTGTTCATAATAATACCATTGTGGGTAAAGGGTATAATCAAGTTGAACGGCTTAATGACCCTACGGCACATGCAGAAATGATTGCCATATCTGCCGCTTGCGACACACTTTCCTCAAAATACCTGAGTGAGAGTACTCTATATGTAACTCTCGAACCTTGCATGATGTGCAGTGGCGCAGCTGTATGGTCAAAAATGAAGACAGTGGTATTTGGAGCCATGGATGAACAGTCCGGAGGTTGTGGGTCACGTTTTAACATTGCTGAAAACAAATATCTTAACCACAGAATTGAAATTATTCAGGGAGTTATGGAAGCGGATTGCGAATACCTGTTAAAAACATTTTTCAAAGAGAAGCGTCAGTAAGATCTATGGTTGATCCAACGTTCCCAGAAACGGGCCCATTTCACCAAAAGGCGTCTTCTACCCCTCACTGTAGTGAGCGGAATACCCACCTTAATTATGAGGTAGATTATTAAAATGGTCAGCAATAAGATCCATAGTGCATAATCCTGATATATAGAAAGATAGTGCATCATTGGCTGCCCAATTAACATTGTCAATCCGACCAATATAGGGCTCCATATAGCAACGGATAGTGCAAAATAGAGAAAGAATTTCTTAAAACTCGATTTAAGAAGTCCCGCAGAAAAATAGGTGGGAAATCTTGCTCCGGGTACAAACCGTGCAATAAAAAGAAGTTCCATACCGTACATTTCGTACAAATTTTGCGCACGGGTCAAATCACTCTCTTTTATCAACCATCGAAATGGGGCCTGTTTTAAAATAGGCCTCCCTGCAACTTTACCCAGCCAATAGATATTTGAGTCGATTATTATAATACCGGCAAAACAGCTTAGTACAGCCAGATGAAAGGGCAATATACCGGTAGCTGCCAGTAAACCGGCAGCAATTGCTGACAGATCTTCACTAAAAATTGTGAAAACTATGATGAGCAGGATCAAAATAGCGAGTGCTTTTCCGTGTAACGGTTCCACATCGCTTGAATTAAATGGTTCTTCTGATTTTTGAATTCTCTCTTCTGAAGCTTCACTCCTGTTCTTAGCCAAGCCTTGTTCTACATCATTTAAAAAATTTATGACATCGATCCCCCACTCCTTTTCCAGTTCATAAAACCCCGGTAAATCGTCGTTCAGCAATTCAAGTTCACTGTGTGGGATTATCCTGTGTGTTTCTATTGCTGTTATGAGAGGCACATTTGCGTCATTCTCTGAATGAAATACAGATACGGGTATTTTAATATTGGCAGCTTTAGATCGAAAATCTCGTTGATCAATCTTTCTCATTGCATCAATATAATTGATACTGAACATATGATGTTCGGCCCAGCCAAAGTGTGGAAAAGCATACTTGTACAATTGCACAATGGGTTTGGATATACTATACAGTGATTGGTTTATATGGTGGTTACCTAAAAAACGTAGCTCCTGGACTCCCAAAGATCCCAAAAGCGACAAACTCCTTACAGAATTCGATTGTAATGCCAATTCTACCGCAACCAATCCTCCGTATCCGTGCCCGGCCAGGTGATACGAATCAATCTCCAGATGATTTATGATAGCATCAATTATTACGGTTTTACCCGATACCGCGAATCTCTCTTTAAAACTTGTATTATGAATTGCTCGTAAATCGGGGACAATCACTTGAAAGGAGTCGCTTAAAAACTCAGCAAGAGGCAAAACGGTTTCATCCCCGAAATATACATCGGGAATAAGCACCAGAACACTTTTATTGCCACAGGAATCGGCACAGATCTGATTATAACGAATTGGATACTCTTTACCGTCGATATCCAATTCCAACTGTTTTTCGTGCTTACCGGGTAAGTGCTCCACAGGAAACATGTACTGTACAGTCCAGGAAAGGCTTAGAGTGAGTGCGTAGATCGAAAAGATCCAATAAACTAAATTTTTTTGACTGCTTCCCACTTCTTACTACACCTGCTGAAAAATTTGATTTGATTTTGAAACAGAATTGCTGAGTGCGGCTACCCGATTGTATAACTTACCGGCTAACTCTTTTCTATCGTTGCTTTCCACTACATCTTCACCAAAATAAACGTAAGCATCGACGGAACGGTTCTTTGCGAATTTAAAAAAATGACCACCGAAGGGTGCATCCGCCCACCAACAAACTGACTCTCTTGCCGGTTCATCCTTTTCGGAAGTTTTATAAGTAACATAAGCGTAATGAACGGGCATATTACTCGTAGCCGGATGATCTAAAATAGAAGCTTTAAATGGTAAAAGGGCATCTCCATTGGAGGTTGTTCCTTCCGGAAATAGAACGACCCCTTTATGCCTGTCGATCTGCTGAGCAACCTCACTGTTTACTCTTGCTACATCTGATCTTCTGGTTCTATCAACAAATATTACTTTTAATGTCCTTGCCATAAATCCAATAACCGGCCAACCTTTAATTTCAGCTTTCGCAACAAAAGAGGTATCCAAAAGCTTATAAAAGATCATGATATCCACATAGCTTAGATGATTGCTAACTAAAAAAAAGGGAGGTTCGGGTTTTTTCCCTTCTACATGCACATTTACTGATAAAATTGAGCAAACCCACTGCCCCCATTTCCTAAGCCAGTAATTTCGCCATTGGCCGGTCTCTTTACTAAATAGTTTTAGTATAAGATACCCAATAGCAAAGCTGCTGTAGAGAAAAAGTGTCGCTAAAATCGTGAACAGTGTTTTTAATGTAGCTCTCAAAAATTCCATGACAGAAAATAACTCTTTATAAGGTAAAGAGCAGACCCAACCGGAACTGATCAAACATTTTCTTAAAAATGAGGATCTTATTTGTATTTTTAGGCGTTCTTTAATTTGGATCAGTAAGTGTTTTAATCGCCTATTTAGCAGATGTTATACAGCAAATCATTTTTCAAAAACCAAGACCAAGACTGGGTTGTGTTTATTCACGGTGCCGGAGGCTCATCATCCATCTGGTTCCGTCAGCTTAAGGCTTATAAGGATGAATTTAATGTCCTTTTAGTCGATCTTCGCGGACATGGCAAGTCCAAAGAGATGAGTACGATGAAAAAATATTATAAGGAGAAATACACATTTAAGACTGTTAGCCATGACGTGCTTGAAGTACTAAAGAGAAAAAACATCGAACAGGCACACTTTGTGGGTGTATCACTAGGCACCATTATTATTCGCACGATTGCCGAAATAAAACCTGAAGTTCTAAAATCTGCTGTAATGTGTGGTGCGATCACCCGTCTGGATGTACGAAGCCGAATATTAGTTTGGCTCGGTCATACATTTAAAAAAGTGGTACCCTTTATATGGTTATACAAACTATTTGCATGGGTCATTATGCCTAAAAAGCATCATGAGGAATCCAGGTCACTCTTTGTTAAGGATGCAAAAAATCTGGCCCGAAAAGAGTTCTTGAAATGGTTCCGTCTCACTTACGAGGTAAATCCATTGCTCCGGTATTTTAAAGAGAAAGAGATGGATACCCCTACCCTTTACGTGATGGGAGAAGAAGACCACATGTTTTTACCTCCGGTACAAAAAATGGTGCAGGATTTTAAACATAGTGGACTGGTTGTTGTTGAAGGGAGCGGTCACGTTGTAAACGTAGATAAACCTGACGAATTTAATAAAATAACACTCGATTACTTAAAGCGTCAGTCAGAAAAAGTATTGGATGAAAGAGAAGAGATTAGCAGCTGATCCACTTTATTATAAATAAAAAAACCTGTCAAACATCACTGTCTGACAGGTTTTAAATTCACTTTTCTTTTTTTACCGGTTCATACGCTCTTCCCTGATTATTCTTGACAACCATGCATCCGACTGAACACTATTCTGAATTTCACGCGTGTAATCGATCGCCTCATCAGGATCAGCAAATCCCTCATAAGCCACAAAATAGTAGTCAGTAGCTGGATTAAACAACATGTGAGCGTCATAACCACGTTCAACAAATAATTCATAGAGCCGGTCAGCGTTGGATTTTACAGTAAATGAACCACCAATTACATAGAAATTGAGATCACTGTAATCACCATTCATGTTCTCCAATTCCATCTCTTTCCACTCACCTTTATACTGAGACAGATCCCGGCCTCTTACTTCACCCAACTGCAACTGACGTTCTTCAAGTTCAGCTTTAAGTCGACGAGCCTCTTCCGCGTCTACAGTGTGAGGAGTTTCCGAGAGTTCAACTTCCTCCTCTACTACATTTACTCCTTCAGTCTCCGTCTCATTATTTGTTTCATTGACAGAATCAGGACTCTGAGAGTTTAAGGATTCATCATCAGCAATACCGTATGAAGGCGATTTTGGGCTGATATATTCAAATCTGCTTCTGTGTCTTCCTTGTTTTTCCTCCACAAGTTCCTGCTGAGATTTAAACTTGCTTCCAAAACGACTGGCTATTGGTTCCTCTAGCTCGGCCTGAAGGAGTACAATTAATTCATCCTCCTGAATATCCGTAGAATTGTAGCCGAACAAGTATTTTAAGCCAAAAAACCAACCTGGTAAGTCTTTCAGTATGGGAATACCTCTGCGAACTTCTGACTCTTCAGTCCTGTACAGACCCGCAATAACCGTACTTTCACCGTCCAGAAGCAATGCATGAGTGTTTGCAGTCTGCTTGTTGATGGTAGTACTTACCGGATCCGGCTGTGCAGAAGATCTCTCCGCTTCAATTTCGAGATAGATTAAGGTTGTATCTGCATACTCCACAATTTGAGGTATTACCTCAAGTATAGTACCCGTACTGAAAAACTGGTCCGTAACATTACCGGCAAAATCTCTCTGTTTAATTGAGAAATCCTCACCAACCTGAATTCTTCCCTCCTCACCGTTCATAACTTTAATAGAAGGTGTCGCCAGGATTTGTCCCAGGTTATCTGCTTCAAATGCGCTGAAAAGTGCCTGAACTTCAATTCCACTGCCTCCCACCTCACCAAAGTTTACGATAGAGTTGAACACATTTTGCGATACATTCTGGGCACCACGGGCGTTAATGTTTACAAAACTGTTTTCAAATTCAGAAGTAGGAATCTGACCTTCACCGCCCCCACCGCCACCTTCCTGATTAACAAGGTCTGAAAGATTTTCAGGTACTCCATTGGTCAAAGTTGACCAATCAACACCAATCTCGCGCAGTGCCCGTTTACTGCCTTCAAAAAAGGTAGCATTAATACGAACTTCCCGGGTACCCGTATTTATTTCAATTTCATCCAAAGCACCAGTTTGCTGTTCATCTTGCTGACCTTGACCTTCACTTCTGCGCCTTTCAACCCGTTGCTGCTCATCGGCTTCTTCCTGTGTTACAATTTCGTATACGTCCGGTTCATCATACGCAATAAATTTTTGCACTCTCAGTATATAATCGAGTGCATCCCTCCAATGCATAGCCGGGAGGGTAACACCAATTTCTCCGGTGTAGTCAGTTCTATCTATGATAAACTTATCTTCATAATCCTGGGCAAATTGATTTAATACATCAATAGCTTCAGGGAATGTGGTTCTCCGGTCAAACGCTATCATCTCATCCGGGTTGCTATATTCCCTGGGGATTTGATCTTGTGCAGAAGCCATTTCAACCGCTGCGGTTGCGATGAAAAGAGTCATCAAAAGAGCTGCCATTTTCGTTCTGTTCATAGTATTTTTGATTGATTTCATCGTTGTACCTCCAGAGTAACCACTTCGATAATTCCACCTTTATTGAGCCTGAATGAGGCAGATCCTTGTTCCATATTAATTTGTTCCAAACGGCCTAAATAAACTCTGTCATTAACCCTTAGGGTTGTCATTCTTCCATTCTGATCTGTCATATAAACCGTATTTGACGTAAGCCCCACCAACCTGCTTTGCTCCACATCCGGCAGTTCGTCTTCATTTGGCGGAATATTTCGAATGAGGGGATAAAATGGATTATGATTTGATTCATTCGTTCGAAATGCTATATCGGGCGTTCTATTATTGTTATCAAAAACACTCACCCTGTCGTAATGACTCTCCAGGTTAAATGTAAAGTTTACATTTTGATATCCTTCTTCTTCACCGGATGGCGTTAGAGAAAGATTATTAATTTTCTGTACCGGTTCGCTGTATTCAATTGCATTGATGAATCTCACAACATTTCCATAGGAGCCTGAACCATTTATTTCAGAGCTAATCACACCATATTCCTCAGAACTTGTCGAATCTGTGAATGTAAAATTGAAATTAATGTTCGCTCCTTCGTTGATTAGTGACAGATATCTGTAAATTTCATCCGCATTATTATTGGAAAAAATTGTTTTATCAAAGTTCTCAATGATTGAGGTTGCTTCCTCAAACTGTTCGCGAAGCATGGGAACTGTTTCAGCTGTTTGGACATCCTGTTCGTAGTCCTGCTGTAATTGCGACTGACGTTCTTCCAACTCCTCAATTTCGGCCTTTTGGAAAAAATGCATGTATGCAAATCCACCGCCATTTATAATGAGCAGTGCAAAAAGAAGAATTAATGTATTTCGAAGACCGTATGACATAGACTTTTCCGGTTAATTAATTAGTTCATTGAGACTTCGAACATTATCTGGAGTAAATTGACTTTCGTCTTCAATAACAGATCGTATCATCATATTAAAGTAGAACACTTCTCGTTCACGTACCTCCTCCCTCCGAACGGACAGCAATGTAACCGCATCAAACTGATTGGCAAGCTGTGGAATTCTGTTCCTGTTTAAAGAGTAACCGTCAACCATTATCACGTCATTATTTTGACGGAAACTATTGATCCATAAACCGCCAACCTCTTCAGCGGCCTGATTAAACTGGTCGACTGTTACAGACCATCGAATATTTTCAGAACTCAATTCACTTAGTAATTCGAGTTGATTCTGCATCTGGCCAAGTTGCGCATTCAATTCTTCAGACTCCTCAACCAGGGGCTGCAGTTGTCTGATATCTGTCTGTAGCTGGTTGTTTTCCTGCTCTAACTGATTAATCTGTTCCGCATACTGCATGTAGTAATGGTTGAGAACAACGGGACTGGCACCAATTAGTATCAATAGAATAAAACCGTGCCACTGAATTTTGAAGAATTTTTGTCTGTCTGATATGTAGTCAGGAAGGAAAGTGATCTCCGGGTACTCCTTTTTCCCCACACCGGCTGCCATAGCCGCCATTCCGATTGTGGTAGTATAACCGGGTAAAATATCTTTGATGCCCTCTTCGCAGGAGAACAGATCCGGATTGAATTTGAAATCATCAACTTTCAGATCAGGAAAATTTTTCCTAAAGAAGTCCGTAGCATCCTCTCCAACAGTGTTGTTATATATCACAAACTGATCCAATCCGGGAATTTCGCCGGTATCAAGTTGAAAAAGTACCTTAGAGAAGATCGTATTAAGGAAGTTTTTATCATTAGTCCCCTCATTAATCACAGGAGAAACCTGAAGAATTTCATGTCCTCTCAAAAAGACCATTCGGCATTTGTCAGGACTGAATTGCACAAGACCAGTAATTTTTTGTTCATCTTTGGGGTAATGATTTCTATATAAACCAATCATTGCAATTTCATCAGGAATCACATCCTGAATGAAATACTTCTCTCCAAATCGCTCTGTTGCACGGTTTATCAATTGAAGAGTTGGCGACTCTTCATCAATCGAGCCTATTACTAAGTTGCCATTATCCCGGATTATGTAACTGTATAACTCTTTTTGCGGTGTTGTACCGTAAATGGCTTCGATTTTCTCTAATACAGCCTGTTCAACTTCTTTCTTCTTTAATTCCTTGAAATTCTCATTCTTTACTATCTGAAAAATTGTATTCCCGGATTCAATGTTCAGGGCCAGAACAACCTTCTTCTTTTTAAAATCATCCAGATAGTTAACAATCAGTTCTTCATTGGTTTTAACCATTGAAGATTCTTCAACGATATCTTCCGAATCAAACTCTTCTGATGGACTGTCAAGATCATCCAGGTCTATCTCTTCAAGTTCATCCAACCCTGAGTCGTCATCGTCATCCAGATCCAGTCCAAAAATGTCGTCTGAGTCCTCTTCTGAAAAAACATCTTCCCCGGAAAGCTTATCATCTTTCGTTTCCTTGACAGATGTCCTGATCGGATCGACCAACTTTAGCTTATCCAGCCGTAGCAGTTCAAAACCACTCTTTTTCGGCTTGATGCGGGCTATCTTAATCTGATCCCCTTCAAGACTAATACCAATAAATTCGCGAGATTTTAACATCCGGTACAGGTTATGTTAGTCTAATCCAACTCGTTAAAAAGTTGTTGAATTCGTTTCTTGTTGTTCGCATTGTTAAATGCTTCTTCTTTCGAAATTCGCCCCTCATCATAAAGGCGTTTCAAATCTTGTTCCATGGTATTCATACCCATTTCACCACCTTCATTCAGCATCTGGTAAATTTCATTCACATTATTATTACGAATGGCTGCACGAATAGATGGGGTAACCAGCAATACTTCCTTGGCCAAAACTCGTTTACCGTCAAGACTGGACACCAGTTTTTGACTGATTACACACGTCAATACATCAGCCAGGCGATTACGTACACGATCTTGCTCCTCTGTTGCTACCTCACCTAAAATTCGCTCAATACTTTCCATCGCTGATGAGGTGTGCAATGTACCAAAAGTTTTATGACCGGAATCTGTAATTTCAAGTGTAGTCGTAATCGTTTCCGGATCACGAAGCTCACCTATAACAATGATATCGGGATCCTGACGAAGAGATTGAATGGCACCCTCTTTAAACGACATTACATCACGCCCAACTTCACGATGGCGAATCACACTTCTGATCGGATTGTGAATCAATTCAACCGGAGAGGCAATTACAACAATGTGAGCATCGACCGTTCGGTTGTTGGCATCTATAATTGTATCGAGGGTACTTGATTTACCGGAACCGGTAATACCGGTAATAAGAGTAAGCCCGTATTTGTAGTATTTGAGACTGAGAGCTTTTGCAATTTCCGGATGTACACCCAGGGTTTTAAACGGGCGTATCTCAGTATCAATCTTCCGCATGTTAAGCGCAAGCGATTCAAGGTCCATATACATGTTGGCACGATATCGGCGATTTCGATTACCATCAGTTTGAATGGTATAGGAAAAATCGAGACTTTTATTGTCTAAAAGTTGATCTCGCTGGGTTTGAGTCAATATGTTATGGAGCAGTACATCCGTTTCACCAATTGGCAGGTCATTTTCCATTTTTAACGGCGATTTATCACCGTATACCCGGTACCAAATCTTACCTGAACATCCATGACCACCCACATCAATATCAGAGGCCTCAATTTTCTCCATGTATACCAAAAACTTATTCAGAGATTGCCTTAAAGTTTTTCGATCCTCCTCCGGTAAGTTGTTCACCCGTTCACCGATTGCGGTATGATACTCAATTCCTTTTTTGGATTCAGGTATCTCAGATGCAATTTTTCCGCAAATTTCCCGGATAGGTTTAAATGAAATGGTGGTTGTACTCATGCAAGAGATTATGTTAGCCAGTTAACCGAATATAAATAAAGTAGATGATATTCAAATATTTAATAATAAGCAGAGCTTATGGATTGATAGCTTCTAAAAAGTTTCCACGCCTAAAACACATTTTAGTATCAATGGCACTCACAGGAAGTATCCCATAATTCTACTTAAAAGAGTACCTAAAACATCGATTGTTACAAAATAGCTGCACAAACACATATTGCCTCTTTAATTTCCCAAAAGCCGCTTTTTGAGATTCAAAAGTTGTATGTTCATATTTTCAATTTTTTTCTGCTGAATCTCAATAATATTTTTTGTGAAAATATTGAACAGTTTTTCAGGCCGTCGTCTGAAATAGTTAAGTACATCATAGCGCTGAAAACTCAGAAGAATGGCATTTTCCTCACACACCACTTTTGCCATTCGGTTTTGCTTACTGAATAAGAATGTTTCTCCTATAAAACTTCCCTCTTCTAGTATGGCCAGCTGTATCTCATCTTTCCATACACCAACTTTTCCTTCACCAACCAGATAAGCTGTCTGAACCCTGTCGTGTTCATTTACAATTGTTTCGCCCCGGAGAAAACGCTCTTCATTACCCAGTTCTAAAAATGATAATACATCTTCATAATGAAAATTCTTTAACAGATGCGGCGGTTCTTTCAGCAGATTCCGCATGTACAAAGGCATCATGTTTAGTTTGTTACTATCCGATCTGGTCATAGATTTCACCTTCGCTTCAATTAATCATCCAGGGTAATTGCTATAATCTCCTCAACGGTCGTAATACCTTCTTTGATACGTTCCCGTCCTGAAGCACGCAAAGTAAGCATTCCATCTTTAACAGCCTGATCTTTTATGCGATCTTCGTCAATATCACCACCCGATTCAAGTATGATTCTTTTAATGTCTTTGCTAAAAAAGAGAGCTTCATGAATAGCCGCTCGCCCCTTATATCCAATACCGTTGCATTTATCACAACCTACAGATTCATAAAATTTGTTATTAGCCATCTCCTCTTCAGTAAAACCAAGTCCGCGAAGGATTTCAGGATGTGGCTGATACTCCCGCTTACAGTTGTTGCACAATCGACGGATCAATCGCTGAGCCATTACTAAATTAACTGCATTTGCAATCAAGAAAGGCTCAACACCCATTTTATACAGACGAGAGACAGCACTTGGAGCATCGTTGGTGTGAAGTGTTGAAAATGTTAAGTGACCCGTATTGGCTAATTTAATCGCGATTTCAGCTGTCTTTAAATCTCGAATCTCACCCACCAAAACAATATCAGGGTCATGACGTAAAATCCCCCGGATAGCCAGATCAAACGTCATATTATTACTAATTTTTAGCTGTCTCGCACCATTAATCAGATATTCCACCGGTTCCTCAACCGTAAGAACATTTTTTGTCGGGTCAATAACGTAGTAGAGTGCAGCTACAAGTGTTGTAGACTTACCACTACCCGTCGGACCTGTAATAATTACAATGCCGGATGGTTTTTCAATAGCCTTCACAAAATCATTTTTTGCCTTTTTTTGAAGGCCGAGCACATTCAGATCAGTAATTACCTTCCGGTCATCCAATATCCGGATTACAATAGACTCAAATTTCCTGTCAAATTGCGCTCCCACCATCGGCATAATGGAAACACGATACCTGATATTGTGATTATCCACTGAGCGCTGAATAAAACCATCCTGAGAACTGTCGCGCTCAAAACGGTCAACATTCCGGGTTTTGTCTTTAATGACAGCAGTAACAGCTTCCGGCTTAACATTCTTCTGCTGATACCACAGCTGCAGTTTACCATCCTGACGAAACCGGATATCAGTTGTGGTAGGACCACTTGGTATCACATGAATATCACTTACTCCCTGCCGTACACCCTCAACCAGCATACCTTCAACCAGGGAATTGAGCATACTCTGATTGATTTCGGCTTCGATCTCCTCTTCATCAACTTCCTCATTCTCCTCACCAATATCCGGTTCCTCATAATCGATCTCCTCAAGAAGATCCAGAAATTCATTTTTCTGCTCATACACATTCGAGAGTATGTACTCGATCATTTCGTATCGGCAGTACTGAATCTCAAACTCTTTGAAATTGAGTTTCGAAAGAGACCCGGAAAGTTTTGGATCAGACGGGTCGGCGGCGGCTATCGTAAGTGATGTAGTAGATTTATGTATGGGTACAGCTTTCTGATGAGCCAGTTCGTCCACAGTATCCTGCGGAAGGTCATCCATATAGGATTTTATATCCTGAATTTTTTCGGGTGAAAGTTCAGTTTTTCCGGCAAAAACTTCATCAAAAGCGTAAATATCTGCAATTTGACGCATCACCTCATGGCGATCCAGATTGAGATCTTGGTAAAGTATCTGACCTATCCTTCGATTGGAATGTTCTGGCTCTTCAGATAGGATTTTCAAAGCCATTGATAGCTGCTCATCCGTAATCACTCCCCGGCTGCAAAGGAGATCTCCAATATGTGTCCTGGTATTTACTTTACCCATGTCAGAGAGATTAGTGATATCAAGGGTTTAAGACAAGCCCTATTTGTGATGATTGCAAATGGTTTGAAGCTGATATAAAACTAGTCACAGAGTATAGAATCGCTATAATTAATTATTTATTCAATAATTGCCAGATATTTTCGGTTTAGAATAATTAAAGAATTGTTCGTACACCCAGGAGCAATATCATCAACCCTTAGGCTCGACAAACTTAAATTACGGGGTTCAAAGCAGATTACCCAAGTTAAACCGATTTTATTTGATTATTGCGGATTCATGTCGATGAGTGCAGATTCTGAAGATACAATCGTAATCGCAATCAGAGCCACCATAATAAAGAGGTTGATAAACAGGTTAATTGTATCAATTACAGACTCCATTTTGTAGGTAGTCTGAATTTCGTAATACTCTGCAAGCTGTTTGGCATTCTGTTTTAAAGCCCCCGATTCTGCACCAAGCCTGAAACGGCTGATAGCTGTAGTTGTAAATACTCCTGTGTCTTCGATTGATTCGACAAGACCTGCTCCATCTTTCAACATTCGCTTTATGGCTACCTCTTTAATCTGCTTCTCCATATAGGAGTTTCTACATGCTTCTGAAGCAACCCGGATCACATCAATATTCTGACCTGATCCACTGTAAAGAGTAAAAAATACTCGGGCAAAAATTTCAATACTGGTTTTGTGTAGCAAATCTCCAATGACGGGGATCTTAATTATGTACTTATCCAGAAAAAGCTTCCCTTTCGGAGTCCTGACATACCATATAAACAGAGACACCGGTATGACAAATGAGAGTGTCAAAGCTATCCAGTTATCTGCCAGCCAATAACTCATATCCAGCGTGGCCGCGGTCATCGGCGGAAGGTTGATATCAAATTCCAGGAAAAGTTCTGCCGTAGCCGGAAAGATATACCCTACATAAAATAGAATTGTTGCAACAACAGCGAGTACCGTTACGGTTGGCATTAATAGAGAGCGACGTAGATTCTTTTTAAACTCTGCATCCCGTTCCAGGAATTTGGCTGTACTCTCAAAAACCTGGGCCATGTTACCTGAAGTTGACGCAACACTAAGCATGTAAGCGGCAAACTTACCAAAGACATCCTCATGCTTTCCGTAAACTTCATGTCCTTCTTTACCGTCTTTAAGATCTTTCTGAATGTCTTTAATCACCTCTTTCATACGCTTGTTTTGCGTATCCTCGTAAAGAAGCGTTAAAATCTCATCGTAAGGCAGCTGTTGGTTCAACAAGTCTGATGAAAGGCTAACAAAGGTTACAACGTCATTTGTCGGAACACCACCTTTAAAATCGAATAGCTTTTTATTTACGCTGATTACCTTGTAACCCAGCTTGGTCAGTGCACGTTCGAGTTCTTCCTTATTATATGCCTCCTGTTCCCCCGACTGTTTTGGTTTACCCGGTCGCTGCACCTTGTACATGTAGGTCTCTTTTTTCTCAAGAGCTTTGACCTGCACGCCATTTTTCGACTCAAGTTTTTTCACTTTAGCCTGAGCCTCCTTCTTACTGGAAGCTTCAAACTCGGTTTTAATCGGTTTACCGGATGATGATATAGCTTTTAAGCGAAACTGGGGCATTTGAGATGATAAATTATTTTATATAGTGCTTATGTATAAGAAACTTTTCTAATATCAACAAGACACATTTACACCGGGAATGTTACAAATAACTCAATCTTCTTCAAATGAAGTTATTTAAATAATTTATATTTATTTTTTTGGTTCAGTCGGCAAACGTACTGTGAACATTGCCCCTCCATCGTCCACATTTCGAACAGTGATTTTACCGCCATGCTGTTTAATTATATCCTGTGAAATAGACAAACCAAGGCCCAGACCAAATTTTGCACCACTTTTTTTTGTAGAAAAATTCGGATCAAATATCTTATCAATGTTCTCACCTGAAATTCCCGGCCCCGAATCTTTTATGGCCACCCAGATCTGTTCAGCTCCATCAACCTCATCAACTCCACATCTGATATCCAGCGCTCCTGATTTTCCCATTGCGTCAGATGCATTTAGAATAATATTGGTCCATACCTGGTTTAGTCCGGCAGCATCTGCCCTGATTTCGGGTACTTCCGGCAGATCCAGATAGAGATCATAATACTTGATTCGATTGCTCGTAAGCTGCAGTGTATCATGTATACCCTCTCGTACATCTATCCATTCAACCCTCTCCTCCGAATCCGTGCGGCTGTAACTTTTTAGCGATTTAACCAAACCCGCTATGCGCTCACCAGCCGTTTCTATATTTTGAAACATCTTGCCAAATTCAAACTGGTCCAATAAAAAGTTGATTTTTTCACTGTCCCCGTTTGTTATTTTTTGAACCAGATCCGCATATCCATCAGGCATCTGTGCAAGAATACGAATCTGGGAATTTTTTAAATCGGGGATCACACGTTTGACCGCCTCACTCCTCTCTCGAATGGTTTTAGTATCCGGGAAACCTACATCCCTCCCAAGTTTAAAAAACTGCTGGCCCGTTTCGGTAAGTTCCGATTTATTTCCCTTTTCCATTCGGTTCATGAACTCTTTGAGCTGTTTCTCCAGCGAATCGGTTGAGCGAAGCAGTGCAGCCGTCGGGTTATTTACTTCGTGTGCAAACCCAGCCACCAGTTGTCCGAGAGTGGCCATTTTTTCCTGGTGAATCAAGGCTTTTTGTGCATCCTGCAAGTTTTTATAAGCAATCTTCAGTTCATTTCTCTCATTTTGAAGTTTAGTATTCAACGAATCCAGTTTCATCTGAAGAATGATTGTCTGGCGGTACCGTTCCAGAAGGTTTGCCATTATCAACTCATCCAGGTAGCTGTCCAGCTCGGGATGCATGTCAATTAGCTTATTTACATCCTTTTTGGGAATTCGTAGAAACCGGCAATCTTCGTGGGTTTTGGCGGTTGTGAGAGATGGCAAGCCCGTCATAAAAGAGACGATGCCTATCAGCGATCCTGACTGCAGGTGCTGCAACGGAAATTGTATATCGTTATAAGGCTTCTTTTTGTAAAGCTGCACTTCGCCTTCAAGCAGAATATAGATGTTGTTCAGAGGTTCTCCCTCATTGAAAATGGTGATGCCATTTCCTACATCAAACAGATATTTCTCGGCACTGACGACATCATCCAGTATACGCTGAAGTAATTTGGTTACTTCATCACGATCTTTCAGCCACCGGGAACCGAGTTTAAACTTCATTTGTCCGTTAGTTTCCGTCCGGTTCGAAGACTTTCTGCTATTTTTTCGGAATCGAGAACTTTCATGTATGGCAGTGGATCTCTGACATGTTCAATTACAAAATCTGTGAGCAGCTTTCTGGTGATGTTAACCAGGTCTTCTTTGTCCCACGGTTTAGCAATATAGTGTTTCAAATCAGCTTCATTCACAGCTTTAACTGTCTCATCAAGGCCGGCTTGTCCCGTAATTAATACTTTCCTGGTTGATTTGGTCTCTTCGCGGTTCTGCATCTCAACGAGCAGTTCCACACCGTTTTTACCCGGCAGAACATGATCACATAAAATCAACCCGATGAGTCCTTTCTCTTCATCAATAATTTGCTGAATCAGTTCTTCAGCTTCTTCGGCGGTATCCGCCATCTCTACAACAAACTGTTCCTCAAATTCCGTGATATCCCGAACAATGGAATCGAGTACTTCAGGTTCATCTTCAACTACCAATATGTAGATCGTATTTTTCATATACCTAACATTATAAGATGAGTGGCCAATAAAAGGAAGCCATTAAAATTACCAATACAATGGCAACCACGCCGATGATGGTTCCGGACACAATCATATCTTTCGTTTTAATCACTCCGGTACTGACCGCTATCGCATTCGGCGGTGTTGATATCGGAAGCACCATCGCAAAACTTGTACTCAGCGCAATAATCAGACCGATTATTAACGTAGCTGCCGGCCCACCTACAATACCGGATGTTGCAAGTGTTATACCCAGTGGAATCAGCAGCGATGCCGTTACCGTATTGGACAAAAAGTTTGACATCATTACAGAAACAAAAGCAAATACAGACAACAGGATAAGGTACGACATATTTTCCCAACCAATACTCCCTACAATCCAGTTGGCCAGACCGGTCTCTTTCATGGCTATACCCAATGATATACCACCGGCAATGAGCCATAAAACTTCCCAAGGTAAATTCCGAATATCATCTTTTTCAAAAGCGTTAGTAAGTGTGAGTACGGCAACCGGAATCAGGGCAACCATTCCGCTCTGAATTCCATGAAGACTTTCTGTAACCCAAAGAAGAACAGTAATTCCAAACACAACGTAAAGAATCCATGCTTTACCGGATGTCTCCCACTTCCCTTTCATATCAAGTGGAATACTCTGGACAGCCGGCGGGTGAAGTTTAAGCAACAACATCCATGTAAACGCGAGCATAACAAGAGCAAGCGGTGCTGCATAGATTATCCAACTGCCAAATTCGATCGAAAGTCCCTGCTGATTGAGTGCAGCTATGACCACAGCATTCGGCGGTGTCCCAATGGGAGTTGCCACGCCGCCAATATTCGCAGCAAACGGAATAGAGAGGGCAATGCCGATGCGAGCCGGATCGGTAATCTCCATTTTAGCCAAAATAGGAATGATGACCGTTACCATCATTGCTGTAGTAGCTGTGTTACTCATAAATGCTGAGAGAAAAGCCGTAACAGCCATTAAACCAAGCATGATCATTTTTGGATTGCTACCGAAGGGTTTCAGCAGTATCCGGGTCATGTTTTTATCGAAATTATACTTCACGGCAGCATCCGCAAGAACAAAACCACCTAAAAACAGGATAATAATCGGATTGGCTAATGTAGCCATAAACCGGCTGTATGAAACCGGATCATATCCATCACCGAATTGTATCAATCCTTCAGCACTGAGCAACATGACTTCGAGAAGAATTACAAGTATTGAAGTGGAATAGATAGGAATCGTTTCAAACATCCAGAAAACAGCCGCAAGCAGAAAAATACTGAGAGCCAAATGGCCCGCAAATGAAAGGCCGGGAAAGGTTACCAACAGTGGAATGGCAAATCCGATAAGACCTAGTATAAGGCCTGTAATTTTTACTTTATTCATATTGATGATTGATATTTTAGACCAAAACGTCTATAGAATAAAATACTGAGATTATTCAATCAAACAGAGATTTTTCTTCAAAAAAACCAATAATTTATTGAAAGCGTTTTTTTATAACATGAGTTTAAAATTTCAGATCTGGACGGAACTTTTTTTTGAGTAAATCCAAATCCGGTGCAACGGGTCACCTGATCCGTTTAATAATACGCGTTGAGTTTAGTGAGTGAGAGTTCCGTCTCCAAACTGAATTTCCCCCAAATTAATATCTCTGATCGGCAGACTATTTATTTCTGATATCTTACCCGAGTTCGTGTCAATCCTACCTCGGTTAATTTAAATCGGAGCACTTCAATCTCAAATCGCATATCAAACCAGTCTTCTTGCACAGATCTGAACCGGATCCCATACGGGGGAAAAAGGAGGAGCATAGGACAGGTCCAAATCCACAATATTTTGTGCCGTCAACTTAGCAGTTATAGCTGCAGCAATAGTATCTATACGCTTTCCTGAGCCTTGAAAGCCAACAATCTGACCACCTATAATGGTGCGGTTCGATTTCTCTGCTATCAATTTCACAGTAATTTCCCCGCTCCCCGGAAAGTATCCTGATTTTGTTTTACTCTCAATTGTGGCGGTTGAGTATTCAATACCAAGCTCTTTGCACTCTTTTTCATTCAAACCCGTTCTTGCAATCTCCAAGTCCTGAAATTTGGTAATGGCTGTTCCAGCAACACCGGGAAACTCAATATCTCCACCGCTTAGGTTTATTCCCGCAACAACACCATGTTTGTTGGCTACCGTGCCCAGTGCTATCCATGTCTGGTCATTCGTCACCAAATGATAGGATTCTGCACAATCCCCCGCTGCCAGAATATTTGGATCCGATGTCTTAAGCTTTTTATTTACTCGAATGGCATTTCTCACTCCCAGGTCGAGTCCGGCTTCAGCTGCCAGTTCAGAGTTTGGCTGTACTCCCATTCCCAGAATCACAAGGTCTGCTTCCAATATGCGTTTATCCGTTTCAACAGAACAAACCCGGCCACCTTTCGATTCAAACGATTTTAATGACTCTTCCAATAACAAGTTTACACCGCTCTCACGCATATAATCTGAAATCAATTCAGCCATATCGGGATCCATCGTGGTCATCACCTGTGGTGCCATGTCGAACAGCGTGACTTCAATATCGCGCTCAAGTAACGCTTCTGCCATCTCAATTCCAATGTAACCGCCACCGACAATCACACCTTTTTTAGGATGGGTTTTTTCAACATAATCAAATACATCAATACCGGTTTGAAGTATACTCAGTCCAAAAATTCCTTGTGCATGGATTCCATCAATATCCGGCCTGATCGGAGAAGCTCCGGTGGCAATCAGCAGGGTACCGTACGATTCCCAAAATTTCTCACCGGTTTCCAGATTCTGTACTTGCACTCGTTTTTTTTTTCGATCAATTTTCAGGACTTCGTGAGCTATTCGAACATCAATGTTCTGTTTTTCCCGAAATACTTCCGGTTTTCTGGCAATGAGCTCATCCAATGATTCAACTTCTCCGGCAATGTAATACGGCATTCCACAAGCGCTGTACGATGTGTAATTCCCCCTTTCAAATACCACAATTTCCCTTTCCGGCTGTTCACGTCTCACTTTTGAGGCTGCACTCATTCCGGCAGCATCCCCCCCGATTACAACTAATTTTCCCTGATTCATGGCCGGCTGTCCCATTTCTTTTTATTTAAAAATACCAATAATTTATTAGAGCAACTATTCATCAGACACAACTTGCAGGTTGAAATCACAATATTGATGACGACTCTTGGCAAATCTATCCCTCACTGTTACAACTAATCCGTTATAAACATTATCTTAAACAAACACTTGTTTAAAGAACGAGAAAAGAGAACATTATCATGACTCAGAAAAATCAAAACAAATCATCTTCAAGTGGGTTTCAGTTCATTTTAAAATGGTCGGGCATATTTTTCGTAGCTCTGATATTTATTGGTTTTATCTATCGCTTATTGGTTCCCGTTAAACTGAATCTAAATGAAAATGATTACATCAAACGGGTATTTACAACAGAGGAAGCTGAAATTTACCCCACCGTTCCTCCCGAATTTTCTATTGAAGAGATGGATGCCGGTACCATACTGTATGTAATTGAGGAACAGGAGGAGTATTTTATGATTCGGCCATTTATCAGAACTCATCTGGATAGCGTTTGGATCTCCAAAGAGTCAGTTTCAGACTATTCTGCAGAGCAATATAAACAGTGGCAGCAACAGCAGGATCTTGACCGTTTTGGTTTGGATGAAGATGAAGATGAATAAACCCTTTGTGAATGAGCTCAGAAGTCAAATCTGCGGATCAAAATCTTGTCCTTCGTTTACACCGATGGATTAGTCGTGCACTTATCTTCGTCGTCGGCCTTGAGTGGATCTACCTTTTGTACAGTACCCAATGGCTCTCGCTTTTTTTAGTCAGCCTGATTTTAATTGTTCTTTTTTCTCCGATAATCTTCAAAAATCGATTTCAGGTCGAAATACCAGCTGAATTTCATATTACAGCCGTCATCTTTACCTTTGCTGCACTTTATCTCGGAGAGATTCAAGAATTCTATCAACGTGTTTGGTGGTGGGACATCGCTCTTCACGCCTCGGCCGGTTTTCTGATGGGCATCTTTGGCTTTCTTATGATTTACCTTCTTAATGAAAGTGAACGTGTTTATATCCATCTCACAGCCGGTTTTATTGCAATTTTTGCTTTCACATTTGCAGTAACTACCGGTACGATCTGGGAAATTTTTGAGTTTTCCATGGATCAGTTCTTCGGATTTAATATGCAAAAACCGATGCTTGGTGATCCTTCAGGATTAACCGATACTATGTGGGATATGATTGTAAATGCTGTTGGCGCCGGGTTCATCAGTTTGATGGGCTGGTGGTACCTCAAAGTTGAACGGAGCTTTTTCGTCAAAGACTGGATTCAGTCCTTTATGGATAAAAACCCGAAAATATTCAGTAAATAGTGCACATCATAATTTTCAATACAATCATAAATATCTCAAAATGCAGACCTTCCGGTCAGCCCATTTTAACACATTGTCTGACAAAAGACTGTAGAAATATTATGTAATTCAGCACTTATTGAATGACAACTGAAAGTCTGACTGTGATACTTTGCAATATCTCCGCTATATTTACGGGCAACAAAAATTTTAAAACACCAAATCAAAACAGACCCATCATTTCATGAAAAATTATTTACAACTAATAACTTTAGCCGCAGCTCTTTTCGGCTTCATACTACTGTCAGCTTGCGAGAGTGAAAATTATAACCCATCTGCTGATTTGAGCTCCGAAGCAGACTCTGTCAGTTACAGCATCGGGTATTTACAGGGTTCCGGTATGGCCCAGGAAGGGATGACCGACATTGACATGAAAAATTTTCTGGCCGGTTTTCAACAGGCATTATCAGAAACAGATCCTGAATTGGAAATGGGATCAATGCAGCAAATCATCCAGGGTTATATGATGGAAGTTCAGCAACGCCAGGAGATGGAACGAGAAGAACAGGCAGAAGGAAACCGTGCTGAAGGCCAGACTTTCCTCGAAGAAAATGCAGAGCGTGAAGATGTTCAGGTTACCGAATCCGGGCTTCAGTACCGGGTGATCGAAGAAGGCAGCGGTGAACGCCCATCTGCCGAGGATGAAGTGGAAGTTCACTACCGTGGGACTCTCATCTCTGGAGAAGAGTTTGACAGTTCCTACAAAAACGATCAAACGGTCACATTCCCGCTTAACCAGGTAATACCGGGTTGGACTGAAGGAGTTCAACTGATGCGCGAAGGTGCAACCTATGAGTTTTTCATCCCTTCAGAGCTTGCTTATGGAACAAACCCGCCACAGGGAAGCATTATTTTACCCGGATCGGTACTCATTTTTGACGTCGAACTGATCGACATCAAAGAGTAACACCCTTCGTTTAACGGATCTCTGAGACGTGGGATATATATTTCTCACGTCTCAATTTTCATTTTTCAAGTCTCATTTCTATCCTAGCTTATGGATCCGCTCAAAAACACCATTCATATTCGAGCAAAAGCACTTGAGCTGGGATTCGACCGGTGCGGTTTTGCACAAGCCAGAATGCTCGATGATGATGCACACAGGCTTGAAGAGTGGCTTAACAATGGAAGCCATGGCAATATGGGCTGGATGGAAAATCATTTCGATAAGCGTGTGGATCCCACCAAACTCGTGCCCGGTGCAAAAAGCGTAGTCAGTGTTATTGCCGGTTACCGTTTTGCAGAAAATGAAGAGTTTGACCAAAATTATAACGTCCCGAAAATCTCAAAATATGCCCGCGGCCGTGATTATCACAAACTTTTTAAAAATCGATTGAAACACCTTTTCAGATATACACAGGATCTGATAGGTGATGTTAACGGTCGAATTTTTGTGGACTCTGCACCGGTGCTCGACCGCGCCTGGGGTCGACTTGCCGGCAACGGATGGATCGGCAAAAACAGCATGCTGATGAACAAAACACATGGTTCCTGGTTTTTCATCGGGGAGATGATTCTGGACGTGCCCTTCGTTTATGACGCACCTGAGACAGATCATTGCGGAACCTGCACCCGTTGTATTGATGCCTGCCCGACTGATGCCATTACTGAACCAATGAAAGTTGATGGAAGTAAATGCATCTCCTACCTGACTATTGAGATGAAAGAGTCAATGCCGGATGAATTCAAAGAGCAGCTCGGTGAGTGGATGTTTGGATGTGATATTTGTCAGGATGTATGTCCATGGAACCGAAAATCGGAATATGGCTTCTTTGATGACCTCAAACCCAGGGAGCAGGTTCTCTACCCTGCCGAGCGTAAATGGAGCGAAATTACCAAAGAGGAATTTGATGATATTTTTGAAGGAAGTGCCGTCCGTCGTGCTACTCACAAATGGTTTGTCAGAAATGCACGGTTGGCAGAACAGAATTTGAAGTAAGAGTACCCTGATTTTAAAATGTCAGATTGTTGGATATGGTTGATATGTGGTATTTGTTTACGATTGTTGAGCTACAATCTCAACCAACCCCGAAGGGGGTGACCTGATTGTAGCCCCGGGTGAAGCAACGCGAAACCTGGGGTTAATGGGAATAAATTCTGAATCCGCCGAACAGAGAGAATTGAATTGATTTTAAACAGAAATGAGGCGGTAATCTACCTGACGTATTTCAAACTAATATCAACGGGTCACTGACCCGTTAAACAGATTTTGGATTAGAATGATATTCAAGATTCAAAAATAAATTTTGATAATAAATTCAATATGATGTGCATCCATCATTTCAGCAACGCTATTTGGAATCATCCCTTTTCAAAAAACATTCAAACAAATAGATTGTATAAATTAAAACATTGTTTTTGACAAACCCGATGACTTCGTTTCCTCATGGCAGAGAATAAATCAATCACGCTTACTCCTTCACACAAATCCCTTTTTTGGTGGTATCTGCTCGGGATTATTTTGATTCCACTGTTTGGAGCTGGACTCTACCTGATCTGGCGCTTTTATAAAGCTCACAATTCCATTTCATATACAATTAAAGATCAGTCCATCACCGTATCTGATTCAAAATTTGAACAGAATGTGGATTTGGTCAACATCAAAAATGTTTCTGTTTATCAGAGGTGGATAGAAAAAAAATTCAACATCGGGAATCTAAGTATCGATACCGAAAGCAGCTCTGTCGAAATGATAGGTATTGAAAATCCGCATAGGCTTGCCAAAATGATTCAGTCGGCCGCCGAAACGGAGAGAAAACGATTGGAGGAACTACAAAAAAAGAGACCGGAGAAAAAGGAACCCTCCAAACCCGGCAGGGATGACCGAATGGACTACCTAACCGGTCTATGGCAGCAAGGTCTTATCTCTGAAGAGGATTTTGAACGTGAACGAAAACATTTTGAGTAGCTCTTCCGACAATGCCCTTGCCAACGGCTCAGACGACCCGTTGCGCAATGTGCCACAGATCGCCTGAACCGGAGACTGATCTAAGATTTATATCAGGAATTGCCTTGTATTAATTTATACCTGAAGTACACCTGTCTTAAATTCCGGAATTTCCGGGTTGTGATCGGCGCACTCAATAGCATGTGAAATCCTCTTTCGGGTATCGGCGGGATGAATAATTTCATCCACCCACAGACGCGCTGCGGCATATCGTACATCGGTCTGCTTATCGTAACGGCTCTTTATTCTCTGCAGAATCTCGGCTTTATCATCATCCGATAGTTCTTCTCCCCTTTTTTCCAATGATGAAACCTGAATTTGAGTGAGAACTTTCGCCGCTTGAGTTCCTCCCATCACGGCAATCTGTGCGGTCGGCCACGCATAAATGAAACGAGGATCGTACGCTTTACCGCACATCGCATAATTTCCGGCACCGTAGCTGTTACCAACTATAACAGTGATTTTCGGCACGGTTGAATTTGCCACGGCATTCACCATTTTTGCACCATCTTTGATAATCCCGCCATGTTCACTCCGCTTACCAATCATGAAGCCGGTTACATCCTGCATGAAAACAATTGGAATTTTTTTCTGATTGCAGTTCATGATAAATCGTGCGGCTTTGTCAGCACTGTCGGAGTAAATCACGCCGCCAATCTGCATTTCGCCCTGCTTGTTCTTCACGATTTTCCGCTGATTCGCTACTATCCCAACACTCCAGCCGTCAATTCGTGCGTAACCTGTTATCAAAGTGTTGCCGTACCCTTTTTTGAATTCCGTGAAAGATCCTGCATCAATCATGCTTTCAATCACCATATGCATATCGTAAGGCTTGGTTCTATCGGCCGGAAACTGCTCTAACATCTCTTCCGAACTGATTTCAGGTTTTGCAGACTTTTTTCTGTTAAGCCCTGCCCGTTTCTGAGGGCCCAGCTTATCCACCAGGTCACGAATCGTTAGCAGACATTCTGAATCGTCTTCCATTTTATAATCAGTCACACCACTGATTTCCGTGTGTGTAGTTGCTCCACCCAGCGTTTCGTTGTCAACGTCTTCACCAATGGCTGCTTTCACCAGGTAGCTTCCGGCAAGAAATACACTACCGGTACCGTCCACTATCAGAGCTTCATCACTCATAATCGGCAGATAAGCCCCGCCTGCCACGCAACTTCCCATAATGGCCGCTATTTGCGCAATTCCCTTTGCGCTGATCACCGCATTATTTCTGAAAATCCGTCCGAAATGCTCTTTATCAGGAAATATTTCATCCTGCATCGGAAGGTAAACACCGGCCGAATCTACCAGATAGATGATCGGGAGATGATTTTCAATAGCTATTTCCTGAGCTCGTAAATTTTTCTTGGCCGTCATTGGAAACCATGCTCCTGCTTTAACCGTTGCATCATTCGCAACAATCATACAGGTTTTGCCGCTAACTTTTCCCGTTCCAATAACAACTCCGGCTGACGGGCAACCGCCCTCATCATTGTACATATCATAAGCCGCCCAAAGTCCTAGCTCATTCAGCTCTTCTCCTTCATCCAGGAGCATCTCAATTCGTTCGCGTGCAGTCAGTTTTCCCTTTTTGTGTTCTTTTTCAATCCGTTTTTTCCCGCCGCCTTTTTTGATCTTATCCTCTTCAATACTCAGTTCTTCAAGTAAGTCTTTTAGCCAGTCGTTCATCTTTATGGTAGATTTAAATGTTATTTTTCCGGATTGATAATACTGATTGTATCGTTCACGTTCCAAATGTGTCGATGTTTTCGTACGTTCAATCAATAATTTTTTGGAGACCTTGTTAAAATGCAAAGAATCGTACTGTTTCTCATAACTGTTTTCCTTTTTTCCCTTACCAATGCAGATGCACAACGCAGAGGAGATACTTCTTACGAATCACTACTCCGGCAGTCTGAACAGCCTTCTGCTTACAGTGATTACGTTGTGTTTCCACAAAGCGACGGAACTTCTTCTTTAGGCATTATTTTTCGACTGGAGTACGATTTTATTCCCTTCATGAGAAAACGGTCGAATATGTCAGCACCTGATGACTCTTTTGAATATTTCTCACCGGTTCGAATGGGAGTAGAAATTTTTGAAGGAGAACCGCGCCGGAACCGACGGTCCAATTCGGCTACAGGTGTTCCGGTTTTCAGAGAAAGCTGGAGTGACACCGTTTGGGTTGAAACTTTTGAAGATACCCGGTCCCGTTTCAATCACGTTCAGGGATATATGACTACAGAACTTGAAGCCAGCAATTATCATTATCAGCTTCAGCTTGCCAGGGGCGGATCGGAACGGGAACGACCCTCACAGGTAAGACCTTTAATCGTCTCAAATGCAGATTCATCTGATACGACTGAATTCATTCTCCTTAACGACATTACAGTCGGTGAAGATTCGGCAGAAGGAACCCTATTGAATTATGGGACGAATGTACTTTACGGTCAAAACTATACTTTGCTCGTACGACTCCCTAATGAAGAGATTTCCACTCTATCTGATCGTTTTCAAATAACCATTCGCAAAGGTGATTCAGACAACAACAGCGATCAAAATGAACCTGTTTTCTCTGAAATGATTAATGAAGAGCAGATTATTCGAATCTCCTCATCAGAAGTTCAGCAATCGGATGACGACATTGTTCTAGCTATGGACCAGGCAGAAGATGGTATTCCCTATGCGTATATCACGGTTCCAAACACTGAATTTGAAAACACTGGTTATGTGATAACCCTGAAAGATACTGAGTCAGAGCGTGATATTTCGGAAAAGACGGTTCAATCCCGATGGATTGACATGCCTATTTCACTTTACAGCCTTGATGTATCGATTGATATGCTCCGGTTTATTATCGATGATAGTGAATTGAAAGAGATCAATTCAGGATCCCGCAGTGAAAAAGAGCGCAAGTTTCGAGAATTCTGGGCTGAACGTGATCCCACACCCGATACCGAATTCAACGAACTGATGGCAGAATATTATCAACGAATAGACTATTCCTATCAGAATTTTTCTTCCTTTCAAACTCCCGGTTATGACACGGATCGTGGAAAGGCCTACATTCTTTATGGCCCTCCAACAAATATTGATCGCAGACTCCTGCCCAATCAACCAACACGTGAAATTTGGGAGTATCCAAACCGTGAGCTTATTTTCGAAGCAGTAAGCGGACTTGGTGATTTCAGATTAATCTCAGAATCCTGAACCAACTTTTTTGATGAAGGTTAACCATTGCTATCTTCCGATATGAAACCAATTATTGCAATCAGTATGGGGGATTTCAATGGAATTGGACCGGAGGTGGTTCTGAAATTTCTCTCTCAGTCAGATTTATCAACATCCGCTCCCTTAATTTTAGGTGCCAAGTCCGTTTTGGATTTTTATCAGAACAGCATCAACTCTGATCTTAAATTTCACAGAGTGTCAAAGAGTTCTGACGCCCAACCGGGCAGAATCAATCTGCTTGAAACAGATTCCATTCTCAATTCGGATATTCAACCCGGAGTCATATCAATGCCGGGTGGCCGAGCTGCTATGCGAGCCGTTGAATATGGGATCAACAGCTGCATGGCAGGCAGTACGCACGCTTTGGTTACCGCTCCCATTTCAAAAGAAGCCATTCACAAAGCCGGTTACGGTTATCCGGGCCATACAGAATTTCTAGCGGAAAAAACCAACACCAAAAGCTATATGATGATTCTCGCATCTGAGAGTCTCCGTGTTGGCCTTTTGACGGGACACATTCCGTTGAGTATTGTTTCAAAATCCATTTCAGTTGAGCTGATACTTCAAAAGCTGGTAATTCTGAATCGAAGCCTGATTGAAAATTTTGGGATTGAACATCCTAAAATTGCCGTCATGGGATTAAACCCTCATGCGGGAGATGGAGGTGTTTTAGGTACGGAAGAGGAGGTAATTATAAAACCGGCACTTATGGAAGCGAAAGCAAGAAATATTTCTGCTGACGGCCCCTTCCCCGCCGACGGTTTTTTCGGCAGCCATAAACAAGATCATTATGATGGCATTTTGGCAACTTACCACGATCAAGGCCTGATACCTTTTAAAGCACTGAGCTTTGGAAATGGAGTTAACTTCACTGCCGGTCTTCCGATTATCCGTACCTCACCCGACCATGGAACCGCATACGATATTGCCGGACAGAACAAAGCCAAACCTGACTCATTTGCAGCAGCTTACAACCTGGCAGTAAAAATGGCCAAGTTAAAACTGGAAAAATCTGTTTAGCATGAAAGAAACAGTGAATATCCATCGAACATACTCCGTGCTTGCTGTGATATACGATGATGTGATGATCGAAGTTGATTATGAAACATGGACCGACTACATAGATGAAATCATCTATCAGTTTCACCCTGATGCAGAAACAGTTCTGGAGCTGGCCTGTGGAACCGGAACGATGGCGCTATCGCTTGAAGAGCTCGCCAATTACAAGATTACTGCAACTGACGGTTCCGAACAGATGGTTGAAGTTGCCCGTAAAAAGGGAGAAGCAGCCTACTCTCACGTTAACTTTTTAACAAGAAATTTCCTGGATCTGCAGCTCGATCAAAAATTTGATGTGGTTTTTATGGTTTTTGACAGCCTCAACTACCTGCATAGTGAAGAAGAGATTATCCGCTTGCATAATGAAGTCCGTAAAGTGTTGAACCCGGGAGGAATTTTTATTTACGATTTTACAACTCCCAGGAACTCAAGAATTGCCATTAAGTATCTGAATGATGAAAAGCGGCGCGTCAACAATCTCTATCGGTACCACCGCGAAAGCAGCTACGATCCGGAAAAACGGACGCACACGAATCGATTCAAAATTGATAAGCTGGACGGGGAAACCGAAAGCGTAGTGGAAACATTTCAGGAAGAGCACTGTCAGCATATCTATACCCTGCCGGAAATTGAACAGATCATTAAAAAGACAGAATTTTCTATCTTGGATACATTCGACGGATTTGAACTCAAACCGGCTCACAGTAAAAGTTTAAGAATAACCATGGTTCTGCAATGAGTGAAAGTGATGTAATTGAGATGCACGATGTTACGGTAGCGTATGACAGCACACCCGTACTGGACAATGTTAATTTCACTCTTGGTGTGGGAGAATTCTGCTATGTAATCGGAAAAACCGGTGCCGGAAAAAGTTCCTTTTTGAAATTGCTCTATAGTGATATCAAACCGAATCATGGAATGATACGCGTCGGAGACTACAGCGTAAGTAGTCTTTCAGATAAAAAAGTACCCATGCTTCGGCGACAAATTGGAATTGTATTTCAGGATTTCCAATTGCTGCCCGATCGCAATGTTTTTGAAAATGTAGCCTTTGCACTGCGCGTAACCGGCCACAAAAAACGGTTTATTAAACACCGTGTACTTGAAGTTTTAGGGTTAGTTGGCCTGAGCCATAAACGCAAAGCCATGCCGAAAGATCTTTCAGGCGGAGAACAGCAGCGGGTAGTGATTGCACGGGCTTTGGCTAATGAACCACGTCTTCTTCTGGCTGATGAGCCAACAGGTAACCTGGATCCCGGTGCCAGCAGCTCTATAATGGAACTGCTGCAGCAGATTAATAATCGCGGAATGGCCGTTCTGATGGTTACTCACGATTATGATATGGTTAGAAAATATCCTCACCGAACCGTTCAGATCAGAGATGGCGGCCTGCACGAAATTCACGTTCTGTAATCTGAATAGAATTATTCATTTTTCGGGCAGAGTGCTTTGAAAAACCTGAGTACCCATCCTTTTTTCCTGGTTTTTTAAAACCCTCAAGAAAATAACTTTCTGGCATCTGAGATAGTTTACTCCCTTTTATCTAAAGTTCTTATCTTTATCAGATAAAAATATCTTAATCTCTATATCATAGTTCATCACGAGTTTAATTATGACTGATTCTGTTGAAATTATGGCACCGGCTGGTGATTGGGCTTCCCTTCACGCTGCTCTGCAGGCCGGGGCTGATTCCGTTTATTTTGGTGTTGAACAGCTCAATATGCGTGCCCGGGCAACCAATAATTTTACGCTCGAAGACCTTGAAGAGATCGCTGTACTTTGCGGTAAAAGCAACACAAAAACGTACTTGACGCTCAATACTGTTTTGTATGATCACGACCTTCCTCTCATGAAACGAATCATTGATCGTGTGAAAGAGACCGGAATTACGGCAATCATCGCCTCTGATCAGGCAGCCATCATGTATGCCCACAAACAGGGAGTTGAGGTTCATATTTCCACGCAGGCCAATATCTCAAACATTGAAATGGTGGAATTCTACAGCCACTTTGCAGATGTAATGGTGATGGCCAGGGAGCTCAGCCTGAACCAGGTTGAAAAGATTGTGAATGCCATTAAAGAGAATAGCATCACCGGGCCTTCGGGCAAAACGATAGAAATTGAAATTTTTGCCCATGGTGCTCTCTGTATGGCTATATCGGGTAAGTGCTATATGAGTCTGCATACCTACAACTCATCCGCTAATCGCGGTGCCTGCAAACAGAACTGCCGGCATGCTTACCGTGTGACTAATGACGAAGGCGAAGAGCTGATGATTGACAACGAATATATCATGTCGCCTAAAGATCTCTGCACAATCGACTTTCTGGATCAGGTACTTGCAACCGGTGTTAAGGTATTGAAACTGGAAGGACGGGGAAGGTCGCCGGAATATGTTAAGACGGTTACTAAGTGCTATCGGGAGGCTTCAAAGGCTGTTCTTGACGGAAGCTTTACCCCTCAAAAAGGAAAAGAGTGGAAATCGAAACTGGATGAAGTTTATAACCGCGGATTCTGGGACGGCTACTACCTTGGGAGAAAACTGGGCGAATGGAGTGAACACCACGGCTCTGTTGCTACAAAGCAGAAAACATTCATTGGAAAAGTTCTCCACTTCTACCCCGAACCGGAAGTAGCTCATGTCAGGATTAAAACAAAAGAGCTCCGGCTGCATGACCCGGTATTGATCATCGGAGACACTACTGGGGTTATCGAAACCACAGTTGAATCGCTTTGGATCGATGACAAACCATCTGAGTACGCAGGGAAAAGCGTTGAATGTACTATCAAAATTCCTCAAAAAGTCAGAGCAGGCGACAATCTCTATCTTTGGGAGGACCGCCAGTAATGCTGATTCAGTTTTTGCGTAATAAATGTATCGGCTGCAATTACTGTGTTGAAGCTGCTCCGGAAAGGTGGCAGATGTCGAAAAGAGATGGCAAATGTGTGCTTCTCGGTGGCACCAAAAAAGGAAATATGTACCAGGTTCGGGTTGGGGAGCATGAAAGAGATGCAAATGAACAAGCTGCAAAAGCCTGCCCTGTAAACATCATACGCCTCGATTAGCTACTCCCCTCCACTGCACTTTTCCGGTGATAATATCACCATTACAGACAATAATCTCATCCGTTTATTATAATTAAAAGATAAGATTGTCTTTTATCTTTATAATCCCTTAATATTCAAGTGCGATATTTAAGACAAAGAGGTCTTTTAATAATTTACAGCAAAGCAATGAAACGCATTTACTCACTTATATTAATTCTATCCATGGTGGCCGGGACTCTCCAGCCTGCCTTGCCTATGATTGAGTATATGCTTAATCACCACCATTTAGGCAGTGTGCTGGATGTAGATTATTCAGAATCAGAGGGACCCATCTGTGCAATGAAATGTGCCCTGACTAGTATTCAGAAAAAGTGTGACATGGATCATGAAGAGGGAGATGAAATGCTTGATGTGGATTACTATCCAATTCCACTCAAGATAAGTGACACTCCGGCTATTGGAATTCTGCCATCACAAACAGAGCGGCATATTTTTACCGGAGACAAACTTCTTACAAACTACATACTTCCTAACGCTCCCCCTCCCCGGTTTCATAGCTGACAACCGAACTATTTTATGTTTTACAATTCAACCCGCAACATGCGGATTTTATAATCACAAAACTTGTTAGCTATGAAATTTTTCAAAATCGGTTTTATAAGTGCGCTCATTTTACTCATCACAGCAGGCTTAATGAACCTGCAGGCACAAACTCAGGAATACAAAATTGACGGCATGACATTTGGTATGCCAGAAGCTGAAGTTTACACGGAAGATTACGACGGACCTCCTGTAGTTGGTGACTATGTAACCATGCTTCCCAATCTTAAACCACTCGACTATGATGGAAATAAACATCACGAAATCCGACTCGATACATTCACTCAGGAGATAGAAGTTGCCGATGGCGTTCGCTTTCGGGCATGGACTTTCGGAGGGATGGTACCCGGACCGGTCATTCATGTAAAAGAGGGTGATAAAATTACTTTTACAATGAAAAACCGATCGGACGAAATGGTAACGATTACCAAACCAGGACTTGAAGGCTCTGACTATCTAAAACAGATTTCAGAAAATGATTATATGGGTGCTGAGCCTTCAATTATGCCTATGCCGCACTCCATGGATTTCCATTCGGGAACAGTGGCTAAGGACGACAAATGGAGAACCATTGCTCCGGGTGAAACCATCCAGTTCGACTGGTATGCAAACTATGCTGGAACGTACATTTACCACTGCGGTACCCCGAGTGTTTTGATGCACACTGCCATGGGACAGCACGGAGTGGTTGTTGTATCGCCAAAAGATGGCTATGAAACAGATGATAAAGTAGACAAGGAGTACGTCGTTGTTCAATCCGAGTACTACCTGAAAAAGGGCTCAGGAGATCTGTATCAATATGATTCTGAAGGTGCCCAGACCAAGCAACCATCTCATGTGGTTTTTAATGGTCATCAATCCATTCTGCACGACCAGCCACTGACGGCCAACGCAGGAGAAAGAGTTCGAATCCATTTTTCCAACAATGGGCCCAGCCTTACATCAAGCTTTCACGTAATTGGCGCCATTTTTGATCGTGTATGGATGGAGGGTCACCCATTTAATGAGATGCGCGGTATGCAGACCGTACTTCTGGGTGCATCCAGTTCCGCTACGATGGACTTTATTGTGCCTGAAGAAGGAAAGTATACGCTCATCGACCATGAGTTTGCCGATGCGGAGAAAGGTGCCACAGGTACACTGAAAGCCGGACCCAAGCAGTAAGAGAGATGAAACTGCCTTTCTATACATATCATAAAGTGATTGCAATTCTTGGCTTGATCCTGGCAATTCAGTTGCCGGGACTTCAAGCTCAGGATAAGGCTCTCACGATTCCGGAGGGCAGTTTTCACTCTGTTTTGCCGGAGGTTGTAGGCGAACCACATCAGGTGAATGCTTTTAAACTGGATGAGACTGCTGTCACAAATGGGGAATACCTTGAGTTTTTAAAGGAGAACCCGGAGTGGCAGCGATCCTCCATAACACCGCTATTTGCCGGAAGTGATTACCTCCGCCATTGGGAAAATGATTTAAATCCCGGCAATGAGGAAAATTTGGACCGACCTGTTACCCGGGTCTCGTGGTACGCTGCAAATGCATACTGCGGATGGAAAGGCGGCCGTCTACCCTCTCTGAATGAATGGGAGTATGCAGCTCAGGCAATGGATTTCGAATCCAACCAGGAAGCTAACCGGTTCAGCAATGACTTAATTGGTTGGTACTCCGCAGTAGACACAAAAATCAAAAGTGATGTGGGGTCCACAGGAATTGAAAATCGGTACGGAGTCAAAGACCTCTTTGGATTGATAATGGAGTGGGTTGAGGATTTTAATCCTCCCATTGCCGAAGATATCTCACTCGATTGCGGAACCGTAGGTAGAATGCAGGGCGATGCATCCGTGTACAGCTACGCGATGTCCATTCGCTACATAACCCGGATGAGTTTCAAGCCCAAAAGCGCCACCGGCATGTTAGGTTTTCGATGCGCTTATGATATGAACAGTAAAAAGATGGAGATTTAACATGAAATCATTAAAAGGACTGCTCACATTGGTAACTGTACTGTCCGTTTCAGTGAGTGTAGCAACGGCTCAGCACACGCAGAGTGACGGCCATGACCATGGTCATGAACACGACATGGAGCAGATGCAAGAGCTTGACTCTGATGCCATCAACCACTCTGAGTCGCTGCACCAGGTTCCAACAAAGTGGATCAATCAGAACAGTAAAAATGTGCAGATCAAAGATTTTGCCGGTCAGCCTCTGATTCTGGTCATGTTCTACGGAAAATGTACAGAAACATGCCCGATGCTGATTCAGCGTACCTGGAAACTATACTCCTCACTGGGTGAAAAGACTCAGGAGAAGATCAATGTTCTGGCCGTCAGTTTTGACTACAAAAACGATACACCGGAAGCTCTGAAAGAGTATGCCAAGTACGAACAGCTAGATCTGCCAGGCTGGCACTTTGTAACAGCCGATCAAACGGATATCCGTCAGCTCGCTGCCCTGCTGGGAATACAGTACCGGGAACGCAGCGACGGTCACTTTGATCACTCTAACCTGATTACGGTATTGGATAAGCATGGCATCATCAGCCACAGAATTGAAGGGATTACCGGCGAATTGGATGAGGACATCAATTTCATTGAGTCTTTAACACGTTGAAATTATTCATCCTCCATATCACCCTTTTAGTACTGGCATCCGGCGGACTCAAAGCGCAAAGCTTTCAATCGTCTGAAGCCGACACTGTCACTATTCGTATCACAGGATCAATGGAGGATTCCAGATTCATCCCGGCTGAAGTCGAAATTCAACAAGGTGATCTGCTGAAGTTTGTAGTAGAGGAAGGCGTTCATACTGTCACGGCCTACCACCCCGATAACCGCAGGCCACTTGGTATCCCGGAAAACGCTGAATCTTTTGATTCAGATGTTCTTCAGGAAGGTCAGGTATGGTTCTATCAACCGGATATTCCCGGAGAGTATAACTATTTCTGCCGCCCCCATGAACGAATGGGACATAAAGGAAAATTCACCGTCCGATCAACAGACAAAAACAACTAAATAATTTATAAAATCTAAATTTAACACAATTATGAAACGCACAATTAAAACAGCTATCGCACTTTTTACAGCACTGCTCATTGCAATACCTGCATTTGCTTCAGGAGAAAACGATGACATCAGAACAATTAACATCAAAGGTATGGATAACATGAAATTTGATGTGACCCTGATCGAAGCCGAGCCCGGTGAAACAATTAATATTGTATTTGAAACCGTCAGCGATATGCCTCCTCAGGCTATGGCTCACAATATTGCCATCCTTGACCTGGGTACAGAAACTGATGCTTTTGCAGAAGCATCCATGTCAGCCAGAGATAACGATTTTATTGCTCCGGATTATGAGGACCAGGTACTTTTTAATACCCCGATGCTCGGTGGCGGTGAGTCTGTGGAAATGGAATTCACGGTTCCTGAAACCAAAGGCGATTACGACTTCATCTGCACCTTTCCGGGCCACTATATGGCGGGAATGGTTGGAACTCTGAGAGTCCAGTAAGCAACAGTAACTAATCATTCATTCTGAACAAATTATGCTTGCTGAATCAGGTATTTATGCCATCCGGGCTTGTGAATTTCTGGCCCTTTATAACAAGGAGGATTTCTGTACTACTAGAAATCTGAGCCGGGAGCTGGAGCTTTCAAACGAGTACCTGGTTAAAATTCTTCAAAAACTTAAAAAAGCAGGCATCATCCGGTCGCAAAAAGGAGCGACCGGTGGTGTTCAGTTGAATCGTGATGCACAGGAAATTACCCTGTTTCAAATCATTGAGGCTTCAAACCCCTCATTCCTGGAAAGCCTGAGTGCAACGGGTATTAAAGAACTGAAACAGAAACATGAAATGCTTTATCACCAGATTGATCAACATCTGGATAATGTGCAGAATTTTCTGCATACCACAACTTTGAAAACATTTACTGAATATCGCTCAGACGGTATAAACATAATTTAAAAAATCACCCCAACTATGATGAACCAAAAGAATCTTGAAGAACAAAACGTGGGCGATATTGTATCAGCCAACTACAATGCAGCCGGTGTATTAAAAGAGTATGGTATCGATTTTTGCTGTGGCGGCGGAATTCCATTGGCCACCGTTTGTGAAAAGAAGGGATTAAACATTGAAGAGATTACCAATAAAATCGCAAGTGTCTCAAATACAAACTCGGGACGTCAAAACTTTTCCGATTGGGAGCCCGACTTTTTGATCGATTACATTATTAATAACCATCATTCATTTGTCCGCCGTAAAGTTGACGAAATCTCGGCTTATGCCGCCAAGGTAGCAAAGGTTCACGGTCAGCGTCACCCGGAAAACATTGAAATCTATCAGCATTTCATCACGCTTGCCAATGAGATGGTAGAACACCTGGAGTCTGAAGAAGTCCGGGTTTTCCCGTTGATTAAAAAGATCAATTCAAGCCTTACGAACGGATCACAGCCCGAGGCAGAATGGATTAAACAACTCAAAAATGAGCTGTCTCAAATGGAGGATGAACATGAAACTGCCGGCGATTTAATGAAAGCTATTCGTGAACTAAGCAACGGTTTTACCCCACCGTCAGACGCCTGTGCAACCTACCGAATTCTCTATCAGAACCTGGAAGGATTTGAAAATGACCTGCATCAGCATGTGCATCTTGAAAACAATATCCTTTTCAAAAAAGCTGAAAAATTACTGGTTGCAGCATAATCAGTTCAAACAGTTGATTGCTGTAAAATAATTATCGGATCGGCTCTGATAGGCCGGTCCGATTTACCTACACTGCTAATTTCTACTGATCTTAACTTCTAATACATGTATTTCTGGTCGGCACTGATTCACATTCTCATTGCCTGTTTCTGGATCGGCGGCATGCTGTTTACCGCAGCCATACTTGTCCCGGCAACAAGAAAAAAGCTGGCAAGCCAGCGCGGTTTACTATTCACTGAGCTTGGAACACATTTTAGCCGGCTTAGCTGGTTACTTTTCCCCATCTTACTTCTCACCGGTATCACAGCATTGATAGGGCGAGGATATACAGCTGCAGAACTCTTGTCGAGTACGTTCTGGAAGAGTCATTACGGTTCAACACTATTTTACAAACTAATTGCATTCTCCGTAATGTTGATCGTAACTGCCATTCATGATTTCTGGCTGGGACCCATGGCCGCAGAGTTAATGGAAAAGAGACCGGATAACCGGTTAACCGACAGGTATCGAAAAGCTTCCAGCTGGGGCGGTCGACTAAACCTTATTCTCGGGCTCTTAATTCTGTACTTTGCAGTATCACTTGTAAGGGTATAATCCGCAATCGTTGAAAGCTTTGCAAAGCTCTCTGGTTTATAATAAAATTTTGATGAATTCATCAGTTGCATTCCTCTGTTGAACTTCCCACTTTCATAGACTGAATTATTAATCCACAACGTGCTCTATGAAAGTTAACTTCCGTCTGACCGCCATCTTCTTCGTTTTACTGATCGCATGCACAACTGCCATAACAACTGCACAACCGGTAAAACCGGACAAACTCGACGGTTTCTCACCTGACCGCGTAGCTACTCAGGTTGAGCTTGAAAAACAATTAATCAACGCGCTCAAACCCGAGCAGTATCGCGAACATCTTTACCGCTTGACGCGCGAACCCAATATCGCCGGAACTGAGGAAAATCGACGTGTTATTGGATATATGACTACGGTAATGGAAGACGCCGGACTACGCATAGATCATTATGACTATGATGTCTGGCTTCCGGAACCCGGTGATGTGAGAGTAGAAATTGTACGCCCCAAACGGGAACCGCTCAACAACAAAGAGTACATACTGGAAGAGGATCTGTACAGTGCTGATGAGCGACTCCATCACGGGTGGAATGCCTATAGCGGATCGGGCGATGTAACTGCGGATGTGGTTTATGTAAATTATGGCACCAAACAGGATTTTGAACTACTTAAAGAAAATGGAATTTCCGTAGAAGGAAAAATTGTGATAGCCAGATATGGCGGTAATTTTCGGGGCTATAAAGCCAAATATGCTGAAGAGCATGGTGCTGTCGGGTTGATTATCTACTCTGATCCAAAAGATGGAGGCTTTGTAAACGGCCTTGCATATCCGGAAGGCCGATTTATATCTGAAAGTAGCATTCAACGCGGCTCTGCTCTCACCACAGATTATTATGGCGATCCACTTACTCCTTTTGAACCTGCACTGCCTATAGATGGAGATGTTGATATTGAACGAATGGATCCCGAGGATGTCGATTTTCACACCATTCCAATTGCTCCTCTGCCCCATGCTTCCGCTCAGAAAATTCTGGAGCAAATGGATGGCGAACCTGTACCCAATCAAAACTGGCAAGGCGGACTTCCGTTCACATATCGCATGACAAGTGAGTCACCGATTGAAGTAAATATTTATGTCGATCAACCTGCAGATTTAAAACCAATCACCAATGTAATTGGCGTTATAGAAGGAACTGAGTATCCGAATGAGTGGATTATCATTGGCAGCCATTTTGATGCCTGGGGTTTTGGTGCGGTGGATCCAAACAGTGGCACAGCCATGCTACTCTCCGTTGCTGATGTATTGGGCGAAATGGTTCAGAACGGCTATCAACCCAAGCGAAGCATAATGATTGCTCACTGGGATGCTGAGGAGTATCTGCTGATCGGCTCCTCAGAGTGGGTTGAACAGCTGACAGAAGATCTGGATGCCAATTCCATTCTCTATTTGAATGCGGATGCTGCCGTAACCGGTCCTTCATTTGGCGCATCCTCTTCCCCATCGCTGAAAAAACCAATTATTGAAGCTTCCAGAATGGTCCAGCATCCTGACACTTCACTCAGCCTGTACGAAACCTGGGCTGGTGAGGAAGAATCACCCTCAATAGGTAACCTTGGCGGTGGATCCGATCATGTTGGGTTGTATATGCACATTGGGGTTCCATCTGCCGGAATTAGCATGTCACAGTGGTCGCCTGCATACCACTCCAATTATGACAATTTCCACTACTATCAAACTCACTTGGATGGATCTTTCACATACGGACCCGCATTGGGTGGCGTGTATGGAACTGTTGTCTTACGATTTGCCAATGCGGATATCCTGCCATATGATTTTGAACGATATCAAGAGGATCTCTCATTACATCTGAACGACATCATTGAAAAAGCCGGGGAATTTGATCTCACACTGAATGCTGATCCGATGCAAGAGCAGCTTGATGAGATGGAAAATCTTGTCTCTCAGCTTGCTGAGAACATGAACCGATTGGATAAAGATGATTTTGCAAATCTGAGCCTACTTAAAATCAATCAGAAACTGATTCAGCTTGAGCGGAACTTCATTGTTGAGGACGGAATGCCATACAGTGCATGGCTTAAATCGATCTATGCCTCACCTGACCCCTACAGCGGTTACGCCTCCTGGATGCTGCCCGTTTTTCAGTATGCAATTGAAGAAAAGTTTGATGAGGAGGAGATAAGCCGATGGGTCGACATTCATTCCGATGCGTTTGCAGCCCTGAATAAGGATTTTGAAGATCTGATAGAATTAACAAAGACAGATTAAAACGAAATGTATCGTGGGTTCACATCAATCAAGTGAAACCATCGAATCTCTTAAGACCATAACTCAGGATTGTCTATACCAGACTCAAAATCTGCAAATACAGATGATTTAATAAATGTAGAGAAAGAGTGCTTTGTCAAAAATTGATTAACCGGACGATAACCCGATGTTCAAATCACCCCTTTTTGCAATTCATTATTTCTTATACTTGAGCAACAAAATGACAATATCATCTGTTACCGTTCGGTACCCTATTCAATTTTCACAAAGCATCACATGAAATTCACCTGGTACATTGCCGGTCGCTATTTTCGGGGAAACAAGCGAGAATCCCGTTTTCTCTCCTTCATCAAAATTATGGCTATTGCCGGGGTTGCCGTGGGATCAGCCGGACTTCTCATTGCTCTATCGATTGTACATGGATTTAAATCGACCATTAATGAAAAAATCGTCGGTTTTGCACCTCACATTACGGTTCATACTTTTTTAAATGAGCCAATGAACCGGGCAGATACACTTCAGGTTTTTATGGATGACATTGAGGGAATAGAACAGACTCAGCCTGTTATTCTCGGGCAGGTTATGATTCAGGCTTCCGGTGATGTTAGCGGAAGCGGAATTAAAGGTGTTCCCCAAGAAGGTGATGTAACAATGCTTCGTACGTTTATAACAGATGGAGAGTATAACCTTGGGAAAACCGAATCGGGACTTCCAGGAATCATCATCGGTTCTGCACTGGCACGGAATATCAGCGCCACAGTTGGTGATCGTGTTACCGTTTATGCACTTGACGGCATGCCTTCTCCCCTCAATACGCCTGAAATCAAACAATTTAGACTAACTGGAATCTATCAAACCGGTATCTCTCGGTTTGATGACAATTTTGCTATGATTCCTATCGAATCAGCACGTCAGATTTTTGAATTCAACCCGAATCAGGCCAGTTCATTTGATATCAATGTGTCAGATATATCAAACATCGAACCGGTCTACCGGATCATACGGGATGAAACCCGGTTTCCATACATAACTGAAAGTGTGTATCAGAGGTATCGCAATATTTTCGCATGGGTCGATCTGCAGGAAGCCACCATCCCGTTGGTCATTGGAGTGATGGTTATTGTTGCCGCTTTTAACCTGATCGGTACAGTTTTAATGATGGTATTGGAACGCGTGCGTGATATTGGAATTCTCAAAACAATTGGTGCAAAAAGTAAATCAATCCGTAAAATATTTCTGCTGGAAGGATTGTTTGTTGCAACTTCAGGGCTCATCATCGGGATCGGTATATCGCTTCTATTTTACTGGCTTCAAATCAATTACCAGATCATCCCTCTTTCAGAAGAAAATTACTACATGAGTACCGCTCCGGTTGAACCGCACCTGATCGATTTTGTGATTGTAGGTGGCATTACAATCCTGCTTTGTACCCTCGCTTCTTGGTTACCCGCCAAAATTGCTGCTAAAACCGATCCGGTAAAAGTATTGTCTATTGGAAAGTAGTAATTTTATAGTTTGAATTTTACAATGGTAAAACTTCAAAGTTGATTCAGAAGTAGAAATAAATTGAGCATTATTTAGTATAATTAAGTATTGATCGGATTAATATTTTCACAAACATGCTCTTAACCAGTAACTGATTGAATCAACTACTATGAACTATTCAATTTCTGAAAAGTACAACACCGTCATTGTCACACTTAAAGGTAACGTAATGGGGGGACCCTCGGCTACTGAATTTCATGATGAGATCAAGAAGCTCATTGACGAAGGTAAAACAAATGTGATTGGCGATCTTGGGAAAGTTAAATTCATAAACTCTTCCGGGCTTGGAATTTTAATCGCTGCTATGACAAGTCTCAGAAGTGCCGGTGGGGATTTCAAGATTTGCAATGCTTCTGATCGGATTGAAAGTTTGTTGATGGTCACAAAGCTGATAACCGTTTTTAAACACTATAAATCTCTTAATGAAGCGATAGAGTCCTATCAGTCAAGTACCAACTAGGCTACGCTTTACTTTTTCCTGATTGAAGTTGTATGATACTGTACTGAACGAACAGTAATGTAATCTGTTTGTTTGGCTGCACAGGTGAATATCATCACATCAAGGAAAAGTCCTTTCACTATATTACTGGTAGATTTTCCCGGATGTATTTCAAGAAATTGAATAATATATTCTTCATAAATAAAAAATCTCCATCCTCAATCTTAAATCAATTCACTACAGTCAAATATGAAAACTTTAGGCATTGACGTAGGTGGATCAGGCATCAAAGGTGCCATTGTGGATACAGAAAAAGGTGAATTAATAACGGAGCGTTTTAGGATTCCCACACCAAAGCCTGCTACACCGGATTCAGTAATTGAAACGATTGAGGCAATCATTACACATTTTGAATGGCAAGGTCCCGTGGGCTGTGGTTTCCCGGCAGCAGTAAAAAATGAGATCGTTAAAACGGCTTCAAATATTGATGATTCATGGATTGGCGTAAATGCCTCAGCCAGGATTGAAAAAGAAACGGGCTGCCCCACTCATCTTGTAAACGATGTTGATGCAGCCGGTTTTGCCGAGGCAGAGTTCGGTGTTGGAAAAGGTCATTACGGAACCCTTTTTATGGCCGCATTCGGTACCGGAATAGGAACGGCTCTGTTTCACAACCAGCAGTTGGTGCCAAATACCGAATTGGGTCACATCCCTATGCACGGCAATGTTGCGGAAAATTATGCGGCAAATTCCGTACGGGAAAGGGAAGGGTTAAGTTGGGAACAATGGGGCGGCCGGGTGAATGAATATCTACAGCAAATCGAAGCACTTTTATGGCCCGATCTTATCATTATCGGAGGTGGAGTAAGTAAAAATTTCAATGAATTTGAAGCCTACATTGATACAGAAACCAAAGTTGTACCTGCCGAAAGCCGCAACCATGCAGGTATTATTGGAGCTGCACTTGCTGTTCACTCACTCCAGTAAACACCCATTGGATCACTTTTCGCTCATACCTTACAAGAACCCACACAGTTTGGTTTAGAGAACTATTTGGAATCCTGCAAGTTATTGCTACATTTCTAGCTGTACCAGCTAACTAACCTGATCTCTTATGGAAACTCTACTTGGAATTGTAGCCCTGATTTGTGCCATCTATGTTTTAGTTGATGTTTGGGCCAAACAGCCCGGAATGGGAATCGGCGAAAAAATAATCTGGACAATTTTCGCTCTCGTTTTCAATATTATCACAGCGATTGTCTACTATTTTATGAAGAAAAATTAGGTTTATTAAAACTATATCGAGCGGAATTTGAATACGATGATAACTGCAGTCAAAATTCTTGCTAATTACAAATAGTTTATCGACTAACACTCGAATTGTGTTATCCTTTCACCCATAACCTCTTTACTTATAAATATATATAAGGATATCCCTAATTTGGGTTATCATATAAATGAAATTGTAAATAAGAATGGAAACAATATTTATTAATGGATAAAATTTTAAAGTAATTGAATCAATTGTAAAATGGATTAAATGTAGCTCTTTAACCACTTGTAATTAGGAACTGTCTCCCATATGATAACGTTTTGTATTTAACGGGTAATTTTATAATCCCGTTTAATACAATCAACAAAGGAGGCTATTATGGCAAGAGTAAAAAATAAAGTGGTAATTGTTACAGGTGGCGCATCCGGTATAGGTAAAGCGACCTCTAAACTATTGGCAAAAGAAGGTGCAAAAATCGCCGTTACGGATATACAGGATGATGCTGGGGAAAAGACCGTAAAAGAGATCGAAAAAGAAAAAGGAACCGCTAAGTTTTGGCACTTAGACACGACAAATGAAAAAGAGGTTTCTGATATTTTTTCCGAGGTTGTTAAGGAGTTTGGTTCGATCGATGTTTTGGTCAACAACGCCGGGATAGAGGGCGTAGACAAGCCCACGCATGAAGTGACACTCGAAGAGTGGAAGGAAGTTATGAAAGTAAATGTGGATGGTGTGTTTTTATGCACGAAATATGCAATCCCAGAAATGAAAAAAGCTGGTAAGGGTAGTATCATCAATCTCTCTTCCATTTATGGTTTAGTTGGCGCGGCGGATGCCCCTCCATATCATGCCTCAAAGGGTGCTGTTCGCTTGATGACTAAAAACGATGCTACACTTTATGCTAAAGACAACATCCGGGTTAATTCTGTGCACCCAGGGTTTATTTGGACGGCCATGGTCGAAAGGTTTGCTGAAAAACAAGAAGGTATAACTGTTGAGGAGTTTCGAAATGAGCTTGCAAACGCACACCCAATCGGTAAAGTTGGAGAACCGGATGACATTGCGAATGGAATTCTCTACTTAGCATCAGACGAATCCAAATTTGTAACAGGGAGTGAGTTAATTATTGATGGTGGGTATACCGCACAGTAGTTTACTTATTTTGCTTAACAAATCATCAAAATAGAATTGGCAGGGTTCTTTTGTACCCTGCCTTTTTATATTCTCCAAAATGTTAAACAAATTACCTAAATCAACTATTGGTACTAACCCATTCTGCTTCTCATTGTTTATATATATTATAGAAAAAATCTAGTACTATATATCTTCAATACATCAATAGAAGAACTTTTTCTTCCTATCAGAATTTTGCAACATCATTTGCCTTACTCCACCATCTCTTTCAAACCCGTAAATCTCATTGTATGACGATTTGCCCCTTTGGTAAACTGCTCCACATTTCCAAACAGATGGAAACTGTTTCGAGCACGGGTAATGGCTGTGTAGAGCAGTTCCCGGGTTAAAATGGGCGTTTCTCGCTTAGGTAATAGCAGATTCACCCGGTCAAACTCTGATCCCTGACTTTTATGTACCGTCAAAAAATAGGCAGGTGAATAATCGGTCAAGCGATTTGGCTGAAGTTTTTTGATCTCCGAACCGGTCTCTACACAAACTTTAACAGTTCCGTCCTTATCTTTGATGCAGACTCCCAAATCACCATTAAAAACGCCAAGTGAGTAGCTGTTACGGGTGATAATCACAGGCCGGCCGTGATACCATCCGTTTTCGGGCTGGATTGCACGCTCAAGTACCAGAATTTTCTCCACCAGCCGATTCAGTTCGCGGCTTCCCTCCGGCCCTCGCCTCAGAACGGTCAGCCAGGCTGATCGCTTCCAAAACCTCAGCAATTCTTTTTGATCCACTAGTTCACGAACCTCTTTTACCTGTTCAGCCAGGTCTTTTGCCAGACTTTCCAGGCTCTCTCGGCTGAAATCGAATGAATCGTGGCTCAGTTCAGAACTGTCGCCCATAATTCTTTTCAGCTCATCTAACGAAACGCTGCCCCTTTTTACCGCAGCCGCCAATTTTCCTATTCCGCTCTCTGCATCAAACCGGTAGCTTTTGGTCAGGTAGAGTACTGAATCACTCAGAATCGACTGCTCATTCTCCGGCAAATTCGCATCCGGAACAATCTGCTTGACCTGTTCTGCGGTTTCTTTTAAAAACGCGTTTTTAGGTTTCTGGCAGAGATCGGCGAAAACCGAGCCGGCCTCCACCGAGGCAAGCTGATCTTTATCACCGAGTAGAATTAACCGAGTATTCTCACCGATGTGAGAAATCAGCCTGTACATCAGATTCAGATCAATCATGGAAGCCTCATCCACAATGATTAGATCATAACGTAATCTCTTCTTATCGGGGTCAGGCAGTAATCCTCCTCGATCCAGGCCATAGAGCAGACGATGCAGGGTTCCCGCCTCTTTCGGCAGCTGTTCCAATTTTTCATCCGGCAGATTCAGCTTTTGGATCTCCCGATTTAGCGACTCCGCCATGCGTCCTGCTGCTTTTCCGGTCGGTGCTGCCAGTGCGATTCGTAGCCTATCATCACTGCTCATCATCTGCATCGCCAGAATCTTCGCTACCGTAGTGGTTTTTCCTGTTCCCGGTCCGCCTGAAATGATCAAAAACGATTTGAGCAGCGACATAGCCACAGCAACCTGCTGCCAGTTGGGCGATTCAGTCTCCCCTTCAAACAGTGAATGAAAATAATCGAAAGGAAAGTCCGGATTCAATTCAGTTGATTGACTGCTCCGTTCAAAGATCCAGTCGGCAATCCGCTTTTCATACATGAAGAATCTTCGAATACTGAGCCGAGCACCGTGCAGAATAAACGGCTTCTCCTCGCTTCCGTCCCCCACAAGCCTGTTAGATATTAGATCTTTACGATTAAGAGGATCTCCGGGCAGCTTCGTGGCTGAAGCGTTCTCGATATCGAGTAGATCGGCCCACTGTTTCGGGGATTGATCAATGGGCAGGCTTACGTGTCCGGCCTTCAAGAAAAGCGATGTAAACACTGCCATTAACCGCTCTGCATCAGTAAGCTTCCCATACCTGGATTCCAGATAACGGACCATTTCCTGTTCGTAGAGTTCAATCCAGCCATCCGATTTCCCCTGACTATACCAGTCAAAAAGTGTGTTTGATTGAGCCATTACCCTGCCTCCATACGGTTTTTATCAGATGTCAGGTAGGACTCCAGCCGGTCAATGATCTCCCTTTTGGGTTTAACACTCCATACCCCGTTCTCTGAACCGGAACGCATTCCCCTTACAAACAGATAGGCTACTCCCCCAAAATCTCGGTCGTAGTCGAAATCCGGTATACGAGTCCTCAGGTATTTTCTCAGAGCCACCGTGTAGATATGATACTGCACATCATAATTGGCCGATTCAATCTCTTGCTTGAGGCTGTCGGATCTGTAGTCATCGGTTTGATCGCTCAGATAGTTCGATTTATAGTCCAGGATGTAATATTTCCCATTTTGCCGTACCGTCAAGTCGATGAATCCGGTCAAATAGTTCTGAATCAAGCTTTCTTGTATTTCAACTGAAGTTTCGTTTCTGATAATGGCCAGAATGACATCCAGATCCAGATCTTTTGAGGGAAAGTGAAACTCCATTTCCCGGATCTCATCCTTCAGCTCAACTTCACTTAAGTTCAAATCACCAATTACAGACCCGGTGACATCCCGCATCATCTTCTGAAGCACACCGGACCATTCCGGTTCAAAATTGTAATGCTCCAGCACCTCTTCAGCGATCGGAATCAGGTTGGTTTGATCTGCCATTGCAAATTCAAAGTCCTCATGCTCAAAGAGTTTGTGTATGGCCGTACCCGCAGTAGCACCTTTCGGGAAGGTAAATATGTTGCGTTCTCTCTTCTGTGCCTGCCCGCTTTCAAGAAAACTTACATAGTTGTCGAGCGTCTGATCATAATCAGGCAGGGAGGCGTCTCCACCGTGAGAGTTAAGGGATGAGAAGCTATCCATTCGCCTGCCCGGATGAATTTCCAAGGGGCCCTGATAGGGCTGAAATTCCGGGATGGTTTCGGTTTCATCAGGCAGTTTTATTGGGTCTGTTCGTTGTTCATATTTCGATATTTTGTTTAGCGAAATGTGATCTTGATGCAGTGATTGAACCTCAGCAATTGTGTCTATAAATTTTGTAGTACTAATCTCTTTCTCTTTTTCCCCCAGTTTATTATCAAACTGTTCAGTCAAAAATTCCTTACCGAACAGAATTCCACCCATCCCCGATAAGTGTGAATCCGTATGGCTTCCCCACACAATCCGGCACTGATATTTAGCACGGGTGATTGCCACATATGTTTTACGAACCTCTTCTGATACCGACTCCAGGATACTTTTCTTTACCACTTCCTGATTGGCGTCTTTTCTAAAATCCACGTTGATCTTCAGGCGATTCTCTTCATCGTGATATTCATTAAACTCATCCCCTTTATCTCTTCTCGCACCCTCCCACAAAAACGGGCAGAACACAATCGGAAATTCGAGACCCTTGCTGGTGTGAACCGTCAAAATTTTAATCAGTTTTTGATCGCTTTCCAGCAACTGAGTCTTCTCATCATCATCTTCAGCCCGCTTCATCTCATCAATAAACCAGTGATAGAGCTCTCCCATAGACAGCCCTTCCTCCTGCTCAGCTTTTGAGCAGAGATCAGACAGATGAAATAGATTCGTCAGAACACGTTCAGAGTCAGGCTGATCAGAAAAGTAGTGCAGGGATTCATATTCAAAAAGAAGGTGGCGCATCATGGCGTGGAAGCCTTTTTTGTACCAGATCTCATTCAGCTTGTTCAGAATTTCAAATAGTTGAGTAAGAAAATCGTCATCCTTCCCCTCCCTGTAGAGATAATCTCCATCAAAACCCAAAAACCCTGAAACGAGCAGATTCCCGGCCTTAAAGCTATTTTCAGGATCCAACACACTCTCCATTAAAAGCCTGATCCGGTCCGCCTCAAACGATTCCAGAACCTTCTCCCTGGAGTAAGTCACCGCACTTAAACCAACTTTTTTCAGCTTCCGTTTTACATTTTCGGCATCCCTGTTCTTTGAAACCAGAATCGCAATGTCGCCCGGTTTGACTGACCTCATCTCTTCAGTCTGCTCATCAAAAATCTGAATGTCTCCATTCTCCAGCATTTCACAAATTTCCCAAATGGTCTGACTGACAGCATAGTTTCTCAGTTCGTCTTTGTTAGACTGAAATGGCTCACACAGTGAAAAATGAATTCCCGGTAAGGATTTTTCATGTTCCAGAAACTGCTCTTTCAAATGATTCATCCCCACTCCGGATGGTTGATAATCGATCTGCTCATCCAGAAACGGATATTCGCTGTACCCAAAAAGAGCATTTACCCCCTTAATAACCCCTTCAGAACTGCGGTAGTTTTCCTGAAGTGTGTAAACCTTACCTTGCAGCTCATTTTTCGCTTTCAGGTACGCGTACACATCCGCCCCGCGAAACGTGTAGATCGCCTGTTTGGGGTCTCCGATCATTAGCAGTGATGTATCAACAGAGGAAGCCGGGTAGATCTTATCGAAGATTTCGTACTGAATGGGATCGGTATCCTGAAACTCATCGACCAATGCTACCGAATAGCGCTTCCTCAGTTTTCGGGCGAGATTTTCAGCATTGGCTCCTTGAGTCATTACATCTCGAAGTTTTATTAAAAGATCATCGTAACTGTATGTCTCTGATTCCGATTTAAGTTTTAAACTGCGGATTTTTATACTTTCATATGCATCCAGAAGAATCGTCGTTTTGACTTTATCTACGTCGGAAATCAGTTCCGTGTACTCATCAACCAGATCAAAGAACTCACAGTGCCCGGGCTTTTTCATTCCATTTTTAGTCAAGTTGGAATCATCGTTGATGTAGCTCCAGCGGAAGTATTTCAACTGATCTATAACTTCATTTCCACTTAAATTTGAATTGAGAAAGTCCTCTATTTTATTAGTTCTACTGGCCACATTTTTAGATGTGTAATAAGCCAGGTCACAATCCAGGAACGCTTTTTCGATGAACGTGCGATACTCGTCCCAGCTCTCTTTCATCTTCTCCCTAAGACTGAGTACATCCTCGATGTAATTATCAATTCCATCCATCTTCTCTCCTTCAATCTCTGCATACGGCTTTTTGAAGAGATCCAGCAAAACACTTTTCAGGGTTTCCGGGTGAGCAGAATCGGTATTTCTCTTTTTGAAACTGTAGAGTGTTTCCAGCTTATATCGGCCTGTTTCAGAATCGCTGTTTTCGGCAACGTACTCTCTCCAGAAATCCTCCGTTGCCTCATCAAGCTGCGTGTCCTCCCTGGAAATCTCCGCATCGAATGAGGACCCGGCCAAAAGAGCCTCCTCCCTCAGTACTTTTTGGCAGAAACCGTGAATGGTAGAGATCAAACTGTCATCAAAATTCAAAATAGCCTGATTGATAACTTTCACGGCCCCTACTCTGTCATCCGTCTTTTCCAGCAGTTCGCTCAAAAAAGCATCATTGGTTTCTGTTTCTCCGCTGAGCAGTGATTTGGCCATTCGAAGTGAGTCAAGAATTCGCTCACGGAGTTCAGATGCGGCTTTATTTGTAAATGTAACAACCAGGATCTCGTCCACCTTTAAATCCTTTTCCAGAAGAAGTCGCAGAAAAAGCCCTACAATGGTGTATGTCTTTCCTGTACCCGCGTTAGCTTCAATAATCGCCCTGGAGTCCCACTGAAGATCGTATATTGATTCAAGCTTCTTGGACATTACTTCTCTTCCTCCATATGCTCATTCATCAATTTTATCCACTTCAGATAGGTCTCATTCAGCATTTCTGTTGAGAACCCTACATTTGGCCCAAAGAGAAGTTTGACTGAAAGATTGTCGCGCTCTGCAAATGTATACTGCTCTCCCTCAAACTTTTTCTTCGCTTTAGAGAGGGCGTAATCTGGTTTTTTCTGCGGATTATTGTCGAGATATTCGAAAATCACATCAGGAAAAAAGTGCATCGGTTTTAAATCCATCTCACGATATACATTTGCAAAGTCACTCAAGATCATTCCGGGAACTTTCACCGGTTTGAATGTTATCACCGTCTGCCCTCCCTTTTTAAGATCGCAAATAAACCGACTTTCCGATGTCTCAATGAGACCTGAAGCTTGCACAGTCAGGTGATTCAGCCACGCCTTAAACAAGTTACCGCCACGCTTTGATGATGGGTTAATCTGAACCAACCCACTATTTGAATAATTCTCAACTGATCCTGTTAATCGACTGTCATGCAATTTAATATTAATATCTAAAAAAGTAAGTTTTGGCTCTATCCCCAACTCCGACATTTTCTCAAAAGATGCATCCACGGATTGAATCAATTCATTTAGCTTTTTCCTTCCGCCCCAGCCTGCAGGCAGTATCCCGGAATCGAGTACGGCCGGTTCAATTTTGTTCGCTCCCCAACCCGATAACCGCCACGAAAAGATCTGCCGGAAGAGATGGTGCTTCTCCAGTGCATTCAGAGAAAATTCATCTCTCTCATCCTCACCGGCCCGCACTTTCGCATCAAATCTATTTCGTAAAAACCAGTCAGGATGCTTTGTATAAAACCGGATCAGATCATTTAGATCCAGGTCCGTCGGTTTCTCCTCATTCAGCCCTCCTTCCTTTAACTGAAGCCCTCCTTTTCGATCGGATGTTTCAGAAACAGCAGACCGCATTGCGTTGTAATATCTTCTTGAATAGGATTTTCCATTCATGAATGCGTGGGGAGAATAGCCGGATATCGCCTCATGCTTTACCCAACTTTTCTGATCGATTCCTGTAATACTGCTCAGGTAATCAATCCACTCACTCACTATCGGTGATGGAGGGAGTTTCTCATTATCGACTTTATTCTGGCCAATATAGCTGCAGTAGTGAATCTCACCGGCTGCCATCACCGACTCCAGAAACAGTGCCTTATCCTCTTTCTTACGGTCTCTCTCCGTAATCTTCGGGTCCTGATTCATCAGGTCAAAATCGGGAGCATTCTGTTTTCGGGGAAAACTCTCTTCATTCAAGCCAAGCATAGCGACCAGTTTGAACGGCAAACCGCGAACCGGCACCATTGTACTGAAAGTCACACCATCAGTGAATCGTGCAGATAGACCGGACCTGCTTTCCAACACGCGATCCAGTTCAGATCGTATTAGTTGAAACGGTAATTTTTTTTCTATTGAAGAGGCCTCAAATTGGCTTCTAAGCGATTCAATTCCAGAAATAAGCGCTTGCCCCGCACCATCACTCATGAGAGTTCCTGAGAAGAGTACAGAAGCCCAGCGAGTCAACTGGTCACACCACTGCAATGCATTCCTCGGATTTTTGATAGCTTTTCGACAATCATTGAGAAAATTGAAATACTTGTTAAAAACAGCCCAACGCTCACGGTCTCTAATTGTTTTGATCCCCTCATACCGGTCAAGTCCGAATGTATGATCATCAATACCCAGCAAATCACCGTCCCAGATCCTGTTGAAAGCTCTGATCCAGGTGTGCGTTTTCTGCTCCGGCTGTCCCCACTCTCTGCGGTGTTCATCATCTACTCCCCAGATAATGTAGTTATCCTCCAGCCAGCTCTTTATCCTGGCTGCATCTGACTCCGTAATATCAAATCGCTCCAGGATCGGCCTGGACTGAAACAGATCAAAAACGTCATCAAACCTGAAACGGGATTTTAGCAGATTGAGAAAGTCGAGAAACGTATTCACTACTTGCAGCGACTCCCGGTAGCCTGATGAAGGAGTTTTGTATGGAATAGCGGGCACCTCCTCCTCTTGAACACCAAAAACCGAATCGATCAATTTTTCATAGGGTGCGAGATCCGGAGTTACAACAAGCACATCATCCGGTTTCAGAGATGGATCAACCTCAAACTGTTCCAATAAAAACTGGTGTAACGTTTCAATTTCACGCAGCGGACTGTGACAAGATCGTATCTGTATCGCAGTTTGATCATAATCACCGTTCAATCTTTCGTCCGGAATGTTCTTGCTAATCCTGTTCTTGATCTCGCCAAGAAGTGTGGATGTGTCAAATTCTGTAAACTTCTGATGTTCGTCATTCAGAATAGGCCGGTAGATTGCATCGATACTATCCGCTTCATCCGCCAATGAATTCAGAATTGAGCAGTTGTACTCTTCACCGACATTCTCAGTTACACGGTATTGAAACAGCAACACCTCATTTCTCTCAGAATAAATATTCAGGAAGTTAACTACTGAAGCAGGCAGCAATCCGGGATTAAACATAAAAACCGGCTCAGTTTGACTTGAATCACTCCTTTTGTATTCGGTTTCTGTAATTTCAAACAGTTTGGCTTTATGAAGTGAAACTGGAGATTCAAATTTTTCGAGCCATTCTCGGTTAAGTAGCTGCCATAGTTTAGACTGCCACTTCTCATCACCTGAACTGGTTTTACCTGCATCCCAGTCCAGAATCATCTGTGGCCGGTAGATCAAATATTGATCAAATACAGATGCAATCTGACGGCTTAGTTTCAGCGTGGCGGGTTCTCTCATCTCCTCACTCTGGACCGAAATGTAATTGTAGAGTCGCTGAAATATCTTCAGAATATCCGGTTCATTTAACAAACCATAGAGAGTCCACTTCATCGGTTCCGGGTCGGAAGGCAATACTTTTGGCAATTCGGGATAAATCTCCCTAACCCGATTCCAGTGCCATTCGGCAGGAAGTATAAATTTCAAGTTAGCAGCAATCCCCAATTTTTCAGCTAAATGGAGTTGAAGCCACTTTGCGGTATCTCTGTTTGGAACTACAATCGTTTGAGATTGGAACGGATCTTTTGGCGAATATCGCCTTAAATTTTCGGACAAGAGATCTGCAAGCACCGTTAACTGATTGCCGCTGTAGTATGAAATCATGAACTTTCGGAGTTGACTGTTTTATGAATCAACGGCAATGTAAGAATCAACAGTGACAACTTCTGTCACCCAATTTGAAAAGATGTTTTTAAAAAATGAACTGAGAGGTGGATAAAAAATCTGTATTAATAGCCTTTCTTGGAGATGAGTCTCTCAATAGCTTCAGTAACAACGGCTGAGTAGGATCGATTAAATTTGTCTGAAAAGGCTTTCAGTCGGTCAATTAAATCAACTTCTAAATAGTAACTTGCAACTTTCTTCTTTGGCGCTTCCTCTTCTGCCGGCTCGGGAACATCGCGCTCAACAAGATGCTTGCTAATCTCTTCATCACTTTTGGCTTCACCGCTAATCTTTCTCAGCTCGTGATTCAGATTAAACCCCTGGGGTTCACTGTTTACTTGACGTAACGGTTCACGTTTTTCACCCCCGTTGATATCGGGGATAAATGAAAATTCCGATTCATCCACTTCATGCTCCTGAAAAGGGAAGTGTCCGAGACTTTTATTAGTAAGATTCATACCGGTTAGTGACCGTTTCTGATTTCCTTCGCTAGCATCTGATAGTCTTTTGCTCCATTGCTCTCGCTGTCATATTCAAAAATTGTTTTGTGATGACTCGGAGCTTCAGCTAAAGCTACATTATCTCTAATAACGGTATTAAATACCTTTGATCCAAAATAATCCCGGATATGACCAACAACTTCTCGGTTCAGGTTCTTTCGATTATCATATAGCGTACAGAGTATTCCTTCCACTTCCAGGTTCTTATTCAGACGTTTTTGAACCACCTGAATGACATCCATCAGTTTGGACAAACCGTGCAACGCCAGGTACTCTGACTGCAATACAATAACCAATTCATCCGCAGCCGTAAATGCGTTGAGGGTGAGTATACCCAGATTTGGAGGACAATCGAGCAGAATAAAATCATACTTTTCCTTAACATCATCCAACGCATCCTTTAGAAGCATCTCTCGGGCAGGCACGTTAACAAGCTCCATTTCCGCCCCGGAAAGTTCAATAGAAGAAGGCAGGATATCAAAAGCATTATGCTTCATAATCACTTCAGAAACATTAGCAGTTCCCTTCAGTAGATGATAGATGTTCTTATCTATACGATTTGAATGTAACTTTAATGAATATGTCAGGTTAGCCTGGGGATCCATATCTACTAATAACACCTTATAACCGAGATTACTGAGCCCTGCTCCGGTATTAATAGTCGTAGTGGTTTTCCCAACCCCTCCTTTCTGATTTGTGAAAGCAATTTTTCTCATTGTACGCACATCCGTAACATTCACATTTTATCTATTAGAAAGAGAAAGAAAATGTATTTTTGTTACAAATTATATTAAAGAGTGCTGAAAAATAAAAAGGGCACCCGATCAGAGCACCCATTTTGCCGTTATTTGATTGTCGATAGTACGTATTGGAGTTACGCAATGAATATTGACATCTAGTGTTAGCAAAATGTTAAGCCCGTGTTAAACTTAACAGAATTTAATAGTTCAACATATTCAACTATTATTTGTTCAATTTATTTATAAAAGAATACTAAGAGTGAGATCCTGTTAATAAAAGCACAGTTTCAGCTATAATATTGTTAACTTAGAAACATCCATTTTTACTGAGAACTTCAAAAAAGTAACACAAAATGCCGGAAATTTATGAAGGTATGCGCTTCTTCAGCAGAAAGCTGATCAAACCTCAGGATTTAAATGCACACGGCACCCTGTTTGGGGGCAGCGTATTAGCCTGGGTTGATGAAGAAGCAGCTATTTATGTAATTTGCCAACTCGGAAAGAGTAATATCGCAACCAAATTTATGTCTGAAATTGACTTTGTCAGTTCGGCTAAATTAGGAGATATTATTGAAATAGGGATGGAAACCGTTCATTTTGGCACGTCGTCAATCACTGTTAAGTGTGAGGTTCGACATAAATTTACTAAAGAGACAATCATTCGTATTGATAAAATTGTCTTTGTTCACCTCGATGAACATGGCCGGCCTACCCCCCACAACATTAATAAACCGGTGAACTGACCGATGACAAAAAATAACAACCTCGTAGATGTGGGAATAATTCGGAAAATGCTATATGATGAAGACGCTTACGTAAAAGAGTTTTCTCAGGCTTCTATTCAATCATTTTCTGAGTTTAAATCCAATTTTAAAGAATCCCTTCTATCCAGGGATATTGAAGCGTTACGAAGAGCCGGTCATAAAATCAAACCGGTTGCCATGATGCTTAACCTGGATCCGGTTATAAATATGTATGAGAAATCTAAAACCTACATAGAGGAAAACAGATCAACTGAGGAGCTGGCAGATCTGGCCAATGAAATGGATCTTTATTGCAATCAGATTCTTTCAGAATTCAAAGAGTTAATTTAATTGAAGTTAATCAGACTATTTATTCATGAAGACAATACTCGTAACCGGTGGAACCGGCTTTATTGGAAGTCATACTGTTCTTGAACTGCTGAACGAGGATTACCGGGTCGTTGTGATGGACAACCTATCTAACAGTAAAACTGAATCTCTTCAACGAGTACAGAAACTAACGGGTAAGAAAGCAGAATTTCATAAAATTGACCTGCTGGATGAAGAAGGACTCGATCATCTTTTTTCAACCTATTCATTTGATGCCATCATACATTTTGCCGGCTTAAAAGCTGTTGGAGAATCTGTAGAGAAGCCTCTTCTATATTTTAAAAATAATATATCAGGTACAATAAACCTATGTGAAGCAATGCGTAAGCATGGCGTTAAAAACCTTGTGTTCAGCTCTTCCGCTACCGTTTATGGTGATCCTGAAAAGTCGCCCATTCCAGAAGACAGTCCGGTCACATCTGTAAATCCTTATGGCAGGACGAAACTGACAATAGAATACATCCTTAAAGATCTGTACGATTCAGATCCGGAATGGAATATTGCACTATTAAGGTATTTCAATCCGGTTGGAGCTCACGAAAGCGGATTAATAGGCGAAGATCCGAATGGAATTCCTAATAATTTAATGCCATTTGTAACACAGGTGGCAGTCGGCAAGCTTGAGAAGCTGAGAATTTTTGGAAACGACTACCCTACTCACGATGGCACCGGTGTACGGGATTACATTCATGTTGTGGACCTGGCAGTGGGCCATCTTAAGGCACTTGAAAAATTAGAGAGTGAACCGGGTGTTTTAACATACAATCTGGGAACAGGAACAGGCTCAAGCGTTCTGGATGTAGTGAAGGCGTTCGAAAAAGCGAATGACATTGAAGTTCCTTATCAAATCGCTCCTCGGCGTGCAGGTGACGCAGCCATTTGCTATGCTGACCCATCAAAGGCTGAATCAGAGCTTAACTGGAAAGCAAAGCGCAATCTAGTAGATATGTGCCGCGATGCATGGAACTGGCAGCAGAAAAACCCAAACGGTTACGAAAACTAAAATTTAATTATAACCGCCGGCGTGATAGAACATTCAATCAATTCGGCGATTATTTGAAAAATGAGCACTTCAAGAAGACTCCAGCCTTACAGTTTAATCCTCAAACACTGAAAAAGTCTGATCAGGACGCATCTGAAGGATCGATTCCGTCATCAGCTCAATCAGAGCCTCTACATCCTTGAGTGAAGCAGTTTCAACCGGTGAATGCATGTAACGCAGCGGCAGTGAGACCAAGGCACTGGGTATACCTGTTTTTTGATAGAAAATACTGTCCGTATCTGTACCCGTTCTTACACTGGTTGCTTCATGCTGGACAGAAATGTCTGCTTTTTCTGCAGCTACTTCAACCAATCTTACTACTGCAGGATGATTAGCACCACCGTGTTGCACAGTAGGTCCACCTCCCATTTTAATACTGCCATGCTCTTTATTGTTAACACCGGGGGTATCCGTGGCATGAGTTACATCAGTTACCAAAGCTGCATCCGGCATATGTCTGAAACTCATCATGCGTGCTCCAAAACCGCCCACCTCTTCCTGTACAGAGTTCAGAGCAATCACATTTACCTTGAGATCTTTTTTACGCTTTCGAAGCTTTCTAAGAACCTGAGCAATCACAAACCCGCCAATCCGATTATCCAGAGCCCTAGCTGTTATAATCTCATCATTCAAATATTCAACTTCATCAGTATAGGTAACCGGGTCCCCTATTTGAACCAGTTCCAGAGCCTCATCTTTACTTTCTGCGCCAATATCTACATAAATATCCTTCCAAGCGGGTTGCTTACCCCCACCGTTTTTAGAATCCTGCAGGTGGATAGCCTTATTCCCTACAACACCAAGAACTCTACCCTTTTTACTATGTATGTATACTCGTTTTGCCCGGGCAATAGTAGAATCACTGCCACCAAGTTTATTCAATGTAATAAATCCATCATCGGAAATATGCTGAACTACCATTCCAATTTCGTCAGCATGTGCTTCAATCATCACGGTTGCCACATCCATATTGGTTTCAACTTTTGCAACAACTGAACCGTACGCATCTGTCTCGACTTTGTCGGAGTATTTCTTCACATACTCCTTCCAGACTTTCTGCCCATCAGCTTCATAGCCTGTCGGACTTGGGGTAATTAATAGATCTTCTAAAAACGACTGTGATTCTTTGTCCAACATGTACTTTTTACACTTAATTTAAATTCTTGATTTCCCACTGAATATAAGCATCCAAACTGTAGATATCGTCTCTAATTCCGGTAATATCTTCCATTCATCTTTCAGAAATATTCTCTTTACATTACAACCCTATTATCAACTAAGTTCAATTCATGGAGAAACCTGCTTATTCCCCCGACACATTCATTCACTGGACCGAAATAAACGTTCGATTCCGGGATTTAGATCCTCTTAATCACGTAAACAACGCCGTTTTTAACACATATTTTGAAGAGGCCCGTGTTCAGTTTATCGATGAGATTCCGGAATTTAAAGCATCTGTTCGTGAGGGTTTCAGTTTTGTTCTGGTTCACCTGGAACTTGACTATATCCAACCAATTCTCATGGGAGAATCCATTTTGATCGGTTCAGCCATGGAAGAGTTTGGTAACAGTTCGATTAAAGGTTTTCAGGCAATCTATTCAAAAGATAAAAAAGAACTGAAGGCAGTAGCTAAAACCACCGGAGTATGGTTCAATTTGAAAAGAAATCGTCCTGCAAGAATTCCGGAAATGGTTAACCGAGAAAAGTATCTGTACAAAGGCAAGTAGCTATGGATAAAAGCAAACAGTATAAAATTTTCAGTGATCCTATCCACGGGTTCATATCCGTACCAAAAGGAATTATACTAAAACTGATAGATCACCCATATGTCCAAAGACTTCGCCGTATCCGGCAGCTTGGCCTTGGCTATCTGGTATTTCCCGCTGCTGAACACTCCCGATTTTCCCATGCAATTGGCGCATTGGAGTTGGGGCAAAGAGTGTTAAAGAATCTTCAGGAAAAAGACACAACCATCAGTGATCCCGAAATCAACGGTACGCTGATTGCCATACTTCTCCACGATGTTGGTCACGGTCCTCTCTCCCATACCCTGGAACATTCACTGATTCGAGATTTTAATCACGAAATGATGAGTCTCAAAATCATGGAGAAGCTGAACAGTGAATTTGATGGTGCTCTTACCACAGCCATTGAAATTTTCACGGATCAGTATCCAAAAAAATTTCTGCATCAACTCATCTCTTCCCAGCTTGATATCGATCGATTGGATTATCTAAAAAGAGACAGCTTCTTTACGGGAGTTTCGGAGGGTTCTGTGGGGATAAACAGAATCCTTAAAACAATGCGCGTGCTTAACGGCAATGTTGTAATTGAGAAAAAAGGGATATACGCTGTTGAAAATTACATCCTCTCCCGACGCTTGATGTATATGCAAGTTTACCTACATAAAACAGTTCTCAGCGCAGATGCCTTACTTAAACAGATCTTCAAACGTGTTGAATTTCTTTTGGAGAATGGTGAAAGCGTTCATATTCCGTCCGATCCACTGCGATTCTTTTTACAGGCTAAACCTTCTGCCAAGAAACTGATCACTTCAGACATGCTGGATCACTATCTCGCACTGGATGATAATGACGTTCTCATATCCATTAAAAGCTGGCTTGGAAGTACGGATCCAATACTTTCGGACTTAACTTCCAGGTTTTTGAACCGATCTTTATTCCGGACAACATTTATTCAGAAGGGACAGATTAATAATTTGAAGCAGGAAGTACTTACCAAAACAAAAAAATACCTGAAGAAAAAAGGTTTACCGAATGACGATATATCTGCCGGATTCTATATAAGTTTTGACAAAAGCTATTCTGAAGCTTACAAATACGAAAACGAGAGCATCTGGATTCTTGATGACGACCAAAAAGCAGTAGAGTTTTCAAAAGCAGCAGATACCAAACACATTATTGCCTTGACCAAACCGGTCGTTAAGCCGTATGTGGTTCATTTAAAAGAGATCAGTTTACATTAGCATTGACGGATTTCAATACATTCGTCAAATCTCTCTCTTTAAACGGTTTTTTCAGAAGTGCATTAAAACCTTTGCTTCGAAGTGTCTCTTTCTTATCGTAAAATGTACTGGCTGTAACAGCAATAATAGGCAAATCATCGATATTGTGTCCCTCTTGCCTGAGTTTTTTCGTGGTTTCAAGTCCGTTCATAACAGGCATACTGATATCCATCAGAATTAGGTCGGCAGGATCCTTCTCAAATTTCTCTAAAGCTTCTTTCCCATTAACAGCTTCGGTTACTTCAAAATCCATTCGCTTCAACATAATTTTAAGCACCGTCCGATTAATTGGTACATCGTCAACAATCAAAATTTTACGGATTTCCAACTTATTATCAGACGCTGAAACACTTTCTGAGCGACGATCTGAGAGCAGTTCTTCTATTCTTGATTTTAACTGAAAGGATTGAGCATTAATAGTCTCCAGATACTTTCTCAGATCAGGACTCAGATCATCCTGATTCTTCAGGATCTCAGAATATCCTACAATCGCATTCAGTGGTGTGTTGATTTCATGTAACCATTTCCCGGATTCGGTTTTTCCCTTTCCGGTAAGTATATGGTCTGAAATTTTGAAAAGGGTACCTATGTGTTGACCGTCATGAGTTGTTACTGGTGCTTTTTTATAGGTAAATTTCTGCCCGTTTAATAGTAGAACTGAAGAGCCTGCGCCATTATTTCTGGAATTACCCAATACAATCTTTTTTAGCTGATCAGATACATCAATTTCTGAGAAATGTTTATTATCAATTAGTTCGTCATTCAGACCGAACAAATCAATGAAGTGCTCATTTGCAAATTTAAGCGTATTCTGATGATCTATAATAAAATCAGCAGTTTCTGAATGCTTGGTTACAGCCTGTAAGAAGTGATATTGTTCGGATGCAGTAAGAGAAAATCTTTCTGATTTTCGATTTTTTACAAAAAGGTAGGCAACGAGTGAAAATACCGTGATCAATGTAACGAAATAGATTTGGTTCGTTACGTTGTAAAGCCAAATCTCGTTAAGAAAAAGGGATCGATATGTTAATTGAATGAATTCCATCGGGTACTGAATACAGGTAAAACAATCTAAAACTATTGAGTCTCAACACGTAGTTAGTTTTTTTTAACTATAAACAATTAGTACGGTTTACAGTTAAACTTTTCTAAGTTTTACAAAGTTGAACTCTGAATGTTCCTCTTTCCAATACTCTTCCCATTCATCCCCAATCTTATCTCTATATTCCGGAAAAAAAGTATTCCCCTCAAATTCACTCTTAATTTGAGTAACAATAAGTTCGTCCGCTATCCCAATCGTTTGCTTGTAAATTTCTCCCCCTCCGATAATAAATACTATATCACGGTTTTTCAAATAGTTCAGCGCATCCTCAATGGATTTAAATGTCTTGACATGATCGTAACTTTTGGTACGTGAAAGAACAATATTTTCACGTCCGGGAAGTGGTTTTTCGTTCAGTTCTTCAAACACTACTCGTCCCATCACAATCGGGTGGCCCATCGTTTGTCTCTTGAAGAATTTAAGATCTTCACTATAGTGCCACGGCAAATTACCATCATCTCCAATCACTAGATTCGGGTCATGGGCCACGATTAGAACGATTTTCATACAGCAACCGGAAATTTAATGGCCGGGTCCGGATCGTAACCCTCTAAAGTAAAATCTTCATATTCAAGTTGATCAACAGGTTTGTTGGCAATATGTAATTTTGGGAGATTTTTGGGTTCTCTTGTTAACTGCTCCTGAAGACCTTCAATATGATTCTCGTAGATATGAGCATCAACGATTGTATGTGCAAATTCTCCGGGTTTCAATCCAACTTCTTGGGCAATAGCCATTGTCAATGCTGAATAGCAAGCCAGATTAAATGGAATTCCAAGAGCTATATCACCGGAACGTTGCGTAAGGTGACAGTTCAACCTACCATTCGTAACATTAAAGATGTACATAATGTGACAAGGCGGCAATCGCATCTCATCAAGTAACCCCGGATGCCACGTTGAAACCACAATTCTGCGACTGTTTGGATTGTTTTTCAACATATCAATTGCACGCTGGACCTGATCAAATTCATCATACATCCAGTCTTTCTCCTGTGATTCTCCCTGTTTTGGATAGGAAGATCCATCCTTCGATTTCAAATATGGAAACTTTCGCCACAGCACGGGATAGATCGGTCCCACGTAACCATCCTCATCAGCCCAGGCGTCCCAGATATGTACATCTTTCTCATCACGAAGCCAACGTACATGATCATCCCCCCTCAGGTACCAGAGCAATTCCATAATCACTGATTTAAAATATACCTTTTTGGTTGTAAGCAGGGGAAATCCTTCTGCCAGATCTACTTTATAGAATTCTGCAAAATTGGAGAGAGTATCCGTTCCTGTGCGATTTTCTTTTCGGACCCCATGCTCAAGTACTCGTTGAACTAAATCTAAATATGCTTTCATGATCTATTAATGTTATAAAACAACTCCTGTTAATAGTGCTACAGCAATACTAAAATAAATTACAATTCCGGTAACGTCTACCAGAGTGGCAACAAATGGAGCGGATGTCACAGCCGGGTCCAATCCTAATTTTGACATAATAAAGGGCAGCATCGACCCGCTCAAATTTCCAAACAATACTACTCCTATTAAGCTGGAACCGACGGTAAGTGCCTGAAGAAATACAGCTAAAGACATAGGTTCTCCTCGAAAAACCATCCAGGTAGATATCACTACGGTTCCCATGATTCCTAAAATCAACCCCAGCATAAATCCGGACATTAACTCTCTACGCAAAACTCCCACCCAGTCGGTTAGTTTTATATCATCCGTGGAAATAGCTCGAATAATCAGTGTAGCAGCCTGGGATCCGCTATTACCACCACTTGAAATAATCATTGGAATGAAAAGTGCCAGAACAGCTGCTTGTGCCAAAGTATCTTCAAAACCGGCCATTGCTGTAACCGTGAACATCTGCCCAAGGAAAAGTAATATCAGCCATCCGATCCTTTTTTTTACCATCTCGGTGATATTTGTCTGAGAATAGTAGTCATCCAAAGCGCTCATACCGGCCATCAACTGCATATCCTCAGTCGTTTCCTCTTCTGCAACATCCAAAACGTCATCTACTGTTACAATCCCGACAAGTACACCTCCGGAATCTACAACGGGAAGCGCTACACGGTCATATTTACTGAGCATCCGTACTGCCTCTTCCTGATCATCAAATGCACTGAGAGCCTCAAACGAGTAGTCCATGATATCCTCGATCTTCAAATCAGGATCTGCAATAATCAACTGATTCAACCGCAGGTCATCAATTAGCTTCTCATCTTCATTTACAACGTAAATAACATTTACAGTCTCGGCATTTCTTCCATATTTACGAATGTGGCTAAGGCTTGTGTCGATGGACCAATCCTTTTTGATCTTTACATAATTAGTGGTCATCAAACGACCCACACTCTCCGGCGGGTATCCCAGCAATCGGCGAACTTGATTGATGTTCTCCTTTTCCATCGAGTTGAGTACACGCTGAGTAAGGTTGCCCGGCAGCTCTTCCATAAGGGCTACCCTCTCATCCGGCTCAAGATTGTTCATCACATCGCTTAGTTGTTGCCGGCTAAATACTTCGAGCAATTCCACCCCTTTCCCGGAGCTTAGATAGGTAAAAACGTCTGCGGCTTTGGCTTTTTTCAGTAGCCTGAAAATTACAACTGCAACTTCAGGTTCGAGATCCTCCAGCAGTTCAGCAATATCCACAGCCGGCACATCTTCGAGCGCTTCTTTGATCGTGATCCACTCTTTTTTCTGGATCAACTCATCAAATTCAGGTTTTAGCAACTGTGCAATCATGTTTCTACCGGGTAAAACAGAATTCCTATTCAAAAAGGTTCAACAAGATAAATCATCCGATTTGCAGAAGCTAACCGTATTGCTAAATTTTTATAAATCCAAGGTTTTTAATAGCGGCCTTTGCAGCATGTTGTTCTGCCTTTTTTTTACTCTTCCCGACACCTTCTCCAAGTTTTTGTTCATCGAAGTACACACCTACTGTAAAGGTTTTATCGTGGCCGGGTCCCTCTTCTGCAAGTACTTTGTAGCTTGGCAATGAAGCGCTTTCTGATTGAAAATACTCCATCAAAAGGCTTTTATAATTGTCAACAGTGTTTTCCAGCGTTTCAAAATCCAAATAATTATTGACGTTACTCAGCACAAAATTATAGGTGAAATCATACCCCTTGGAAATGTAAATAGCAGCTATCACTGATTCATATACATCGGCCAAAACGCTTTTCGAAAACTCAATACCTTGCCCAGATGAACGCTCACCCACTTCCAGTGCCTCAGAAAACTGAAGTTCATCTGCTATGATCGCAAGTGTTTCTCCTTTAACAATTTTGGATCGAAGTTTTGTCAGAAATCCTTCATTTTTGGTAGGATATTTTTCAAAAAGGATTTCTGTGACGATCAGGTCCAGAACTGCATCGCCTAGGAATTCCAGACGTTCATAGGTTTCGTGAGACTCAAACTGTTCATTATCTACGATGGATCTGTGACGAATAGCCTGCAGAAATACAGATTGATCCTTAGCAGGAATACTGAATCCAAGAGACGATTCAAGAGTTTTTAAACGAGTGAAAGACTCGGATTGATTGAAGCTTTGATCTCTTCTAAACCACTCCCTGAGTCTTTCAATCATGGATTACTCTTCAAATTTCTTAAATACAAGAGTTGTATTATGTCCGCCAAAACCGAAGGCGTTGTTCATAGCATAACGTACATCTCTTACCTCAGCCTCGTTAGCAGTATAATTCAAATCACATTCCGGATCAGGCGTATCGAGGTTAATTGTGGGTGGAACAGTGCCATGGTATATAGACAACAGTGTGGCTACTGATTCTGCCGCTCCTGCCGCACCGAGCATGTGGCCGGTCATAGATTTAGTGGAGTTCAGATTGATCTTATAAGCGTGATCTCCGAAAACTCTCTTTATGGAATTCGTTTCAGCAATATCACCCAACGGTGTTGAGGTTCCGTGCATGTTGATGTGATCCACATCCTCTGGTTTGATTCCTGCCATTTTTAAAGCATTTGTCAATGCCAGATAGACTCCGTTTCCATCCGGATCAGGTGCTGTGATGTGATAGGCATCAGCAGAAAATCCGTAACCGACTATTTCACCATATATACGGGCACCACGTTCAACAGCAGATTCCAGTGATTCCAGGAACATCATGGATGCGCCCTCTGAGAGTACGAATCCGTCTCGATTTTTGTCAAATGGCCGGGAGGCTTTTTCTGGCTCTTCATTTCGAGTTGAGAGAGCTTTCATAGAAGAGAAACCGGCAATACCGATTTCCCACACAGGAGCTTCAGTTCCACCGCAAAGTGCCATATCGGCCTGTCCCATTCTAATTTGATCGTAAGCCAAACCAATATTGTGAGATCCTGTTGCACAGGCAGAGACTGCACAAAAGTTTGCACCCCTGAATCCATATTTCATGGAAATCTGTCCGGCCGGCATATCAGGAATCAGCATGGGAATAAAGAAAGGCGAAACTCCTTTCGGTCCGTATTTATCGTGTGAAATGGACTGATCGTAGAACGTTTTCATTCCTCCGATTCCGGTACCGATCAAAACAGCAACACGATCTTTATTAATTTTATCCAGATCAATATTACTGTCCTGAATGGTTTCCTCTGCCGCAATCATGCCGTATTGAGTTACAGGATCTAATCTCCTGGCTTCTTTGCGATCGAAGTGCTGATTTGAATCATAATCTTCAATCTGCCCGGCAAATTTTGTGGGATAGTCGGAGGTATCGAAATGGGTAATTGGGCGCACACCACTTGATCCGGATACAAGACCGTTCCAGAAATCCGGAGCGGTCTTACCCAGTGGTGTAAACGCGCCTATGCCCGTGATAACGACTCTTCGTTCAGTCATCGGCGGTTAGTTAAATTGTCAGTTAGTTTATAACTACGACTTTTCTTGGATATACTTAACAGCATCCCCAACAGTAGCAATGTTTTCAGCATCTTCATCAGGAATACTGAGATCAAATTCTTTTTCGAATTCCATAATAAGTTCTACGGTATCCAGAGAATCTGCACCCAGATCATTTGTGAAGTTAGCCTCAGCAACAACTTCTGATTCATCAACACCGAGTTTATCAACTATAATGGATTTTACTTTCGCTTCAACATCTTGTGACATATGTGTCCTATCGATTTGAATTATTGGTTTTTATGTTTATAAAATTTATGAATATGCAGAAAATACAACATATCAGTAAAAAATAACACGAGTTATAAAAGACTGCGCAAAATTACGAAAAATTACATTGCCATTCCGCCATCAACACGAATCACTTCACCTGTGATGTAAGAACTTAGATCCGATGCCAGAAAAGCAACTACATTGGATACCTCTTCTGGGTTTCCGGCTCTTCCCAGCGGAGTTTCATCTTTTATAGATTGCAGTACCTTTTCGTTCAGATCCTGAGTCATTTCAGTAGTGATGTATCCGGGAGCAACCACATTTGCACGGATATTGCGACTTGCAAGCTCCTTGGCATAAGATTTTGTAAATCCGATCAACCCGGCTTTGGAAGCAGAATAGTTGCTTTGTCCCGCATTTCCGGAAATGCCAACAACAGATCCAATATTAACAATGGAGCCTCCCCTGGCTCTCATCATTGGTTTTGCAGCTGCTTTACTGTAATTAAATACACTTTTCAAATTTGTATTAATAACGGCATCCCACTGCTCTTCATTCATTCTGAGAATCAGGTTATCCTTGGTAATACCTGCGTTGTTAATTAAAACATCCAGTGAGCCCCATTCATCCGTAACTTTCGCTATAACCTCTTCAGCTTTTGAAAAATCAGTGGCATCGGCCTGAATTGCCATTACCTTGGAACCGGCTTTTTCAATTTCTTTTGCTACTTCGTTTGCCGCATCAGCCGACCGTGCGTATGTAATTGCTACATTTGCACCCAGTTTAGCAAATGTCATTGCGATTGATTTTCCAATTCCGCGGCTTCCACCGGTTACAATACAGTTTTTACCTTGTAAATTCATTATTCGTAGCCTTCTATAGTTACGTTTTTCAATGTTCGTTTTACCAACCCCTGCAGTACTTTACCGGGCCCCACTTCCACAAATGTTTCAGCCCCGGCACTTTGCATATTGTTCAACGTTTTTGTCCATTGAACCGGATTGGTTAGCTGCATGATTACATTTTGTTTTATAATCTCAGGATCCTTTGTTCCTTCTGCAGTATAATTGCTAAATACAGGAACATTCGGTTCTGAAAATTCAATCTCATCAACTTTGGTTTTGAACGCCTGATACGCAGGCTCCATGAGTGGAGAATGAAATGCACCGCTAACCGGCAGCATTTTCGCCAATCTGCATCCTTCTTCCTTTGCGAGATCAACGGCTTTTTTCACTGCATCTACGTCGCCTGATATTACAAGCTGCCCGGGTGAATTGTAATTCGCAGCTACCACAGGCTTCCCAATCTGTTCGGTGGCATTTTCACATATCTGATCTACAACTTCATCCTCCATGCCAATAATTGCAGCCATTGTGCCGGGTTGCTGGGTTCCGGCTTCCTGCATCAGTTTTCCCCTTAAGCTTACAAGCTTTAAGGTTTCCTGGAATGATAAAACCCCTGCTGCAGCAATTGCACTAAACTCTCCCAAACTGTGACCTGCAACCATATCGGCTTTCAGCTTTAACTCTTCAAAAAGTGCATAGGAGTGAACAAAAATAGCCGGTTGAGTAAATTTTGTCTGGGTCAGTTTTTCCTGTGGTCCATCAAACATGATCGAGCTCAAATCATAGCTCAATATCTCATCAGCCTGATCAATTCGTTTTTTAAAAGCAGAACTTGAGTTGTAATGATTCTGCCCCATTCCAACTGTTTGGGAGCCTTGTCCCGGAAATAGTAGTGCTTTCATTATTTACTCCATTTTAAGTAGATAGCGCCCCAGGTTAAACCGCCCCCAAATGCTGATAATATAATATTATCACCTTTGTTTAACTGATTTTTCCAGTCATACAGGCAAAGCGGAATCGTAGCTGCGGTTGTGTTACCGTACTTATCGATATTCACCATTACTTTCTCTTTACTCAGCCCCATTCTACGAGCTGTAGCGTGGATAATACGTAAATTTGCCTGATGTGGCACTAACCAGGCCACATCATCAGCATCCAGATCATTCTTTTTCATTATCTCCAGAGAAACATCTGCCATTCCCTCAGTGGCTTTCTTGAAAACTGCCCGGCCATCCTGTCTGATATAATGCTCTTTGTTTTTAACAGTATCTTCTGTTGCGGGATTCAAACTACCACCCGCTGGCTGATAAAGCATACAATCTTCATCACCTTCCGTGTATTGAATAAAGTCCACAATTCCATCATCTTCGCTACTCTCTTCCAATACAACAGCTCCTGCGCCGTCGCCAAATAAGATACAGGTCGATCGATCGGTAAAATCCATAATCGAGCTCATTTTATCAGCACCGATTACAAGTACTTTTTTTACTCTTCCGGATTCAATCATTGACCCTGCTGTTGAAAGTGCAAATAGAAATCCGGAACAGGCAGCTGACAAATCGTATGCAAATGCCTTTTTGGCTCCAATTCTCTTTTGAACCAAAGCAGCAGTGGCGGGAAAGAGATAATCGGGCGTAACCGTTGCCAATATTATCAGGTCAATCTCTTCCGCATCAACACCCGCATCTTCAAGAGCTTCTTTTGCAGCATTTGTTGCCATAAAAGAAGTCGCTTTATCGGGATCTTTTAAAATCCTACGTTCAGAAATACCTGTCCTGGTTCGGATCCATTCATCGTTCGTTTCTACGTATTTTTCAAGCTCTTCGTTAGTTAATACGTAGTCCGGCAGATATTTACCAACACCGGTAATTTTTGCTCGTTTAAAAGCCATTAAATTAAGATATGATTAGTTTAGAGAAGCTACGATTTTGTCATTTAGCTTGTGGGAAACACAGTGAGCTGCATTAATAATCATGTTTTTGATCGCAGTTGGTGAACTGCCACCATGACCAACCAAGCTGGTTCCGTTTACTCCCAGAAATGGCACACCACCCACATGTTCATAATTAAAGGTGTTCAAACCTTTTGAGAGGATGGTGTAAAGCTGTTTTTGTATTTCAGGAGAAACATTTTCGCGCTCCATTGTTTTTGAAAGAAGCAGTTTTAGAACACCCGGAATAGATTCGCCAAACTTGAGAACTACATTTCCTGTAAATCCATCCGTCAGATATATATCTGTTGTTCCATAAAGGATATCTTTTCCTTCTATATTTCCCTTAAATCCGTCGAGTTGACTGAGAAGCTGAAATGCATCTTTATGTTGTTCAGTACCTTTTTCTGCCTCTTCCCCAATGTTGAGCAAGCCAATAGTTGGGTTTGAGTTGTTCAGAATTTCCTTTGAGAAAATGGTGCCCATCTTTGCAAACTGAAGGTACATTTCGGGCTTTAATTCAAGATTAGCACCGGCATCAATGAGCAGACTAATCCCCCTAAGGGTTGGATAAGTTGCTGATATAGTTGGTCTCATCACCCCCTCAAGTTTGCCGAGAATAAGTGTAGAGGCTGCCAGTAGTGCGCCGGTATTTCCTGCACTCACAAACCCATCACACTCCCCTTTTTTGTGGACCGTTAAGCCGAGAGAGATGGATGAAGACCTTTTATTTTTGAATGCTGCTGAAGGAGACTCGTCCATACCAACGATCTCCGGAGCGTCCAGGATTTGAATTCGACTAGAATTATATTCCAAACGATCCAGTTCGTGTTGTATCAATTCTTTAGGACCGACAAGTAAAACTTCGATCGAGTCGTCTTCTTTAAGTGCTTCTATCGATCCCTCGACCGGGTTTTGTGGAAAATGGTCTCCGCCTACAGCATCAACAGCAATCAGCATTCTTAAGTAATTTAATTATTTAGAAACGTTCAGTACCTGCCGGCCACGGTAGTATCCGCATTCCATGCATACATGGTGGTACCGATGCATAGCTCCACAGTTTGTACATTCCGCCAAAGGAACATCCGCTATGCGGTGATGTGAACGTCTTTTGTCTCTGCGGGCTTTGGATGTCTTTCGTTTTGGATGCGCCATTTTTACAGTTTATTAAGATTTACTTTAATTTTTTCAATTTCTCCCATCTGGGATCAATACGTTCCTCCTCATCAATAGGAGGACCAAACGTTTTTGTTTCAAATTTTTCAGGCTTTCCGTCAGAATCTAACAAGTCAGGATGAATTTTACGAATCGGAAGATTAAGCATGATCGTATCCCGCACCTCTTTCTCAATATCTATGAGAAGATCATCTGCCGGAATCTGTCGGATTGCTGCCTCTTCTGTTTCGCTCTCTTCAACAGGATTCGGTTCAAACAAAATCTGGTATGAACCTTCAGTTGAATATACAAAAGACTTCAGTGTTCGGTCACAAATCAAATTTACATCTGCCTGAACACCAAACTTTACTTGAATAAAATGGTCTGTCTTGTAAAAACTAATTTCAACATCAGCCTTATAGAGTGAAACCTCATCATCTAAATCAAATTCAGCTTCCCCAATAGCAATCTGCTTACTGCTTTCACCGTCAGGGATTTCCTGTAGCCGAAATGTTAGTTTTGACGTTTTCACAATAGCTTTCAAAAATAAAAAGATCTTGTTTGGAAAGCAATTTAATTAAAGAGTCCGTAAAGTCTTTGCTCAACTAGAGATATCACCTTTCCCAGATCCTCACTGCTGTTTACAAAGTCCAGGTCATCCGTATCAATTATCAGTTTATCGTGCTCATACCTGTCAATCCAGCTTTCATACAGCCCATTCAGGCGTTCAAGGTATTCGATACGAATGGTATTTTCATAATTTCTTCCTCTCTGCTGTATTTGCCTTACGAGAGTCGGAACCTCAGCCCTGAGATAGATCAACAGATCCGGCGGACGTAAATAGTGCACCATCTCATGGAACAGAGCTCGATAATTCTCATAGTCACGGTCACTCATCAGGCCCATGTCAAAAAGGTTTTTTGCAAAAATTTCCACATCCTCATAAATCGTTCGATCCTGTATCAGGTTCAGGTTCGATTCCTGGATCTCCTTTTGATGCCGAAAACGGCTTGACAAAAAATAGATCTGCAGATTAAAACTCCATCTGCGCATATCATCATAAAAATCTGAGAGGTATGGATTGTCATCAACCGATTCGTAATAAGGCTTCCAGTTGAAGTTTTTGCCAAGCAAACGGGTAAGTGATGATTTACCCGCTCCAATATTGCCTGCAATCGCTACGTATTTATTCCTTTTGCTTTCTTGCTTCATCCCCATTAGTTCGCTTTTCCAAGCAGACGATACATCGCCTGTTTATAGTTTTCGACACCAGGCTGATTGAATGGATTTACACCAAGCATGTATACATAAACGGCCGTCAGCAATTCGTAGTAATAGATGAGTCTGCCTATTTGCTGGGCATTCAATTTTTCGATGATGATTTCAACAACCGGCACCCCTCCTTCATGGTGAGCTTCCACAGTTCCGTTCAAAGCACTTTGATTGATTTCATGAAAAAGTTTTCCATTCAGATAAGCAAGTTGATCCGTATTGTCTGACATTTCCGGTACCTTGAGGTTAGACACAGGTTGTTTAACTACCAAAAGTGTCTCCATCAGATTTCGACGACCTTCCTGAATCATCTGCCCAATACTATGTAAATCGGTAGAATATCCTGCAACTGCAGGGAATAACCCATTTCCATGTTTTCCTTCACTTTCTCCAAGCAGCTGCTGTGTCCAGTCTGCAAATCCCATAAGTTCAGGTTCAAATGAACCGATTACATCCAGAGCTACACCCTTCTTATGCAGCACGTACCGTAGTGCAGCGTATTTTAAGACGGATTCAGGATTATCTTCAAGCTTTTCGTACTCAGATACAGCTCCATAGTATAGCGTCTGAACATCAATACCGGCTACTGCAACCGGCAGAAGTCCAACCGGTGTTAACACCGAAAAGCGACCGCCAATATCATCCGGAATTATATATTTCTGATACCCCTTCGACTCAACTATCTTATTTAGCACACCCCCGGTTTCTCCAGTTGTAGCGATAATCCGTTGCCCTGCATCATCACCATAGGTGTTGTGCATCCACTTACGCAAAGATCGGAAGGCAAGAGCCGTTTCAAGTGTTGAACCCGATTTTGAAATTACATTCAAGTAAACACTCTTCCTTTCACCGTCAGGTTTTGGGGAAGCGATATATTTTAAAAGTTCCTGCAAGTAACGGCCACTCATTTGATGACCTGCATACAAAATTTCAGGACGGCCAGAGTTAAACGGCAAATTCAGCGCTTCGATAATTGCTTTGGCTCCGGTAAAGGATCCACCAATTCCGCACACAATAAAGATATCCGCATCCTGCCGAATCTTTGCGGCATGTTGTTCAATCCGGTCAATTTCCGCATCGTTGGGTTTTGCCAGGATTCTTCGCCATCCCAGCCATTCGTTCCCTTTACCACTGCCTTCCTGAACTTGATCAAAGGCATCACGGGACTTTTTTAATGCAGCATCAAACTCACTTTTCTCTACAAAGTTTTCTGCTTTTGAAAGATCCAGATCAATCATTATTTACCTCAGGGTTTTAGCCAATTCAAGAAGGTCAAAATTGATATCCTTCTTCTTGCCAAAAGTCATCTTTAGCGGTGTGAGTTTAATCTTATTATTCACCACACCTACCATAACCTGGCTGTGACCTTCATTGAGCACATTTACAGCTGCTGATCCCAGGCGACTTGCCAATACACGATCGCGAGCCGTTGGATTTCCTCCACGCTGAACATGGCCGAGGATACAGACTCTCATCTCATATTTACTGAAATCGGGCTTGAGCTCTTCGGAAATTTTCAGTGCACCGCCTGTATCATCTCCTTCTGCAATAACAACCAGGCTACTGCGCCGTTGTTCACTTAATACTTCATGAAGTGACGATTTTACATCATCAATATGAGTCAGAGATTCCGGTAATAGAATTAATTCAGCCCCCCCGGCAATTCCTGTCTCAAGGGCAATAAAACCGGCGTCGCGGCCCATTACCTCAACCAGGAAGAGCCGATCGTGAGCATCCGCTGTATCACGAATTTTATCGATTGCCTCCATCGCCGTATTTAAAGCCGTGTCGTAACCAATCGTTTCATCAGACCCGACAAGGTCGTTATCAATAGTAGCCGGAACACCAATTACATTTACATCATGCTCGCTGGCAAGCAGAGTTGCTCCCTGGAATGTTCCGTCGCCGCCAATTGTAATCAGAGCTTCAATTCCGTGCTTATCAAGAATTTTTGCAGCTTTTTCACGCCCTTTTTTTGTTCGAAATTCATCGCATCTTGCAGATTTGAGAACTGTACCGCCTCTCTGAATAATATTAGAAACATCATGAGGATTAACTTTCTTGATATCATCTTCGATGAGTCCTTTATATCCATGGCGAACTGCCATTACCTCCATTTTAAACCCATATGCAGTACGAACAACAGCACGAAATGCTGCATTCATACCCGGAGAGTCACCGCCGCTTGTTAAAACACCTATTTTTTTCAAGATTCAAAAATTTAGATTCATTGGTTTTTTGAATAAGTTATAAAACTAAAGAGCCCTTCATCATTGCGCAACTATTTAATCAGTTTATTCTTACTTTTCGGCTCTAATTTTTAAAAACGAAATATATTCATGGCCTCTGAGGCAGCATTAAAAAACTCCGGACCAATACAGAAACCTCTTTCCCTCAAGGAGATAACTGCCCCTATCCGGCAAGATCTTTCAACTTTCCGCTCCTTTTTTAAGGATGAACTGCGAAGTGATGTATTTCTGCTCGATCAGATCATTCAATACCTACTGCGTCAAAAAGGCAAAGAGATTCGACCAACTTTGGTTTTTATGACCGCCAGAATGTTTGGAAAAATTGATAAACGGAGTTTTGTGGCTGCCACTATGATAGAGTTGCTGCATACAGCAACACTTATTCACGATGATGTGGTTGATGAAGCCGATATTCGCCGCGATTTTCTGAGCATTAATAAATTATGGAAAAACAAAGCCGGTGTGCTTCTCGGTGATTTTCTCCTGTCAAAAGGCCTGCTTGTGGCACTTGATTATAAAGAGTACCAATTACTTCACGTGCTATCTGATGCAGTGCGAAAAATGAGCGAGGGTGAATTAAGACAGCTAAAAACTTCAAAGCTCTTCAATATGACTGAGGAGCGCTATTACCAGATCATATCTGAAAAAACGGCCAGCCTGATATCAGCGTGTTGCCAGTGTGGGGCAATTGCCTCCACTGATAACAAACAAGTGATTGAATCGATGCAAGAGATCGGAATGGATATTGGAATAGCTTTCCAGATTAAAGACGACCTCTTTGATTACGGCATCGACAACGTTGGAAAGCCCACCCGCAACGATATTCAGGAACGAAAAGTAACCCTTCCGCTGATTAAAGCATTGGAAAAAGCACCAAAAATTGAACAAATCAAAATCAGACGAGTCATGAAGAAGCGGAAGAAAAAATCTTCCGATGTAAATCAGATTGTAAACTTTGTTCACAAGTATGACGGATTGGCTGAAGCTGAAAAAAGCATGGAGATGTATGCAGACCGTGCATTCACTGCTTTGAAGACACTACCGGTCGTAGATGGTCTTGATGATTTCGAATCGCTTATACGATTTATCATCAACCGGAAGAAGTAGGGTTTATGACGCACCTATTTCTATCAGATGTACATTTGGGCGCTTTCGACGAGTCGATAAATTCAAAAATCGAGCAAAGTCTGCTCGCTCTGATAAACTACTGCCTCGAACACTCCATCCAGATGCATGTATTAGGGGATTTATTTGACTACTGGATGGAGTTCGGAACTAAAATTCCAGACTTGGGCAGTAACTTGTTAACTTCATTTTCAGAATACAATCAACGGTTCAAGCCTGCCACATACATTACCGGAAATCACGATTATTGGACGGAAGGTTATTTTGAAGAGTTAGGTTTTGATGTACAAAGCGAGTACAGTCAAATTGCTGATAACGACGTTAAAATATTCATGCATCATGGCGACGGTTTAAAAGATCCGAAATTCCGGCTGCCCAGACCGTTTTTGCACAAAATCTTGAGACATCCGCTATTCGTACGATTTTATAAATGGATCCTTAGTCCGGACGTTGGATTGGAAATTATGCGTCAATTTTCCTCACAAAGCAGAAGTAATCCTTCGGATGATCCGGAACGACTCAATCAATGGTCCAAATCCTTTTTGAAGGAGACCAACTATCAATACATCATATCCGGTCATGATCACCATCCGAGGGTGGAAACTTTCCCTTTCGGTACGTATATAAATCTCGGTACATTCTATGGTGATAAAACTGTAGGAATTTATACCAATGGCGAGTGCAGGCTCGTTAAATGGGATGAAAAGAACAGAACATTTACTCCATTTAAATCAGATTTAAAAACCAGTAATGAGCGATAACGAACACAATATAGATATGGATCGATATTTTGATGATCCTGAATATCGAAAAAGTGTGATGGGGAAAAAGAAAAAACCTTCAGAAAACGATTCGGGCTCTGCTCAGAAAAATGGGATCAGAAAAAAAATTCTGATTTATGGCGGATCCGCTATCGCCGCACTCATTCTTATCGGAGCTGCCTATTTCGTGTACCTGCTTCAGGGATTACCATCTATCCAGGAATTGGAAAATCCACGTACAGCGGTTGCAACAGAGGTTCGCAGTCAAGACGGTGCCGTTTTGGATCGTTACTTTGTGGAGAACCGAACGTATGTCCCCATTGAAAATATTTCTCCAAATGTAATTAACGCTCTTATTGCCACAGAAGATCATCGTTTCTTCAATCACTGGGGTGTGGATGTCCGCAGGCTCATTGGTCTCCCCTACTACTGGATCCAGGGGCGAATCCAGGGTGGTTCAACCATCAGCCAGCAGCTGGCCCGTAACCTATATCGAAATATCGGGTTTGAAGTTACTGTTACCAGGAAGCTCAGGGAAATGATTACAGCTATCCAAATTGAAAACAATTATACAAAACGGGAAATCATCGAGATGTATCTCAACACTGTTGAGTTCAGTAACAGTGCATTCGGGATTGAACAGGCTTCTCGAACACACTACGGAAAATCTGCCGGTGATTTGACCATAAATGAAGCTGCAACTCTCATCGGGCAGCTGCGTGCCGTATATGCATACAATCCACGCAGGTTTCCTGAACGCGCTCAGATCAGAAGAAATGTTGTATTGAACCAGATGTATAATCGTGAATTTATCAATGATGAAGAATTTCAAAATCTCCGAATGGAGGAAATTCAGTTGAACTATCAGCCTCCGTCAAGATCGGGACGTGAAAGCAGGTATTTTGGCGAATACGTAAGGTTGAACGTACAGAAGTGGGCACTTGAAAATGGATACGATCTGTTTACCGATGGACTTGTCATCTACACAACCATCGATTCACGATTGCAACGCCATGCCGAACGTGCCGTCCGTGAAAATCTTGAGGAATTTCAACCCATATTTGAACAAGAGTGGACATCTCAAGATGGTGACTACATGGATGAATATTGGGATGAGTTTCCCACTTATCTCAAGGATTACATTCGTCAGTCTGACAGGTACAAAAACGGATTTCAAAAGTATAATACTGATCAAGAATCAGTAGTTTTTGAAGAGTTGATGGCAGATTCAGCTTTTGTGGATTCCGTGAAAAGAGTAAATACCAAACTTCAGGCAGGATTTACCGCTATTGATCCAAACAATGGTAATGTATTGGTTTGGGTTGGAGGAGCTGATTTCGGAACAAAACAGTTTGACCATGTTCATCAATCCAGAAGGCAGGCAGGCTCCACATTTAAACCTTTTGTGTATGCTGTTGCCATAGACAACGGCTACATGCCCTATCACAAATTTTCAAAATACCCGAGCAGCTTTATCGAATCCTCCGGCAGGTTATGGAATCCGAAAGATCCAACCGTTCCCTCCGGTCCTGAAATGGTTTCGCTAAGAGAAGCTCTTGCCCGAAGCTTGAATAATGTAACGGTTCGGCTTTTACCCGAAATTGCCGGTGCACCGGGAACCAACCGTGCAAACGAGCTGATGCCGGCTGCTACAAAAATTGCGGAGATGGCTTCGAATCTTGGAATCAACTTGACCAATCAATCAATTTACCCCTCTATCGCATTGGGGACCACAGAAGTATCTCTGCTTGAGCTAGTAAGTGCCTATACAACATTTGTCAATCAGGGGGTTCATATTGAACCGGTAGCCATTTCACGCATTGAGGACCGGGAAGGAAATGTATTGGCTGAATTTAACCCTGAATACACTCAGGAAGTCATCAGTCCTGAAACTGCATATATGATGATAGATATGATGAGGGGTGTTATTCGTGGCGGTGACGGATATCACGGAACGGGGGTTCGATTACGTAATACTTATAATATTCAGCAGGATATTGCAGGTAAAACAGGAACCACTCAAAACAGTGCAGACAACTGGTTTGTGGCCATGACTCCACATATTGTGATGGGAGCCTGGGTTGGTGGTGAGGATCGTAAAATTCGATTCCCAACCGATGATCCAAACAGCATCGGTCAAGGTGCACGAACCGCACTGCCAATCGTAGGTCAGTTTATAAATTATGTAACTGAAGATCCTGATGCTCCGTGGAGTTACGATGCTTTTGCTCAGCCTCCCGGATTTGTAATGCCTGAAGATCCTGCTGATCAGGAACGTAACGACAGGCGAGGACGAATCGGCTGGTAATCTTTCATCAATACCATAATGATTAGGTGTTTAACAGCATTCAGTCTGTTTCTACTTTTCATAAGTTGTGCAGATCCCGAGAGAGAGCGTTCAGAAAACGGAGTTGATACAGATCTTGAGATCATATCAGCTTCTGAACTTTACAGACAGTGTGATGACACTCTCTTTGCGGCACTGTACCACCTTCCCATGACCCGACCATTATATAATGCTGATTCTTCAGATTTGACTGGACAACCTATTTCCGCATTCTATGACCTGCTGAGTGTTGATAAAAAAGAGTCCCTGTTAATCGAGTTGCAACGCTTTCTGAATAGTCCCTCGGATAAATCATTTGCCGCACAATTATCAAAGCAGTTATCACGATGGTGCGAAACAGCTGACGTTATTCAGGAATCAGAAGATAAAATGAGCCGGGAAGAACTTCTGGCAAAACTATATGAAACCGATCGGTTCAGCTACCTCTTTCTTGAATTTCAAGATCAGCAAGTCTTTCGGAATGAAGAGCTCGCACACATCGACAAAGTAGCTTCCCTCTCTTCCGCACAAAGCAATAATATCATCTCCACGCTAATAACTGATGTTTCCATGAGCCTTGACACTTCTTATGATACAGACCTGGAGCATCTGGAGAATCTTCAACTATAGGGTTCATACATCGCATTTCACTCAACATAATCCATAATTCGGACATGTAGTGGGTACTTATAATTTTTTGAAAAAAGAGTTCTAAGTTGGGTATAAAACCTCCTATATTTGAAAGGTAAGTTCGTTGACTTTCCGTCGTTGTGGCGGTAATTTAGAGCAAAAATAATTCTAACCGTATTTCATGCTTGAACAATATTATCCCATTTTAGTCCTGATAGGAGTTGCTTTCGTCTTGGCATTGGTTTTAATGTCGCTCTCAAGGATTCTTGGACCGTACCGCCCCAACACTAACAAATTGAGCCCCTACGAAAGTGGAATGGATCCTGTTGGGGAAGCCAAAGAAAGATATTCTATCGCCTTCTACCTGGTAGCTATGGAATTTATCGTATTTGATCTCGAGGTAGTTTTTATTTACCCCTGGGCTGTACGATTTATGGAGCATGGAACCGGAACGTTTTTGGCTATGACCATCTTTATAGTTGTACTGTTCGTTGGTCTTCTATACACCCTTAAAAAAGGGACTTTAGACTGGGACGTAAAAAATGTCAAATACGAAGCTTTATTGAAATAACTGAATATTATGGGTTTAGAAAGTACACTTAGTGAAGGGTATTTAACCACCAAAGTTGATGCTTTGGTAAACTGGGCACGATCAAATGCGGCTTGGCCAATGCCAATGGGATTGGCCTGTTGTGCTATTGAAATGATGGCATTTGCCGGCCCTCGATACGATGCAGCCCGGTTCGGTTCCGAAGTAATGAGATTTTCACCGCGCCAAAGTGACGTTATGATTGTAGCCGGATGGTGTACTTATAAAATGTCGCACGCCATTCGCCGGATATGGGATCAGATGCCCGACCCCAAATGGTGTATCGCCATGGGAGCTTGTGCCTCAACCGGAGGAATGCACAGGTGCTACGGTGTTGTTCAGGGGGTTGATAATTTTCTTCCTGTGGATGCTTATATCTCAGGCTGTCCTCCCCGCCCGGATGCCGTGTTGCACGCCCTGATGAAAATTCAAGATAAAATTAAAACCGAGCACTCAGTTACACTCGACAGTTAAGTATTATGAGTTTAGAATTGTCAGAATCTCTTCAAAAGACTATTGATGCATTATCTGATAAATTTTCAGATAAAATTCAAAATATCTATCAGTCTACCGGCAGAACTTTTGTACTGATTGATCTCAATTCAATTGTTGAAGTATCAAAATTTTTGAAAGAAGATCAGCATTTTACTTATCTGGCAGATGTTTTCGGGATTGACAGGTATACATCAGAAGATCGTTTTGAGGTAGCTTACAACTTGGTTTCTCTTCGCAATGGTGATCGTTTATTTCTGAAAGTCCGATGTGAGGAGGAGAATCCTGAAGTAGACTCTGTTACCTCCGTATGGGAATCAGCCGGTTGGAATGAACGAGAAGTGTATGACATGTTTGGAATTTCATTTAAAAATCACCCCGATCTTCGCAGAATTTACATGCCTGAAGATTTCGAGTATTTCCCACTTCGGAAAGAATTTCCACTTCTTGGTATTCCCGGCTCTATCGATCTTCCAAGTTCAACACCTGATACTGAATAGTTAGATTTTATGAAATTAACAGACATTCAATCGAAAGTTGATTCCAAGTTCTTTAAAGAGCATCAAAAGAAGCTCTATCAAAGTCTTGAAGACAAACACACGACTATTGAAGAGCTCGACGATGGCGACCCGCTTACATCCAAAATGGTGCTGAACATGGGTCCTCAGCATCCTGCTACGCATGGTGTTTTAAGACTTGTACTTCAGCTAAATGGGGAATCCATTGAAAAAGCTAAACTTGATATTGGCTACCTTCACAGAGGTGTTGAAAAAATTGCTGAGAATAAAACCTACCAGGAGTTCATGCCCTATACCGATCGCATGGACTACTTATCCCCTTACAGCAATAATGTAGCTCTCTGTCAGGCTGTTGAAAAACTCGCAAATGTTGACGTTCCGGAGCGAGCTCATTACATCCGTATGATAGGTGCAGAACTTGCACGAATTTCATCGCATTTGCTGTGGCTTGGAACGATGGTTATGGATGCCGGTGCAGTCTCATTTTTTATCTGGACGTTTAAAGAGCGTGAGAAAATCTATGATATCATGGACCGGCTAACCGGTCACCGTTTCACAGTTTCTCATGCCAGAATTGGCGGTGTTGCAAATGACATTACTGACGAAGCCATGGGAGCGATCAAGGAGTTTGTTGAGACTTTCCCAAATGAACTGAAGGATTATCACAAACTGCTCGACAGAAACCGAATTTTCTTTGAAAGAAATGAATCTGTAGGAGTTCTTAAAACGGAAGACGCACTTCGTTTTGGTGCCACCGGGCCCGTTTTGCGTGCATCCGGCTATGGAATGGATATGCGTAAGTTTGAACCCTATGCCCGGTATGATGAAGTGGAATTTGATATCCCTACCCGCCTTGAAGGTGACAATCTTGCAAGGTACTATGTACGTATGGAAGAGATGAGCGAAAGTATTCGAATAATTCAGCAATGTTTGGACAAATTGCCTAAAGGTCCGGTACGAACAGATAATGCAAAACAGGCCTACCCTTCCAAGGATGAAGTTTACTACTCCATGGAAGGCATGATTCACGATTTTATGATGACAGATACAGGAATCTGTCCTCCGGAAGGTGCAGAAGTTTATTCGGCTGTTGAGTCACCAAAAGGCGAACTGGGTTATTACATACAAAGTGACGGTACAGGTCACCCGTGGAGATTAAAAGTACGAGCACCATCATTCGTCAATCTGCAGGTACTGGAAAATGTAATTGATGGTGAAATGGTAGCCGATACAGTAGTTATCATCGGAGGAATTGACCCCGTATTGGGAGAAGCTGATAAATAGATCTATGAAATACGAATTCACAGAACACGATTTACAAGAAATAGAAAAGATCAAATCGAAGTATCCGGAAGTGAAAGCGGCTACCCTGCCGGCACTTTGGGTTGCTCAGAATCGCTTTGGTCACGTTAACCCGGATGTTCAGGAACTGGTTGCAAAAACCCTTGGATTACCTGAGGCTCATGTACACGGGGTGGCTACCTTCTACACTCAGTATTACAAGGAGGAGAAGGGAAAGTTTGTTCTGGATGTTTGTACGTGCCTGAGCTGTCAGCTTTGTGGCGGGTATGATGTATTGGAAAAAGCTGAAGAAAAACTGGGAATCAAAGCAGGTGAAACCACAGATGACGGAATGTTTTCACTGAATGAGGTGGAATGCCTTGGAGCCTGCGGGTATGCACCCATGCTTCAGATCACAAATGACACGTATGTGAACAATCTCACTCCTGAAAAAATTGAGAAACTGATCGACGATCTGAAAGCAGGTAAAACGCCTGAATACGAACAAATTGAAATGCCACTCAGAAAAGTTAAATAAGAATTATGAGTACTGTTGATTGGAAAAATTACGAGCCGGTACTGATTCCAAACATCAAGGATATTCACAAAATTGATGTTTACAGAGATAACGGCGGATACTCTGCTCTCAAATCGGTTCTGACTGACAATAAGAAGTGGCCTGACCAAAAAAGTGTCATTGAAGAGGTAAAAAGTGCAAACATTCGTGGCCGAGGCGGCGCCGGTTTCAATGCGGGTTTGAAATGGTCTTTCATGCCGCCAGCAGATGGAAGTCCGCGTTATCTGGCATGTAATGGTGATGAATCTGAACCTGGCACATTTAAAGACCGGAAGATTTTTGAATACAATCCGCATGTATTTATTGAGGGCGCATTGATTGCTGCTTATGCAATGCAGATTACGTCCATCTATGTGTATATCCGCGGTGAATATAAGGCATACATCCAGATGATGGAGAAAGCCGTTCAGGACGCGTATGATGCTGGAATGATCGGCAAGAATATATTTGGATCTGATTTTAGTGTAGATTTTTATGTTCACTCCGGTGCAGGTGCATACATTTGCGGCGAGGAGACTTCCATGCTTGAATCGCTGGAAGGAAAGCGTGGCTATCCGCGTGTTAAGCCACCCTTCCCGGCTCAAAAAGGATTGTGGGGACGACCCACTACCATTAATAATATTGAAACACTTTCTCACGTAACAAGTGTGATTAACAAAGGTGCAGACTGGTTTAAGAGCATTGGTGCTGAAAACCATCCGGGTCCCCTTCTCTATGGAATTTCAGGTCATGTAAATCGCCCAGGTGTTTATGAACTGCCAAGCGGTGTACCTGTACTCGACCTGATCAACGATGTAGCAAAGGGAATGAGAAATGGTAAGAAATTGAAAGCCGTAATTCCCGGCGGATCATCAACACCTGTAGTTCGTGCTGATCAGCTTGAGGGTGTAACGATGGACAGTGACTCACTCCGCGAAGTAGGAACAATGCTTGGAACGGCCGGAATGGTTGTGATGGACGAAGATACCGACATGGTTGACATGCTTTGGAGAATTACCCATTTCTACCATCATGAATCATGTGGACAGTGTACTCCCTGCAGGGAAGGAACCGGCTGGCTTGAAAAAATTATGCTGAAGATCAAGAATGGTGAAGGTGAGGTTAAAGATCTTGATCTGCTGCTGGATATCACTACACAAATGGAAGGTCGTACAATTTGTGCCCTTGCAGATGCTGCAGCCTGGCCTGTACGTCATACTATCACCCGCTTTCGGGACGAGTTTGAAGCACGATGTAAAAAATCAGTTCACGCTGTCGCTTAATAAGCTCTGCTAATTTTAATAGAAATTTATAGATCGCCGTATAGCACTGCTTACCGGCAACCATTTAATTAAAAATCAATATCATGCCTGAAGTATTTATTGATGGGAAACGATTTGAGTATGAAGGAGAACAACGTCTCCTTCAGTTCATTCAGGATCGAGGATTAGAAGTTCCTTTTTTCTGCTATCACCCTTCCATGTCGGTACCTGCTAACTGCCGGCAGTGCCTGGTTAAAGTAGGTCAGCCGGTTAAAGACCGGGAAACCGGTGAGTATGAGCTGGATGAAAACGGTGATCGGGTTATTCGGTGGTTTCCAAAGCTTCAAACTTCTTGTAATACCATGATATCCGACGGTATGGTGGTACACACTCAGGAAACCGACGACCTGGTTAAAAGGGCACAGAAAGATACACTCGAGTTTATTCTGATTAACCACCCTCTTGACTGTCCTATCTGTGATCAAGCTGGTGAGTGTCCGCTTCAAATTCAGACATATAAGTATGGACCTGAAGGCAGCCGTTTCGAAGTCAAAAAGGTTCATAAACCTAAACGAATTCAATTAGGCCCACGTGTAATTCTGGATGCGGAAAGATGTATCAACTGTACACGATGTGTTCGGTTCACGGATGAGATCAGTGAATCACATCAGTTAACAATTACATCCAGAGGTGACAAAAACTACCCGATTACTGCACCCGGAAAAGAGTTTGATGATGCGTACTCCCTGAATACGGTGGATATTTGTCCGGTAGGTGCTTTAACTTCCGCTGACTTTAGATTCAAAGCCAGGGTTTGGGAGATGAATCAAACTCCAAGCATTGATATAACCAATGCAAAAGGCACCAATATTGATATCTGGACCCGGGATAATCTGGTGTTGAGAATCACTCCACGCTACAATAAGGATGTTAATGACCACTGGATGCCGGATGAAGGGCGTGAAGCATACAGACTTTTTAATGAAAATAGGGTATCGCGGCCACAACAGAAAATTGATAATGAGCAGGTTAAATCATCCTGGAATAATGCATTCGCCACAGTTGCTGAGCAACTGGAAGGAGTGAAAAAAGAAGATGTCCTTCTAATCGGAAGTCCTCATGCTTCTGTTGAGGAAAACTATATACTTTCAAAGCTTGCTTCACTACTTGGATATAAGGATCCGGTCTTTACGTCTCATAGTGAAAAAGGGAAAGGCGACGGTTTTCTGCTTACGGATGACCTGGCGCCTAATACCAATGGATGCCGGCTGCTTGGATTTGATGAAGTTACTGAGAATAAACTTGCAGAATTGACGGGAAACTCAAAAGTAGTTCTGTTGCTAAATGACAATCTTGTAGATCGAAATGTTCTTGCTGAAAGTCAGCTTAAAGATGCTTTTGTAGTTTCCTTTTCAACAAATCACTCAAAAACATCCAAATCTGCTGATTTGGTCATTCCTATTACATGCATTGCGGAACATGCCGCAAGCTATGTAAACATTGACGGCCGTATTCAGCGATCATTTCCGGCTAAAGAAACAAAGTATACCAATCGCCGGCTCGATTTTGAGATGAATGAAGGTCGATTGGACAGATATGGTACCAATTTCGACAACTGGGTAACAGAAGAGAATAAGGTTGACTGCCTTCCATTTTGGGTAGTAGCCTCAAAACTTGCTGATCAGTTAGGCTTGGAAGGTTTGGATTTCAATACAGGCAGAGAAATCATGGATGAAATTTCAAGCTCCCTTTCTCCATTTGAAGGTGTAAGTTATGCCCGAATGGATGAAGAGTCCGGAATTGTCATTGATCGGAAAAAATCTACTGTAAAATCTTAATATTTTAAACACTTAGGGATGGCTGAAGTCACATTGACATCTTATATCGTTTTAGGGGTTGGTCTGTTCATGCTATTGAACTCTGCCGCGATCTCAGTTTATGCTGAACGCCGTATAGCCGGTTTAATACAGTACAGAGTCGGTCCAAACCGTGTGGGTCCATTTGGGTTACTTCAACCCATTGCAGACGTACTAAAGCTAATATTAAAGGAAGACGTCACACCGGTTCGTGGAAATAAAGTACTCCATACAATTGCCCCGATGATTCCGGTAATTACTGCGCTTCTAACAGTTGCTGTTATCCCTTTTGGTGAAGGCCTTTATGCAACGGATATTAATGCAGGAGTACTCTATTTACTTGCTGTAGCATCCCTTGGAGTTTATGGCGTTACACTGGCAGGTTGGGCTTCTAACAGTAAGTACTCTCTTTTAGGCGGACTCAGAGCTGCAGCACAGATGATCAGCTATGAATTACCCCTGGGTATGGCCGTAGCTTCCGTAATTCTTTTTGTGGGTTCACTCAGCGTAGTTGATATAGCTGCTGCTCAGGAAAATTGGTGGTTCGTATTTCTAAATCCAATTGGTGCAATCATATTTATCATTGCTGCATTTGCAGAAAGTAACAGAACTCCATTCGACCTTGTAGAAGCGGAACAGGAACTTGTTGGAGGTTTTCACACAGAATATAGTTCCATGAAGTTTGGGATGTTCTTCCTGGCTGAGTACATGCATGTTGTCATCAACTCTATGTTAATGACCACCTTTTTCTTTGGCAGTTATCATCTCCCCTTTGCCGGATACTGGCTCCCTGAACTCTCGCCGCTGGTAAAAGGAATACTTGATGTAAGTGTGTTTACTGCTAAAACCGCATTTTTTGTCTTCTTCTTTATTTGGGTAAGATGGACAATTCCAAGATTCAAATATAATCAGGTAATGAAACTGGGTTGGTCCAGACTATTGCCAATCAGTATTCTTAACTTCTTTGTCATTGCAGCAATCCTGTTTTTTATAGTCGGATAATCTGAAGACCTGATTTTGATATATAAAACCCCCTGCTGAAATATCGGCAAGGGGTTTCTTGTTTTTATTTTATGAGTACCATCGACCGGGTCCGGACATAAGCATTCGTTTGAAGTCTGTAAAAATAAATTCCACTGGAAAAACGAGAAGCATCAAAATTGACATTATACTCTCCGGCTTGCTGTTCCTGATCTACCAGTGTGGCCACTTTTCTCCCGATTGAGTTATAAATATCAACAGTTACGTTGCTATCATCACTTAGCATATATTGTATGTTTGTGGATGGATTAAATGGATTCGGGTAGTTTGGCAGCAGTTCTGTATTCTCAGGTATAAATGATATGGGTTGCGTAATGTCACCTTCCTTATCCAAACTGATGAATGCTTCCTCCATTGGTTCTACATTTCTTCCATTTACTGTCGATGCTCTGTTTAAGCGAAGTACAGGATCATTACCCCAGTCCGATACTGCTCCAATTCTAATCTTCACAAGTTGATTGGTCAAAATAGCGTTGGTTAATCCCCTGTAAGAAAAAGCACCTGACATATTTTCCTCATGTTTAGTTTTGAAGTCCAATAACTTTCTCTGTGCATTCCATTCGTCAGCCCAGTTCAAAGGTTCTACACTGCGCAGCTGCCATTCGTCTTCTGGAACACCATCAAGCCAAATGTTAAATGAAAACCCTGTAAGTTCCGTATCATTTTTACTTAAAATGTAGAATTCCAGTTCTTCACCGGCCTTCAATTTTTCTACAGGTAATGAGGATAATGTTTTAAACTCCTGTTTTGACTCAGATCTTGATTCACCAAAATTCAAACCAATAGGGAAAAGGTCATTTTGGTTTACAAGACCATCACCATTTGCATCCGCATAAGTGGCCTCTTCCGGAATCCATGCTTCAACGGGTCGCTCTTCCCAGGTAACATAATCATACACTGCTTCAGGACCCTGTAAATACCAATTCGATGACAATGCTAAAACATCCGTTTCATTTACCAAGCCATCATTATCAGCGTCACCCGGCCATACCTCCACCCTTTCCGAATTCGGGTTAATACCTGTAATTATGATATCATCCATTCTGTGAGTTCCACTGGCACTTATACTGTCCGGCTCGTCTACACTGGTTGGTGAATTTAAAAGCCATCTGATAAACACTTCTGATTGATTATCGACTGATTCAGGTAAACTGATTTTATCTAATACTCCAGTTGTCCAGTTCGTACCCACTTCAATTTCACCACCGGGTACATCTGTCCAATTCTCGGAATCCAAGCTCACTTGCAATTTGAAATCTTTGGGCCCTGTACCGGAACTGTACTGTTTTGATGACAACAATATTTCTTCCAGGTTTTCAGTAGAGAGCGTGACCAGCCAATACTTCTCTATCGGTTCCTCCCCGCCTTCTTCAGTTTCTACATGCCAACTATTTGAATTCTGTGCCAAACCACTCGATCCGGATATAAAACCATTCATTTCAGCTCCAATAATTTCAATCGTTGCATCATCATTTTGAGGTAATGAGTGTGAAGGCTGATTGGACTCGGTATCAAAGTTCCATTCAACGAGTCTATATCTAAATGGAGACTGTTCCGATATTATCATTTCAGCATTTGGGTTATTAGTCGAATCCCAATTACCGTTTATACCTCCATATTTACTTACACCTTCAACATCCAGTTCTGATCTTATTGCTACATAATAGTTTCCCAATGGTCTTCGATAAGCTATTTCAGATTCGAACTCAAAATATCCATCAGATTCAGAAGAGAAATCCATCTCCTCCCAGACACTTTCATCCCAAGACGAAGGATCCGAATTATCTTCACTTACACCCACCCAGGTAGAAACACTACTACTATTCAGCTCGTCCTGAGTTACTCCATTTGCATATATTTTCGCCGTAGCCATAAACTCATCCCCTTCCTCGATTTCAATTACTCCGGGTGTAGTTAAAGCCGCATATGAGAGTGTCTCCAGAACTTCATACTCTTCATCAGGTATACTGTTGAAATCTATATCTGCCCCTCCTGAATTTTTAAGACTTACATTGCTGAATGAAAGAGATTCCGTTCCGGCTGGAGTAAACTGTTTCACCAAGAACTCTAACTGCATTAAATCTCCGGATGAATCTGTAGTCAGATCCGAGGTTCTAGTCACAGATACTCCTACTTTACCAGGCTCAATTACATCACCGACTTTTAGTCCGTCGTCACTTAACCCTACATTCTCAACCTGAACGAACTCCAAATAATCAGGATGGTAATCAACTTCTGCTGAAATGAAATAGAAATCAATTTCATCATCGACATAGACGGTTGCAGTAAGTATATCACCCGGTCTTAACTGTTCACTGTCAAACTGGACATTTAAATCTACACTTTGAGAGTTTACGATTGCAGGAATGACAATGAATAACGCACATAGAAAGGATAGCTTAAATATTTCTCGCATATTCCCCCTGTCTTTTAGATTTGAATTAACACAAACCAACTCCCTCTGTATTTCTGTTGGTCTGATTTAACGTACTTTTTAGCAGATTCCTTCTTGATATTTTCCAGAAAACTGCCCTCTTGCTCAACTTATATATGTATGATTATCAGTAATACTGATTTAATTTTCAATTAAAATTCAGTTTTTATCAAAATTTTTTAAATAACATCCTAGAATCTACGCTCCTAATTTTGCAGATAAAAAATTTCAAATTTAATTCACTTCTATGTTTTTTGTATTTATGACTAAATAGTTTGTAAGGAATCCTTAATATCCGTGCCTTAAATAAAATCACCTACGTTTGAATTCTGAAGATGTATCGACGGCTTAATAGTTTTTAAATAATTTGTTCTTATGTCTGATTGGACTTTTGTTGAAGAAGTAGTGGATCAAGTTCTAACATTACCCATCTCTGAACGAGAGGCTTTTATTGACAAAAAATGTAATGGGGACAAAAAATTAATAAATGATATTCTCGATTTTTTGAGCTCTATTCAGGAGTCGGACAACCTGTTCAAAAATGTTCGGACAGTTAAAAAGAATGCATTTCAAACAGTTGTAACTGAAAACACAAAGGCTCCAATAAGTCTTATTGGTACAATAATTGACAAGTATAAAATTGTCGATCTGATCAGCCATGGCGGAATGGGTAATGTATTCCTTGCTGAACGTTGTGATGGATTTTACAAACAAACCGTTGCCTTGAAGTTATTAAGGCATGGCATGGAAACCCCGAGTAACATCTGCAGGTTTGAAAAGGAAAGAGCCATTTTAGCCGGATTGAATCATCCTAACATCGCCAAATTAATAGATGGCGGTGTAACAAAATTCGGCCTTCCCTATCTGGTGATGGAGTATATTGACGGAGTTCCCATCGACGAATATTGTGATGAGAACCGACTTTCGTTAAATCAAAGAATTGATCTGTTTCTTTCTGTGTGCAACGCTGTTCAGTTCGCTCACAATAATCTTGTTATACACAGAGATTTAAAACCTGCCAATATTCTGGTTGAACAAGACGGACATGTGAAGATTCTGGATTTTGGCGTTGCGAAGCTTATAGAAGATCGTTTGGATGCTGAAATTGATGATGAAGTTACCTCTGAGCAAATATTAACGCCTGCTTATGCAGCTCCAGAACAAATTATGGGCGAAAGTGTCAATACTGCTTCAGATACCTACTCCCTTGGAATTTTACTTTACAGGCTATTATCCGGCTGTAAACCTTTCAACTTTAATAATATGAGTGCTTTTGAGCGCCAGGAGATCATTCTAAATGAAGAGCCGAAATCTCCATCAGAGAAATTCAATCAGCTCCTTGCTGTAGACCAAGAGAAAATAGCTCAAAAAAGAAATGTATCTGTATCAAGATTATGCAACTCCTTAATGATAGATTTAGATGCAATTATTCTGAAATCGATCAGAAAAGAGTCTTCAAGCAGATATCAAACAATCGGAAGCTTTGTTGATGATTTGAACAGGTTTAGATCAAATCTGCCTGTTTTAGCTCATCAAGGCAACCTTGGTTATAAATTTAAGAAGGTATTTCTGCGAAATTATAAGTTAATCTCAGCAGCAGCTGCTATTCTCTTACTCTCAATCACTTTTGGGATATTCCATACAAACAGAATTAAAGAAGAAAAAAACCTTGCCCAATATGAAACACTAAAAACAGCTGAGATCTCATCTCTGTTATTTGATCTGTTTGACGCAAATTCACCGGATCAGTCACTTGGGCAAACGATAACCGCAGAAGAACTCCTGCAAAAAGGACTGAAACGTGCCGAAAAGCTGGATGACCAACCTGAACTTCAAGCTCAGATGTTCAACGTTATTGGCAAGGTTTACTTAAAAATGGGATCCCTGCCAAGAGCTCAACGCCTGCTCAACAGCAGTGTTAAAATTTATACAGAGATCAACGGAATAAATCATCCTGAAACAGCATTAGCAATTGCCGACCAAGCCTCCCTTTACAGTGCATTTGGAGACTACCCAAAAGCTGAATCACTATTTGATAAGGCTTTGAATATTCTTGATGACAATGACGGAACACAAATGATCAACTTTGCTGATGTGGTCAGTGAACAAGCCTACGTTCTAAGAAGACAAGGCAAGTATAACGAAGCTGAAGATGCATTTAGAAAAAATCATGAACTGCTCAGAGACCAATTGGGAGACCAGCATGAAAAGACAATTTCCTCAAAGAACAGCATTGCCGTAACTATCTTTAACAGAGGTGAATATGAGGAAGCTGAAAAACTTCTTCGTGAAGTATTGCGGGAGAGACTCGAGATTTTAGGAGACAGACATCCTGACGTAGCAGAAAGTAAAAACAGTCTGGGAGCTCTGATGATGAATTTAGGCCGGTTTGATGAAGCAGAGAAACTATTTCAGGATGCATATAGTTTGCGCAGCCGTATTCTAGGGCCAGACCATCACAAAACCCTGTTAACCATGAACAACCTGGGAATCATGCAGCGAGACCAGGGCAAATTTGATGTGGCTGATTCTACATTCAGAGAAGTAACCAGGTTGAAGGAAAACCGATTTGGAACATTTAGTGTATCAACAGCGATTAGTTATTTATCCCATGGCGAATTGCTATTGATGACCAAAAATAGCGATGAAGCCGAAGAAAAATTACAAAAAGCCATACGGATTTTTGAAGAGGTTTTAGGCAACGAACACTCCTTTTACGCCAGAACAAAAATGACACTTGGTTACAACTACTTACTCGCAAACCAACTGCAAAAAGCTGAAGAGTATATTGAAGAGGGGTACGAAACCGTATCTGATATTCATCAAAATAATACACTTGAAAGAGCAATTGCTGATCACCAAATAGGTGCACTTAAAATCAGTCAGGGAGAATATAATCAAGCCGGTAAATATCTAAATGAATCACTCACCGCTTTTGAACATTTAGAAAGATCTGAGTCAATCAGGACGAAAATAGTTAAAGACGAGATTGACAGACTCAACCAATACGCTTCAGCCAATTAGTACTCAATTTAAATTCACTTAGAATTAGCTAAGGATACTGTTTATTTCTATTTTTTCTTGTCTATATAAAAGTCGCTCAAAATTCTTGATGAAAATTGATTGCCTGCCACCAGTGCGAATCAGTAATCAGATTTCACTCAAGAGAACTTGCAATACCCTATGATCTCAAAAGAGGTTTTAAAAAAAATCAGAAAATTGGAAATTCGTACCAAGGGATTGGTAAACAATATATTCGGAGGTGAATATCAGTCCGCATTCAAAGGCCAGGGAATGGAATTTTCTGAAGTACGAACTTACACATATGGAGACGATATTCGCCAGATTGACTGGAATGTTACTGCCCGAAATGACGAGCCCTATGTAAAGGTATTCGAAGAAGAGCGAGAGCAGACCCTGATGTTATGTGTGGATGTCTCTCCAAGCGGTTTTTTTGGAAGCAAATCTCAAACAAAAATGGAGCTTGCCATTGAAATTTGTGCTGTAATGGCATTCAGTGCTATAAAAAACAGTGACAAAGTGGGCCTGCTTCTGTTCAGCGACAAAATTGAGAAAGTTATCCCCCCAAAAAAAGGTAAAACTCACGTTTTAAGGCTTATCCGCGAAATGTATACCACGGAGCCAAGCGGAACGAAAACGAATATTGCAGCATCACTTTCCTATGTGAATCGGCTTTTGAACAGAAAATCGATTATTGTATTAGCATCTGATTTTGAAGATCAGGATTTTGAAAAGCAGCAAAAAATCACCTCCAGTAAGCATGACCTGGTCAATCTTGTCATAAGAGACCGATTGGAAGAAGATTTGCCGGATGCCGGAATATTACCATTGGTTGATGCTGAATCGGGTGAACGGAAATTAGTGGACACATCAGACAGGGCCGTTCGTACAAGGTATAAGAGAAATGTTTTAAGAAGAAAAAAAGAGCTTTCTGATTTCTTTATCAAAAATAAGATGGACTATGTGGATGTTTACACCAATGAATCATATATCCGTCCGCTATCTACTTTTTTCAGAAATCGAATAAAAAGGTATTAAGAAATTTATCCGCCGGCTTCTTGCAATTTATTGGAAGCCAAATCTTTCGAAAGTTCAATATTTTGAAGTCTTGCCTCGTAAAACTGAACCAGGCCATTAAACTCCTGATGAAATTGTTCTTCCAGGGATTCAGCAGCCGGTAGATCCGCATTTACTGAGTTTACCGGTCTCTCATTCACATACAGTCGATAGCAGAGATGCGGCCCGGTAGCCAGTCCTGTTTGCCCAACATAGCCGATAACCTGGCCTTGATCTACTTCCACTCCGGCTCGAATACCACTTGCAAATCGATTCAGGTGCAGATACGCCGTTTTATAACTGTTGTTATGTCGTATTTGAACGATGTTACCATTTCCGCCGCGGTATTGGGCTTCAGTTATAACGCCATCTCCTACTGAAATGATAGGTGTACCTGTTGGGGCAGCATAATCTGTACCGTGATGTGGCCGTCGTTCTTTTAAGATTGGATGAAATCGGCTGTTTGAAAATCCCGAGCTGATGCGCTGACTGTAATTGAATGGAGCTTTCAAGAGCTCTTTTTGCATACTGTTTCCGTCTTCATCAAAGAATCCGCGACGTCCTTCATTCTCAAAATAGTATGCTTTATGTACGCTTCCACGATGTTGAAACTCAGCAGCTTTGATATCCCCAATTCCCAGGTACTCTCCATTTGCGTATAGGTTCTCATAAATAACCTTGAAGTGATCTCCGCTTCGAAGTGCAAAAAAGTCAATCTCCCATCCAAACACATCTGCAAGCTCCACACCGAGTCTCTGAGATACTCCCTCTCCCACAATCGTTTCATATAAAGAGTTGTTGATAACTCCTGCCGTTTCAACCTCCGTTCTGGTAATCGGCAAATCATTTACGTCTACCTGTATATCATCCTCCCAGTTTATCGTAGCATAATTAACTTTTGTCCGGTGCCAAACCATTGCAACTGCATGCCCGTCCTTTTTGTAAATTCGATAACTTTGCCCCGGCATTATTCGACGCAAATTAACCTGTTGAGATGCCTCATTCTGAATATTGTGGATAACCTGAGGATCTACATCATGTTTCCTGAGAATGATATAGAGGCTTTCATTTCTCTTGACAACATCTTCGGTTATTTCCAGATCAGAATCTTCAGTGATAAAACCATATATATCCTTTCCCGGCTGAGGAGGGATTTCGTGAAAGTTCTCGATATTGATAATATTATCTTCTAAATCTTCCGGTTTTTCTGGCCGCTCAAAAAAAGCAAAAGAAATGATTGCAAGCAGACATACAAATCCGGCTATAGCGATTCTTGACATCGAATATTATTGAGTTTACTGGTTAACCCTAAAAGCGTCTTAAAATTAAGAGAATCTGATCTCGATTCATAATTTCAACTACATATCAAATAATGTTGTTCTATATTCGTTGAGCCTTTTCTTATCTTTCATGCTTTAAAAACATCAACGACGCAAAGCACATTACACTGTGTACATGTCAGTTCGCTATTATTCCCTATTCGTTTTACTATTTTTTGTCGGGTTCTCAGCCTCTCTGAACGCACAGCAGGTTCTAACATTTGTTGAGACTGATTCAGTTGAGGTAGGTGATATCTTTGAGCTAACCATTGTGGTGGATGGCCATGATGAACTTTTGTCATATCCTTCAGACGAGGATTTTGAAGAGGAGTTAGAATTGCTTGAAAGAAATCGCTATCAAGTCGGAACAAGCCGAGACAGCCTGGTTTATCGTCTTCAATTTTTTGGAACAGAGGATTTGAACATATCTCGAAAGGAAATCAGCCTTGCCACTGAGCAAGGTGATACAACGTTATATTCCAATCAGGTTCCACTGTTTTTCAGAACTGTTCTCTCAGAGGATGATGAAGAATTTCGTCCTTTGAAGCCCATCTTTGAATTCGCACGTGCAATCTACCCATGGATACTCGGGTTTTTAGCGCTTTTACTGGCCGGTTATCTTGCTTATCGATATTGGGTTAAATATCAAAAATCAAAAGAAACGGCTAAACCTCAGTATCGTCCTAAGCCTTTCAATAATCCGTTACATCAGCTCAAAAAGGATTTAAATGATTTGCCAGATACGGCTCAGCTTACAGACTTTGAAGAATTTGAAAAGTACTACGTCAGTTTAGGTGATTCGATTCGCAAATACCTCAAAAAGGTTCATGGAATACCTGCATTGGAAATGACCACGTCTGAGATTACAGCTTCATTAAAGAAAGAGTTTACCTCTCCTGAAGTGATTGCAATTACAAGGAAAGTGCTTAACAGTGCCGATATGGTGAAATTTGCACATTTTGAACCGACAATAGACATGGCTGAAAAAACACTGGAAAAAGCTCTTCAATTTGTAGCCATCACATCTCAATCCGATTCAGAGATTATTGAAAAGATGCGAGTAGAACACGAAAGAAAAGAGTTGGCAAAAATTGAATCAGATAAAGGCAAAGTATCATGAGCTGGGCTAATCCTGAATTTTTTTGGCTGCTTTTACTAATTCCGGTCTATCTTATTTTCAAAGCGTGGAAATTTGTCGGCAAAAAGGAAACTGTACTAACCTTTTCATCGACAGAGAAACTCAGCGATATTCCCGCAGGATGGAAAAGCTACTTAATCTGGCTCACACCCCTTGTCTATACTGCAGCATTTGGTCTGATTGTAACAGCTATGGCTCGTCCGCAGCTTCAAAATTCTACTGTTGAACAATCTGCCGAGGGTATTGATATCGTAATCAGTATGGATATCTCCTCCTCCATGATGGCTGAGGATATAAAGCCGAACCGTTTAATCGCTTCCAAAGAACTTGCGAGTGATTTTATTGATAAGCGTATCTCAGACCGCATTGGAATCAATGTTTTTGCCCGGGAAAGTTTTACCGTAGTCCCTCCTACTTTAGACTACAACCTTCTCAAAAACATGCTGGAGACCATTGATCTGGGTATGGTACGTGACGGCACGGCCATCGGGATGGGACTCGCAACGGCTATAAACCGCCTGAAAGACAGTGAAGCAGAATCTAAAGTGATCATTCTGCTTACAGACGGAATGAACAATGCAGGCGAGATCGATCCAATAACTGCCGGCGATATGGCTGCTTCTTTTGGAATCCGGATATACTCCATCGGTGTTGGTTCAAGAGGCACAGCGCCATATCCTGTAGACGACCCTATTTTCGGTAGAAGATATCAAAACGTAGAGGTCAATATTGATGAAGAGATGCTTACTCAAATCTCGCAGCAATCCGGTGGAAGATACTGGAGAGCTACGAACGCCGAGGAATATGAAGAGATCTATGGCGAAATTGATGAGCTTGAACAGTCAGAAATTGAAGAGATCATCTACATTGACTATGAGGAGCAATATTTTCCCTATCTTTTAGCCGGCATCATTATGGTGATAATCGGATTTTTTAATGAACGCTTTATTACTCGTTCTCCGTTATTTCAGCCGTAATCACTTTCTTCTAATTCCTAAATGAGATTTTGCTTTAGCAACTTATTTTTATGTTTGACCTGATTCGCTCGTATGTTTTAAAGAATCTTCCTGCCGATGAATTATACACCGGACTGAAAGAGCGTAAAAACATTTTTCTGAAAAACTTTCTTGGTTCTTCTTCTCTTTTTGTTTTGCCTGAAGTTCAGAAAAACTGCGGTACCATATTATACATTACAAAAGACCTGGAACAGGCCGCTGCTGTAGCTGCAGATCTTGAAAGCCTTTCATCTTCCAACGTATATTTATTTCCACCCACGCGCCGAAAACCCTATGATTCGGAGAAAGTGGTTGATATGTCGGTAATGGTGCAGCGCTCGGAAGTCCTGGAAAAAATCAGTTCAGGAGAAAATGGCATTATCGTAGCTTCAATTGATGCAATTGTTGAAAAACTGGTTCCCGCAGATGTATTCCACGAATCGTCTATCAAACTGGAAAAAGGCAGTGAAATTCCGCAGGATGATCTTTCAAGTCAACTGGTTGATCAGGGATACACCTCTGTTCGGTTTGTTGACGCCCCCGGTGAATTTGCCATCCGCGGTGGAATTTTTGATGTATACCCTTTCTCGGGTGAGTACCCGGTACGACTGGAATTCTTTGGTGATGAAATAGATACAATCCGTGAGTTTGACCCTAATTCACAGAGGTCCATTGCATTTCTGAATGAAACCCGACTTGTTCCCAACGCAGGAGGAAACGGTCAGGATCAAAAAGAAAGCCTGCTCTCGTATTTAATAGATTCAACACCTATTATCGCAGAAAATCTGGACCTTCTAAGCACAAATGTTGATGAGTTCTACCAGAAAGCACAAAACATTTATCAAGAACTGGATTCCGATGACTTTCCGGATCCTTCTGTGAACTATCTCGCACCTGACGAATGGAAGCAGGAAGTGGCCCATCGAGGAATCATTCTTCTTGGATCGTTCAATCAGTCCATGAAAACAGATAGGACGATTGAACTGAATGCCTCCCCTCACCCATCGTTTCAGGGGAATTTTAAACTGCTTCGCGAGTTCATCACATCTCAATCCAAAAAGGGAGGCCACACTTATATTCTCGCAGATAATCAAAATCAGAAAGAACGTTTCGAAGAACTACTGGGAGAACCTTCTGATAGTTTTCAATATCGGGTTGCCACTCAGACATTGCATGAAGGATTTATTCTGAATGACCAAAAACTTGCTGTACTAACTGATCATCAGATTTTCAATCGTTACCATCGCCCAAAGATGAAACGAAAAAGAGTTCGGGGTGGAATCTCATTCAAAGAGCTCAAAGATCTGAACATCGGTGACTATGTAGTTCATGTTGATTATGGAATTGGGAAATTTGCAGGATTTAAAAAGATCAAAGTCCGAAATACAACGCAGGAAGCGGCGGTGCTTCGGTATAAAGAAGATTCTACTCTCTACGTAAATGTCTCAAGTCTTCACAAAATCCAGAAATATTCAGGTAAAGAAGGAAAACAGCCCCGAATTACCAAACTCGGATCGGGAGAATGGGCTCGGAAAAAGGCGACTACCAAGAAAAAGGTAAAAGACATTGCAAGAGACCTGATCGAACTTTATGCAAAACGTAAAGCTCAGAAGGCTTTTTCATTTGATCCCGACAACTCCTGGCAAACCGAAATGGAGGCCCGCTTTGAGTATGAAGAGACTCCTGACCAGATGGAAGCCATTCACTCGGTTAAAGCAGATATGGAATCCGTTCAGCCGATGGACCGACTGGTTTGTGGCGATGTAGGTTTTGGAAAAACGGAAGTTGCAGTACGGGCGGCATTTAAAGCCGTGATGGATCAAAAACAGGTTGCAGTTCTTGTCCCAACTACGATTCTGGCCGATCAGCATTACAAAACTTTCAAAGAAAGGATGAAGGATTTTCCCGTTGAAGTGGAAGCTCTCTCCAGGTTCCGGACAACGAAAGAACAGAAAGAGATCATTAATAAATTGGAACAGGGAAAAGTTGACATCCTGATCGGTACACACAGAATTGTTTCAAAGGATGTTAAATTCAAGGAGCTTGGACTGTTGATTATAGATGAAGAGCAACGATTTGGAGTAGCCGTTAAAGAGAGGCTAAAGAAATTCAGGGCCAGTGTGGATGTAATGACTCTCACTGCCACACCGATACCAAGAACACTTCAGTTCTCCCTGATGGGCGCAAGAGACCTTAGCATTATTAACACTCCCCCACCAAACCGACAACCTGTATATACCGAAATTCACAGCTTTGACGAAGAATTGATTCGGGACGCCATTATAGAGGAGATCTCACGTGGTGGGCAGGTATTTTTTATCCATAACCGGGTCAAAAATATTGAAGAAATAGCCGGTATGATTCATGATCTCGTTCCGGATATCCGAACCCGATTTGCTCACGGTCAGATGCCTGCTAAGAGGTTGGAAAAAATTATCAAAGACTTTTATGAACACCGGTTTGATGTATTGATCTCCACCAATATTGTTGAAAACGGGATTGATATTGCAAATGCCAACACCATTATCATTAACAATGCCAACCAGTTTGGACTGTCTGAACTACATCAGCTTCGTGGTCGTGTAGGTCGATCAAATCGCAAGGCGTTTTGTTACCTGATCACCCCGCCAATACAAAATCTGACAGCTGATGCCAGGAAAAGGCTTACGGCTCTCGAAGAATTTTCAGACCTGGGTTCCGGGTTTAATATTGCTATGAGAGACCTTGATATTCGGGGTGCCGGAGACATCCTTGGAGCGGAACAAAGTGGCTTTATCTCCGACGTAGGTTTTGAACTTTACACTAAAATTCTGGATGATGCTGTAAAAGAGCTAAAAGAGACCGAGTACAAATCGATATTTAAAAATGAGAAGGTTTCTATCGATCTGCCCGAAACGCAGGTTGAATTTGATCTCTCCGCATATCTTGAAAAATCCTATGTTCGGGATAATGTTGAGCGACTTAATCTTTACCGAAAACTCTCAGAGGCAAAATCAACGGACCAGATAGATGATTGGAAGGAAGAAGTTACAGACAGGTTTGGTAAACTACCCGCTTCCGGACTTAACCTTGTAAAAGCAGCTAAAATTAAACTCTTTGCATCTACGAGGCTTTTGAAGAAAGTTACCATTCGATCTGACAGAATGTGGCTGATGGGACCTAAAAACAGCAGCAAGTTGGGCGAACAATTTTACGGTTCCGGGTATTTCCAGAAAATGCTTGAATTCGTTCAAAAATTTGAGGGCCATCCATACAAGCTGGTTCAAAAGAATGATATAGTAACACTTGTTATTCAAAATATTGAGAATGAGGATGCTGCGATTGAATTCCTGAAGAAACTGCCTAAATTCGATCAAGAGAATGAAACAGTTAAAGCATGATCGTTGAACTAAACAGAGCTGTTGAACTCATCAAACAGGGTGAAGTAGTTGCCTTCCCTACGGAAACCGTTTATGGTTTGGGAGCTGATGCATTTAATCTACAGGCAATAAATAAAACATTTGAAGTAAAAGGCAGGCCATCAGATAATCCACTGATAGTACACATAAGCAATGATGACCAGGTAAATCAGGTAACATCAGATCTTCCTGAGAGTTTTTATATACTTAAAGACATTTTCTGGCCGGGTCCATTGACTATGATTTTAAACAAGTCAAAGAAAGTACCCGATAAAGTGACAGGCGGACTGCAAACAGTTGCTGTACGCATGCCGGCTCACCCCCTGGCCCTGAAACTCATTGAACAAACAGGCCCTCTAACAGCTCCGAGTGCTAATAGAAGTGGAAGGCCAAGCCCGACTAAACCTGAACACCTCATTCAGGATTACGGTGAAGAAATCTATATTTTAGACGGCGGTGCTACGGAAATTGGATTGGAATCGACCATAGTCGATCTCACCGTTCCTACTCCGGAAGTTCTCAGGCCCGGAGCTATTACAGCAATCCAGATTGGTAATGCTTTAGGCTGTAAAGTTTTGGGCTATCAACCAAAATCTTCCAACGATCAGAAACCGGTTAAAAGCCCCGGACTGAAATACACTCATTACAAACCAAAAGCAGAAGTTGCCTGGTTGACCGAAAAGCCGGAAGTTTTGGATTCGCGCTCAATATATGTCTTTCACTCAAAAATTATTTGGCCGGAGAACGAACAAGTCTTCCAATATCATAACAATTTTAATCGACTGGCACGTGACCTTTATGATATTTTCAGAACCGCGGATAACAAAAATTTTAACAACATTTATATTGAGCAACTTCCTGATACAGAATCACATACGATGATTCAAGCCTTATCAAATAGGATTGCCAAAGCTATCGGAAACGATATTTAAGACTCTTCCCACTTTTATATTTTTTACTGATTCTTAATTTTTTTTACGTAAACGCAAACGATTTCGAAATCTATTTGTGTTGGGGAAACATATGGTTTAATCTTTTTTTATATTAATAAATGAATTCTTAACCCCAATCAAATCACATACAAAATGAAAACACAAAGTACGATTAAGAAGTTAATGCTGTTTATTGCAGTACCGCTTCTCTCATTGACGTTAATAACCGCCTGTGGTGATGACGATGACGGACCGGTAACACCCCCGCCATCTGAAGACTTAAATCTAGTAGAGCTTGCTCAGGATAATGATGATTTCAGCACACTTGTTGATGTTATTGTTGATCTCGGCCTTGATGAGGACCTTGCATCCGGTGAATTTACAGTCTTTGCACCCACTAACGATGCATTTGATGATCTGCCTGATGGTGTATTGGAAAGTTTAACCGAAGATCAATTACTGGATATCATTCAGTTTCACGTAACAGAAGGATCTGTAGAATCCGGGGATCTCGAAGTACAACAAGATGTTGAGATGTTAAATGAAGAGCTTACACTTGTACGATCAAGCTCTGCCGGTGTAAATGTAAATGGAAGTTCTGAAGTTGTTGATGCCGATCTCATTGCAACGAATGGTGTTATTCATGCCATAGATGAAGTACTCTTGCCTAGAGATATTCGAATTGAACTCGAAATTCCAAATTTAGTTGACGTAGCTGAAGAAGCCGGAGATTTTGAAACATTACTGACTCTTGCTGAAGATGCAGGTTTAATTACTACCCTTCAATTCTTAGGCCCATATACAGCTTTCGCTCCAAACGATGATGCTTTTGCTGAGTTAGGAATTGATCCAGCTTCCCTGTCGGAAGAAGAACTTCAATTCATTTTAACTTATCACGTTATTTCAGATGCTGAAATTGCGTCAGGTGATCTTGAGTCACAACAAACTGTAGAATCAGCTGCTGAAGAAGAACTCTATATTACTTCAAATGAAGAGGACGGAGTTGTTGTGAACGGCAATTCACAAGTAATTGACGCTGATGTTGACGCTTCTAATGGTATTATTCATGTTGTTGACAACGTACTTCTTCCAAATGCATTTTTGAATACCGTAGAAGTAGCTCAGAAGAACTACAACTTTACTACTTTAGTCGATTTAATTGTAGATGCTAATTTAGCAGAAACAGTAGCTTCTGATGAGTTTACTGTGTTTGCGCCGACTAATGATGCATTTGAAGATCTGTTTGCAGAAGTTAATCCTGATGATTTATCAGCTGACCAGGTTGAAGAAATTCTTCTCTATCACACAATTCCTGCTGCAACAATTGCATCCGGTGATCTGGAAGCTGAACAAACAGTTGCTTCAACCACGGAAGAAGACCTTTATATCACTGCAGGTGAGGATGTAGTTGTAAACGGAAACTCTACAGTAACAACTGCTGATGTGGAATCAAACAACGGTGTCATCCACGCAGTTGATTCAGTTCTGCTGCCAAATTCATTGGTAGACGTAACTGCAATTGCACAGAAAAACTATAACCTTACCTCACTGGTTAATCTATTAGTTGACTTTAATTTGGTGGAAACCCTTCAAGGTGACGGACCATTCACCGTTTTCGCTCCAACGAATGAAGCATTCGATGCTATTAGTGAAGTTGTTGAAGGACTATCAGACGAAGAAATAACGGAAGTTCTGACATATCACGTGTTAGCTGCTAATGTTGAGTCCGGAGATATTGTCCCGCCTCAAACAGCAACGATGTTGAATGAACAAGATATCACCATTGATGTTGAAAATGATGTTGTTACCATTACAGACGCTGCCGGCGGTACTGCAGAGGTAGTTGTTGCCGACCAGGTTGGTACAAATGGCGTGGTTCATATCATTGATGCCGTTCTTATTCCAAATCTTGAAGGTGGTAATGGCGGTGGAGATGGAGAACTCCTCACCAACGGTGATTTCGAAGATGGAAGAGCTCCATGGACTGAAGGAGCCGGTGAAATTAGAGAAGAAGGCGGAAATAGCTACTTCTATGCAGACGTTGAAACAGCTGGTAATCCTTGGGATGTTAATCTCAGTCAAGTCGTCGAACTTGTTGATGGGGAGAATTATATCCTTGAGTTTGATGCTTCTACAGGAGATGGAAACACCAGAACTATGATAGCCGGAATTGGGCTAAATGAAGGTGATTACACATCAGTAACAGAAGAAGTAAATCTGACTGATGAAACCCAAACGTTTACACTTGAATTCACTTCAAATGTAGGTTCAACTAACGGCCGTGTATTATTTGACATGGGAGCTGAAGCGGGTGTTGTAGTCATTGACAATGTCTCTCTTACACAGGGTGGCAGTGGTGGTTCCGGCGACGATGGAAACGGTGGCGGCGGAGACGTAACTCCACCTGATGTTGCCGCCCCTACACCACCATCTAGGGATGCTGCAAACGTGATCTCACTTTTCAGTAATGAGTATGACAATATTACTGTTGATGAATGGTCTGCATCATGGGATACAGCTGATATTGAAGATGTAGTTATTGAAGGTAACGACACCAAGAGAATTGATTTTTCCGGCTTCTTGGGCGTTGACTTTACATCGAATCCAGTTGATGCTTCTGAAATGACTCATTTCCATATTGATTTCTGGACTAGTGAAACTGATTTGGTAGGAAAAGTTTTCAACTCAAAATGGTCTAACCACGCAGATGGAGATGGTGAAACCAATGCTTATGACTTTACGTATGAGTTAACAGGAGATGAAACCGGTCAATGGGTTTCAATTGATATTCCATTATCGGAAGCAAATATCGTAACCAATGACGATGCAAGTGCATTTGCTCAGTTTCTGATTACATCTAACCTGGGTACAGTTTTTGTAGATAATATCTATCTCTACAAAGAATAGAGATAATTTGATGCAACCATCGAAATGATTTCATTTCTGATGACACATCGCTAAAGTTTAAATGGCGACTCAATTTATTGGGTCGCCATTTTTTATTTTTACCACTTTTCTACCACGTCCAGCGATAGAGTTTGGAACTCTTTTGGACCCAGTGTGCCTTTCCCGGATACTTGATTCGCATATTAACCAATGGCCAGAATATTCTTGAGTAAATCCTGTCCGGTCTGATGTATTCAGAGATACCCTCCCCTTTTAAAATACCATCCCTTGTTTTGATGAATGCACTTCCCCCAAATCGCTGATAAAAAGGCCCACTATCCGTAACACTTTCCTTCTGAATTATACCGTCCATACCCTCTCCGCTGATTTCAATTTTTTTGGCATTGTATAGAGCAAATTTTGAATACGAATAATCTTTTTCTGAAATATCGCTCATCACCGTTATCGATTCTGATTCATCAGAAATCAACCAGCCATGTTTCTCCCACCTGCCTCCAATATTCATTAGATAATAAACCAGTGTGTAATCCTTAAAATGATATCTACCCCAATACCACTCATCAAAAGATTCTTTCATCGGCTCAAAACCGGTATTGTGATCGTGATATCCGGTTCCTTCAAAGTTTATGATTAATGATTCTTTCCCATCAATATTCACTACTCCTTTTACTTCACATTTTGGCATCACTAAATTCCATTGATGATCAATTTCACCAGATTCATTATCCACAGTTTCAACTACATTTTCCGGTTGGAAACCTGTAAAACTCAGCTCACCGATTATCCTCTCCCCGTTTGCAACACTTTGATTAAGCTTTACTTTATAGATAAGTTTTCCATCACTCAAACTTCCTTCAAAACTATTTTCACCAACACTTCCCCTCGCGTGATCTGGTGAAAACCTTGCCTCTTTGGGCATCACCTCTTCAAAGCTATAAAATATCGGTTCTCCGTATTTATAGATCGATATACTGATGGCGGGAAAGTCTGCCGCTAAATTGTTCTCACGCTTATCTATAGCACGAATGTATCTGCGAGAAAATGGGTTACCTTCGTAAAAGATGATTACAAGGCTATAACCGTCTTTACTTTGTGCATCAAAATACCACCATTCATACGAACCGGGTATCTGCTTATCGGTTTGTGTATCTTGATAAAAATCTGATATAATCTGCATGAATATTGTAAATCACATTTAAATGGGTTTTTAATATTTACTTAGTCTGATGCAGCTGAATCAATGATAAACAATTTTTAATGGGTATTACCATTCTCTTTTTTCTGCTTTCTGCAGCATTCTTTTATCTGATTATTACTTCATTCATCCTAATTCGCAACAGGTTTGAACTGACCGAACTGCCTGAATTGCCAGCCAAAAATGAACAAAGCAAATTTATATCTGTTTGCATTCCGGCCCGTAATGAAGAAGAGAACATTGGCAACCTTTTGCAAACTGTTTTAACTCAGAATTACCCTGATTTTGAAGTTCGGGTTTTAGACGACCACTCTACTGATAAAACCCCCGAAATACTTCAGAGATTCAAAAAAGAGTACCCAAACACTTTCTATATCCACAATGGAGAGCCAAAGCCTGAAAACTGGCTCGGTAAACCCTGGGCGTGTCAGCAGCTGGGGAATAGCGCCAAAGGTGATATTTTTCTATTTCTGGACTCCGATACTCAGTTGGAAGAGAACGCTCTTGAAAAGGTAGCTAACGGCTTTAAACACTATCAACTGGATATGCTCACAGTCTGGCCAAAACAACTCCTCGGCAGCTTTTGGGAGAAAACGGTCATTCCCCTCGTTTACTATGCGCTGCTAACCATTCTGCCTACGATCTATGTCTATCGTAAACCTCGCTGGATGCCTTCGATAATCTATAAATCAATACGAGCCAATTTTGCTGCGGCAAATGGTCAGTGTATTGCATTTACCAAAAGTGCATACAAAATAATAGATGGTCATCGATCTGTAAAAAATGAAATCGTGGAAGATGTTGCATTAGCTAAACAGATTAAAATGGCCGGACTCCAGCTGAGAATGTTTACCGGATTACAACTAATTCGCTGCCGAATGTATCAGTCGGAACGTGATATGTTTGAAGGTTTTCGGAAGAATTTTCTGGCAGGATTTGGCAACTCGCTGACTGTTTTCATTATTGCCGCACTGCTTCACCTGGCAGTCTTTATTCTGCCTTTTCTGGTGTTAGCAGGTCAACTATTTGGTTATAATCCATTGTTGTTCTTTCTTTCTTCCGCAATTGTATCTCTAATCTATCTTCAGCGCTTAACGATATCCAGGTGGTTTCAGTGGGATCCTCTTTATGTTTTCCTTCACCCATTGGGTGTAATGTGGTTTCAAAGATTGGGGATCATCAAAATTTTTGACAAATTGTTGGGAAGAAAGGCAACCTGGAAAGGCAGAAGGATCTGAAAATTGATATATAATCACATTTCTTCATTCAATTTTACAATATGCAACAGTGCATATTTATTTTTATTCGTCAAGTAGACTATATTACAATTAGATGAAGGATTGGATTGCTAAATATATCAAATACTTGAAAATTGAGCGAAATGCGTCAGCTCATACTCTCATTTCATATCAAACTGATTTAAAACAATTTCTAACTTTTTGTGCTTCTCAAAAAAACATTGATGAACACCAAATTGATATAGATAGCATTGACCGTCTGATGATTCGAATGTGGCTTGGTGCACTAAATGAAGATGGTCTCAAACGAAGTACAATTGCCCGAAAAGTAGCCTCTGTTCGCTCCTTTTTTAAGTACTGTTTTACGCGTGGCGGAATTACAAAAAATCCGGCTCATCTTCTTATAGTTCCTAAAAAAGAAAAGAAACTTCCTAAAACCATTCAGGTTGATGAAATTAACCGTCTAATGAATTTGACTGAAGATGGCACACCGGAAGGAAATCAGGACCGGGCGATTCTGGAACTCTTTTATGCTACCGGAATTAGGCTGAGCGAATTGACAAATTTGAATACTACCGGTCTGGATCTGAACGGAAAACAAGTAAGCGTCATTGGTAAAGGTAACAAACAACGAATCATACCGTTAGGAGAAAAAGCTATTGATGCGTGTAGAAAACACTTGCAAACCCGTTCTGAACTTTTTGACAAAAATACTGACTCTGATGCCAGAAAAGCACTCTTTATTGCTCCGGGTGGACAGCGCATGTATCCAAAAAGAGTTCAGAGAATGGTGAAAAGCTATCTGGACAAAATCAGTGAAGTAACACAGAAAAGTCCTCATATTCTCAGACACAGTTTTGCAACACACATGCTTGATTCAGGGGCAGATATTCGAATCATCAAAGAGTTTTTGGGGCATGCTGATCTTTCGGCAACTCAAATCTACACTCATACAAGTGTTGAACGATTAAAAAATGTATACAGTAAGGCCCATCCCAGGGCAGAAAAATAAACCTTAATTGGAGGAAATAATGAAAACGACTTTCACAGCAAGACATTTTGAATGCAGCCAGGATTTAAAAGAGTTCAGCTTGAGCTCTGTTGAAAAACTGGAACAATTTTTCGATAAAATTGTGGTATGCGACATCGTACTGCAACCGGGACAAGATGATGATAATCCAGCCATTGCTGAATTAAATGTAAAAGTTCCAAAAACACTTATTAATGTGAAAGAAGAGGCTCCGTCCTACGAGCAGGCCATCGGAATGGCAGTAGATACAGCTGTCCGACAGCTTAGAAAGTATAAAACCAAACACTTTGAGCACTACTGATAAATCATATATAAACCCGTCGGTTTAAAACAGGCTGACGGGTTTTGTTTCTTTCACTTCATACTCTTGTTACATGCTTTTCGAAAATCAGGAAGTTATCCCAAGACGAGAAAAAGTTGACGTTCACTCTTTAGTTGAACGTCTAAAAGAGACCATCCAGGTTGAATTGACTCCCTGTGCAGGCCAAAAACATGCTAAAGATAACTATGTTGTTGAAGCTGATCTGCATCGGCCGGGACTTGCATTAGCCGGGTATGTAGATCTATTTACCTATCAACGAATACAAATTATTGGAAATACTGAATGTCGATTTCTTCGTAATCTTAATGAAGAGGACATGCTGAAAGCTTTCAAACAGCTTGTCTCATTCGACCTGCCGGTTATATTTCTAACTGACAGCAATAATTTACCCGACAAAGCTCTGAAACTGGCTGAAGAGCATAAAATCCCAGTTTACCGAACGGACGTGGAAACCACTAAATTCATGTATCAACTTCGGGATTTTCTGGAAGATCTGTTTGCCGTGCAAACCATGCTGCATGGTACAATGGTAGACGTTTACGGAATCGGTATTCTAATTGCAGGCAAATCCGGAATTGGAAAAAGTGAAGTGGCTTTAGACCTTGTGGAACGCGGTCATCGGCTCGTTTCTGATGATGTTGTAATGCTGACCAAAAAAAGTAACGTTTTGATGGCATCGGCCACAGAGATGAACAAACATTTTATGGAAATTCGGGGACTGGGTATTGTGGACGTGATGTCGATGTTTGGAATCCGATCCATACGCTATCAAAAAAGGCTTGAAGTGGTATTGGAACTCACTTATTGGGAAAATACCGATAAAGTGGATCGAACAGGACTAGATAACGACACTATTGGAATTTTAGGAACCAATATTCCGTTAATTCATCTTCCGATTACACCGGGTAAAAATATCACGGTAATTGCAGAGGTAATTGCTATGAATTATTTGCTAAAACACTATGGATACGATGCTGCAAAAGCATTTCAAAATAAAGTAAAAACCCACATTGCTGAGAAAAAAAGCCATGGCGATATGCCCAAAAGAGCCATTGAATATTTCGAAGGGGACTTTGAATAATAAAATATCATCTATTATTTCGTAACAAACCCTTCCAAATTTACTCTTTTATATGGAAAAGGAATGTCCTAACTTATTGCCGCTGATTTACAACTGCTCTAAATATGTCTGATATCAATCACTTTTACTACGACAACGAGAAGTGCGAATTTGTTCCCGTTGTTTACGATAAAAAGAAAAAGATATTTAACTCTCTCTCTTTTTGGGTCATCAACGGTATTGTAATGGCTAGCGTAGCCATTATCATTCTCTCTAATTTTATCGGTTCACCTGCCGAAATTGCACTTAAAGCAGAGAATGAGACACTTCTTGAACAACTTGAAACTACCCGGGTTTCTATCACTGAGCTGGAAAGTGAATTGAACTCTATTGCTGAACTCGACAACGAGATGTATCGATCAGTTTTAGGGTTGAATCCTATTTCAGACGACGAAAGAATGGCCGGTACAGGTGGTACTGACCCCTATTCCGATTATGATCTTTACAGTGAAGATGCCTCTGAAATTCTTCGGTGGACAGCTTCCCGTCTGGACAATCTGGAGCGGCGTCTTGGAATACAAAAGATGTCTTTTGAAGAGATCAAATCCTATTACAACGAAAATCAGGAACGACTAAAGCATGTACCTGCAATTCGCCCGGTAAATGGAATTCTGCTGAGTGGCTACGGTCCACGAATTCATCCTGTCTTAAAATACCGAAGAATGCACGAAGGCATTGACTTCCGTGCCAATATAGGAACAGATATCTATTCAACAGGAGAAGGAACAATCAAATACGCCGGCAGACGTGGAAATTATGGTCTCCTTGTGGAAATTGATCACGGATTCGGATATGTGAGCCGTTATGCTCATATGTCGGGTTTTGCAGACGATATCAAAACCGGAGCAAAAATTGAGCGTGGTCAGCTGATTGGTTTTTCAGGTGAATCTGGAATGACAAACGGCCCTCACCTCCACTATGAAGTGCTCTACGAAGGAAAAGCTGTAGATCCTCTCAATTATCTGTTTGCTGATATTACACCGGAAGAGTATCTCATGTATAAAGATATTTCCGAAAACAATCCGATGTCCATGGATTGATTGAGATCATCTATTGTTATAAATGACGGGAAACTATCCTGTGATCTTCAAAATTCCGGTACCGGTATCAACTTCATCCTGATGAGATGATAAATCGATTCCCCTTCCCTTTTTTAGTACGATATTATATAGGAATGTGAGTGCAGACCTGGCTTGAAGTATCTCCTCTTTGGTCTTGTCACCGCTTCTTTCAATTTTTGACAGATAGAATTCTTTTTGCCAGTTGCGAATCTGTGAGGAGTGTACAATTGACATTTTATCGAGAAATTCAGCTACAAGGTTAACTGCATTCTTCTCGGTCATAAAAGATGCCTGTTTTCTTCTCAACTCTATTCTAAGATTGGACAGTATAAGTTCTCTTCTCATGGGTGGATCTCCTTTTAATAGTAAGAAACAAATGCCCGGGGATCCTTACATGAAATTTTCATTTATAATATTCCATAAAAAAAAGCTCTCAACCACGCGGTTAAGAGCTTCTAAATATCATAAAGTGGAGGTGGCGGGAGTTGAACCGCGAAGCACTGCTTCGCAATATGAGAGCTTCAATCTATTTTATGTTTACAAGTACCATATAAAAAAATCCCACTACGAACAATTTCATAGTGGGATCAAATTAATAAGTGGAGGTGGCGGGAGTTGAACCCGCGTCCGAGAAGGTAAATCGTCAAGCATCTACATGCTTAGCTATTGATTAAGGTTTCAGATGAAGCAATGCTCAATAGCAAAGCAACTCCATCCTATTCTGCATTAAGTTCTCCAGCCACGCGGCAGACACGCCCTTCGGAAAAGCCAGTTTTATCGGCGCTCGCAATGGGGCCTACTGGCAAGACGCCCAAGGGAACGGACTCGTCAGTTTATGCTGCGAGTCTGTAAGAGTAATTGTTGTCAACTACTTTTATTCCATGATGAATGATTAACGAGATTCATCGGACAATCTCGGCATGCAGCCTGCAATTGTACTCAACCCGTCGAATCCGGTACACCCCCAATATGTCAATGAACTATTTTTTTCTTAGTATGATAATATAACGAAAAATAGAGCTAAATCGTACCTCAATTGATAACCTGCAGGAATTGTATTAAAGCCATCTGACAGTGATTTTTAAAAAAATCTTTCATTGAAAACATCAATATCGTTTTGGATACCATTCATCTAATCAGTTAACATCTCCCCTTCATTTCTGTTTTCAATCACGCTATAAGATTGATTCAATCCTCTCCTAATCTTGTATATACTTAATAAAAAAAACCGGTACATCCTGTAAACAGACATACCGGGCTAAGTTCATTAAAAAATCCAGTTAAGCTCCAGGAATTGGCAATGGCAGAACGGTAAGGCTCCACATTGCAAACATCGTTAACAGTGCAGTTGTCACAAATACAGTTGCCCAAACTTTTTGTGCAGCTACTGACGGTGTTTTTGCCGCGCCACCATTAAACTTCACGACAAGCTCAATAATCAGGAGTGTGGTTGTGGCTGCAGCAGACATCATGCAAAATGGACAGATTGCCCCAATTACAAAAAGTTGAAGATATACAAATCCAAGAGATGCAAGAAAACCAATTGCGGTTATTGGAAGTAGTATTTTTTCAATGGTCTCATTTTTGGTGGTCATCCAAATTGATCCTAGAGCTATCATTACGATGTAGTACACAGCTCCTATTGAAGCAAGGGGCAGAGGCCCGATATAAGCCCAATCACTCGTAATAACAAGCATTGGCCCTCCTAATTCTGCACCAACCGGTATTAATGGAATTGCCCAAAAGTGGATTGCAGTTAAAATGATGCTGGCAACCCAGCCAATCATTGCTGTAAAAATAAAAGCACCAAGTAGTCTGTTCATTTTTCTGTGATCTTAATTTTAGTTTTCTATTTACTTATGATCTTTTTTTGTCAATCTGAGTACTTGCAAGTCAAAAATTTCTGTAAATTTAGCTCTACTAGAAAGCGTCCCATATTTTGTCTCTAATAGTATGATAAACAGCTATGCAACCTCATTCAATACATCTATTGAATGTTGCTTTGAAGAAATGTGAACAGGCTAAGCCTTTGAAGCATATTGTCTTGTAAATCTGGTTAATAACATTTTTAAAATTAATTCGTAACCTTTGTTACAAAGAGATTTAGCCGATTTGAGAGTAGTTTATATTTTTAACTCCTAGAAGTGAAAAGGTAGCATCCGATTTATGGACAATTATGATTCTGTCAGGAATCTTTCTATCTATAAGTAGTGTTATTTTAAAAATTTTCAAGACAGGCTCTCTTCGGTACAGCATGTTGCACTGAACAACTAATTTCATCGAGTTTTGACTAATAAGGTATTTCTATTCATCACTTTTACTCTTCTAGTATTTATAACTGATTCTTTTCAGCGCTATGCTATTTCTCAGGATAGCGGGTCAATAAACGGATATGTAACAGATAGCCAATCCGGCGAAACATTGATTGCTGCCAACATTGCAATTCTTGATACAGGACGAGGTACCTCCAGTAATACATCGGGGTACTTCAGTTTAACCAATATTGAGCCGGGCACATACACTTTAATCGCAACTTTTATCGGCTATCAACGGTTCGAGCGTGAAGTCACAATTACTGCCGGTGAAAATTTGAGACTAAACATTGAATTAATTCCAGAAGACATTCAGCTCGAGGAGCTTGTTGTTGAATCAACTGCAGAGCGAGAAGAGCAGCGTAATATCGGTCGGGCTCAGGTAACCACAGAATTAATCAAAGACGTCCCATCAATCATTGAACCCGATGTGTTCAGATCTGTTCAGTTATTACCCGGGGTAAAAGCTGCATCTGATTTTTCAAGCGGACTGTACATCAGAGGCGGAGGGCCGGATCAAACACTGATCCTGCTTGATGAAACTACCGTTTACAATCCAACTCACTTTTTTGGTTTCTTCTCCACATTTAATCCGGACGCAGTTAAAGATATTCGACTGTTCAAAGGAGGCTATCCTGCCGAGTATGGAGGGCGACTTGGCTCCGTTCTAACTGTATTCAACAAAGACGGCAACAGGAATGAAACAGAGGGCACAGTAAGTCTTGGCCTTTTGGCATCCAGAGCTTCCATTGAAGGTCCTTATAGCAGAGGTTCATGGATGCTGGCTGTCCGCCGATCCACTCTCGAACCCGTATTGGCTGTACTCAGGCAGTCTGTAGATAACGTGCCCGACCTGTTCTACTTCTACGATATCAACGGTAAATTAAATTTTGATGCTACCGAAAATGACAGGTTTTCAGTGGCTTTTTATAGTGGGAATGACAATGTATCCCTCCCTTTTCAGGAAGACGCTACAATTCGCCTGAATTATGGAAATCAGACAGTAAGCGGTAAATGGCGAAAAATTATATCCGAAAGACTTTTCAGCTCAGTTACGCTAACCGGCTCAAGGTACTTTAATCAGCCGGGTTTTGAAATAGGCGGAACACCGTTCGAGAGTGACAACAAAATCTACGACTTCTCAATGAAGGGGGATCTTGAATATTTGATTAACGATAGAAACACCTTGTCGGCGGGCGTTTGGTCAGGAATCCTGACTTTAAAGTATTCCGACCGATTCGATAATCAATCAACATTTTCAAACCGTATTCAGTCAACCTATTTATCTGCATACTTACAGGATGAGTGGCGGCCGAACAGAAAATGGAATATAAATGGTGGATTGAGACTTAATTCGTTTTCTGAAGGAAATTTTAATCGCCTTGAACCGAGACTGTCTGTTGAACACCGGCCTTTTTCCAATTTACGTATCCAGGCTGCATATGGTCGATATTATCAATACCTGACACTAATCACGAATGAAGCTTTTTCCGGCTTTGATATCTGGCTCACATCAGATGAAGGTGTTCCACCCTCTTTTGGTGATCAGTTTGTTCTAGGTTTTAAAACAATTCCTTTTGAAGGCTATGGTTTTGACCTGGAGTTTTACTACAGAACCATGCGAGATCTTTTTGAACTGGATCCCTTTGTCAGCGATGCCGCCGGCCTTGATTATACCGAACTGTTTCGTTTTGGAGATGGCTATGCTTACGGTGCTGAATTATTTCTGGAAAAACAACTGGGACGTTTTACCGGCTTTATTGGCTACACGTTTGGAATCACACAGAGAAAATTTCCCGGGTTTAACGGAGAGATACTGGACAATCCTTCACGAGGCAGATTTTATCCGCCAAAATATGATCGCACACACGATGCAAATATTGTAAGTAGCTATCAGTTGTCAAATAAATGGTCCGTATCTGCTGTGTTTAATTTTGCAAGTGGCCAGCCATATACTGAACCGCTGGGACGTACCCAACTTAACGGTGTTCCCTGGGGAAATGCAGAACGTGATATTTTTACCGTTGGAAACGTGAATGCCTCACGGCTACCTAACTATCACAGGCTCGACTTCTCATTCAGCCGAAAAGGAAAATTCTTCAATCTTGGAGAGGGAGAGTGGCAATTTCAGGTAATTAACGCATACTCCAGACGGAATATCTGGTTCTATAATTACGACTTTGAAGAAAATCCTGTTGAACGCCAGAAAGTACAACTTTTACCGATTGTACCCTCGGTTTCTTATACCGTTAATTTTTGATCCTGTTGAAATGAAATTCAAGATTTACGCATTATTATTCTTAAGCGTTTTAATGTTGACCAATTGCCAAAGTTATAATCAGGACGACTATCAGGAATACGTTGTAGTTGAAGGTTATATAACCGCGGGTGAACGTCTGCCTGACATTTACGTCAGCACCACTCTCCCCTCCGATTCCACATATAGTTTTGAAGAAAGTGCCATCAGCAACGCTATTGTGCAAATTACACGCCTTGACGATTCCGGTGAACCTGAGGAACTATTTGAATATGTGGAAAATTTAGACCGTCCCGGTACTTACTCACCCATCATTCAAAGTTACCGTGCTGAACCGCTAGAATCCTACCGGCTAGACATCGTGTTTAATGACAGACCGGAAGAGATCAGGGCGGTAACAACGGTACCGGATCAAGTGGAGGTTATTAATGAGATTCCGGAGAGTGTAGTCTACCAAAGTGACGATCAGCTTGAAATTGTATTAAATCAACTTCGGCAAACCGCTGATGGACAAAATGTATTCGTTTTTAACACCATATCGCTTGACCCTTCAATAGAAAATCTTACACCGTTTTACCTGAGTGTGGTTGAAGATGATGATGAAGATGATATAGATATCACGGATTACGTACGTAATTCATCCGGATTGATTAATGAAGGGAATTTTGAATCACAACCCGACGGGACTATACTTTTGCGTTTCCCATGGATTGGCGTGGCGTTTTATGAAGAGAACCTGGTTGTCACCCTTTCAGTGGACAAAAATCTGGCAGATGTTATTCGATCACAGGAAGTTCAGCTTGGCGGTTCCACTCTTTCACCTGGAGAAATTCCCAATCTGCTCTATAATATTGAAGGAGGAATCGGTGTTTTTGGCAGTATGACGGCTGATAGCGTTACAACAACCTTTGTCAGGCCGTTCTGAGAATATAGATTATTAAAACTCGGCACATCTGAACGCTATTACATTTTTTCCTCATCTATTTTTTCGAGATATTTAGAGCCTGAAACATTAAGCTCAAATCATTCTCATGATAGTACCTATTGCCAGTGACCATGCCGGATACGAAGCCAAAGAAAAAGCCAAGGAAATCCTTAAAAAACTTGGCCATGAACCTCTCGACTTTGGAACCCACTCTCCCGATTCTGTTGACTATCCTGATTTTGCCATACAGGTTGCAGAAAAAGTAAACAGTGGAGATCACGAGTTGGGTGTTCTCATTTGCGGAAGCGGACAAGGAATGTGTATGACTGCCAACAAATACCCAAATGTTCGGGGCGCCCTTGTCTACAATCACACAGCTGCTGAATTAACTCGCCAGCACAACAATGCAAATGTACTCTGCCTGCCCGGCCGGGAACTGTCAGACGAGACTTTAACTGATGTTATATCGACCTGGTTCAGCACTGATTTCGAAGGTGGCAGACATGAACGCCGTGTTAATAAAATTCACTCTTTAACAGACAAATAACAGATCATGGACACATTGAAAAATCAAGATCCCGAACTATTTGGATTCCTTGAGAAAGAGACCGAACGACAGAATTATAATTTTGAGCTGATTGCATCAGAAAATTTCGCATCCAAAGCTACCATTTCGGCCATGGGTTCTGTGCTTACGAACAAATATGCGGAAGGTTACCCCGGCAAGAGATATTATGGCGGTTGTGAATTTGTTGATGAAGTAGAAGACCTGGCACGTGAGAGAGCCAAAAAACTTTACAATGCAGACTGGGTAAACGTACAGCCACACTCCGGTGCTTCTGCTAATGCTGCCGTTTACCTTGCCATGATGAAGCCCGGCGATACTCTTCTTGGGCTGGATCTGGCACACGGCGGTCATCTCACTCACGGTTCTCCGGTAAATTTTTCCGGGATCACCTATCACCCGGAATTTTACGGAGTGGATAAGGAGACCGGCCTCATTGACATGGACAAGGTTCGGGATAAAGCAAAGAAAGTTAAGCCCAAGATGATCTCCATTGGTGCCAGTGCTTATCCCCGCGACTTTGATTACCAGGCATTTCGGGATATTGCTGATGAAGTAGGTGCAATTCTATGGATGGACATGGCGCATACTGCCGGTTTAATTGCCGCAGGTGAATTAAATGATCCACTGCAGCTTTGTGATGTTGTTACCACCACAACACACAAAACCCTGCGCGGACCCCGTGGCGGAATGATCCTGATAGGTAAAGACGGAGAAAATACGCTCGGTGTTGTGGCGCGAAAATCAGGACGTACCAAAAACTGGAGTGAAGTACTCGATTCTGCCGTTTTCCCCGGTAGCCAGGGTGGTCCGCTTATGCACGTCATTGCGGCAAAAGCCGTAGCATTTGCAGAAGCATTGCAACCAGATTTTAAAGAGTATCAAAAACAGGTGAAACGGAATGCCAAAGTGATGGCTGAGGAGTTTTCGAGCCGTGGATACAAAATCGTCAGCGGAGGCACGGATAATCATCTCATATTGGTAGATCTGCGAAGTAAAGACCTCACGGGTAAAGTTGCAGAAGAAGCACTTGATGATGCAGGAATCACTGTTAACAAAAACATGGTCCCATTTGATACGGAAAGCCCGTTTGTAACTTCCGGAATTCGAATTGGTGCACCGGCACTTACCACACGCGGATTTAAAGAAAATGAATTCAAAGAAGTGGTTAACCTTATCGATCAGGTGCTTCAAAAACCTGCAGATGAATCAAACCGAAAGCAGATCAAACAAAATGTGCGGGAAATGTGTGAGAAATTCCCTCTCTACGACTTCGTGATCGCGTAAATCGTCTTTAAGTACTTAAGCATAAAATGATCTAATCGAAGTAAGCTGACTGAATGAGCGAAGAAAAAGGTGGAACCAAGCGTAACATTATGGGCAAAGTATTGCCCAAAGCCAAGCCACCAAAGGAAGACCCGACAGCTAATATGTCATTTCTGGATCATCTGGAAGAGTTACGCTGGAGAATTCTGAAAGGTCTTGTTGGTGTTGTAGCCGGTATAATGATCGCATTCTATTTTCGCGATTTTATAATAACACAGCTTATTCTGGGGCCGGCCAGGGCAGATTTTTTTATGTACAACATCATGCCCGTAGACGCGGTTGATCTGTCGCTGATCTCACGCCGTCTGCCCGGCCAGTTTTTCACCTATTGGGGAACTCTGATCCTGACCGGTGGAATTATCGGCTCTCCCCTTTTTATTTACCAGTTATGGGCTTTTGTTGAACCGGCTCTCGAAACGGGCGAAAAAATCAAAACTTTTTTGAACGCAATGTTCATCACGTTCTTTTTCTTGCTTGGTATCGTCTTCGGATATTTTATTCTTGTGCCTTTTGCCGTTCAGTTTTTTACGCAATTTGTTATCGACAATGTTATCAGTAATGAGTTCGATATCAATGAATATTTCACTTCCGTAGCGATGTGGACGCTGGCTTGTGGAGTTATTTTTCAAATTCCGGTTGTCAGCTACTACTTATCTAAAGTCGGTCTTCTTACCCCTGAAGTTATGAAAGCCTATCGGAGACATGCCATTGTTGCTATTTTGATTGTAGCCGCTTTTCTGACTCCGCCCGATCCTGTTTCGCAGTTGATGATCGCAATACCGCTGCTATTTCTTTATCAGTTTGCTATCTTTTTAAGTAAAATTGCAAATAAACAACGCCAGCGTGCGTTAGAAAAAGCGTTTGGGGAAACTGAATAGAGTCTGGGTAAAACTTTCCAAGAAGCAGTTTAATGATTCCGGAAATACCGTTACCTTTGCACATAATTAAAATCGTTATTTAAATACAGAAATCAGGTTATACATGAAGTTAACTCCATTAAAAATCGCATTTGCTATTATTCTGTTCTTTTTTGCTCTTGTCTCCTGCGATACTAACGACCCTTTTGAAATTCCTCCACCTGATTTTTCAACCGTCCCTGATGCCTACGACTATGAAGGACTCGAGCCTATTGAAGTGGAAGAAGGTATCGCCGCTTATATTCATGAAGAGGGTGACGGAATTGGAACAGTCACAATTCGGGATGATCTCCTTCTGTTCGTAACACTCCGAACACTTGATGGTGATATTATTTACAGTACATATAACGACTCAAATGTGGAACCGACCACCGTTCGGGTAAGTGATATTCAACTCAGATCGAATGCATTTCAGTATAATATTCAACTGGCTTACACATACGGTCTCAGGCAGGGACTGCTAGGTATGCAGGAAGGAGAAAAACGAACTCTGATTGTTCAGCCTGAACAGGGCTATGCTGATTTGCCAAGTGGAACAGCAAATGAAGATTATAGAGATTCAGTACTGCAATACGACGTTATTGTACTCGATATAATCGACTAGGTAAAATTTACGATAAAATCCATTTTTAAAAAAGGAAGCGGCTTTACGGTCGCTTCCTTTTAATTTTCAGTATTTCACAAAATTCCGGACGAATCTCCCCTTCAAATTGGTCAGCACTTCATGCACGTTGGTGCCGGCCAGCTCTGACCAATCGGCGGCATTCAGGGCATCTCCACCCAACAGTGTCACATCCGTTTCAGGTGAAACATTGTCATCGCCCAGAAAAACCATGATATAATCCATTGTAACATTGCCCACCTGCGGATAAAGTTTACCGTTAATGGCAACTTTCAGTTTATTGCTCAACGCTCTTGGTATACCGTCACCGTATCCTACTGGAATTGTAGCAAGATAACCGTCTTGCGGGCATGTCCATGTTGCTCCGTAACTCACCGTATCTCCCTTCTTAATCCGGCGAACTACACCTACCTTCGATTCCCAGTTCAGTGCCGGCTTGAGCCAATTATGGCGGGTTTCCCCCGGGTTATATCCAAACATCCCCAGGCCAATCCGTATCATATCAAAATTTTCAATACGGTAGTTTGTAGCTGCTCCGGTATTGCTAATATGTTTGAGAGGTATCTCCTCAAAATGCTTAATAAGTTCCGAAAAACGGACGTGTTGCTCTTTTACAAAATCTGATCCGGGATCATCGGCCGTGGCAAAATGTGAGTAGATTCCGCTGCAGATTAAACGCTGATTTAAAACCGCCTGCTGGCGAACTTCTTTTGCCTGATCCGGTGAGAAGCCCAGTCTTCCCATTCCCGTATCAAAATTCAGATGATAGCTCGTTCCATCCATCAATATTGAAAAGTGGCTGATATGGCTGACTGTAGCTGTCAGATTATGTGTTTGATACGCAGCAGCATTTTTGTAGGTCGGAATTCCAAACACCAATACCGGCTTGGTGATGTTGGCTCTTCTTAACTCAATTCCCTCATCCACGCTGGCAACTGCAAACCAATCAACCTGATCCTGAATATGTTTTGAAACCTGAACCACACCGTGGCTGTAAGCATTGCACTTCACTACAGCCAGAAACTGTTTGCCCGGCACACGCTGTTTAATGGCTTCAATATTTTGTGAAATGGCGTTTAAATTTATCTCCAGATACGAGCTTGGAAAATGGTTTTTCAACGTTTTGCTCCGAATAGTTTCTTTTTTGATTTATTAAGGATCACATGAGCGGCGTTATATCCTGCAGCCCCAAAAACACCCCCGCCCGGATGGCAGGAAGCACTTGACAAAAATAGATTTTCAATAGGTGTCTCATAACGACTGAGCTCCGGTGTGGGTCTGAACATGAACATCTGATCAAAATTCATTTCAACATGCATCACATTTCCGCGAAGCAGTCCGTGTTTCCGTTCAATGTCCAACGGTGACTGAATATACCAATCTATCAGCTTCCCTTTCATATTCGGTGCATACTTTTCTACGACTCCATAAATTTTTTGAGCTTCTCTTTCCCGAATATCATCCCACTTTTCACCGTTTGAAAGTTCATATGGGTGCCACTGCGCCCATGCAAACATAGTGTGTTTACCGTCTTTAGCCACTTCAGGGTCAATTTTTGAGAATGTCATAGCCAGCACTGCGGGATCCTCTGGCGGCAAGCCCTTCATATAATCCCCGATCGCCCGATTCATATACTCCACCGATGGCGCCAGAAGCTGCATACCGTTATGTATGATCGGGTCATCCGGTGCAGCCGTATACTGTGGCAGCTCTTCAACCGCGCAGCGAATTACCATCCCGAAACCATTGCCAACCTGTATGTTCTCCACTTTTTTGAACAGAGAGTCGTCCAAATGTTCACGCCCCACCAGTTTCATCATGGTAGTTTGAACGTGGGCGTTTGATACAATCAGGTCGGCTTTGTAATATTCTCCTGATTCTGTATAAGCCCCTACCGCCTTTCCATTCTGGATATCTATTATTTGAACCGGACTGTCGGCAATCACTTCACCGCCATGCGCCTCAATCAAATTCTTCATTGCCTGAGTTAGCATCCCGCTCCCGCCTTTTGGATGTTTTGCCCCGCTTTGATGAAGCATCGATTGCCACCCTACAAAATCACCCGTTGCTGATTGATCCGGCAGTGGCCCCGATTGAGCAGCAAACCAAATCAGTGCCGCTTTTAAGTGCGGATTCTCAAAAGCCTTATCAACAACACTTCCGTAACTGCCCAAAATTTTCTGCAGGCCATTCATCTGCTCACCTTTTTTGAACATCGAGCCATCCCGGATCTGCCCTTTCGCCATCTCCATAAAAATATTCTTGCCTGTTGGCGGCACCATGAAAGCCTTCAACACACCTTTGTTGATTCGACTCCAGAAATCAATAAATTCCCGGTAGTTCTCAACATCCTCAGGTGCAACTTTTGAGATGGACTCAATTGTTTTTTCAAGATCCTTATGAAAATGAATAACTCCTTTGCCGTCCGGCACAGGATAGCTCATAAACGGATCCATCTCTATGTACTCTAATCCATAATTGGTCAGTTCCAACTCCTCAATAATTCCTGTTTGATGGATCATGATATGCACAGATGATCCCACATCCATGCGAAAACCGTTTGGATTTTCATCAGATTGAAACATCGTTTCCGTGCAAACAGCCCCACCAATGGTATCTCGGCGTTCAAGAACCCCTACTCTGTAGCCTGCTTTAGCAAGATAACATCCGGTAACGAGGCCATTGTGACCGGATCCAATAATTAGTGCATCAAAATCTTTCATATTTCGTAGGAGTTATGCGTGGAATGAATTTTAAGATTTAGTAAGTTCAAACAACAGAAGATTCAACCTCATTCAGGTAATTCAAAATAATAAGTTAACCATCAGATAATGCAATTTTTTAAGACTTTTCTCGCCTCAATTCTAGGCACCATTTTAGGAGTACTCATACTTGTGCTCATCCTTTTTGCAACACTTATCAGCGGCTCTTCGGAACCGGAACCGTATATCAGGTCCAACACTGTCCTGACTATGGATATTTCGGGTAATATTCCCACCCGGATCTCAGATGATCCGCTCGAAGAGCTTATGAATCCGAATTTCAAGAACAGAATGTCTCTCCAAAATCTGAAATCTAACTTGGATAAGGCTGCCGCTGATGAAAATATCGGAGCAGTATGGGTAAAAACCAATCAGGTCTTGGCTTCCTGGGCAAACCTTGAAACTGCTTATCGCTATTTTGAGGAGTACAAAGAGAGTGGAAAACCCCTCTATTTCAGCACAGATGATATCGGCATGAATGAAAAGGCTTACTACCTGGCTACTTTGGCTGATAGTGTCTTCTCACCTCCCGTTACAAATTTTGAGTTTGATGGTTTTGTTGCGCAGTTCAGTTTTTATAGCAAAATGCTGGATAAAATTGGCATTGAACCGGAAATCTTTCGTGTAGGTAAATATAAATCAGCTGTAGAGCCCTACATCAATGAGTCTGCATCACCTGAAAGTGTGGAACAAACCCGTGAAATTCTTAATTCTGCTACCGATACCTTTATTGAAGCCGTTGCCAAACGAACCGGGAAATCTGATGATGAAATTGATGAACTGTTGAACACCCCTCCGGTAGAACGACTTGAATTTGCCGTTGAAAATGATCTGATTGATGCTTTTGCGTTTGATGATGAAGTTGAAGCAATCATTAAACAGAGACTTGAAATTGATGAAGAGGACGACCTCAATACCGTTGGGTTTTCCCGATATGCAAGGGTAACTGCAAAAAGCGCAGGTCTCGATATTCCGGATACGTCAGATAAAATTGCCGTTGTATATTCCTCCGGAATGATTTTGCCTGACCTGTCCGACTCTCCCTTTGGTTCTGCAGGAATCACACCGAAAAAATTCAAAAAACAGATCGAAAGTGCTGCAGAGGATGATGATGTGAAAGCGATTGTTGTACACATTGACAGTCCCGGAGGATCAGCGACCAGCTCCGATCTGCTATGGCACTACATCAAACAGGCTTCTGAGAAAAAGCCGGTTATTGCATCAATGGGTTCCGTTGCTGCCTCCGGTGGGTATTACATGGCAATGGGAGCCGACAGAGTTCTGGCTGGCGAAAACACCATTACCGGATCAATTGGAATCTTCAATCTGCTCTTTAGTGCGGAAGAACTTATTTCTGATAAGGTTGGAATCGAGTACGAAACGTTAACAACTCATGAATACGCAGATCTTTTAAACCTTACCAGACCATTTACTCCGGCTGAACGCCGAATCATTCAGCAGAATGTGGAGAGTGGGTATGAAACCTTTTTGGGACGTGTAGCCGATGCTCGGGATATGAGCCGGGATGAAACACATGAGGTTGCTCAGGGTCGGGTTTATACCGGTGTAGCAGCGCGCGAGGCAGGTTTAATTGATGAAGTAGGTGATCTCGATCGGGCGATTGAAGTTGCTGCTGAAATGGCTGAAATTGAAGAGTACAATATCGACACTTATCCAAAAGCACAAGATTTATTCGAATCACTTTTCGGGTCAGCTAACGCCAAAATGAAATCAATGATGACATCATGGATACCGGGATCAGAAAACCTGATGGAAGAGACACAAAACATTCGCCAATTGATGGAACAGCCTAAAGGTCAAAACTGGATGCTTTTGCCGGTTCAAATTGACGTAAATTAACCTCACACTCATTAGGTTTTTTCAGGAACCTGATTGTCCCTATCTTTACTGTTTCACTTTTCAAAGAGTGCTTTTTGGTTATCAAACTGAAAGCACTCTCTCTTTTTTACACACATTCATCATGAATAAAGAGACATTCACCATAGAGCAACTAAGCGAAGGGTTTTTTGAGCTATTCGAAGATGGCACCATCAAAAAGATGAACCCAAAGCGTCTGAAAAATCCCATGGAAGATCCTAATCTCGGAAAATATTCTTCCGCCCAGGGTATTGATCCGCTTCTGATTACAAACGGTGAAATGAATATCGTTGTAGATCCTGGACTTGGATGGGGACTGGATCACAAGAGTAAATATGACGGGACATCAAATGTGTTAACAAATCTTCAGATATTTGGCTTGAGGCCTGAGGATATACAATATGTAATTCTTACACATCTTCATTTTGATCACGCTGCAGGTTCAACATTTGTAAATGAGAATCTGGAAACAACAGCCACTTTCCCGAACGCCACCTATTTTGTTCACAATGATGAATGGCACTATGCACTCACTCAAATAGAGCAGCCACCGGAATTGATCGGTGCCGACTACCGATTGGATGAACTCTACAAACTGATAGCTGAAAAACGTATCAATTTCATAGAAAGTGACGAGTTTACTGTGATTCCTGGTGTTGAAATGATTAAAACGGCAGGACACACACCCGGGCACTCCATAGTCAGAATTGAAGATTCTGAAAAAACAGCTTATTTCATGGGTGATTTGATTCCGACTGAATTCCACCTCAACCGGCCTTCACACCCACAAACCGTATTGGATTCAGCCCAGACACAACAGGCCAAGAAACTAATTCTCAGAAGAGCGTACCAGGAAAAAGCGACGATGTATTTTTATCACTCGCTCTATAAAAAGACAGGGCAGTTGACCATTGATGAAAAGCGCAGGTATGTGTTGAAGAAGTAGCTTTTCGACTGTCGAGTGGAACAACCGCAACACCTAAACCTGCCGCAGAATACTCGACTGTCGAATATGTTCAGCGCGCCAAATTCAAATCCATGAAAGGAGAAGCTTTCAAACAACTCGTCAGACGGCTGAAAATTTTGACTTCCATAGCTTAGTCTTTTTGTAAAGCCGTCAGATGAGGGATATCCACAGACCTGTCAGCGTCCGAAGGTCCTGACAGCGTCTTAAACCTTCGTCAATAAACTCGTCAGACGGCTGAGCATTTGAATCCCATAGATTAGCTTTATATTAAAGCCGTCAGACGAAGGGTAGCATTTCGACTGTCGAGTGGGATTATCCCAAATCCTAAACCTGCCACAGAATACTCGACTGTCGAATCACTCAACGTGCCAAAATTTATGCAGGAGAGTGAGTTTAAAACCACAAAACTCGTCAGACGGCTGAGCATTTGAATCCCATAGATTAGCTTTATATTAAAGCCGTCAGACGAAGGGTAGCATTTCGACTGTCGAGTGGGATTATCCCAAATCCTAAACCTGCCGCAGAATACTCGACTGTCGAATTATTAAACGTGCCAAGATTATTACATGAGAGCGAGTTTTATAGCACAACATTCGTCAGACGGCTGAGCATTTGAATCCCATAGATTAGCTTTATATTAAAGCCGTCAGACGAAGGGTAGCATTTCGACTGTCGAGTGGGATTATCCCAAATCCTAAACCTGCCGCAGAATACTCGACTGTCGAATCACTCAACGTGCCAATTTAAAATCCATAAAAGGAATTGCTTTCAAACAACTCGTCAGACGGCTGAGAATTTTGATCCCATAGCTTAGTCTTTTTGTAAAGCCGTCAGACGAGGGATATCCACAGACCTGTCAGCGTCCGAAGGTCCTGACAGCGTCTTAACCCTTCGTCAATAAACTCGTCAGACGGCTGAAAATTTTGACTTCCATAGCCAGGATTCACGTAGAGCCGTCAGACGAGAAGGCAACAGACGCTGAAAGAAGTTCGCTGCGCTCACATGCTTTCAGGTCTATTTTGAAAGGAAAGAATAATCAACAGATTTATCCGTCTGACCGAAAATTCAACGGTCTGACGGAATACAAATCTTTAGATCTTACTTATTCATCGAAATCAAAAACTCTTCGTTAGATCTGGTTCCCTTCATCTTGTCGAGCAGGAATTCCATCGCCTCAAAAGCGTTGTGATTATTTAAGTAGCGGCGCAGCAGGACCACTTTTTCTCTCTCCTCATCAGGCACAATGAGTTCTTCACGCCGGGTTCCGCTCTTGAATATATCGATAGCCGGATATATTCTGCGTTCAGCAAGTCTTCTGTCGAGAACCAATTCCATATTACCGGTGCCTTTAAATTCTTCGAATATCACGTCATCCATGCGGGATCCGGTATCAACCAGTGCTGTTGCAATAATGGTCAGGCTCCCGCCATCCTCAATATTTCGTGCAGAGCTGAAAAGCTGGCGTGGAGCTTTCAAAGCTTCAGAGTCAACACCACCTGTCATGGTCCGGCCGGAATTCCCTGTAGCTACGTTATAAGCTCTAGCCAGGCGCGTAATGGAGTCCATCAAGAGCAGGACATCCTGTCCACTTTCAACCAATCTCTTCGCTTTTTCGAATACTATCTCAGAAAGACCCACATGGTTTTCAGGTTTTTCATCAAAGGTAGAGGCAACCACTTCTGCATTCTCAACGTTACGCTCCATCTCTGTCACTTCTTCAGGGCGCTCATCAACCAACAGAATAATTATCTTGGTTTCTGGGTGATTCTGATTGACCGCGTTAGCGATATTTCTCAAAATTGTGGTCTTACCGGTTTTGGGCTGAGCTACAATAATACCTCTCTGACCTTTACCGATCGGTGCAAAAAGATCAATGAGTCTTGTAGTATACTCCGATGATTTATGTTCAAGCTTGAAACGTGCATCTGGGTAAATTGGCAGCAAGTCTTCAAAATCACCGCGATTGTCCATGTCCGTTGGGATTTTGCCGTTTACACCTTCAACCCTCAATAGTGCGAAATAGCGTTCCCCTACTTTTGGAGGTCGTATAATTCCGATTACACAGTCTCCTTGCTTCAGGCGAAATCGTTTGATTTGAGAAGGTGACACATAGATATCGTCCGGACTTGCCTTATAGTTGTAATTCACAGAGCGTAAAAACCCGTACCCGTCCGGCAGAATTTCAAGAGTTCCTTCATTCAGTAAGAACTTACCCAGTTGCGGGGTAATCTCATCCAGTCTCTCCTGCAGAGTCGGGGCATCCGATTCGGGCAGTACATTACTCACATGCTTTTTATTCGGTTGCTGCTTCTTCTTCCGCCGGCCGCCGCCACCTCGTTGCTGCTGATCACGCTTGGATTTATCGGATTTGGAATCCTGATCATACGTTTGAATATGTGCCTTACTTCCGTATGAAGCATCCTGCAGTGGCTGTTCCTTATTATCCGGATTATCCTGGCCTTTCGGCTGAACTGCTCCACCCTTTGATGAAGTCTCTTTACGGATACGATCAATAATGGCCTGCTTTTTTAATGCAGACACACCTTTGATTCCGACAGACTTGGCAATTTCTTTCAGATCCTTGACGGTTTTGGTATGTAGAGAATCCAGATCGATGTGACTATGTTTATCGGTTTGACTGTCCGACATAATTAGATTTTAATTCTTGTGAAATTTCATTTGGAGTAGCGCTCAACGTAGTAGCTGATATACGCAAAGAGGGATTTGAGTTCTGCTTAGAGCGGAAAGATTATTTATTTTTTATCGGCTTCTGTTCCCATCCAGTGCCTTACAGTATTGTAAAAGTAAAAACTTCCGCTAAAAATTACTAATTCTCTTTTCAGAGTCTCCAATGTTAATAATTCTTTGATAATATGTTGATCAAAAGTTTTGGCATCAGGGAAGAATTTCTTCATCAAGTCGATTTTAGCCGCTCTCTCATTTCTCTGTTCAAACAGGAAAATCTTTGGAAACGTTTTCCAGAGCTCTGCCACTTGTTCATTTATTTTATCCTGCATAAAACTCAGTACTACTGTCCACTCTTCCGGTTCCCCTCGCCTCTTTAATTCTTTCGTGAGTTCTTCAATTGCCTGAATATTATGCGCACCATCAAAATACCAATTCAAATCCGGATGCAATTTTTCAAAATGAGCGTGATGCGCGAATCTAGTGTTCATCCTCTCTACTCCTTCTATAAACTCCCGATCATTAACCGGAAATCGGGTCATCAGATTTTGCACCACTAACCGGCTCATTGCCAAATTAATTTTGTCAATTTCCTTTCTGCCAAAAGCACTGACTGATAGTTTCTGATGCGCTTCTGTTAAAATAAAATGATCATCCAACAAAATAGGTTGTAAAAACTCGGCTTTTAGTAGTTCGGATGAGTGGAAACCGGAAACTTCTTCAACCACATTCATCGCTTCTTTTCCCAAAACCCCTGCAACTACGGGTTTACTACGTTTGATAATACCCGCTTTCTCCCGGGCAATCTGTACAATGGTATCCCCTAAAATATCTGTATGATCTAATCCGACAGAAGTAATCACAGAAATCTCGGGTTCAATTACATTTGTAGCGTCAAGCTTACCACCAAGTCCCGTTTCAATTACCGCAAGATCTACTTGCCGATCTTCGAAATACCAGAACGCTATTCCTGTTGTGATCTCAAAAAAGGTCAATTTTTTGGTTTGAATGAACCCGCCATAACGTTGAAAAAACCGAAGCAGGTCATCATCCGCAATATTTTCACCGTTAATTCTAAATCGCTCTCTAACATCAATAAGGTGTGGGGATGTGTAAAGTCCGGTTTTGTATCCCACCTGTTGATAGACCGAAGCCAGCATCTGACAGGTCGTTCCTTTACCATTAGTGCCGGCCACATGAATCATGCGAACCGACTGCTGAGGGTTACCCATTTTCTCACAAAATTGAACCATTCGATCCAAACTGAAATTAGCCGCCGATCGCCCCGAAGAACTGAATTTTGGAACCGAATGCAAAAACGATTCCACCTGATCAATTGTATCGAAATTGAACTGATTCAACTGATGTTCTCCTTTTTATAATCTTTAAACCAATTTTTCAATGTCCGGCAAAATTCTGAGTCTGTATCATAATTAAGGTCGTTCACTCTGTTGACAAACTGAATTTCCCGGATGCTGTTTGTAACCCAGACAGTTTCGGCTGATTTTAAATAATTCGGCTTGAACCTGCCCTCTTCTACATTTAGTGTGTTTATTCCGGCCAGTAAATCGATCAAACTATTTCTCATCACACCCGGCAAAATATCACAGGATTGATCTGGAGTGTAAATTGTACGGCCGCTTTTCCAGAAGATATTTGCAATAGAGGTTTCAGCTAAAAACCCATCCTGCGTCAGTAGCATAGCGTCATCCGCACCTTTTCTCCTGGCCTCTCTCCACGCATTTCTGTAGTGAAGCATGTTGCTCAGTTTCAAATCAGTAGGTCGGGATGTCGATGGAATAACTGTTGTGTCAACCGGCTCCAATGACAGAGACTTACTATTCGCTTGTAGTTCTAAAGCTGTTATCAACAGGTGGAAATTCGGATTAATCTCCGGTTCATACCCACTATTTTCATTCAACAGAAACTGAATTCGAACCCTGGAGCTTTTTGTCAACAAATCATTGACTTCAAGCAGTTTATGTACCTGTCCGAGTATTTTTTTTGCATCAACAGGAATAATGGACCCACCGCTCAAATATTGAATTCCCCGATTCAGCCTGCGAATGTGTTCTGAAAATTTGAAAATTTTCCCGGAATCGGTCCGAAAAGTTTCAAAACAGCCAGTTCCATATCGAACAGCTGAACCATCAGCTGGGATCAATGCTTCATCCTGAGGCAAGATATCGTCGTTCAGTAAAACGATGTGGAACTTCTTACTCATCCATTAACCGGTTCAGTTTTTCTTCCAGTGTAAATACATCGTCGCCAACCTGCGTATCAAAAAGTTTTCCGTCTCTGCCGATTAAAATTTGAGATGGCACGCCCGGAACCAGTAGTTCCTGAAAAAAAGGTGTCCCTTCTACATACAAAAAGTCCCGGTTTTCACTCTTTATGTGATTGACAATCAGATTTTCATCATCCCTGATGGCTGCAGCAAAAACGATAAGTTCCGGATGATTTGACTTGTACTCTTCCAAAAATGAATTGACCGCCAACGATTTACCCGACCATGTAGACCAAAACTGTATAATGACCGGAGAGTTTTGAAAGTCAGACAAATTAACCATCTCTTGTTCATACTCGTATGTTTTGAAAGACAGAGTATCGAGCGGAATTTCCAAAACCGTTTCCCTGAAATCTCCGGCCTGATTTTGCGTATAGCTAATGGTGCCGTAAATAATCACCAACATTGTAATAAAAGCCAGTATGACAATGAATAAGTTGAAATATTTCGGATCGAGTCTCATACGTTACACACAACAATTTTCTGTTTGAAAGAGGGCTTTGCAAGACCTTTCACATCATCCTGAATTTATTGAAGAATCCCCTGTTGCAGGGTGAAATTGAATTTTGAGCTTCTTCTCCCGACTGCTGTCGGGATCAACATGACTAAAATAACTGCTTTTGCATAGCTCTCTGAAAGTCAAAGATAGGAAGGTTTTGATGATTTTCAGAGATCGTAATCAATATCAAAAATGAAAAGGCCGGAAAAACCGGCCCTTCTATGATTAAGGCAATTCTGTAAGCTCTGGGTCATCCACATCATCCACAAAGTACATGGATGCGGCAGCAACAATCATTGCAACTCCACCCAGCATCAGTGAATAGATCGCCTCACCTCCAAACCAGTTTCTGGTTGCAAAACCAAGCAGGCTGGCAGCTAAAATTTGCGGAATCACGATAAAAAAATTGAAGATCCCCATGTAGAGTCCCATCTTTTTTGCAGGTAATGAACCGGCCAGTATCGCGTATGGCATTGCTAAAATACTTGCCCAGGCAAATCCAATTCCCAGCATTGAAATGATCAGCATATTTGGGGAAGACATAAAATAAATTCCGATCAGGCTGAATCCGCCGGCAGTCAATGCCAATGCGTGTACAGCTTTTCGGCTTGTAAGTTTTGCCAAAGGTGCCAATCCGAATGCAACCACAGCCGCAAAACCGTTATAGACGGCAAAGAGGATTCCAACCCAGTCTGCCCCCTGATTGTATAGAACTGACGTTGTATCACTCGTACCGTAAATATGAGATGTAACCGCAGCAGTTGTATAAATCCAGAGTGAGAAAAGCGCAAACCAGGAGAAAAATTGAACAACTGCTAACTGAATCATCGTTTTTGGCATGTGCAAAAAATCATGAACTACAACAACCAGTCCCTGATCAATCTTGCCGCTTCTCTGAATGGTTCCGGCCAGTAACGACACTATTCCAAGAACTACAATGCCAATTGTTACGATGTATAGTTCGGCATCATATCCACCAAAATAGACACCTAGTGTTGAAAGGATACCAAGTATTGTAAATACAATACCAAACGTTACTTTTTTCCCTCCCTCACCAGCTTCAATCGGGACTTCCCTTTTTACCTCTTCTGCATCCTCGATTAGTGAATCTTCATGAGCCTCGAAGGCTTCGAGTTCTTCAGGTGAGTACTCTCTGGTTCGTGTAACTGTCCAAATTACCGCCAGCAAGAAAACAACTCCCCCGATGTAGAAAGACCATTTAACGGATGGCGGAATCATACCTTCGGGTGCAGTATTGGCTATGCCAAACCAGTTGCTCATCATCCATGGCAGTGCAGATGCAATTACTGCACCCGTACCGATAAAGAAGCTCTGCATCGCAAACCCCTTGGTGCGCTGCTCTGATGGAAGCATATCACCCACAAATGCCCGAAATGGCTCCATCGAGATGTTTATGGAAGCATCGAGTATCCACAACATACCGGCCGCTACCCACAGATAGGGGGAATTTGGCATGACAATCAGCGCGGCAGAAGCGAAGATGGCTCCCCACAGAAAATATGGCCTGCGCCTTCCCAATCGTGTCCAGGTTCTGTCACTGAAGTAGCCAATGATCGGCTGAATAACCAATCCGGTAACAGGTGCAGCAATCCAGAGAATTGGAATCGAATCTATATCGGCTCCAAGTGTTTCAAATATTCGGCTGACGTTTGCATTTTGAAGAGCGAATCCAAATTGAATTCCGAGGAATCCAAAACTCATGTTCCAGATCTCCCAGAAACTTAGTCGGGGGCGCGGTTTAGGTGTAACACTCATGTGTGATAAATTTAAAGTTAAATGATGGAATTAATTACCGGGTCAATACATAATAACTGTTTGCAGATACGCTAAAATCTGCCGTCACATCAATCTCTGTATCTCCAAACAGATCAAACCACGATCCCTGGTCGCCGGCATTAAATGTAAAGTCAACCTCCCGGTCAGCAAAGTTCAAAATAACAAATACCTCTTCATCTCCCTTCACTCGCTTATATGCAAATATGTGATCATCACTGTCTGTCTCGACTTTTTCATAATCGCCGCCGGCCTCACCATTGTGCAGTGCGGTATTCTCCCGGTTTAGTTTCAGCAGGGACTGGTAGAAATCCTGGTATTTATAGTCGCCCCACTCAATTTCATCCTTTTCAAAAAATTCAAGCTGTTTATCCAGTCCGCTCTCCTGGCCATTGTAGATCAGAGGCATTCCCCAAACAGTAGCCGATAGTACAGCAAAATTTTCAAAATTCTCACCATACATATCTGTATCACTTCCGGTCCATGAATTTTCATCATGGTTTGTAGTGAAAAACATACGGTAGTCCTCCTTATCAAATCTCTCAAAATTTTCATTGAGGGTCTCGTCAATTGCTTCCAGCCCCTCTTCTCCTGAACCGACACTGCGTATTGTAGATGCATAATCCCAGGCATAACTCATGTCAAATGCCTGATGTAGTTCTGGCTCTTCAGCCTCTGCCAACATAAACACCGGTTTGATCTGGTCAAGTCTCTCGCGGGCAGTTATCCAAAATTCTGTTGGAACCATATAGGCCACATCAGCACGAAAACCGTCAATATCGTAGTCTCTGACCCAGTACTCCATCGCTTGAATCATTGCTTCCCACATGTCACGATTCTCAACATCGAGCTGAATTACATCTTCCCAATCCTCATCCGGCTTAACAAAGTTTCCATCTTCGTCAGTTTCGTAATATTCCGGATTGGTTTCTGTCCATACAGCATCCCATGCTGTGTGATTTGCAACCCAATCGATAATCACTTTCATGTCATGTTCGTGTGCTGTATCAACCAGGTTTTTAAGATCTTCCTTGCTTCCGAATTCCGGATTAACTTCAGTGTAATCCACAATACTGTAATAACTTCCGAGCGTTCCTTTTCGGTTTTCCTCCCCGATTGGATGAATCGGCATCAGCCACAATATTTCAACTCCCATCTCTTTGAGTCTGGGTATATCTTCTGTAAAGGCTTCAAAAGTTCCTTCTGGTGAAAACTGACGAATATTCACTTCATAAATATTTGCATCAACAGACCATTCCGGCGGAGTCGGTTCAGAAACTTCCGGAGAATGATTAGGTGTTTCCGAAGAACAACCGATCAGAGCTATTGAAATCAAAATAGCTGTCAGAAATGGCAGCTTTCGAGTAAGCAGGTGAGTTAGCATAATGAGTAAATTTTTTTCAATTATAGCTGAGCAAGAAAATGTCCTAATTCTCACTACAACACTGATGTTCTATTAATGTAAGCGTTTACATTGAAGTAGGAAAGTTGAATATCAGAAAGTTGGTAAATGAGCAGGTAAGCTCATCAACTTAATCGAAATGAAGCAGCACCCCGGCTGTCAATTACGGTGATTTCGATTCATTCTGTTGTGTCTTACAGAATCAGGATGAAAAAATCTGTCCATTCGGCTAAGCTGCTGATCGTTCAGAACATCGTCTAACTCTTGTTTAAACTCATCATAATGATCACGTACAAACGCATTTTCAAGGGACCGAATCGTTCGAACCGAATCCCTGATTTCCGTATGGTAAGATTCAAGAAGGTTAAAAAATTCACCCTGCTGATCATCACCTAATTCCAGATATCGGGTCAAGCGTTGTTGTGCTCTTTCTCTCATCTGCTCACGATGTGCCCTCCTCTCCTGTTCTGAATCGATTCTGGTGTCATCCGATCTTCGATCGCGATTATACTTTTCATTTTGAGAATACCTGTCATTCAATAAAAAAGAGTCGCGAACAAGATAACCGGATACACCTCCCAAAAAGAAGATGGTTACAAATGAGAGTATAACTTTAGTTTTTGTATTCATGCTGTCTATTGGTCAAAAAGTTCTTCGAGGTAGAGTACATAACTTTCGGATTCAAGCTGATCATCCGGATAAAACAGCTGCTCCATGGCCACTTCAGAATTTTCCGATACATCGTAGCTTAGATAAAATCCGGATACAACTGCTAGAATGGCAATAGAAGCTGCCAAAGCATATCGTCTGAACCATATCAAAGACTCTTCGGCGAAATTTCTGAAGCTTTTCTCCTCAGATTCAATGAATTCCAAAATTCTTTTTACTCGTGCTGAATTTGCGGCAGATAAGTTGTCTGCATCAGGATATGCTTCTCCAAGATCAGGCAAGGCCATGATATCCCGATAAGTATCCAGAAGGTCAGGAAATTGCTGCAGTTTCTGTTCAAGAACAGTCATCTCATACAGGCTCAACTCACCGTCAGCAGCCCTGTTTATCTCGAGCTCCAGATTTTTCCGTTGTCTATACTCGTTCATATCATACATTTTCATGCCTGATCCACTCCCAGGTTTTTTAAAATGCCGGCAAGTTCTTTACGTGCACGAAACATTCTGTTTTTAATGGTTTGTTCATTTACATCCAGAATTTCTGATATTTCCGGATAGGTCAATCCGTCTATGGTTTTCATTACAACCACCGTCCGAAGCAATTCCGGCAACTCTGAAATAGCCTTTCGCAACAACAATATTTCCTCGCGGCGATCAGCGGAACTGAACTCATCCGATTCAATTTCAAACTCGTCAACCGGTATCGAGCTTCGATTCATTTCATTTTTCTGTTTACGAAAATAGTCGATGCTTAAATTTCTGGCTATGGAGTAAACCCAGGTGTAGAAGCCCGAATTTCCCTTAAAGTGATCAATGCTTCTATACGCCTTCAAAAATGCTTCCTGAGTGATGTCTTCCGGTTCTAAATCACTTCCCGCCAGGTAGGCACTCATTGCACGATGGAGCCTTGGATACAGCTTTGGAATTTCTTTTTTAAAATCATTTTTCGGGCTGCTCATCGACTCTCCATCGTGCTGAGACTTTTCTCTTATCGGTTTTGGCGGCGATTATTCGGTCTTTGATTCATACGGTTGTTTGGCCGATTCTGCCGTTGACCCATAAATTGCATTAAATTTTCGTATTCCTCCACTGTTAACATCGATTGAAGATCTTCCATATCATTTCTCATTTGATCCATTACCTGTTGACGATCATCAGCATCTACAGAGTCAGGATTTTCAATCATTTGCATCTGCAGATCCCGTCTCATTTCGGCATGACGGTTCATCATTTCAAGTACGGAGTCTCTTTTCTCTCCCTCCAGGCCGCTTCGTTCCACAATTTGCTGATGTCGAATTGTAGTGTATCTGTGCGAAAATTCGGCCTGATTTCTCATAAGCTCGTTCAGCTTCTCCATTTGGCTGTCTGATAATACGTCGCCAAGTATGGATTGAGCGTGTTGAGCGCGAATATTTTCACCCTGCCGGTTTGGACGTTGCTGCCGGTTTCTGTTGCCTCGATATGACTGCTGCCTGGCAGAACGCATTGTTTCACGATATTCAAGCTGCTTTGCAACTATTTCAGCCAACTGGTCATCTGTGATGTCCAGTTCTTCACCGTACATCATCACAATCTGCTGAATTCCCGGATTCCCCGACATTGCTTGTTGCCTCTGCATGTTTTGAGCTTGTAGAGTGATTGCAAACAAACTTAGAGCTACTATGATAATTCCTGTTTTTTTCATGACTTTCACCTATTGATTGATTTTGAAGTTCGTCTGCTTTTTAGACGCATTCATACCTGAATCGTTTGGTTTGAGATAAAAGATTTTCTGATGTGAAGATTTGTCTGAATGGAGTTCTCAATCTTCTTCAAGTTTGAACATAGTTTGCTTACCTTAACACCTTCTATTTAGATTGAATTAAAAGACTTCAGTTGAGTTCAGAAAAAGTGACATATGACGCTATTGTAGTTGGATCAGGCCCAAACGGACTAGCTGCAGGTATCCGCTTATCACTTGAAGGGTTACGCGTCAAAATAGTGGAAGCTGAAGATACGATTGGCGGCGGTATGAGAACGAAAGAACTGATTGAGCCGGGTTTCAGGCACGATGTCTGTTCAGCTATTCACCCGATGGCCGCCTCATCTCCATTTTTGAAAAAATTGCCGCTGGAATCTCATGGCTTACAATGGATTCAACCCACATATGCAGCTGCTCACCCATTGGATACCGGAGACGCTGTACTACTAAGTCAGGATTTATATAAAACTGCTTTTTTATTGGGTGAGGATGAAAACCGGTATCGGTCGATTGTGGAGCCGATGGTTGCGCAATGGGAGAATTTGACCAAAGATTTTTTAGGGCCGCTTTCAATTCCCAGTCACCCAATAGCTTTGGCATCCTTTGGAATGAAGGGTTTACTGCCCGCATCAATTTTTCAAAAGTGTTTCAACACCGAAAAGGCTAAAGCATTATTTGCAGGAATGGCTGCACACAGTATTTTGCCGCTAAGTTCACCTGCTACTACTGCAATCGGGCTCGTTTTTTACGCTGCCGCACATACGGGTGGATGGCCGCTTCCAAAAGGCGGCTCACAGTCGCTGGCAGACGCATTGGCCGGTTATTTTAAATCTCTCGGGGGTGAAATAGAGACCGGCATCAGAGTCAAAAGTTTAAAGCAGCTTCCTAAATCAAAAGCCATCCTTTTTGATTTGACTCCAAAACAGGTCTCCCGAATTGCAGGCGACCGGTTACCTCCATCCTACCGGAATAAACTGGAGAACTTTACTTATGGATCGGGAGTCTTCAAGATAGACTACATTTTGAAAGAACCCGTGCCCTGGAAAGATCCGAATTGTGCAAAAGCTGGAACCGTTCATCTTGGCGGCACATTTAATGAAATAAAAAACTCTGAAAAAGAAATATCAGATGGCTTCCATTCGGAGAATCCCTTCGTACTGGTTGCTCAGCAGAGTTTGTTTGACAGCTCCCGCACGCCAGACAACAGGCACACACTGTGGGCTTACTGTCATGTTCCGAACGGATCGACGCGTAATATGACAGATGTAATTGAAGATCAAATAGAGCGATTTGCACCGGGTTTCAGGGATGTCATTGAAGCAAAAGTTGTGATGAACACAGCTGATTTTGAAAAGTATAATGAAAACTATATTGGCGGTGATATCAATGGCGGACGTCAGGATATCACACAACTCTTTTCTCGTCCTGTCAGCCTGATAAACCCATACAAAATACCGGCACAAGGACTCTATTTCTGCTCTTCTTCCACCCCACCCGGCGGAGGTGTCCACGGAATGTGTGGCTACCATGCAGCTAACTCTGTATTGAAGCACGAATTTGGGAAAACGAAGTCGGATTGGGCGTTTGGCATATGATTAAGAATCTGATTGAATTCACAAGAAACAACAGTTTGTTTTCCGGGAGCAAACCAAAAAATGCAGGATCGTTCTGGTGGAATATCTGGACTTTAGTGATTGCACTGCTCGTATCAATTCCGGTGATTACCGTTGCAGCCAATATTTTCATTCCAAGCGGTGATATCTGGCAACATCTCGCGTCCACGGTACTTCCCGAGTATATAAAAAACTCGATCCTGCTGATGTTTGGAGTAGGCGCCGGAGTTTTTATTATCGGTGTTGGTACAGCCTGGCTGGTAACAATGTGCCGCTTTCCCGGCAGCAAGTGGTTCAATTGGATGCTCATTCTGCCAATGGCTGTTCCCGCCTACCTGATGGCGTACACCTATACGGATTTCCTGGCGTACACAGGTCCGCTGCAGTCACTTTTGCGAGATCTCACCGGCTGGGGCCTTGGTGATTACTACTTCCCGAATGTACGGTCAATCGGTGGGGCAATTATCATGATGTCGTTTGTCTTTTTTCCCTACGTTTATCTATTGACCCGCGCCGCATTTTTGGAGCAATCCTCCTCTCTGCTTGAAGCAAGCCGGAGCCTGGGAGCCACATCGGCACAAAGCTTTTACAAAATTGCACTTCCGCTGGCACGTCCATCCATTGCGGCAGGTATGGCACTTGCGCTGATGGAAACCCTCAACGATTTCGGTACGGTTGATTATTTTGGAGTTCAGACATTTACAACCGGAATCTATCGTACCTGGTTTGGCTTGGGTGAACGGGCAGCAGCAGCACAACTTTCAGGCTTTCTGCTCATTTTTATTCTCTTCCTGATTCTGATTGAACGTTTGAGCAGGACTAAAATGAATGTTCAACAGGGCGGTACCGGACGATATAAGAGGCTATCCGTATATAATCTGAAAGGCTGGAAAGCGTGGGGAGCAACACTCTTCTGCTCTTTGACTGTTTTAATCGGTTTTTTCATACCGGTGGGAATTCTTTCTGAAATGATGATTACAAATTTCAGCAAAGCCGTCGATTCCAGGTTCATCCAGTTCAGTATCAACACGATAATGGTTGCCTCCGTAGCCGGAATATTTGCTCTCTTAATTGCATTAATCATGGCTTATGGCGTGAGGCTGAACCCCAACTACCTCACCAAAATTTCCACAAGGTTAGGTTCGATGGGTTACGCGATTCCCGGGTCGGTCATTGCAGTCGGTATACTGATTCCGTTCGGCTGGGCAGATAACACCATCGATAGCTGGTTACGCGAAAATGCAGGGTTTTCCTCAGGGTTGATTCTGAGCGGTACCGTATTTGCACTCATCTTTGCATATGTGGTGCGGTTTTTGGCTGTTGCATTCAATACGGTTGAAGCCAGCCTGGCCAAGATCACTCACAACATGGATGAAGCTGCAGAAGGAATGGGCTATGGATTTGGCAAAATACTCCGCAAAATTCACATTCCCATGATGTCAGGCAGCCTTTTTGCCGCAATTATGCTGGTTGTGGTGGATGTAATCAAAGAATTACCGGCAACACTGATTGTGCGCCCTTTCAACTTTGATACATTGGCGGTTCAGGTATACAGATTGGCGTCGGATGAAAGACTTGCAGAATCATCCGGTGCTGCGTTGGCAATAATTCTGGTGGGACTAGTCCCTGTAATCATTCTGAGCCGTTCGATTGCCAAAACCCGGAAAACCTCAAATGATGAGAAGTCTTAACTTCTTAATTACTACTTCTTTTGTCTATAGATGGGGACGTTAGAACAGGCCTCTCCGTACATCAGTTTTTTTACATGGGGAAGTAGCTTTTTGGTTGCCTGCATATAAACATCTGAACTGATATCCATTTTACTGCAGCCTTTTAGCAGTACAAATTTATCTTCATACTGCTCCCAGTCAACCTCTGAAAGTTTGAGGGTAAGCAGTTCGTCCAACACTTCTTCCCTGTTTCCAAACTGAATATCATTTGCATACTCATATGCGTGCTGAACGACCAGCATATAAGCCCATTTAGGAATGATAGCATCCGTTGAGCAAAAAACTGCCAGAACACTGTTTTTATACTGAGACCAATTGTGTTTTTCGAGATGCTCACGGTACTCCTTCTCCTTTAGAATCAAGCCCTGAAAAAGAAAATCTTTAACATCCAGTTCCTGTACATCTATCCCGACCGCCAGTTTCTCCAAATCGACGGTTTCCAGTTTAGATTGCTTGACTTTGTTGACTATTTCTGACATGAAAAATGAGTATTGAGTATTAGGTAGCAAGTATTGAATAACAGACAATTAGTAGAGAATAATAAGGTATCGTAAGTCTTAAGTATCAGGTAATGTAATTTAAATACCTGATACCTGATACTTGCTACTCTATACTTATTACCACGGATTTAAAGTGAAAAAGACTCACCGCAAGAGCAGCTACGTACGGCATTTGGATTGTTGAAGTGAAAGCCTTGTCCGTCTAACCCATCAGTATAGTCCAGCCTGGTACCTGAAAGGTAGAGAAAGCTCCTCATATCCACTACAACCTTGATCCCGTGGTCTTCAAACTCCTTATCCTCTTTTGAAATTTCTTCCTTCGAGTCAAAATCCAGATCGTAGGTTAATCCTGAGCAACCTCCGCTTACAACAGATACGCGAAGCGGAGTATCATTGGAGATATTCTGCTCTGATCGGATCTGATGAATACGTTTTGCGGCTCTATCGCTAATTGAAATGGACATGGCTTACCTGCGTTAATTCAAATCAAAATTGCTTCTTAACATCGTACTAAACGGAGATAACCTGGATTTCAGGGTCGATCCGTTTCACCATGCTCTCAATAGCATACAAAGTACCTGAGGTTGCAGTGGGGCAAGTTCCGCAAGCACCCTGATAGTGCACTTTCAGGCGATTTCCATCCAATCCCAGGATCTTCAGTCCACCACCATCTGCCAGCAGATAAGGACGAACCTGCTCATCCAGCATCTGGTTGATCTGTTTCAGTCTTGGATCGTCAGATTCCTGAACCTCTTTAGTGGCATGCACTTCCTCATCTTCCGCCAGATCCATCTGAGGTTTTGCTTCACGGATAGGAGGTGCGAGCTTTCTAAGAAGTTCAGACCAAACAGCGTTCCCATCCTGTGTTACTGTGATATACTTATCCACATAGTACACATTAATAACATGCTCAATATCGAACAGTGCCTTTGCCAATTCATCATGCTCAGCTTCCTCACTATTTTCAAATGATTTGGTCACACCGTTTGTGAGCGGTTCACCCAACACAAACCGCATGGCATCAGGATTTGGCGTACGTTCAATTTCTTTGATTTTTGGCATAGCTGATCACTTTTTGGTTGTAGAAACGATTAAAATGAGTGATTATTTAAAATTAGTTTAAATATAAATGGTTTTCTATTCAAAAAAACTCTTTGCGTATCGAACACCCTCAACCAGCTTGTCTACTTCCTCTTCTGTGTTATAGAAAGAGAATGAAGCTCGTGCTGTAGAAGGCACATCAAATCTTTTCAATATCGGTTGTGCACAGTGATGACCGGTTCGGACCGCTATTCCCTCCTTATCCAGGATCGTGCCGATATCAGTCGCGTGAATACCTTCAATCACAAAGGAGCAGACTGATGCCCTGTTTGAAGAATCTCCAATAAACTTCAGGCCTTCAATCTTTCTCAACTCCTGAACAGCGTAATTAACCAGCTCCTGCTCTCGAGCAGCAATCTGATCCATTCCAATATGATTGAGGTAGTCTATGGCAGCGCCCAAACCTATTCCTGCAGCAATTGGCGGTGTACCCGCTTCAAAACGAAATGGCGGAATGTTATACGTGGTCTCTTCAAATGAAACCTTGTCAATCATATCACCGCCTCCCCTGTACGGTGGCATCATATCGAGAAGTTCACTTTTCCCGTATAAAATGCCAAAACCTGTAGGGCCACACATTTTATGGGCAGAAAATGTAAAGAAATCGCAACCAATCTCGCGCACATCTATTTTTTGATGCGGAACCGACTGAGCTCCGTCGATTAGTACAACCGCACCCTTTTCATGTGCCAGGTCTGTAATCTCTTTGACGGGATTGACTGTACCGAGCGCATTGGAAACGTGAACCACCGCAACAATTTTCGTACGATCTGTCAGTAATGACTTATAAACTTCCAGATCCAGATCACCGGAATCTGTAACGGGAATTACTTTGATATTTGCACCCGTTCGTTCAGCGATCATCTGCCACGGTACAATGTTGGCATGATGCTCCATTTCGGAGAGGATAATTTCATCACCCTTCTTTAAAACAGAACCGCCGTAGCTGTTTGCCACCAGGTTGATCGAATCGGTGGTACCGGTTGTATAAACAACTTCATTCTCAGAGCCGGCATTGATGAATTCCCGGACTTTTTTCCGAGTCTCTTCAAAAACATCCGTTGCCCTCTGGCTCAGCGTATGTATTCCGCGATGCACATTAGCATGTTCATTGCGATGATAGCGATCAATACGATCCGCAACCTGTGCAGGCATCTGGCTGGATGCAGCATTATCCAGGTAAACCAAAGGCTTTCCGTTGATTTCCTGCTCAAGAACGGGGAAATCCTTCCTGATTTTCAAGAAATCGACTGTCGGTATGTCTTTAACTGCTTGTGGCATAACACTTTTATAAAATTTTTCACCTTCTTTTAGAAAGAATTTCAGGAAGGTGCAGAATGTAAACCAATCGACATTCTACACACCCCTTAATCCCCTCTCAAGAGGGGAAATATCAGGCTGTTACCTTCGCAACGCTGTTTGCTTTGGTATATCTCTGCACTTCATCAATCAAGAGCTGATGAACAGATTCAACCTTCATGTTTTCGATTGTCTCCAGTGCAAAAGCATATGTTAATACTTCCTTCGCTTTCTCTTCGGTCATTCCTCGACTTTGAAGATAGAATACCTCTTCAGGATCCAGCTGTCCAATTGTAGCACCGTGTGAACAGAGTACGTCATCAGCAAAAATCTCAAGCTGTGGTTTGGTGTTCACCAAGCCATCCACGGAGAGAAGCAGATTTCTGTTTTCCTGGAATGAATCAATTTTCTGTGCATCACGGCGTACAAATATCTTTCCATTAAAGATACTGTGCGCTTTTCCGTTCACCACAACTTTGTGCAGCTGATGGCTGTTCGCATGAGAAAAACGATGATCCATCACGGAATGCGTATCCGCAATTTGTTCTCCGTCAATCAGTACCAGTCCGTCGAGTGTAAAGTCCACTTCTTCATCTTCCTGAACCACACGTGGCTCGTTTCTGGAGAGTTTGGCTCCCAGAGTAATGGTATAGGAGTGGTACTCCGCATTTTTTTCAACATATGCGATCGGTCGCGACACATGAAGCGCACTCCGGCTGTCTCGCTGAATGCGAACGTGGTGAATGTGAGCTTTCTGTTTTGCTTTCACTTCACAAACCGGGATGGTCATATACGTATTTTCCGACAACCCGATGTGATCTTCAATAATCGTCACATCCGACTCCTCTTCAGCTACAACCAGCATTCTCGGTGTAGCGATGTAGGCCTGCTTTGAATCGGTATAGAGGTTTAGAATCTGAATAGGAGCCTCTGCCTTTGCACCTTTTTCAAGATGAATAAAAGCCCCGTCTTCAAACATCAAACCGTTGAATGGTACAAAGATGTCATTCTCGTAATTCACAAGCTTATTCAGGTACTCTTCAGTAGCTTTATGATCAGCATAGTCTGAAAGGTTCCCGAATGTTACTCCGTTTCCGAGCCCACCGATTGATGAGTACTTCTCCTGAAATTTACCGTTGATAAATACCAACCGGCTTCTGTCAGATTCAGGAATGAAATACTGTTCAATATCGGCAGCGGGAAGAGTCCCGGCTTCGCTCATCGGTACAAAATCTGTTCGTGTGAACGGTTTCAAGTCCGTAAATCTCCACTCCTCAATTTTTTTGTGAGGAAAGTTGGTGACATTGAGATCTTTTAAACTCTTACCACGAATCCCGGCCCAGTTCTCACTTTCCGGTGAGTATTTTGAAAGCCGGTGCAAAAAAGATGGTTCAACCTTGGTAGGATGTGCCATTACTTCGCCTCTCCATTTACAATTGCGTGTCCTTCTAACCAGTCGTAGCCTTTCTCTTCAAGCTCAAGCGCGAGCTCCTTATCTCCACTCTTCACGATTCTGCCGCCAATCATAACATGTACAAAATCAGGTGTGATGTAGTTAAGAAGACGCTGGTAGTGTGTAATCAGAACCACGGCATCATCCTCTCCGTGAAGCTGGTTAATTCCATTTGATACGATTTTCAGTGCGTCAATGTCCAGACCTGAGTCTGTCTCATCGAGCAGCGATAAGCGTGGCTGCAGAACGGCCATCTGAAAAATCTCATTCCTTTTCTTTTCACCGCCTGAGAAACCGGTGTTTACACTTCTTTCAAGAAAATCGGGGTTCATCTGAACAAGATCGAGTTTGTCTTTGATGTAATCTTCAAACTCAAGCGGATCGAGCTCTTCGCGGCCCATAGATGCTGCAATCGTGTTGTACGATTCACGAAGCAATGTGTTGTTGGTTACTCCGGGAACTTCCACAGGGTATTGAAATGCAAGAAACATACCCTTGTGCGCTCTTTCGTCCGGATCCAGTTCCAAAATGCTTTCACCCTCAAACAGGATATCACCCTTGGTTACTTCATATTCAGGGTGCCCGGCCACAACTTTGGAAAGGGTACTTTTCCCGCTTCCGTTTGGCCCCATGATGGCATGAATTTCTCCTTTGTTCACTTTGAGGTTCACTCCCTTCAGGATCTCAATCCCTTCACCCTCAACTTCTACATGTAAATCTTTAAGTTCTAACACAGTTGTATGATTTTGTTTTGTTTGATTTTAAAATGTTATGGATCCCCTCTTGAGAGGGGACAGATCTGCAAGCGTTCAGCGGCAGATAAGGGGGGTGTTCATTCTCGTTTCAATCGCTTGGATTGTAACACCCAATACACCCCACCCTCCGACGGAAAAACATTGTCGGAGTACTCCCCTCAAGGGGAGATTTTCAACTAACCTACACTACCTTCCAGCTTAATACCCAGCAGTTTGTTGGCTTCTACAGCAAACTCCATTGGGAGCTCTTTCAGTACTTCTTTTGCGAAACCGTTTACAATCAGTGAAATTGCGTCGTCTTCACTAAGGCCTCTTTGTTGCAGATAAAATATCTGATCTTCACCCACTCGTGACGTTGTCGCTTCGTGCTCAACTTTTCCGGTTGGGTTTGCAGATTCAATATATGGGAACGTATGCGCTCCACAGGTCTGGCCAATCAGCATCGAGTCGCACTGAGAGTAGTTACGGGCGTTATCAGCTTTTTTGCTGAATTTCACCTGACCACGATAGCTGTTGTTAGACTCACCGGCAGAAATACCTTTCGAGATAATAGTACTTTTTGTGTTTTTACCGAGGTGAATCATCTTCGTGCCGGTATCGGCCTGCTGCCTGTTGTTCGTTACTGCAACTGAATAGAATTCTCCCACAGAGTTATCACCCTGCAGAATCACGCTTGGGTATTTCAACGTAACAGCAGATCCGGTCTCAAGCTGTGTCCAGGAAATCTTGGAATTATCCCCACGGCAAGCACCACGCTTGGTTACAAAATTATAAATACCGCCTTTACCCTCTTTATCACCAGAGTACCAGTTCTGAATGGTTGAATACTTAATCTCCGCATTTTCAAGTGCCACGAGTTCAACGACTGCAGCATGAAGCTGATGCTCATCATACATCGGAGCAGTGCACCCCTCCAGATAGCTTACATGGCTATTATCTTCAGCGATAATAAGCGTGCGTTCAAACTGTCCGGAGTTCATATTGTTGATCCGGAAATAAGTAGAAAGCTCCATCGGACAGATTGTATCCTTCGGCACGTAGCAGAAAGATCCGTCAGAAAATACTGCGGAGTTCAGAGCAGCGTAAAAATTATCGCGCGCCGGAACAACCGAGCCCATATACTTCTTAACAAGCTCCGGATGATTCTGAATCGCTTCAGAAATCGAGCAAAAAATTACACCGGCTTCAGCAAGCTTCGCCTTAAACGAGGTAAAGATCGATACACTGTCAAAAACGGCGTCAACAGCAACACCTGCCAAAGCTTTCTGCTCTTCGAGAGGAATTCCCAATTTTTCGTACGTCTCGCGAATTTTAGGATCTACCTCATCTAAACTGTCGAGTTTAGGCTTGTTTTTTGGAGCTGAGTAATATTGAAGCGTATCAAATTTTGGCTTCTCATAGGTAGCATTAAACCAATTTGGTTCTTCCATCTCTGTCCAGGCACGATACGCCTTCAGACGGAACTCCGTCATCCACTCCGGTTCATTCTTTTTTTCTGAGATCAAACGAACCACATCCTCATTGATCCCTTTTGGAAAATCTTCATATTCAATATCGGTAGTAAAGCCATACTTATACTCTTCTCCGATCATTGATTCTAGAGCTTTAGTCTCACTCATGTTTTATTGTTTTGAAACTTAACAGTTATCTATTTCTGGTTGATTAACACCCAAGAAAGGCCTGAAGTTCGTTCAGGCCGGGCATCTGCTCATCTATTCTTATTTGGAACAATTAAAGATAAGCAAAAAGCGGGCGATCTTAAAGCAAAACCCCGACCGTTCTAAAGAACGCAATTTACCCGTTTAAACTCCAATCGAATGAAGCTATGAAGCTGATAACAGGAAACAAATTACGCGGTTTTCTGGCTGATCAATGAAGCCACACAGGCGGTGTTTACAATATCATCAACAGAACACCCTCTGGATAGGTCCATATACGGTTTGGATAGCCCTTGCAGAATTGGCCCAGTAGCTGTTGCACCGGCCAGTCGTTCAGTAATTTTGTAAGCAATATTACCGGCATCCAGGTTTGGAAAAATAAAGACATTGGCGTTTCCGCCAACTTCAGAGTCCGGAGCCTTGCGTTTTGCAACCGTCGGGACAAATGCCGTATCAAACTGCAGCTCACCATCCATCTTCCAATCCGCTTTTAGCTCCTTTGCTTTTTGATATGCCGTTTGAACCAGCTCCACTTTCTCATGCTTTGCACTCCCTTTGGTAGAAAATGAGAGAAAAGCGATCGTCGGTTCATTGCCCGTAAGCAAACGGTGAGTATTTCCGGCATCGACGGCAATGGATGCCAGCTGATCCGACTCCGGGTATGGAACCACTGCACAGTCGGCATAGGTAAACACCTTACCGTCAGGCATCTCCATCAAAAAAGTACTGGAAACAAGTTCTGAATCTTCTGCCACTCCAACTGTCCGAAGAGCTGAAACAATCACCTGACCGGTGGATGCCACCGAGCCGGCCACTGCAGCGTCCGCTTTACCTGTGTCAAGCATCCAGCCCGCAGTAAATAGCGGGTTCAAGCTAAGCTCCCAAAGCTGATCGTCCGTCAAATTTTTGTGAGCCAGTTTTTTAGCAAAATATTGATATTTCTCATCGTCAAATTCAGAATCCCTGTAAGGTTCAATTCTGACCGAGTCCGGCAGATTTACTTCTTCTTTTTCAGCCAGTTCCAGAATGTTTTTTTTGTTGCCAAGTAAAATTGGCTCGGCAAGTCCCATTCCGGTAAGTGTAGCAGCAGCTTTTAAAACCCGCACATCTTTTTCAGCTTCCGGTAGAACAACGCGCTTTTTTAAACGTGCTGCTTTATCTCTGATCTCTTCAATTAAACTCATATCAAATCAATAATAATATTGTAATTACTGTTAATGCGATTCCCGCCCACTGGATTTTCGTTAGCTTATCACCCCATTTCATAATCCCCAGAAGTGTCCCGCCGAGAACCGTTAAAACATTTACACTACTGTAAACAACGGCTCCATTCATCCGTTCCAAGGCCTCAATCAGAAAGATTGCCGTGTATAAATTAGGAACACCCACGGCAATACCCATCAGCCACTCCATCTTTTTGAAATTCCAGCTTCTTCTGATGCCAATCACAATCAAACCGATCAAAAATGCCGTCAGAAAAACAAATCCCATAAACTGTTCTTTGCTTAACAACGACGAAAATTCCCGCTCATAGATCTTCAGTGAGCCATCTCCCAACCCGGTTCCAATAAAGAGCAGCACCAAAAGCCAGGCGGCACTGAATGGTTCTCTCAACATTTTCCTCTTGTTGGGAAGCAGCAGAAATAGGGTGATAAATACGAGAACCACTCCTACCCACTGTTTAAATGATAAAATTTCGAGGTACCACAAAGTTGAGAGCAATACAGGCATGATGAGGGAAATTCGCATGGCTGCCACACTGATTCCAACCCCGTTGTAGTAAACCGATTTACTGTAGATGAAGAAATTGGCGATAAATATCACTCCAACTACAGCGGCTATCATTATTGCTGTAAATCCTTCGCCAACATCCAGACGCCCAATTCCTGCCCAGCCCGAGGTTGAAAAAGCGACTACCGTTGCTACAAGGTAGTTGACGGTTAAAACACGTACTGTACTGAGATTACGGTTCTCCACAACTTTCAGGAAATGTGCTATCAGCACAGAACTGGCGGCACACAGAATAATGTAGATCCAGCCTGTAATCATCGGGCAAGGTTCAGTGTCAAATTGCCAAATGCCTGAATTTCCTGCGGCAAATCATGAAGCCTCCTGGATGTATAATCCACATTTCGATCGAGATGATTCACCAGATCAGACATCCTTGTTTTACGTTGCTGAATAGCTTCTGCCCAGAAATAATTAAAAATAGAGTGACGCTTATTCCCGTCAATAATGCCTGTGTAGAGTGAAGACTTCTGCCCCGGACGATTGCTGAATAAAATTGCTGAGTTTGGCAGATTTCTCAAAACAACATTAGCCGATCGCTGAAGCAAACTGCTGCTTCCATTTCTGAAAAAACCCTCACCTGTTGGCTGATCAACGTTAACGTAATCCAGATCAATAAACAGAAAGAGAGCTTCAGGGTTAATTTGTGTAATTTCTTCCAGGATGTCATTCAGGGATATCTCACTGCTTTCACCATCACTTTCATCAACAAGAAAAATTTCATTCGAACCATCGGATTCCCTTACTTCCGCAACACCGCTTAAATAGAGGTAGAGTGATCCCTCTTCATTCATGCGATCGGCATTTCTAAGTTCCTGCAGCAGATCAGTCCCTGAAATTTCATCAGTCTGTTCATCCCTGAGCCTCAGCGTATTTTTCATGTACGCCTCAAAAAGCTGGTGATCTCTTGACATATACTGCCGCTGAGACAGTTCATTATTGACACCATTGGTCAGAATCAGGCTTCTGTCTGATGGGTTATTTGGTTTCAAGACAGGCATGGCATGTTCCACATCAATTTCACCAAACGGCAGTTCAGCGAATTCAAATACAAGTGCAGGTCCTGAATCAGCCGTACTTAGCCATTCAATTTCACCGGCAGATTTTTCTACATAATAGTCGTTTTGCTCATAGCGAACCTTGTAGTACCTGTTGTGGTCTCTCTCAATAATTTCCAGAAAACTACCCTGCCCCACTTCGGTAACAACATTAACATCCGCAGGCTCCGGGTTGCTGCGAAGCGGAGCAACCAGCATATTTACATTCAGGTAAGGCGCCAAAAATTGATTAATAGGTACGGAAAAACGGCTGCTCTCCTCATTAAACGTCAGCTGAACATCAATTACTGACTCTTCATCTATACTGCCGGACAGCTCATCACTGAATGACCCTAAATTAAGCTCTAATTCTCCTCCATCTACCGGTACATCTTCCTGGCTGAACAATTCGCTGTCATCCTGGAGAATTTGAACATCTGCCAAAATTTCTTCATCTGATTGGTACCGAACAGAATCCCTGGATACTTCCACACCGCTTTGACGCATCAATTTTGTCTCACCTGTATAAATAGGTTCACCTGACGGCTGTAAGTTTGTAAAGGATAAAATTCCCATCAGGCCTGCCGTTACATTGAGCCCCAGTTTCTGAGTGGTTGATGGATTGGAAAGCAATATCCCTGAATTTGCAGCCAGCACTGAAACTGTTGCACCGGCCAGTCCCAGCAACACGAATCCCCATTTGGGTTTATATTGCTGAACGGTTCTTTCAACCCGAATTCTCTCCGGATACTCTCGATCTTCTATCTGATAGAGTGTGAATGAGGCGACAGGATTATCAACCGTGGGCTCTTCATCCATCACAAAAGCAGTCTGTTGCAGAACAATTCTAGGCTCAGAATTTTCATCCACGGCATTTTGATCAGTCACAACCCAGCGTGTTGTTGTACACGAAGCCAGGAACAACGCCGGCAATATGATGATCAAAAGTTTTTTCATACGTCTGCTAAAGCGAAATTACGGCACCTACTGAGAAGAGGTGACGAAGTTTAAATGCCTCTTCTGATCCCGGTTCAGACAGCCAGAACGGAAGTTCATATTTCAACACAAAACCACGCGGTTTGCCAAGATAGTCAGGGATGTTTAGTGAGAGTGAAAAACCTGCTCCCGCATCCGCAAAGAGAGTATCCGGCTCATAATCCATCACTTGAAGTGAGCGTCCAGCATCAAAGAATAGATAGGACCGAAACGAGAGAAAATCACTGGCATACGGGATACTGTTGAACACTTTCCCGATCGGGTTGAAATAGTCAAACTCTGCATTTAGTGATGCCACAGAGTTCATCAGATAAGGTGCCACCAGCTGATTAGGATCTGCAGGACCTGTGTTGGTAAATGTTTCCACATCCTGCCCTGTGTATCCTCTCAAATTGGCACCCCCGGCGATATGAAAATTCCCACTCTCCATCCACGGTTGGGGTATCGTTCCCTTGGCACGTGTTACACCATTAAACAGAGTCTCATGCATTGGAGCCATGCTTCGGGAAAATAGGTACTCCGGAGCCGTGTTTTCGGAAGAAATACCAGTGAACAACCTCACCTTGAATCCCCAATATTCATGAAGTGGAATATCCTGACGAAATTCACCCTTTACCTGCACATATGACTCATCCAGAAACTGAACCATTGTTGATGCATTCAACCGGTACCAGCCCAAACCGTTATCGTTTTTGATTTCAGCTGACAGAGTTGTTTTTAATTTATCTCCATTGCCCCACAATTCTGGGAACGCGGTATACTCACGATCAAATCGTTTTTCGAATGAGTTAAACAGTTGAATTTCCTTGTAACTCCTCTCATCAAAACCTTCCTGCCAGCGTTTATTGAGCGCAACTCCGTGCCGATGATAACCTGTTCGTATGGAAGAGATAAGCTGATAGTTCGCCTCGCTGCCAAAATCGGACCACCGGTCGATGGGATTTGTGTAGGATAGATAGTATGAAACCGGTACATCGGGAAACCAGGTGCTGAGCCACAAGCCGGCATCCAGCCGGTGAGGGCCATCCTCAAACGTTCCCGGAACCTGTCCCTTCAGCCGAACGCCGACGCGAATACCGTCCACATCATTATACCACAAATCCGGTGCGGGTATCAGTTCGTAACTGCCCGACTGAGCTCGGGTTTCATCCGGAATGAATCCGATAATAGAGAGTAGAATTAGTAAGACGAGGGAATTGATACGTACCAATCTTCCAGGATTTTATTATCTGTTATTAAACTGTGTGCCAATTGGAGCAGCCGCTGCTGTTCAGGCCAGGTTACCCGAGCTGTTGCTTCTTCTAACGTAAACCATCTGTACTCGGTATGTTCCTCATCCAGATTGGGCATTTTTTCCGGATGCAGTTCTGCAGCAAATGCCGGAATGTGATGAACCGTATCGGTTTTATGCTCATAAAATGTGTTAACGGAGGGTATCGTCCAGAGTTTCTGCGGTTCCAGGCCTGTCTCCTCTTTCAATTCCCGAAGTGCACCTTGCCAATAGGCTTCATCAGCTTCAACCTTGCCGCCGATCATTCTCCACTGTCCTTCGTAAATTTTTCCTTTAGCCCGTTTGAACAGCAGAAACTCCACCTGACCGTTTTGAACACGGTAGGCGTACAGATCGATCAACCTCTTTTTTGACATAGGTCAGCAGATTTGCTCTTTGAAATATTCCATTGTTTTCAGCAACCCTTCTCTCCGGCTCACTTTGGGTTTCCAGTCGAGAACCCTGAGTGCTTTACTGACATCCGGCTGTCTGACTTGCGGATCATCTTCCGGCAGTTCCTCAAACACAATCTCACTTCTGCTTCCGGTTATCTCAATGATCTCTTTTGCAAAATCCAGAATCGTAATCTCTTCAGGATTCCCGATATTTACGGGATAGACCTCATCACTCATCGCCAGGCGATAGATTCCCTCAACCAGATCATCTACATAGGTAAACGAGCGGGTTTGTGAACCATCGCCAAATACGGTTATGGGCTCACCCTCCAAAGCCTGCCTGAAAAACGTGGGAAGTGCCCGGCCGTCTTTCAGCCTCATCCTGGAACCATAGGTGTTAAAAATACGAACAATTCCCGTTTCAATACCGTGAAACCTGTGATAGGCCATCGTCATCGCTTCCGCAAATCGCTTGGCCTCGTCGTACACACCACGGGAACCAACGGGATTCACATTTCCCCAATAATCTTCATCTTGAGGATGAATCTTGGGATCCCCGTACACCTCACTCGTGGAAGCCAGTAAAAACTTAGCGTTTTTGGCTTTAGCCAGTCCGAGTGCTTTATGAGTTCCGAGCGAACCCACTTTCAAAGTCTGAATCGGCATTTCAAGATAATCAATCGGGGAAGCAGGTGAAGCAAAATGCAGGATCAGATCCAAATCCCCCTCCACAACAATGTAATTGGTCACATCGTGCTTGATGAAAGAGAAGCGATCATTTCCGATCAGGTGAGCAATATTCGATTCTGCACCGGTCAGAAGATTATCCATACAGATCACATTCCACCCCTCATTGTAAAACCGATCACAAAGATGAGAACCTAAAAATCCGGCTCCGCCGGTGATGAGAACACGTTTACTCAATTTCTTTGAGTTTTTTATATGAGGTTAATAATGAAAGTGAGCTTTGCAAAACCATATGCTGGGTCATTCTGAGTCTTGCGAAGAATCTCAATCGTAGAATTATATTAAAAAACGGGAATCCTTCGCTCCTGCTGCCCTAAAAATATCGGGACACGGCAGGATAACATTCAAGGCCTTGCAAAGTCCTCTTAAAGTGTACCCGATTTATACGGTACACTCTTTTAAATTAAATTAAGCATTGACGCTTGGCCGCCCCACGCTGATGTAAGTCAGACCGGCTTCTTTGGTACGCTCCAGATCGTAGAGATTTCGTCCGTCAAAAATGACCGGTTCTTTCATTCGCTTGACAAAATTCTCCAGGTCGGGGCGACGGAATTCATTCCATTCGGTGCAGATCACCAGGGCGTCCACATCTTCCAGAACCGCGTCGCGATCACTCATAAATTCGATATTGGCCATTGCATCATCAGTTGCCGCCACTTTAAACGTCTCAATCGCTTCGGGATCGTACGCCTTCATCTTCACACCCAGCTTTCCAAGAGCATCGGTGATGAAGAGAGATGGCGCCTCGCGGATGTCGTCGGTTTCAGGTTTGAATGACAGTCCCCAAACGCCTACGGTTTTCCCTTTCAGAGAATCGCCGTAGTGTTTCTTCATCTTCTCCACGATGGAGACTTTCTGGGATTCATTCACCTTCATCACCGAATCCAGGATCTTAAAGTCATATCCGTGCTGACCGGCCGTGTGGTGAATCGCCTGTACATCTTTCGGGAAGCAGCTTCCGCCATATCCGATTCCGGCAAACAGGAACCGCTTGCCAATTCGAGAGTCGGTCCCGATACCGCGGCGGACATTATCTACGTTGGCCCCTACCCGCTCACAGATATTGGCAATCTCGTTCATAAAGGTAATCTTGGTAGCCAACATAGCATTGGCCGCATATTTGGTCAGCTCACTGCTGCGCTCATCCATAATGATGATCGGGTTGCCGCTGCGAACAAACGGCTCATACAGGGTCTGCATCATTTTAGCCGCTTTCTCACTGCGGGTCCCCACAACCACACGCTCGGGATACATAAAGTCTTCCACGGCTGCACCTTCGCGCAAAAACTCAGGGTTGGATACCACATCAAATTCCGTATCCGTTTTGGCCGCGATTTTCTCACGCACCTTATCGGCCGTTCCTACAGGAACCGTGCTTTTGTTTACAATCACTTTGTAGTCTGAATATTTGTTGAACAGATCTCCGAGCTGATCAGCCACATTCAGCACAAAACTCAGGTCGGCCTGGCCATCGGCGCCCGGAGGCGTTGGCAGGCAGAGAAATATAATATCACTCTTTTGAAATGCATCTTCCAGGTCGGTGGTGAACGAGAGGCGTTTTTCGCGGATCGAGCGGTCAAACACCCGGTTCAGGCCCGGCTCATAAATGGGCACTTCGCCGTTACGCATTCTCTCCACTTTCTTCTCATCGATGTCCACGCAAATCACATCATTGCCGCTGTCGGCAAAACAGGTTCCTGATACCAACCCTACATAACCGGTTCCGATTACTCCAATTTTCATTTTACAGTCGCTCTATTTTTTTGATTTCCAGCTTTAGTTTACCGGCGGGTACGTCGATTTCAACAACGTCTCCAACCTCTTTACCGAGAATTCCCTGGCCAATTGGCGAATCAACAGAGATCTTTCCGGCTTTAAAATCCGCTTCATCTTTTGAAACGAGTGTATATTTCATCTCTTTATTATTCTTTTTATTCAGAATGGTGACCGTCGAGAGCAAGTAAGCTTTTGTATCGTCAATTTCCCGATCGTCGATAATGCTAGAGGTGGCCAGTGTATTCTCCAATTCGGCAATGCGCTTCTCAAGATATCCCTGAGCCTCTTTGGCAGCATCATATTCTGCATTTTCACTCAGGTCGCCCTTGGCTCTTGCTTCCGCTATCTCCTCGGCAATCTCTTTTCGGCCGCGGGTTTTCAAGTCTCTTAACTCTTTATCCAGCTTTTCGTATCCTTCTTTTGACAGGTAGTTTTTCTTCATGCTAACGTTTACATCAATTTAACTTGGTTAAAACAGAAATAGCAGTATCTCTACTGCTATCCATCGAACAAATTTTTCATTACTATTTTAGACATGTAAAAATAGGATGTTCCGCACTGTTTTCCCAACGTGAATTTGCATAATGACTGGTGTAGATTTACTAACATACTCAATTGATTATTGTGACCTTTTAAAAGATTGATCTGTTTAACAGTGTTACAATACGCTTTTCAAATATTTATTTTGTCAATGGTAAAATAACACCGCTTAATTTTATGAATTGGACCCAATGGAATAACAGATGGAAGATCCCACAAATTAAAAGCCCGGGCGTCTACTATGTCGCACTGTCTGATCAAGATATTTCAGGCCATCCGTTTCATTACATAGAAGAGATCATATACGTGGGGGTATCCATATCTAAAAAGGGAGTGCTCGGAAGGTTATACCAGTTTCAAAAGGCGATGGAAGGGAAAAATGGAGTGCATGGCGGGGCTTAACTAGTCAGGTTCAAACATACAGATAACCGGGAATTCTTCGACAGGGTTTACATCTTCGTAAAACCATTTCCTTTACAAGAGAACAACCCTGTTTTTAACTGGAAACAGAAAGGGGAATGCCTCAAAGAGGAGTATGTGAGCATCGCAAATTATCTGGATCACTTTGGGCAGCTACCCGAGTTCAATGATCAGAAACGGTCTAAGAAGAAATGAGCTTTATATAGCGTATCTTATAAAGACCAAACCCGGTGTCTTAAGAAGATCGAATACACAACTACTTATTGGTCTGTGAAACTAACTGCTAATTAAAAAGGGGGGGTATAATTACTCACAGATTGTCCTTCCTGATTCCTCTCCCTTAATTTTTGGTAGGTATCTTCATCAAAAATATTCACACTGATTATCGATGAGAGTGATAAGGCAAGTACAAAGTCATTAATTTTATCTTCATTAAATGTCTCTTCAAACTCCTTGAAAATCTTTACATATTCGTTGGTAATTATAAACTCTTGCGAATCCTTCTTCCTGTAACCGCTGTACAACGGAACTATAGTAAACGAGCGGTTTTCGACAGGTGAAAAGAATGAACGGGATACCAAACCGATATAAACTTTACCGGTAGTTAACGTAATACTTACCGGTTTGGCTTCCATTTGAGCTGTCTCAAGTACCATTTCTATTCCATCATTTTGCTCTTCTATGAACCTTGAGATCGATTTGTCATTTGAATAAATCCTGTTAACCCCAAATAAAATAACCGGAAAAGAGAATAACCAGCCCGAAACACCATATATAAGATTGACATCACCGGTAAACTCTAATAAGAATACTTCTATACCTGGACTGTAAAGAAATAGAATTCGACATATCAGAAAACCAGCCAGAAAAACGGTCATACCGACAACTGTACACGAAAAAAACAGCTCCTGGCCTGAGTACTTGATAATGCGGTATTTGAAAATGTGCGATAACTTTAAAGAGGTGTAACCCGAGGCAAGTATAATTAATATCAAAATATAGCTGTAAACCGGCATTGGCTATGGATTATTTTTCAAAACCAGCCGGAACCCGTCGCTCTTTTTCTTCTTCAGGATGCTTTAAATTTAATCCTGATAGTTTATCGATAAGCTTTTTTCCCTTTTTACTGGTAATAATCTCTCTGGGAGTCGAATACATTGTTCCTCTCCTTGAAAACCGAAGTGTGGGCAGTCCTTTCTTTTCTCTTTCTTTTTTATTGATAATAGTTGCTGTCATAACAAACCCTGTTTTTATTATGATTTAACCATATAACGTAACTAAAAGCAGAATAACTCAAGTAATTGTAAAATCAAAACCCACCCGGCACCAGCTCCAAAGTATTGATACTCTCATTTACATACTCCAGGTTTTCGTGGGAATTTTTAAAATTAATACCATTGTAACTCCTGTCCGAAAGGATAGCTTTGAGGATACATTTATTAGATAGAGTTGAAGGCTCGCCATTTGGCAATAACTCGATATAGGGTATTGAAGGCAGAATCGCTTGATGGGACATTTTGATACTTCAACAGTTTATCAATAAAGGCTAAACCATTTTTGAGGATGAGCAAATATGTAGGATAACAATACAGTACTGTGTTATTAGGACAAAAATTAAAAATAGACTATTCATATTTGACTAATATTAATATCCAATTAACTTTTATGCATTATTAATTAAATACATAAGGGTATGTCATCGGTAATCGGAATTCTTAATAAACAGGCTGTAGCGTTAGCTGCTGATAGTGCCGTTACTATTTCCAGGAGAGATAACAGAAAGATTTTTAATACGGCAAATAAAATATTCACCCTGTCCAAATATCATCCGGTCGGGGTAATGGTTTACAATTCCGCTTCCTTCATGGGAACCCCATGTAAAATTATCATTAAAATGTACCGGGACCAGCTAAAAGGTAAATCTTTCAAGACTGTTAAAGATTATCAAGAAGATTTTTTTAAATACCTGCGCTCAAATTTTTTTTAGTGACAGAGACGAGCAAGACAGTGAGCTGACCGATTTTTTTCTTTTCTGGATGAACGTGTTAGTTGAGGAAGTATTAAATGACCACAGAAATCTACTTTTAAATCCAACTAAGGAAAACAAAGAAAAATTTCTAAATCACATTGAGGATAGTGTCAATAGATTTACTAAAAATGTGAAAAGTCGGGAATTATGTTCTGATTTTGACAACTACACTCAACGATCATTTAGTGCCTATACAAAGGATATTTTTGATCAATGTTTAGAATGGGTTTTTGATCAGTTTGAGCTCAAACCAAAAGATAGCCTAAAAGCGAAATTGAGAAAATTCCTCTTTTATCAAACAACTACCAAAGACTTTTATCGCAATTATACAGGTTTGATTTTTGTAGGATATGGCGACAATGAAATTTACCCACAACTAATTCCTGTTCATGTCTCCTTCGTGCTTGATGAAAAACTAAGGGCATTTATCGATATTAATAGTGAGGCCCATATTTCATCAAAAAACAATGCAGCTATTCGTCCATTTGCACAGACTGATGTGATTAATACCGTACTATCAGGGATTGATCCTGAGTTGGATTCCTTTTACTCAGACAATTTCATGAAATTTTTGCAAAAGTATAACCGGCTTGTAGCAAAGACGATAGAAGATCAATCTCAGGAACTTGCAGATGCCATACTTGGTTTAGATTTAAAGAAAGTAGTTAAAGAATATATTGATGAAAATTTCAAGATCAGGCGAGAAAATTACATTAACCCTTTGATGAGTGCCGTTGGAAGCCTTTCGAAGGAAGACCTCGCAGAAATGGCGGAAAGTTTAATTTACTTAACGTATCTTAAACGTAGAATCACCTTTAAAGAAGAAAGCGTGGGTGGTCCGGTAGATGTGGCCCTCATCACCAAAGGTGACGGATTTATCTGGATAAAACGTAAACATTACTTTGATCCGAAACTTAATCACCACTTTTTCAAAAACTATCTGAAATGACCGAGCAACCAACAGATAACGCCAGTCGTCGATTTGATCCTCATGCAGCGGCTGATTTGTGGCGAAAAAAAGAGCAAGAACAAGAGGAACGTAAAGTTATGAATCCTGAAAAGCTTGCTGAAGAAGTTTCTGACCGACTGATTAAAATTATTGAAAAGGAGATGAAACGACAGAAAAGGAAAAAAGCTGGTTAAAAATTTACCTGACCCTCTCCTCATTTATGTTAATTAAAGCCTTTCTTTAAAACAGAAAGGCTTTTTTATGTCCAAAGTTATTGAATACCACACTTACCCAAATGAAGATTAACCGTTAATATCATTCATTTTGCTGAAGCAGCAGACTTAGAGATCAAAACCCACCCGGCACCAGCTCCAATGTATTGATACTCTCATTTACATACTCCAGGTTTTCGTGGACGTTGAGGACTTCAACATAATCCCAAAGTTTTAGTTTATCTCTTAAACCTTGGACACCCTCTGCGTGAGCTTTTATCTTTTCGAGCTGTTCTTTGTCCGATACGGCAACCACTCCCTGTACGGCCGGATTATTGAGAGATTTTAGCAGGTTAACAATCAAGCTGTCAATACTACCTTTAGTTTGAACTTCAAACACGTATATGACACGTCCCATGTTGCCGATAGTCGATTCCCAAACTGTATCTACTTTGGAGCCTGCGGCAACCTTTCGTTCGATGTTAGCTTCAAAACCAAGCCACTGACCAATATTCCGGATTTTATCCCGAACATCGTTATGGATAAACTCATCCGGATCTTTTTGAATCGTCTCTTCCTGTTTCTTTTTCGCTTTTTTCCCACTGCCTGAAAGAGTTTCTTCAACCTGAAGTTCATCCCAGATAAAATAGTCTACCATCAACAGTGAATCGTCCTCAAAACCCGCTTCAACAAGCTCTTTGGATATCTTCTTTCCAATGATGCATAACTCTTTGTACTTCTTGCCATCTAATTGATAATCGTATCGCGGAAGACCCTCAACACCCAAATAATCCAATCCCATTTTAGCCCGCCTGTTCCAGATCATGAAATTATCCGGATGAGTTTTACAGAGAATCTCACTGATCATGGCCGGGCCCATTCCTTTCACATTTTTCCTGAATCGATCCCACCGAATTTCGATCGCATCATCCGACCATAACAGCTGAATCATTTCTTGTTTCAGACTATCCAGGCCGTTGTCTTCAATAAGCTTATCCACTACATACTGTTTGTTACCCCAAATCAGCATCGCCCATAATGGTGAGATATATTCATACAGCCCCTCTTCGTCCATTTCCAGCATCTTCTCCCGTGTAAATTCTCGATAAAGTTGAACATGCTCATCCCGCTGCTGCATATCCTTTCGATATTTTTCAGAATGGTTGGCTCTTCGATCTTTGTAGTTTTGGATGTGTTTCTTGAGAAGTTTTTTGTTCATAAAACACTTATTTAATCTTCTTTATAAAAATTTGGAGGCACGCGATGTGTTAGAATTTCCTCTATTGAATCATTGTTCTTACTAGGCTTAGGAGGCAAATCATACATATCAACTATTTTTGCTGCTTCTTTTAAGTTTTTAATTTTGACTTGATTACTTGATAAAGTTGTTACCCCAGGCCCAAAATATTTTTCTGCACCTAAATAATTGATGAAATTCTGACCTAATTCGATATTTATTCGACTAATATTTTTTAGGATTCTTTCATTTCCTTTTGCATCATCAAAAATTGGCCGAGCATGAACCTTTAGCAGACTAAGTAATAGCACATGGCGAAAGAGATGTTTTGCTTTCTTTTCATCACAACTACTAATTGAAATTGTATAAAGTGTTATGGCACGTTCAATTGACCTTGGAGTGTAATCTATTTTTGGCATTGATTTCAAGATCAGATTGTAAAAACCGTCAGTATCGAACAATTCATTTGGAATGTTAAAAGCTTTTACTAAACATTCGATGAATAATTTTAAATTCTGCTCACTAGTTGTTCTTAGGTCCTTTAGGGTTGGCAATTTGGTTTCAATGTGAACAAATTTATGTAGATATAATTGAGCATCATCTTCATTTACACCATAGGTATGTTTGATAATTTCAACTAACTGTTTTCGGTTTATTGTGAGAATGAAATTGACATTTGAAACACTAAATAAGTGTTTTATTTTTTCTAAAACTTGGATTGCAAAATCAGGTCTGCATCTGTCTAACTCATCCACAAAAAAGACCACTCGTCTATTTTCATTTTCAGATCCAACCTTAAGTAGCTTTTCTAAAGCAACTTGATACTCTCTGATAGTTTCTCTTCTATTTAGGAATGCATCATATTTTTCAGATATAAGTGATTTGTTTTCTCGTTTTTTAAGTTCTTTAGTTTTATCTGAAAATATATCCCAAATCGTATTTGCCTGTATTAACCCACCAGTAGCTAATTTAACGGTTAAATTCGTTCCCATCTTGGCTAACTCAATTCCTAACTCTTTTGCTACCTTAGTATATTCCTCAATTAAATTTTCTTGATCTTGATTTAAATTGTGCTTTTTGTAGTGTTTTTTTATTGCCTCTTGAATGGTTACAGCAATTGATATAAAAGCATCGCTGGCAAAGTCATTTTTAAAAGCATTGTAATAAATTGGGATGAATTGATCTGATGACTCGAGATTGTCATGCCATAATTTGATAAAAGTTGTTTTACCCTCACCCCAGTCTGCATCAATTGTTATTGTTAGAGAGTCTTCTGTCGAAGAAAGCAAGTTTGTTAAATTATTCTTGAAACCATCTCGTTTGAAAATGTCTATTTGATTTTCACCTTCCTTAACTCTCTCATAATATGATCGGATTGTATGCTTCATAATTTACTCTATTTATTTACTATCCACTCTCCCCATTTCCAATCTCTTCCTTATTCAACCAATACAACAAACGGTCAGTCTCTGTTTCCAACAGAGTGATAGAAAACTATTAAGCTATTCCAGTTTAATTCTTCTTAGGGGGCTTTATTTTTGGAGGATCTTTTTTAGGTCCCTGTTTGGTTGGAAATGGTTTGTTTGGTTTATGTTTAGGCCTATTATCTTTATTACCCATTTAATTCAATTATAGATTATGAATTGATGTGAAATTCCATCCTTTATCTTTTTTCCCGATGTTCACTATATGTGTATAAAATTGAATGACTTCAATATCGTTTTTAATAATGAAATCAAATTCAAAATAATCTTTTTCGCCCGGTTCTAATTCGTATGAATTGTCTTCTTGAAATTTTAAAATTCTTTTTTCTATTAGTGGCCAGGCTATATCACTTTTTATACTGCTTTCCTTAATACTGAAATCAGTAATAGCATTTGAAACAAAATCATCAATCGGTTGTATTTGTTGCAAACGTACCTCACCGCTTTTGATAGGAAGAATTACTTTCCCCAAATTTTCTATTTCAATTGTTAATCTGATAAGTAATTCACTTCCAATCTTTACAATTTCAATATCATGACTAATATCAGCTTTTGGGAATTTTTCTCTATTTTTAACGAAAAGCAGATAACCCCAAATTCCACCTATAATAATTGCACCTATTGTAACAATTGATTCAGTAATACTCAGTAGACTTTCAATTGCCATTCTCCCCCTCCACAATCCCAATCTCCTCCTCACTCAACCCATATAACTCATACACCAATCGGTCAATTTCGGCTTCAAGATTGGTAGTGTCGGCATCGCGCTTTTGTTTTTTGGCGGTGATGATTTGATCTGCAAGTTTAGCAATTTTTTCCTGATCTGCTTTTGTTGCTATAGGAATTAAAATATTTCTTAATTCAGTTAGAGTTGTTTGCCGAAAATCATCCTTCGTTGCAATTGATGAAGTGTTAACATACATAGCAGAAACAAATCTGCTTGCCATAACTCCCAAAACATATTTGGGCATGAACTTTTTATCATCAATAATGAATGGATTAATATCTTTTTTTACAACGAGCTTTTCCTCAGTATAGCCAACATCAAGCCGATCTCGTCGATTTACAATTCTTCTGATTAATAGCTTTGGTTCCGCTTGGTAGAATCGCTCAAGGTTTGATTTGTCTTCAAGTGAAGTATAGGTGACTTTATTTACCAGTATCTCATAATTATAAACCTGTCCATCAATTAAAAATGGATAATCAAATTTTTCAGATTTATTTTCCTTTTCCTCAAATCTACTTCCTGCTAATCCCTGAGTTGAAAAAGTTATTTCTCCTAATTGTTCAAATTTATCTTTCTCTAACCTGTTAATAATTCTTGCCCAAAAAGGATCTAAAACTACTTTATAATCAGGCTCAATGATTAGGTCATAATCAATCGTTGTAAAATCTAAATTATCGAAATCTTCAACTTTCTCTTTTTTGTTGAAATTAAAAATTTGATACTGAGAAGTAGTTGAATTGTTAAAAATAAAAATACCAGTTTCAACATAAGCATCTTCGAAAATATCAAATGGAAGGTTAATTATTCTGTTAACAGATTTTTCATTGAATAGATATTTTCTAAGCTTTTTATAATTCTCCCCTGTTTCCCATGTCACAGGAGCAATGAAAGTTATAGGTGAATTAACCTTACTAATTTCAAATGCTCTGAATAGAAATAGAATTGATGTCTCAAATTTTCTTTCAACGAGACTGTATTTTTTTCTAAAAAAGTCTCTTTCAACTTTGGTAAATGATTCTAATGGTACATATGGTGGATTTGCAATGACTAAATCAAACCCGGTAAAACGTCCCTCATCATCCAGCACTTCGGGGAATTCAAACCGCCACTCAAACGCTTCATTGTAAAAGGCACCGCTCTCCTCTTCGGCTTTCTGTTCTTCCAGCTTCTTTAGCTTCTTCTTCTGTTGCTTGATCTCTTTTTTAGTGAATTTCACATCACCAAACAGGTCGTCACTCTTCATCACCTCCAGCTTCCCTCTCGCTTTGGAGAGCTTCCGGTTTATCGGGCGGTTGTTGGTCAGTGTGGTGGTGTACTCCTCTTTTATATCCTCAATCAACGTCTGCAGGCGCTGCTTTTCGGAGCGGTCGCCCGTATGCTTATAGGAGCGGACCGCTTTTTTATAATCTTCCAGGGAGTGGTCGCTGTTTTTAAACACCGTACTTAAATCACTGTCCAGCTCAAACCGGCTCACCAGCGAATTCCCCTGCTTAATGTTAATGTCGATGTTGGGGAGCACTTCGAGTTGTCCGCTCCTCTCTCCCCCGGGGAGAGAGTTAGAGTGAGGGCCTGCGGGTGGAAATTCGTAATAAGCCCGTTTCAACAGTTCAATCCACAATCGCAGCCGGCATATCTTTACAGAGTTCGGGTTGATGTCTACACCAAAGAGGCAGTTTTCAATCAGCTGTTTCTTTTCGCGAAACAGTGTCTGCTGTATGCGCTGTTTGTCAGGAGCAACTTTGCGGCTTTTTAACCTGTTCCCGCTCCAGGTGTGGCTCACATCATATTCAAAAAGGTTCTCCCCATGGCTTACAATCAGCTCATCATTTTCAACTTCCACCGCCACATCCCGGAGCACCTTCCCGTCCGAATCGCACAAAATCCCCAGCTCGCTCTTAATGGCAATCAGCTCATTCAGGCACGACACCAAAAAGTGCCCCGAACCCACGGCCGGGTCACAAATCGTAATGGAGTTGATGATTTTGTTGGCTTCGGTGATGGATACATCGCGGCCAATGCGGTTGTAGATATCGGTGAAGGTGATTTCGCCCTCACCCCCGGCCCCTCTCCCGCTTGCGGGCGAGGGGGTGCTCGTCAGGGCGGGGTAAATACACACCCATTTTATCAGCAAGCTCTTTTAAAACCAGCTCTGTATTTTTGAGTACATCTTCGTTTTTAAACCTTATGACATCTATACCATACTCATTTAGAATTTGAGACCGCTCCTCATCACTCAACTTTTGATCTTCCTCATCGTGGATACTTCCATCTACTTCAATGGCCAGCTTCTGTTTGGCACAGTAGAAATCAAGGATAAAACCAGGTTTAATCGGATGCTGTCTTTTAAATTTAAATTCAAAAAACTGGCGGTTTCGCAACAGATCCCACAACAATTCTTCTGCATCCGTCTGATTCTTACGTAGATACCTTGCAGTTTCAATCAATGAATCGGGCAATCTCCATCCGGGCTCTTCAACCAAGTTATCGCCTCCCTCTCCCGCCGGCGGGAGAGGGACTGAGGGTGAGGGTGGATCAGGAGAGGGGCCGAGAGAAAGGACCACAGTAAACTTATCCACCACTGCCTTCCGCAACGTCTCCCGGGCCATGTACTCGGTAATAAAACCCGGTGTGTAGAACGAACCGTCTTTATAGCCATTGATCTTCTCAAAAATCAGTCCCAATACAGATGCATTGATCAGGCTCTTGCTCTCATCTCGTATCTCTTCCGAGCCTTCGGCAGAAAAGTCGTACGCCTCCAGAAATTGAAACAGGTAATCCAGTGTGTTGAGCGTTTCGCCCCGCTGCTTGGCAAGTACGCTTTTGCCATAAATAGGTATGTCTGCATGATCATCCAGTCCGGAAATACGGGTGGTTTGATGCTCCAACGACGAGACATCAAACAGTGAGCTGTTCAGGTAGGGTATGTGGCCGAACTTCTCATTTACATCATCCGAACGGTCTTTCTCCCTGCGTGCCAATACCTGGAAAAAGAGCTTGTTCAGCTCGTCCAGGCTGTCAATCACACGGTAATTCAAAAACTTGAAATTCTTATCCTGCCGGTGGTAGCGGTAGAGCTGGGCTTCCAGCAGCTTCAGAAACAGAACTCTGTTCATCCATGTGATGGAGAGCTCCATCGCCACGCTGAAAAGCTGTTCTTCCCTGTTGGTTCCATAGCTGCTCAGCGAATTCTTTAATGTGGAGAGGTGATCTTCGGCGTCCAGAATGCGGATGGTGTTTTCAATAATGGAGCCACTGTTCCGGTTCTCTTTCGATGTACGCTGTATATAGCGAGTACTGCCCTCTTTGGTCTCTTCCAGGCCAAGAATGTAGAGCAGCTCACGGTAGAACTCTTTATTCAAGCTGTTGCTGTCATTCGCAAACGGCTCTTTAAGAAGATGTGTGGGCGTAAACAGCTTATAGATTGGGATTAGCTTTTTTTCATAGTCGCTGTCCTTTTCACCTTTTAAAAAATTCCTTGTTTTATCCAGAGGCAACCACAGCCCACTGATAGAGATATCCTGCGCATCAATAAATTTAGAGATTTCACTATACATGAAATTATTATTGGGCGATACCTTTCGGTCACTTTTCCATTCTTTCCAGGTTTTCCGAAGCGCAGACGGATTATAAAAGCAGCGCTCGAACTCCTGTGCATCAAAGATGTACCAATTGTCCATATCGGTGATAATCACATGCTTCAGGTCGCTGTTGTCCTGCACAATGCGCTGCTCCAGGTAGTAAAGAACCGCCTCATGCATCGCTTTGCGGTTAATCTCCTTCTTGGTAATCATCTCAGCGGAATTGCCCGGCCTTTTGGCTTCAACCAGTACACCAACCGGATCTTTCCCCTTTTTCCCGGTGTGAATGGCCATATCGATCCGGGCACTCGTATTGATGAAATAATCTTCAAACCCTACCCTATTAAAGAATGTGGTCAAAAAGTTTTTGAAGTGCTCTTCGTGCTCACCCTTCTCTTTTGCCACCTCAATGGCACTGTGTAGCTCTTCAAGTGCAACTTTAAAATGCGTAAAAGAACCTCTCTCAATAGGCTCCTTCAGAAATGCTTTGTTGATGGTTCTTCTGACGGTTTTGGTGTCTAAACGCATATCAGCGACAATTTGATGATATCTTTACTCTATTCATCGTCTCTAAATTTCGATCTATCATAAATAACAATTGCAGTGGAGCATATCTAATAAATTTTACGACAAAATTTAAACCGTTTATAAAAACCTATTTAACATCAGTTCGTCATAAGAATATGCAAAAGAGTCTTCCTGACTTCATAAGGTGTTTTGTTTTGTGTGGGGACTCATTCACTGCGAAGTCTTTAAAGAACCAGACTTTGTCTAAACCTCCCCTAAATCCCCTCCTTGGAAAAGGAGGGGACTTTTCACATCCAAATTCAAAGTTTTTATCATAAACTCACGTTATTTAATTATTCAATATTGAATATAACTGAACCGGTGAATGCATGGTGTCACCCCTCCTACAAAAACCAGAAATTCCTTTTTCCAAATGCCGGAATAATTTCACCGTCAAAGTATGGAAACTTTTTAGCCACCATTTCGGCATAGGCAAGAGTAACCGGAAATTCTTTTACGCTTACGGTCTGCCAGTTCAGCCGGCTGAACTGATACACCTGCTCAAGCAATTCATGGATCCACTCTTTGTCTTCGATATGCTTTTCAACATCCGTTTCACCGGCTATGTCCACATAAACTTTCACCGGCATGGGATACGACCGGATTTTCTCTCCGGGTTCATCAAACCGGGTATTGTTGCATAAAAGAAACTGGTTCACCCCGCTTTGAAAATAGGTGCCGCTGAGGGGGAGCCTGTCCGGCCGCTTCATGTCCGTAATAACCAGATCTCTTGACCCCGATTTATGAATCGTCAATATGATGAGCGGGATATCCAGTTTCATCTCCTTGAGTGCAGCTTTCAAAACCCGGGCCTCTTCCCTGTTCAGCCGTTTATAGTAGTGAAGCACTACCCTCTCCACATCCAGATATGTTTCCCTGTAATCTTTGATAGCCCTCTGAAAAGATCCGGCCAGCATCAGCATGTCATCGGCAGTGAATGACTCAAACCCTTTAAACTTTCCGTTATTTAAAAAACAGAAGGCACTTCCCAGGTAGGTTTTATCAAGTTCTTTGGGACGATAGGCACCGATACCGATCACGAGCTCCTTCTTTTTCTTCTCTTCCAGGGTCCATGGAATTCCCCCAAGTTTTGCCACAAGTGCCGTGGCAATATTGGGCAGATAGTATTGAAAGCCGGGGTCGTGTACGGATGTATTGGAGATAACCTGTGAAGTAACACCATATTTGAGCAATGTCTCCTTAATCCGGAAGTAAACCCGGTGTTTCTCAGGATCCGGGTCATTCTTCTCTATAGGTGAAAGATATATGGCTCCATACTGAACGCCCTCCTTGAAATCCATATTTTGCAGTTGCCGCTCAATTTCCGGCAACGGATTATCAAGATTTTTAAACACGACGTTAAAATTGCTTACATAGACAGGAATCCTGGCAAATGATTTTAACCCTTTAAAAAAGCCCTCGCCCTTGTCCAATGCCTCGTAAAGCTTATTCCCTTCATCACGGTCTTGATCATGGATGATGAAGAAGAGTTCAACGTGAGGGATATCCGGTGCCCGAAACGGCCCGCCCTGTTTCAAGCCATCCATCGGACTTTTATCCGTAATCCCTCCTCCAAACCTCAATGTAGCTGCGCTCTCATCTATTCTCCCAAACTCAGTAATACCGGGTCGAAGAAAACCGTCCGGAGACGGTTTAAACTCTTTCTGAAATTCAGGATCACAGATCCACCGTTCATAAAACCTGTAGATCTGCTCGGTATGCTTTTTTAGACGATTTCCCCTTTTCCAGGGTGGTCTGGGGAGGCTGAGGGTCCGGGCAATTTCACGGTTTAACACCGGGAATACTTCTCTTCGGTCGGCATCCGGAACCTCTTCGTTGAAATACTCATACTTATAAATATTTTTCTTGTACACCACCTTTGTGAAATCCTGAGTTTGACCGGGGTATTCCAGGATGGAGGATTTTAACACTTTCATCTTCCCTCCGTACATCAATGTCAACTCCGGTTTGTCCGTTAGCCTTTCGATGGAAGCGCGTACACGAAAACGATCAAAAACGGCATATTCATCCGTAGCCCCGTTTTTCTTATTCAAAAAATAGAGTTCATTATTATTGATAAAGTTTTTTCTGCGCAGGTAAGCCCTCTCCTTAAACCAACGATAAACAGAGGCATTTAAATAGTGTTTGGCGAACATTGGGCTCTCTTTTAATGAGACGGTAAAAGAGATATCTGCATCTTCATGCTCCCTGAAATCCGTATAGAGAATGTCATAAGTCTCTCTATACTCTTCCGGGATTTCACTTGTGTAAAGCGGTGCAAATGAACTTTTTTGCGGCTTTTCCGTGAAAAAGCCGAACCGTTTTTTGCCAAGTTTAATGTTGAGGGGGATTACATTTAACTCTAATGCCTGCTCACTCATCTTCATCGTCGGTTTTGCTTTGATTATTAGTTGTAAAGTGGTTCATCAGTTTCTTTACACTATCACTATGAATGAATTTCATCTTCTGGCTAAATTTGACAATATCGATCCCTGCTTCTTCAAGGTATTTTTTGAAGGTCACATCCGTAACATCCAGTTTATCCTTTAGCTCGTCGTAGGGTATATAATTTCCCAGCACACCGATTTTAGGCACTCCATCCTTCTGCTCGTTTGTGTCATTAATAGGTTGAACCGTGCGCATTTCCTTTTCCAGTACACCCAATACCTCACTGATCACTTTACCCGCCGCTGAGCTTCTTCCCCACTCTTCACTCTTTTGAACTCCAGCGATTGAGTTCGCTGCATCAATAATTTGCTGTAGATCACCGCTACTAACGGATCCGGTATTTAATTGCCGGTGCAGCTCCTCAAGAAAACTCCTGTTTTTATCTGCGTCCCTAGCTTCAGGACAGCGGCCGGTTTCATCCTCAGATTTTAAACACGACACAAACCATGCGTTTTCCAAAATCGATCTAGACTCCAATATCTCTGTAGGTATTTCAGATTCAGGCCGAACTTGAATTTCATCATGAAGCCTCAACATCAATGTTTCCAACAATTTGTTTGCTCCCTCTTCGGGTGCAGTGCTTTCAATCTCGAAGAGTGTACCGTCTGTCGTTCTATATATAACGGGTTGATCAGGCACCTCCATTTCCAGATAAATTTCATACAGTTTCTCCGGAGAGATAAACCAGTCCCCTATACACATTCGAAATCTCAATTGAATATCCTGTAAAAGAGCTGCTACCATTCGCAGAAGGGTTTCATACACATAATTTTCAAGCTTACCGGCTTGTTGATCCTTTAATGATTTGTACTGAACCCTATCTGCAGCTTCTTTCACTACATTGACCAGTTCTCTCTGTATGGTCACCAGAGAATATTTAAGCAGCGTTATTTCAAGTTTTTCTTGCCATTTGGTCATTTCAGAGATGATTAACCGGTATTCACACTCAGTAAAATTCCGGTAAAAACGGCATAATGGATGGAAAGATTTGTGTGCTAACGGGTAAGGGCTGAAATAAGGATCAATCCATTCAGCTTCCTTCAATAAGCCTTCCTGCCCCTGCCAATGGGTCGAGTATGGTTTTATTAGGTTAAGATAGGCTTTTGGAGAACCGGGCATCTCCCAAAACGATGTAATCCAGTCTCTGTCGATCGAAGTCTTATAAATCTGTTTCATCTTTCCGGGCTGTAATTGCCCGTACAAAACCTGCCGGATTCCTGAGATGATATGTTCAGGATTTTTCATAACGTATTGTTGTTTACATCTAAGTATATGCAAATCAAAGGACTCACGACTATTATAATAAATCAAATGGGAAGTTTAGCATGGATTTAAAATTTTTGGAAAAAAGTCATAAGGAGATTCTTCTCCCGAATACTCGGGATCAGAATGACGGTATTGTCATCCTGAACGGTAGTGCAGGATCTCAAAGTGTGGAAGTGAATATCCGTAGATTCTTCGCTTCGATCAGCCTAATCATTAGCCATTCTGAACCAGACAGCGGTTAGGAGAAGAATATCGGATTGACAATCTGGGCATCCCTAACCCCATAGAGTTATGGAATTAGAATCTAAGAACTCCAGCGCCGTAGGCGCGCCATATCCGTACCCCATAGTCAGCTCAAAGCGATGGCCATAGGAAAAAGTGAGCGTGGGAAATGGGAGCGTCGTAGGTGCGCCATATCCTTAGCTCATGGTCGGTGCAAAGCGGTGGCCATGGAGTAATAGAAAGCATGAAAAATGAAAGCGCCATAGGTGCGCCATATCCGTAGCCCATGGTCAGCGCAAAGCGATGGCCATGGGATAAAAGCGAGCATGAGAAATGGGAGCACCGTAGGTGCGATATATTTATAATTAACAAGAACATTACAAACATCGAACATTCAAACAGGAGCATGATTCAAAATCTCTTTGAATATTATGGCCAAGGTTTCAAATAATGACGCACCTACGGCGCTCCTCTGTTTATAGGCCTCTTTATACCCCACAGATTCACTTTGTAAACCTGTGGGGCTACGGATATCTCGCCCCGAAGCGGGGCTGATTTTTCCCTGAAAAATGAACTCCTATCATTTTATATTCGATTTACTTTTTTAAGACTATGATGGATGATCAGCTAACCAATTTTTTAAAATCAAAAAGCTTTGATGTGACATATTTCTATCACTTTTAAATGAAGCTTATATTGTATCCACTACATTACAATTTTCGGAACTTGAGTTATGATATAGAAAAAAAATAGGCGGACTCCCCAAAGAAGCCCGCCATTGATGCGTAAACGTCCTCACGGAGTTTCCGCAGCTGTTTCGATTGAAATGAACCTGTTTTGAGAGGTTTCATCCCCTGTTTCTGATCGGAAAGCAAGATATCCTGCAATATTGCTACCCTCCCAGTTTTGGGGGATTGACAGCTCCATCGACTCATCTTCCCTAACCACACCGGACATTTTATATACTACCTCATTCCGGTCTGTATTGTAGAGAAGCGCAATCGCTCCATCCTGGTTGGAAGCATTTCCTGCCTCGGAATTGTTCTCCCAGGATATGGTTACTATTCCAGGCTGTGATGCATCCATTTCCGGGTTTACACCTGATGAAAGTTCACCTGTTGAGAAAATTAATTTCTCAGGATCTATTTCGAAATCAGGATATTCCCCTTTTACTGCCTGTTTCAGGTTCACTGACATTGCAGCATTCATCGGGGTCTGTTTTCCACTGCGATTGGAAAACCCTACTTTCACAAGCAGGCTGATCCGTTTTAGCAGTCCAATTACCAACCGAAACCGCATTCGCTGTTTTTGTTGGCCTTCGGTATTCGGATTTCTCACCTTTGCAGGTTTCGATCGTATGTAATCGATGCCCCTCCATCGGCCACCGACTACATTGCCTACGGTACCTGAGATTCCACCCAGGATACCAGAATTTAACTTTGCCATAATTCTATGGTTTAAGTTGAAATTTGCACAAGGGTAATGGCTTACTCTTGTGAGTTCAACGGTAACCTAAACCTGAACCAGACAATCAAAAAATTTCAAACCATTGATTTTTATTATCTTTCGGAATCTTTAGAAATCTTTAGAAATCTTTTTTTTACCGTGTAACTGAGATCTGCTTATGTAAATAGAAGTCCCACTATGATTAGCCTGTAAAAAATGGAAAGCTATTAATACAAGGCTGAATTTTTGAATATTTGAGTAAATTAGCGGATCAGTTGATCCCCTCCTTCAAACCTTTTGCCCCTCTCCCCCTCATTGGGAATTTTACCGTTTTCAATTCATGACTTTGGGCATTCTTTTTATTCTAAACTTCAGTCGCTATTTCCTCAATCATTCTCCCTTTTTCAGCTGAAATAACTGCACATTCAAACTCAGCTTTCTGACGCTCTATCCGAGCTCCACCAAAACCATACCAATTCTCCATTCTGTTGGAGTTGGTACGGACTTGGTATGGAGATGGTGGGGAGGTTTTTCTGAACATTTCGACACAAAATAGTAAGCAGCTCTATTCAATGATACTTCCCCAATAAGTACGTGTATTTTTTTCACGTGTGAAAAGTAATCGGCCTCTGAGGTATGGAATCCCTATGGTAATTGAATTTCTGAAATTAACTATCTCTACTCCTCATATTTCTCTTCGTACTCTTCCAGGCTATCGCTGATCACTTTATTGATCTGCTTCATATGTTCTGGTGTAACTATCACACGGGATACCAGATGAGCTTCTTTCCCCATATTAAATACAAATCCTAAAACGAATTCATTTTTGGTGTATGTAACCCGTGCAAGATTGGAGTACACTCCTTTTAAATCCTCTTCCATTGCAGTTACTTCCAAGTCTTCAGTTTGTTGATCGTTCGTTTTGGTCATGTCTTTTTGAATTTTAATTTATCATTTATTATTTAACAGTATTAACTATTTAAATTCTGAAAATTTAAGTAGTTAAAATTTAATTGAGTCAAAATTGGTAACAGGAAAAACTCATTATTATGAGAGTCAAAATGAAGATCCGACAAAAGTTCAAATTTACTGCTACGGCAGCGATATTGGCTTTTGGTGTTGGTAACAAAGGATACTCACAGAATACTTCACAAGCTGTTATGAGCGTTAAAGTTACGGTTGTGCCAGGTTCACATATCTCCAATAATACGATCTCGGACATAAGTGATCAATTACAAAGCGATAACAGTAAATTATCTTTCGGTGATTTTAAACTGCAAATTCCGGACGGTGTCGACTATTTAGTCAAACGAGACGAATCCATAACGATGAAGGGTTCCGATAGTACTTGGCTTATCAATACGAATCTAACTCAAGAAACAGAAGCACCCGGTCAAGTGACACTACGAATGAGTGGTGATAGATTAAGTAATGTACCGGCAGGTTCATTTGAAGGAAGACATTTAACTGAAATCCATTACCTGTAATTATCATTTGAGATTAAATAAAACTGCTTGACGACCCCTTTCTTTTATCTTCCTGACTAAATACTAACGTACATGCGAAGCCATCCTCAGTATTTCTCATAGACATATCAGCTTCGATTTGCTGACTCAATATGTTTATAAGAGTTAACCCTAAAGTTTGCACCTCATCTTTATTAAAATCTTCGGGTAAGCCTACTCCATTATCTTTTACGGATAGTTTTATTTTTTCAGCTTCCCTAACGAAAGAAACAACGATTGTACCTTTTTCCCGATCTGGAAATGCATGCTTCCAGGAGTTGGTGATTAGTTCATTTAAGATAAGACCACAGGGAATTGCATAATTGATATTGAGATTAACATCTTCAATTTCGGTCTTTATATTGGGTTCAAATTTGTCATCAGACATTGCAGATTGAACCGATTCAATCAATTCCTGTATATATTCTCTAAATGAAATATGAGTAAAAGAGTCGGATTGATACAATTTCTCATGGACTTTAGCCATCGATCGGATTCTCAGCTGACTGCTTCTGATTAAGTCAATCACATGATCATCCTCAACATGAAACAGGTTCAATTCCAATAGTCCGGATATGATAGCCAGATTATTTTTAACGCGATGATGAATCTCTGACAGCAATGTCTCTTTTTCCTTCAAGGATTCGGAAATCTTTATCTCTTTTAATTTCCGATCCGTTATATCCTGAGTCGTTACTAAAATTTTCCTTGGGTTACCATCTTCAGTAATTAATTCTCCCCGATGAACAAGATATTTATCAACATCACCGGGGTTCGCTATTTTATGCTCTACTTCTGAGGTTCCCTTTCCGTGTTTAATATTTTGTATAAATTCTAAGAATTGAATTTCATCGTTTTTGTTGAGTCGGCTGAGAATTAAATCTATGGTAGGTTTTTTACGTTTTCTCTTGAAACCCAAAATGTGATGCATTTCACTGTCTAGTTCAATGGAATCAGACTCCAAATCCAGCTCCCAGAAACCCAACTCCGCTAAATGATTGGCGTGTTGAAGTCGTGATAACAAGGTTTTCTGGCGAATTTCAGCTTTTTTGAGTTTCGTAATATCAGCAACCGCTCCTAATACTATTTTTGGCGATCCATCTTCATCACGATCAATGTGAGAATTATTGAGCAAGTATTTATATGAACCATTAAAAGTTCTAAACCTATACGTTGCGCTCCATTTGTTTTTTTCACTGTCTATAACCTTCAGAACGTTATCCATAATTTCTTCGACGTCATCCGGATGAATTTTTTCCTGCCACCACTCAAAATCTACTTGTCTGTACGATTCAGGATATCCAAGAATTTCTGTTAAATTACCGCTCCAGGTGATCACAGCATTTTGCCAATCAAGCTCATAAATAAGATCTGTAGATGCTTTAGCTACTTTTTCAAACTTAGAGTGTAAAGCATCCACTCGTTCTTCGGCCTTCTTCTGATCAGTGATATTTCTGGCCGTTAAATACCATTGATTATTTTCAACGGTAAAGTTGCACCTGTACCATCTTTCTTCCCCGTAATTGTTTTTCAATTTCAAAGGAAGTGAAAGACGTTCTTTCGTTGAACTCGGGATGTTAAACCATGAAGTAATAGCTTCATCTATATCATATTCAGAATCAACATACTCTGAGAAGCTTTTCTGAAGCAACTCTTCCTTGGTAAATCCGAGCTCTTGTTCACAATCTTGATTGATATCCACTATCAGGTTTGACTGAGGATCGATTATGCATAATATATCTGCCGAATTGTTCAGAAATACCGAGTATTTCTCAAGTTTACTGTTTTGTTTTTTCAGCAGTTTGGTTCTTTTATGCAATTGCAGCCGAGCCATTACTTCGTCGGCAAGTATCTGCAAACTCTCTTTTTGGAACTTTGTAAGCTTTCTTGGCTCTGAATCAATAACACACAATGCCCCTAAGTTGAATCCGCTTGGAGTTTTTAGAGGAGCTCCGGCATAGAATTTTATTTTCTCCCGATCTTCTTTTGAAAGACGGGAAACAATCTCTTTATGATTCTCGACATTGTTTAAAATTATCATATCACCATCTACCACAGCTCTATCACAAATACTATTCTCTCGTGGTATTACTTTTTCTTCCCAGTCTCCATATGTCGCAATGGTTCTCTGATTTGTTTCGTCTATGATATCAATAAGTGAAACAGATGTGCCACATATTTCTGAGGCGAGCTTAATAATGGACCTCAGATGCTCTTTTGGATATCCATCTTCTAATTCATAGGAAGCAAGTTCAGCCAGGCGTAATTCTTCTGATTTCATAGTCAGAGATTAGAATTCGTATATCAGGTACTTTAAAAAAATCATACTAAGAAAATACCTTACCTAATGAATCCGTCAGTATTGTCTTATTGATCGGTTTTACTAAATAATCATCAAACCCGAATTCTTCAGCTCTTTTAATATGAGCGGTGTCGGAGTTACCAGACACATAAATGATTTTTGAAAATGAATTAATTTCCTTAATTCGTCGTACGGCCTCTATCCCATCAATCTCACAGGCAAGAGCAATTTCCATAAATATAAAGTCCGGCAAAAGTACAGATGTCATTTCTACAGCTCGCTCACCGGTCTCTGTTATTGCCACTACTTTATAATTCATGTTAGTTAGCATCATTTTCAATAATTGCGCCTGAAACCGATCATCCTCAACAATCAGCACGCTTTTATCTGCAGCCAAAACAAGCAAATGTTTAATTATTTAATGACAAAGTATTGTGATATTTAGTTACTTCAACAAATTCCACTTGCCACTAAATTCCAATTTTAATTTTTTTTACAAAATAGATTTTCTATTAAGCTACTCACTGACACATTTCAAAATAGCCTTCTGAATATCTTCTTTTGTAATTGGTTTGATTAAAATATCAACAAACTTTGAAGCTTTGAGCCTCTTGTCATCTTTTGCCCAAGAATTACCCGTTAGGTAGATTATTGAAGCATCTGATATGTTGTTGATCATATGAGCCGCTTCAATACCATTGATATTTTTTTTAAGTGCTATGTCCAAAAAAATGATGTCAGGATTAACTTCCGCTGTTAATTTAACTGCGCACTCACCTGACATAGAAGTTCCTATAACTAAATGGTCTAGTGACATTACCATTTTCTCAAGGGCCTTCGCTTGAATCAAGTCATCTTCAATAATTAATACACCGAGCCTATCTTCCATATCAGGAAGTTGAATGAGCATTGAATAATAAGATGGCTAAATAAGCCTAAAGCATTTTTTATGAAATAACCATTACATTGATGAATAGCAATAAATTCAACTCTCAATACTGTAATTAATTTATTCGATCCATCTTCTCCTTCAACCTCTTCGCCGTCAAATGGGTGTATTCTCTGTCACCTTTTAACTCGATTGCCCGGCTATATAAGCAGTAAGTATAAAGTGGGCTCATCGAAAATTTAAATACTTGATAAACTAGTACATGAGTATGATTCTGAATATCATTACTTATTTTCTGCAGTAAAAAAATAGAGCTAAAATGGAATCCTCTAAATAACCTAAAACATATTACCATTTTCCTAATATTGAATCACAGTCTACTTGTAGGATTTGTACTTTTTTCAAAAAAATGAGACAGCTTAAAGTATTAGAAACAATTAAAATGAAAAGGGTGAGCTGAAAACACCTGCCTTTTTAAATTAATCTGAACCTGTAAACTGAATTCAAAAGATTTACATAAAGAAATCAAAAAATCTATTTTACTACTTCTTCCTTTATATAAAACTTAGCACTGGAATGTTCCACTTTTAAACATTCAATTCATACAAAACTTTATTGGCATAAGTCCCCGAAAAAAAATATCAAACCATTTTGAAAAAACTCACCACCAAAGAGATCCTGAAACAAAATCTGCAGCGGACGTCTCCCTTAAAGGATCACTTCATCCTGTGGCTCCACGATATCCGTAGCCTTCACAACGTGGGTGCCGCATTTCGTTCGGCTGATGCATTCGGAATCAAAGAGCTCTGGCTTTCCGGATTCTCCCCGACCCCTCCCCGGCCCGAAATTACCAAAACCGCCATCGGTGCAGAAGAGAATGTTGAATGGAAGCAGGTCGATTCACCGGCTAAAGCTGCTGAATCATTGAAAACGGAAGGCTACCAAATTATCGGACTTGAACAGACCACATCCAGCGTGATGCTTCACGAGTACAATCTTCCGGGTGATAAAATCTGTTTGGTGCTTGGAAATGAAGTTACGGGAATTGGAGAGGAGATGATTCCGCATCTGGATGCAAGCGTTGAAATACCCCAATTCGGAATGAAACACTCACTAAATGTATCGGTTGCAGGCGGAGTGGCATTGTATGCTTTTTTAGAGAAGTTTATGGCTGCTGGTCGTACACATTAAGAGCTGTTTAAATCAATTCAAAATGATTTGTTAACTGTTCAATTTAATAGCCGGTTAAACTACCGTGCATAATTCCACAAACCCACACATTCAATTCTGTCAAACAGTGGCAGCATCACGATTAAATTTGCCCCGGTACTCAATTGGAGTCATACCTGTTATTTTCCGGAACAGGTTCCTGAATGATTTTGTATCAGAATAGCCCACCTCATACATCACCTCCGTTACATTTTTTCGTGTGCGTTCCAGATCTTTTTTAGCTGCCTCAATTTTAACCCGCTGCACATATTCGGTAATCGTGTTGGAGGTGGCTTTCTTAAACCTTCTCTCCAGTGTTCGGCGACTCAGTGCCAGTCTATCCGCAAGTTCATCCACCCGAATGGTTTGTTCATAATTTTCTTCAATGTATTCCTGGGCTGATATTATTTTCTCATCGCCATGCTCTTTTTGCCCTTCAAACATGATAAAGGGCGACTGACTGTCACGGTCAATATCAATTGAAAAAGCCTTGGAAATATGTACGGCCACCTCCCTGCCGGCATTTTTTTCAATCAGATATAACAGCAAATTAAGGAAAGCGTAGGCTCCGCCACTGGTGTAGATACCGTCCTCCTCCGTCATGATCTTTTCATCCACCATATGTATGTTTGGATATAATTGCCGGAAATTATTGGCATGCATCCAATGCGTAGCACACTGTTTACCATCCAGCAGACCGGTTTCCGCCAAGAAAAAAGCCGCCACACATAAACTCACCACTTCTGCTCCATTTTTATACTGATGAACGATCCATGGGATAAATTCCTGATTGTTGGATTTGGCTGTGTTCGGATTGTCATGAATGGCAGGGATGATAATCATATCCGTTTTTTTGACATCTTTCATCAACACATCCGGACTTATTGAAAAAATGCCGTGGGTAAGCCGGGTCTCCTTTTCAAGGCCAACCAGGTGAATATCAAAAACCGGTTTTCTGCCCATTTGCTGTAAAGTGGCATTTACCATCGAGAATATCTGGTGAGTTCCTCCAATATTTACAATACTCACATGGCCACGCGGAATAAGTATGGATACATGTTTCATAGGCCTGAGAATGGGTTAATTGGTCTCAGAATATGTATTCGGTTTATCCTAGATAACTGAATTAACCAAATCCGATTGTCGTAATCAACCCGTAAGAATGGCGTAAACACCACGGGCGGAGTTGCTTATAAGCCATTATGTTGGTAGAGAAATGATAAACCCTTACCACGCTTCAAGGATTCAACAAAACCGGGAATGATTATCAAAAAAAGTAATAAGACGATGACAAAGCTCCTGCTAAACCAATTCGATCTCCATCAGCGCTTGTTTCACAACGTTTTAGCCGGGTTTACCGACTCAGAAACCAATCAACGCCCGTTTGGAGATAGAAACGTCAATCACGTAAAGTACCTGGCCGGACATTTAGTGAATTCGCAATATGGTTTGGCCATGTTAGCCGGGCTAGCACCGGAAGTAAAATGGAATGAGCTTTTTGCCGTGATGGGGCAGTCGGAAGCTAAAGATGAAATCAACTATCCCTCTATTGAAGAAATCAAAGATGAATGGGATAATTTGTATGAACCCACAAGGAAAGGATTGAGCGACTTATCAGGAAATGAACTTTCAGATTCCCCTCCCCCTCCTTTTGAAAAAGTTGCTGAATCAAAGGGGCAATTGTGGGCCTTTATAAACCATCATCAGGCATACCATATCGGACAGATCAGCATTATTAGGAAAGTATTTGGTAAAGAACCCATGAGTTATGAGTAAACAGTTTTACAGTGAACAGTGAACAGTGATCAGTGATCAGTGATCAGTTAACAAAACATAACCTTGCACTCACAGTGCCCTTAGCGGTTTATATGGAGTGTTACCAAAAATTTTATATAGCATTCAACTTAAAAAGAAATAGCATATGCACACTACAACCGCATCATTTATTCAAAACCGTCAAGTTTGGGCTAATATACCCGTAAAGGATGTAGAAAAAACGCGGGACTTTTATTCAAATTTAGGATTTAAGATTAACGGAGACAGAAATAATGAACAGTTGATCAGTTTTTTTATGGGTGATGATGATTTTGTGGTTCATTTTTTTCGGGAAGAGATGTTTGAACAATCCTCAGGTGGAAAAGCTGCTGATCTAAAGAATGGAAATGAAATCATGTTCACCATAGGAGCAAACAGTCGTGATGAAGTGAAAGTCTGGGCAGAACAAGTATTAGAAGCAGGCGGTTCTTTGTTTTCTGAACCCGCTGAAATTGGAGAAAATGGATGGTACGGTTGCGGATTCGCAGATCCCGAAGGGCATAAATGGAATGTGTTTTATAACGGAAAATAAACCTTTGCGTACTTAAAATAGGAGGACCATTATGATCAAAGAGCTATGGATCAACTTACCCGTGAAGGATATACCTGCATCGAGGGAGTTCTACAAAAAAATCGGATTTAAACTGAATCCCAATCACCCTGAAAACGACCAAATGGCTGCTTTCCAGGTCGGAGAAAAAGAAATCGGGTTGATGTTATTCCCCGAAGACCAGTTCAAAGAGTTCTCAAATCACGAGCTCTTTGATACTTCTCAAGGAACCAATACCCTATTCTCCATTGATGCGGAAAGCCCGGAAGAAGTGGATGAACTTGCCGAAAAGGTAAAAGCGGCCGGAGGGACCATTTACGGTGAACCCGGCGAAAAAGACGGCTGGATGTACGGATGCGGATTCATCGACCCGAATGGCCATCGATGGAGCGTTTTATACATGGACATGAGCAAAATGCCTATCGGTTGACTTTAAAACTGATTAAACCTTATTAAACCGAATTACATCAGTTTTACCGGACACATGTAATTCTAAATGAAATATATGATCTGCTATCCGGAAGTGATCCAAGTTTTGATTCCGAAGACTGTGATTCTGTTCTCAGAGTTGAGCAAAATAACGGCAAAGGACATTCCATGGATATCCTTCCTTAAAATTGAATAACAAAAAATATCTCCGATCCTAATGAGGAAAATAATCTACGCCCAACTGGTTTCCCTGGATGGTTATATCGAAGACGCTGAAGGCAATATTGGTTGGACCAAACCGGAGGAAGAACTCCACCACCACTTTAATGAATTGGAAAAAACACGGATATCAATTTCTACGGCCGGGGAATGTCGGAAGCCATGGACTTTTGGCTTACGGCTGAGAAACAATCCGGCTTAGAAGATTATGAACTTGAATACGCACGACTATGGAAAAAGACGAAACGGATTGTTTTTTCAAAAACACTGAAAGAAATCAAAGGAAATGCAGAACTTCGCAGAGAAGTCAATCCGGATGAAATACAGGAATTAAAAAATCAGCCCAGAGGAAATATGACCGTCGGCGGGGCAAACCTTGCGTCCACTTTCATCAAGCATGGACTGGTAGATGAATTTCGGGTCTATATTCATCCGGTAACAGTGGGCAGTGGCAAGCCGATGTTTCCTGACGGCCAAAAATCGGACCTGGAATTTGTGGAAAGCCAAATCTTCTCCGGTGGTGTGGTAATGTTGAAATACCAACTTAAAGAATAGTGTACAACAGACCTGTCAGGTTTTGAAAACCTGACAGGTCTTACCTTTTTAAACAAGAACGATAGTCATGAAAACCAAAAACCAACAACTCTTAGAGGAATTCAACAAAGCCTTTGCCCGAAGTGATACGGAGTTCATTCTCCAACACGTTTCCGAAACCATCAAATGGACAGCGGTCGGTGATTTTTCCGTGGAAGGAAAAAAGGAATTCCAAAAAGCCCTCGAAAGCATGACCGGAGACGAACCTTATGATCTTAAAATCGACAAGATCATCACTCATGGAAAAGAAGCAGCCGTAAATGGTGTCATGACATCCAAAGACGGAAAACAGTATGCTTTTTGTGATATCTACAAATTCACCGGTTTCAAAGATCCGAAAATCAGTGAGATGACTTCCTATGTAGTTGAAGTTGGTTAATGGTTATTCGTGAACAACTATTAACGATTAACGAACTCCCAGTCCCTAATAAGGATGATCTTTGAACGCATACCCTTCAGTTACCTTCTGAATCATCCGAATTTTTAAACTAAGATAAAACCCCATTTAGCATAAACGAGGATTTTATCGTTATTTTAGACGGATCCAAATCTAAGCTGAATACCATGAAAAATTCGTTCTCAAAAAAAGAGAGTATTGAAATAATAAAACGTGCTTTAACCACAAAAGATACTGAAAGTGATCAGTCCATTGATTCTCTGGATCTTGACGATCTTAAAACATTGGCTGAAGAGTTTGGTGTATCGCACCATGAACTTAAAAAGGCAGTTGCCGAAGTCATCTATACCAAAGAGCATAAAAGAGATGAATTATACCCTGAAATAATCTCACAGAGGTGGGTTAATGGCAAGTTAAATGAAGAGAATATTGAGGAATTTTTTATGAGCCTGAAAATGGAATTTGGCGACAGTAACCATTGGAGTGGTAAACCTGCTGAAGTTCATAAAATGGGGAAGACTTGGGAATATCGGGTCAAAGATGCTACCGTGATCCTTCAGGAACTTGATAGTGGTTATAAATTACAGGTTTTGAAACATCAATTTTTTCATGGTAATAATTTAGAAGCTTTGTTCCTGGCAATTCCAATTGCATTTATTCTAGGTCTGCTACCTGTTGCAGCAGCGGCAGAATGGCTAAATATCCTTTCTGCTGTTTTTTTAGGAGCTATCAGCTATATCGCTTCATTTGCAATAGTGAAGAAGTTCATCCAAAAAATGCGGACTAAGACGAATTTGAAACTTCTTCAAATCACCAATTTTGCTGAAGAACAATTGCAAAAGTTGATTGTTGACCCTTCTCCGTCAACTGCCGGAACTATCCAATTGGAAAATGATAAGCTGGATGCTCCTGGTAAAGGTATTGGTTCCAGAAATAAACTGAGAGAATAGTACTTATTTTAATCTCCTGATCTTTATTCGCCTTCCTTAAGCTACTTCATTCCCTTCCCTAAGATCACTTATAAATGTTAACTGAAAATAAATAGCATCACTTCAGAATTTTAGTGTTGACAAATTTGTGTCTACCATATATTTTACCAATCAGTTAATTAACTAATTAGTTAATTTCAGAAATTATACATGCCAGCAGATCAACTTAGTTCCACTTTCCACGCACTTGCAGACCCCACGCGCCGGGCCATCCTCTCCAGTTTAACGACAGGAGAGAAAACGGTTTCAGATTTAGCCGAACCGTTTAACATGAGCATGCCGGCCATCACCAAACACCTGAAGGTGCTGGAGAAAGCGAACCTGATAGAGCGCAGCAAGCAGGCACAATACCGCCCCTGCCGTCTTCACCCCGAGCCATTAAAAGATATTGACGAATGGATGGAGCAGTACCGCAAATTCTTCGAGGCCAGTTTTGATCGGCTGGACCACTATCTAAAAGAAATTCAAACCAAAAAGGAGAATGATCATGAGTAATGAAAAAAACCAGGCAGAATCCAAAGGACGAGAATTAATCATAACCCGCGATTTTAATGCTCCACCCCAACTAATGTTCGACATTTGGAGCGATTGTAAACACCTGAAACATTGGTGGGGTCCTCAAGAGTGGCCGATGGACGAATGTGAAATGGATTTCAGGGAAGGCGGCAAATGGCATTTCTGCCTCCGTGGCCCAAATGAAGGTGACGAATCGTGGGGACTGGCTATTTACAAAGAGATTGACCGGCCTGACAAAATTGTATATCAGGATAACTTTTCAGATAAAGATGGCAACATTAACGAAGAGATGCCGGGCATGCTGATTACAGTTGATTTTTTTGAGCATGAAGGAAAAACCCGTGTAGTCAATACCACTCTATTCGATACCCCGGAAACCCGCAAGAAGATTGTCGAGATGGGTGTGGTTGAAGGCATGGGGAGCTCTATGGACCGGCTGGATACATATTTGACGGAAATTCAACTATAGCAGAGACCTCCAAGGTTTTGAAAACCTTGGAGGTCTGCCGTTGCCGCCATCACCCCTAAAGATTGTCGGGAATCCCAACCGCAACTATTAAATACAAGTACCATATTATCAAATAGACTTAAAATGTGAATCAACAATATAAATCATGAGAACATTAGCCGTTTTAGAATTTGTATCCCTTGACGGAGTAATACAGGCTCCGGGAAGTGATGGAGAAGATCCCTCCGGAGGCTTCGATCTTGAAGGCTGGACCGTCCCCTATTTTGACGATGAATTAGCTAAAACAATGGACAAACAAATGACCCCGCCTTTTGATTTGCTGCTGGGCAGGAAGACCTATGACATCTTTGCTTCGTATTGGCCTCACCAAGAGGAAGACCCTTTTGAAGCATCCAAAAAGTACGTTGTCTCAAAAGGTGAAGTTAGTACGGACTGGAATGATACCATTCATATAAAGGAGGATGTGGTTTCGGAAATTGAAAAGTTAAAACAGCAAGACGGCCCAGTATTACAGGTGTACGGCAGCAGTAATCTTATCCAAACGTTACTGGCGAATGATCTAGTTGATGAACTGTGGTTAAAGATATATCCCGTTACACTGGGTAAAGGCAAGCGATTATTTCGTGAGGGAACCATACCGGCAGCTTTCAAACTCATTGAATCAAAAGTATCGCCAAGTGGTGTGATTGTCGCTTCATATAAAAGGGATGGGGAAGTTAAACTTGGTTCCTATTAGCACCATAAATTTCAATTTAAAATTTGGAACTACGAGCCAACAAAAAATAACTACCCATTTTTGGTTTGGTAATCAGGCTGAAGAAGTCACTAATTTCTACGTCTCAATATTTGGAGAAGATTCCGGAATTAATGAGAAAACCTATTACAGCTCTGAAGGACAGGAAATCCACGGGATGGAAGAAGGAACAGTGATGACGGTGGACTTTCACCTTCGGGGACAATCATTCGTTGCATTGAACGGCGGACCGAATTTCAAATTTAATGAAGCCATTTCTTTGATGATCAACTGTAAAGACCAGGATGAAATCGATTACTTCTGGGAAAAACTCTCAGCCGATCCCAAAGCCGAACAGTGCGGGTGGTTGAAAGATAAATTCGGTCTTTCGTGGCAGGTAGTTCCGGAAGGCATGAACGAGATGCTGAATGCCGGTGATCGAGAAAAGGCCAAACGGGCAATGAGGGCCATGCTGCAAATGAAGAAACTTGATATCCAGAAATTAAAAAATGCTTTTGAAGGAGAATAAATATGAAAGACCGAACCATAAAAATATCCAGAGAATTTGAGGCATCACGCGAACTGGTTTTAAAAGCTTTTAGTCAGCCCGAGCACATCGGCAAGTGGTGGGGGCCCAATGGGTTTTCAACCACTACCAGAAAAATGGATTTCAAGGTAGGTGGTGAGTGGATCTTCACCATGCACGGACCGGACGGCACCGATTACCCCAACCGTGTGGTTTATACAGAAATCAAAAACCCGGAACTACTGAAGTACGATCATTTTGCCGTTTATGAAGATGACGGAAATCCCCCTCATTTTAAACAAACCATCACTTTTGAGGAAGTAAATGGCAAAACCAAAGTGGAATTAAACTTGATCTTCCCAACCGCTGACAAACGGGATGAAGCCGTGGAATACGGAGCAGTTGAAGGCGGACACCAGACACTGGCACGACTGGCTGCTTTTTTAGATGTGTAATAAATGTTTTCCCCTCATTGCAACTGTTTCATCTAAAATCAATTCTCTCCAAAAAAATCAGCTATAGCAAAGCTTCGTACGCTTGATTGAGAAGTTTGAAAATTTCAAGAGATCCCTGATAAAAGAGAGGAGATTCTTCGCTTCACTCAGAATGACTGTAGCGATTACTGTAGCGTCATCCTGCGGTGTCCCGATACTATTACCGGAAACGATCTTGAAGGATCTCATCGTGAAGAAACTAAACAACAAGACCCTCCGACAGGCTCAGGGTGACGTTATTTTCAACGAATTACGTCATATCCACAATCCTGAGCAGTAGTGAAGGATCTCTAACTAATAAAAGTCATAATTTTTGCTTCACCCGACAGTATCTTATTATAAAACCAATATTGGTAATTTAACGCTACAGACCTTAATTTCAGCGGCCTGAACCAAGTATTAAAAGATCTTATGTCGAAACGAAAATTAGTTACATCTGCGCTTCCCTATGCCAATGGCCCCATTCATCTCGGTCACCTCGCCGGAGCCTATCTGCCGGCCGATCTCTACACCCGGTTCCAACGGCTGAAAGGTGAGGATATCATTCATATTTGCGGTTCGGATGAACACGGTGTCCCCATCACCATCGCTGCAGAAAAAGAGGGCGTGTCGCCACAGGAAATTGTGGATCGCTACCACGAGCGCAACAAAGCTGTTTTCGAAAAATTTGGGATCGACTTCGACTATTACGGGCGAACCAGCTCAGAAACCCATAAAAAAACTTCTCAGGACTTCTTCCTGAAACTGTATGAACAGGGTGTTTTCAAAAAGAAGAGCCAGGAGCAGTTTTATGACGAAGACGCCAACATGTTTCTGCCCGACCGCTATGTAAAAGGAACCTGCCCTAAATGCGGTCATCCGGAAGCGTATGGTGATCAGTGTGAGAAGTGCGGCTCCTCCCTCTCTCCCACGGATCTGATCGATCCGGTGAGTGCCTTAACCGGCAACAAACCCGTTGTTAAATCGACCGAACACTGGTTTATTCCTCTCGGTGACTTTCAGGAGAAGCTGGAGGAGTGGATAGACTCCCGTAAAGATTGGAAACCCAATGTGGTTGGCCAGTGCAAGAGCTGGCTCGACGGCGGACTCGGTGACCGTGCCGTAACGCGAGACCTTACCTGGGGTGTCCCCGTTCCGCTGCCCGAAGGTGAAGGAAAAGTACTTTATGTATGGTTCGACGCTCCTATTGGTTATATCTCTGCTACAAAAGAGTGGGCCCGGGAAAAAGGGGAACCGGAACTTTGGAAAACCTATTGGCAGGACGAGGAGACTTCACTTGTTCACTTTATCGGCAAAGACAATATTGTCTTTCACTGTATTATGTTTCCGGCCATGCTGATGCAGCACGGTGATTTTGTTCTCCCGGAAAATGTACCGGCCAATGAGTTCCTGAACCTCGAGGGAAGAAAACTCTCTACATCAAAAGGATGGGCTGTCTGGCTGGAAGAGTATCTCGACTTTTTTGAAGCAGACTTACTTCGGTATGTATTGGGCACTACCCTGCCGGAAACAAAAGATTCCGACTTTTCATGGAAAGATTTTCAAAGCCGAATTAACAGCGAACTGGCTGACATTCTCGGAAACTTTGTATTCCGTACCCTCAGCTTTACAGAACGATTTTTTGACGGTGCCGTGCCCGAACTCTCCAATCCAACCGAACTTGACCAGAACACTCTCAAAGAGATCGAAAATCAAAAAGAGAAGATAGAAGAGGCGTACAATTCATTCAAGTTCCGTGAAGCCATTGCAGAGACGATGAACCTGGCCAGAATCGGAAATCGCTACTTTACGGAAACCGAGCCCTGGAAAACCCGAAAAGAGAATCCGGAGGCTTGTGGAAACACCCTGCATGTTTGTATTCAGATATCAGCGGCTCTATCCGTTCTGTTTCAACCAGTACTGCCCGCAAAAATGTCGCAGCTTCGAGATCAGCTGGGCGTCCCTAACACGATGAAATGGGACGATGTAGCCGCAAACCTGATTCCTGCCGGACAGATTATCAGGCAGGGAGAAATTCTCATTGAAAAGATTGAGGATGATGCAGTTGAAGAGCAGGTTAAAATCCTTGAAAAAAGAGCAGGTGAATCTGCAGGAAGTGCAAGTAAAGAGTTTGAACCGCTCAAAGAGACTGCAACATTTGATGACTTTGTAAAACTCGATTTTCGTGCCGGCAAAATTGTGGATGCCAAAAAGATCAAAAAATCGAAGAAGCTGCTCAACATCACCGTCGATCTTGGATTTGAAAAGCGAACAATTCTTTCGGGTATTGCTGAATTTTTCAAAGCTGATGAGATAATCGGGCGCTCCGTTGTAGTGGTTGCAAATTTGGCTCCCAAAAAGATGATGGGTGTTGAAAGTAACGGAATGATCTTGATGGGCGAAGATACCGAAGGCAACCTCCATTTCGTAGAAACCGATTCAGAACCCGGCAGTCCGGTAATGTAATTTTATGAAAAGAACCAGGGTCGAATCCAAACCGGGTGTCACGTTTACAGACAGCGCCACCCATTTCTGTATCTACTGTCCGAACGCTTCTGCTATAAGCTGCATCCTGTTTGATCAGTATGATGAGCAAGAAGGGTTAGAGCATTCTATGCAGATGGACGCAGAAGGTTACTGGCATGTAGCCATTCAGGGTGACCAAACAGGGCGATGGTATGCCTACCGGGCTGAATTTTCAGATGATGCGTCCAAGCCCAATTCACCATACATCAATGAACTTTTTGCCGACCCGTACAGCAGGCACGTCACCGTTCGCAACACCTACCGGCAGGATGCCAAATCTTATATTTTTAAGGATGAATTCGATTGGGAAAAGGATCAGCACTGCTTTCCTGATGATCCGAGGGATCTGATCATATACGAAACTCACCTCAAAGATCTGACAGCACATCGATCATCCAAAGCTTCCGGAGAAGGGTTTTATCAGAAGTTTATGGATCAAGACCAGGAAGGCGGAATTAACTACCTGAAGAGACTTGGGGTGAACTGTGTGGAATTTCTGCCGCTACAAAAATTCCCTCAGTGTGAACCGCCTTTTGAACAGTCCACACCGGAAGGCTTTCTGAATACGTGGAACCCCTACTCTGCCAATTACTGGGGGTATATGACCTCCTATTTCTTTGCTCCTGAGTCATCTTATGCATCAGATTACTCAAACCGGCATTCAGGTAAAACCACGGCTGCTGTTTATGAGTTTAAGCAGATGGTGAAAGAGCTGCACAGGGAAAATATAACCGTCATCATGGATGTCGTTTATAACCACACCTCGCTGTTTGATCTCAACCCGCTCACTCACCTCTGCCCGGATGAATATCTTCGATCTGATGAAAATGGTGATTTATTGAACCGGAGCGGAACCGGAAATGAATTCAGATCGGAAAACCCGGTTGCCCGGCAGCTGATTTTGGATTCCATACTCTATTGGATGGACGAATATCACGTGGACGGATTCCGGTTTGACCTGGCTGCACTGCTGGATCGAAAGTCGTGGGATGCTATTCGATCGGCTGTGCACGAAAAATATCCAAATGCAGTACTTATCGCTGAGCCCTGGGGCGGATACTACTCCCCTCATCACTTTTCAGATCATGACTGGGCTTCCTGGAACGATCGTATCCGAAACAGCATCAAAGGGTCAGACCCTGTTCACGATCGCGGGTTTATTTTCTCTGACTGGCAGCACGAAACCAGGCGGGAAAGACTGGAAAATATATTTAAGGGTACGCTCAACCACGGCGAAGGTGGTTTGTACAATACCTCAGCCCACAGCGTGAACTATCTGGAGAGCCACGACGGATATACGTTGGGGGATTTTATTCGCATCGGGCTTAACCCGGAATTAAAAGATCAGGTGATTGAGGACCGTAAGAATATTGTAAAACTGAATGAAACGGAGATGCGTCTCGCCAAACTCTCTGCCCTTTCACTCTTTGTGGCGCAGGGAATCACCATGATTCATACCGGCCAGGAGTTTGCCCGATCCAAAATTATAGCTAAAACACCGTGCCCCGACGATGAAGTTGGAAAAATTGATCACAACAGCTACCAAAAGGATAACAAGACAAACTGGATCAATTTTAATGAGATTTCCCTCAACAACTCTCTGTTTGAATATTACCGGGGCCTGATCGAACTGCGAAAGCAATCACCCGCTCTCAGAAAATGCAGCCCGCACGAAATTAGCTTCGAACACTACGGCAATCCATTGATAATCACATTTTATATCAGCGGAAATGACAGCGGAGATTTAAATGATTATTATGTGCTCCTTAACGGAACATTGAGCAAGCATGCAGAATGTAAACTGCCCTCAGGTACCTGGGAAGTGGTTGCAAACCAGGATATAGCCTCAACTCAGTCGTTCGAAATTGTAAGAAATTCAGTAAAAATTTCACCGCAAAGCGGAATGTTGCTTCGAAAGTTGCGACATTAGCTTCCAGCGGATATTTTAGTGCGTCTCCAATAACCTAAACAAACCTAACTTTGGCTACTACACCTACCGATAATCGAGGAACCTGGAACACGAAATTTGGTTTTATCCTGGCCGCTGCCGGCTCAGCAGTGGGGCTTGGTAACATTTGGCGTTTTCCGACAGAAGCCGCATCCAACGGTGGAGCCGCATTTCTGTTTATCTATATAATCTGTGTTGTATTAATCGGTTTACCGGTTATGATCGCCGAACTCTCCATTGGCCGCAGTACGCAAAAAAATCCGGTTGGAGCGTTCAAAGCACTCAGCTCCAATAAATTCTTCCCGCTTGTAGGTTTCTGGGGAGTTCTTTGCGGTGTTATGATTCTCAGTTTCTACACCGTTATTGCCGGCTGGACGTTCAGTCACGTATTTGTCGAGATATTTACTTTTACCGGCCTGGATAGTGCCGCCAGCTTGTTGGCCGATTTCGAAAACGGCTACGTCAATGCTGCATTCGCTATTCTTTTTATGGGATTGACCATCATGATCATCCGAGGCGGGGTTAGCGAAGGAATTGAGCGAGCCACAAAGCTGATGATGCCACTTCTGGTTATTATTTTAGTAGTCATGGCGGCGTATGTAATGTTTCAGCCCGGAGCAACTGAAGGTTTGGAAGTTTATCTGAAACCGGATTTCTCTTTGATTACCGGAGAATTGGTTCTGGCAGCCATGGGCCAGGCTTTTTTCTCACTCTCGCTTGGTATGGGCGCTCTGATCACCTACGGTTCCTATCTGAGCAAAAAAGAAAATATTGTTGAAGCAGCCAGCTATGTGACGTTTGCGGATGTAGGCATTGCCTTCCTTGCCGGACTCCTTATTATGCCAACCATCTTTTTAGCCCAGGCACAAGGTGTGGAAATTTATAATGAAGCAGGTGAGTTTCTAGCCGGCCCGGCGCTGATTTTCCAAATTCTGCCTGAATTGTTTGTTCAGATGGGGGGATTGGTTGGTCTTACACTGGGTGTATCATTCTTTCTCCTGCTAAGTTTGGCAGCATTGACCTCTACGATTTCTCTACTTGAGGTTCCAACCTCATACATCATTGATGAACACGGTGTGAGAAGAAAAAAGGCAGCACTTTCTGTGGGACTTTTTGTATTGGTTATTTCGCTTGTGATCTCATTTAACACCGCATTGATCGATTCCATAGATTTCATATTCAGCGTAATAGGTCTGCCTCTTGGTGGTTTTCTGATCTGTATTTTCATAGGCTATTTCTGGAAAACGCAAAGTGCCATTGATGAGATAAAGCAGGGATTCAAAAATGTCAGAGATTCCTGGTTTACTGCACTTTGGTCAATTTTTATCAAATTTATCTGCCCGATCATCATTATCATAATCCTGGCTCAAACTCTTTCAAATTAAACACAAACCCGATTTCGAATTTCTTTGCGGTTGTAAGTTGTTATCAACATGTAGCTGCTGTATTTTTGAAGCCTTAACAAGAACAATTTTTACACATGGGAAAAGTAAGTACATCCGATTTCCGTCCGGGAATGAATATTCTTTTAGACGATGAGATCTACACCATTGTTGATTTTCAGCACGTAAAACCGGGTAAAGGCGGGGCATTTGTCCGTACAAAACTGAAAGGTGTTGAAAATGAAAAAAATATTGAAAAGACGTTCCGGTCCGGAGAATCTGTAGAATCTGTACGAATTGAAAAACATCCCTATCAGTTTCTCTATGCAGAAGGCGATATGTTTTTCTTCATGCATCAGGAGACATATGAACAGATCCCTTTGGAACGAAAGCGAGTTGAGAATTCCGAATTTATATTCGATGGTTTGGTTTGTACCCTCTCTGTCGATGTAGATAATGAACAGATTCTTTTCGCTGAGCCGCCGGATCAAATAGAAGCGGAAGTAACTCAAACAGATCCCGGCGTTCGCGGTGATACTGCCCAGGGTGGCAGCAAACCTGCCACAATCTCCGGTGGAGCCGTTGTAAATGTACCTCTATTTATCAACGAAGGAGATGTAATCAAAGTTGATACCCGAACAGGAGAATATCTCGAAAAAGCTAAATCTAAATAAACTTTATTATGGACTTAAAACTTGTTAAAAACCTGCTTGACCTGATATCAGAAACCGAACTCAATGAAGTTTCCATTGAGGAAGGTGACTTTAAACTGAAAGTTAAAAAGCAGTCTGATTCACCTGCTCCTCAGGCAGCGCCAATGCAGTTTCAAATGCCTGCTCAGCAAGCTCCTGCCCAGCAGGCTCAGCCCGCTGCTGCACCTACGCAACCGGCTGCATCTGAAGCCAAGGAGGAGTCACAGCCTGAAGGTGATACTGTGAAATCGCCAATCGTGGGTACATTTTATGAAGCCCCTTCACCCGATTCAGATCCTTTTGTTAAAGTGGGTGATACAATTCAGAAAGGCGAAACTCTCTGTATTGTGGAAGCGATGAAAATAATGAATGAAATTGAAGCTGAGTTTTCCGGTACTATCCAGAAAATTCTTGTAGAGGATGGACAACCGGTTGAATATGACCAGCCGCTTTTCATTATCAAAAAAGCTTAATCGAACAGTATGTTTAAAAAAGTTTTAATTGCCAATCGCGGCGAAATTGCACTACGTATCATTCGAACCTGCAAAGAGATGGGAATCAAGACCGTTGCGGTCTACTCTACTGCAGATGAGAACAGCTTGCATGTTAAGTTCGCAGATGAAGCAGTATGCATAGGTCCGCCACCCGGACGCGACAGCTATCTTAAAATACCGAGCATTCTTGCTGCAGCAGAAATTACCAATGCAGAAGCAATTCATCCGGGATACGGTTTTCTGGCTGAGAATGCTGAGTTCAGCAGAATTTGTGAAGAGCATGATCTGAAATTTATAGGCCCCTCTCCCGAGATGATCGCAAAAATGGGAGATAAGGCTACGGCCAAAGCCACTATGATGGCGAATGACGTTCCTGTTGTACCCGGATCTGAAGGAGTTGTAACATCGGTGGATGAAGGAAAGGAAATTGCCGCTAAAATTGGTTTTCCCGTCATCATTAAGGCGAGCGCCGGAGGCGGTGGCCGCGGTATGCGGGTGGTTCAGGATGAAGCCAACTTTGAACATGCCTTCAAAACCTGCCGTAATGAAGCTGAATCAGCATTCAGTAATCCTGCAGTATATATTGAAAAATTTGTAGTCAACCCACGCCATATCGAAATTCAGATATTAGGTGATCAGCATGGCAATGTGAGGCACCTTGGTGAAAGAGAGTGTTCTCTGCAGAGACGTCATCAGAAAATTCTGGAGGAAGCACCCTCCCCTGTTATGACCCCGGAAGTTCGCGAAAAGATGGGTGAGGCTGCTGTTAATGCCGGAAAAGCCATCAACTACGAAGGCGCCGGAACTGTAGAGTTTATTGTTGACAAGGATTTGAATTTCTACTTCATGGAGATGAATACCAGGATTCAGGTGGAACATCCTGTTACTGAAGAAATTACCTGGTGCGACCTGGTAGAGCAACAAATTCGTGTTGCCGCCGGCGAAAAGATTGATATGAAACCGCTTAAAATGCGTGGGCATGCTATCGAATGCAGGATTAATGCAGAAGATCCCGAGCACAATTTCCGACCTACCGCAGGCGAAATCACATCATTTAATATTCCAGGAGGCCACAGTGTTCGGGTTGATACTCACGCCTATGCCGGATACAGAATTCCGCCCAATTACGACTCAATGATTGCAAAACTGATTGTGAGTGCTCCAACCAGGCTGGAAGCCATCAAAAGAATGAAACGTGCACTTCAGGAGTTTGTAGTGGAAGGTGTCAAAACCACGATTCCTTATCATTTACAGCTGATGGATGATCCGAATTTTCAGTCGGGGAATTTCAATACCCAGTATCTGGAACAGCATTTCAAATTCAAACCAGTAAAAAATTAATTCTGAACACATATGAACATTCCAGCAGAGCTTAAATACACAAAAGAACATGAGTGGGTTCAAGATAACGGTGATGGAACCGTTACAATCGGTATCACTGATTTTGCTCAGGGAGAACTTGGCGATATCGTATTTGTGGAACTTGAACCAGAAGGATCAGAGTTCGATCAGGATGAAGTTCTTGGCACGGTTGAAGCTGTAAAAACGGTTTCGGAGCTCTACTCTCCCGTTTCAGGCGAAATCACAGAAGTAAATGAAGATTTGGAAGACGACCCCGAGCTGGTTAACAGTGATCCCTACGGTAAAGGCTGGATGGTAAAAATGAAGCTGAGTGACTCGTCAGAACTGGACGACCTGCTCACTGCCGATGACTATAAAGAACTGATTGACTAATAAATTTCTATACCTTTTTAAATAATGCATACTCATCATGATGAGTGGATTCTCATCCTCGATTTTGGATCACAGTACACTCAACTGATTGCAAGACGACTGCGTGAATTGAATGTTTACTGTGAAATTCACCCTTTCAACGCACCCAAAAAAGATTTTGAGAACCATCCACCCAAGGGAATCGTCCTGTCCGGAGGTCCCAAAAGTGTTTATGATGAGGATGCCCCCGTTCTGAATCTTGATTACCTGGATTTTGAAGTACCCATTCTTGGGGTCTGTTATGGGCTTCAATCGCTGGCACACGCCATCTCACCAGACAGCGTGGAAAAAGCTGATAAACGGGAATTTGGCAGAGCTGAACTTCTGATCGATGATCATTCAGATCTGTTTAAAGGTATTGATGACGGTTCCATAGTCTGGATGAGTCATGGCGATCACATTAAGAACCTTCCTGCACCCTACGAAGTTATCGCACACACCAGAAATGCACCGGTTGCTGCCGTTAAGCATGCAGATAAACCGATCTATGGTGTTCAGTTTCACCCTGAAGTAGTACACACCGAAGATGGTGCCCAACTGCTTAAGAATTTTGTTACTGAAATTACAGGATGCAAAGGTGACTGGACTGCAGCTTCATTTATTGAAACGGAAATAGAGGCTATTCGCGAGAAAGTTGGAAAAGACAAAGTCATTTGCGGACTTTCCGGCGGAGTTGACTCAACGGTGGTTGCCACGTTAATTCATGAAGCGATTGGTGATCAGCTGCTCTGTATATTTGTTGATAACGGGTTGCTCAGAAAAGATGAGTATCAGAAAGTACTTCAAACGTATAAAGATCATCTTCACCTGCCTGTTAAAGGTGTTGATGCTTCAGACCTGTTTCTGGATAATCTTGAAGGAGTATCCGATCCGGAAGAGAAGCGAAAAATTATTGGAAATACCTTTATTGAGGTTTTTGACAAAGCCATTGAGAACGAAAAGGATTTCAAGTATTTAGCTCAGGGAACACTCTATCCGGATGTTATTGAGAGTGTATCATTTAAAGGGCCTTCTGCCACAATTAAATCGCATCACAATGTTGGTGGTCTGCCCGAAAAAATGAACCTGAAACTCATTGAACCTGTACGTGAACTGTTCAAAGATGAAGTTCGGAATGTGGGACGTGAACTCGGAATTCCGGAGAATTTTATCGGTCGGCATCCATTTCCGGGACCGGGAATGGGAATTCGTGTACTTGGGGAAATAACCCGGGAAAAATTGAACCTGTTAAGAGAAGCAGATGATATTTTTATCCAGTCACTGCACGATCATGATCTTTACGACGAGGTCTGGCAGGCACTGGCCGCTCTACTGCCGGTTCAATCGGTTGGTGTAATGGGCGATGAACGAACGTATGAATTTACAGTAGCACTGCGTGCGGTTACCAGTCTGGATGGAATGACAGCTGACTGGGCTCACCTCCCATATAAGTTTCTGGCAGAAGTGAGTAACCGGATTATCAATGAAGTGAGAGGGGTAAATCGAGTGGTTTACGATATCAGCTCCAAACCGCCGGCTACGATTGAGTGGGAATAAAAGGAACAAATCCACTCAATTATTCTTTATAAAATAGGTTTTTAAGTAATCTATCATCACTATCGATATGAAAAAGATTTTCCTGTTATTCGCTTTGATTATACTTCAATTTCACTCTGTTTCCGCACAGGATTTTCAGGAAGGTGTAGAACTTTATGAATCGGAACAGTTTGAAGAAGCACTGGAAATATTCAAAGATATTGAAAGTGATGAAGCGCTCCTCTACACCGGTAAAACTTATCTTTCGTTAGGTGAATACCCCAAAGCATCCTTCTTCTTTAGTCAGGCCGAAAAAAGCGATCGGCGCTCAATTGCCCAGGAAGCACTCTATTCAGAATCTGTTGTTCGGTTTCGCACTAAGGATTACAGTACAAGTCTCAACCTTCTCTACCGTCTGATCGAGAGTGAAAATCGTACCGGTGTTCAGGTAGATGCACGCAGACTCTACAACCAAATTATCCGGTATCTTGATATTCGCGAGCGGTTCGAAGTGATTCAGAAAGCGGATGAGCCATCCATCCGGCTGGATGTTGTTCAAAATTCAAGACGTCAGCTCGAACCCGTGCTCTACGAATCCCTTGAAAAAGAGCTGTTCCGGTTAGAAGCAGATACCACACTTCATGACGATCTCCGGGAAATGCTTAATGAAAACGAAGATCAGCTCACAAATGCCTCTGCTTATCCCAGCGCACCGGAAGGAACTGTTTATCACATCGGTGTGGTTTTGCCTACTTTTGAAGAGGACGATCCCGATTTTACCATTCCGCGTAATCTCTATTACGGCATGATGCTCGCTGCTGAAGAATTTAACAGCAGTCATGCAGATAAAAAAGTCCGGCTGATTTTTAAAAACTCACATGAAGATGTCGACTCCACAGCTTCAGCTATTACCGAACTGGCGTGGGCACATCACGCTGATGCGGTAATCGGCCCGCTTTTTTCTGAACCGGCCAGTCGTATGGCTCAGCTTTCTGAAGAATATCAGATTCCAATGCTTGCCCCGCTTGCCAATTCCGATGAATTGAACCTGGATTACAACTACACGTTTCAGTTCAACCCAACTTATGAAATCCACGGAAAAAATATGGCTCGCTTTGCCGTTGAGGAACTCGGCCTCGATACCTTGGCTGTTATTACCGAAAATGACTCGTTTGGCCGTGAATCAGCACTTGCATTCAGAAAAGAAGCTGAGCGCCTTGGCGCCTATATCTCATACTACATCGAAGATGATTTTGCCTCGCAAGGATATGATTTAAGCGATTACACAGAAGTTTTCACAACGGACGAAGCATTGATCGACTCTTTAGACTATACCCCTACAGAAGCGATATTTGCCCCCTTTACAGGACAAGCCGCCTCTACCCTTACCAACCTGCTGATGAATGATCTGGAAGCAATGCGGGCGCGTCCGGTTATCTTGGGATCGGAAGAGTGGAGTCTTGAAAATCTATCTGCATATCAGCAAAGAACCTACGAGATATACAGGTCCAGTTCCAATACCGCTACAGCAGATTCAGCAAAAATTGACTATTTCTCGGATGATTTTGAAACCCGTTTTAATACGGAACCGGATGATTTTGCAAAAGTGGGCTACGATACAGCCGCCTTCCTCTTTGAAAGTCTTGATACTGCAGGAAACCCAACGTATCTAACTAGGGTTATGCGTTCAAAAAACCTCTTTAACGGCTTATCCATGAATATCTTTTTTGATGACAAGCGTATTAATCAAAGAGTTGATGTAATACCACTTACACCAAGTGCCGAATCCAGGCTCAGGGATGAAGATGATGAAGATTAGGTGTAATTTTCACTGGATTAAATCAGAAACCTAGTTACTGCTGTTTTCTGCTTCGAGTCGCTCTAACTCATCCCGTATTCTATATTGCTCCTGGATCCATCGTCTCCACTCTTCACTGGCTTGACGATGTTCTTCAAAAGTCCGTGAAAACCTGTGGGAACCATTCGGTGAAGCCACCATATAGAAGTAATCGTGCTCCTCGGGCTGTAAAACTGCTCTGATCGATGACTCATCAGGATTGGTGATAGGTCCCGGCGGCAACCCCGCATAGAGGTAGGTATTGTAGGGATGATCTACCCTGTAATCTTTGAATAGAAGTCTTCTCCTCTCTCCAACTGCATAAATCACTGTGGGATCGGCCTGAAGAAGCATATTTCGTGACAGCCGATTCAGATACAACCCTGCAATTCGCGGTTTTTCGTCAGCTACTTTGGCTTCCATCTCCACTATAGATGCAAGTGTAACGATTTCGCTTAGTGAATACCTGCTTTGTGAAATCTGATCTGCATATCGATTTTCAATCATCCGGTTAAACTCATTATAGATACGTCTGACAGCACCTTCAGGTGATGAAGTCCAATAGATTTCATACGTATTTGGAAGCATCCTGGAGAGCAGTTCCTCTCCGGTTAATCCAAACTCTCTGGAAATCTCAGAACTGTCGGAAAATAGTTCCAGAAATTCATCCTCGTCAGCTTTTAACTGGGCTCCCATTTGCAATGCAAACCGCTCAGGATCACTGCCCGGAAGCACTGTAATTCTAGCGGGATCCTGAATTCCCCTTGCCATTTTGGACAGAAAATCATCATAGGAATGTGCATCATCAATAATATAGAGGCCGGTCCTGTAATTGCGCCATCCAAGTACTCGGCCGGCCCATTTGAGCTCCTCAATGTCAACGTTAACTTTCAGGCTGTCCAAGATTTCAGCGAACTCTTCAAGGCCTGTTCGGTCATCGAGGTAAACATATACAGGATGGTCAGACTGAATTGAGCTGGAACTGTAGAGCCGGTAATTTCTAGAACCTGCTGTGAGTATAAAGGTAAGTACAAGCAGGGCAACGAGCAACAGGAGCTCTTTCTTTGAAAAGGGGTTCATTCAACCGTTTGTTGTCATTGTTCGAGGGTATTGCAAAGACCTCTATTCAGTTTTGAAAACGTGACAAATATACGTTTTATTCGATAAAGATTAATGCTGTATCTGCCCTGTCAGGTTTGGACCGGAATGTTTCCGGTGTCTGAATATTTTTAAGGTAGTTATTAACTCAAGATTGGCTGCACAGAACAGGATTTTTCATTCTACCACGTTCGTCTGCCTTTAGCGGGAGAATCTCTCCTGACAATTAATCAGCTCAGATAAACATTATTTATTTCAACAGTACCCTGATTTAGAGCAACTATTTTCTCGAACTTACAGATGTTTTCAATTGTACTTAAAATGTTGGATTGAACCTGATCCAGAACGCAGGTGAACCGTCAAACTCTTTTAATGGCCATGCTAATTCTGCCCTGAACGCTCCTGTACCGACACCAAATCCGGCATCATGTTGTAAATCCGAAAATTTAAATTCTGAAAACCCAGAGGCTGGCCCGGCTGATTTATCAATTAAATCGGGTATCGTTCTTGCCCAGCCGGAATCAAGGAATAGCAAAATATGAATGTTGTAGTCTCTCATCCATAGATCTCCACGAGAGGGTGATCGTCCAAATTGAACTTCAAGATTGCTGAGCAACATCTGATTTCCTTCAAAAAACTTGTAGGGAGATCCTCGGAGTGTGCCGATCCCGCCCAAGTAGAATGATTTAAAATCGGGTGCATTGCCTGTAATACCGCCGGCTTTTACTCTCCATCGCAGTATGGAGCCGGGTTCAAAATTGTAGAACATCTTCAGTTCAGACCAATACTTATTGTAATCATATATAGCATTTCCTGAAGTGTCGTACGCAAGTTCAGCGCCTGCCTTAGCTGCAAATGTAAACCTGTCGGCCAGTAAAACATTTCGGGGATTAAACGAAAATGAGAAACTGTACCGGTCTAAATCCATCTCATCCGAAAAAGCATCAATGGGTGGATTCAGCCTGTAAGGGCTTGCCTTGCCAAAAAGTGACCACGTAGTATTGCGTGATAGCGACCGGAATGTATCTCTGTTGAATGAAAATGCAGCTTCGAACCATCGATCTGTTCTATAGGCCGTATACAGTCCCAACCCTTCCATCTGGTAATAATCCTGAAAATCGTAGGAAGCGAAGAACGAAGTTACTGAATTTTCAATCAGCCCATTGCGGTGGTAATCCTCAGTAGCCGTTGCTTTATGAAATTCACCGCCAACCATAAATCTTCTCTGTTCACCTATCAGTTTTTCCACGCCAAGCGCATATTCCCACTCTTTTGATGCGGTTCCATAGCCGATAAAACCATGCGGGTTAATCTGCTCGATATTCAGAAAACTGCCGTAACGGTGCCATTGCATTCTCTCTTTACGAATTCCGAGGAACAGGCCATTAACACGGTTATAATGAATCATTGGGAGGTTAGGGTATTGGCTGTAAAGTTCATTACTGTAGTAGGGACCTGCTTCAAAATCTCCTCCCAAATCGAGACCTGAATAGGATAAACGCCTCACTGCCCTCTCCGCCTCACGCAGAGAGTCGCTGTCTTCATTTGCCGGTTCTTCCAGGTTTTCTTTCCCAAACAGCTCTTCCAGTGATTTATTGAAAATCGGGTCGCGTTTAAAGGGATCATCACCGCCTGAATGCTGTGCAACTAAAACGGTTGGCAAGACGATCATCAAAGACAATATGACCAGGATATTTTTATTCATATCTGCAAATACGATTTACGATTTTGAATGTTTCAGTTTTCCGGAATTTTCAACACCATCAAAGTAATATCATCATGAGCATCCACTCCGGCCGCCCAGGTTTCCGTTAGCTGATTGAGTTGTCGAATGATATCTGAAGAACTCGAATCGGCCGAGTTCAGCAGCACCTGTTCAATTCGTTCAATACCTAAAATTTCACGCTCCGGATTAAACAGTTCACTGAGTCCATCACTCATCAGCAGTAAGACATCCCCTTCATCCAGTTCAACCGATTTCTTTTTATATGGATAGTTTGCAGGACCGCCGAGAGGTAACCCTTTTAAAAGCAGCTGCTCCACTTTATTCCTCTTTTTTGAATAGTGAAGTACCGGCGGCATTCCCGCAATGGCAAGATCCACTTTGCGTCCATTGCACTTCATCAGGATGAACCCCATATACATCAGGTGCATGTTCAGATTCCGCAATCCGGATGATATTCGAGAAAGTATGGTAACCAGATCCGCTTCATGCACAAGCGTATGAAAATAACTTTTGGCTGCAGCCACCATTATTCCGGCTTTCAATCCGTGTCCTGTAGCATCACCAACAGCAAGTACCAGCGAGCCATCCTGCTCCACACTGTAGTCGTAGTAATCTCCGCCTACTTCTGTTGCCGTATCCATATAGACTGCAAGGTCATAATCGGGGAGTGAAGGCATTTTCTTGGGAAGCATAGAAAGCTGAAGCGCCCTGGCTTCTTCCAGTTCATCGGTTTTTCGCTGATTTTCTGCCTCAAGCAGCCTTTTCTCAATTTCACGTTCTTTGTTGATTCTCTCCTGCTCCAGACTACGTTTTGACAGCTCTTGAACTTCAACCAGTTTCTGTTTCAGGCTATTCTGAGTTTCAGCAAACTCCCGCGACAAGAAGATGGACATGGATAAAATCAGCATTCCAGAGCCTGCCAAATTTACAATTTTCACATCCCCATTCATAATCTGAAAGTTGATCAGAATGCTCAAAATAAGTCCGAGGACAAAAAACATCATTCCTGCTCCAATAATCCATGCGCCTTCCCTTCTCTTCCGAAACATTACAAAGAGTGTTCGAACCAGTTCGATAACGAATAAAAGTATGACTACTTCCCGAAACCATACCGATGAAGAGGGTTGAAAATAGACATACGCAGCAGATAACAGGCCAAAAACAAGAATGGAATTTGAGTAGAGTGATTTTTGATTCTGATCAATGGCGTGCATCAGTTTCACGGCAGAGACGAGGACAATAATTTCAAAAAAGAGCGCAAATTTCAGAAAGAAAATTGACTCGAACGTGTAATTAACAAGCTCAAGTTTGTATAGAAAATAGGTGATTAGCAATAACCCGCCGGCGAAAAGTGAAAAATACAGATTGCGTTTTTCAGCCGGGTAGAACAGGAATAGCAAAAAGTGAATTAAGGTGAACGTCAGCAGTACACCGGCAAAAAACATACTTACACCGGTCCATTCAGATATAAACGACATGATATGGGACTGGTGTGTTTTCCAGTCGGCGAGCAAAAAACGGAACCCGTTATACCCAAACATTCGCTCCGATTCAATGTTATTGGGATTGATAAAGCGAACGGCAATCGTTTGAATTTCATCATTTGGAAAAACAACCACCGGCATTTCATTCCCGCTATAGGCTTCAGCACGTTCCGGATTTACTGAAAAGCGTCCCAGCTCATAGATCTTCTCTCCATTGAGATATATTTCAGAAGCTCCAAGATGGCGATCAACAACCAGAGCAAGCGGCTTTCCAACGAGTTCATCGCTCACCTGAACCTTTTTTCTGAACCATCCGATTCCCTCCCACTCCACAAATGACAAATCAGATGTTGTGAGATTTGTACTGATGATCTCCCATTCACTATCATTATAATCAGATGCTGCCCAGCCGGTATCATCACCCGGACTGAACTTCCAGCGATCACTTATGTAGATGATTCGATCCTGTTCGGACATATTTTCCGCAGAAATCACCTCCACACTCTCTTCTTCAAACTGGAAAAAACTCTCCTGCGCAGTAGCATAAACAGGATTCAGCACCAGAAGGATAAGTATAGCCAGCTTTATATGATTAGTTAATTTCACCCTGTTTAGTAATTAATTTTCACGCACCCTGATCGTTCCCGAAACCGATTTTAGCTTTACCGGAATCTCTCCTTCTCTAACTTCAACTGAAGCGTTCATAAACCCTATATCTTTCGAGATATTTGTTTCGGGCAATTCATCAAAATTCAAATTCATTCCGCTGGCAGTGATAGAGTAACCTCTTTTATCCGGCAGCATAAGGTCAATATCTCCTGTTGTGGTCTCGAGATGGACTCCCACCGATACATCCAAAAAGTCTGAAGTAATATCTCCACTTGTAGTACCGGCAACCAGTGTTCCGGAAAGGCTCGAAGTAAAAATATCACCTGTCGTTGTTCTCAGGCGAACTTCACCGCTGTCTCTGTCAGCAAGGATATCCCCACTCACACTTTTTGCATAGATGCTTCCATCCAGGTTGTTGAGAAAGATATCTCCAGCAGTAGATACTGCCCGTACTTCACCTATCATATCCTGAATCGTAAGGTCTCCGGCATGATTCTGTATAAAGTGTTTCCCTTCAACTCCCCTGGCAAGAATATCCCCTCTGATGCTCCTCAGGTTGAGAGAAGCTTCTGCAGGCACCTGAACCATAAATGTAAACCGCTCACTGCCTGAAGACCTTAACTCCCGTCCGGTCCGTCGATCTTCCACAGAAGCAATAATGGAATTCCCCTGTTTCTGCATAATAATCCGGTAGTTGTCCAGGCTGCGTGTGCCTGACCATAGCGAAAATTCCCTCTTTACATACAGGTCTACCTGAACTCCACCAATTCCTGAATTTTCGACCACTTCAATGTCGCCGTCAATGGTGTTAATTGTAATATTCGGATGGTGGTCTACCCTGAAAAATTCGGACCGGTATGGATCGGTTTGAACGTCCGAATCGCTAACTCCCGAAGAAAGAACCGCAATCGTTGATTGTGCCGCAGAACTGTTTGAGAATACCCCAAAAAAAGTCAGCAGCGCAAATAGCCATCTTAAATTTTGATTTGTCAGCAGTTTGATCATCTGTATATGTTTAGCTGTGTGCTTTTGCTAAGCTTTACGGAAGGACAAAAGAACAGTTTCAACTAGGGTAAATTTTTAAACACACCGATCAAAAACTGAATATGTTCTGACAGTTCTTTGTTAATCAGCTCAGCTCCTTTCCGAATATCCTCTCTCGGTACATTTTCAGCAAATCGTTTGTCCTTCAACTTTTTGCGAACTGATTTCACCTTCATATCCGAAAAACCGTTGGGGCGCATTAACGAAACAGCATTCATAAATCCTGACAATTCATCACATGCAAATAGATAGCGCTCAATTTCAGTTTCAGGCTCCTTTCCGGTTCTGTCGGGTGCATGAGCTTTCACAGCCGAGATGATCTCTTCTGAATATCCTTTTTCCGGTAAGATCTCCCCGACCGCCTTATTGGGATGTTCATCGGGATATTTTTCCCAATCCAGATCATGCAGAAGACCTGCCGTCCACCAGGCTAGCTTCTCCTCTTCCGGCTTATCCAATGATTCGGCATATGCCTCCATTGCCATGGCAACCATCTTTGAATGATGGCGCAAGCTGTCAGATTCTATATACTCGTGCAGTAACTCTGTTGACTCTTCCCTGGATGGAATCATAGACTCATCTCCTTTCTGATTTCCTGTGCTACATTACGATTATATTCAAAGGCAAAATTTTTATAGTTGATCATATCAACGATCGTTCCTATAAAACATAGTCCCGCTGTTAAAAAGTAGAGAATTCCCATCCCGATGTGCCCGACAAAAAACCGGTGGATACCTGCCACACCGAAAAACCCGATAAGAGCAAGAACCAGCATCAGCATCGGATCTTTACGCCTGGCCTGGTAGATTTTGGCAAATGTTTCAATCTTATCTTCGGGAATATCTTCAAGCAAACGGTTAATATATTGCAGTTCATCGCCTTCGAGCTCCGGTAAATATTCAAATGCTTTCATGATGTTAACTCATCTTTTTTCGTGATATGGTTTTCTTTTATGATGGAGTAAATTCGTCCCGATAAAATAAAAATGGCTGCAATTCCGGCCGGATGCATAGCGAGCGATGCTAAAAAATCACCCCTGAACGCAAGTGATATGGATCTGCCAAGCCCTTCGCCGGGACAATAATTGAACCCCATCCGTTCTATGGGACAAAATGTCTGAGCATCGGTGGCGGGATCCAACATCGCCATCAAGAGTAACCCTGCAGAAAGTGCTATCCACTCAAAATGTTTCGTGAAATTTATTTTGAACGATCTTTGTATTTTCATGTTTATCTACTTGAAAGATCCGCAAACGTTGGAAGCTTACATATTTAAATGAATTTATGAAAACCAATTATCGATACGGCCTCGCTCCCATTTTGTTACTGACATTTTTATTTGTCACAGCCAACAGTTCACTATATGCTCAACAAGGGACTGCAGACTCCCTTAAAGTTGATCTGGATGAGATCGTCGTGGAGTCCACAAACTCATCAATTACAATAGATCGGGCACCGTTATCGGTTAGTTACAGGCTTAGAGATCCATTTGACCTTGCTTCCAGGCCTGCAGCCACCATGGATGAGCTCACATTTACGCTGCCGGGAATCTTCATCAGCAATCGTGAAAATTATGCACTCGGAGAGCGACTCACCATTCGCGGACTTGGCTGGCGATCGCAATTTGGTGTTCGCGGCGTGCAAGTGTTACTGGATGATATGCCCCTCACAGTTGCAGACGGGCAGACGATTATGAACATGATCGATCCCGCAATGGTCAACCGGGTTGAGTTGCTGCGCGGACCATCTGCCACAATCTGGGGAAATTCAAGTGGCGGTGTGCTGCATCTTTCAACCAGACCAAGAAGCGAATCACCTACAGTGCAGTACCGCGGGTATGCCGGATCATACAGCACAGTCAAACAGGAATTAAAATTCAACACCACAGCCGGGGATGCATCAATCTATGGCTACGGATCATATTTCGAGACAGACGGCTTCCGGGATCACAGCGCTGCCCGCCTTTACAGAATGGGCTTGAGCGTTGAAAAACCTTTGGGTATCAGAAGCCGATTGATTGTGCGTTCAGCCTTTACCTCCATGCCTAAAGCTCAGCATCCCGGAGCGCTCACTGCCGAAGATGCTGAAAATAGTCCTACGGCAGCTACGCCAAATTTTGTATCAAATTCGGCCGGCAAGAATTTTGATCAGGGTATGCTCTCAGCTACCTATATCCAGGAGCGAACACGCGGAATCCTGGATTTCACATCACACTTTACGTACCGTGATCTGGAAAATCCACTCCCATTCGGTTTTATCAGTCTCGAAAGACTGGCAGGTGGAGTACGGTCAACGTATGAGTTCACAACTCTTCCATTTGACCTGAATGTAGGCGGTGAATTTAAATTTCAGCAGGATGACCGGCTTGAAACCGATAACAATGACGGTAATCCGGGGACAAATGTTGATGTACGGCAGCAGGAAACGGTTACAAACGGCGCTGTATTTGGACGAATTGCTATACCGCTTAATGGGCGGCTGACAGCAAGTGCCGGACTTAGAACTGACTGGCTCAATTTTGATGCCAACGATGAACTGGGAACGGATCAGGACGGATCCAGGTCTTTTATCTCACTCAATCCAAGTGCAGGACTCTCCTACCGGTTTGAACAAGCTCGCTGGTTTTTGAATTTTTCAAGCAGTTTTGAATCACCAACAACTACAGAGCTGGTCAACAGACCTGAAGGAGGAAACGGTTTCAACCAAAATGTAGATCCCGAGAGATCGATCAGTCTCGAAACAGGCATACAAGGTCAAAATGGCCGTTTTAATTACGATTTTACTGTGTTCGCCATGGAAATCCGTGACCTTCTTTTCCCGTATCAAACCGAAACGGATGGGCCTACATTCTTCAGAAACGAAGGAAATACCCGCCATTATGGTCTGGAGTCTACGATAGGCGTACAACTTGCCCAGAACTTGAAACTGGATGGAATGTTCACCCTGCTGGATGCTTCATTTAAAAATGTCGATTTTGATGGTAATGATCTCCCCGGTGTTGCTCCTGCCAGATTAGGTTCCATTGTTACCTTTACACCGGGCAATCATAACCTGAGCCTTGATACCGAGTGGATTGGCAGCTACTATGCTGATAACGGGAACAGTGCCAAAAATGATTCCTACGCACTCTTTAACATTCGGTGGTCCGCTGAAATGAATAATCTCTTTTCCGGAATTTCAGTACAACCTTTTGTTGCGGTTCAGAACCTGTTTAACACCCGATATAACAGCTCTGTAGGTATTAACGCTTTTGGCGGCAGATACTTTGAACCGGGAGCCGATCGTAATGTTCGTGCAGGTATACAGCTTAGTTTTCGATAAAATATTTCCCGGGTCTTCATGATCCGGGAACCTCTTTCTTGATTTCTTATTAAAGCCCCCATTACAGGTAGAAAGAAGCCGGCGAAACCGGATTTCTTATTCTCCTGTTTATTAGAACTGTCAAAAAATCAACCCGTATCTATAACATCTTATAACACTCATTGTATGGTATCGGATCACCATATATTTTTCTTGTAACAAACGATTCGTTCAATCCTCTTGAGTACAGAAAGATGAAATTCAATCTTACCGCTATGTTGAAACATATATTTCTTATTCTCGTCTTGGCTGTGTCATATTATTTATGGGATCAAAGACCCATCAAACATGGTGTTGGTGTTACAGCTCCTGAAGGACCCAAAGTAGAAAGAGGCTTCCAGTTGAGTGAACATCAGATAAAACACTACACACTGGAACCAAAATTCAGGTTAAAAACCACCTCAAGAGTTTTAGCGAACAAAAGATATTGGTTTGATGAAAAATCTGAACTCGCACCGGTCGATTTTGTACTCGGCTGGGGGGATCTGTCTGACGAAAGAATACTGGATCAGGTAAAAACTCCGATCAGGAGCCGTGATTTCAAAGTTGATGTAATACGTCCCCCGCTCACCTTCAGCGAAATTCGCAGCAAACTTCTCTATATGCATGCAATACCTTCAAATGAGGAAATCGCCGATCAGCTCAAAAGAGTAAAACCCGGCCAGATCGTCTCAATCCAAGGTTACATAGTGGATGTATATGACAGGTCTGATGTTTTGTGGACCTCCTCAAGGCAAGGTACTTCGGCAAAACTCGACAATTCTCAATTTGTTCTCGTAGAGTCTCTTGAATTGCTTGACTAACACTTTTACAATCATAATTGCTAAATAGGTTCTAACAAACTATTTTAGCACACGAACCGGTTCTTATTCTCCCAAGTTTAAGAACTGAATTAATTTACAATGGGAACAAAGTTGGGATTCTATTATGGAAAATCGTGAAGTTGGAACTGTTAAATGGTTTCATAATGGCAAAGGTTACGGATTTATCACGAGAGAAGGTGGTGAGGACGTATTTGTACACTATTCAGAGATTCAGACAGACGGATTTAAAAAATTAACCGAAGGTCAGAAGGTTGAATTTACCATTGCCGAAGGAGACAAAGGACTCCAGGCAAAAGAGGTAATTGAAATAGCATAATTATTTTGAAAAGGCGCCAACACTGGTGCCTTTTTTTAATCTCTCCTACTTGAAGTTTCGCAATGCAGTGGCTTAAACATATCCTCGTAGATCTTATTACCACTCTTGTCATTGCGCTTGTCGTTTTTTTCGATTCTACTCCGGCCCTTACCTATGTAGTTTATATCTATACCGGGTTAATGGTCGTTGCACGGTCGTTAACGCTTTTCAGCAGTAACTTCAGAGCTATTACCAAAAAACAGGTTTCTAAAGTACCCGTTTGGATCTACCATCTACTCTACTTTTTAAACGTACTGTTTCTGGGTATAGGTGAGTTCTTTATTACGGCTGCAGGCTGGGTATATATCTGGGGCGTTGCAGCTTACATTCACAAAAATCAATCCTGACAGATTGTGAAAATAAGATATCACACCCACAGCTTTACGTTGTTGATATGTATTATCTATGTGATGATTGTCCCTCAAAAGCTCTTGGCCCAGAGTTTAGAAAACGATCAAAGATCTTCCTTCAAACCGGCCTTTTCTGTTTCAGGTTCTTTTGCCCCGTATTCATTTAAAGCCTGGGGAAAAGTCCGGAACAGCAAGCAGCTATTTCTGAATATCGGATTTACCCACACAGAACTTGAATTTCTCTCATTTCGCACACAACTAAGTTCAGAGTTAATAGTTAGCGGACTCGTACGCTATCCTCTTGATGGCCGGGATGGCGACAGAAACACACTTTTTGGTATTGGCATGATTCCGCTAATCGCAAATATGCCGTTGAACCAAAAGCCGACCCATCCATTTATAACAAGCTCTGTCGGTTTTATTGTAACACACAGTCAGTTTCCAAACTTGAATGGCGCCCGGCTTAATTTTTTACTGGGTTTGGGGGCAGGTTACCAGTTTATATCCGGCAACCAAAGTCCGATTCAGGTTGGATGGAAATTATCCCATTTGTCAAACGGGTTTACGGCTCCCGAAAATCCCGGAATTGATTCTGTGATGCTTTTTGTCAACTTCCTTTTTTAAATTAACAGAAAATATCTACAGGCTACTATTCCTATTCACTTCTTTGCATGAGCATTCATTTTTATAAAAATCTGAAGACAACACAGTCTTTTCAGGACCTGGCCAGAAAGGAGTTCTACACTCCACTTCCAGGTGACTGGTGTCTGGCCGTTTCTGATGTTCGTGATTCAACCAATCAGATCAAAGATGGACGTTTCAGAGATGTGAACTTGGTCGGTGCTACCATTATTGCGGCAATCAGTAACCGTTTTCAAGAGACCGAACTTCCCTTCTCTTTTGGCGGAGACGGTTCAGTGATTGCATTTCCTGAGAAATATCAAAAAGAAGCGGTAGAGATTATTGAAGGTTGCCGGAATCTTGCTGCCGACAGGTTCAACCTAAATCTTGCGGCCGGTATCGTACCGGTATCCGAACTGTATGATGAAGGGCATCAAATTTTGGTGGCTAAATTTCAAACATCGGACCTGGTCAATCAGGCTGCCTTTATGGGTGATGGTGTACTGATTGCAGAAGAATGGGTTAAGGAACGGTCTGAAAGAAATCCCGTATCCGGAATATATGATAAAAGAGTAAACCTATCAGGGCTTGAATGCCGATGGAATCCATTTCAGGCGGATGAGATTGCCATTTCTATGATCATCGATGTAACAGTAGATTCAATTCCTGAGCGATTTGAAATTTACCAGCAGGTACTTCGACGGATCTATGACATTTTTGACGGGAGCCCCGATAAACCTGTGGCTAAACAGGCCATGAAACTAACATTTAAGCTGAGCCATTTGCTTTCGGAGACCAAACTTCGAAGCGACACCGGCATATTCAGCCGAATAAAATATTTTTTCAACCTGATCATACTTCAGCTAACCGGAAAAATATTTATGAACCGAGGTATTCAGACCAACAAAACCGATTGGGGTGATTATAAACCCGATTTTGTAAAAAATTCAGACTACCGGAAGTTCAGTCAAAGCCTGAAGATGATTGTAACAGGCAATCGCCAAATGAAACAGGATCTGAAAGATTTTCTGGAGTTCTACTATTCTGAAGGAAAACTTATTTATGGCCTTCATGAAACAAAATCAACCGTTACAACCTGTTTCGTAAAAGAGTATCAAAGTAATCATATTCACTTTATCGACGGAACCGGTGGCGGTTATACCAAGGCTTCCATCGATTTCAAAAGAAGGCTGAAAGAGTTTGAAAATAGAGTTGAAATAGCTGCAAGTACTTCGTTGTAAAGTTTGAGTATCTGAAGAACGAATAGGAGTTTTCGTGCGTTATCAAGTGCATGTATACAGCAAAATATATACTCCTTATACTTATCATTTCGGCAGTTTCTGCCTGTTCTCTCAACGGACAAAACGAAGAACAGACTGAACAAGAAACTGTCGGCACACACAGTCATATTGAAAATCTTACCTACTCTACAGCCATGTCTGATACAACCGGAAACGAAAAAATTACCCGAACTGAAGAAGAATGGAAAGAGCTCTTAAGCTCCAGTGAATATCGCGTACTTCGAAAAAAAGGTACTGAGATGCCCTGGGTTAACGAGTACAACAGCTTGTATGATGAAGGTGTTTATGTTTGTAAAGGGTGTGGACAACCTCTATTCAGCTCAGAAACAAAATATAACAGTAAAAGCGGCTGGCCCAGTTACTGGGCGCCAATCGATGAAGATGCTATAGAAGAGCGTGAAGATAACAGCATGTTTATGACTCGCACCGAAATCGTCTGCAGCCGTTGTGAATCACACATAGGCCACGTGTTTGAGGATGGTCCTGAACCGACCGGATTGCGTTACTGTATGAACACTGCCGCACTTCACTTTCTGCCAAAAGAAGATGATCAAAGCTGATGGATAACCGGGTTATAAAACTCTTCTTGTAACCCAACATCCTCTTTCCCGTATATTGGTAGCGTTAAACAAATGAGGTATTGAATAATTCAATTCCCACTAATGTAAACGCTAAATATATTTTCTGAATATGGGATCTTCACGTAAAGCAACATCACTTCAGGTAGCCGAATTTGACCCAATCCTGAAAAAGTATGTCTACTTTGGATCAGCTTTTGCGCTTTTTGCTTCAGTAGTGGGTATTGTCATACTCCCTTTTTGGTTAATCTTTGGGAATCTATACATAACCCGGTATTTCGATAATTTATATTGCGAGCTGACGACTCGTGCACTCCACTTTAAGAAAGGAATCTGGTTTCAGACCGAGCGAACGGTCCCTCTGGATAAAATTCAAGATCTGACCTTTCACGAAGGTCCGGTATTGAGATGGCTTGGACTGAGTAAACTGATGATTGAAACGGCTGGCCAAAGTTCCCAGGGAATGTCGGATATGTCATTAACAGGGATTATCAACTCACGGCAATTCAGAGAGCGAGTGCTCGATCAGCGTGATGAAATTACCGATCGAGGTTCATATCAAGGTTCTACAGACAGTTCCGGCGAAAACGATGAAAGCCTGGCTCCCATTCTTCAGGAGATCCACAAAACATTGAAATCTATAGAACAGAAGCTGGATCAAAAGTAACAATCGACTCATCCGATCTGTTGAATTGATCGGACGAGTTCCTTATTCACCTTGTTTGGTAAGCTTTTTCAGTGAAATAAGCTCACCCATTGAGTATTAATTCAATATTGTCTTCTCAGCAATTTTTCGGTTGTAGAATTTGAATAGCCCGATAGCAATCGCGAACTGGAAGAATACCGTAGCCACTGAAAATGGATCCAAGGGATTGTACCATGTATCCGGTGCAAAACTTGTCGCACTCAGGTAAATCCACCACGTGAGCAGACTGATCACTTCCACAGGAATAACGTATTTGATAGTAAATGTCCACCACTTTCCAAGCTGAAAACGGCTGTGCTCAGTATTGACAAGTGTAGTCCGGAAACGATCGGCTCCAAATTTAACGACTGCAAATGAGATCAGTCCACCGGATGCGAGAAGTCCGACGCCCCAAACAAAATCCTGATTTGCGAAGAAATCGAGTGAGATAGCAGATGGAAGCCCAAATAGAAAACCGGCCGTACAAACTGCAATAGTAGCTTTCGTTCGTGTGACGCCCATATCTATAAACACTTTCGTAGCAAGCTCAATCATCGAAATAAGAGAACTGAAGGCTGCAAAAGTCAATCCCAGGAAAAAGAGAACGGCAAAGATCTTACCGCCGGCCATCACATCAAAAAGCTGTGGCATCCACATAAAAGTCAACCCGGTTGAAGCCGGTCCGGAGTCGCGCATGATGGAGAGCACTTCTCCGTCAGTCATATCGCCACCGAGTGTGCCGAATACGGTTGAAAAGATGATTACAGCCGCCATCAGGGAAACCAGGTTATTTCCAATTCCTGTTTGAAAAGCACTGATGGTGATGTCATCCTTCATCCGCATGTAAGCCCCGTAGGTCAGGATCAGGCCCCAGGCGGCCCCGGTATCCCAGGCGTTTTGAGTAAGCGCCTCCAGCCAAAGTTTCGGCTCTTTTAGTGTAGCCCAGTCTGGAGTAAAAAGATAGCTCACTCCTGCTCCGCTGCCTTCAAGTGTAAGTGCGCGAATCAGGGAAACAACAAGTACTAACAGCAGGGAAGGAATCAATATTTTATTCATTCGTTCAATGCTCTTCACTCCTTTCAGAATCACAAGCCCGCCAAGAGTGATCATTATTGCATGAAAAATGGACGGCATGGCTGAAGATTGAAAACTATTCCAGACCACATTGGCTTCTTCCACATTCTGAGGCAGCGGTGCAATAATTGATTCCACAAAATAGTAGAGTGACCAACCTGCAACCACACTGTAGTAGAACATAATAGCTGTTGCCACAAAACCGACAAACGCTCCCATCCAGGCAAACTTCTCACCTGCCATTTTGATATACGAGCCGATAACCCCTTTTCGTCCGTTTCGGCCAATCCCATATTCTGCAATAATCAACGGCACGGACCAAATCAGCAGAAATATAACCCAGGCTATCAAAAACGCCCCGGCTCCGTTTTCGCCACCGTTCTCTGCAGCAATCCTCGGGAACCGCCAGATATTCCCGGTTCCTACTGCGATTCCCAAAACACTTAAAATCAGCCCCCATTTTGTAGAAAAACGTTCTTTTCCTGTATCTGTATCTGCCATTCTGTGAGATTTATTTTAACAAACATTTTTATCGACTGTTGATAATCATTTTTGAACTCTATGGCAAGAGACTTTTCAATATGAAACATATTTACCCGATGCAGGCATATCATTTTGATTGTGCATTCAGACTGTGATTCGGTATATTTTCGTCTTTCGCTGATTAAAAATATCAGACAACAGGCGACTACTTACGTCGTTTTGGAAATATTTCATCACATTTTGAAAATATCAACTGACAGCAACAACACGTAATTGTAATTTTACACATGGATTTTAAATCAATTTTTGCTGAACACCGTACGAGAAACCGATTCTTTGCATTTATCAGCTTCCTTTATGCATTCATTATCTATTCGCTCTCAGTTGCTCCAACCACATCATTCTGGGATCCGGCTGAATACATTGCAATCTCACATACGCTGCAAATTGCCCATCCCCCGGGATCACCCTTTTTCGCAATCGTTGGCCGTTTTGTATCGATGTTTATACCTGCCGAGTACGTGGCACTCAGCATTAACATGATTAGTGTTACCGTATCAGCATTTACTATTATGTTGCTATATCTCATTGTTGTCCGATTAATTGAAGAGTGGCGCGGACCTGCCGATGAAGTTGATCTGATGGATAAATTCGGAATGTATGGCGGCGCACTATTTGCAGCTCTAACGTTTACGGTGACTCACACACAGTGGTTTAATGCAGTTGAAGCGGAGATGTATGCCTCCTCCATGTTTTTAACAGCATTGGTTGTATGGATGGCCTTGCGATGGTCGGCCCAGCATGATCAACCCTACTCAGAACGCTGGCTGATTCTGATAGCCTACATATTCGGTATCGGTATTGGGGTTCATTTGCTGAATTTACTTGCGCTCTTTTTTATAGCCCTGATCTTCTATTTTAAGAAGTATGAATTTTCTCCGCTCTCATTTCTGGCAATGATGGGAATTTCTGTTGCCGGTTTTCTATCAATCTATCCTGTAACCATTATCCATCTGCCGAATATTGCAGGCAGAATCGGGAATATGACTTACGGATTGATCGGGCCGGTGACGTTCGTCGTCATCATAGTGGCTGTTGTCGGGTTTGGCATCTACTACACTCAGAAAAAGGGGATGCGAATCGCAAACATGATTCTGCTGGGTTATGCCATGATTTTAATCGGTTATTCAAGCTATGCACTGATCATGATTCGTTCTCAGGCTGAACCGCCAATTGACCAGAACGACCCGTCAGAGGTTACTGCATTTGTCAACTACCTCAGCCGCGATCAGTACGGAACTTCTCCGCTATTGAAAGGTCAAACCTATGACAATCAGACGCAGAGCATTGACCGATCATCAGAAACACTGTTTCCGCGCCGGCACTCATCACAGCCTCGGCATCTCGAATATTACAGTAATTTTGATTCAGACTGGTCCTATTTTTGGCAGTATCAGGTAAATCATATGTACCTGCGATATCTCAACTGGAATTACATCGGCCGGGAAGCAGATATTCAGGACACCGGCTGGTATTCCGGTTTTTCCGATACACGCCACGCCGATAACCCGGCGAACACCCCCTATTTCTATCTGCCGTTTCTATTTGGACTTTTTGGAATATTATACCATTTCAAGAATGACTGGAGGCGGGCATTGTCCATTACAGCCCTGTTTTTACTAACCGGCCTTGCCATCATTTTCTATCTGAACCAAACCCCTTATGAACCCCGGGAGAGGGATTACGCCTACGTGGGGTCATTTTTTGCTTATGCAATATGGGTAGGAATTGGCTTCACCGGAATCATGGAACTGATCAAACAGTTTGTTGGTAACAATAAAGCAGTATCATACGGTGTTATTGCCGTCACTTTTGCCGCAGTTCCATTCTGGATGCTCTATCAAAACTGGGAGAGCCAAGATAGAAGCGACAATTATGTACCCAGGGATTACGCCTATAATCTGCTCAATTCAGTAGAAGAGAATGCAATTCTGTTTACCAACGGCGATAACGACACATTTCCTCTTTGGTATCTGCAGGAAGTTGAGGGAATTCGCACAGACGTTCGGGTTGTAAACCTGAGTCTGCTTAATACCGAGTGGTATATCAAGCAACTTCGTGACCGGAATACTCATGAATCCCTGCCGCTACCGATCTCCCTTTCAGATGAAGAAATTGAGAGAATTACCGGGCAGCTCGAACTACATGAGCCACAAGATATTGTTATTCCCGTTGATAAGGAGCTTTTGAACTCCGTCTTTGAAGCAGGTCCGGATCAGCTTGAGCAAAATGCTGAAAGTTTGATCTCGACATCATCAGACAGTGTTGCTGATGATATTGTCTTCAATCAAATGCAGATGGCAACACCTTTTTCCGTTCCTGTAGATGAACTTGACGATCAGGTCAGCTTTTATCTCGAAGGGCGGCCAGCCGGTCAGGATAATCAGGGTAACATGCGATACTACCTGCAGACCCAGGATCGTATGATTCTGGAAATTCTGAGACAAAACCAGTGGCTGAGACCGGTCTATTTTGCAAACACCGTATCAAGATCAGGCCAGCTGAACATGGAGCCTTACTTCCAGTTCGAAGGCAAAGCGTTTCGGGTAGTGCCCATACGCCGCGAGGTTGGTCCTTTTGGTTATGTGGATCCTGAAGTTCATTCTGCCAGACTGGAATCGTTTGAGTTTAACAATTGGAATTCACCGGATGTCTATTTTGACGAGAACGTCAGAAGGATGCTCGGAAACTACCGCTACGGCTTTACTCAGCTTGCGGACACATATATTCAGCGAGGTGAAATTGATGAGGCAGCACAATGGCTGAAATATGGAGAGGATGTTATTCCATTCCGTGAAATCGAAAATGACTGGACCATTGCTGCCCTTTATGCTTTCAGATTTATGCGTGTGAATGAGAACGAACGTGCTAACGAGCTCTCGGATTTCATAAGGGAACAGTTGATGGATGAGTTGAGATACGACATGCGCGACCTGGACCGAACCGAAATTCGAATGCAAAATCTGGATGAGGAGATTCGTCAGGCTCGTGCCAACGCCAATACGGATAAAGCTCAGTCACTGAACCGGCAGCGCCAGAGCCTTTCACAGATGCGTGATGACACAATTGATGATGTTAGTTTTACAGTTAGCCGTCTCTCTATTATCCAGAATGTTTATTACGAAACGGATCAAACCGAGAAAGCGGAAACATTGGCTATCGAGGTTAATGGCATGACAGACGGAAGACTGCCAATGCCCGAATCGATTGAGGAAAGCCAAGAACAGATTGAGCGTTTTGGGCTGGGCATTTAAACCTGTTATTTAATCTTAAATTTCGGAATTGTATATTGAAGAAGTTTAACGTCAGACAAAAACTATGATTCACGAATTTACCAAAGAGAATATCGAGTCTATCGGAGAAATCCTGAATGCAAAACCCAAACCTTTGGGAGATGATGTATTCAGGTTTGAAGTGGTTAATAAAGAGGCCGGCAATAAACTGGCCCTTGAAATCCATCTCGGACTTGAAGTGGACAACGAACGCATGAACATGGTTTCTGTCTACTCCGGAAGCACCTTTCTGCAACTACACAACTGTACCGCATTTATTGCCAGTGATATACTCAAGCAAATCACGTTTTTTGGCAAAAACGGCACCAATACAACAGGCTTGATTGTTGAGGAAAGTGCCGGTTGCAGCATGTATGCAAACGTGAATGAAGAGGTTCTGAAAGGCGATTTTACCAAACTACCGGAAGACTTGATGATGTGTGGTGTTGCCATGTCTCTGACTGATACCGCCGATCTGGATAACTTCTCCTTCGACGATGACGAACTTTCCTGACATCCCGGCCGAACCGAATGAGAAACTTATTTTAAATAATGAGTCCGGTGAGAGTGTGCCGGTTGAAAAAAAAGAGCTCCTCAAACTGATTGAAATCACTGAAAAAAATGAGGCTGTTCAATTTAAAAAGATTGAACTGGTCTATGTTGATGAGGATGAAATTGTCCGCATTAATCTTGAATTCCTCGATCATGACTACATTACAGATATCATCACATTCCGGTACGATGAAGATGACGATCAGGCGATAGAAGGAACACTCTACTGTTGTGCACCGAGAATTGCAGAGCAGAGCGCTGAATTTGACAACAATCTGAAAACCGAGTTTCTGCGAGTGTTCGTGCATGGACTGATTCATCTTGCCGGTCACGATGACCAGACTCCAAAAGAGAAACAGCATATGACGAAACTAGAGGATCAGTACCTGGAAGCGCTCAATAAATCGCTGTGAGTGCCGGTTCTATCTATACCCTCCTGATTGTTGAGTCGCCGGTTATTGCCCGCATCATTCAACAATACGCTCCCTCCTCAGTCTATGTGCTGTCTACTAGTGGTTACGCCTGGAAACCGGTTTATGACGCTGAAAAAAATCAATTGAAAGCTATTGCAAATCCAGATCAAATTGGGTTCAGGAAAGAGCTAAAGCAACAGGCAAGCTGGGCGGGAAATGTAATCATCGCTACTGATGAAGATCCTTCCGGTGACTTCATTGCGTGGTCTGTCTGTAAATTTCTGAAAGATCCCTCCATAAAACGTTCCTATATTCAGCACCTGGGTCGAAGAGGTATTGAGCAGATCATCAGCAAGGCGGAAGTGATTCAGCCCGAATATCTTGAACAGAGGCTCAAAAACCGTTCACTCATTCGCCATCATTGGCGACAGAACGCTCAGCGCCCATCCATGGAAATTGCTGCGCTTGCATCCGTTTTTTCTGACTACTTCCCGTTTCAAAACTTCATGGATCAATCCGGCCGGTTATGGAAATCGAATCAGCCAATCCGCTCTAATCCTGATGAGTGGATTCCCCTGAACGACCTTGTAGATGAATCGGAATATCATACCTCTGAGCCGTTATCTACATACGATCTGCTTCAAGATGCTGTTGAGACAGGGCTGTTTTCTTCACTATCCAACGCGCAAGAGACTCTGCAGCAGCTTTTTACACATACACTCAATTTCAGTGAAGAGTCATTGATCAGTTATCCGCGTACTGCCGCTACCTCTTTTTTCAGTGATACCTGGAGTGAACTGCAGAACCAGTTTCATCACATCAAATCGGATGATGAGTTTAAACCGGTATTTATTCGCAATATTGCCGGACAGGAAATTGCCCATGAAAGCCTCTATCCCCTTGATCTAACACTCACGCCCGATAAGGTATCCGGTGAGCTTCTGAGCACTCTGCGCGACCTCTATGCACTCATTTATCACAAAACCATCGAGGCGATCACCATACCCAGGGAGACATTCAACGCTTACCGATCTCCTTTTCATCCCGATGTGAATTTTTACTCACCCGGATCCGATAGTCACATTCCGTCTACAGAACTGATGCCTTCCAGAACGATCGCTGAAGTTGGCTCGATCTTAAACCGGTTGCAGGTTCAGTCTCCGTCATCCTTTGGAAAAAAAATGGATCAATGGAGAGGTGAAAACTACCTGGAATTTGACGATTCTTTCGTGAAGCCCGGTAAATATCTGACTCCATACCTCAACAGTGGTCAAAGTTATGCTAAAGAGATTGAAAAGCTGAATTCGCTGGCCCAAAATGAAACATTAAGTGCTGAAACTATCCATTCGGCACTTACGTGAAAGAAGTGCAGACTCACCCTATTGAACGATTCTGAACCCTATGGATGAACTGAAGCCACAAGATGAGCAACAGGCTGACAGCAGTAATACTGAGAAGAGCTTAAAGTCTATTCTCAGCCGCCATCTAATTCTTGAATTTCCGGAACGAGAGTTTGGAACTGCTCAGGAACCGCCACGAAAAACGCAAACTACCAGACTTTTTCGCATTCTCAAGCCGATACCCTATCTGCTGGTTTTACTCTTTATTGGCTCATTTTTCTGGGATTTCCCCAATGCTTCACTTCATGTATTTAGTTTAGAATTTCCGTTGAGCGGACTCCTCCGCATCATCAGCGTGAGCGGTATGATCGGTTTTCTGACCAACTGGATTGCCATTACGATGCTATTTCGTCCTCTGAACAAGCGGCCACTGCTTGGACAGGGACTGATTCCCGCACAAAAAGAGCGCATCGCATGGAGGCTTTCCACAGCCGTGGCAGAAGATCTGATCAATCCGGGGCTGATTAAATCAAAAATTGAGGAGTCCAATTTGATACAAAATTACCGGAGACAGCTGCAGCAAGGTCTGATAGAATCGGTTGGGAAAGAGACTTTTCGGGAAGAGTTCAAGGAGTGGATTGTGGACTATGTTCACTCTGTTGTGCACGACGAATCGTTTCGTGAACGAGTCAGTTTTTACCTGTCGAAAGAGATCGAAGCCGGCCTGAAAGAGAAACCGATTGAGAGAACAGCCCTGAAAACCTACACCCTTTTGAAAGGGCAAACACTGCAAAAATTAATTGAAGATTCGGTGGTGGATCTGCCCATTACCGTGGAGAGAAATTTCGGATTTGTGGATGAATTTTTTGATGAACTGCCGGAAAAAATGGAGGAAGTTTCTAGTGAACTCGACCGCCTCATTACGGAGGTCATTTACAAGCTTGTGAACCGGCTGGATATCCAGAAATTTGTAGAGGATAACCTACAGCAATATGATGAGATGAAGCTTGAGCGAATGATCAAAAACGCCACGAACGAACAGCTCAAAACAATTCAGTACCTGGGAGCTGTTTTGGGGCTTATTGGAGGCTTTGTGATATGGGAACCGGTGCTCAGCCTAACTTTTTTAACCCTTTTTGGAGCCACTGTCTTTCTGGCAGACCGTGCACTTTACCAATAGAAATTCACAATAAAATTTTTCTACTTGTAATTAATTAATTTACTTCATACCAATAGATTAAACTGTATAGATTAAATTATTTCGAATTCTAAAAATTCCTCCACAAACTGAATTCAAATTGCTGGTTTTACTTCTAACCGGATCTATCACTTAAATTTTTAAGGTGAACAAAAAACTTAGTAGATTCGCCTCGTTTTTCACCTAAAAAGTTTGCGATTCCGGCCCATCACTCTTCAGATCATCGCACAAAAAAAGGGAGCCAGTTTAACCAACTCCCCTTCATTTTTTTCAAATCGAAATGAACTCTTTTTCTCAGTTACTATTCAATTTTATTCAACGATTTTCTTCACAAAATTGGGCAGTGCAAATGCTCCGAAGTGTACCTCTTCATTGTAGTAGATAAGTGACTTCAAAAGTTCTGGATTGGATCGGATTCTTTTCGTCACCTCCGTACTCAGCGGGTCCTCCCCTTTGGTGGCACAGGCCATCGACCACATGCCTGCCGGATAGAGAGGAATGTAGCTAAGGTACATCTTGGAAATATCAAACAGTTCATCCAGTGCGGTGAACACTTTTCTCATACTCGGATAATATGACTCCACCCATGGACTCTCTGTCTGAGCGGTCAACACTCCGTCGTCCGTCAGTGCATCCAGGCAGAACTGATAGAAATCTTTTTCAAAGAGACCCTCGGCCGGACCAACCGGATCAGAACCGTCAATGATGATCACATCGTAGGGATTCTTCACATTTTTCACGAAAGCGATGCCATCTTCGTAGAAGACATTCAATTTTGGGTTCTCAAAATCACCCACACCGGTAAAATGGAGCTTAGAGGCGTCAACGACTGTCCGGTCGATCTCTACCATGTCAACATGCTCTACCGAGCTGTGCTTCAGTACCTCACGTGCTGTACCGCCATCCCCACCACCGATGACCAGCACTCTTTTGGGGTTTGGATGGGTAAACATTGCCACATGACTGATCATCTCGTGGTAGACAAATTCATCGCGCTCACTCAGCATCACCATTCCGTCGATGGTCATCAGATTCCCCCAGGTATCGGTTTCATACACCTCCACCAGCTGATATTCCGATTGTTTGGCAAAAAGAAGCTTCTTCAGGCCGATTGTCAGCCCTGTCTGCTCATTGTAGTATTCGTTGTATTTTAAAGGCATTTTTCAAGTTTCAGGTTGCAGGTTTCAAATTGCAGGTAGCAGGTAGCAGGTAGCAGGTAGCAGGTAGCAGGTAGCAGGTAGCAGGTAGCAAATATAAAGATTGATTGATAATTCCATCACTATCTGAATCTTGCAACTCAATACTTACTGCATACTACTCAAATCTATTTGTACCACAGAACGGCTGCAGCAAACACAGATCCGCATCGCTCTACTTTGTGCTCTATTCCAAGGGATTTAATCTCTTTCAGCTTTCGGTTTCGGTACTCAAATCCGTCCACAACCATTTGACGTACAATCTCTTCGACGTTTGTAAGATTCGCATGGTCTTCGAACTCCATGATCACACCAGGTTCACGGTCATCCTCGGGAATGCCGACGGCTATAGCCGCTGAAATGAGCTGCCCCGGTGTTGTACTGTCGATTGTTGCGTATGCGAGTGGAATCAAACCACCTTTTGGCAGTGTGATAGAATTGACGTCCACTTGTTCTGCTGCTGGAGGAAGAATGCTGCTCATGCGCATCAGGTTAGTATCTCCTACTCCTGCGTTCAGAAGTGCTTTGTCGAATGCATTCAAACGTGTATGGCCTTCGCTGGCTCCTTTTACAAGCGTGTAGATATTTGGGGTTTTTACCATCATAATCGATAAAAATAATTATTTAATTTATTGATTTAATTTAGTTTACAGTCTTTTTAACCATTTGGCAATGCTTGTTATTATCCAAAGACAATTGCACATTGAATCGATGAATTGAAGCAATCAGAAGTAGAAATATTACTGAAGTGAAATCAGTTTGGCTGTAAGTTCTGATCCGGTTTGAAAAGAAGCTTCTGGCCTTCCGGCACCTTAAACATACCTCTCTTCATCTCCATGCTGGAAACATTTTTCGACTCAAAATATTCTTTCAGGTGCTCTTGTATCACCCAGGGGTCGATGGTGTCACCGCAGGTAAATATATCGACAGCAGCATAATTATATTCCGGCCAGGTGTGAATCGCCACATGGGATTCAGCAATGACAACTACCCCGCTAACGCCGTATGGACTAAACTTGTGAAAATTGTGGGAGATAATCGTTGCGTTTGATGCTTTCGTTGCTTGAATAAGGGAGTTTTCGATGTAGGATACGTCATTGATTTTTGATTCGTCACAATCGTAAAACTCAACCAGGATTTGTCTGCCAAGTGCTTCCATGTCAGCGTATTTGTTTAATTGTTAAAAGCTATGTTTTAGATAAATAGTGTTTGACAAATTGTCTTTTTTTCCTGTCCATACGGGTCAGTGGTTTTAATCTTTCAGGTTCATTGTTTGACCATCAGTAAACAAATAAATTACACATAATTTTATCATTAATGATAGCCCCCGCAAAAAAAATTAATCAAAAAAAAGCCGTCCAAATCTATAAGGATCTTCTGCTTCCCCGCCTTATTGAAGAACGTATGCTCACCCTCCTCCGCCAGAACAAAATCAGCAAATGGTTTTCCGGAATGGGTCAGGAGGCCATATCTGTTGGCGCTGCGCTCAGCCTGAAAGATGATGACTACATTTTGCCCATGCACCGGAACCTCGGTGTTTTTACCACACGGGGTGTTCCGCTCTATACTCTGTTTACACAACTATTTGGAAAGCGAGATGGTTTCACGGGCGGACGAGACCGCTCTTTCCACTTTGGTACGACCGACTATCGGATTTTTGGTATGATCTCCCACCTTGGGTCGACCATGCCTGTAGCCGACGGTATTGCACTGGCTGCAAAATTGAGGAACCAGGATCGTGTCGCACTCAGTTTTTGTGGTGACGGTGCCACCAGTGAAGGCGATTTTCATGAAGCACTGAACCTGGCGGCTGTCTGGAGATTACCGGTCATCTTTATGATCGAAAATAACGGATACGGTCTATCCACACCCAGCTCGGAGCAGTTTGCCTGTGAGAACATCGCCGATCGCGCTGTCGGATATGGAATGGAGAGCATGATCATCGATGGAAACAACTTTTTTGAAGTTCTAGAAGCGGTTTCAAAAGCACGAAAGCTTGCACTTTCCGGCAAACCTGTACTCATTGAAGCCAAGACTTTCAGAATGCGTGGGCATGAAGAGGCCTCCGGTACGTTTTACGTGCCCGATGAGCTTTTTGAAGAGTGGTCTGAGAAAGATCCTATCAAGCGGTATGAAGAGTGGTTAATAAGTGAAGGGATTGTTTCTGAAAAAGAGATAAAGGCGATTCGCAATGAGATAAAATCCTCTTTCAGTAGTGATTTAGACCGTGCTCTTGAAGCGGATGAACCTGTATTTAATGAAAAGAATGAATTAAAACGCGCCGGATTTAATCCTCAACCACAGGCCAAAAGCAACGGACAAAAGCATAAATCATCGGAGAAACGAATTATTGATGCCGTTCATATGGCTCAGAAACAGGCGTTCAGTGAGGATGAGGCCTTCGTAATGATGGGACAGGATATAGCCGAATACGGTGGAGTTTTCAAAGCATCCGAAGGTTTTGTAGACCTTTTTGGTAAAGAGAGGATCCGCAACACTCCCATCATTGAATCCGGTGCAATCGGTGCGGCTATCGGGCTGGCCGTGGAAGGGTTTAAACCGGTTGTGGAGATGCAGTTTGCTGATTTTATCTCCTGTGGCTACAATCAAATTGTCAATAACCTCTCCAAGGGAAGTTATCGCTGGATGCCCAACATGAACGTTACCATTCGGGCTCCGCATGGCGGCGGCGTGGGTGCCGGACCATTTCACTCACAGTGTAACGAAAACTGGTTCATGCAGTTACCGGGTCTTCGCGTTCTGGTTCCTTCAAATGTGGAAGACACACAAAATATGCTTTACACAGCCCTTTACGATGAAAATCCGGTTCTTTTCTTTGAGCACAAGAAACTCTACCGAAGCATAAAAGAGATTACACCCGATCACTGTACGTTTACTGATTTGGAGAAGGCCTCGGTTATCCGAGACGGGAAAGATGCAACAATCGTCACTTTCGGTTACGGAGTCGTTTGGGCAAAAGAGATGGCAGTGGAGTATGAAAAGCAGGGCGTAAGTATTGAGATTGTTGATTTGCGCTCACTTGCCCCGATCGACTGGGATACGGTGATTTCATCTATCAAAAAAACCGGAAGGGTACTCTTGCTACAGGAAAATTCAGAAATTCTCGGCCCGATGAGCGAACTTTCCGCAGGAATTACCGAGCGTGGATTTGAGCTACTGGATGCTCCTGTTATCCGATGCTCCTCCCTCCACACGCCTGTCCCATTCAGCAAGGAGCTGGAAAAAGGATACCTGGCGAACCATCGTTTGAAAGAACAACTGGAGAAACTGTTGAATTATTAGCTTGATTATCTTCGACTGTCGAGTGGAGTTGCCTCCAAATCATAACCTGATGATGGATACTCGACTGTCGAGTTTGATCGATGTAAGGATTTACTATTTTGGAATGTTTTGCTATTAACACGAAACTCGTCAGACGACTGAGGAATTTAGGTTCACAATCTTAATCTTTGGTTAAGTCGTCAGACGAGCTCCTACATCGACTGTCGAGTGGAAATACCATAAATCCCTGCCCTGCCTGTGAGTACTCGACTGTCGAGTTATATCGATATAAAGGTTTACTATTTTGGAATGATTGTGCTAAACAATAGTAAACTCGTCAGACGACTGAACACATTAAGCTCAAATCATAGACTTTCGCAAAGTCGTCAGACGAGGATGGTACCTTAATCTGAAACTGCAGATTCAAGAAGTATCAGGCTACGGTTACCTGCATCAAAACGGGCCACTGCTCCCTGTGGGATTGTAAAATTGTCTGGATCGTGGCTGATGTCCATCCCCATGACGGCCGGAATCCCAAGCGGCTGAATGTGTTGCTGCAATACTTCTTTCAAAGTAAATTGAGAATTAGACGGATCCGGGCAATTACTGCACCGGCCAAAAATAAAACCCGCCAGGTTATCGAGCATACCGGACTGCTTTAAATGGACCAGCATCCGGTCAATTTTATAAACCGGTTCACCGATGTCTTCAACAAACAGAATGGCCCCGCTTGTATCCGGCTGGTAACCGGTGCCAAGTGTGGTTGTAAGAATCGACAAATTTCCTCCCAGAAGTCTTCCTTCAGCTGCGCCCGGAAAGATCAGCTCCACATCACTTTCTGAGCTAAATACACTCTTTTCTGCATTCATCAACACACTGCGAAAACTATTTTTGGTCAAATCGGTCCACTCGGATGTGCCGTTCGGACCGTGGAATGAAATCAGATTTGCACGATGCAAAAAGGCCATATGAAGAGTTGTATTGTCACTAAACCCACAGTAAACTTTTGGGTTATTGCTAATCATATCAAAATCGAGATATGGCAAAATTCGTGCACAGCCCCATCCACCTCTCACTGCAACTATTCCGCTGATACCGGGATCGGCAAAAAAACGATTCATATCATTTGCGCGCTGTCGATCCGTTCCTGCCAAGTACCCAAATCGTTCCTTTACGTACTCACCAAAAACAACTTCAAACCCAAATGACTCCAGCTCTCGCTTCATACGGTCAAACTCTTCTTCATCATAAACAATACCTGCCGGAGCAGTTAGGGCAATTCGGTCTCCCTCGGCCAGTCTCTTCGGTTTTATCAGCGTTTCATAATCCTTCTTTGCTGCACCTGTTAAGATTGAAAAACCTGCCACGCCCAGGCCGGCTGTTTTCAGAAAATCTTTCCGTTTCATGATTAAAAAGTATAGAGATTGTGCTTTTTGATATAGTTCAGAACCTCATCCTGAACGTTCAAACTCTGTTCATGCATACTATTCACACGGATTTGTGAAGAAGATATATCCATTGATTTGTGATCCACAAATATGGTTTTATCCATAATTTGAGGATCTACTTTTATATGAGATGAGCCCGGCCGCTCTGCCACCATAAGTGTACACTCCTTGAGAATCTCTTGATATTTGTGCCACTTATGAAATGACTGAAGACTATCCTCACCAAGGCAGAGAAAAAAGATATAATCCGGATATCTCTGCTTTAAATGACGGATTGTTTGCAGTGTATATGATGGTTTTGGTAAATCATCTTCGATATCACTGATCTTAACCCGCTCTCTCTCCTGAAAAGCGATGTTGAGCATATTAAAACGATGCTCTAATTCTGTGAGCTGCCGGTCTCTCTTGTGAGGCGGATCGGGTGTAAGAAGTATCCAAATTTCATCCAGCAGACCACTATTGAGAAATGAGTTAACAGCTTCGATGTGTCCGTTGTGAACCGGATCAAAAGATCCACCGAAAATTCCAATCCGTTTCACGATTGCTGAGGTTAGTTTTGGGCTACAGAATCACCACCGGCCTCCTGAAGGCCTCTCTGTGCTCTGTCATAAAGGTCTTCAATGCGGCTTCTGTTATCACCCCTTGGGAAAAGCTGAAGATATGTTTCGTATGATTCCAAAGCCTTTTCAAACCGCTCGGCTTGTCGATCCGGAACACTGTTTTCCGCATAGAGAATATATGACTCCATCTGATCGACCAATGCTTGTTCTGCCCAATCTGTCTCGGGATAATTATCGATCACAATATCAAAATAGACAGCTGCTGCACGATATTGATCGGTACGCTTGTAAAACTCTCCGGAACTGTATGCCTTACGTGCCAGCTTTGCTCTCAGTTCCGAAATATACTCGCCAACTTCATCCGAATACTCTGAATTGGGATATCTTGCCAAAAAGAGTCGGAAATTTTCAATTGCCTGGTTGGTATAAGTTTGATCGAGCCGATAACGGGGGCTGAGGTTGTAATAACTAAGACCAAGCTTATAATCAGCTTCAACCCTTCGTTCCGAATTTGGGTGGAACTGGGCATACCGCTCATATTCGGAAGCTGCAAGCAGATAACGCTTGTTATTGAAATAGCTTTCTGCAAGATAGAATTGAGCATCTTGCCCGATATCTGTTCCTCGGCCTATGGAAATCACTGTTTCGAATGCCTCGGCTGCCTCGCTGTAGTTTTCCTCTTCAAACTGATTCATCGCTTTTTCATAAGCAACTTCCAGGGAATCTCCCGGTCGTATCAGTTCATTGCTTCGGCATGATGCAAAAAGTAAAGCGGCTGTAGTAAGAAAAAGTAGTGTACGCATGAATTTAACTTTCACGATTTTTCAAAAATTTAATCAACTGTTGAAGATCTTGTTTATAGTTGGATTCCCCAAATTGCTGTAGTGCTTTTTCTGCACGATTGTAGGCTTTCAGAAAATGTTTGCGTGTATCTGAGATAACATTGCAGGATTCAAACAGCGATATGATTTCACCAACCTCTTTGCTGCTCAGGGGTTTGTCTGCCAGGCAGGCCGTTATTTTTTCCCGCTCATTCTCACTGCACCGTTCTAACGCAGTGAGCATCAGAAATGTTTTCTTTCCTTCGTAAATATCACCGGCTTTACGCTTTCCAAATGTATCCGGGTCAGCAACTACGTCCAGCCAGTCATCCTGAATTTGAAATGCAAGCCCCAAGGATTCACCGATTATCGAAAGCTGATCGAGATGTTGCTCCGATGCATTGGCGCACATACCGCCCATCTGCATTGCAGCACTTATCAGAGCTCCAGTTTTGCCGGCAATCATTTTATGATATTCTTCGACTGTAACATCGCTGCGTGATTCAAACTCCATATCCATCGCCTGGCCTTCGCAAACCACATTTACTGCATTCAGAAAGATATGACTGATCTGCTTGTGATTAACATCGTCAGGTAAATTCTGGAGCTGCAGCATTGAATGAGTAAACATGCTGTCTCCTGCTAAAATCGCTGTTGCTGTATCCCATTTCTTGTGCACAGACGGCTCTCCCCTTCGGCTGTCAGCCTGATCCATAATATCGTCATGAATAAGGGTGAAGTTATGGAGCAGCTCAACAGCAAGAGCGGCCGGAATGGCACGTTCTGCACTCGAACCGCAAAGTCCACAGCTAATTAGCGTAAGGATAGGACGAATTCGCTTTCCTCCATTTTGAAGGATATATCGCTGAGGATCGTAAAGCGTTTCCGGCTTTTGAGGAAAGTTTAAATTTTGGAGCTTCTCTTCAAAGAGAACAGCGTACGATTTTAGAAAATCCAATGAATCTTGTTAAGTCCGTTTCATAAAGGTTGCAAATATACAAAATGCACAACTCAATATTTAGACGATCTTAATATCCGGTAGCAGGTTTACCACTCCTGTGCTTCATGTTTCATTTTATACAGAGCGTGCAGCTGGTGAGTAATGCGATACTTTTTGGTACGTACATTTGCTTCAGACAGTTCAAAATAGTCGCTGGCCTCACGTGTTGATGCGTCCGGATGATTAATGAAGTAGAGAATAAAAATCTGAGATTCATCATCCAGTTCTTCTATACACTCAAAAAGCAGCTCTTTCCTCTCCTGATCAATCAATCGCTCAATTTGTTCGGCAGGTTCTGAAACAGATGACGTAACAAATTCATTATTAACCAAACGTCCGTTTTTCCGGTATTGATTGAAAAACTCGTTCCTCGCCGTCATCATCATATAGGACAAAAGCGACTTCGGATCATTTAGTTTGTTATCAACAATTCGCTCATAGACATTTAAAAACGCCTGCTGAACACACTCCTTAGCGATATCTTCTGTAGCCGCAACCGTTACCTGCAGGTATTCCACCAGTTTTGGAATAATCTCTTTAACCAAATCATTCGTTTTTCTGATGTTTTCCTGCTGTATGCACTCTACAAGTGCCGAATAATCCACTCTTCTTTTAACTTCAGCATTCATGGCTACTTGATTTATACTGACTTTCATTACATTTGATTTGAGAACTGTAGTTTAAAGCCAACTTTTTAAACTACACTACCATATTATTAGAAAATTTTAATATTTAAAAATTTTGTTTCATTAGAATCTCAATTAAAAGACGCCACTACCCCTAATAGATTGTAATGCAGCACTTTGAATAAGTATTAAATTTTTAGAGGCTTTCCGGATGTTCAATCTGAACCTAAATCACTCATGCTTTTTTCTAAACCCAATGCTATAGAACTTTTTGAAGATTGCCTGAATAAGATTCACCCCTCAAAAATTATTCCGGGCAAACTCTCTTTTAAAAAGGATACCTCAGAGATCACAATTGCGGGTAGTGTTTACAGTATCAAAGAGTCGGGCGGTATTTATGTGATTGGTTTCGGGAAGGCATCTGTTGCCATGGCAAAAGCAGTGATGGCTGCTTTGGGTGATATTGTTCTTTCGGGCATGGTAATTGCAAATGAGAGTGATCAATCCATATCGGATTCGATTGAAATCTTAACCTCATCGCATCCCATTCCCGATCGCTCTTCTGTTGAAGCCACGGAAAGATTTATCAACTTTACGGAATCCATCCCACACGGATCCATCGTTTTGAATCTTATTTCGGGCGGAACTTCATCTCTTTTCTGTAAACCGGCTACCGGTATTTCAATTGAAGACTATGCAGATATGGTATCCTGTTTGTTAAAATCCAGTGCCTCCATTGATGAAATAAACCTGGTTCGAAAATCGGTCTCTGCCGTCAAGGCCGGAAGATTCCTGGACTCTTTGCGCCATACACGATTAATTGACCTCATCATTTCGGACGTCCCTGATGATAACCCCAAAAATATCGGCAGCGGCCCCACAACAGCTCAGTCTTTCCGGTACCGGGATGTAACGACCGTTCTGGACAAGTACGATTTACACTCTACACTTCCCAAAAGCATTTTGAACTTCATATCAAGCAATTCCGAAAGAACTTTCCGGAGTAAAGATTTGAATAACCATCAAAGCCATATCATACTTTCAGCCGGAGTAGCAGCAGATATGACAGCGAAAACCATTCAATATTTCGGTTTCCATGTTATAAAAGACAATAATGTATGGTCGGGTCCGAGTGATAAATTTCAGCAGCACATCATGGAATGTGCAGAACCCTATTTAAAGAGTAACAAATCAACTGCACTTATCTTTTATGGTGAATCTACCGTTAAGGTTACAGGTGATGGCAAAGGCGGCAGAAATCAGGAGCTCGCTTTAAGGATGGCTGAATCATTAAGCAGGTACGAAAGAGATATTATCTTTTTAAGCGCCGGAACGGACGGAATTGACGGCCCCACCGATGCTGCGGGAGCAGTTGTTGATCAGAAAACAAAGTCAATGACTGAAGAACATGGCATTGAACTTCAAGACTACCTGAATAGAAATGACAGCTACCACTTTTTTGAACAAACGGGTGGTTTAATTAAAACCGGTGCAACGGGCAACAATGTTATGGATCTGCAGTTACTGTTCATACCGTAGCAGTCGGTATTTAAGATATTATCAATAAAATTTTCAACTATTTTTCTCAATCCCTTTCTCAATTATTTGTAGTTTTACAGATTCGAAGAGATTAAAACCTGACAGATATTTTTGAATGAAGCAGTTTACCCTTCAGCCCGATTCGAACGCACCAAAACCAACAAATTTTCTAAACGAACTCAACGAGCAGCAGCGCAAAGCCGCAGCCCACGTCAAGGGTCCGCTTTTGATTATTGCAGGTGCAGGAAGTGGTAAAACACGGGTGCTTACTTACCGCATTGCCCACCTTCTGCAAAAGCAGCATGCTCTTCCACAAAATATTCTGGCTCTTACATTTACAAACAAAGCTGCCCGCGAAATGCAGGAGCGAATTCAGGGGTTGATTGGCGAAAAAGCCACCGGGTTATGGATGGGAACATTTCACTCAATATTTTCAAAGATATTGCGGTTTGAAGCGGATAAAATAGGATACAGCAGCTCCTACTCAATTTACGACACTACCGATTCAGAGAACGCCATTAAACTGATTCTAAAAGAACTAAACTTTGATCCACGCGAAATCCGCCCGCGCACGATTCAGTACAAAATCAGTGAAGCCAAGAACCAGCTGATTACACCGGAACAGTATCAGCACAGGTTTGTGCAAAGTACACTCGACGATATCACTGCAAAAGTGTTTAACATCTATGCCGAGCGGCTGAAGCAGGCCAATGCGATGGATTTTGATGATCTGCTTATCAAACCAATAGAACTGTTTGAGGAGCATCCTGATGTATTGGAGAAGTATCAGGACCGGTTCAGGTATATCATGATTGATGAGTATCAGGATACAAACCATGCGCAGTATAAGGTAACCAGAATGCTGGCCGATAAATATCAGAACATCTGTGTTGTAGGCGACGATGCACAGAGTATCTACTCATTCAGGGGAGCCGATATCAGCAACATTCTCAATTTTAAAAATGACTATGACGATGCTGTTGAGGTTCCGCTGGAACAGAATTATCGCTCTACTAAATACATTCTTCAGTGTGCCGACTCTATCATAAAACGGAATGAAAAACAGCTGGAAAAAACTCTCTGGACCGATAATGAAGATGGTGATACAGTAACACTTCTCGAGAATTTTGATGAGCGTGATGAAGCCAACCGGGTGGTGAATCACATTCACGATTTGAAATTACGCCACGGGTATCAAAACAATGATTTTGCCATTCTTTATCGTACAAATTACCAAAGCAGGATTTTTGAAGAGGCACTTAGAAGAAGAAATATCGCATATCAGCTGGTGGGCGGGCTCTCGTTCTATCAACGAAAAGAGATTAAAGATGTACTGGCCTATCTAACGCTTTTAGTTAACCCGGAAGATGAGCAGGCACTTTTGAGAATTATCAATGAACCGAGCCGCGGTATTGGTAACAAAACACTGAATGAACTTCTGAAAAAAGCGCGAAATAGCGGGCAAAGCGTATGGAAAATTCTGCACAATGTTGAGTCTGCAGATCTTTACAAACCGGCGAAGGCACGAATAGCCGATTTTGTGAAAATGATCGAAAACCTGAAAGAGCTGCTCGACACAGGAGCACCCATTAAGGAAGTAACCAAGAAAATGCTGGAAAAGAGCGGCTATCTGAAAGCTTTGGTTGAGGATGGTAGCGCACAGGCACTTACCCGCCGCGACAACGTTCTGGAACTCCAGAACGCCATCGCTTATTACCAGCAGTCAAACAAGAGTCCAAAGCTCTCCAATTTTCTGCAAGAGATTAATCTCATTACCGATTCAGATAAATATGATGAAGATAAGCCTGCTGTGACCTTAATGACGGTTCACGCTTCAAAAGGACTTGAGTTCCCTGTGATCTTTATCGTTGGGCTGGAAGAAAATCTGTTTCCGATGGGGCCGCGTGAAGGAGAAGAAGCCAACATTGAGGAAGAGCGCCGCCTATTCTACGTGGCTATCACCCGGGCAGAAAAGCAACTGTTCTTCAGTTTCAGTAAACTTCGTTACAAATTTGGTGAAGAGCAGCGTCAGGCCCGATCCCGTTTTCTGGATGAGGTAGATTCCGGTGTAGTTCGAACGGAAACCGGGGCAACCATACATCAGAAAAACAACCATTTTGATGATTCGTCAGGAGAATCATCTGATAACTCCACAACGATTGAGTATGAGCATGACTGGAAATCACCGATTCAATCTAAAAAGCCGTCATCTACCTCCTTCACATACGAGTACGAATATGATGACGATCCATTCCAGGCTGGTACCCAGGTTCTTCATCAAAAATTTGGTCCGGGAAAAATAGTACAGCGTTCCGGATCAGGTAAAGATTCCAGAGTTGTTGTATTTTTCAAGAGTCGCGGACAAAAAACATTGATGCTTAGGGCCGCCAACTTAAAAGTTCTCAGTTAAATAGCAGGTCACTTTTGAACAGGATTTTCAAGATTGCCGCACTTGCGGCAGTACTAATATTTAATTTATCTGAAGTGTCTTTGGCACAGTTCTCTCTTAACGCCGAAAATATGGCGTTAGGTGGTGGCGGAACCTCATATCTGACCGGATACGAAACGCTCTTCATCAATCCCGCAAATCTTCACATTCACGAGGAGGCCTACTCTCTGCAGATATCAGCGATGCAGAGCAGCGTTTACAGTGAATATCTCTTACCGGAAACAGACTTCTCAACAAGATCTGATCAACTCTACTCTGTTTTTATTCCTTATAAATCGGCCGATCCGTCCCTTAGCATGACAGAAGCCGACCGTAATACAATTCTTGGGCGAAATTTTCCCGGAAACCGTTCTGTAGCTGCTTTTCAGTCAATGACAGACCATCACTGGGTTGGACTCAAATGGAAAGGGGAAAACCGATCATACGGAGCTGCTTTCCGCACCCGGATTTTCAGCAAATTCGAACTGGGACGGGGTTATTTCTCCGACGAACCCGTTGAGCGCGGTAACCGGTTAATCACAGACCGATCTTTCCGTCATCAATTTCAATCCATGCATGAAATCTCATTTGGTTATGCAGAGTCGTTTGATTTTCTAAACGGTCTATCACCGCAGCTTTCTGACTTTATCATCGGTATTGCACCTAAGATTGTTATTGCAGGGGCATCGGTTGATGCAGCGTATGAGAACATTTACAATTACGACTCAGAAACTGATCAAACAGACCGATCGTATCAGTACAACCAACAGGCCACGGGAGTATTTTCTGAGAATCAACCCTACTTTTTCCAGGATCAACCCATTGACTTTGTAGAGGGATCATTTTCCGATTTGCTAAAACCCTCCGGCCTGGGACTTGGCCTTGATGTTGGAATCACCTATCTGATCACATTTGGCGGTGATCTTTCGGTTGTTCAGCGTGAAACAACTCCTACCGAAAAATCCCTCCGTCTCAGTTTTTCCATCACAGATATTGGAGCTATTTACCAGTTTGAGCAACCCGAGGAAATTACCACCGAAAAGGTTGAAGATACTGTTGATGAACTTCCCTCCGTTTCAGATCGTCAATTTACGGGTGCACCGTTTGAGCATTTATTCTTCCTGGATGCACAGGAGGATTCTCCATTCAATCTTTCACCCGAATTTTCTGATGACTCGTACTATTCCATGCTCCCTACTTCAGTCCAGGCCGGTGCGCTATTCCAGATCAACAGAATGAAGGTGATGGGCGATGTCCGGTTTCCCGTGGTTAGTCACCAATTTGCATCCAAAGCCCCGATTGTTAACCTTGGAACCGAACTGAAACCACTCTCATTTTTACCGGTACGACTTGGCACCCGAATTGCACCACATCTCCCGGGATATTACAGCATTGGCATCGGATTTGAACACCGTTATTTCGAAATACACACCGCACTAACTGTGAAAAGCAGCCAGATCGGGCCGACCAATGAAGTTGTAGGAGGCTCACTTGGAACAATTAAGATCAATTTGCCTTGATCTTTTTGATTGCTTGTTAACTGCAATATTTCTGTTTATTAAAGTAAAGAGCAAAACTGACCAACTGTCAGTAATCATGAGACTCCACTCAATTTGTCAGAACAGAATTGGAAGATATGACGTTATGGTAGCATCGGGTTTTTTGGCTTTGATTTTGCCGACTTAATAGAAAATTAGATAAAAATTTAGATAACCAGGTTTAATACATGTTTGATCAACGGTTTAAAATACAGACGGCATTTGATGAACAGGGTGAAGGCTTCGATGATTTCGAACAGGCTATACCCCTTATGAGTGAGGAGGAGGAGAAAAAACTTACAGAGTCAAAAGTTCCGGAAAACCTTCCCATCCTGCCGTTAAAGAATACGGTTCTTTTTCCCGGTGTGGTTGTACCCATTACCGTGGGTCGCGACCGCTCTCTTGCGTTGGTAAAAGAGGCCTATGAAAGTGATAAAACCATAGGTGTGGTAACCCAAAAAGATGAATCTGTGGAAGACCCTGAACCGTCTGATATGTATCAGTACGGGACTGTTGCCCAGATTTTGAAGCTTATAAAAATGCCGGATGGCAGCAAAAGCGTGGTTATTCAGGGAAAAAGCGTCATTGAAATTGAACAGTTCACACAAAAAGATCCGTTTTTCCGTGCAGATGTAAAATCCGTGCAACGAGAGATGGATATCAGCGGAGTAGAGCTGGATGCTTCCATGCGATCCGTAAAAGAAACGGCGAGCAAAATTGTAAACCTCTCCCCCAATATTCCTTCAGAGGCGTCAATAGCTATTAATAATATTTCGAGTCCTTCATTTCTGCTGAATTTCATCTCATCAAATCTGCAGGTTTCCATTGCTGAAAAACAAGGAATTCTGGAAATCAAGAATTTCTCAGAACGGCTCGAAAAAGTGATGGAATTCCTGAACAAAGAGCTTCAGGTTCTGAATCTCAGCGAGGAAATCCGGTCGAAAGTTAAAACCGATATCGACGATCAGCAGCGCGATTTCTATCTTCGTCAGCAAATGAAGGCGATTCAGGAAGCTCTTGGTGAAGATGGTGAACAGCAGGATATTGAAAAACTGAGACAGCGTCTTGCCGAAAAAGAAGGATTGAGTGAGGATGCCACGGAAACAGTTGAAAAAGAGCTTCAGCGGCTTGAAATGACCCCGAACTCATCGCCTAATTACGGTATTATCCACAGCTACATCGAGTGGATCCTGGATCTTCCATGGGGCGAGTTTTCTGACGATAAGCTGGATCTTAAACGTGCCCGTAAAATTCTCGATGAGGATCACTACGGCCTTGAAAAAGTGAAAAAACGAATTGTGGAGTACCTTGCCGTACTTAAACTGAAGAAGGATATGAAAGCGCCAATTCTCTGCTTTTATGGGCCTCCGGGTGTCGGTAAAACCTCTCTGGGTAAATCCATTGCAAGAGCTCTGAACCGAGAGTTTGAACGGTTCAGCCTGGGTGGAATCCACGATGAAGCTGAAATTCGAGGTCACCGGCGTACCTACATCGGTGCACTTCCGGGACGAATTCTCCGGTCGATGAAAAAAGCCGGTAAGGGAAATCCGGTTATGATGCTGGACGAAATTGACAAGGTGGGCTCCGATTTCCGGGGCGATCCGACATCTGCCCTGCTTGAGGTTCTGGATCCGGAGCAGAACGACTCCTTTATGGACAACTATCTTGAACTGGAGTATGACCTTTCAAAAGTGATGTTTATTGCCACAGCGAATTCGCTGGATACTATTCCGGCTCCGCTGCGTGATCGAATGGAGATCATCAACATCAGCGGTTATACACAGGAAGAAAAAATTGAGATCGCCAAGAAATATCTGATTCCAAAACAAATTGAAGAGAACGGACTGAGTAAAAAACAGTTCAAAATCTCCAATAAGGCCATCGAGAAAATTATTGATGAGTACACACGGGAGTCCGGTGTTCGTGGATTGGAACGACAGATTGGAGCTGTTTGCCGAAATGTTGCTGCACAAATTGCCAGTGGTGATATTGAAAAAATGAGCGTTGGTATAAACGACATCCAGGATATTCTGGGCAAGCGGAAGTTTTTCTCCGATGTAGCGGAACGAACAACCGTACCCGGCGTAGCTACAGGTTTGGCCTGGACACCATACGGAGGCGATATCCTCTTTATTGAGGCCAGCGTATCCAGGGGTTCCGGAAAGCTGCATATTACCGGACAGCTTGGTGATGTGATGAAAGAATCCGCCATGCTGGCTATCAGTTATCTGCGGGCCCGCTACGAAGAGCTCAACATCCCGGAAGAAGCGTTCAAGTATTGGGACCTCCATATTCACGTTCCACAAGGAGCTGTTCCAAAAGACGGACCATCAGCCGGTGTAGCCCTCCTCAGCGCGGTAGCTTCCATCTTTACGCAGCGTAAAGTGAAAGGAACTCTGGCGATGACCGGTGAGATTACACTTCGCGGACTTGTTCTGCCTGTAGGTGGAATTAAAGAAAAGGTGCTGGCTGCAAAACGTGCAGGCATTGAGAAGGTATTTCTGCCGAAAAAGAATGAGAAAGATGTTGCCGAGATTGAGCAGGATGTGATTGGTAATCTTGAAGTAGAGTATTTAGAACGAATGGAACCAATATTGGATCTGATTCTTGAAAAAGATTCCGTTCAGGATCCAAAAGAGTTCTTTAAAGTGCCGGAATCTCACAAAAATCAGATATCCGGGAATAGTTCAAAAAGCGACTCTACAGAAAAGGTTACCGTGATAGATTAACTCTCTCCGGAACCGGAACATCTTCAAACACTTTCAAAGCCGGACAGATTAGCTCTGTTCGGCTTTTTTTTCGTCATGAGTGAAATCCGAATTTTTAAATGAAAAACCTCGACAATAAGAAGAGTTAATTTCTCGCTGAGTTGTTGTGGATGTATCAACTTACATTTTACCGTTGGAATCTGATTAAATTTGAATGATTTTCGATTTAATAGCAGAAAGCATGTATTTTCTTCCACATGAAAAAAGGACGCGTCATACAATCCACCGGTAAATGGTATAAAGTCAGCATCGAGGGTGTAGTAGTCGATTGCCGGTTACCGGGAAAATTCCGCCTTGAAAAGAAAGAGGTTACCAACCCGGTGGCTGTTGGGGATTTCGTAGATATTGAGATTGGAAAAGACACCACGGGTTCCATCAAGAAGATTTATGAAAGAGAAAACTATATCCCCCGTCAAGCCACACACGGCCGCCGCGGTGAGCAAGTATTGGTTTCCAATATTGATCGTGCCTGGGTTGTTCAGTCTGTAAAAAAACCCAAGCTTAATACAGGATTCATAGACCGTTTTTTGGTGACCTGTGAAGCCTATGAAGTTCCCGGCGGTGTGATATTCAATAAAATGGACCTGGCCGGTGAGGGTGGAAAGAACCATGTTCATGAGCTCACAGAACTCTACCAGTCACTCGGCTACGAAACTGCAGTTACTTCTGCAGAAACCGGCGATATCGACGATCTTAAATCTAAAATCACCGGGAAAACATCCGTTTTTATTGGACCTTCGGGAGTTGGCAAAACATCGCTTCTCAATCAAATAGAGCCCGAACTGGAACTTAAGGTCGGTGAAATTTCATCCTATTCACAGAAAGGGAAACACACCACTACATTTGCTCAGCTTATTCCATTGAGTGAAGGCGGGTTTGTGGTAGATACTCCAGGAATCCGGGAATTTGGATTGGTGGATATTGATAAGGCCGAACTCTCCCTTTATTTCCCGGAAATGATAGAACCCCGGCAGCACTGTAAATTTTACAACTGTACTCACTATCACGAACCTAAATGCGGAGTTGTAAAAGCTTTTGAGGAAGGCGAAATTGCAGCCAGCCGATATAACTCCTATCAAAATATCCTGGAATCTCTCGACTCATAATTTCCACGTTTTCTGATCATTTGTTTGATCTTTCACATTTATTTGCAAACTTCCTCTGTGTTTAAACCAAAAATATCATTTATGAAAAAAGTGTTACAGATTAAAAAGATTACCCTGCTTACTGCTTCCCTTCTGTTGATCTCGATAGCAGGAGTACAGCAGGCTAAAGCTCAATTTAATGACTCCGGAGAAATTTTACGTGCCGGTTCAGCCGATGCCAACCTGCTCCTGCAGGAGTATTTGAAACCCTTTGCAAATGGTTTTGGTGCCGATCTCAATTCAGGCTGGGTTAACAGCGCCCGCCCATACCGAACACTTGGTTTCGACCTGAGAGTAAGCGCAGGTGTTGCCATCGTCCCAACCGGAGATCGGAGCTTTAATGTAGATGAACTGGACCTCCAAAATCTCGAACGAGTGGACGGACCATCAGAAGCTCAAACTGCTTTTGGTGAGGATGTAACCGGACCTGAAATGGGAGTCTTCGGAACAAATCCAGTTACCGGACTTCGACAGGAAATCACGCGTTTTACGATGCCTGAAGGAACAGGTTATCCATTCGTTCCGGCTCCTATGATTCAGGGAACTGTTGGGATTATTAAGGACACAGATATTTCACTGCGATTTATGCCAACTGTAACTGTAGAGGATATCAACACCAGCTTGTTCGGATTTGGTGTAAAACACGGTTTGAACCAATAGCTGCCGGGCGGATCTGTATTACCGGTAGATCTTTCCGTTCAACTTGGTTATACCAAACTAACTTCCGATTACGGTTTTGATGTTCAGCCCGAGGAAGGTAATGATATCTACAACCCGTTTGAGGGGAACCCATCTTTATGGGATGGACAGGCCATTGAACTTGAAGCGACCGGTTTTACCGGAAACGTTCTGGTTGGCAAAAATCTGCCGATTATCTCTGTTTATGGCGGTTTTGGTTTCCAATCTTCAAACATGACTCTAAACTCTCCGGGTTCCTATCCGGTCACAAGCTTCAATCCGGATTACAATCCTGCAGAGCAGACCGAAGAGACACGGGAAAAAATTATCGAAGAACTGGAGGAACCGATCGATCTCTCTATCGATGGCTCAAACAGTGTTCATGCAATGGCCGGATTCAGACTGAGACTCTCGTTAATTACCATTTCAGGATCCTACACACTTTCCAATTATCCGGTAGCAAATATTGGCGTAGGGCTCAGTTTCCGCTAAATTCTACCTTCATTAATTTATCCAGGCACGGTTCAGGCAACTGAATCGTGCTTTTTTTTGTTAAAAGATTGAGAGTATCTCGTACGTTAAAATTATATCCCTTCATGAAATACACATTTTATGAACGCATTAAAGCTTCTGATTCTATTACTTAGTGCTGCATTCCTTTTTGGATGTGCAAGCAGTGAACCACGTTCAGAAAGTTCTAAGTTTGAATTCGAATATGAAGGGGAAGAATATGAAATCGTGGGCTTGATTTCTTCGGATGGTGAATCACTGAATGACCTGGTATTGCGCGACGGACAGGAAATTGTTTTTTGGGCACGTGATAACAATCAGGACGGAGACGTTGATGAAATCTTGCGCGGTGATATTACGCTCGATCAGGCAAATGAAATTTATCGGGCCGGTATCCAGCAGGCTGAGAGTCAAGGAAAATATGAGCAGAGACAACATCCCCGAACATTCGAATATGCAGATGAAAGCTTTATTTATATGGTCGTTTCAGTGACAGGTGAGGGTGAAGAAGATTATAATCTATTTGTTACCATTGATCTTGAATCTGATATAGAAACGGAATTGATCGATTCTGATATGAACGGTCGGCTCGACGAAGGACAGCTGGCAGAAGAAGAATATATTCAATGGCAGGAACTCTATGAACAAGCTCTTGAAGAGGGAATTAATGACAACAGAATTGACCTGACAGATGAAGAGAAGTACATTGTTCGTGTGAATCGTGAGCTCAACAAAAAGTGACGAGATGTATCCGAACCGAAGCATTTGAGCATTTCCACTGCTCTGAAAATACTCGTTCACTTCTACACTGATTCAATAGATTCAGTGAATTTTCAGTACTGATTGTTGCCCTCCTTTCATCCCACTCCCTGACCTATCATTACGCAAATGGCACTATACTGTATGATCATCTTAAGCAGTTGTCGCCGTTAGTGTGCGTCCAACCAGTTCCCGGCAAGTCCCATCTCTACATCCAACGGAACCTGCAATTCGTAAGCATTTTCCATCATATGTTTGATCTTTTCAGGAACATTCTCTTTTTCATCTTCGTGGATTTCAAATATCAGTTCATCATGAACCTGAAGAAGCATTCTGGATTTCAATCCCTCCTCAATCAAAAAGTCATGAATTCGGATCATTGCCAGTTTGATGATATCCGCAGCCGTACCCTGGATTGGCATGTTGATGGCTGTTCGCTCGGCAAATCCACGCACGTTCCAGTTTCTGGAATTAATATCCGGAATGTAACGACGTCTGCCCATCAGTGTTGAAACATATCCATGTTCCTTGGCAAACTCGATTGTTTCGTCGATGTAGGATTTGATGCCGGGAAAACGCTCAAAATACTGCTCAATCATCTCTTTGCCCTCTGAATTGCTGACTCCCAATCGCGATGCCAGTCCATAGGCACTTACACCATAGGGAATCCCAAAATTCACCTCTTTGGCTTTCCTGCGCTGATTGGGTGTCACCTCATCAATCGAATCAAGATTGAAAATCTCCTTGGCTGTTCGGGCATGAATATCCTCCCCGTTTTTGAAAGCCTCAATCATGTTTTCATCGCCCGACATGGATGCAATCACCCGAAGCTCCACCTGGGAGTAGTCAGCCGCCAGCAATTTAAACCCGTCAGCGGGTACAAATGCTTTTCGTATTTCACGTCCGCGGGCTGTGCGAATCGGAATATTCTGTAAATTCGGGTTGGATGATGAGAGTCGGCCGGTGGCTGCTACGGTTTGGTTAAAATCGGTATGAATGCGGCCCGTCACGGGATTGACCAGTTTTGGAAGAGCATCCACATAGGTGGATTTCAATTTCGACAGACTTCTGTAGTCGAGTACCAATGCCGGTACTTCATGTTCATTTGCCAATTCAGAAAGTACCGATTCAGAAGTAGAATACTGACCGGTTTTCGTCATTTTTCCGGCCGGTATTTCCATCTTTTCAAACAAAACTTCACCGAGCTGTTTCGGTGAGTTCAGGTTAAACTCCTTCCCGGTTTTCTCAAATATCTCTTTCTCTATTTTTTCAATATCCCTGTTCAGCTCTTCAGAAAATGCCTCGAGCATCTCCACATCAATCTTTATCCCTTTCTCTTCCATATCACCGAGTACTTCTATCAGGGGGAACTCAAGATCAGTGGCGATACTCAGCAGTTCATCCTCTTCGAGCTCTTCAATAAATTGGTCATAGAGCCGATAGGTAATGTCAGCATCCTCACACGCATAGTTGACTATCTCTTTGTATGGGATGTCCGCCATCGACTTCTGCTTTTTGCCTCTCCCAATCAGAGACTCAATGGGTACGGGTTCATAGTTTAGGTATTTCATTGCCAGGGAATCCATTTTCAGACGCTGGTTGGCATCCAGCAGGTAACCGGCTACCATCGTATCAAAAATTTCACCCCGGATTGTAAAACCTGCCCGTTTTAAAATCAGGTAATCAAACTTGTAGTTGTGGGCAATTTTTCTGCTTTCACTATTTTCAAAAATCGATTTCAGAAGCTCCATCACCTCTTCCTGAGGCAGTGCATCTTCCACATTGACCGGGATGTACCAGGCAACCTCCGGTTTGGCACACAGGGAAATTCCAACTAACCGGGCACTGATCGGATCAGTGCTGTCTGTTTCCGTATCAAAACAGATCGTATCTGCATTTTCAAGCTGTTTTGCTACAGCAACGATCTCCTCTTTTGTAACCGCGAGTTCATACACCACGGCATCTTCATTCAGGGATCCGTTATTATTCTCTTCTGAGTTTCCGAATAGCGTTCCCTGCCCGCCGGGTTCTTCACCCAGATATTTACGCGTCAGCGTCCGAAATTCCATCCGCTTGAAAAAGAGACCCAGCCCTTTCTTATCGGGCCCATCCCATCCCAGTTCCTGCCACGGCTGTACATTTGGAACATCAATTTTGATACTCACCATCTCTTTGGCATGCATCGCCTGCTCAGCATACTGAGTGAGTCCCTCCCGGTGCCGTTTTGACTTGATATTCGGTGCCTGTTCTATTGCTTTTTCAAGTGAACCAAATTTTTTGATGAGCTTCGGTGCACCCTTTTTCCCAATTCCTTTCACCCCAGGAATGTTATCGGAAGTATCCCCGATAATTGCCAATACATCAATCACTTTTTCAGGACTGACCCCAAAGTAGTTCTGAACTCCTTCCCGATCGATAATAATAAAACCGCCATTTTTATTATCCGGTTTAATCATGGTGATGTGATCGTCTACCAGCTGCATAAAATCTTTGTCAGGCGTAACAAGGTACACATCCACGTGCTCCGCCTGCGCGTTGTAGGCGATGGTTCCAATGATGTCATCGGCTTCAAAACCATCCTCTTGAATATTTGTGATTCCGAACTTTTCAATCATCTCCTTTATCAGGGGAATTCCAACTCTTAGCTCCTCCGGTTGTGGTGGACGATTTGCTTTGTAGGTCTCATCCAGCTCATGGCGAAAAGTGGGAGTATGAGTATCCCAGGCAACCGCTATATGAGTTGGCTCTTCCTCCTCCAACAGCTTCACCAATGTATTCGCAAAACCGAGGATAGGCCCGGTGGCTATCCCTTCTGAATTTTTTAGTCTGCTGTTGATGAATGCAAAATGAGCACGATATGCCAGTGCCATTCCATCGAGGAGGTATAACTTCTTTTTCGCCATTTTTTACGCTTACTTATTTGCTATTTTTACCTGAAGATATGATTTACGATGATCAACACAGAATATAGATTCTGATCATTCCAATTAGTTTAAAGACCATGTCAAAATTTAAATCCCTACTGGTTCCAACCGATTTTTCGAGTAAATCTGAAATTGCTGTTCGCTATGCATGTGAAATTGCATCCTATACTGATGCTCAAATACTGTTTATGCATGTAATTGAACAGCCCTATGATTTTCCCTCCAGGGTGGAAGAGGTCCTGGAAAATAAGAAGAAAGAGAGTGCCGAAAAATTGGCTGAGCTGATTGACGGTCTTCACTCCACAGACGAATATCGACATATTCGGATGAAGGGTTCTGTTGAAGTCGGAAATCCGTCCATAATGTTCGTGAACGCTGCAGAAACCGGAATGTTTGATATGATTATTGTAGGTCTTGGCGGTGAGCATGATCTCAAAAAAGCCCTTTATGGAAGCATCACCAATAATATCCTGCTTGAGAGTCCGATTCCTGTTTTTGCCATCTCTAAACGAATCGACTATCGTCAGCCCAAACAGCTTGTATTTGCCACAGCACTCAGAGACAATGATATCAAACCGATCAGGCAGATGAAAAAACTGTCGATCGAACTGGGTGTAAAATTGAGAATTGTTCACATTGTAGAAAAGAAAGAACGACGTGAGGCAAAAGGGAAAAAGTTTCTGAAGAAACTGCGAAAAGATTTAAAAGACCCACATCTGGAGATAGAGTTTTATGAGGATAAATCTTTCTTTGAAGGGATAACTCGCTTAATCGGGGGAGATCAAAACACTATTCTGGTTACCACACGACACAAAAAACGATTTATTGAATGGCTGATTACCCGCAGCAATGCGCGAGTGTTGGCACAGGTGGCGGCCGTTCCGCTCATCATGATTCCGAATGATTAGATATTAAACATTAAAAAAACCGCTGCCCTTTCGAACAGCGGTTTTGTTTCTTGTTTGAATTTTAAATTCTAAAGAGATCTATTCACCCGGGCAGGTTCCCCAGATTGGTTTGTAAGAATCCTGAAGATCTGATAAACGTGAAAAATTATCAGGTTCAGTGTCTATATTCTCGACACACCAATTTCTTAAGTCCTGATTGAAGACATTTGCACTATAGAACATTCTTGTCATATCCGTAACAGTACTAACATCCCAACTGCCAACATCTTGATCAAATGAATTTGCATGCCAAAACATACTCTCCATGTTCTCAACGCTACTCACGTCCCAATCACCGATATCCTGATTAAATGAATCTGATTGATAAAACATCCAGCTCATATCGGTCACATTACCAACATCCCAAGATCCAATATCTTGATTGAATGATATTTCACGAAACATACTATCCATTTTCTCTACATTGCTGACATCCCAGCTTCCAATATTCCGGTTAAATGAGCTCGCTTTATTAAACATTTGACTCATATCTTTAACGCTGCTCACATCCCAATTGTTAATATCCCGGTTAAATGAGCTTGCTTCCATAAACATAGACCTCATCAGTTCAACACTACTCACATCCCAATTATTAATGTCTTGGTTAAATGAGCTTGCATCCCAAAACATAGACCTCATCGCTTCAACACTACCCACATCCCAACTACCAATTTCCCCATTGAATGAAGTAGCATACATGAACATCTCATTCATATTTCGAACATTTTCAACATTCCATGTTCCAATATCTTGATTGAAAAGTTCAGCCCCTTTGAACATAGACAACATATTAGTGACAGCACTGACATCCCATCCACTTATATCCTGGTCAAATGAGGATGCATCCATAAACATCGCATACATATTTGTAACATTGCTTACATCCCATTCACTGATATCCTGATTGAAAGAGAGTGCACCCCTAAACATCTCATTCATGTCGGTCACACTACTCACATCCCAATGGCTAATGTCTCCGTTAAAGTCTGCCTCATCGCGGAACATTTCATTCATATCAACAATACCGCTTGTACAGCTTGTTGAAGCATTTTCGGGCGTGATCATATCGCCGGTTCGTTTGGTGTAAACCTCATCATTTATGATACCTATATCTCCCACGTCAGCCTCACTGCACGTGATAGTCACTCCATTCTCTGCCAGTTGAAAAGCGTCAGATGGACACTCTCCCCATATCGGTTTGTATGAGTCTTGAAGAGCAGATAACAATGAAAAATTTTCAGGCTCAGAGTCTATATTCCCAACACACCAATTTCTTAGATCTTGGTTGAAGGAGGAAGCATCTCTAAACATATAACTCATATCTGTCACACTACTCACGTCCCAACCGCCAATATCCTTATTGAACGAAGTAGCAAATGCAAACATAGCACGCGTAGACGTCACATTGCTCATATCCCAATTTCCGATATCCTGATTAAAAGAAGATGCACTTGCAAACATAGAACGCATACTAGTTACACTGCTCACATCCCAGCTGCTAACATCTCCATTAAATGATGTAGCATTCCTGAACATCTGCCATGTACTTTTAACATTGCTTACATCCCAACCATTTAGATCCTGGTTAAACGATGAGGCCTCAGAAAACATATTGCCCATATCCGTGACACTGCCTACATCCCAGGTGCCAATATCCTGATTAAAAGATTCTGAATATAAAAACATTTCTCGCATACTCGTGACATTACTGACATCCCAGCCACCAATATTCTGATTGAAGGAACTTGCTCTAACGAACACTCCATACATAGACGTTACACTGCTTACATCCCAACCGCTTATATCCCCATTGAATGATGATGCATTATTAAACATATTAGACATAGTTGTCACACTACTCATGTCCCAATGGCTGATATCTTCATTAAAATCCGGTTCATCCTTGAACATTTCATTCATATCAACAATGCCGCTTGTACAGCTTGTTGAAGCATTTTCAGGAGTGATCATATCACGGCTGCGCTTAGTGTACTCTGTGCCGTTTACCGTTCCTGTATCACCGATCTCAGCTGCAGGACACATAACTGTGATACCATTCTCTGCCAGGAAAAATGAGGAAAATATAGCTGTTACCTCTTTAGGATCATCAACAGTAATTTGTTTTGGATTCTCTTCACCCGATAAATCACCACTCCATTCAAAGAAACGCCAACCCTCTGATGGATTAGCAGTGAGTTCAACCACAGTGCCGTGCTCATACTCTTTGGATTTATTCTCCACAATTGCCTCTTGAACCGTACCCTCACCCTCGGTGGTAATCGTAAGCTCATACTCTTTTTTCTCAAAATTGGCCGATAAGGAGTAGTTGGCGTCAGCCGTAAACGTCAATGGATTCTGCGAACTCTCTTTGTCACCGGACCATTCGGTAAAAACATACCCATCCTCGGCATGAGCCTGCAGCTCCACGGTATCTCCCTCTTCGTAGGTTTCATTCTCGGATGGCGTGATGGTGCCTGCACCCGAGGGGTTCACATCGACTGATACGTTGTAGGTTTCCGGTTCCGGCTCTTCGTTCTCCGGACCGATCGGGTCAGAATTTCCGCAGGAATTTAGATATATAGAAATCGTCGATAGTGTGATAAGTAACAATAAAAATCTTTTCATAATCTGATAATTGTATCTTTCTTATTTATATGTAGCCTATAGGCTCACACTCTCAGATGCGCAAACTTTTCGTTTTATCTGTCAATTAAATGTTGGATCCACATTAACTATTGTTACTTTTGGGCTGTTTTTTTACCGATTACTTCCAATTTCAGGACATCAGTTAACCTTTTTATTTAAACATCGATGACAATTTTTCAACAAATTGAATCACGACTTTATACTGAAATGTTCTGCCAAAATAAATGTGGTTACAAGCCGGTAAAATAGAACGTTATGTAAACAGAAATTTACTAAGCCCGTCCCCGGATAATTTGTTTTGAACAGAAATTTTATAAAAAAATCCCGCAGCACAACGTACAGCGGGAATTAGGTTTGTAAGTCAGAATATCTGATTTAATCGAACTGTCTTGGTTTGGCTTCAAACTGCCCTTTTGAAATAGATACGGTATTTCCGTCTCCGTCAGAAGCAGTAAAGCTGAACGTTCCGCGGATCAAATCATCAGAAGAATGAGTGATTTACAAAGTTCCACCGGTTTCTTCATAAAAAGTGTTGTACTCAACCGAATCCTCAAATCCATTCTCCGTATCTATAAATATGGCAAGATAGTCGTCCGGGCCACCTCCGATTGAATACGTACCGGGATCCGGATTTTCAATTTCACTTTGAGATGTTTTCTGAAATTGCATGGAAAAGCTTTGCGGATTGTAGTCGTTTGTAGCAATTTCCCAAGAGTTGATACTATAAGCAGACATCGCCCAGAAATCGGCCATTCCCTCTTTATCCCCCTCCACGGCCCCGCTCACCTGAAAGGTTACGGATCCAAGTTCATCCAGTTTATCATTGGATGTGGAATCTGAACAACCTCCCCAAAAGAAAGACATAAAAAGTGCTGAAAGAATGGTTAGTGTCATTTTATTCATGATTTAGTTTGATGAGTATTTTTATTTACAGTTTGGTTTCTATAGTAAGCGCAGAGTACCCACGCAATACTTTCATTTTTTTGAAATGAGGTCGTACCTAAAAACCCGTTGAGCATAAAAACCGAATAGCGTTTCTGAAGGCACTTTTATACATTTCAGCAATACAAAATCCAATTCATCAATCCAGATTTATGTCTGCCAATATTCCGGGAAAAGTCCTAAAAACCGTTAAAACAATTCTTGGTAAGCAGTCTGCCAAGAAAAAAGCAGAGAAGTACCATTTTGATCTCTATAACCGCTATCCCATTACGCTTGTTAAGGGGAAAGGAGCTAAAGTGTGGGACGATGAGCGAAATGAATACATCGATGCCCTGGCCGGAATTGCGGTAAACAGCCTGGGACACAGTCATCCGCGCATCGTAAAGGCCATTCAGAAACAGGCCGGAAAGCTGATGCATATCTCCAATTTTTACTACAACGAACCGCAGAGTAACCTGGCTGAACTGCTCGTGAAAGTTTCCGGTATGGACAGAGCCTTTTTCTGCAACAGCGGTGCCGAAGCTGTGGAAGGTGCCATCAAACTGGCCCGGAGATATTCTTACCTGAAGGGAAAAACCGGCACCGTCCTCTCCATGGAGCAGGCTTTTCACGGACGCACACTCGCAACCATTACCATGGGAAAAGATAAATACCGGGAAGGATACGATCCTCTCCCCTCCGGATTTACACGTATTCCTTTTAATGACATTGACGCTCTGAAAAAAACCGTGGATGAAAACATTGTGGCCATTATCCTGGAACCGATTCAGGGTGAAGGCGGCATAACTCCGGTAACCAAAGAGTTTTTAGAAAAAGCACGTGATTTATGCGATCAATACGATATTCCACTCATTCTGGATGAAGTGCAGTGCGGCATTGCACGTACCGGCAAGATGTTTGCCTTTCAGCACTATGATATTGAACCGGATATTGTCGCTTCGGCCAAAGCTCTTGGCTCCGGTTTTCCAATCGGTGCAGTTATTGCTAAAGAGAAGTTTGCCAAGGCATTTTCGCCGGGTAATCATGGCACCACTTATGGCGGAAATCCGTTGGCATGTGCCGCAGCCCTGGAAACCCTGAAAACCATTCAGGATGAAGAAATTTGTGATAAGGCAAGGGTGCGAGGAGAATATATGATGCAGCGTATAAAAGACCTCTCACACAACTGGAGCGCCATCAGGGAAGTGCGCGGTATGGGTTTGATGATCGGTGTAGAACTGAGCTTTCCAGGCCGTGAAGTAGTTGATGAGATGTTAAAACGGGGTGTTCTTTCCAACTGTGCCTCTGAGGTCGTCATCCGGATTGTCCCACCGCTCATCATATCCAAAGAGGAGATTGACACGGTGATTGATGTGCTGGTGGAGTCGATTAAAGAGGTCGATAAATAGGCTACGGGCTACTTTCTCCAGATCCTCCTCAACTACCTGAAAATGAAACGCTGGAATCGAATGGTACCATCGACGATTTGAGAATTCATGTTGTCGATATTCGATATGTGATGTTTTTTCCATCACCCATCTGACGAATTACACAAAGCGGTTTGTCTGCCGGATAGGATGAGCTACCGATCACCTCTCTTACAGGTTGCAGCCAGTTCAATACATCATTACATGAAATCACTTAATGGTTTTTTTAACCCTTTTATTTAACCGAATTCTGTTTTTAATTAATAAATTAGACGCTTTCAGCTATTATGTAACCGGTTTAAGTGCTAAGCTTAAATTGAATATATACATGTTATACCTCAATTTTTAGCTGTTTGCTATTAAGTAATGTTTAAGGGTCAAGACAACTTAAGGAAATTCAAAATTCCGTAAGTTGTTGTATGCCAGTTAATAACAAATATGTTTACCGTTCACGAATTTCAGAGGCAAAATTCAGGCAACTTTTGAAGCTTTTTTGCCTGGATTTGACCGCGACTCAGATAGCCGAATTGACCCATCTTAGTCGTAATTCTGTGAACAAGTATTTGAAGGCGATTCGCCAGCGCATTGCTCAGATTTGCGAGAGCGAATCTCCTTTTAGTGGTCAAGTTGAAGTTGATGAATCTTACTTCGGTGCCCGACGAGCCAAAGGCAAACGAGGCCGGGGTGCCCGAGGTAAAACCATCGTCTTCGGAATCTTTAAACGCAATGGAAATGTGTAACAGAAATAGTCCCAGATGCTTCGAAAAAGAGCCTTCAGCGCGTTATTCGAGGCAAAGTGAGTCTCAATAGCATTATTCACTTGATGGGTGGAGAGGCTATAACGGACTGGTGGATCTGGGGTATGCCAAGCATCTTCGAGTCGATCACGGACGCAATGAATTTGTTACCTCGGCCAGTCATATAAATGGAATCGAAGGATTCTGGGGGTTCGCTAAAACCCGGTTGGTTAAGTGCAGGGAATGCATCCGTCCACGTTCTATTTGCATCTAAAAAAGTCTGAGTTTCGGTTTAATTATCGTAAAGAAAATATTTATCCAAAATTGTTAACATTCATCCGTCAAGAACCGCTTAAGTTGTCTTGACCCATAAAATATTGTGCTATGAAATGCTTTATCACAGGAGCCACCGGATTTATCGAATCAGCAATTACGGAGCGGCTGCTTGAGAAAAATCACCAGGTAACGGGTCTGACGTATTCCCCGGAAAAAACAGAACGCTTTAAGGAACAGGGGTCAGGCCGGTAGTGGGAGATATGCGCGAACCGGAAACATGGATTTCTTCCGTCCAAGACGCTGATGTGGTGGGTGCATCAAAATAGAACCTTGCCTGGAGGTGGCCGAATAACGGGGCGCGCGCGTTATGGGGTGTCAACTTTTCTCCGCATTGATGATAAAACATCGCTTAACGCTACATAATTTAGTAATAAGAAAGTAGCCATAATCGGCAACCTACCTGTCCGAATCTTCAAAAAAAACCTCAATAGACTTGTCGAAGAGGGCGGTAATTTTGAAGGCCAGCGAGAGGCTGGGGTCGTATTTGTCATTTTCTATGGCATTGACCGTCTGGCGGGAAACATCCAGCTTATCGGTCAGTTCAACCTACAACTATTTGTACTGTGCACGTAATACCCGGATATTATTTTTCATGCATACCTTTTCGCAATGGTAGCCAGTGCAATACCGCGTATGCCTTCCGCCAGTATCACATAAAAAGGTGCAGCAGGGGGTTCCAGTTCAGTATGGAGGGTCAGGCCGGCCAGGGTAAAGGCAAGCGCCATTGCCGTACCGTAGGAAATGGCAAACGCCTTGTATTGTATGCCCCAGCTCAGCTCATCGAGGGAGGGGAGGTATTCCTTATAGACCCCACATTATCATGAGAACGGATATGGGACCAGCATAAGTGCTGCTATTTTGAATGCCACAAGTTCGACTGTAGAAAGCAGGATGAAAGCGATGATAAACAGTAACAAGGCTAAGGTTGTACGAACAGCAAGCTTTTTCCCACCCGGCGAGCTGTTGCCAAAGTGTCTGAAAAGGATAAGAGTAGGGCCAGGAGTTGTGATCGTTTGAATTGGGGGTAAGGGTCATAGATGTTATCGACATTGTTGAGTTTATTGATTATTATAGTATTATAAACATTATGTCAAATATACTTCACATATATCGCTTTACTTACTTGCTATCGGAAGAAAGCATCCGGTGGTCGCGTAGGATGAGATTGAATAGAACGTATTCTTATAATCAAAGTTAAAAAGAGATAACCATCATATAAAAACTGGAGGGTATAATGCCGTACGACAAGCTTAGCGAACTGCCCGATTCCGTTAAAAACAGCCTGCCGAAACATGCACAGGAGATCTACAAAGAGGCCTACAATAATGCCTGGGATGAGTATTCAGATCCGGAGGACCGGCGCGACAACAGCTCCCGGGAGGAAACTGCGCACAAGGTAGCGTGGTCGGCTGTCAAAAAAAGCTATAAGAAGAAAGGCGAAAAGTGGGTGAAGAAGTAAACGGCCAAAAAATCTTAAAACCCGTTTACTTAGAATAATTCAGGAGTCAGTGTTCAGGGTTCAGAACATGAACAATGATGGATGGACTTAGAGAAAGTTCTTTTACGCTATTCCTGCGGTTAATCATTCTGAATCCGCCGGTAAGGCAGACAAGTTACTGAATTCCTGAATTCATCGTTTCATACCCCCTTGGGTTCATGCGAAGTTGTGTTATGTGTAGTATAGCATACTACAATAAGTTCAATGAACATATTATAAATTATAGTTGTTCATACTTAAGGTAAGTAGCACAAAAGATATATTGCCTGTCAAGGCATAATTAAAGGAGAAAACATTATGGATAAGTTAAGATTTAAAGGAACCTGGAATGAGGTAAAGGGAAAACTGAAACAGAAGTATGCTGAACTCACCGATGATGACCTGCAATACATCGAAGGAAAGGAAGATCAGCTTCTCGGCCGCCTGCAGAAAAAATTGGGTAAGTCAAAAGATGAAGTTCGGCAAATAATAAACAAGGCCTAGCCCCTCCCCCCGGTTTGTCCTTCTTTGCCGCCTTTGGAGAAGTCGGGCCGTGACGCAATGACCACGAGCTATTCGGGAGAAAGACCCATATAAATCATTTTTCCTTTCTAACATGAGTTCGACATTACAACATGGACTGAATGCACGCTTTGCGCAATTTTAACAGCAACCTTCAGGAGGGAACCAAAAAACCGCTGGGGAATCCCATTTAAAATGACTTCGGAACCCAGACCCCTGTTAACCTTTTTCTTATAACGGACTCACTTTAAATAGCTTAACCCATGTTAAATGAGCTATTGATTGTCATATCGATGAAGTATTCTATCGAATCAATATAGATCTTGATGAAAGCCCAGATTCACTAATAGAGTCTTTAAAACTAGTAGAAATTGAAAATAATCTGCCACATAAACTCAAAATAGTTCATGCACTGATTTTGCTCCAGTTTATATTATTTCAAAAACAAGAAAGTTAAGGCATAACTTAGAGCATTATTATAAAAAGCCTAAAAAAGCTAAAGTAAAAGAAGCTATTGATATAGCTGAATTATTTATTGGTGCAATAAATTACAAACTATTCAGTGGCACTACAGAATTTTATATTTCAGACAAAGAATACTATTTAGGTGACTGGGAATTTAATAAAGTTCTCTTGATAGATTATAACTGGAATGAACCCAAATTTAGAGTTTTAGAACGGAATGGTGATGAGCTTCTAAATAAAACTAAATTTGGCATTGAGGATATTTCCTGTTTTGCACTCATTAAGTTAGTAAATTCAATTAATAATGATATTAAGCTTGAAAAAGCATGTGAAATATTAATGCAATTAATAGAACATCCTGCTCCTATTGACCAGATAAACTTTAGCCTAATTTGACTAGCAGGCTAACCCCTTCAAAAAGGAAAATGTCAAGCAGACAGTCCTCACCCAGTTTAGTGGTTAATCATTTCTACAATTCTTATTTCAAACCTTTAGCTGGCAACCGGCTTCGCTGATCAAGCTCGGATTACC